>Ga0315336_1000247_pt1 | contig 200473 bp, 170 predicted proteins | sample ASW5metaG_FD_204512 | JGI IMG/M metagenome (GOLD analysis project Ga0315336, IMG submission 204512) | Ammonia-oxidizing marine archaeal communities from Monterey Bay, California, United States - ASW #5 | ecosystem: Environmental > Aquatic > Marine > Intertidal zone | place: USA: California... | reverse complement strand
GGAGCGGTTAACCGTCGGTCGATGCGGCACTGCGATAGAGCCTTATCGATCCAAAGTTGTTCGATAACGTAGGGCTAAAAGGCGGTTTTTGCATGCTTCATTCCAACGGCGTGGCTCCACTCGGAATACCAACGAACGTGAGCATAGACCCCAAGTAATGTCGCCGCCCACAAACTGATGCTGCTGACAATGAGCCCGATTGCATGAGTCTGCAGCAGCAAAGCATTGACGCCAAGTATGAGCGCGATGCCAAACATGATGCGGGCAGAAAATTGGTGGGCTCCGATTCCGCCGGGAGCGTCGGGGTCAGCTTCGTACAAGCGACCGTACTCTTGAAACGCAAACCACCCAGTTGCAAACAGAACGCCCGCCGTGGCAATCCATGATACGCCGCTCCCTTCACCGACGGTCGATGCGAGTATGATGAATGCAATCCCGGGTGCGATAGGCAACAGCGCATCGCGTGGCGAAAAGATGGCGCGAATTGACGCGGTCTGAAGCGACAACGTGAACCAATACATCAGGGGCGTTAGCGTGAGGAACCCGCACTGCGACCAGAATAGATAGTTTTCCGGCGTTACGGCCGAACCACCTTCGTGATCGCTAACCGCGCCGACGAGATTCTCGTAAACCAACGCAACGATAAGGCTCACGAGCGTCATTTGTATCGTCGGGAAATTCTCTTGAAGTCGAGTCTGAATCGGGGTCATGTCTACGCACTCCGTAACTTACGCTATCGCGGAAAAATACATCGATTTCGCCCACTACGCACTGCTGCGCGTCGGTGACCGCTGGTTCTTGGGTTACTTGCCCCGTCCGTTCCTGGCCGTTCGCGCCGATATTGGCGATCGTGGTGAATGACTGCTTATGAGGGCGCTACCGTCGATTCGTTTCGCACTGCGATGGTTGGAAGAGTGCCCTCGAGGGATGTTCTCGCTAGGTCCCGGAAGCCGACGATCAAAGCCCGATACGCAAACGTAATTTTGTTGCGGTGCGAAATATGTAGCGTGTAAATCAGGGTTTGTAATTCCGAGTTCAATACTTACGATAAACTTGGCCTTCCCCTAATTGGGCAAACCGTTACGTGCTGTTATTAACTATCGACAAATTCTTCTATCCGGACCATAGGGGACGGTATAGTGGCAGTTAGGCGAACAACGTGAATTTAGTATCTGCGCCGGACTTAACAGTAATCGCGGAAATCGCGATTACGTTAGCCGGATTCACTGGACTTGTTGGAATCCTACAGTCGAGAGGTGAATCAGAGTTAACTCGGCTCGAAGTTTTCCACATTGCGAACTTGTTGATGACCACTGTTTTGGTCGTGGTGTTAGCGTTCGTTCCCACCTGGATAGCGTTGATTCCGAATATTGGGAATGATGTCTGGCTGTGGTCTTTGCGAATTCTGCTCGTGGTCCATTTGGCGGGATGGATATTCATAACTCCGTTTATCAAACGCAGTGGCATGCAATTGCGCGACTTTCCCGTGCTGGATAGACGGCAAATATTCGTTCTAAGTGTACTGGGAGTAATCGCTGTGATTGCCGAAGCCGTGTTGGTGCTCGGATTCGTACCAGAATATGGGCCATTTGTGTATGAGGGTGTTCTTATCTTTTTGCTCTGTGCCGCGATGTCGAACTTTCTCGTTTTACTACTGAGGCCGAAGCAGAAAACACCCAATAAGTAACTGTGATGTCGAGCCTTCTTTCTGTTACTGATTCGTTGGGTTTTATTTATCGCTCGAAGGTCGGTTTGTGGCCGTTCGCGTCGATTTCGCATTTATGCGCGACCGGCGGTTCTGCTCTCGATAACGGACCTTGCGGCCCGAACCGTGGTGCGTCGATCAGTGCCCAGAGCCGCCAGTCGCGAGTGGTAAGATGCGTCGCTTTTCCGCAAGGTCAGATTCAGATGCCTACACCGCCTACAACCTCCTATGTCGTGTGACACACGTAGCGGACCGTGAGCACGACCCTTGAAGCCATCGGCGTTGCGGGACAACCAGATGCCATCGAAAACAGTTGATCCAGGCACGGTTCAGACGGTAACGCCCCGAGAGTGGCTTCTCCTGATCATGGTGCATGTTTCCATACCTCTGGTCTTATTGGCCTGCGGAGGTGATATCCATTGGTGTCAGGCCTGGATTTTTTCCCTGCTCATCGTTGCAGCCGGTGTCGGCGGGCGAATCTGGGCAGAATGGCGGCATCCAGGACTGATGGCCGAACGAGAACGAACCCGATCCCTAAAGGCATCAGATGTCAAAGCATGGGATAAAGTCCTTGGACCGCTAATGGCATTGACCCTTTCCTTCCCGCTGGTCATGGTGGCGGGGCTGGATCACCGCTTCGGGTGGTCACCCATGTTCCCCGCATGGCTTAACATCACCGGTATCTTCTTGATCGCGCTTGGATACGCCTTCGCTGCGTGGGCTTTTTCGGAGAACCGCTTCTTCTCCACCATGATGCGCATCCAGACCGATCGGGGACACGTGGTATGTGACAGCGGACCATACCGGATCGTCCGGCACCCGGGTTATGCCGGAAACCTTCTCGCATTACCGGGCATTGTGCTGGCCTTGAGCTCTGCATGGACACTCATTCCGGTGGGGGTCGCGCTGGTTGTCGCTGTGATCAGAACTGCACTGGAAGACCGGACTCTACGGGAAGAGTTGCCGGGATATCGGGAGTATACAAGCCGCGTGAGATATCGGTTGTTTCCTGGAGTTTACTAAGGAGCCCCTCCCCGACGCCCAGATGGCGAATTACTATCGGCAAACTCGACCCTGAGCGGTCGTCAAAAGAAATGGCCGAATATGTGACGCTGCTGCTCATAGGCCGCCTATCAAGCTCGGGGCGTCTGGGCATAGATCGCGGTGGTAGCATTGGGGTTTCAGAGGCCCGCCGCCGTAGCGCGGCGCGTCCGTTATTGCCCGTTCGCGTCGATTCTGATCGCTGAGCCGTCCATCTGTTTTGAATTGCTCAACAAACGTCCGTACGAGGTTGCGGTAGCCGGCAAACGACTTTAATCGGGCTGTGCGCGTTCTCTGGATTAATCAGCCTCGGTTTGATCTGCCGGTGGCCCATTTAACACTTTGTTCCCGGAAATCATTGCAGACACGAGACCATTCCTCTCCCGTATCTCGGTGATGACCACCGCCAGAATGTGGATCGACGCGACGGTACTCAATGCAAAGAGTCCGTAGTAATGAACGATAATGAAGGGTTTACGAAAAGCCCTCATCGCCTCGTAGGCGGCCTCGTCGTACATTTGTGGCGCATAAGGCAGGAGCGTCACCGGTTCAACACCAGGCGCCGCAACCCAGCCCGCGATCAACGAACCGAGCGGCGGGTAGAACAGATCCGTCCCTGCGAGTACCAATCCCGTCACCGCCTGCATTATTAACAGAACCAGCAACAATGTGACCGCAATACGCCCAAGCGGGTTGTGTCCGAGGTATTCGGGCGTTCTTCCGGAGCGTAAACCAACGAGGTACCGTCGAACTTCACCGACCCATCCACGGCCGCCGGGCAGGATCGCCCTCCAGCGGGCGTGTGGCCCGCCGATAAACGCCCAAACCAGACGCCACAGTAGATTCACCGCAAATACATAGCCTACCCAGACATGTACTGTCTTGAGCAGGATCTTGCCGTCGTTGTGAATGCCGAGCGTTTTCGCGTTGAGGATCACGACACCAATGCCAATTAGCAATGCAATGCAGAAAACGTTGATCCAGTGAAAACAACGAACGGTTGTGTCCCAAGCGTGATGAGCCGTTAAGTCATTCATAATGCGATGCTGTAAATTGTCGATTGGCAGCGCACTTAATAGCATGATGTACACGGCGGACCCGTTGATCTGAATCAAATTCGAAATGCGCTCTCAATCCATCCGAATCAAGCTTGGTCAGAGCGATACATGATGGAATCGGTTCGGTCGAGAAAACGTCCGCTAATGGCCGGTACCGCTCGTTGATGTCACGGCCACCGGCTGCTTACCGGTGACGAACAGACCTTGGTACCGCATTATGGCAAGCCGGAGAATGTTCAAAGCAGACTTTCGACGTGACCACCAACCGAGTCATGGGCTAAGCTTGTTCCGAATGAGACGCCGGGATTCCTTCGGGCAAGCTGTTAGGGTGAACAGGAAACATCTATGGTGGCCAATAATCCAACACCTTTTTCTGACGGCGGTACTGAGCGAACTCATCGATGCCCGATAAACGGAGTCATGTATCCAACAGTCGCGGAAAAGACAATGCTGCATCACCTGCGCCGACCGTGGAACGCTAACATACGTAATCAGCGTTACTATTATTGCGATGATCCGGATTGCGCCGTCGTTTACTTCGGTGAGGATGACGAAACGATTTCGTTTGCAGAATTGCGTACTGCAGTAGGGACTAAATGGCGAGATAAGGGTGGGATCATTTGTTATTGCTTTGGGGTCTCGAAGGGTGAGGCCGCATCGGACCCGAGAATAAAGGCATACGTAGTAAATCAAACTAAACTGGGCAAGTGTGCCTGTGAAGTCAGGAATCCATACGGACGGTGTTGTTTGAGAGATTTTTCGCGGCTGTAGATTGCGCAAACAAGGTGCGGTAACGGGCCGCTGAGCATGGTGCTATGCGTTTTCCCCAATAATTTTTATGGACTGGAAAGTATTCTTAACTGTTTTCGGAGTTGTTTTTATTGCAGAGCTCGGCGACAAGACACAGTTGGCAACTATGCTTTTTGCCGCAGACAAAGATGTTGGTAAATATACTGTTTTCATTGCGGCTTCTGCGGCATTAGTCGTTGCTTCTGCGATCGGAGTCTTAGCCGGCAGCTTGCTATCAGAATTTATAAACGAAAAATATCTGCACTACATCGCAGGAGTCGGCTTCATAATCATTGGCGCGTTTACTTTATACAATGCATGAACCGTCCAGCACATGTGAGGCCCCCGGTAGTCAAGGGCAGTAAGCGACCGTCGATCTGAGTTTGATACTTTTCGTTTTCAAGCGTTGGTATGGCGTCGGTTCTGAAAAAATCGTCGGGACGTTGCCTGCAATAAGCTCCTATCGAGCTTTCCTGCGCCGGCGGCATGAACGTCTCTTCCCGGCCGAGGCTGTGTGAAAACTATTTTCATTTTTCAAAAGTGAGTACGCAACACACGCAGCCTTATAAAAATGATGTACCGATCCCTTTTCACTGTCCTAACGAATGCGCTAGTGGGGATGTCTTTAATGTCGTCGTCGTATTTTTGAGTTTTCACACAGCCTCGGCCGTGAACGGACTCTCGCAGATTTTGACCGACCAGTAGAGACCGGCAAGGAGCGGGCCTTCCCGCGTGAGATGCTTCATTACCCCGGCCCAATAGCCTGTAACGGCTGCGCGATCGATCCGGCAACGCACACTACCTCGAAGGGGCGTTCGTCATCTTCTTTGCAGCACTTGAGGGATCGAAATGCATCGTAAACATAACTGCCGAGTTCTGCCGCCGTCGAGACGCGCTTGATTGCGTGCAGAGCGGCCTGCGTTGAGGATAAGAGCGACTGGCCCCGGGACCGTAGCTTCGAAATTCGTATTCGTGCTGGTCGCGTATGCGTATGCCACTCTCACCGCCGCTGCTGGCGAACAGATACAATCCCACTCAAGGGGCATGGCTGCGATGATGCGGCCCGATCGTGCACCCGCCAGCATAGGCTTCGGCGACATGTAGTCGATGGGCCGTTGGATGGTCTCATATAACTACATGCGCATGGACATGGGCGGCAATCGCGACGGCAACGATGACATTGGTTCGGAGACGATTGTGACGTCTGAACCGAACCGTTTCGCGGACCGGCCGATGCAACCGCCGACACTGCGTATCGTACCGCTCGACATGACCAGCGAGATGCACATGTTCGGGTTGATGTATATGCCGAGCGCCAAGCTGAACTGGATGTTCATGGCACCGTACGTCGAAAAGGAAATGGAGCACGTGACCTTCCAGGGGGCTTCAAGCACCACGCGGCTCGGCCGGTTCACAACGTCGTCCGATGGCCTCGGCGACGTCAAGGAGGGTGCCTTGATGCGCCTGTACGATGGCGATGGTCGACATCTTCACGTGACCGGTGCCATCAGCTTCCCTACCGGTTCGACGGACGAGACAGCTACTGTGCTTACGCCGCTCGGCACTACGCCGGAGGTGCGCATGCCTTACCCTATGCAGTTTGGCTCGGGCACCTACGACCTTATCCCCGGGGTGACCTATACGGCGCACTTCGAGCGCTGGTCATCGGGCGCGCAATACTCGGCAACCCTGCGCCTCGACGAGACCAGCGAGGGCTACTCGCTGGGAGACGAGCATCGCGCGAAATTCTGGTGCAGCTACGTGTGGGCGCCATGGCTAAGTACGTCACTCCAGCTCGTAGTTCTGGACCGCGGTAAAATCGACGGGCTTGATGCCGCGATCGTCGGTCCCGTACAAACTGCCGATCCAGACAACAGTGGTGGTGAACGGATAGAACTCGGCTGCGGCGTCAATTTCCTCGGGCGCCGGGGTGTAATGCGCGGGCACCGCTTACGCTTCGAATTTCTTATCCCGGTGTACCAGCGCCTGAACGGACCCCAGCTGGAAGTCGATTCAACGGTAGTCGCGCGTTATCAGTACATGTTCATGGACTGATCAACGTTTGCGACGATGAACAATGGCCTCCGCCCCGACCAGGCATTTCAAGGGGCGATGTCCGGGTGGTTCGCGGGGTTGCGGAGGCCGACTAGGGTAAATCTGACCCGTTTGCATTGCAGTATTGGAGCTGCTGATGGGCTATTCTGTATGTTCAACGCGGCCCGGCGCAGATTGATCCCGAGCATGGTCGAATTACCGCCACTGTACTATCCTTAAAGAAAGGATGGTTTTGTAATGCTTCGAGTTGTACTCACCTTGTTACTGTCATTAGGGTTGGCTATCCAATTCCCGACGGGTGCGTCGATCGTTGCTGGCTCGACCAGTACGATGAATCACGCGGAAGCAAAGGGCGCTATAAAAAGCAGCGATAATCCTGCGCACGAGCACCGCACTCGAAAAGCGATGGCTGATTCCTCGAGTAAGCCATGCAACGACCATCCAGCGACCCCGTCTGACCCAGACGATGGTAATCACGATTGTGGACCGGCGTGCGACTGCGCGAGCGCGTGCGTCAGTTCTTGCGTTCTAGGCCAGGTCGCAACTTATTCGGCGACTTCAGCCCTGACACTTCTTCTGGGCGACGCGTTGCAGTTGAAAAGACTTCATGTTTTGGCATCTGCCAGGCAATACCGCATCTACCATCCTCCTCGAATTTCCTGACCGAAGTGCGCTCGGGCATTAGCCCGCCGCGCGCACCTATCGCACTAAACCATCGCACTACCGATTCACGTCTGTCGGGTGAGGGCCTCTGTCCTTAACCGTCGCAGCATCCGGAGATTAAGAAATCTCCGATAACACTGCAGCCGATCAGGCACAAACCTGGTTATCGGGCGCGAGTCAGACGCAGGAGATTTGCACGATGACGGTTAAGCAACTTGCCGGATCATTTGATTTGAATCCCGATGCCCTAAGGCATTACACGAAGCTTGGATTGGTTCGCGCCCACCGGCACGGCGAAAACGACTATCGGATGTACGGAACTGCTGAACGAAATCGACTCAGATTTTTGTTTTCTGTACTCATCCTTGTAAGCAGTACGGCTACGTCAGCCGATTCTGAACCGAATGCGGTGCTCGAGGAAGACCAGGCGATAGAGATCGCTGTGCACGCCAATCCGAACTTGGCCGAAATGCGGGCGCGTTACGAAGCGCTGTCGGAAGTCCCGGCCCAGGCAGGTTCGTTGCCGGACCCGACGCTAAGTTTGAATGCGATGAACTTTCCGACGGATACCTTCGACCGTTCCCAGGAACCGATGACGCAACTGCAATTTGGAGTAAGTCAAAAATTCCCCTTTCCGGGCAAGCTCGGGCTGCGGCAAGAAGCCGCGGAACACGACGCAATGGCGGCGGCACATTCCGTAGAAGAATTACGTCTCAAACTTATCAAAAACGTCAAGATCAAATGGTGGGAAACGCTGTATCTTGATCGCGCGCTCGTTACTGTCGGCAACAATCAAACGCTGCTGCGGCAATTCATCACCGTCGCCAAAACCAAGTATGAAACGGGAACCGGACTGCAACAGGATGTTTTGCTTGCCCAACTCGAACTCTCGAAGTTAATCGATCAGCAGATCCAGATTGAAGCGGTTCGACGCACTCAGGCGATAAAACTGAATATTCTGATGGACCGCTCGCCGGCCGACGACGTGACGTTACCAGCGGAGGTGCCCGCAGTGATGCCGGACCTCGTGAACGACATCGAACTCTACCGACGGGCTGAAAATTCACGACCATTGCTCGGGAGGATGGAAACGCAAATCGATGCCGCCCGATCCCGTCTTAATTTGGCGAAACGCGAGTATTACCCTGATTTCATGGTCGGCGTAACGTACGGCGATCGTATCGGTGACAACCCGCCGTTCATGGGCGGCACGCGCGCTGATTTTTTCTCGTTGATGTTGAGCGCAAATGTTCCGCTGTACGCAAACCGAAAACAATCAAGAGCGGTCGCTCAAAGAACCAGCGAACTCCAGAAATCGCAATTCGCACTACAGGACAAGAAAGGGACCGTGCTGGAAGCCATCGCGTCCGCAGTTACAGAATATGGTCGCGCGCGCGAGCAATTTGAACTGTTCCGCAGCGGCATTATTCCGCAGGCAAGGCAAACGGTTCAGTCGATGCTTGCCGGATACCAGGTTAGTGAAGTCGATTTTCTTAATCTCGTGCGCAGCCAGGTCACGCTGTTTAACTACGAATTGCGTTACTGGAAGGTGTTCGTAGAGGCAAAGATTGCGCTCGCGAAGCTCGCGGCCGCGGTCGGCGAGGAGTCTGTTCATGAATAAGAAAACTGTCGTTATCGGCTTGTTAATGCTTGGCGTCGGCTTGGGCACGGGGTATGGCATTTCAATATTTAAGGGACAATCGACCGCAACCAAGGATAACGCTGTGGTGCCATTGTTCTATCGTAATCCGATGAACCCGGAGGTCACCTCTCCCGTACCTGTCAAAGATGCGATGGGTATGGATTATGTCGCCGTGTTCGCCCCGCCGGAAAAAGATGCTTCCGCTCGGGAGATCCTCTTTTACCGCAACCTGATGAATCCGACGGCCACCTCACCCATTCCTGCGAAGGATGCGATGGGCATGGACTACGTTCCCGTTTACGCCGATACGGATAGCGGCGAAGAAATAGCAGGTACCGTCGCGATCGACCCGGTCGTCGTGCAGAACATTGGCGTCCGTACTGCGATCGCGAAGAAGGATTCGTTGAGCAGGGTGATTCGCGCAGTCGGTCGCGTCGTTTTTAACGAGGAGCGCATGACGCGACTGCATCCGAAAGTCGAAGGCTGGATCGAGGATATTCGCGTCGACAAAACGGGGCAAACCGTTCGAAAGAACGCAATCTTGCTGAGTATCTACGCGCCGAAACTCGTATCCGCGCAGCAGGAATATCTGTTGGCTTTGAACAACCTGGCGGCGTTGAAAGAAAGCCCGTTCGAGGAAATCAGGCGCGGTGCGGACGACCTCGCCAAAAGCTCGCGCTACCGATTACAGCTACTGGATGTCCCCGAGCACCAGATCCTGGAACTCGAAGAAAGTAGGGAGATCAAAAAAGGCCTGCATATTCATGCACCCCAGGCGGGTACGGTTATCCGAATCGGGGCGCGCTCGGGACAATATGTCACACCAAAAACCGAACTTTATATGATGGTGGACCTAAAACAGGTCTGGGTTTACGCAGACGTCTATGACTACGAGATCCCCTGGGTGAAAGTTGGCGACACGGTTGAGATGACCCTTGCCAGCGCGCCCGGCAAAGCTTTCAACGGCCAAGTCTCCTACATCTATCCGTATGCCGAATCCAAGACCCGCACCACCAAGGTGCGGCTCGTATTCGATAACCGCGACCTGATTTTACGGCCCGAAATGTTGGCCGATGTTCGGATTCAGTCTGACCGACAAGACAACGTCGTCGTTATCCCGGCAGAAGCGGTGGTCCGCTCGGGCGAGCGCGCTCAGGTTTTTGTCGTGCGGGCGCCTGGGAAATTTGAACCGCGACTAGTCACGCTGGGGATAGAAACCGACGGTCAGGTGGCTATATCTGAAGGGCTAGAGGCAGGAGATGAAGTCGTGACATCAGCGCAGTTTCTGGTCGATTCGGAGTCCAAGTTACGCGAGGCGACCGCCAAGATGATGGATCCTGGCGATGCGGGATCTGAGCCAACAGATATTGCTGAAGGGCCGTCTGCCGGACGCAAAGGGCATAGCGTCCGGGGCGACACCGGTGCCTCCTTTACGGAAGGACATGCTCATGATTAATGCGATCATCAACGCATCGCTGCGCGACCGGCTCATGGTGTTAATAGCCGCGGCTATCACCGCGACAATCGGTATTTACGCCTGCAAAAATGCGCCATTAGACGCGATCCCGGATTTGTCCGACGTACAGGTCATCGTATTTACCCAGTATTCCGGGCAGTCGCCTCAAGTCGTCGAGGATCAAGTCACCTATCCCTTGACTACTGCAATGTTGGCCGTACCGAAAACAAAGGTCGTGCGCGGATACTCCTTTTTCGGAATGTCGTTCGTGTACATCATTTTCGAGGATGGGACGGATATGTATTGGGCGCGCTCGCGCGTGCTCGAGTCGCTCAATTACGTAGGCGGGCGACTACCGCCGGGAATTACGCCGACCCTCGGACCGGACGCGACCGGTGTTGGATGGGTCTTCGAATACGCGCTCGTTGACACCAGCGGTCGGCATGATCTTGCGCAATTGAGATCCCTTCAGGATTGGTATCTGCGCTACCCGTTGCAAACGGTAGAAGGGGTAGCGGAGGTCGCCTCGATCGGCGGATTCGTCAAACAATACCAGGTCGAAGTCGATCCGAACGCGCTCCTCCGCTTCGGAATACCGCTGAACAAAATCAAAATGGCCATCAAAATGTCGAACAAGGACGTCGGCGGCCGGCTCGTTGAAATATCCGAAACGGAGTACATGGTCCGCGGTCTAGGCTACCTCCGTTCGACTAAGGATCTCAACAGCGTCCCGGTCGGTGTCGATCCGAACGGTACACCGATCCGCCTCCAGGATGTCGCGCACGTCCACATCGGACCGGAGTTGCGCCGCGGACTCGCGGATCTGAACGGCGAAGGTGAAGTCGCCGGTGGCGTTGTCATCATGCGGTTCGGAGACAACGCGCTGGCTACGATTCGCGCCGTTCGCGCAAAACTGGAAAGCCTGCAGACGGGATTACCGGCCGGGGTAAAAATTGTTCCGGTTTACGACCGCGGTGACCTGATAGAACGCGCGGTCGAAAGCATGACCACCTCGTTGACTCAGGAACTTTTGATCGTGAGCCTCGTTGTCGTCGTTTTCTTGCTGCACGCGCGTTCCGCATTCGTCGCAATCATCACCCTGCCGCTTGGCATACTCATGGCATTCATCGTCATGCGAACCCAGGGTTTGAATGCCAACATCATGTCGCTTGGCGGCATCGCGATCACGATTGGCACCATGGTCGATGGTGCCATCGTCATGGTCGAGAACGCACACAGCCGATTAGCGCTGGCACGTACCGACAAGGGTGGCGCGCTGAACATCGATGAACACTGGAAAGTCATCGGCGAATCCTCTCGCGAGGTTGGACCGGCACTCTTCTTTTCGCTGCTGGTCATCACCGTTTCATTTCTCCCGATATTTACCATGCAGGCGCAGGAAGGTCGGTTGTTCAGCCCGCTGGCTTTTACTGCTACTTATGCCATGGCGGCGTCCGCCATCCTCGCAATCACCTTGGTGCCGGTCATGATGGGGTTTTTTCTACGCGGTAAAATTATCGCCGAGCAGAGCAACCCCGTGAACCGCCTGCTTCATACCCTGCACCGTCCGGTGCTAACGGTTGCGATGCGCTGGCGGGGAATAACGCTGCTTGTCGCACTTACATTGTTGGCGCTCACTTACTACCCTTATTCGAAATTGGGTAGCGAATTCATGCCACCACTCGACGAAGGCGACATTGTGTATATGCCAACGACCTTCCCGGGCATTTCGATAACGAAAGCCAAAGAACTTTTGCAACAGACCGACAAAATTCTTGCGCGTTTCCCCGAAGTCCATCATGTGTTTGGCAAAGTCGGCCGAGCGGAATCTGCAACGGACGCCGCGCCACTGGCGATGATAGAAACCACTGTTCGATTGAGGTCAAAGTCGGAATGGCCAGACCCGAGCAAAACGACGAAAGAACTTATGAATGAGATGGATCGGGCGATCCAGTTTCCGGGCCTGGCGAACGCCTGGACGATGCCGATCAAGACGCGTATCGACATGCTGTCGACGGGTATCAAAACGCCAATCGGTATCAAGGTGTCGGGACCCGATCTCAACGTGTTGCAGCGTGTCTCGGAAGAGATCGAGCAGGCGATGAAAACGATCCCCGAAACGACGTCGGCGTTCGGCGACCGCGCCGTTGGCGGGTACTACATGGACTTTAACATTGACCGTGAAAGCGCCGCGCGGTACGGCTTAACGGTTGGCGCAGTGCAGGACATCATTCAAAGCGCGATCGGGGGTATGAACATTACCGAAACCGTCGAAGGCCTGCAGCGCTATCCGGTTAACCTGCGTTACCCACGTGAACTCCGGGACAATATGGATGCGCTCAAACGCGTCCTGATCCCGACGCCAACCGGAAATCAGGTCCCTCTGACAATGATTGCCGATATCTCCTATGAGCGCGGTCCGCCAGTAATCAAAAGCGAAAACGCCCGACCGAATGCCTGGATTTACGTCGACATTTCAACTTCCGACATTGGGGGTTTTGTCGTGAAAGCGAAGCAAGTCGTCTCAGAGCGCGTCAGCATGCCGGCGGGCTATACCATTACATGGTCCGGACAATTCGAGTACATGGAGCGCGCAGCGGCACGTCTGCGTATCGTTGCGCCGGCGACATTACTGATCATCTTTTTGTTGCTTTATATAAATTTCCGCAACATCACAGAACCTGTGATCGTGATGCTATCCATCCCATTCGGATTGGTCGGCGGGATCTGGTTCGTTTACATCAATGATTACAACTTGTCTGTAGCGGTTGCCGTCGGATTCATCGCTCTCGCCGGGATGGCAGCGGAAATTGGCGTACTGGTGCTGAGTTTTATTGATGTCGAGATCGCAAAACGCCGCAGCGCCGAGATCGTCGGATTATCGCTCGAGGAAATCAGGGAGGGGGTACTGGCGGCAACGTCGCAACGCGTCCGTCCGGTGGCGATGACGGCCATGTCCACAATGGCCGGACTGATCCCCATTATGCTGAGTGACGCGACGGGATCGGATGTCACGCACCGGATTGCCGCGCCAATGCTCGGCGGCATGCTCACCGTCATGATTCTGAACCTGCTCGTATTACCGGTCGTTTATAGCCTCGTATTACAACAACGGGAAAGAAGGCGTCAGCGCGCGGGCAAGCCGCGTGGTACTTCCCCGTAACGAAAGTGCGCGCGTACGTCCTATTGGTAATGACGTGACCCGAGTTTTCGCCTGGAAATAACTTCCACCTGGCGACGACGAAATTATTGATGATCGGGGCATCGGTGAATCTCAACTGTCGAGTGTACGATTTTGAGCCTGGGTGGAATTAGTGATTTGTAATGATACGGCGTTTTCGGGTCGTCGCTAACGACAGCTATCTCCGCAGCAAAGATATTGTGCCCAATACTCCATACGTGTAGATCGGTTACACGGTCGGTCGAATCACCTTCGATCAATTTTCGTAGCTCAGTGGTCTGGCATTCGCTGGCTTGGCTATCAAGCAAAACGCGAGATGTGTCCTGGATAAGACCATAAGACCAGCGCGCGACCAGCGCGGCCCCAACTATACCCATCGCCGGATCGAGCCAACGTGCGCCCATGTACTTGCCGGCAAGTAGCGCCACGATGGCCAACAATGACGTCACCGCGTCCGCAATGACATGCAAGTAGGCTGCTCGAAGATTGTGGTCGTGCCCATGGGCTTCATGACTATAATCGGGTCCGGCTTCGTGCGGTGTTGAAACTAAAACCCATGCGCTGGCACCGTTAACTACGAGTCCGAGAAACGCGACGATTAATGCTTGATCAAAGGCTATGGCGACCGGATTGATGAAACGCGCAGTGCTTTCAATAACCATGACCGAGGCAAACCCCAGTAACATAACCGCACTCGCGAAACCGGCCAGACTATTAATCTTGCCCACACCAAATGCATACCGCCTGTCGGCCGCTAGGCGCCGAGAAATTACGTAAGCGAAAACAGAAATCCCTAATGCAGTTGTATGGGAGGCCATGTGGAGGCCATCGGCCAGCAGTGCCATGGACTGGTAGATCAATCCGGTTGATATTTCAACGGCCATCATGATGGCGGTAAGAACAACTATCAGGAACGTTCGTTGTTCACCGGCTCGTTTTTCGTCTTGATTGAAGACGTGGTCGTGTGTCCAGTCGTTCAGTTCTTGCGTATGCACAAATCACTCTCCGTTCGAGACTATTGAAAGTTTAAACCACCGTTCCACGGTCGTCCGTTTCGGGCACTCTTCCGTCTATTGCAGCGCGGCACCGTCCGGCTGTTCACCCCTTTGTAACGGACGGTCACGCAGATTTCTCGTCAGGCCGGAGACGGCCAAGAGCAGCCATAGTGTATGAACAAACGGCGGGAACCGTCACATATCCAACGACCATCTAAAAACCTACGGCGACATACCAACCTTCACTCGCAACAACCAGTAAAATTCTGCGGCTCAGAGAATCCAAGTTCGTGAGCAATGTTCTTGATTGGTAGATCTCGCATGGTGTGCAAACGCCTCGCTTTTAGATGGGAAGCAATTCCGTAAGCGCGTCGAAAGCATGAGTACCGAAGAGATCTCGTCAGCTCCGCGTAGCCCTTGGAAGAATGCGTACGGAGAACGAATGATCCGGAGCCACAATGTGGAAACGCGTGGACGAGTTCGGTATCGCGGTGTGGCGCCCATCCGTTAGCTCAGATCATCGGATCGGAGACGGGCAGTCCTAATGTCATCTTGCCAACGCTTTCGCCCGCTGTATCAGGATCTAGAAACGCGTGGCGCGAAACCGTATTGATATCGCGGAAGTAGCGCTGAAACGCGGCTTCGTTGCGGAATGCGTCACCGCCCACGCTGCGAGCCATCTCATTGACGCTATTGAGGCAGAAGTCAGAAATCATTGCCGCCTGCAACTTGATCTCGGCACGGTTTATCAGTTTGGCGGTATCAGACACATTCAACGTTATTCGATCGATCATTGCGGTTAGCATCTGTTCGGCCATGTCCGACCGCGCATTACCCTGCGCCATGCGGATCTGCGCCGGGACCTTGTCGATTGCCTTGGCACCTGAGAGCGTTCCCATGCGTTCGCGGGTGCGGTCAACCAGCGCGCCTGAGGCGCCGCGATGCGTGCCAACGACAACCGGTACGACTTCGCACATTGCAAAAGGCACGAACGGAATATGGTACATAGAATTGTTGTGAAGCCGATGCCCCTCGGACTTGCCGTTTAGCGCACCGTTAAAGGGCGCGGCACGCCGATCGGGCACGAAAACATTTTCGACGACGAGATCGCGGCTGGCAGTTCCCTTCATCCCGAGAATGTGCCAAGTATCGAGTATGGTTACGTCTTCGCGCGGCATCGCGAACATCATCAGCGTTGGTGGTCTGTCGTCGACTTTCAATAGTCCGTTCATTTGGAACCAACGGGCCGCGGAGGATCCTGAATTCCAAGCAGTCCGGCCGGTGAGCAAAAAGCCACCATCGACTTTCGTTACGTCAAATATTGGTGCAGCCGCGCCCGCTCCGAGCACATAGTTGCGCCCGCCAAAGATTTCCTCCTGCCCCTCACGAGGAAAGATGAGCAGGCGCCATGACGCTCCCATCAGGAAGGAACAGACCCATCCGGCTGACGGCGACGCGGTGCTCACGCGCTGCACGATCTGAGAAAACGTCTGTATATCGAGTTCTAATCCGCCATAGGCTTTCGGAGCAAGCGTGGCGAGAATTTCCGCATCAATAAGTTCCTGAACGGTTTCGTCCTGGAGCTGTCCTTCTCCGTCAGCCTCGTCGTTACGCGCAGCAATTTGCGGCAGAATTTCATCGACGCGGGCTAGGATGTCGTGACTGGTTGTCATATTTCCTTCCGTTCTCTCAGTGCGACGCAATAGGCCCTTATGGGCACATTTCGGCCTGATTTAAGTCGGTCGCTACCCGGCTAAGAGGGGTCCTTCGCGGTGCGTATTTCTAGTCACACCGCAGGAAAAATAAGTGCATCTCCTTTATCCTTGCCTAGACTGCATCGCCGACGAAGCTAACTGACTAACTGGGCAGTGTCCCTAAACTCCGAGAAACCGCGGCCGCCGTCGTTTCGCCGGAGTATCTCTCGCCGTTTAGATGTGAACGGCAGATAGGTCCGCTCCTAGCACTCAATGGCGGCGCGCACGGTTTGCCTTAACCGTTGCTTAGGCAGTGTCTTCGGGCCAGCGCTCGCGCCAGTCGTTATTAAAATCAGCCACGGTTACCGGGCGCCGTACGCTGAGATCCTCGTTGAGCAATTCGTAAATAACCTCCGTATCGGTTCGCATGCCAAAAAATATGATCGCTTCCTCGTCACCGCTGCCTTCGATATGGATCTCACCAAAACCGCCGACAGCATAGCTGCCTGCCGGTTTAATCTTGATCACTTCGCGGCCGTCAACCTGCTCGCGCACACGCAGTTCACCCTGCAGCACAAGTGTTTGTGTGGTAGCAGCGTGGCGGTGATACATGCACTGGCTGTTGGCCTCGAACTTGACCAGCATGTCGGCCGTCCCAGCTTCGAGATCGACGTTGAGAATGCGGTAAAACGTACCAGGCGTAAAAAAATCGCTCCAGTCGACATTCGCTGAATCGTATCGGAATGCTCCGCTCGGTGACGGCGCGGGTCTGGCTTGTGCACTACTCATGGGCTTACCTGCTATGGAGTTGATGTTGAAGGATTAATGCGTACGAGATGGTTGCCGTGTTGATCAATCACCAAAAGTTAACTGTTGCTTGTTGGTGTCAACGTAAAAATCGGTATCTGGCGTGTCGTTTTTGCCTGGTAGTCATCATATGGCGGATAGACTTGCGTTATCAGCGACCACAGCCGCTCGCGCTCGGCACCGTTGGCCAGGGTTGCGCGGGCGGTGAAGCGCTTAGCCGCAACCTGAACCTCCACATCGGGACCCGCCAGCAAATTAAAATACCATTGCGGCTGCGTATCCGCGCCGCCCTTCGATGCAACCACAATGTAGGTGCCCGCGTCTTCGCCGTAGACCAGCGGGTGGACAAAGGATTTACCGCTGCGCCGTCCACGCGTTGTCAACAGCAAACAGGATACTGCACCCTTGCCACCAACCGCGCTGGCATCCCACATATGACCGTCACGGCCATCCGTTGCGATGTAGGTGCGCACGTGCTTCGAGATCCACGCTGGTAGCGCACCGTCGTCAATCGCTGTCACTGTTTCATCGACAATGTTTTTCACGTTAATCGCTCCAGTCGCGGCGCTTAGCGCCAACGTTATCACGTAGATAGCGCGAGCCCAATAATGATGCATTGCGGTCGAGATAGCACTGCGATGGCTCCGCCAACACCTTCGAGCAATCTTGAAAGCAGGATCACGGTCAACGCCGAACGGGCTGGGCAGTGTCCCTAAACTTGAGCGTCAATCAAGCGTGGTTTGCCACATTGACTAACGTCGCAATTGGGCACAAAGCGGAAGTAGCAACTGTGCCGCCGAACGTCTGATAAGGAGCACAGCAGACATCGGCCTTGGGCTTGGCGTGAGCGGATAGAGCAACTTCAAAGGCAAACCTGACGGACTGGGGAGTGCCGGCTATCGCTTAATCTTCCCGGGCGCATTTGGCTATGGTCATTCGGACAAGTCGATCGCGGTAGGGCACACGCTGGTGCGGTGAAGTTCGGGCCTACTTGGGTTTCTCACCGCATTCGAGCTGTAATCGCGCGCCCTCGTCGGAAATTCCCTCGAGGATGCCAAGGCACTGCAGGATGCGATCGTGTGCGACAGATCACGGCAGCAATTGCCCTGTGCCCGGGTGGCCTGCAGCAGCCCTGAAATCTCAAAATCTACCGCTTCGTCTGACACAACATCTGGCGGCTTACCGTGGAGACAATCGCTATATCTTGCGACGATGGTTGCGCAAAGAATGTTTAGTGTATAGTATACAAATCACACTACGAGGAAGCGGGGATGAGCAACGACGACAGCAGCTTCGGCGCGACCGTTAGGCGGCTAAGAGTCGAAAAGGACATTAGCCTGCGCAAGTTTGCAGGTACGGTCAGGATGAGCCCGACCTACCTGTCGAAGGTCGAGCGCGACGAGTTCAAGCCGCCGAGCGAGGAGAAGATCAGGGCCATCGCTGCGGCTCTGGGCCAGGACGCCGACGAGCTGCTTGCGCTGGCCGGCCGGCTGTCGTCGGACCTCGCCGACATCATCCAGCGCCACCCGAGGGAGATGGCGACATTCCTGCGCGCGGCGAATGGTCTGTCCGCCGAGGAGATGCGGCGGTTGGTCGGAGAGGCGCAGCGGCTCAAGAAAAAAGAGGGGACCTGACCAGTCGACGGCGCGGACCGCAGACATACACCCGGATGCAGATGCAATGACGATCAAAGTGAACTATTTATCGGAGCAGCAGATAGAGCGCGACACGTTGGGGCTGCTTGAAACATATTTCCACGAGCAGGGAGGATCGAAACAGATCCCGATCCCGGTCGACGAAATACTGGAGACTCACCTCGGCCTCTCGCTCGACTTCGACGATTTACAAACTGTCTTGGGCGTCCCCGACGTGCTCGGCGCACTGTGGGTAGACAGGCGCGAGGTCTTTATCGATCAGAGCCTGGAGCCAGAGGCGAACCCGGAGATGGAAGGCCGATTCCATTTCAGCGTCGGCCATGAGATCGGTCATTGGCGGCTGCATCGACAGTACCTCCGGGTTGTCGATGGGCAGATCGCGACGCGTTCGGGCAACCAAGCCGAGCCAACGGTTATTTGCCGCAACAGCCAGGCCAGGGAGCGAATCGAAGTGCAGGCGGATATATACGCAGCACACCTGTTGATGCCGACGAGCGCGGTGGTACGGCGTTACGAACCCGATCGGTATCGGAGCCTGGAACGTTTAGAGATTCTCGATTACGTGGTGCCGAAACTCGCGGAAGAGTTCGCAGTGTCGCGTACTGCAATGCGGATCCGGCTGGAAAACCTCGGGCTTCTGCGCATAGAGCATGACGTTGATCAGCGGCGGTTGGGCGCGTTCTAGTAGGCGGCTTTTTCTTTGGAGGGTATTGTTCAGTGTTTAAGCCACAGAGGATGAAAATTCCTTCTCAAGGAGCGAAAACCGACGAGATTTTCGAGACGACAGATTTCTACCTCGCCTGCTTCCTGCGCTGCGACGGCTTCCGGCTCGCCGGCATCCGGCGGAACGGCACGCGCTCGGTGTTCCGATTCGAGGACCGCGCCGATCGTGAGGCAATCACACTGGCTTTCTTCAACAATGAGGGAAGCGTGCGCCCGCTGGCGTATTCGGCGGCGATCAAGGACCTCAAGGCAATGATCCACAACCTATAGCGCGAGGCAGTAAACGACGTGGCGCGGATGAATAGCAACAAGCCGGCTCTGGAGCAAGCCATGGACCGTCTGTCCCGAGAAGTACGCGACGGTCTACGGCATGGCTTCTTCGAGCTGACCGTCATGTGCGAAATTGTGAAAGGTGGAAAGCGGGGATTAACCATCAAGGCTGGTAAGAACCATCGCTTTATGATCCCAGAGGAAGAGATCGAATAACCCGAGCCCGAAACTCAGTGACCCCTGCGATTGGGGCGCAATGATTTTGAATGCTATGTCGCTCGCCATCGGTGTGATTCCGAGGTAGAGGGTACAAGGAACGGCGCCGCTCGCGGCGACTGTCTCATCACTACCGATGCGAATGACGAAACAGGAACTACTCCACCAGACCCTCGCTGTCTGGCAGCCGCGGGTCTCCCGTAAACTCACCGATGAAGACGCTCGAGAAATTACAGAGACGCTCGCGGGTTTCTTTGATGTTCTGGCCGAATGGGCGGAAAAGGATAGGCCATCGCCAACCATTTCTGCCGAGGAAGTTAGCGCCGATGGCTAGTCACTGTTCCCGCGGCTTAGAGCCAGACTTCGGCACCGCGGCCCACTTCCTCTGTCAGCTCGATGAATATGCCGAACGCTGGACATTTCAGACGTTCGATGACAATAGCGAGCGTAAAGACCCGAGCCTCGCGCATATTCTGCATGGCACTCTCGAAGAGCGCGCGGCGACTCTGCGCGATTTGAACGAACGCGGCGCAGGCATATTCGTCACGATCAACGAGACGGATCTCAAGGGAAGGAAGCGCGAGAATATCGATCGCGTGCGCGCGGTGTGGCAGGAGGACGACGGCGAAGGTAAGTCTCTACCGCTGGAACCACATATCGTAGTCGAGTCGTCACCTGGCAAGTATCACCGTTACCTTTTCGTTGATGGTCTCGAATTTGACGAGCACCGTTGCGTGCAGCAAGTATTGGTCGACAGATACGGCAGCGACCCCTGCGCAAAGGACATATCTCGCGTTCTTAGACTGCCAGGTTTTTATCACCGCAAGTCTGAGCCACACCTCGTTCGCATTATCGAGGAAAATCATGCGCAGCCGTATTCGCGCGATGACATCCTTCGATCATTTAAGCCTCAGGCAGTGCCGGCGACCGCCGATGACGCAAGCGGTGACGACGTTATCCCGGACGGTAACAGAAACACCCATCTGACGAGCCTTGCTGGCACGATGCGTCGCCGCGGCATGTCCGAAGAAGCCATCGCCGCCGCGCTTCAAGCCGAAAACGAGGTCCGGTGTGCTCCAGCGCTTAGCGCAACAGAAGTACGGGATATTGCGAGAAGCGTTTCCCGATATGAGCCCGAAGATGGAGCGGTTGTGCAATATCTCGTGGTCGAGCGCGCGATGAAATCCGCGGAGAATGGTGATCTCGGTGCGTTGTTCGGCGTTGAATTTCTTCAGTGCCTCGCTGCAATGAAAACAAACGATAGGGGCGCTTTCGAGTCTTACCGCGCCAAACTGAAAATCGTTGGCTGTCGCGTTGGTGCGATTGACGACGCGGTTGCGGAAGCGAGCGGTGAATCCGGCGGGCGGCGTACGTCGCAAGCCGACGTATTGATCGACTTGGCGGCTGACGCAGTACTTTTCCACACAGCTGATGGCATCGGCTATGCAGATTTGAAGATCAACGATCACCGAGAGACATGGGTAATCCGCAGTAAAGGATTTCGACGCTGGCTTACGCGACGCTTTTTTGAGGTGACGCAGGGAGCGCCAAACTCCGAGGCAATGCAGTCGGCGCTCAACTTAATAGAGGCACGAGCCCATTTCGACGCACCGCAAGCCGAAGTCAATATTCGAGTTGCGGGCCACGCTGACAAGCTTTACCTCGACCTCGCCGACGCAAATTGGCGGGCAATTGAGATCGATTCGAATGGTTGGCGGGTAATCAATGAGCCGCCGGCCCGTTTTCGCCGCGCCGCCGGAATGCAGCCATTGCCGGAACCAACGCTCGGTGGGTCCGTCGACATGCTGCGCCAGTTCCTAAATGTCAGTACTGACCAGGATTTCGTGCTCGTAATCGCGTGGATACTCGCGGTACTGCGGAATAAAGGACCGTACCCTGTCATCGTGTTATCCGGCGAACAGGGTTCCGCGAAGTCGTCGTTCTCGGCAATATTGCGAGCGCTGGTCGATCCCAATGCCGCCCCGCTGCGCGCCCTGCCACGCGAAGATCGTGATCTCTTTATCGCGGCGACAAACGGTCACGTCCTGACATTCGACAACGTCTCAGGGTTACCCGCCTGGATATCCGATACGCTCTGTCGCTTGGCCACAGGCGGCGGATTCGCAGTACGGCAGCTCTACACCGACCAGGACGAGGTTTTGTTCGACGCCACCCGTCCGGTAGTTCTGAATGGTATCGAAGACATCGTCACGCGCCCGGATCTCGCCGACCGCGCATTGTTTTTGACCCTCGAACCAATACCCGAAGAACGTCGTCTGCCCGAAAAGGAGCTATGGGCCGCATTTGATCGGGTCCGGCCGCAAATTCTTGGGGCGCTGCTGAACGCCGTTTCGCATGGTCTTCGCCGGCTTCCAGAAACGCGATTAGAAAAGCTTCCGCGCATGGCTGATTTTGCGGTCTGGGCGACAGCTTGCGAGACTGCTCTGTGGCCGGCGGGAACCTTCGATAACGCCTATTCCGGCAACCGGGACGAAGCCGTCGACAACATCATCGAATCTGACCCGGTCGGAGCAGCTATCAGTTCGATGATGACCGGTCGAACCGAGTGGACGGGAACTGCCACGGACCTTCTGGGCGCCCTTGATGATGAAGTGGGGGAGAAGGCAGCTAAGGCTAAGACCTGGCCGTCGAGCGCAAGGGCGCTATCGGGACGGTTGCGAAGGGCAGCAACCTTCCTGCGCAAAGTCGGTATAGACGTCTCGTTCGACCGGAGGGGCCGCGCGAGAACCCGGACTATCCGGATCATCTGTACGCCAGAAAACTCGCCGACGAAAGCGTCCGTATCGTCCGCACCGTCCAGCGAATCCGGTTATTCGCTGATGCATAATCATTTTAGTGATGACGAGACGCCGACGATTACGACGGTTGCGGACACAAATACGGAATCTCCAACCCACGATACCGCCCGCGCAATAGGGCCGATATTCCATCCAACGGACGGTGTGGACGGTTCGGACGCAAACGATCCGGACAAATCCGGCAGCTGAAACAAATGGTCGTGATTGCCATGGAGGTACGTAAAGCGATAAGTCGATTACGCGGCTTTGTAGGCTATCGATCGGGATGCGCCAGCATTCAAGTAGTGTTATGCCAACAACTGAGATGAGGAAGATGCGGCAATGACAGGCAAACGGAAATCTACCAAGAAGCGAGACCCCAACCAGATTGCCTTGCCGAAAGGGCCGGATGAGGAGGAAGGCGTGACTATTGCGCGAGCCGTGATCCGTCCGACGGTCCAGGCTGCAGTAACACTCAGTGAGTACAACAAGGGTACCGCTGCGCTCGATCTCAATGGTCTGATTACGTCGCTGACCGAACAAACCGACGCTGCGATCGGCGGGGACCTGAAACGCGGCGAAGCGATGCTCGCGGCACAGGCACATACACTCGATGCCATCTTCAACAATCTAGCACGACGAGCTGCGTTGAATATGGGAGAGTACATGGGGGCCTGCGATACGTACTTGCGTTTGGCGCTGCGTGCGCAAGCACAGAGTCGGGCGACTTGGGAAGTGTTGGCCACGATGCAAAACCCACCGATGGCCAACTACGTCGCTCAAGCAAACGTTGCGCACATGCAGCAGGTGAACAACGCATCGGTCGAGCCGAACAATGCCTCGCGCGCGCGGGGAAATCCGATTCCGCAAAACAAACTATTGGAGGAGAATCATGGCGAACGGTTGGACACCCGAACGACGGGCACGACAGGCCGAGCGGATCCGGCAATGGAGACCGTGGGAGAAGTCGACGGGGCCGAGGACACAGGCGGGAAAAGAAGTGGTGTCCCAGAACGCATTTAAGGGCGGCACCTGGCGATTACTGCGGGGGCTGTCGCATGCGCTGCGGGAGCAGAATCAACAGCTGGTCGAGTGAGCTTTCCGTTACCTCTAGGCTTGCCAGAATCTCGATGTGGCAGTACATTGGCATTACCCAACGAACGCATGGCCGTCTCATGGCACGAACCAAGAACGAAGTTCTGACTATTCGCACTACAGCGGAGGTCAAGGCATTGCTCAAGCTTGCTGCCGAGCAGGAGCGCCGCTCGGCGACCTCGATGATTGAGGTGCTGGTACTCGACTACGCGAAGGCGCACGGCTTGGCCGTCGTCGATTCGGATCGCCCTGCGCGCAATGCCTCGAAGACGCGTACATGAGCAATATAAGAACATGATCACGAAAGCCAAAGACCGTCGAGCAATTGAAATCACAAGACCATCGCAGCCACGAAACGCGGTCCTCTACGCGCGTGTCTCCTCGAAGGAGCAAGATAAAGAAGGATTCTCGATTCCGGCTCAGCTTAAGCTCTTGCGGGATTACGCTTTGAACCGGAGCCTCAGCATCGTCGAAGAGTATGTGGATGTGGAAACAGCTAAACAGGCTGGCCGTACCAGTTTCGGGGAAATGGTGGACTTTCTGGACAAGCACCGAGAATCCCGAATCATTCTCGTCGAGAAAACTGACCGCCTGTATCGCAATCTTAAGGACTGGGTAACGTTAGACGAGTTGGATCTGGAAATTCACCTAATCAAAGAGGGGGTCGTCTTATCAGGTGATTCGCGTTCTTCCGAGAAGTTTATGCACGGCATCAAGGTGTTGATGGCTAAGAATTACATCGACAACCTCTCCGAGGAAGCAAAAAAAGGAATGCATGAAAAAGCCACGCAGGGGTTGTGGCCGACGAAAGCACCGTTCGGATACGTGAACGTAACAGGCGAAAACGGCAAGAAAGTCATCAAACCCGAATCCGAAACCGCGCCATTTATTATCCAACTGTTCGAATGGTACGCGTCGGGCCTGTTTTCACTAAAGGAGCTCGACAAGAAGGCTCGGGCCGCCGGTCTAGTGTACCGTGGAACCGGTAAGCCAGTTCCGACGAGCACGATTCACAAAGTACTTCGGAATCGCATCTACATGGGGGAGTTCGAGTGGAATGGCGAGATTCTGCAGGGGACGCATCAGCCGCTCGTGACTCGAGAACTCTGGGAAAAGGTTCAGGACGTGATGGACGGCAGGCGCACAACTAAGACTCGCCGAGTAAAACACGATTTCGCATTTTCCGGCCTCTTGCGGTGTGGCCATTGTGGTTGCGCTGTCGTCGGCGAAATCAAGAAACGGCGGTATGTGTACTACCATTGCACTGGATACCGGGGGAAGTGCGGGGAACCCTACGTCCGGGAAGAAGTGTTGGAGGAGCAGTTTTCAGATCTTCTGAGCCGCCTGGTGTTCGACGAAGAAATTCTGGAATGGGTACGCGATGCTTTGCATAGTAGCCACGCTCAGCAAATACAGGAGCACGAACGGACGATCGTCCGGCTGCGGGCAGAGCACGCCCGACTTCAGAAGCGAGTTCATCAGGCTTACGCGGATAAGCTTGATGGCCGGATCGACGCCGCGACTTTCGACGAGATGGCCGGCGAATGGCGAGCCGAGCAAGCGCGGTGCCTGGCAGAGATAGAGCGCCACGAGACCGCGGATTGGTCATATGTCACTGACGGCGTCAAGATTCTCGAACTGGCACAGAATGCGAAACGGCTATTTGGTACACAGGAACCGAGGGAAAAGCGTCGCCTTTTAGACTTTGTACTTTCGAACTGCTCGTGGAAGGCTGGCCACATAACCGCTGAATTTCGTCAACCGTTTGATTTACTTGCTGATACAAATGAAAACGCCGCACAAGTGGCGGCGCTTCCTGGGTCATCTTCGGTCAAAGATGAAGTTTGGCTGGGGGAGAGGGATTCGAACCCCCGCTGGCGGAGTCAGAGTCCGCAGTCCTACCACTAGACGATCCCCCAAAACTGGATCGGTTTTGACGGCTATTGTAGCGCGTCTCCGCTCGGCTCTTCGCTGGTCGGAACCGTGCGGGATAGATTCACAAACGAAGTGTCGTTTGCTCACCCCTTCGGGGCGCACTGCGTGCGTCCCAATTGCTTGATCGCAATTTGGTCGAACCCCCGCTGGTGGAGTCTTAAGTCCGCAGTCCTACCACTAGACGATCCCCCAAAACTGGATCGGTTTTGACGGCTATTGTAGCGCGTCTCCGCTCGGCTCTTCGCTGGTCGGAACCGTGCGGGATAGATTCACAAACGAAGTGTCGTTTGCTCACCCTTTCGGGGCGCACTGCGTGCGTCCCAATTGCTTGATCGCAATTGGTCGAACCCCCGCTGGCGGAGTCTTAAGTCCGCAGTCCTACCACTAGACGATCCCCCAAAACTGGATCGGTTTTGACGGCTATTGTAGCGCGTCTCCGCTCGGCTCTTCGCTGGTCGGAACCGTGCGGGATAGATTCACAAACGAAGTGTCGTTTGCTCACCCCTTCGGGGCGCACTGCGTGCGTCCCAATTGCTTGATCGCAATTGGTCGACCCCCGCTGGCGGAGTCTTAAGTCCGCAGTCCTACCACTAGACGATCCCCCAAATCTGGATCGGTTTTGACGGCTATTGTAGCGCGTCTCCGCTCGGCTCTTCGCTGGTCGGAACCGTGCGGGATAGATTCACAAACGAAGTGTCGTTTGCTCACCCCTTCGGGGCGCACTGCGTGCGTCCCAATTGCTTGATCGCAATTGGTCGACCCCCGCTGGCGGAGTCTTAAGTCCGCAGTCCTACCACTAGACGATCCCCCAAATCTGGATCTGTTTCGGCCGCCATTGTAACGCGTCTGCACTCGGCACGAAGCCGATCGGGCAGTTCTTCCGCCGAGCGGCTCCCGCGATGACTACGAGCACTACCTCATGGCTGCCACGGCAACGTCTCAGGCAGCGCGGAGTCTAAAGCAGAATCGTCCGCGCGGAAAGCATCGAAACGTCAGTTCCAGGGACAATACTTGTGGTCATATTGTTCCAGCAGTTCCTCGAGTTCAGCGGAAATCTGTAGCGTTTCGTTGATCAGGCGATCCGACTGCCTGTGTTCGATCATGTTCAGTTGTCCGGCGATGTACAGTCGGGTCCGGAGCGCTGCACAGGTGCCGCGCGCGGATGACAGCAGCGCATGTCCGTCGTGGCGTGATTTCAGCTCGTAGCCCTGGGCGATCTCGGCGGCGACGTCGATCGATGTCCGCGTGATCTCTTCGCGTATCACCGCATTACTGCAGGGCGCTAGCGTGTGGTGGGTTTGGATGGCGAGTTCGCAGGCGTGATTCCAGACCTGCACGGCGCTCGGTGTCTTCATCGGTACCTCCTTGTACGCAATGGGCGACATTGATGCAGCTTTGATGTTCGTGCCGACCCGCTGCCGCGGCCGGCACGTTAAAACTCAGCGCTTGCTGTACTGCGGACGCTTGCGGGCTTTATGCAGGCCGATCTTTTTGCGCTCGACTTCGCGCGCATCGCGCGTAACGAATCCGGCAACCCGAAGCGGGCGGCGGAGCGTTTCGTCGTAACTGATCAGTGCGCGCGTAATGCCGTGGCGAATGGCACCTGCCTGCCCCGAGATGCCGCCGCCTTTCACGGTTGCATTGATATCGAAGTCGGTGGCCATGCTCACTTTCTCGAGCGGTTGGCGCACGATCATGCGGGCGGTTTCGCGGCCGAAATAGACGTCGAGAGGACGCCCGTTGATAGTGATGTTGCCGGTGCCGCGCGTGATGAAGACGCGAGCTGCAGAGCTCTTGCGTCGGCCGATGCTGCTGTAGGTATCTGTTGCCATAATGATCTAGATGTCGAGAACTTGTGGTTGCTGCGAGGCGTGGCTGTGTTCGGGCCCCGCGTAGACTTTCAACTTGCGATACATCGCACGTCCCAGCGGGCCGCGGGGTAGCATGCCTTTCACGGCTTTGTTGATGGCGTCTTCCGGTGCCTTCTCCATCAGCTTGTCGAAACTGATCTGTTTCAGTCCACCCGGATAGCCGGAATGCCGGTAATAGATCTTGTCCGTTCGCTTGTTACCCGTGACCCGTATTTTTTCGGCGTTGATTACGACGATGTAATCGCCCGTATCGAGATTGGGCGTATACTCGGGCTTGTGTTTTCCGCGCAGGCGGGTCGCGATCTCCGTCGCGAGGCGACCGAGCACTTTGTCCGTCGCGTCAACGACGTACCAATCGCGTTTAATCTCGTTCGCGGAGGCGGTGTAGGTAGTCATGCTGTTAGAAGGGCTTGAAAAAAGAGGCGCAATGGTACGGACAGGCTGCGGCCGTGTCAACGTCAAATGGGCCCGTAGACGCTTGATTCTCACCGGAAATCGGGAGAAATCGTCGCCGTGAATTCCTTCGTCGATGGCCGCGCCGAGCGTCCCCTGGACCGGCTGATAGGCCGGGTCGATCAGTTCGTACGCGCCATCGCGCCGCCGGAGGCGGCCACGGGCCGACCATCACCCGCCGCAGATCTTCCGGATCCGGCACTCGAACCGGCTGAGCGGCGCCACTCCGCGGGCCTCATGCGGGTAAATCATACCGGTGAAGTGTGCGCCCAGGCGCTGTATCTCGGCCAGGCTCTCGTTGCCCGCGATCCTGCGCTGACAGCTGCGCTGGAGCAGGCCGCGGCCGAGGAAGCCGATCATCTTCTGTGGTGTGCCGAGCGTCTTGCAGAACTGAACAGCCATCCGAGCCTGCTCAACCCCGTCTGGTTCGCCGGTTCGGTCGCCATTGCCGTTGCGGCGGCAGCGGTCAGCGATGCGGTGAGTCTTGGTTTTGTCGAGGAGACGGAGCGCCAGGTCTGCGCCCATCTCGACGGTCATCTCGAGCAACTCAGCGAATCCGATATCCGCTCGCGGGCGATCGTCGCCGTCATGCGCGCCGACGAAGCGCGACATGCCGATAATGCGCGCGCCGCAGGCGCCGCGGACCTGCCCGGCGCGGTAAAGCGACTCATGACGCTCGAGGCCCGCGTTATGACGACGCTCGCCTATTGGGTCTGAACCCGGTCCCATCCGCGCGCCCGGGATTGATTCGCCCCGGCCCCGACCCCATATATCCGGTTAATCAGGGTCCGTTTGCGGGTTGATCGGCGTTATCGCGCCGATGCTGCCGCTGTCGGGCCTGTCGGATTCGAGGGTCAGCCGGTTGATGAAATTCAAGGACTACTACGAGGTGCTCGGGGTCGCGCGCGATGCGTCGACCAGCGACATCAAGCGTGCCTATCGCAAACTCGCCCGACGCTTTCATCCGGACGTCAGCGATGAGGCGAACGCCGAAGAGCGATTCAAGCAAATAAACGAGGCCTACGAGGCGTTGAAAGATCCGCAGCGGCGGCAGGCCTACGATCGCTTCGGGTCGAATTTCCGCGCCGGCGAAGATTTCGAACCGCCGCCGGGGTGGTCGGCAGCCCGTGACTCCTATCATTTCGATGCCAACGGCGCCAGGCCGGGCGATTTCGGTGAGTTTTTTGAGGCGATATTCGGCAGCGCCGCCGGCGGCGAAGCGGGTGGCACGCATCGGCGATTTCGCATGCGTGGCAGCGACCAGCATACGGTTGTGACGGTCAGTCTCGAAGACGCGTTCGCAGGCCGCGAACAGGTTGTCGAACTGGATGGTGATTGTGCGCCGAAGCGACGCCTCAAATTCCAGTTACCGCGCGGGGTTACGGAAGGTCAGCAAATCCGCCTGGCCGGCCAGGGCATGATGGGGCACGGCGGCGAAGCGGCCGGCGACCTGTATCTCCAGATTCGGTTTGCGCCAAATCGCCGATTTTCGGCCGACAGCAGGAACATTCACATCGTCCTGCCGGTCACGCCGTGGGAAGCGGCACTTGGCGCGAAACTGAGCGTGCCAACGCTCGGCGGAGACGTTAACCTGACGCTAAAACCCGGTGTTCAGTCGGGGCAGAAACTGCGCCTTGCCGGTCGCGGGCTTCCCGGTAGTCCCCCGGGCGACCAGATCGTCGAGTTATTGATCAGGATGCCGCCCGTGGATACCGACGAAAAGCGGGCGCTGTTCGAAACGATGCGTGAAACCATGGCATTCGATCCTCGCGACGAGTGAACGTGTCACCGCCGCGTCGCCGCGTGCAGGTACCCAGAAGAGACTAAGCAGATGAGATGTATTTCCGTGCGGTTTGTTGCGGCGCTCACAACCATTGTCGCGGCGCTGGCAGTTGTGCCGCTGGCTAACGGTGTCCTGCCGTCGGTGAGTGATGGCGGGGCCCTGCCGTCGCTGGCACCGATGCTCGACGAGGTTACCCCGGCGGTCGTTAACATCGCGACCCGCGGCAGCGTCGAGATGCGCATGAATCCGTTGTTCAACGATCCGTTTTTCAGGCGTTTTTTCAACGTTCCCGATCAGCCGCGTCAACGCAAGACACAAAGCCTCGGGTCGGGTGTGATCATTGACGCGAAACGCGGCCTCGTCGTGACGAATAACCATGTGATCGCGAACGCTGATCAAATCACCGTGAAACTTCGCGACGGGCGGAACCTGACGGCGAAGCTCGTCGGTTCCGATCCCGATACCGATGTTGCCGTGGTGAAAATTCCGGCGGAGCGATTGACGGCCGTGAAACTCGCCGATTCCGACCGGCTTCGCGTCGGCGATTACGTCGTCGCAATTGGCAATCCCTTCGGACTCGGGCAGACCGTGACCTCCGGTATTATCAGCGCGCTGGCCCGCAGCGGTCTCGGTATCACCGGTTATGACGATCTGATCCAGACCGACGCATCGATCAATCCGGGCAATTCCGGCGGTGCGCTGGTTAATCTTCGGGGCGAACTTGTCGGCATTAACACGGCGATCTTTTCGCAGTCCGGCGGCAATATCGGCATCGGATTCGCAATACCAACAAACATGGTCCGGAAGGTCACAGAGCAACTCGTCAATCACGGCGAAGTTCGTCGCGGTTTCCTCGGCGCGCAATTACAGGACCTCGACCCGGATCTCGCCGAAGCATTCGGCCTCAAAGCACGCAAGGGCGCGGTACTCGTCAATATCGTCAGCGACTCGCCCGCGGCACAAGCCGGCCTCCAGCCCGGCGACGTCGTCGTCGAGGTGAACGGCAAACCGGTAGAGAACGCCGCCTATCTGCGCAACCGGGTCGGCCTTACCCGAATTGGCGAGCCGGTGAAGCTGACCTTCATCCGCGAAGGCAAACGCCGCAGCGTGACGGTCAAGGTGGCAGAGCGGGAAACCGCGGCCGGGCCAATGGACCTGCGTAACGAGCGCCTGGCCGGCGCCACTTTCGGCGATATTCCCGAGCAATCGCCGGCCTACGGCCGCATCCCCGGGGTGATGGTATTTGAAGTAAGCCAGGGCTCGCGCGTCGCCGCCGCGGGGCTCCGCCAGGGCGACATCATCAGTTCCGTGAACCGCGTTCCGACGCGCAACCTCGAAGAATTTCTCAGTGTCGTCAATCGTCTCGATGGACAGATGTTGCTGCGCGTGCGGCGCGGCAATCAGGCTGCGTTTATGGTGATCAAATAATCGGGCCGTTCAGAAATCCGTGACCCGGACGCCGGGCGGCGGGGTGTTACGCACGGCGTCGGCGAGTACGGCAATCGCCTCCGGGCGAGGGAAACTGCGTCGATAGGCGAGCACGATCACCCGGGCCGGCGCCGGTTCGACGAATGGCCGGATTTCCAGCAGTTCCGACAAGCTGCTGTCGGGTTGGGCCGATGTCACGGGCAGCAGCGTGATACCGGCGCCCGCGGCCGTCATTTGCCGGATCGTCTCGATCGAGCTGCCTTCGAGGGTCTGCTGAATTTCCGTACCGTCCCCGCCCGTACCGGCGGCGCATGCGGGACAAAATTCCATCACCTGGTCGCGAAAGCAGTTGCGCGCTCCGAGCAGCAATATTGTTTCGTCGTTCAGGTCCGTGCTGGTCAGTTGTTGCTTACCGGCAAGATCATGTCCGCGTGGCAACGCCACCACGAACGGCTCTTCGTAGAGCGATCGCGTGACGATTCCCGATTCCGCAAACGGTAACGAGACGATGGCGGCATCGATGTCTCCGTTTTTCAGTTGTTGCGTCAGTCGGTCGGTGAAATTTTCCGTCAGTCGCAACTGCATGCGCGGCGCCGCCGCCTTCAGGCCTGGCAACAGATGTGGAATGAGATAAGCCCCGACCGTGTAGATGACGCCGAGTTTCAGCGGGGCGGCCAACTGGTCCTGGTCGGTGGCCGCGAGCGTTTTGATACGCTCCGCTTCTTCGAGTACGCGGCGCGACTGTTCGACGATTTTTGCGCCGATCGGGGTCACCGTCACGCTCGAACGGTTGCGTTCGAACAAGGTCACGCCGAGTTCTTCCTCGAGTTTGCGCACGGCGACGCTCAGGGTTGGTTGGCTGACAAAACAATCTTGTGCGGCCCGTCCGAAATGATTCAGGCGCGCGACGGCGGTGATGTAGCGAAGTTCGGTCAGGGTCACGACGATCCGGCAACTCGGCGGCGACACACGATCATAACAGAGGCGAATTCCCCGTCGGGGTTCGCCGCGGGCAGGTCAGGCCGTTGCGGTCCGTGCCGCGTCTTCCCAGTCGGCGCTGTCGCGTTCGGTCCGCTCGCGCGACAGGCGCTCGAGCAGTGCCACGTCGACGATGTCGTTCTCGCCGGCGTCGCCGCGGATGACATGAAAAGGCTGGTCTGGCTCGCCGATGCTGTCGACGACGAGCGCCGCGTTTGGAAAATGGTGATGACGGGTGAAAAAGTGTGTGGTAACCACAGTCGCGAGTCCCGCGTTTGTCGCGGCGAGGCATCCGTTCACCGTGTCTTCGAGCGCAACGGCGTGCGCGGGATCGAGTTCGAGTATTGCGAGCGCCGCTTCGTAGACCGCCGGCGACGGCTTTTTTTGACTGACCGTGTCGCAGGTCGCGATAGCCGAGAACCACGACATCCAGTCCTCGGGCAGGTTGCGGTCAAGCAGGGTCTTCAGATTCGAAAACGTCGAACTGGTCGCGATAGCAAGGGTCAGATCCGCTTCGCGCGCCTGACCGATGAGACGTTCGACGCCGGGGCGTAGCGGCACTTCGCCCGAGTTGAGCATCTCCGCATACAGGCGCGTTTTGACTTCGTGCAGGTCGCGGACGAAGTGCGAGAATTCTTCCTTGTGCGCGAAATTGTCGGCCAGGTCGGCCCCGTAATAGGTAATCCGTTCGCGCCCCCCGGAAATTGCGAGCAGCTCTTCGTAGAGTTTCGGCGACCAGTTCCAGTCGAGATCAAATTCCCTGAACGCCCGGTTAAAGGCCTGCCGATGGACGTCTTCGGTATCGGCAAGGGTGCCGTCGACGTCGAAAATGATGGCTTGCAGGTGTTTCATGATCGTGTATTTTTAACGGCTTATCGACGATATATAAGATATTAATATAGCTTTAATCGATAAGCTACTGAAAAATATAAAATTCGCAATCAGTCTTTTGTATCCGGTAAGGCCCCGGTTTCGGTCTCGTCGAGGTCCAGTTCAACCCGTTCGATTTTTTCGAAGCGATCCGAGATCTTCGCCGCCGAGGTACTGACCCGCCGAACATCTTCATTGGCCTGCGCGATATGTCGTGCGAGTTGTTCCATTCGTTCGCGAAATCTTTTGAAGTCTTTGCCAAGTAAACCCAGGTGTTCCTGAATGATGTCGACCTGCTCCCGCGTTGCCGCATCCTTTAACACGCTGCAGGCCGTGTTCAGGATTGCCCACAGTGTTGTCGGCGAGACGAGCCAGACATGCGCCACGTGCGCTTCGTCGACGAGTTCCGGGTGGTGTGCCTGAATTTCGGCGAATACGGCTTCGGCAGGAATAAACATGACGGCGCCGTCACCGGTCACCCCGGGGATAATATATCTAGCGGCAATGTCGCGAATATGTTTACGAATGTCCTGCTTGAACTGTCGCTCCGCGTGTCGTCTGTCGGTTTCCGAAATATCGTAATCGCTCAGTTTCCGGAACGATTCCAGCGGGAACTTCGAATCGACCGCGATTGTTCCTGTTGGTTCCGGCAAATACAGTACGCAGTCGGCAATCCGATCGTTTGGCAGCGTGTGTTGCAGGGAATAACTCGCTTCGGGCAGCACGTTTTGCACGAGCGCCGCGAGTTGTACTTCGCCGAACGCGCCGCGCGACCGTTTGTCTGCAAGAATATGCTGCAGGCTCACGACTTCGCCGGACAGGTCCGTGATTTTTTTTTGCGCCTCGTCGATGAGGGCAAGTCTGCGCAGTACATCGGCGAACGTCGATGTCGTTTTCTCGAATCCTTCGGCGAGCCGCCGGTCTACTTGTCCGCCGATTTCGCGCAGACGTTCGTCCGTCGTGCGGGTGAGACTTTCCACGCGCTGTCCGAGATCCGTCGCGTTGCGTAACAGCGACGCATTCAGTTGTTCGTGCAGCCTGTCAAATCCGGCCTGGAGATGCTCGCCGGACTGCTGCAATGCTTCGCCGTGGCGCCGCTCGGTGCCCTGTTCGGATTGACTGATACCGGCTTTCACCGTATCGCGCAATTGTGCGAGAGAGGCGATCAGACGGGTACGCTCCTCGCCGAGTTGTACCGTCATCGATTGCTTCGTATCGTCGATCCGATCGACGACGGTTTCCCGCAAGCGACTGGCGTCTTCGGCGACGAGTGCCTGCAACTGGCCGAGGCGTCGTTCAAGGACGTCTATCGTTGCCTGCTGGACCTGGATCGCCGCTGCGACGGTCCGCAGCTCCGCGCTGCTGCGTGACACGTCCGACGTGCGCCTCAGTACGATAGCCAGCAAGACCACTATAACGACGAAGCCGCCGAGCGCGAGTGCCCACGGCAACGCGGCGGGATCCGCGAACAATGGCATTAACGACCCGGACAAAGCGAGAATGCGCGAGCGCCGCGCACGCGGGATGAGGCGCTGCTCGCAGCCTCTTTTTCAGGCGCGATACCGCGTTGGGCCGGTTTAGCGTCGGGGTGGTTTTTCAAGGATAATGGCAATGGTTCGAGGCAGCGCGATTCTACTACGGGGATCCGGGACAGGTCGATCGATGCAATACACAGAAACCGTTGTCAGTGAGTCATTTTCGAGCGAAGTCGCTCTGCCGGAATCGGATCTCAACCTCGCGCGCGCCGGTTTGCTGTTCGCGCGTACGGAGTATCCCGATCTCGACTGCGGCTGGTATTTGAGCCAGCTCGATCTCATCGCCAGCGGGATTGGCTCGCGCACCCAGGACGGCGCGGATGTCGCGGCGCGTCTGGACACCATGAACGCCTACCTGTTTGGCGACCTCGGCTACAGCGGTAACGTCGAGGATTACTACGATCCTCGCAACAGCTATTTGAACGAAGTCATCGACCGGCGGGTCGGTTTGCCCATCACGTTATCGATCCTCTACCTCGAACTCGCGCAGCGCTTGGGCATACCTGCCCGCGGGATCTCGTTTCCCGGCCATTTTCTCGTCGGGGTGACGACCGAGGAGGGCGATATGATCGTTGATGCTTTCGATGCCGGGGCAAAACTCGACCGCCACACGTTCGTCGAACGTCTGCGTGAGCGCGCCGAATCGGAGACCTCCATCGAAGCGCTCGAGCATGCACTGAAGCCCGCCTCGAAGGTAGAAATCCTGCTCCGACAATTGCGCAATCTGAAGTCGATTTACGCTGAACGCGGTGATATTGAGAAATCCCTGAATATCATGAATCACATGCTGGCGACCCACCCGGATTTACTGCCGGAACTGCTCGAGCGGGCGGCGCTGTTCGACACCCTCGGGTACGCCCGGGGCGCCGCCGTGGATTACGAACGCGCGCTCGCGTTGCTTCCGGAGGGTTTTGATCGCGCGGACATTGACGAGCGCCTCGATCAGGCCAGGGCAAAGTCCGAACAACTCCACTAGATGCACGACCGCGACCCCAGGCGTAAACGCGGCCGCGGCGCCGGCAGCAATCCCGACGGCCGTTACCTCGATGCCAGGCGCGAGTCCTACGATGATGGCTGGTATCACGACGATGCCGACGCGCCACCACTGCGCACGACCGTCACCGAAGAACACCCGAAGCGCATTATCAATCCGAACCAGTCGCCGGACCTGCCGTTCGACCAGTCGATTAATCCTTATCGCGGATGCGAACATGGTTGCGTTTATTGTTACGCGCGTCCCGCCCACGCGTACGTCGATCTCTCCCCGGGACTCGATTTCGAAAGTCGTCTGTTCAGCAAACCGGACGCCGCCCGGTTGCTCAGACGTGAACTGGCCGGAAAGCGTTATCAGTGCAAGGTAATTTCACTCGGTGCCAATACCGATGCCTATCAACCGATAGAGCGACGTCTCGCGATCACGCGCTCGATCCTGGAAGTGTTCGCCGAATGCCGGCATCCCGTTACGATCGTCTCGAAATCCGCGCTGGTTGAACGCGATCTCGACCTGCTCGGACCCATGGCCGCCGACGGTCTCGTCGAGGTGTACATTTCAATCACGTCGCTGGACCGCGAACTGTCGCGTCGCATGGAACCGCGCGCGGCCGCGCCGCAACGCCGGCTCGAGACGGTGCGTAAACTCGCCGCAGCCGGTATCCCGACGGGGGTCATGTTTGCGCCGGTGATCCCGGCGCTGAACGACGAACACCTCGAGCGGGTCGTTGAAGCCGCGTCCGGGGCCGGCGCCGCTTTCGCGGGTTACGTGATGTTGCGCCTGCCGCGCGAGGTCAATCCGTTATTCAAGGAGTGGCTGGCCACGCATTACCCGCTGCGCGCCGAACGCATCATGAACCGGGTACGTGACGTGCGTGACGGCCGCGAGAACGACGCGCAATTTGGTCGCCGTTTAAAGGGGACGGGCGAGGTGGCGCAGTTGATCGGGCAACGATTTCGTCGTGCCTGCAATGTGCACGGACTGAACAAGTCGACGCATCAGCTCAATACACATCTGTTCGTCGCGCCGACGGCCGAGACGCCGCAAATGTCGCTATTCTAAGGGCGATTAACGATCCCTCGAGCGTTCGATAAGCAAAGGGGCGGCCCGCAGGCGCTACCGCTGGCGACCTGGCGCACTTACTCGCGGGAATTTGCGCCGGGCTCGTTTACCGCTAGCGGCGCAGAAAATAGATCCAGCGCCAGAAATTCAGCAACGCCGCGAGCGATGCGGCGACATACGTGAGCGCACACGCGGTCAGTATCCGCCGCGCGGCGGGTAGTTCGTCGTGCGGCACGTAACCGAGCGCCAGTATGGGTAAAGCGCGGCGAAAGCTCGCATCGAATTCTACCGGTAGTGTGACGAAATGTACCGCAACGGGTACGAGCAACACCGCGATACCGGCCGCCAGCATCAATGCCCCGGCAGCCGGCATCCGGGTCAGCGCGGTGATGAACGGCAGTGCGATTAAGATCATGGCGCCGATCCGTTCCGACATCGCGGCCAGAATGACGAGTCGGCTGCGCCAGCGCAGCGGGGCGTAACCGAAGCTGTCCTGAATCGCGTGACCGACTTCGTGCGCGGCAACGACGACCGCGGTTAGCGATTTGCCGTCGTAGACGGATTCGCTCAAACGGACCGTCTTCGCGACCGGGTCATAATGATCTCCGCCTTCAAATCGTTCAACCTTGACCCCTTCGAGTTTGCTGTTTTCGACCAGGTGGATGGCGAGCTCGCCCCCGGTTCCGGGAATTTCGTCTCGGTGACGGCTGTAGTGTCGCAGGATATATTTCGCCCACAACTGCGGACCGAACACGATGGTCAGAACAACGAGCAGTGCGGCGACGATGGTCATACGTTCGATTGCGACGGCGTCAGTCGGAATACAACGGCAGTCACATCGTCGTGTTGTCGAACGGCGCCGCGAAAGCTTGCGAGATCGGCGACGATCATCTCGCAAATCGTAGCGGCGCACTCGTCCTGATGGTTGCGCAGCATATCGCGCAGCCGGGCCTTGCCGTAAAATTCGCCGCGTTCGTTGCGTGTTTCCCACAGGCCATCGGTTCCGAGCAACACGAGCGCGTTCTCGCCGAGATGATCGAGGCGATGCTCGCGATAACGCCACTGACGATCGATGCCGAGAGGGATGTCTTCGCCGGCGAGCTCGGAAAAAATATTCGTGTCGCAGTCGAGTACGATAGCCGGTTCATGGCCGGCGCTGCTCCAGCGCGCGCTCGACGCGCCAACGTCAATGTCGAAATAGCACAACGTCATAAATTGTCCGGCGACGACATCCTCGGCTATCCGGGTGTTGATATGGTTCATGATGTCCGCCGGCGATCGGTCCGATACGGTGACCCCGTGTAGCAGCGCGCGAACGGTCGCCATCAATAATGCCGAGCCGATGCCGTGTCCGGCGACGTCACCGAGCGCGATCCCGAGACGCGTCGAATTTGACGACACAAAGGGAAGAAAGTCGTAATAGTCTCCGCCGGTCTGATCCGAATAGAAACTGACGCCGGCGATATCAATACCGTCAATGGAGGGCGCGTCACCTGGTAGCAGACGTTGTTGCACTTCGGCAGCAAGGTTCAACGCCTCTTTCACGCGTGTCTGCTCCTGCAGTCGCGGCACCATCGCGTTGAACGCATCGCCCAGATGTTGCAGTTCGTCGCCCGTGCGGATCTCCGCGCGGGCCGCGAAGTCGCCTTCTCCGACCCGTCGTGCGGCGTCGGCCAGCGCATTAATCGGTGCCGTGATTGTGCGTGACCCGATGAACGCGATCACCGCGACGGCGACAACAATCGCCAGTGCCAGCGGCAGGGTACGGTCGATCTGACGTTGGGTACTGTCGACCGCGTAACGGGCTGCCCTGACGGCGGGATCGACAAGTCTGTCCGCGGGCACCATGAACAATAAATCGCCGGTCCCGTCGCCGAATGGACGATACACGCAGACCGTGTCGCGACCTTGATAGAGAAACCGCAAATAGCCGTGTTCGCGTTCCTGCATGTGCCGCACGAGGCTCGTCGCGGCGGGTTCGGGCAGCGCCAGCTGCAAGCTTGCCGCGGTGCTGCGCCAGTCTCCCACGGCCGCGCTTCCCGCCGTTTGCGCGGCGATAGCGATCGTCGGCATCTCGCCCCCGGATGTCGCCGCCAGATAGGTGACAAACGCTTCGCCATCCTCACCGAGCAGTTCCGGGGTGGTGAGGTTGCGCAACAGGCTATCCACCGACACGTCGATGCCGGCGACCCCGATCACTTCGCCGTCGCTGTTTCGCAGCGGGACGGTCGCGTTCATGAGCAGGTACCCGGACACTGCATCGATATGGGGCGGCGCCCAGCGCGGTCCACCGGTTCCGTTGTGCGGGCGGTACCAGGGCCGGTCACGGGCATCGTAGCCCTCGGGAAAGCCGCCACGGCCGGGGTAGCTCGCGACGAGACCGTTCTCGAGTACGACGAATTGACGGCGTATGACATCGGGATGGTCGGCATCGATTTCGGCGTACAGCGAAGTCAGCGGCACTAAACGCAGCGCGTCCTGCTCGACGGATCGTCGCGGAACGTCGGCCGGTGAAAAAAAGACCTGGTTGTCGCTCGAGTGTGAACCCGCCCGGATGGCGTCCGCGGCGGCGTCCGGCGTGTGCGACTCTTCCGTTGCCCCGGGCGGCGACTCAGCTGGCGCCGCTCCGACGGTTCCGGCCCACACGAGCGGACCGTTAGCCGGTGTCGAGCGCAGTAACGCCGTCGCCTCGCGTGCCTGAATACGCACGAGTAATTCAATTAGTTCGCGCTCACGATTGATCAGTCGCGCGAAGTCGTCCGCCGCCTGGTCCAAAGCAGACCGTGTCTGTTCGCTGAGCGCCTGGCCGCTTTGTTGCGCCAGCAATGACCCCAGTGCAGCCATGCTGCGGGTCTCTTGCCAACGGTTGATCGCGAGCGGCCCAATCCCGATCGCGAACAGCGCCAGGAGTATCTTCCAGCGAATTTTCAGCGGCAGGCTGAAGCGCATTACCCGCGTCTTACCTGCGAGATGTGCAATCCCACGAACCTTGCGATGAGGACGGTCAGAAAAATTTGTCCGACCACAGCCGACAAATAGGAAAATACGCGCGCCTCCGGCGTCCCCGGCACGATATCGCCGAACCCGAGTGTCGTCATACACGTAAAGCTGTAATAGATGTACAGATTCATCGGTGTCCCGGTGGACATTTCCGGAACGACGTCGTTCGTCGCGAGCAACGTATTGGGATCCAGAAACTCGAGCAGGCGAAAAATGAATCCACCGGCTATTCCGAGCAGCAGGTAGGTACTGACGGCCGCCAGCAGCTCATCGATCGAAATCGACGGGGATTTGAATATGTGGATAAGGATCACCGCAGCCGTCGATTGGAAATACAGGAAGCCGAGCAATGATGCCAGCAGCCCGAGTGGCGCGGAGGCGAACAACTGCGCTATCCACGAGACGAAAAACATCGCGGCCGCGATAATGCTTCCGGCGACCACGAAGCGCTTGTCGTGGCTGATCGCGTAAATGCTCGAGAGCAACACCACGCTGAGGAGAATATTGAATACGACCTGGCCGAGCCGGATGTGCTCGACGAACGCACCGGCAATCAACAGTCCGAGTAGTGAGCCGAGCAGGTAAATGAATCGGCCGGAGTGACCGAAAAACGAAGATGCGAAACTCATGTCCGGTCCCCTGAAATGCCGCGTCGCTGCGGACTAATTAACGGTCGGATGTTCCGGCGCCGAGGTCGCCGCGCTTTCGTCGACGAGAGGCGGCAGCTCCCATTGCGCGAGCTGCGCCCCGTTGCTGAGCAGTTCGGTCAACGAATGCAGCAAACCGGCATTGAGGGCGAGATCAATGCCGGCGCCGGATTCCGGTCCGAGCGCGAGCGTCGTCGAACCGTCGGCGTTGCGGCGCAGTTGCATTTTCGCCAGCAATATCGGTTCGTTGCCGAGCGGGAGCTGCTTGGGTGTTTCCCGATAGGGCGTTTTGAAATCCGAATCGTGCACCGCTTTTTCGTGCTCGAACGCGAGTACTTCGCGTTTCGCGTCGGGCGATACCTGCGTCTGGACAGTGGGTGATTGCTGCAGGGCTTTACCGAGCGCCGGCCAGATTAATTTTACGAAACGACGCGTGAGCCAGAACCTGAACTCGATCTCGTCACCGCCGGATACGCGCATCAGGAGGCGATCCTCGACGGCTACGAATTTGATTTGTATTTGTTCGATTTTCGACATGTGAACCCGGGTACGGGGAAAATATTCCGACGCTTCCCTTTTTCTGAGACACTTCCGTGCAATCTATCCAATCCGCAATAGTGTACGGATGTCTGAATCGAACGACTACGCCGGAACGAAATCCGCGCATTCGGCGGCGAGCCCGAAACAGCGTTATGAGCGGGATCTCGAGGCTGCCCGCCTCATGGCCGATCCCGCCCAGGCGCTCGCTATCGATCACGTCGAACGCCTGTACCGCGAACTCAGTGCCGCACCGGCACTGCCGCCGTCGTTACTACAGCGGATTTTCACCCGCCGCGGTCCAGGTCCCGAACCGGTACGGGGGCTGTACTTGTGGGGTCGGGTCGGCCGTGGGAAAACGTATATCGTCGATACGTTTTTCGAATGCCTCGCAGGGGAAGCGAAGCTCCGGATCCACTTTCACAGCTTCATGCGACGCGTTCACGGCGAACTGAAACAATTGCCTGACGAGGCCAATCCACTTGCCATCATCGGTCGACGCTGGGCACAGGACATCCGCTTGTTGTGCCTCGATGAATTTCACGTTGGCGACATTACCGACGCCATGATTCTCGCGAACTTGCTCGACGCCCTGTTTGATCATGGTGTCACGCTCGTTGCGACTTCGAACGAAGCACCCGCGATGTTGTACCGCGACGGCCTGCAGCGCGATCGGTTCCTGCCGGCGATTGCATTGCTGGAAAAGCACCTCGAGGTGGTGGAACTGGCCGGAGACGTTGACTATCGCCTGCGCGCCCTCGAACAGGCCGATATCTACTACACCCCGCACGATGAAGCGGTCGATACAGAGCTGGCGCGTCGTTTTGGCGACATCGCCCCGGAACCCGGTGAAGCGGGTGGCGGCATCGACATTGACGGACGGACTATCCCGACGCGACGCCATGCCGACGGCGTTGTGTGGTTTGATTTTGCGACGCTGTGCGGCGGTCCCCGGGCGACCGGCGACTATATTGAAATCGCGCTCTGTCATCACACGATCGTGCTGAGCGACATTCCGCCGCTGGACCGGGATGCGAGCGATGCAACCCGCCGGTTTATCAATCTCATCGATGAGCTCTACGACCGTAACGTCAAACTCATCGTCTCCGCGGCCGCGCCCGCAGAACGCCTGTACACGGGCACGCGGCTCACGCAGCCGTTCAAACGCACCGTCAGCCGGTTGCGTGAAATGCAGTCCCACGAGTACCTCGCCCGCCCGCATTTATGTGATTGAGCGGTCACCCCGGTGACCCGGCGGGTTCGCTGATTTCCGGTTACGAAGCCGCCCTCGGTGCTTTCATGTACGTACCAGTAAAGATATATAAATTAAATAGTTATATAATTTACTTGACATATTAAATTACTATACTATTCTAATCCCCTAAGAACACATGATTATTTGGATCTCGCGGTTGTTAAATCAAACGCGGTTTCTTCAGGGAACGGAGCGGCGAAGTGCAGTTAAGTACGGGAAACGGGGGGCAGCCGATGACCCGCTTGTTGTCGAACAGGACCGGCGACGGACTGATTCGCCTGCCCAGAACGACGAAGTCCGGTGCGCTCCGGGATGCGATTAACCAGGGCCTCGTCAGTGAGGACGGATACCTGACGAGAAAAGGACGGAATTTTCTGGCCCACGCCAGACACAGAACCTCCGTGGGTGAGTAACGACAGGTCCCATCCTGTCACCAGCGTTTAGGGCTGCTTTTTGCAGCCCTTTTTTTTGCCGGAAATTGACCTCACACGCCTTGTTCCCGCTACAAGGGTCCATATACTGGGAATAAGCGGCGGGAATATTCGCCAACAAAAACGACCCCGTCGCGGGAGGTCGTCATGCCCGGTTACTCGACGGAAGCTATCCGTAACGTCGCGCTGGCAGGAGCCGGTGGCGCAGGGAAAACCACCCTCGTCGAAGCGTTGTTTGTTGCCGCAGGACAGGCACAACAAAAAGGTTCGATCGAAAAAGGAACGACACGTTCCGATTTCTCCGATGCCGAACATCAGCATCAACATTCCCTCTCGAGCGCGGTACTGACGCTCGAATACGATCAAAAACACATCAATCTGATCGACACCCCGGGAGCGCCCGATTTTCTCGGTCGCGCGCTCGCGACGCTGCCCGCGGTCGAGACCGTCGCGATCGTCGTCGACGCCGAGCGCGGACCCGACCGCACGACCCGACGGCTCATGGATGCCGCGGCAGATCTCGGCCTCGGGCGTCTCGTGATCATCAATCGCATCGATGTCCCGGGGGTCGATCTCGAAGCGAGCCTCCGGGCAGTGCAGTCTGCATTCGGCGAGGAGTGCCTGCCGTTGAACCTCCCGGCCGCCGGGGGAACCGAGGTGATCGATTGCTTTTTTAATCCCGATGGTGGCGTTACGGATTTTTCCGCGGTCGACGCCGCGCATACGCAACTCGTCGACCAGGTCGTCGAAATCGACGATGCGCTGATGGAACTGTATCTCGAACAGGGCGAGGCGATATCGGCGGCGCAGTTGCATGACCCGTTCGAGCAGGCGTTGCGGGAAAAGCATTTGATCCCGGTCTGTTTTACCTCGAGCGTGACCGATGCCGGGGTTCCGGAGTTGCTGCAGGTCATAACCCGGCTGATGCCGCACCCGGGAGAGGGTAATCCACCGGCGTTTCTCCGCGGCGAAGGGGCGGACGCAGAACCGGTTGCCGTACGACCCGAGACATCCGCCCATGTGATTGCACACGTGTTCCGGGTGGTCATCGATCCGTTTATCGGTCGACTGGGTATTTTCAGAATTCATCAGGGAACCGTCACGAAAGACAGCCAGTTGTTTATCGGTGATGGACGTAAACCATTCCGGGTGAGTCATTTGCTGCAGGTGCAGGGTAAAAAGACGAACGAAATTGAGCGCGGTATACCGGGTGACATCTGCGCCGTCGCCAAGGTCGATGACATCGAATTCGATTCCGTGCTGCACGATTCCCACGACGAGGATCACTTCCATCTGAAATCGATCGATTTCCCGCCGCCGATGCACGGGATCGCCATCGCGGCGCGCAGCCGCGGAGACGAGCAGAAAATTTCCGATACGCTGCACAAGCTCGCTTCCGAAGATCCGGGAATACTCATCGAACATCACCACGCGCTCAACGAGACGGTGATCCGGGCTATGGGGGAGACCCATCTTCGCGTATTGCTCGATGATATGAGCACGCGATTCCACGTCGACGTCGACACGCATCCGCCCAAAATTCCGTATCGCGAAACCGTTACGCGATCTGCCGACGGGCATTATCGGCATAAGAAGCAGACCGGCGGCGCCGGACAGTTCGGCGAGGTCTATTTATCGATCAAGCCATTGCCCCGCGGCGCAGGCTTCGAATTCAATGACAAGGTCGTCGGCGGTGCAATCCCTCGACAATTCATCCCGGCGGTCGAGAAGGGCGTGCGCCAGGCGCTCGCGGACGGGGTCATTGCCGGGTTCGAAATGCTCGACGTTGCCGTCACCGTCGTCGACGGCAAGCATCATCCGGTTGATTCGAAAGAGGTCGCGTTCGTGACAGCCGGGCGCAAGGCGTTCGCCGACGCCGTGGAAAAAGCACAACCTGTCGTGCTCGAGCCGTTCGTCGAAGTCGAAATCACGGCGCCGCAGAAATCTACCGGCGATATCACCGGTGACCTGTCGAGCAAACGGGGGCGGATCAACAACACGGCCGCGCAGGGCAGCGGTTATGCGACGATTTCCGCTCTCGTACCGCTCAGCGAACTGAACGATTATCCGTCTCACCTCAAGTCGCTGACCGGCGGCGAGGGCGAATACTCGTTGCACTTCAGCCATTACGATCCGGTGCCTGGTAAAATCCAGACCCATCTCGTCGCTGCCCACGATCCCGCTCACGCCGACGATTAGCGGTCGGAGCGATGCGTTATATTCTAAAAAGAACTAAATATATCGGAAATAATTCGTTTTAAGTATATAAAGCGCTTGCTAGAGTCCGCCTCGACACTGGATGCCGTGACCCACGGCCCGACGAGGCACAGCGCATGTATACCTACGACGAGTATGACCAGGCTCTGGTCGACGAACGCGTCTCACAGTTCCGTGACCAGACCGAGCGATTTCTGCGCGGTGAGCTCGACGAAGAAGCATTCCGCCCGCTGCGACTGATGAACGGGCTGTACCTGCAGCGCCATGCGCCGATGTTGCGGGTCGCTATTCCGTACGGTGTTTTGTCCTCGAACCAGATGCGGATGCTCGCCTCGATCGCGGATCGCTACGACCGCGGTTACGGCCACTTCAGCACCCGCCAGAATATTCAGTTCAACTGGCCGAAGCTCGAGGAAGTGCCGGACATACTCGCCGAGCTCGCGACCGTGCAGATGCACGCGATACAAACGAGTGGCAATTGCATCCGCAACACCACGTGCGATCATCTCGCCGGGGTCGCGGGCGACGAAACCGTGGACCCCCGCCCCTACTGCGAAATAATTCGTCAATGGTCGACGCTGCATCCTGAATTTTCGTATCTGCCGCGCAAGTTCAAGATCGCGTTTACCGGCGCCGCCAATGATCGCGCGGCCGTGGCCGTTCACGACATCGGTTTCTACGTAGTGCGCGATGAAGCGGGTGCGATCGGTTTCAGAGTTCTCGTCGGCGGTGGACAGGGGCGGACGCCGTACATCGGCACGGTCATCCGGGAGTTTCTTCCGGAAGCGGATCTGATGTCCTACACCGATGCCATTCTGCGCGTCTACAATCGCTTTGGACGTCGCGATAACAAGTACAAGGCGAGGATTAAAATTCTCGTCAATGCGCTCGGCGCAGACGAATTCACGCGGCTCGTCGAGCAAGAGTGGTGCGATAACGGACGGGTAAAGCTTGTGCTTGCCGATGAAGACATAGCCCGCGTGCGTGCTCATTTCGAACCGCCGCCCTATGCGCAATCCGAAGGCGACGATCACATCCGGGTCTGGTACCAGGCTAACGAATCGTTTCGACGCTGGGTCGACCGCAACACGGTCGCGCATCGGGTCGACGGCTACCGCGCGGTTTATATATCGCTAAAAGCACCGGGGATTGCCCCGGGCGACGCCACCTCGGCGCAGATGAATCGTGTTGCCGACCTCGCCGACGACTATGGATTCGGCGAAATTCGAGTCACCCACGATCAGAACCTGCTGCTGCCCGATGTCGCGGTCGGCGACCTGTTCGAGTTGTGGCAACGATTGAAAACGGACGGGCTCGCGAGCGCAAACATCGGCCTGCTGACCGATTTGATTTGCTGCCCGGGACTCGATTTCTGCTCGCTCGCCAATGCCGGTTCGATACCGATCGCTAACCAGATCAACGAACGTTTCGATGACGTGGATTATTTACATGATATCGGTGAGGTGAAAATAAAAATGTCCGGATGCATGAACGCGTGTGGCCATCATCACGTCGGTCATATCGGTATACTCGGAGTCGACAAAAAGGGCGAGGAGTTCTACCAGCTGACGCTTGGCGGGTCTGCGGAGAATGACGTCGCGCTCGGTGAACGTCTCGGTCCCGCGATCGACAGGCATCGTGTCGCGGCGGCAATTGGAGATTTACTCGACGTCTACGTTGAGCAGCGGGCAGGCGATGAACGTTTTCTCGATACGTTTCGCCGGCTTGGTATCGAGCCTTACAGGGCTCGCGTCTATGGTGAAAAACCGTTTGTCGCCGAGGAACGCGCTCATGCCATTGCTTAAATCTGACCGGTTAACCACCGACTCGTGGGTGTTTCTTAATGACGATGAATCGATTCCGTCGACAGGCGAGTGCGTCGTGTCTGCCTCCCGGTGGCTCGCCGGGCACGAGGTACTGACACAAGAGGCGGGCCGCATCGGCGTCCGGGTTGATGCGGACATCGATATCGACGCGCTTGGTCCGACTATCGGACGAATTGCACTCGTGGTGCTCCACTTCGATACATTCGTTGACGGGCGGCATTACTCCAATGCCGTTCGCTTGCGTGATTACTATCGATTCGGTGGAGAATTACGCGCCGCCGGTGACGTACGGCGCGACCAGTTGTTTTACCTCCGGCGTTGCGGATTCGACGCGTTTGAAATCACGGACGATGCTTCCGTCAGTGACTTCCTGCTCGGCGCGGACGATTTTTCCGCTGTCTATCAATACGCGCAGGACCCGCGAACCCCGGCTTATCGGCAACGCGGTTCGCTCAATTAAAGCGATTCGATGAACGCGATGACCGCATTTGCCGTTGCTTCGGGTTGTTCGATCATGCAATAGGTACCACCGCCGTCACCGACGAGTTCGAGTGTGGCTTCGGGTGCAAGAGCGAGAAATTCCTCGGCGAGCGCGCGGTTGCCCGGTTCTCCGTAGCCGAGGTGTCCGGACTCACCCATCAGCACGAGGACCGGACATTGGAGACGCGGGACATCGCTCGTGAAATCGTTCGTCGCAACGATGCGCATCGTCTCGGCGAGCGTGTTGAGCGAAAAGTTCTGTTCAAAGCAGGCGGCTTCCCAGCGTGCGATCTCACCCTGGCGTAATCCGAACACGTTACTCTCGGCGCAGCCTATCCAACTTGTCAGGCACGCAAGGGCGTCGTACCCAAACGTCTCGCCGATGGCCGTGAAGCCGTCGAACGCCTGCCTGAATCCGGCGTCCGCTTTGAACATCGGGTAGGTGATCAGGCCCCGCACCCGTGCGGGATATTTCGCCGTGTAACGAATCGAAATCGGCGAGCCGGTGGATGTTCCCCACAACACGGCCGAATCGACATTCAGGTGATTGAGCACGATCTCCAGATCATCGACCCACGTTTCCTGGCTGTAGCATCCACCCGGCCAGGCGCGATCGGATCGACCGGCGCCGCGATAATTCCAGTCGATGACCTGGTAGCGCGTTGCGAGGATATCGCGCACGAAATCCCACTGGTTGTGTAGTAACCCGAACCCGCCGGACAGGACCAGCGGCGGCCCGCTGCCGTTCACGTCGTACCATAGTGTCGTTCCCTCGTGCGTGATCGTCGGCATTGCGGGTCTCTGCTAGGATGAGTTGGTTGACCTAGTCTAACTTAATCGCGCAATGCGAACGGAGCGAACCGCATGTCCCGCCCGATCACTCTGACAACCCTGCTTACCCTCGCGTTGTTGTTGACCACTGTCACGCGCGCAGAGCCTGCTGACGATGAATTCGAGAAGCTCGAAGCGCTGTACCTGCACCTGCACCGCAATCCCGAATTGTCGTTCAAGGAAACACAAAGCGCGGCGCGGATGGCCGACGAGCTCGAGCAGCTCGGGTTTCAGGTCACCCGCAACTTCGGCGGTACCGGCGTGGTCGCCGTACTCGAGAATGGCCCCGGACTGACCGTACTCGTGCGCGCGGACATGGATGCGCTGCCCGTGCCGGAACAGACCGGACTGCCGTACGCGAGCGTCGCGGTCGGAGTCAGCATCGATGGTGAAGAGAAACCCGTCATGCATGCCTGCGGGCATGACGTTCATATGACCGTATTGATTGGCACAGCCGGGCGGCTTGCTCGCGATAGGGCCGGCTGGCGCGGGACATTGATCATGATCGCGCAGCCGGCCGAGGAACGTGGCGCCGGAGCCAAGGCGATGCTCGACGCGGGCCTGTTTTCGAAATACCCGCGACCGGATTACAACCTCGCGCTGCACGTATCGGCAGGGCTTCCCGCGGGGCAGATCGGTTACGTCGCCGGCGCCGCGCTCGCGAATGTCGATTCGGTTGATATCACGGTCTACGGGGTCGGCGGACACGGCGCGTATCCGCACGCGACGAAAGACCCTGTCGTACTGTCGGCCGAGATCGTGATGGCGCTCCAGACCATCGTGTCACGAGAACTGTCGCCGCTGGAACCCGCTGTGCTGACGGTGGGCTCGATTCACGGTGGCTTTAAACACAACGTGATCCCCGATGAAGTCAAAATGCAGTTGACGTTGCGCTCGTATACCGCGGAAGTCAGGCAGCAGATGATCGCGGCGATCCGACGCATCGTCGCCAACCTTGCCGCGGCCGCGGGTGTGTCGAAGGACAAACTGCCGCTCGTTGAAGTCAAGGATGAATTTACCCCCGTTGCCTACAACGACCCTGAACTGACCCAGCGGATGGCGGCCCTGTTTCGCAACGAAATCGGCAACGACAATGTGATCGAATCGTCTCCGGTGATGGGCGGCGAAGATTTCGGTCGCTACGGACAGGTGGAGCCGAAAATACCGAGCATGATCTACTGGCTCGGTGCCGTCGATCGGACGAAATACGCGGCCTCTAAAAACGGCGGCGACCCATTGCCCTCGCTGCATTCCCCGTTTTTCGCCCCCGAATACGCGCCGACGATCCGGACCGGCGTCACTGCCATGACGTCTGCGGTTCTGGATTTGATGCCGGTCGGGCAGGGCGCGCAGTGACGGGGTCCGTAGGGTCCCGAACAGTGGATGTTGTCTCATCGGCTATGTACAGCCAGTGAGGCGTTCGACAAATAACGACGAGCGCGGGCGCGGCGAGGCGCGTCGTGATTAAACAGCCTGGAGAATCAGACAATGAAACATCTTTTGGTCGTTCTGACGGAGCCTGTCGAAGGTCAGGAGACGGAATTCAACGATTATTACGAGAACCTGCATATCGACGAAGTCCTTGCGACGACCGGGTGGCAGTCCGGCCAGCGGTTTCAATTGACCGATGAGATCGGTGCGAAATGCCCGTTACCGTTCCTGGCGATTTACGAGGCCGAGGCCGACGAGCCCGAACAGGTGCTCGAAACGCTGGCAGCGACCCGTCCACAGCGGGCGCAGAGCGGGGCGCTGAACCGGCGCACGGCCGGCGCCTGGGTATTCTCCCCGACGGGACCGCGCCACGAGTCGTAGCTACCGAAGCCGGGCGCACGCGCGGCGCATGTTCATCCCGGGCGTTACGGACACCGCTCAATGAGTGGTTTACTCGCCCGCAACGGGTGCCGGCGTTGCCACGGGCGCTGCCGCTGCCGGCGCACTTTCCTTCTCGAGGCGCGGTTTATGATGCGTCTCGATCAATCGGTGCAGTCGCGTCGCGAACGTCTGGTGATCAACCGCTGAATTACGCCGCAACACGTTCGACATCAGGGTCACGATGTAATGCAGCTTTCTTTCCCCGGCCGGGGATTCGACGATCGCGACGGAGTTCATAAAGTTGCGTACGTTGCCGTGATATTTCTTGCACACGAAATCCGGTTCCGGTTCGCACTTGTACAGTGAGCCGCTTTTGAAATACACCGCCGAACTCGCCAGCGCCGGTGCGGAAGCGTAGCGGATGCGTCGTTCGGTGACATAGAGCAGACGCTTCATTTCGCGCGAGGAGAATTCATCGACGAATAACCCCTGTTCCATTTTTAGCGTCATTTCCATCAGCGAACGTGACGTTGCATAGCTCGATGTCCCCTGGACTTTGCGCTTGCCGGTGCGGGTGAAGAAGCTGCCCTGGCGGATTTGCGCAAGGTCGAGACCGTTGCGGGTCACAGGTGATTGTATGAACTTCGCGAGTTGATCGGTCAGTTCGGCGCGCGGCGTATTGGCGAAGTAATCCTTGGACATCGTTTCGCTCACCGGGTAATCGACGCCGAAACGTGTCAACAGCATGCCGTGTTTCGTCAGGGTCGCGGCGGCCGCGTTGGAGCTCGGCGATGCCATCCAGTCGAGAAACTCGAACATGCTGCCACGATCATCGACCGCGAGCGGACGGCGGATCAATTTTTCGTTTTCCCGATCCCACATGCGCACGGTATGCGAGTCGGAAATGATGAATTCGTCGGCGATGATCTCGGTGTCCCGCATTATGCGCCAACGCGCCTCGAGATCGTCCGGATAAAGGTCTGCGAGCGCCTGAAAGATGCCGAGTGCGACGACTATTTTGCCGACGCTGCCCGGGTTGCGGGCGACGTTTCCGTTCACCTCGGCGTAGCGTGGATTGTCCATGTCGCTGAGGTCGAGTACCGAGACACCGTAGCGGCTTACGTAGCCGCCGAGCAGTCCTTCGATCTGCTGTTTGAACGCCGCGTCGACCGGCGGCAATTCCATATCCTTGTACCCGGTGAGACGAATATCGACTTCCTCCGTCGTCAGCAGCGCGCCCTTGGGCTGCTTGCGGCCTTTCAGAGTACCGTTTTCAATCCGACTCATGACTTCGAGTCGGCCGATGCCCGTCGATTCGTAAGCGTCTATCGGGTAGGCGTGGACAGCAGGCGTAGCAGCAAATAAACCGGCGACCATGGCGATCAGCAACAGGCGCGCCCGGCCGGGGCGGGAGCATTGGTCGACAACCACGTCGATTCCGGCGGTGAATGTCTGCATGTTCCTTACTCCTGTTCGTTCCATGGTTGCTTTGCGCCTCTGTCTGTCAGGGCCCCGACACGAACGGTGGCGGTGCGCTGTCGATTATTTCTATGCCGACGATACTCGGGTGGACTCCCATCGAAGTGGTAATTTCGAGCCAGGTCACCCCGCCAGCGCGTTGCTGTTCGATAGTCTCGCGACCACCGCCGGTGAACTCGACAAGTGCTTCGATGCGTTCTGCTTCGAGTTGTGCCGCGAGCTCCTCGTACACGCGTTTCGCTTCCTGCAGGCGTTCGCTCGTGCCGTCTCCGGTTTCGCGCGCCGCTTCCAGGTACGAACGTTGTGCCGCGATGGTATTCGCGTCGAGCTGTTGCAAATCAGATAATTCCGAGGCGGCTGCGCAGACCGCGAAAAGCACGAATCCGCTGACCCACGCGCCGAACACGGGAGTGTTGATGGCGCTGTACCGGGTCCGTCCTGTCAACATGGCTGTCACGGGATCTCGTCGAGCCGTACGGGAAGCCCGCGCCTCTTGGCCAGTGGCGCATCAAGTTCACGTAACAGCGCGTTACCGCGCGTGTGGTCGCTGTCGAGGAAAGGACGGATCTGGAACAGGGCCAGGCGGCCATCGAGAAACCCGAACTCGATGTCGGCGGGCGCCGGACTGCCCGCGGCATCGACCACCGGCGGAAACCGCTCGGGAAGGCCTTTCGCGAGTTCGATCAAAATTTTCACATCATCATCGCGCAGAACCCGGTCGGCGTTGCTGACGGGGAGTTTTTGCACGCCCCCGGTGAGATTGACCTGGCGCCGGACTGCGGCGGTTGCCGCAGCCATCAGTCTGACCCGGCCGGTCGTGGTGTCGATCCGCACCGATTCAGCCGATTGACCATCGACGGCGCCGCCAACACCCTCATTGGTGGCGACGGACAGCCATTCCCGGTTGCCGCTGTCGATGTCTTCGGTAACGAGGACGCCCGATTTGTCCGCGTTGACGCTGAGCATGAGCAGCACCGCGGGATAGACGTGTTCCGGTTTGTCCATGAGCGATTGACGCCACGCGAACGAGCGTGCACTGAAAGGTGAAGCCCATACCCGCGAGATGGCCGCAGTAATGTTATCGACCCCGACCACGTTGGCGACGGTCAGATTGAGGCCCGCCCCGGTGAAACCCGGGAGATCCTCGACGTTCGTGTCGCTCCGAACGAACACGCCAAACTGTCCGTCCGTCCCGAAGACTTCGACGAGTTTCGTGCGCAGGCGCGCGCGAAACTCATCACCCGGATCCCCGTGCAGGACCGTATCCTGCAGCCGTGCGCGAAATGTTTCCGTCGCGCTCGCGCGTTCGGCGCTGCTCGCCGGCAGCGCGTCGAGGCGTTTGTATTCCTGCTGCATCCACTCGAAGACGGTACCGTTCGTGCCGGCCATCGGCTGGTCGAGCATCTGTTTGAAGATACCGAACGGAATCGCGAGGCCTTCGGCCACGGCCTCCGGATAGTGATGTTTCAATTCGCCGAGTTTTGCCGCCTTCGGGCCGACGATGCGTCCGGAATCGCTCGCCCTTAATTCACTCAGCGTGAGCAGGCGCTCTTCCGTCAGGTCGAGCTTGTCGAGATCGACCTTGATCAGATCCTTGCGTTGCTCTGCGATTGCCTCATCGGCGAACAACGCATCGTAGCGACCGTCGTCGATGCTGAGCTGCACGGAGCCGGCGGCCGATACGGCGAGTATCACGGGCTTGCCTTCGTGTTCCTTGAGCCGGCCAATCAGGCTCTGGTCGACACCGACGTTCGGGATGCCGAGATTACGCGCCAGCAACTGCACGTGCGACAACGGATTACCTTCGCCCTCGGTCAGGATACCCGCGACCGGAGGCAGTTCGGAGACGGTCTCGGGCAGCAGGTAAATGCCGCCGGCATCGAGTGAACCGGGATCCTGGCCGACGGCGAGGCGCAGGGTTCCGCGCGCGAGGCCCGGATTTAAACTGCGCAGGCCGGCGCCGGCGTCGACGCCAAACAACTCGTTGCGAACGCCGGCGAGCGCATTCGCGTCGCGCACCTGCCCGTCGATCAGTGCGGCATACTGGAACATCGGGCTACCGCGCAGGTAATCCTGGATGAACAAATCCGCTTTCGGTTCGATTTCGCTGAATGTCACCATCGCGGCGCCGAAAAACTGCCGTAATGCCTGGGTTCCCCAATTCGGTACGAGGGCAAGGTAGTCGAGCGCCGCCTTGTATTCCCCGACGCTCAGATTTTTCCGCTCCGTTACCCGTTTGATTTCCGCGCGCATGGCCTCGAGTTGTCTGCGCGACAGAAGACCAACCCCGTACAGGGCACCGAGCCGTTCGTTCAACACGGCCAGACGGGCGCCGCGGGTGAGACCGGCGACGGCTTTCTCTACCGCTCCGCCGAGCGTAAACAGCTCCGATTCCACCGCGAGACTCGTATCGAGCATCAGTAACCGCAGCGCCGGACCGTTGGGTACCGTGATGCGGTTCCGCAATTCCACGAGGATTCCTGACAGCACGGCCGCGCGCGCCACCGGGTCGCTGGTCTTAGACAGTGCTGCGATAGCCTGATTCATAACGGCCGGAATGTCGCCGGCGCCGTCCGCTTTCGCGCCAAGCGTTTGCAATTGCCGAACGATATCGGCCGCGTAAATTTTCTCGATCAGGGTGGCGAGCCGGTCATAATCGGCGGCGAGTTCGCTATTCGTGTTGCTGCCGGCATACGCGCGCACCGCGCGCGCGTCATCGAGTTCGGGGTTGCCGTGGATTTTGATTCGAATGTCGCGAAATTTACCGTCGCGCTCCGACAACGAGGCCGACAATTGACGGACTTCTTTTACCGATGCCGTTTCGCGACCATGATCGAGGTAGCCGGCCGCACTACGCAAAACGAGGTAACGGTGGGTCAGCCAGGTCCGGTCTTCGGCGAGCTTCAGGAGCAATTTACGTGCGCCGAGGCGTTCGCCCTCGGCCTGGTAGGCGCCCCGGTAGTATTGTGCCCGGCGCATGATCCAGCGATCATCGAACCGGAACAGGAATTGCTCGAGCAGCATTTGCGCGAACTCGTCTGTCGCCGCCCGGTCCCGGACAAACGCTTCAAGATCGAGATCGGCGTAAAAGTTCGCAATGAAATAGCCTGCTTCGCGCAGCTTTTTCGTTCTGTCCGACCACTCGCCATGCTGCGAGCCGCCGCCAAACTCCTCGCACGCATATGGCTTCGGCGGCAGTACCTGTCCGTCCTCGCAGAACCAGCGGATCCGCCTGAACGGGCCGCGCTCGGCGCTTTTCATCGCTTCGATCCAGGCCGGGTATTCGCGCGGCACCTTCTTCGTCCCGTGATCGCCGCCGGCTGCGAATGCCGTTACAGACGTCAGGGCAAGAACAATTACGAACAGTGATCGGTACATCGTAGGTCCATTACTTCCTGAAAATTGTCGTCGTTCGAACCTGCTGGGGATCGGGCGAGGGCGCCAGTCCGCAGAGTCGTTCATGCGGCATGACTGATTATCCCGTCGTGCAGACGATATAGCCGGTCAGCGCGTTCGGCAAATGCTTTTTGGTGGGTAATCGCGAGGATCGTCATGTCACCACGCAGTTCAGCGACCGTGCTGGCGACAGCATTTTCCGTCTCCGGGTCGAGTGAGGCCGTTGCTTCGTCGAGTATCAGCAATTCGGGCGAGCAGACGATGGCCCGGGCAATCGCGATACGCTGGCGTTGCCCGCCTGACAGGAGCAGACCGCGTTCGCCGACCGGCGCGTCGAGTTTGTCGGGCAACGCCTCGACGAAGCTGCGGGCGCCGACCCGATCGAGCGCGAGCCAGACGTGCTCCTCGGTGATCCCGGGGTCGCCGAGCGCGATATTCGTATACACACTCTCGTGCAGTAAGAACAATTCCTGGGGCACGTATCCGACCTGCCGGCGCCACGCCCTGATATCGATGTCGTCCAGCGACACGCCATCGATGCGGACCGTCCCGCGAGACGGCGATACCAGCCCGATAATCAAATCGGCAAGGCTTGTTTTACCCGCACCGGATTCGCCGACCAGGGTGGTCAGCCGGCCGGCGGGTACGAACAGGCTGACATCGCGCAGCACCGGTTCATCGCGGTAGGCGAGATGAATATTCTCGAGTTCTATGCCGTTGTTCAGGGTCGGTGTGACACCGCTATGTAAAGGTTCTCGTTCCGCTTCCGCGGCATTGATCGTCGCACGCAGCGATGCGTAGGCGCTTTCCCGGGTTACGAATTTCTGAATTTCCTTTTGTGCCTTGCCAATCGCGCCGAGCGTGCGGCCGAACAGTACCCCGAACATGAGCAGGTAGGAGACCGACATCGACCAGTACGTCACGGCAACGTACAAGCCGAGCGCAAGGCCGCCCACGAGGATCGGCTCCTGCAGTGCCTTGAGACCTTCCTTGCTGAGAACCTCGCCGCGTTGCGCACGATTGAGATCGCGCGTCTCGCGGGTCAGAACGGAGTCCATCAGCTGTTCGCGCGCCATGGCTCGCAGCGGTTTGATCGCATGCAGCGCATCGGCGAGGTGCGCGACGGACACCTTGAGCAATTCCGTTTGCTTACGTCCCGCCCGGCGCGCCGCGCGGACCAGCCACGTCAATGCCCAGGCGCTGATCGCCCCGAGCGCCAGTGCCGCGAGCGTCGCTTTCCAGGAAATAGCGACGGCGATGGCGGTGTACAACACGACTTGTATGGCGGCGGCGATAACGAGTGAACCGTGAAGAAATGCATGCGATGCACGCTCTGCCTCGGTGGTAAACGCGTTCGCGAACTCGCCACTCGGGCGCGTCGTAAAGTAGCGCCAGCGCGCCTGCATCAGGGCGCCGACGAGCGCGAGCCGCAGCTCCGTGGCGACGCTGGACACGGCATAGCCGACCTGTCTGTTCGCGAGCAGCACGAGCATGGCCTTCGCGGTGATGCCGCCGACGACGATCAACAGCAGCGGCCCCAGGTTCGGCGCAATTCCGAACCGGGCAAGTCCGCCGCGCACCGCTTCGGCGAACCCGGATGGCTCGCTCGTGGCGTCACCCGGCACGGCGAGTTCGAGTACGGGAAACAGTGACGACAAGCCGATGCCTTCCGCAACGCCGGCGAGCAACAGACAGAGTAAGGTCGCGATGCTGCGATAGGGGTGCGAGCGGCCGAAATCGAGCAACACGTTCATCGCCGGACACCAGCCGGGGACAGAAACGAGGGATAGAGCGGCTGGCGGGTCATAATGCGGCGGCATGATACCCCACGCGCGCGCGCCTCACTAAATAGCAACGTGTCCACGCCGGTTTGATTTGCGGCCGCCGTCTGTGTCACAGTGCACCCGCGGCGCCCGCCGCCGGCCATCCACGACACCCGCAGTCCATGCAATACATCGACTTTGACCGACTCGAGAACATCGACGAGCGAGCCTATCAGGCGCAAAAGCCGTTTCCATGGATAAACCCGGAAGGGCTGCTTACCGGTGATGGCTTTGCGGCATTGCGGGAGACGCTTCCGGACCTGTCCCTGTTCGACACGAGTTTCGGTGTGCAGCGCAAGAACGAACAGCAGGCGCACGATCGCTACGTCCTCGAGTATCACGACGGTATCAATCTCGCGCAACCGTGGCGGGAATACATCAATGAACTCAAAAGTTCCCGATACAAGGCGAATCTCTGTCGCCTGCTTGGACAAGCTTCGGTAGCGTTGAATTTTCATTGGCACTACACCCCCTCGGGTTGTTACGTGTCCCCGCATGCCGACTCGGTGCGCAAAGCCGGTTCGCATATCTTCTACTTCAATACCGAAGCCGACTGGGATCCCGCCTGGGGCGGACATACCGTTGTACTCGACGATGACGGCAGTATTCCGCACCGATCATCGCCGCGTTTTGAGGATTTTCGCGCGGAAATTCCGAGCCTCGCACTGGGTAACCGCTCATTGATATTCTCACGCACGGATCGGGCGTGGCACGGCGTGCACCCGATCGAATGTCCGGCGGACAAATTGCGCAAGGTTTTTATCGTGGTCGTAAACAAAAATCGCGTTGTCGACAAAATTCGGCGCACCTGGCGGCGCAAGCAGTTTCATTACTACTAGTGCCAGTGAGTACTGATAGCGACGACACAGGGGCGGATTATCCGCGCTCGTTCCGCCAGTCCAGCCTGACCCCGCTGGGCCGCCGATTGCGGTATTTCGTCTCGCGCCTGTTCGGCAGTCGATTGCAGAAATCGCAACGCGTCGCGCTCGTTGAGATCAACGGTCAGCGCTACAAGCGGGTCATCCTGCGCGACTCTTACCTCGCAACCCTGATCGAACAATCGCTGGAGGCATTTGGCCCGTCAACGCGTTTACCGGGGCTCGTCATACGCTATGAACACGAAGTGTGGGTCGAGTTCGTCCCCGGGGAAGTGCCAAACGGTGCAAGTGACGAGCTCGCGGCGGATCTCGCGCGGTTTTATGCGCACGTGTATTCAAGAAGCCCGCGGCTGGCGGACTCCGACGGCGACATCTGGGTTACGCGTCTGCGCCGCGATATCCGTTTCCTCGCCAACGTCGGGGTGCTGTCGTCCGGGGTCGCCGTATCACTTGAACAATCGCTCGCGAAGCGGATTCCGCCGCGATACTGGGTGGGATACGACTACAACGACCCGGTGATCAAGAACTTTGTCCACGGGCCAGGTGGTGAATTGTGCGGTATCGACATCGAGGCGCTCGTTCCCGATCAATTGATCGGGCTCGGCGTTGCCAAAGCACTGATGCGCTGGATGGAACCCCATCGGGCCGTTTTTTTTGACACCTACGCACAGACCGGCGCGCCCGATATCGCGCCATTTTTCGATTTCGTCGAGCTATCCCAGTTGGCCGCCTACACGAAGCTCATGTTTGTCGAGCATAAGTGGGCGAATATCGTGCCGGCGCGGTTCGACCGGTTCTGCTAGCGGCGACCGTGCACGCCCCCGACCTGACGCTGCCCGGACCGCCGGGCGACTCGCGGGACCCGATTCAGGCGCCCGGTGCTTGTTCGTCCCTGTCCTAATTGGCGATAATCGCACAGATGGATACCCGTCCCGGTCATAACCCCGTATGAGCTCTTTCTCGACTGCGTATCCGAGCTATCCCCTGCGCGAATGGCCCGTGGTGATTACGCTACCGGTGGCCGACGGGGTGCAAGCCTCGGGCAAGGCTCCCGTGAGGCTGTTTCTCGGCACGGAGCCGGCGCAATACCGGGCAGAGCGGGTCTTCCTGTGGTCGGTCGAGCGGCATCGCGACCCGGCGCGTGTCTACGAGATAATTCTGATGAAGCGCCTCGCCGGGTTCGAAGATCGGCGGTGGCTGACAGGGTTTACGAATTATCGTTTCGCGATTCCCCATTTTGCCGGAGGGCGCGGTCGTGCGATCTACAACGATGCCGATCAACTGTATCTTGATGACCCGGCGAAATTGTTCGATCTCGACATGGACGGACATGCCTATCTCGCCGTGTCCCCGCGCGACACATCGGTCATGTTGCTCGACTGCGAAAAGATGTCCGAAGTCTGGCGCTTCGAGCATGCGAGACGGTGGCGGAAAAACCGGCTCATCGACCGCGCCATTGCGCGCCGCGGCTATTACGGGAAACTCGGCGGTGAATGGAACGCACGCGACCAGGAATACGTTGCCGGCCAGTCGAAATGCGTCCATTTCACCACCATCCATAAACAGCCCTGGCGTCCTTTCCCGCAGCGCTTCGTGTATCAACCGAACCCGGTTGGCGAGGTGTTTTTTGAATTCGAACGTGAAGCGGATGCAGCGGGTTATCACGTGTTTAACCAGCAACGTCCGAGCGAATTTTTTGCCGAGGCACGCGAACGCATGCCGTCATCGCCGCCTGCCGTCGAGCCCGCCGTCACCGACGCCGTTGCGGAATTGAAAGCGCGGAGTATGGCGCACAGTGTCCTCGAGATCGGCGACACCGAGGATTCGGTCGATACGCCGGCGCGGCAATCCGGCGGCACGCTGGTTACGCACCATGCCAGCCTGTTCGAGGTTATCGCTGCGGACGCTGCGATCGCGCCCGCCGACGGGGTGGTTTGCACTGCATCGCTCGCATCCCTGCCGGTCGACGATATTCCCTGGATTATCGACCGCATCGTGCAATGCGCGCGACGGTTTGTGCTGCTCGCAGTTAACAACGTCGCTGCAGTACGTGATGCGCGCCTGCAGCAGGGGACTGTCTACAGTGCCGAGTGGTGGGCGTCGCTACTACAGATCGCCCAGGCGCGGCATCCCGGCGTGCATTGGTCGCTGCTGGTGGCACCCGGTACCGAAATTGGCGGGGCCGACACGCAGTATCGTCAGGGTGGCAGTTTTCTCGGATCGAACCCGCCGGTTGTCTGGCTGCTGGAAGATCACAAACCGGGACATACGACCCAGTCACTCGGCCTGATGCATGCGCTTGAGTGGCCGTACCGTCGTATCAAGCTTGATTTCAGTCCGCTCGCAACCCGACCGAATTACCTCAGAGGCGCGACGCTACGCGGTTTGACCGATGTCAGCGCGGCCCAGTTGCGCGCTCCGTGGCCGGATCTCGTCGTCGCATCGGGCGCCCGCGCCGCCCCTGTTGCGGAATGGATACGGCGAGAATCCCGTGGACGCACGCGTACCGTGTTGCTCGGGCGCAAGGGGGCGCACCTTGGCAACGATTTCGATCTGACGGTGGCACCGGCCTACATCGGTCTGTATCCGGACCCGCGCAGAATTGAGACGACGGTGCCCCTGACCCGGATCCGCCAGGCCGAGCTCGACGCTGCCGCGGAGCACTGGCGACCGGTACTCGGCAGCGCTGCGGCGCCGCGCATCGCCTTGTTGGTCGGTGGTGACGACAGCGTCCATGCTCTCGACAGTGAACAAGCACGACGCATGGGCGGCGAAGTCGGCACGCTTGCGCGCAACGCCGGTGGTTCCGTCTTCGTGACGACGAGTCGGCGTACCGATACCGATGCCGCGCGCGCGCTGGTCGATGCGCTCGGTAACGTCACCGTGCATTCCTATCACTGGAGTCGCGCGCATACAGAGGACGAAAATCCGTATTTCGGTTACCTCGCACTGGCCGACATTCTCGTCGTCAGCGGCGAGAGTGCATCGATGCTCGCCGAAGCTTCGGCGACCGGTAAACCGGTTTTGATTTACCCGATCGCAAAACGCGGCAAGGATACCCACCGGGTGAAGTTCCTGCTCGGCCAGGGCGTCTCGCAATGGGTGATGCGGCGGGCTTTTGCCCGACCGCTCAACCGACGCGGATTCGAGCGTCCCCAGGCCGGACTTGAACTGATCTGTGCGCGGCTGGCCGCCAGTGGTCTGGTTCGGCCATACGGTGACATTACGAAATTACACGAAGCCCTGATCGAGCGCGGGGTCGCACGCTACTTCGACGGCGCGTTGCCGACCGCGATGGCGCCGCCGCTCGACGAGGCGTCCCGGGTCGCAGAGAGAGTTCGCTCGCTCGTTGGCTATACGGCCGGGAGCTCCTGATCCGCGGCGAAGCCGCGGGCAGAACTTCAGCCGCGTGGGGATGCCGCGGGAAATAACACCCGTTCGTAATGTTCGGCGCTGGCCTGGTCGGTGAACTCCGCCGCGCGGGCGCGCCCCGCATCCCGATCCGGCGGTGCCGCCAACTGGTCCCGTATCGCGTCGGCGAGCGCTTGCGGGTCGGCGACCGGGACGAGTGGCCCGATGCGGCCGTCATCGAGGATTTCACGGGGACCACTCGGACAATCGGTGCTGACGACCGGGCAGCCGCATGCGAGCGCCTCGACGAGGACATTGCCGAACCCCTCCCAGGCGGATGACAACGCGAATACTGCCGCGCGCGACATATAACGGTACGGGTTCGCTTCGAAACCCGCGAGTTCAACGTCATCGCCGCATCCGAGCTCGCGCGCCAGCGCGCGCAGTGCGGCGCGTTCGGGTCCCTCGCCGAGGATAACGAGCCGCGCGGACCGGGTACGCCTGAGTATCGCGAACGCGCGAATGAGCGTGGCGAAATCTTTTTGCCGACGCAGTTTGCCGACTCCGAGTATGACCGGCGGTGCGCCTGCTTCGAACCAGGAATGTGGCAGCGGCGCCGTCGCGAGAGGGTCGAGCCGGGCCGTCACGACCGGATTGTAGATTGTCTCGATACGCGCGCGCGGTAATGCCGTGATGTCCGCGAGGTCTGCACCGACACCGTCCGAGACGCACACGAGCGCGTCGGCGTCACGATAAAATCGCCGTACCAGCGGCGTGATCCGGCGAAGGTGCGGCCGCTCCGCATTTTCGACGGCGCTGGTCATGTGGTTGTGTACGGTGGCGACGACGCGCAACGACGGTACCCGTGCGATTTGCTGTGCGAGGATTGCCGTGATGTTCGCGTAATCGAGCGCGGCGAGCAGCGCCTCGGGGCGTTCTTCGCGCAGGTAGCGGGCGAGCCCGGGGACGGCGCCGATGACCTGTGCCACCCCCGGGATCATCATTGCGGGCAGCAGTGCAGCAAGGTGTCCCGGGAAGCGCATCAACGCCGGAACCGCGAACAGTGCCGGGCCGGCATTGAGCGAGACGAGCCGCACACTGGCCGGAATTTCGCTCAGAAAATGCCCTTTCTGGCGCGCGAGCACGATATCGACCCGGTGGCCGCGATCGGCGAGCGCGCCGGCCAGCTGGACGACCACCCGCTCCACGCCGCCTCCGCCACTGAGAGACCGCGCAAACAGTGCGAGGTGTCTGCCTTTCATTGCGCGTGGCGATCGTGACACTGAACCGGTGGCCAGGGCGCCGCTCGATGAACAGGGCCGCTCGGGCGGATTCCTAGAACAACGTATAGATAAAAGGTGCGACCGCGGATCCTTCTGCGAATACGATCAGGCCCCCGAGCAGAACCATGACGATGATAATCGGCGCGAGCCAGAATTTTTTTCGCTCGCGCATGAAGTCCCACAGATCTTTCAGCATTTCGTACATCGGGCGTCATCTCCAGTCGGTTTTGGCGGCCTCTGGTGTGTGCGGCGCCGGCGCCGCCGCGCATTGTACGTCATGTTCCAGTTTGGCGTTACCGCTGAAATTACCGGCTGCAAACGCCGGGGAATCGCGAGCGTGGCATTAGTCCGGGCGGCGGTTTATCCTTGCGCCGCTTCATCAACAATACCCCCGTCTCATCATCGGCAATGCGTAAAGAAACCCTGCTCCTTCTGACCAGTACCGCGTTTACGCTGGTGCTCGCTGAATTTGTGCTGTCCTGGTTTTTCCCCCAGCGAACAGTCAATCAATACCTCGAAGACAGGCCGGCGATGTTTCGGGCCAACGATATCCTGTTCATGGATATGAAGCCGGGATTTGAAGGGTATCTGAAAGAGGAGGAATTCCGCACGGACGTCTCGATCAATTCGCTGGGATACCGCCAGGCCGAATTCAGCCCGGATCGGGGCGCGGGGCAACGAGTCCTCGTGATCGGTGATTCATTCACATTCGGATACGGGGTCGAGGAAACGGACGGGTATGTGCGGGTGATGGAACGCACGCTGAACGAGCAGGCGTCGCCGCCGGTGGAAGCGATTAATTCAGGGGTGCCGGCATGGTGGACGGATGCTTACTACCTGTATCTGAAAACGCGAGGACTTGCGCTGAAGCCTGATGTTGTCGTGCTCGGACTTTTTATGGGGAATGACATCGACGCGCGTGATGCGCGTTACGCCATTTGGCCCGAAGTCGACGATGACGGTCTGCCGCTGGCGATTACATCGGAACGCGTACGCATCGATGGCGGACATCGCGTACGCTCGGAACGACGGGCGCGGTGGAAAATTCCGGTACTGAGGAATTCGCATTTGTTCCAGCTGCTCTATAGCTCCGGAAAAAATATCGGGCGGTTGTTCAGCCCCAAGGTCCAGGCGTCGACGCTGTACGAAGCGACGTACTCCGCGGAAACGGAAGCGATTATCACGAAGGTACAAAAACTGATCCTCGGGATGGCCGAGGACGCGCACGGAATTGCCGCGCAATTTGTCGTGGTTATGATTCCGGAAAGGCGACAGGTGTACCCCGACCGGGAATCCACGGAACGGGCGCTCGATTTGGCGAAACCTCATCGGTTGTTCGCTGAATTTTTTGCGGGCCATGGTATTCCGACAGTCGATCTGCTGCCGGTTATGCGCGCCGCGGCACAGACGTCCGACGACGAGTTGTACTACAGGAAGGACTCGCACTTTACCCGCTCCGGATATCGCGCAGCAGGGGAAGCCATAGGACGATTTTTACTTGTTCAGGGTCTGGTCACTGCGCCGGGTGAATGAATAGCCGTCGTTCGATCACGATTGCGGCCGTGACGCTTGCGGTTATCGGACTGACCTGCAACGACTGGTTACCGACGGGACTGCTTGCGGACGTTGGTTCGCCCGGAAATCCCGACCGACGCGCGGCGTTGCGCGCACTCAGCCTCGTCGCACTGGGTCTGGCCGCGGCGATGTTCATCTGGCGCGGCGCGATTGCGGACAACAGGGGTAGCATTGCCATCATGCTGACCTCGACGGCGTTCTCGCTTGCACTGTTCGTCACGGTCGATATTTATCTCTCGGCGAAAGCCGTCCGCACGGCACGCCCGGCCGGAGAGATCACCGACGTGCATACGCCCGATCGCTTGCTGGGATGGCGGCCGCGCCCCGGTGCGGTCGGAACACACCGCGAATCCGGTAATTTTGACGTCACCTATGCGATCGATGATGCGGGCTACAAGGCCGTGCCGAATAGCGGCGAAGCGCGCGCGAGGCTGTTTATATTCGGCGACTCCTACACATTCGGACACGGCGTTGCGAACGCCGCTACTTACGTGAATGTGATCGCACGGGATTACGTTAATGCGACGGTACACGTGTATAACGTTGGTGTCATGGGATATGGCATTCAGCAGATGTACGGCCGATTTCTCGAAATCGAACCGATGCTCAGGGCTGGCGATATCGTCGTATTCGCGCCGACTTCCCAGGATATCAAACGCAACCTGAAAGACTTCGTTTTTCCATCGAAACTAATCTTCGGCAAGCGCCTCGAGTTCGGGGATCGGTATCCCGTGTACGACGACGGACAACTCAGTTCAGTTGATCTCGAGACGCCGTGGCGCCGGTTCCTGGCGTTGCTATTCAACGGCCGTTGGACGAAGTCGATATTCCGGTTCATTCACAGCGCCGTCGTGAGTCCCGACACAACCCGCGAAGCAACGGAAATGATTGACAGCGTTGCCGCAAAGAGTAGCGCGCATGGCGCGCAATTCTGCCTGATATTTTTGCCGCAAACGAAAGAACGCCTGCGCGGTGAATTCGAAGAAGATATTTCAATGTTCGATCACGTCGACGTGACGCGTTATTTTCCGTCTGATCCCGAAGCCCTTGCAGCGATCCGGTTTTCTACCGACTCGCACTGGAATACGGCCGGGCACGCTATTGCCGCGCGGGCCGTAGTCGGGGCGCTTCGGGAGCGAGGTCTGCTCGGGAGCGAGCATCTCAAATAGCGATACGTGCGCTATTGGTGAAGTCGGAACGGCCACCCCCGCCACAGCGTTCTCGTCTGTCGCGAGAATTTTTGTCTTTTCTTGGAGTCGTTGAGCACGTGATCGAACTCCTCGCGGATCGCAGCTTCGCTCACAGATGCTCGCGGCGCAGCTCGAATAACGTGGGAGAACAATGACCACACCGTATCGGTTGAGCATGACTCTTCGATGACGAGTCGCGCGCCGATTCTGGCGACGTCGCGGGCAAATCCCGGCGCGTGATACGTACGGTACAGCTGCGCGTGCGAAAAATCGATGACGTAAAAATCTCGAGCGCCGCCGCTTACAAGGATGTTCTCGGAACTGTGTCGGCCGTGCACGAGACCCCGTTGTGCGCTGCGAACGAGAAAGTGCGCGTAGCGCTCAAATGCCGGGTCGCGCTCGTCGTCGTTCAGATCGCGCACATCGATGCTCATGGTCCGGGCGTCTTCAATCCACGACATGAGGATGAAAACGCGCGTAATGAGCCCCCGACTGAACTCGAGTGCGGCGCCAAACAACTGCGGGGTGTTGCCTCCCCGGGCGCGAAACGCCCCCTGGGCACGGAACTCGCAGAGCACCCGATGACGGCGAATGGTCGTGGCACGAAGGCGTCCCGACGCAGATTCGAAGCGCAGTTCCTTGATCGCAACAGGGCCCGTAGTGTCGTCGTCAAGGCGATAAATACTACGGGTATTGACGCTGTAGACAGCATTCCCGGGCGAGCGGCCCAACCATTGTTCAAATAGCGGGCGGCTCGCGGCGAAATCGTCCGCATTGGAGCCCGTGGGCCGGAGCCATTTGAGCGAACCGGTTTCTGGCGGACGCACCGGCTTCAAAACGCCGCGAGACAGAGCGGTTTGACGGCGCGCCGTCGGAGGGCGGCATCGCCACGATTACTTGTAAGCGAGCACACGATCAAACTTGGGAACCTCAACGATCACTTCGACCTGATCAAAGCGGGCGCGTATTTATTCGACGCCGCCGGTTTGTTTGCGCACGTCGAGAATCAAGCGGCCTCCCGGGTTCAGCATCTCGTGCACGCGATCAAGACAGGTTTCGACCGGATAGTGGAAACCCCACGAAATCAACGATATCACGACATCGATGCCGCAGCGTATGTTGACCAAATTATCTTTCGTCGTCTCGACCAGGTGAATGTTCGATTCCGCAACGCCGCAGCCAATGTCGAGCACGGAATCAGCGGACGCGGGCAGGTAACGTTCGATAGTGGAGAATTCGCGCGCAATAGCGTCGGCATAAAATCGTTTGATTCGGTCCGCATCGTTACGGGATTCCCATAGGACGCAGTCATTGTAAAAAGATGCGCCCAGCAGTTTTCTGACGATCGGATAGGCCGGCTTTTTGCGAAATCGCAGCACTTCGGTGCGCTGAAAAACGACAGTTTTCACCGCCGCGTCCGGCACGGTCAAAGACAGGGGCTTCGGGCTCATTTCCATCAATTTTTCCCGACGACGGCCGCTAATGTGGTCATAACGGGCTCCGAAATATTGAGGCGCTCGCGGGGCCGGTCGCGCGGGGATTGTACGGCGCTGCCGACAAAAATCATAACCTATTGTTTTGACGGGTTTAATTGAAGATGAGAGTCGAGTTCGGCGCGAATGACTGCCAGTTACCGCAGCAGTCATCGGATTCAGAAAATGCCATGAAACTAATCATCGTCGATGACTCGAAGGAATACATGACGTTGTTGCGGCGCATGCTCGCGAACGTCATTCCGGACATCGAGGTGACGGAATACGACCCCGAGCAGCAGGGTCGGCCAACGGACGAATTCGACTGGGGCCTATACGACGTTCTGCTCATCGACTACCAGCTCGGTATGCACGAAAACGGCCTCGAATGGATAAAGCGCTATCGTGAGTCTCCCGGGTTTCCACCGTGCATCCTGATGACCTCGATGGGCGATGAATATGTCGCGGCCTCGGCAATCAAGCTCGGCGCGAGCGACTTCATCAAAAAGAACGACATCAATACTGACCGAATTGCCGATCTCGTCCGCAGTGCGGCCGCCGAGCGGGTGCGAAATACCGACGATGCGACGACGCTTGGGTCGACGTTCGAATCGGTCCGCGGCACCGATGCGACCGTATTCAGCAAGGTCCGATTTAATCGCGAACACACACCCGACGGAAAGCGGATCGGCTATCGCTTCGTGCGTCTGATCGGACAGGGCGCGAGTTCCCGCGTCTACCTCGCCGAACGTCTTTCGGATCGAATGACGCTGGTCCTGAAAATTATCGACGTATTGTCCATTAAAGAGCCGCAGGCGCTGCAGCGTTTCGTGCAGGAAGCGGAGCTGGTCGCCGAGCTCAACAGTCCGTTTGTCGTGAATTTTCTCGAACACGGCTTTACCAAGGACTACGGTTACATCGCCATGGAGTTCTTTACCCGCGGCGATCTCAAGCAGCGCATTGAGCATGGGGTGTCTCTCGCGGATGCGTTAAATTATATTCGTCACATTGGTTACGGGCTCAGCGCCGTGCATGAAGCGGGCATCGTTCACCGGGATCTGAAACCCGGCAACATCATGTTTCGATCGGACGACAGTCTCGCCATCGCCGATTTCGGTATATCCAAACGCCTCGACGAAACCGGTGAGATGACACGCATGGGCAGCGTCCTGGGTACGCCGAATTATCTGAGTCCTGAACAGGCCCTGGGCAACACGGTCGACCATCGGTCGGATCTGTACAGCGCCGGTGTCGTTTTGTACGAAATGCTGACCGGCCGTAAACCGTTCAAAGCCGAGACCGCTTCCGGCCTCGTCTATCAACATGTCCATGCCGAGATACCGCAGTTACCCAATGCTGTACACAATTATCAACCGGTGATCGACATGTTACTGGCGAAAGACCCGAACGACCGGTTCTATTCCGCGCGCGAGTTTATCGACAGCCTCGCCTCGATCGATCGCGCGTCGCACACCATCTCCTGATCTGAATCCCGCCGCGGCGGCTCCCAACGGCAAGGCGACGGTACTTGAAATTCGCCGCAATCGTCCCCATTTTCCTGATTCACACCTTGTAAGTGCGCTTTTAGGAGTCATGGCCGACGAACCCGAAATCATTCTGAATACCGAAGCCCCGCAAACCGAAACCGTGCCGGCGCGGGTCGATTTGCAGCTTCCGGACAAACTGCTCCTGCTGCCCTTACAGGCGCGCCCGTTTTTTCCGGCACAAACGATGCCGATCGTGATCGACGAGCAACGCTGGTCCCGCACCGTCGAACAGGTGGGTAATACCCCGCATCATCTCGTCGGGCTCGTGCTCACAGGCTACGACGATGAGCATATGCCCGTTCGCGACGATTTTGCGTCGATGGGGACGGTAGTCCGCGTCCATAACGCGGTCCGTGGCGAAGGGAAAATTCAGTTTATTGCCGAGGGTCTCCAGCGTTTCAGAATCAAACAAATTACGAGTGACAAGGCCCCGTTTATCGCGCAGGTCGAATACCCGCCGACCGAAGAACCGATCACACGCGAAATTCGCGCCTATGCACTTGCCATCATCAACAAGATCAAGGAACTGTTGCCGCTCAATCCGCTGTACAAGGAAAACGTTCGGGCCTATCTCGACCGGTTCAACCCCGACGATGCATCTCCGCTCGCGGACTTCGCCGCCGCGCTGACGAGCGCCTCGGCCGCCGAATTACAGGAAGTCCTGGAGACCGTACCCCTGTTGCGGCGAATGGAGCAGGTCATGTTGCTCGTTCAGCACGAGCTCGAGGTGGCCGGGCTGCAGAGTGAAATTCGACAGAAAGTCGAGGAGCGGGTCAGCGAGCATCAACGGGAATTTTTCCTCAGAGAGCAACTGAAAGAAATTCAGAAGGAACTCGGAATATCCAAGGACGACAAGACCGTCGAACTTGAAGAATTTCGCGAACGGCTGGCAGATTGCACCGTGCCGGAGGCTGCGCAGGAGCGCATCGATCAGGAAATCCAGAAGTTTTCGTTTCTCGAACCCGGTTCGCCCGAGTACGCCGTGACACGCAATTATCTCGATGTTCTGACCGATTTGCCGTGGGGCAAAAATTCTGACGACAACCTTGACCTCGCGAGCGCTCGCGAGATCCTCGATCGCGATCATGAGGGTCTCGATGACGTTAAGGATCGGATTGTCGAATTCCTTGGAGTCGGTGCACTCAAAGGCGAAATATCCGGCTCGATCGTCTGCCTGGTCGGCCCGCCCGGCGTGGGTAAAACGTCTATCGGCCGGTCCGTTGCCGATGCGCTTGGCCGTGAATTCTTCAGGTTCAGCCTCGGCGGAATGCGCGACGAGGCGGAAATCAAGGGTCACCGCCGCACGTACATCGGCGCGATGCCGGGCAAGTTTATTCAGGCTATTCGCGAAACCGGCGTGTCGAATCCCGTCATCATGCTCGACGAAATTGACAAGATTGGCAGTTCCTTCCAGGGTGATCCTGCGTCAGCGCTGCTGGAGGTACTCGATCCCGAGCAGAATGCATCGTTTCTCGACCACTATCTCGACGTTCGGTTTGACCTGTCGAAGGCCTTGTTCATTTGCACAGCCAACCAGCTCGACTCGATTCCGCGGCCGCTGCTCGACCGGATGGAGGTCATTCGCCTGTCGGGATATATCACCGAGGAAAAAGTCAGCATTGCAAAGCGACACCTGTGGCCGAAGCAGCGCCGGAAAGCGGGTCTCACGGCAAAACAGGTTTCGGTCTCAAGCGCCGCCCTGCGCGACATCGCCGAGAATTATGCGCGCGAGGCGGGGGTCCGAAATCTGGAAAAACAACTCGGGCGCATTGCCCGCAAGGTCGTCGTAGGCGTACTTGCCGATTCCGCAGCGGTCGCGAAAATCACACCGGACAATCTTGTCGACTACCTCGGCCAGCCTGTTTTTCGCAAGCAGGCGCCGCAACGCGGCGTGGGAATCGTGACCGGACTCGCGTGGACCGCTATGGGCGGTGTGACGCTCGACGTCGAGGCGACGCGGGTACACACCCACGGCCGCGGATTCAAACTGACAGGTCAACTCGGTGATGTCATGCGTGAGTCCGCTGAAATTGCGCACAGCTACGTCAGTTCAAATTTGGACACTTTCGATGCCGATCCCGATTTCTTCAGCGACGCGATGATCCACATTCATGTGCCGGAGGGCGCGACGCCGAAGGATGGACCGAGCGCCGGTGTGACCATGGCGACCGCGCTGCTTTCGCTCGCGCTTGGCCAGCAAATGCGACGCGCCTATGCGATGACGGGTGAGTTAACCCTGACGGGGCGTGTGCTCGCTATCGGCGGGGTGCGCGAAAAGATCGTCGCGGCGAAGCGCAACGGCATCAAGGATGTGATCTTGCCCGCGGCAAACGCGGGCGATTACGCGGAATTACCGGATTACATTCGCAAGGGTATGCGGGCGAACTTCGCCGAGGACTATCGCGACGTAGCGAAGCTCGTATTCAGGTAACCCGCGCCCCGGAAAACGCCGGGAGCGCGGTGACCGCAAACAGTGTCTACAGGGCCTCGAGCTTGCTTTTGAGGTCTGCGATTTCCTTTTCTATCATCGCGACCTGCTCCGAGTCGGATACGTCCTCACGCAGCGATTCCCATCCGGCCAGCGACTTCTTCAGCATGAATTCGACTTCATCCTGCGCGTGGTCGATGTATCGGGTAGGTCCGTCCGCGCTCATTGCCGCCGGGGCAGCCGCAGCCGGAGCTGCCGCGGCAGTCGCCGCTGGTGCGGCTGCGCTTGGCACTGCTGGTGCCGCCGCGCCCGAGCTGTCGGCATCGTCTTTGCCGCAGCCGCCAATGATTAATGCAGCTGCCAGCAGTGTCATGGTAGTGATGAGTTTCATGGTTTATTTCTCCCCTCGTCAGTCCTGTTCTGTCGCGTATTGTGTCTTACCCGCCGGGGCGGCGCAAAGCTTGCCGGATTTCAGCCCGCAGCGGCCGAGCCAGGTCGGGGCCAAATGCGTCGCATACTTCGCCGTATCCGGGCAGGTATCGGTCTGCGCGCCCCTCCACATTAAGAGCTGGGCGAGTCCGCCGCGCCGGGCCGTCGGAATTCGATTAACCGCCGATAGTTGCCAGCGCGCGCGCCCTTCGTGCAAATTCAGGTAGCGCAATTGCTCCTATTGCAACGGCCGCGATATTCATTGCCGCGACGATCCCGAATACCTCGGGGATTGTCACCCGATAGCGGAACAAAATGACGGTAAAGACGGCCGAAATAACCATAAAGAAGGCATTCGTGACGTTGAGCGCCGCCATGACCCGGGCACATCGCGCCTGTTCGACCCGGGCCTGCAGCGCGGCATACAACGGCACAATGAACATCGCACCGAATGCACCAATCAGGGTCAGATCGAAAAATGCCCGCAGCGCCGGCGGGTACCGGAGCATCGTCGCGACGGTCAGCACATCCTCGGCCGGGACCGGCCGGCCGACGAGAAAAAAATCGGCGGCGAATATCGAAATGCCGATTCCGGCGAGCGGCACGAGGCCAAGCTCGATGCGGCCCCGCGACAAACGTTCGCACAGCAGCGAGCCCGTGCCGATGCCGAGTGTAAAGGCGACGTTCAGCAGGGTGACCGCTTTTTCGTCCGCGCCGAGAAGCTCTTTACCGTAGGTCGGCACCATGCTGAGAAAAGTCGCGCCAAGAAACCAGAACCAGGAAATCGCAAGGACGAGCGTCAGCACCTCCCGGTTGCCGGCGGCATAGGCAAGTAACCGGAATGTCGCCTGCGGCAGGTTCCAGTTAATCCGGATTGACGGGTCCGAGGGCGCGGCCCGGGGAATAAACCGCGCGCACAACCACCCACCGAACGCGAGTGCCACGATGCACGAGACAACCGGTGCCGGTCCGAGTCCTTCAACGGAAGCGAGCATGCCGCCGGTCACCGCGCCGAGCAGTATCGCCGCGTAGGTGCCGAGCTGGATCAGGCCGTTGCCGCCGGTCAGTTCCGTCGCTTCGAGGTGCTGCGGCAAGATGCCGTATTTGAGCGGCCCGAAGAATGTCGATTGCGTCCCCATCAGGAACAGAACGACGAAGAGATACCCCGCGTTTTCGAGCCAGAAGCCGATCGCTGCGAGCCCCATGACGACGATTTCGACGAACTTCACTCGGCGTATCACGAGCGCCTTTTCGTATTTATCTGCGATTTGGCCGGCGAGAGATGAGAAGAGGAAAAATGGCAGTATGAATATCCCACCGCTCATGACGACGAGTGAACGGGTATCCATGCCGGTTTTCGCGGCAACCTGAAAGGTTAAGAAAATAATCAGCGCGAAGCGGAAGACGTTGTCATTGAACGCGCCAAGGAACTGGACGATAAATAACGGCAAAAATCGCCGTGAGCGGAGCAGTAGAAATTGACTCACGTTATTCGGGGCGGCGATCGTGCATCGAATTGAATCCTGTGTTTCCGACGCACCGCGGGTTCCGGGGCGAAGCGCGCTATACTCGAAAGCGCCTTCATTCTCTGCCGGCGCCGTGTTATGCCAATCGTAACCGAACTCGATTTTCTGAAATACCGTCGTACAAAAATTGTCGCGACGCTCGGCCCGGCGTCGTCCGATCCCGCAACTGTCGGTGCGCTGATCGATGCGGGGGTCGGTGTATTCCGAATCAACATGTCGCACGGTGATCATGCAGGGCATCGTCGGGCCATCGCGGCTATCCGCGAAAGCGCGGCATCGCTCGGCACGCATACGGCAATTCTCGCCGATTTATGCGGGCCGAAAATTCGCACCGGAAAATTTGCTGCGGGAATGGTCGAGCTGAAAACAGGCAGCGAGGTGATCGTGACCGCGCGCGATGTCCCGGGCGACGAAACGATCATTCCGTCGCAGTACGAATCGCTTCCTGATGACGTCGTGCCGGGCAATCGTATATTGCTCAACGACGGCGCGGCGGAACTCGAAGCGATCCGGGTCGAGGGCCAGGACGTGGTCTGCCGGGTGCTCGCCGGTGGGCCGGTCGGCGATCACAAGGGGATCAATCTTCCGGGGGTCGCTGTGTCCGCGCCGTCGCTAACCCGCAAGGATCGTGAGGACGCCGCTTTTGCGCTCGATGAGGACGTCGATTTTCTGGCCTTGTCTTTTGTACGCTCCGCCGCGGATATCCGCGAACTGCTGGAGGTCATGGCAGGATCGGAGCAACGTCCGATGGTTGTGGCGAAAATTGAAAAACCCGAAGCGCTCGAGAACAACGCGGAAATCCTCGATTTGGCCGACGGGATTATGGTCGCGCGCGGTGATCTCGGGGTCGAGTTGTCTCCCGAGCAGGTGCCGCTGGCGCAGCTTCAATTGATCGACCGCGCCATCGCTGCGGGAAAACCCGTCATCGTGGCAACGCAAATGCTCGAGTCGATGATCGACAACGCACGCCCGACCCGCGCGGAAGTAACCGATGTCGCGCATGCAGTGGCGAGCGGGACCGATGCGGTCATGCTTAGCGGCGAGACCGCGGTTGGGCATCATCCCGTTCGTGTCGTCACGATGATGGACAGGATCGCGCGTCAGACCGAGAGCTACCACTGGCACCTCGAGGCCCCCGCAAGACACGTCAGGGCGCCCCGGGATCGCGGAAGCGTCGGATTCGGTGCGGCCGTCGCGCACGCGGCCGCGAGCCTCGTGGCGGATACGCGCGCGCGTGCGGTTCTCGTGATTTCGAATGCCGGGGTGACCGCAGCGACGATCAGTACCGCGCGCCCCGAAGCGCCGGTCATCGCGATTTCACGCAGCGCCCGCACCTGCCGGCGGATGAGCCTGATGTGGGGCGTGGTGCCGCACCTCGACACGCGGGTGGGTACCGAGAACCCGACTGCTGTCGCGCGTCGCGTTGCACGCGAACTGAACGTGGCTGCGGCGGGGGAGTTTGTCGTACTCGTGCGTGGTTTCCACGCCGATCCTGAACTGAATACGCCATCGGTCACGCTGCTGGTCGTTTGACTACAGGAGACGCCAACAGGCCGTATCAGGGCGCCGCACTTCGACAGGGTTGAGTTTTTTCAGCAGCCGGCCCGTGTGGGGGGCAGCGCTACGGACGATTACGGCTGAACGGGTGCCGCGGCGAGTTGAGTCGGTACCACGAGGGTGTGCATCGACGAGGCGATTTGAGCGAGCCATTGCCCGCCACGCCGGTCCTTCGCTAGCGCGGCCAGGATATAACGGTGACCGGACGGTGCTTCGATGAGCGCGCTGTCTGCGTGCCACTCCCGCCAGGTACCCGATTTGCGGAAGATTTTCACGCCGTCGCGATCGGCGAGGCCTTTAACAAATTTGTGTTCAATACCCGGTTTCGACAGCATTTCCTTCATGACCCGGGTGAGTCGCGGATTCGTCAACTGACCGGTTTCAAGCAGGTAGTAGAAGCGTGCTGTCTGCAGGGCGGTAGCACCATGCGAGATGTTATGCAGCGGATCGCGCTGGAATGCGGTGCCCGTTGCATACTCCTTGCCGACCCACAGTCCGCCATTGACGAGCGGGTCGTAAAGACGAAAGCGATCGGACTTCAGAATCTGGTTGACCCGTTTTTTGCCCACCCGGTTGAGCATGGTGGTGGCATCTGAATTCGACGAACTCCGAATCATTCGGGTCAGAGAGCCGGTGGTTTCCTGATCCAGTGGCAGATTGCCACGTTCGATTTCGACAAAGGCGCCGAGCAGGATGCCTATTTTCGGCAGACTCGCCGCGTACATCATGTGGTCGCCATTGATGGCAGCGACACGCGGGTCCGAAGGATCGGTGATATCGACGACGGCCAGACACAGGTCGCGGCGCGATGCCGCGGCGACGAGGCCGAGGTTTTCGAGACGTCGCTCGACTGCGGCCTGGAAAGCCGGATCGTGGCTCTCGCGCAGTGACGGCGTATCGCCCACCCCGTCGGCCAGAACCAGACTATGCACCAGCAGGCCGAAAGCGGCCGCGATTATGCTACGGTAATCCCCCATAAGCGTTGGACTTTACCACCAGATTGCTATAACAGGCAATAAACTATAGCGTTTTTATGACCTCAAACTTGAGCGACCAATCGGCGGATTCACCGTCCTCACGCCTGTTGCAGCGCTCCCTCGCGCTGTTCGCGAACTTCTTCCTCATTATACTGGCCTATTATCAGGTCAAGGCGGCTTCGCGCTCGCTGCTCATAGAATTCGGCGGAGCGGGCTGGTTTCCGTACGCCTGGATCTATTCCGCCCTCGTTCTGACCGCCCTGATCGGCGTCTATCACCGCATCGTGGAACGGGTCAGCCGTGCCCGCGTCGTGCTCGGATCGCTCCTGTTATTCGCCGCGCTGCTCGGGGTTTTCCGCCTGATTCTCGGCCAGAACACGACCTTCGCAGCGCTCGCATTTTATATTTTCGTGGACATTTTCAGTGTTGTCCTCGTGGAGCAGTTCTGGAGTCTGACGAATTCCATCACGGATGCTGCCGAAGGGCGGAAATCGTACTGGTTCGTCGGTACCGGCGGGCTCGTGGGCGGGGTCGCCGGTGGCGTACTGGCCAGCTACCTCGTCGAGCACACGCCGCTGGCAACCCCGGATCTGCTCTACGTCTGCGCCGTTTTGCTGCTGGTGACGTTCGTGCTCAATGTCGCGATGTGGCGCTCGGGGATGTACGAGGAGGTCAAATCGCAAACCGAAGAGCGTGAGGCGGCGCCGGACTGGCGCTCGCTCATCGGCAATCGTTACATCCTGCTCATCGCGGCAGTCGTGTGCCTGTCGCAACTTGCCCAGCCCGTCATCGAGTACCAGTTCATCACCGCCATCGAGCGCGAAAACATGGGGCTCGACCAGCGCACGGCCTTCATCGGTCAATTCTTCAGCGTGATGGGTCTGGTGTCGATCGGCGTCAACATCGTGCTCACCCCGGTGATTCACCGCTACGTCGGAATCTTCGCCGGTCTGGCCGTGCAGCCGCTGCTCATTTCGATTTGTTCGTTCGGGTTTTACCTCAACACGACGTTGCTCAACGCCTCGATAATGAAAGCGAGCGATCGCGGATTGTCCTACTCGATCAACCGCGCTTCGAAGGAACTCCTCTACATTCCGGTCGACCCGGTGCAGACCTACCAGGCGAAGGCGTGGATCGACATGCTCGGTTACCGCCTGTTCAAAGTACTCGGTTCCGGCATCATTCTGTTGGCGACGCAGTGGTTGCCGATCCGGCTCGATATTGGCGAGTTGTCATTTCTGACATTCATCATCTGTGCGATCTGGCTGCTGACCATCGCCGCGTTATCGAAGTCCTACCAGACGCAACTGAGTCATGCCTGACTCATGACTCCCGATACGATACCGTCCGGAACCCGGCGCGCGACGCTGTTCGCGTTGGCCTCGGCGACCCTGATGATTGCGCACCAGGTGGCCGGGAAAGCGACGCGGGATGCGGTCTTCCTTTCCTACTACGATGTGACCGAGCTGCCGAAAATGGTCATCAGCTCGGCGATTCTCTCGATGGTCGCGGTGATCCTGATGTCCCGGTTACTGGTCACCTACGGGCCCTGGCGGGTGATCCCGAGTGCCTTCGGTTTCAGCGCCATCCTGTTCATCGGCAACTGGTGGTTGTACGCGATCGCACCGGCGAAAGTTGCAATACTGCTTTTTCTGCAAATGGCCATATTCGGCGCGGTGCTGATCAGCGGTTTCTGGTCCGTCGTCAACGAGCGTTTCGACCCCCACACGGCCAAGCACACGATCGCGAGGGTGGCCGCGGCCGCGACCCTCGGCGGCGTCATCGGCGGTTTGCTCGCCGGTCGTGTCACCGCTGCGCTTGATATCCGGTCAATGCTCATCGTGCTCGGCGGGTTGCATCTCGCCTGTTTTATCAGCGTTCGTTCGATCGGCGAGTCCCGCCGCGGGGCGCGGGCAACGGAACCACAGCCGGATATGCAGTCCGGGGTCGGGTTGCTGGTGACGAATCGCTACCTGCAGCTGATGGCCGCCCTCATGGTGCTGGCGGCAGTGATCGCCGCGCTGGTCGACTATGCGTTCAAGTCGGCCGCCGCGGCGCGATTTACCAGCAGCGAGGAGCTGGTCGTGTTTTTTGGCCATTTCTATGCCGCCGTCGGCGTGCTGACCTTTTTGATTCAGTCCGCGCTGGGCCCGCGGATTTTGAAAAACTACGGCATCGGCGTAACCCTCGCGGTGATGCCGGCCGTGGCGCTCGGCGCCGGGTTGCTGAGCCTCGCCACGTTCGCGAAATTCTGGTCCGTGCTCGTCGTCCGCGCAGGGCAGATCGTGTTTACAAATTCGTTTTTCCGCTCCGCATTCGAGTTGCTCTACACGCCGTTACCCGCGCGAACAAAACGGCCGACAAAAACAATTATTGACGTTGCCTCGGATCGTCTCGGTGATGTGGTCGGCAGCGGAATACTGCTTGTTGTACTCGCCCTGTCACCGACGCTGCCGACGACCGCCGTCATCGCGATCGCGGTCGTTGCCGCCGTGCTCACGCTGTTTGTCGTTCGTGCGCTGTATCGTGGCTACGTCGATCAGCTCGCAACGCGCCTGCGACGCGGGGCCATTGCACTGAGCGAAGAGCAGGTCGTTGATGCCACGACTCGCGCTACGCTTGCGGAAATGACCTCCGCATCGGAGCGCGAAGTGTTGATGGAGAAAATCCGTGAAATGCGTGCCGAACGCGAGGCCGTCGCCGTCGGCTACGGTGATGACCAGATCGAAGCGGTCCAATTCGCGAACGACGGCGTCGACCCCGACAATTTACGCGAAATGAGCGTCGTCATTACGGATCTGAATTCGGGTGATCCCGCGCGGGTCGCACGAAGCCTGACGAGTCCGCAAATGGACGCACGCCTCGTCCCGTTTCTCGTCCCGTTGCTGGCCAACGACGAAATCGCCGAAGACATTCGCATGGAACTGCGCTGGAAAGCGCCGCAGGCAATCGGCGCGCTCACCGATGCGTTACTCGATCCCGACTTGCCGCTCGTCGCACGGCAACGCATCCCGAGTGTCCTCGAAGTGACGCACAACCCCCGTGCCGTGTCGAGTCTGACGCTGGGGTTGCGTGACGACGAATTTAACGTTCGCTACAGCTGTGCGCGCGCGCTGGCGCGCATGAACGAACGGGACGCCACACTCGATATTCCGAAAGAAGTGGTCTATGAAGCCGTCGAACGCGAGGTTTCGGTTGATCGGACCGCGTGGACTTCGCGCCACCTCGACCCCGATGTCGCGATTCCGACGGGTATGGTGGCTGGCCCGCTGCAGGGTGATCCGCGCGTTGATTACAGCATGGAGCACGTCTTTACGTTACTCAGTCTCATTCTCGACCCGGATGCGTTGATGCTCTCGCGTCATGCTGTTTCGAGTTCGGACCGTAACCTTCGCGGCACGGCGCTCGAGTACCTCGAAAACGTCCTGCCCGAAAGCGTACGGGCCGGGCTATGGCCGCACTTCGGCGAACGCGTCCCGGCACCGCAAAAAAAACCGCCGCCCCCGGAATCACCCGACCCTTCCGCTGGTCCGTCAGACGCGTCCGACTGAGCGACCCGCACGTTCTAGAAGATGCGGCGCGCAATGGCGCGACCTGCAGCGCTGAGCAGATAAAGACCGACGATCGCGAGGAGCAGGAATTTCACGCTCGCGAATCCCCACGCAATTCCCGCTGCAAAATTCCCCGCGCCGGCGTGCAACTCGTGGAGGAGGGCGATGTTTTCCACCGCGTCACACATGGCAGCGAGCACCGCACCCGCTGCGCACCAGCGGCCGAGGCTTGCCATGCGACCGTCACCGACAGAAGCTGCCAGTCGGCACAGCGCCAGCAGGAGCCAGCCGTAGGTCACGAGGTAGGGAAAATCCACGATCAGGTTGAGCCATGCAGATTCACGCCCGGCTGGCCCCCACGATTGCAAAATTATCCCGGTATTGACTGCGTTGCCGGCGAGTTGCATTGAGACGATCCCGAGCGGCGCGCTGTCCGTGCGCAACGGCATGCCGGTGATCACGAGCAACGCGGTCAGGAATGCGAACGCGATCGCAAGCAGGATAATTTTATGCCACCTCGTCATGTGCCGAGAGACTCAGGGTAGCGCGGCATCGCGTGCGGTGTCGGGTGATACGGCCTCGAATTCGTCGATGACGCGCTGTGCCCGGTTAATACCGCCGAGCGGCCGGTGCACCGTGAGGGATTGCCACGCACTGAACGCGAGCAAGCCGCATTGCGCGGCCGCCGACGGCTCAACCGGATGCACGAGCGTCAGCAAAGCGACCGGTTCGAACGGGCTTAAAACCTCGTCCCATTCGACCGTCGCGTTTTCAATCGGCATCGCCGCGGGGTCCGTCTGGAATTGCAGCATAAATTCGAAGCACTCGGGTATCGGGCGCCCGCTGCCGGCGTTGGTATCGTCGCACGCGCGCATGGCGTACTTAACAGCGTGGTGATGATCAAAGCGGTAAGGCGTCATGCTCCAGAACCGGGTGAACGTACGGGCAGGCACGGCATCGCCCTCAACGCGGGCCGATGTGCGTCGTTCGGCGTCACCGACAATCGCGTCCGAGTAAGCGGCTGCATCGGCGTACATGAAGGTCGGCTCGGGTCCGAGGATAAAGTCCTGTTGACGCGCAGACGGATCTGCCTCATCGAGGAAGTGGCCGTCGACGCCGAGTAGTTTGATCGCGACAACCGGCTTGACCGGTTGTCGCCGGGTATGCGGCGGGGCATTCGAGAGTCTTACCACGGCCTCATAGGCGCGTCCCGCCTGCAGCACACCGACCGTCAGATCGGGCTCCAGGTTTTCGACGACACTGAAGCGTGCCCTATAACAAACGGGGCTGTCATGTGCAGCCGGATTGATCCGGTCCTTCGCCGTTCGGCCGACCAGAGCGGCCAGCGCGTCGCGCTCATCGTCGGGGATCCGTTCGAAACCGAGCGGCGGCGGCGTGGTCTCAGGACCGCCTCGAATAGCGAAGATGAGGAGTATCGCAACGCCTGCAAGACAGGAGACGACCACGTTGGTCCGCGTTTGCATAATGTGTCGGGGTCGGTCGCGACAACCTGATACCGTTGTCGCGACCGTCAGCCCTAGAACGGAATGTCGTCGTCGAAATCGTCCATCGGCGGCTCCGATGCGGCGGCGGTTGGCGCACTCACTGCCGGTGCCGCACTCGCCGCGGGGCTGTACTCACTGCCCCCGCTGTCAGACGACCCGCCACGTCCCCCGAGCATTTGCATGTCGTTCGCGACGATTTCCGTCGTATATCGGTCATTGCCGTCGCGGTCCTGCCATTTGCGCGTTTGCAAACGACCTTCGATATAAACCTGCGATCCCTTTTTCAAATATTCGCCGACGATTTCCGCCAGGCGGCTGAAAAACACGATCCGATGCCATTCCGTGCGTTCCTGTTGTTCGCCCGATTCCTTGTCTCGCCAGGATTCGGCGGTGGCCAGTCGTATATTTGCGACGGCGCTGCCATTGCCCGTATAGCGAACTTCCGGATCGGCGCCCAGATTCCCGATCAGCGTGACTTTATTCACTCCGCGTGCCATTACTTACTCCTTCTCGTTTTGGTTGTTCAAGCTTCCTTGCTTGTTTCGATCCCGCCACGTCCAGGGAACACGAGGGGACCATCGTGTGCGGACCTGATTCTACCGAAGCCCGGCATCAGCGTCAGCGCCGGCCGTCGGGCCAGGCGGCGGTTCGGCGAACAGGCTATAGACGAGCCAGCCGCCTGCCGTCACGGCCATGGCCGCGAACACGATGCCGTATCCGCGGGCACCGACGAGCGCGCCGCCGATGAGGCCGCCGGCGAACATGCCGACAAACTGTGCGGTGGCATAAGTCCCCAGCGCGGCGCCCCTTTGCGCCGCCGGTGCGGCGCGCGAGACCATACTCGGTAACGACGCCTCGAGAAAATTGAATCCGGTAAAAAAGGCCGTCAATGCGAGACCGATGAGGCGAGTCTCCGGAGGCACCAGCCACAGCGCCGCTTCGCCGGCAATCACCAGCACGATCGCGAACCGGTAAAGCGCGTTCGCGAGCTGCGTCCGGTGAGACAGCATGATCAGTGGACCAACGCACAGTATCGAACCCGCGATGACCGGCAGATAGAGCGAATAATGCTCAGCGGAAGGCAGGCCTGCGCCGCCGGTCAGCAGCATCGGGATAGAGACAAAACTCGCGGCGAGAATGCCATGCAGGCAAAACACGCCGACGTACAGTGGCATCAGGGCGGGTGGGCGCCTCTCGTCACGTGTCGCACTATCGACCCTGCCGACAGGCGCTGCGTTCGGCACCGCGAACCAGAGCAGCGGTTGCGCCGCGAGCCCGAGTGCAGCAGCGACCCAGAACAGACCGGAGAGCCCGAGGGCGGCATCGATGACCGGCCCGAGTACAAATGCCGCCGAGAACGAGAACCCGATGCTGATTCCGATGATAGCCATGACCTTCGTGCGGTGCTGCGGCCGCGTGATGTCTGCGGCCAGCGCCAGCATCGCGCCGGAAATCGCTCCCGCGCCTTGCAGTGCACGGCCGGCGATCACCATGACGATGTGCGTGCCGCTTGCGGCGAGCGCGCCACCGGCGGCAAACACGACGAGGCCGGTGGCAATGACCGGTTTGCGTCCGTAACGATCGGACAGCCGACCCATCGGGATCTGCAGCGCCGCCTGGGTCAGTCCGTAGATCCCGAGCGCCACCCCGATAAGTAACGGGGTCGCCGCGGCCAGCCGGTCTGCATAGAGCGCGAGCACCGGTAACAGCATGAACAGGCCCAGCATGCGCAGGAAAAAAATGCCCGCCAGCGCGGCGGCGCCACGTACTTCGCGGCCGTCCATTCGGTCCTGTTTTGTCACGCCTGAAGGTTTGTCCCGGAGTGGAAAAAGGCCGTATAGTACTCTATTGATCCCGCCCCCCTGACGGACCCGGAAATTCGACCTACTCGATGGATACGATTTATCTTCGCGGCGCACGAACCCACAACCTGCAAAACGTCGATCTCGACCTGCCGCGCGACAAATTAATCATCGTCACGGGCCTGTCGGGCTCCGGCAAATCGTCACTCGCGTTCGATACGATTTACGCCGAGGGGCAGCGACGCTACGTCGAATCGCTTTCGGCCTACGCGCGGCAGTTCCTGTCGATGATGGAAAAACCCGATATCGATCACATCGAGGGTTTGTCCCCGGCCATTTCAATAGAACAAAAGTCGACGTCGCATAATCCGCGATCCACGGTCGGCACAATCACGGAAATATACGATTACCTGCGGTTGCTGTTCGCGCGCGTCGGCGAACCGCGTTGCCCCGACCACGGTGAGGTGCTTGAAGCGCAGACGATTTCCCAGATGGTCGATCAGGTTCTTGCATTGCCCGCCGGCACCCGCCAGATGTTACTGGCTCCGGTCATTCGTGGGCGTAAAGGCGAACACGTCCAGGTTTTCGATTCTCTCGCGCGACAGGGATTCGTCCGGGCGTTCGTCGATGGCGAAGTCATCATGCTCGACGACCCGCCGGATCTCGACCTGCACAAGAAACACGATATCGACGTCGTGGTCGATCGATTCAAAGTGCGTGACGACCTGAAACAGCGCCTCGCGGAGTCGTTCGAAACAGCGATCGAACTCGGAGAAGGAGTCGCGCGGGTTCGCTCGCTCGATAACGACGATGTCGCGGAGATACTTTTCTCTGCTCGCTTCGCCTGTCCGCAATGCGGGTACAGTATTGCCGAACTCGAGCCACGCCTGTTTTCGTTTAACAACCCCACCGGCGCCTGCAGCCGCTGCGACGGCCTTGGGGGCATCCAGTACTTCGACGAAGACAGGGTCGTGCAACGCCCGGAGCTGACGCTTCCCGCGGGCGCTATTCGTGGTTGGGACCGACGCAACGCGTACTATTTTCAGCTCATTACGGCGTTGTCCAGGCATTACGAATTCGATCTCGACACGCCGTTTGACGAGCTCACGGCCGCGCAGCGCAAGGTCATCCTTTACGGCAGCGGAAAAACAAAGATCGAGTTTTCGTATTTCCGTTCCGGCGGCAACACCTATACGCGCAAGCATCCGTTCGAAGGTGTGCTGCCGAACATGGAGCGCCGTTACCGTGAGACCGAATCGAACGTCGTGCGCGAAGAACTTGCGCGTTACATGGGCTCGAAAAGCTGTCCGGAGTGTAACGGCAACCGCCTGAACCGCGCCGCGTCGAACGTGTTCGTGGCCGAGCACCGGTTACCGGAACTGACGAGCATGCCGATAGGCGCAGCGCAGACGTTTTTTGCCGCGCTCGAGTTACCCGGCCATCGCGGTGAAATTGCGGTGAAGATCATCAAGGAGGTGCAATTGCGTTTGCAGTTCCTCGTTAACGTCGGGCTCGACTATCTCACGCTCGATCGCAGCGCCGATACGCTGTCGGGCGGGGAAGCACAACGGATCCGGCTTGCGAGCCAGATAGGGGCCGGGCTGGTCGGCGTGATGTACGTCCTCGACGAACCGTCGATCGGTCTGCATCAGCGTGATAACGCGCGTCTGTTGAACACGCTGACGCATCTGCGCGATCTCGGCAACACCGTCATCGTGGTCGAACACGACGAGGAGGCAATACTCGCCGGTGATTACGTCGTCGATATGGGCCCGGGCGCCGGTGTTCACGGGGGACGGGTCGTCGTTCAGGGCACACCGGATGAAGTCGCGGCCTGTTCGGAATCGCTGACGGGCCAGTACCTCTCGGGTCGCCGCAAGATCGAACTCCCCGTACAGCGCAACCCGGTCGACGACCAGTGCATTTTTCGCCTCTGCGGTGCGACCGGCAATAACCTGAAATCGGTCGATCTGGAAATACCCGCCGGCCTCATGACCTGCATTACGGGCGTCTCGGGGTCCGGTAAATCGACCCTGATTAACGACACGCTCTACCACCTCGCGGCGAACGAACTGAACAAGGCGGCGCACGAAGTCGCACCCTATGACCGCCACGAAGGATTAAAACTTTTCGACAAGGTCGTCGACATCGATCAGAGCCCGATCGGCCGGACACCCCGTTCGAATCCGGCCACCTATACCGGGCTGTTCACCCCGATACGTGAGCTGTTTGCGTCGACCCCCGAAGCGCGGGCGCGCGGCTACAAGCCCGGTCGATTCAGCTTCAACGTCAAGGGTGGCCGTTGCGAAGCGTGCCAGGGTGACGGCGTCATCAAAGTCGAAATGCACTTTTTGCCGGACGTCTACGTGTCGTGCGACGTGTGCAAAGGCAGACGCTACAACCGCGAGACACTCGAAATTGTCTATAAGGGCAAAAGCATTTGTGAAGTACTCGACATGACCGTCGAGGAAGCGGTGAACTACTTTGAGGCGATCCCGACGGTCTACCCGAAACTGAAGACGCTGCTCGACGTCGGGCTGTCTTACATTCGTCTCGGTCAGAACGCGACGACGCTGTCCGGTGGCGAAGCCCAGCGGGTCAAGCTTGCGCGGGAATTGTCGAAGCGCGACACAGGCAAGACGTTGTATATCCTTGATGAGCCGACCACCGGTTTGCATTTCTACGATATCGAACAGCTGCTGAAGGTACTGCACCGCCTGCGCGATCACGGCAATACGATCGTCGTCATCGAACACAACCTCGACGTCGTCAAGACCGCCGACTGGGTCATCGACCTCGGACCGGAGGGCGGCAGCGGCGGGGGCGAAATCATTGCAGTCGGGACGCCGGAACAGATTGCCGCGCACCCCGGTTCGTATACCGGTCAATACCTTGCATCGTTACTGGGCGAAGCCGTCGCGGGTTCGAACAAAAAGCGATCGGCCTGACGAGGTTGCGACCCGGTGGCGCCGCCCGCTAGATAGCGAGTTGCCGGCCGAGGCCGTAGCCGAACAACAGGATGACCGGCACCTGCGCCAGCAGTTCGACCATGTGCACGATAACCCGGTCGTAACCGCGGGTATTCTTTCGGTCATCGATCCAGTCGCCAAGGAATTTTCCGAGGCGTCCGGCAATGCGATGACCGGCATAGGAAAAGCACAGCATCACGAGCAGGACATCAATGCCAGGCCACAGGCTGGCAGTTGTCACGCCGAGATAAGTCGTCAGCCAGAAAAAGAAATAACCGGCCGCGAGGCTTCCCTGCAGCGGTAACACGAACTCCGGATGACGCGCCAGACCAGGCACGAGCGAGGCGATGAATCCAGCGAAAAACAGCAGGCCGACCAGCGTGTTGAGGCGTGCTTCTCCGCCGCTGACCAATTCAACGATAGGCGGCGCGACGCGCAATCCGAAAATGCCGGGATAAGCAAGGTAGACGAACGTGACAAGCATGAGCGCGCGTACGAGGGGTGCGAAGAACCGATCCCATCCCCACTGCATCGGCGCGTTGTCGGCGAATGCCTTGTGCAGACGGGATTCCACCACCGGTTCTATCAGCGCGAGGCTGCAGTAGACGACAACCGCGACCCAAACGGCGGGGCTGGCGATAATAAATTCGAATGACACGGAGAATTTCAGTCCGAAATGATACGGCTCACCGGGCGGATCGCGGATCCGCGTCCGAAAATCGGCTGCACCCGATCGATCGATGTGTAATCGAGCCGAACGGTGCGTCATAATAACCGGCTAACCGACGACGTCCGATAAGGAAACAATTCATGTCAGCGCTCATTTGCGGATCCTTTGCTTTCGACAACATCATGGTTTTCCAGGACCATTTTAAAAATCACATCCTGCCGGACAAGATCCATATCTTAAACGTGTCGTTCCTTGTTCCGGAAATGCGGCGCGAATTCGGCGGCTGTGCGGGAAATATTGCTTACAACCTGAAGATGCTGGGCGGCGATCCGTTACCGATGGGCGCCGTCGGGTCCGACTTCGGTCCTTACACGACATGGATGGAAGAATGCGGCATTCGCGCTACGCACGTGAAGCGTATCGACACGGCACTGACGGCACAGGCGTTTATTACGACCGATCTCGACGACAATCAGATTACGGCGTTCCACCCGGGCGCGATGAATTTCGCCGCCGAAAATGCCATTGGCGACGCCGAGGGTGTGTCGATCGGAATTATCGCGCCGGACGGCCGCGACGGTATGATCGAACACGCCAGCCAGTTTTCGAGCGCCGGCATACCCTTTATTTTCGACCCGGGCCAGGGCATGCCGATGTTCGACGGAGACGATTTGAAACGGTTTATCGAGCAGGCGACATGGGTCACCGTGAACGATTATGAATCCGAGCTGATGCAGGACCGGACCGGCTGGAGCGCCGCGGAAATCGCCGCGCACGTTGATGCGCTGATCGTGACCCGTGGCGGCGACGGATCGGAGATTTACCGTGACGGAACGACGCACGCAATTCCTCCCGCGGATGTCGCCAACGTTGTCGACCCGACGGGATGTGGTGATGCTTACCGGGCGGGCCTGCTCTACGGTCTGATGAACGGACTCGATTGGGACGTCACCGGGCGCGTCGCCTCGTTGTGCGGCGCTATCAAGATCGAAAACGCGGGGACCCAGAACCACACGTTCACGCGTGAATCGTTTGCAACGCGCTACGCGAGGACGTTCGGGCACGCGCTCGCCTGGTAATCGATTAGCGGGGCTGTTCCCGGCGCCACTGCCACGGCGGCGAAAACACCGTCGACCAGACACCGCGACCGGCGGAGCGGGCCTGTCGCTGCTCCGGTTCGTAACGGGTTGAATAGCGTGTGTATGCGAGCGCGAGACCGGCAGCGACCAGTCTCGCGTTGAGATTTTCGCCCTCGACGTAGCACGTGGCGAGCAGCCGACCGTAGCTGTCACGTTCGGTCCAGGTACACCGGACATTGTTCGAGCCCACCATTTGCGTCAGCGCATTTTTCGCCCGAATGCCACACGGTTCCGCGACCCCTTCGCGCACGCATGTCTGCCGGAACTCCGGTGCGTCGATTCCGTGCAACCGCAGTTCGTAGTCGTCGATACGCAGGCTGTCTCCGTCGATCACCGACGCACGACCGTAGAGTTCTCCGGCGCTCGCGTTCATCGCCGGTATGAGTATCGAAGCGAACAGCCACAACCGCAGCTGTGATTTCCGGTTCGGAAAACGCGCCGTCTCGCGATGGTGCCGCCGCATTGCTACGCGTACGTCATTGATACCGGCACGGCGCTGCCCGACGGGCTAGAACAATCCGACGATGTTGCCACTCGCATCTACGTCGATATGCTCGGCGGCGGGAACCTTAGGCAAGCCCGGCATCGTCATCATGTTGCCGGCGATGGCGACGACGAATCGCGCGCCGGCGGACAGGCGCACTTCGCTGATTTCAACCGTGTGACCGCTCGGAGCGCCGATAACTCCCGGATCGGTCGAGAACGACATCTGGGTTTTCGCCATGCAAACAGGAAAATCGCCGTAGCTCTCGTTGAGCTTTTCGATCTCTGCGCGAACTTTACTTGCGGCCGTGATGCCCTCGGCTCCATAGATTTTTGTCGCGATGGCTTCCATTTTTTCCCACAACGACGCCGAAGTCGGGTAGACGAACGTGTGCTCCTGCGCGGTCCCGTCGACGACGTCAGCAACGGTTTGCGCCAGCGCCTCGGCGCCCGCACCCCCGTCCGCCCAGTGCTTCGCGACAACCGCGACGCCGCCGAGGTCGGTGACTTTCCTGCGCAGCAATTCGATTTCGGCGTCCGTGTCATGAGTGAAATGATTGATACTGACGATGCAAGGCAGGCCAAAATGCCCGGTAATGTTTTGCAGATGGCGTTCGAGGTTGACCATGCCGTTTTCCAGCGCCGTCAGGTTTTCGGTATTCAGCGCGTCTTTCGCCACGCCACCGTGGTACTTGAGCGCGCGAATGGTTGCGACGAGAACGACGGCGGCAGGTTTCAGGTCGGCCATGCGGCACTTGATGTCGATAAACTTCTCGGCGCCGAGATCGGCACCAAAGCCTGCTTCCGTGACGACATAATCCGCGAGTTTCAGAGCAGTTTTCGTTGCCGAAACGCTGTTGCAGCCATGAGCAATGTTTGCGAATGGTCCGCCGTGAACGAACGCGATGTTGTTTTCGAGGGTCTGGACTACGTTTGGCTTGATCGCGTCTTTGAGCAGCGCGGCCATTGCGCCGTGAGCGTTCAGATCGGCCGCGGTTATCGGGGCGCGATCACCGCGGGTGTAACCGACGACGATGTTGCCGAGGCGCTCGCGCAGGTCGCTGAGGGATGTTGCGAGGCAGAAAATCGCCATGACTTCCGACGCCACGGTGATGTCGTAGCCGTCTTCACGCGGGAAGCCGTTTGCCGTCCCGCCAAGCCCGACGACGATATCCCGGAGAGCCCGGTCGTTCATATCGACAACCCGTTTCCACGCGATGAGGCGTGGATCGAAATTCAACGCATTGCCGTGATTGATGTGGTTGTCGATCAGGGCTGCGAGCAGGTTATGCGCCGCGCCGATCGCGTGAAAGTCGCCCGTAAAATGCAGATTAATATCTTCCATGGGCACAACCTGCGCGTAACCGCCGCCCGCAGCGCCGCCCTTGATGCCGAAGCATGGTCCGAGCGACGGTTCGCGCAGACAGACGATCGTTTGCTTGCCGATCCGGTTGAGGCCGTCGCCGAGCCCGACGCTGGTTGTCGTTTTGCCTTCACCGGCCGGCGTCGGACTGACCGCGGTGACCAGGATGAGCTTGCCGTCGTCGCGATCGGCGAGTGACTCGATGTACTCGAGCGACAGTTTCGCCTTGTAATGCCCGTAAGGTTCCAGATGATCCGCGTCGATGTCGAAACGTTCCTTCGCCAGATCCAGGATGCGTCGTTTATTCGCCTGCTGGGCGATATCGATGTCTGACATGCGCTATGTACCTCGTTGTGGTTCGGGCGTAACCCGGGACCCGGTAAAATTTGAAGACGGCCCGGTCTGCTATGATCGGCACGCGCACAGCGTTGCGCCAGCGGGTGCAAGTGACGTGCATCGCGTTATCGCCCCGGGGGAAATCGCGTTTCGGCAGACTCATCGCGGCCGCGGCGTAGTTTAGCACCATCTTTGGACGCGGCTTTGCGGCGGCCCGTTACATTCGCGATGATTCTCGCTGCCGCATCGAGGGCGGTTGCCTGGTGTCAAAAGTGAAAATGTTCAGACGGCCGTTTCGTGGTCGAGACCGGTCGACATGCCCTTTGTAACGCGTATCACGCAGGCATTCGAGCGCGTGAGATTGCGACTCGCCTCGCCCCGGGCGGGGTTTGCGTTGCCGTTATTGGGTCTGGTTGCGGGATGCCTTGCGGGTGGCCTCATCGTCGTATTCCGGCTGTCCATCGAGACCGTCCAGGCCGGGTTCATCCCTTACGGTGACGTTGAAAACTACGAAGCACTGCCGACGGCCGTACGCTTCGGTTTGCCCGTTGCCGGGGCGATAATCATCGGGCTCGTCTTTCAATGGCTACATCATGGCACGCGGCGGGTCGGCGTGATCCACGTGATGGAGCGCCTCCAGTATCACGAAGGCCATCTCCCGTTGCGCAACGTGGTCACGCAATTTCTCGGCGGTGCGATCGCGCTCATCAGCGGTCAGTCGGTCGGACGCGAAGCGCCAAGTATCCATCTCGGCGCCGGCGCGGCCAGCCTCTCCGGACAGTGGCTGAACCTGCCGAACAACAGCATCCGGACGCTCGTTGCGTGCGGCACGGCGGCAGCGATAGCGGCGTCGTTCAACACGCCGCTCGCGGGGGTCATCTTCGCGATGGAAGTCGTGATGATGGAGTACACGATTGCCGGTTTCACCCCGGTGATTCTGGCCGCGGTCTCGGCGACAATCCTCAGCCGGGCCGTCTTCGGATCGTCGTCCGTGTTTTATGTTCCGCATCTCGATCTCGGCTCGATGTGGGACCTGCTGTATATCCTGCTGATGGGTATTTGCCTCGGGGCATTATCGGCTTATTTCGTCGCGGCGATCCGATTCTTCGCGCGGCTGGCTGCGCGCGTTCCGATTGCCGTCGCAATCGTTGCGGCCGGAACCCTGGTCGGTGTTATCGCGATCGAAATTCCCGAGGTTCTCGGTATGGGCTATGACACGGTCAACGCCGCCGTGCTGGGTGATGTTGCGCTGACATCGCTCGTGCTGATCCTCGTGGCAAAACTGATCGCGAGTTCTGCCTGCGTGGCGGTCGGCATTCCCGGCGGCCTCATCGGCCCGACTATCGTGATGGGGGCCATGGTCGGCGGATTGTTTGCTTACGGCACGGAACACATTCCGGGGCTCAGTTCCGCGCACGGTTTCTACGTCATGCTTGGTATGGGTGCGATGATGAGCGCGGCATTGCAGGCGCCGCTTGCCGGTCTGATGGCGCTGCTGGAACTGACCGGAAATCCGCACCTCATTCTCCCTGCGATGCTTGCGGTCGTGAGCGCAAACGTGACGGCCAGGGAAATCTTCGGGCAGGAATCGGTATTCATGATGTTGATGCGCGATGCCGGTCTCGACTATCGCAACGACCCCGTGTCGCAGAGCCTGCGGCGCATCGGCGTCGCCTCGATGATGAATCGCAGTTTTGTCGAAAGCCCGGCGGATGTCGATCTCGGCGCGGCGCGAGCGTTGCTCGTCGGCACACCGCAGTGGATTATCGTGCGCGACGATGCCGATGTCCGAACCTTGCTGCCGGCCGCGGACCTTGCCCGCTTTCTCGAGGATCATGAGGTCGAGACCGTTCGTCTGCTGGAAATTCCCGCGCAAAGGCGCGACCTCGCGGCGATTCACATGCAGGCGTCGATGCAGGAGGCGCGGGTCGCTCTTGAACAGGGGAACACGGAAGCCTTGTTCGTGCGGCGACAGATCGCGCCACTGAACTATCGAACATTCGGCGTGTTGCTGCGCCGGGATGTCGAATCGAGCTACGTCGCCGGCTAGCGGGCCGAACCCGGTTCGCGCGGCGAAAAAAATGCCGTACCGCCCCGGTCATCGCTGCCGGGGATCCGGCGTTCTCCGCGGCCCGGGCGGGGTGCCGTCAGGCCTCGCGGGGACGACGGCTGAGCGGCGCTGGCCGTTGAGAACGGCGGGTGATTCTGGTAGCTTGAAACCCTGTATGGGCCGGCCACGCGACAACACAAAAAAGCACGAATCCAGGCCGCAGTTCGACCCCGTCTCAACGCCCACAGATAGACCAATATCCGCGACATGACACGGTATGTCTTCACCACCGGCGGCGTCGTATCCTCGCTTGGCAAAGGGATATCATCCGCCTCGCTTGCAGCGATCCTCGAGGCCCGGGGGCTCGATATCGCGATGATCAAGCTCGATCCGTATATCAACGTCGATCCCGGCACGATGAGCCCGTTCCAGCACGGCGAGGTGTTCGTCACGGATGACGGCGCCGAGACCGATCTCGACCTCGGGCATTACGAGCGATTTGTCCGCTTTCGTACGAGCGCAAAAAGCAATTTCACGACCGGTCGTATCTATGAAAACGTGATCCGTAAGGAACGCCAGGGCGAATACCTCGGTGGTACTGTGCAGGTCATTCCCCACATCACCGACGAGATTATCCGGTCGATCAAGGCCGGCGCCGGCAACGCCGATATTGTGATGGTCGAGATCGGGGGCACGGTCGGTGATATCGAATCGCTGCCGTTTCTCGAGGCGATCCGGCAAATGCGGGTCGAGCTTGGACAGAAAAACACGCTGTTCATTCACCTGACACTCGTTCCGTATATTCCATCGGCCGGCGAAATAAAAACCAAGCCGACCCAGCATTCGGTCAAGGAAATGCGTTCGATCGGTATTCAGCCGGATATCCTGTTATGCCGCGTCGACCGACCGTTGCCGGACGCCGAGAAACGCAAGATCGCACTGTTTACCAACGTCGAAGAGCGCGCGGTTATCCCTGCCTACGATGCGGACTCGATTTATATGATCCCGTCGATGCTGCATGACGAAGGCCTCGACGACATCGTCGTCGAAAAACTCGATCTCGACGCCCCGGAAGCGGATCTCAGTGAGTGGCGTGACGTCGTATCGGCGATGCAACACCCGGATTCGGAAGTGACGATCGCGATGGTGGGCAAGTATGTCGATCTCACCGAGTCCTATAAATCCCTCTCCGAAGCGCTCACTCATGCCGGCATTCATACGCGGTCGCGAGTCAATATTCGTTACGTGGATTCGGAAGAAATCGAACGCAATGGGACCTCGTGCCTCGCAGATGTCGATGCGATTCTCGTGCCGGGAGGCTTCGGCGAACGTGGTATAGAAGGCAAAATACTTGCCGCGCAATACGCGCGCGAAACGCGGGTGCCCTATCTTGGCATATGCCTCGGTATGCAGGTTGCGGTCATCGAATGTGCCCGCCACCTGGCGCACCTGAAGGGCGCGCACAGTTCGGAATTTGATCCGGTGACCCCGCACCCCGTCATCGGACTCATTACGGAATGGACAACGGGCGAGGGCATGCTGGAGCGGCGCAGCGAGTCCAGTGACAAGGGTGGAACAATGCGTCTCGGCGGGCAGCAGTGCAAACTTGCGCCGCGCAGCTTCGTGGCGCAGGCATACGACGAGGAAGTGATCACCGAACGGCACCGACACCGTTACGAATTCAACAACAAGTACATGATGGAACTCGAGGCTGCAGGCTTGCGTATCGCCGGTCGTTCCATCGACGGCAATCTCGTCGAGATCATTGAATTTCCGGAACACCCCTGGTTCGTCGGTTGCCAGTTCCACCCGGAATTTACTTCGACCCCCCGCGACGGACACCCGCTTTTCAACGATTTTTTGCAAGCCGCGCTGACCTACCAGCGGTCGCAGTCGGCCGAGGTGACCGATGCGGTTACTTGATTTCGAAGTCGGAATCGAGCACCCGTTCTTCCTCATTGCCGGCCCTTGCGTCGTCGAAAGCGAAGCGCTCGTGATCGATATCGCCGGTGCGCTGAAAGAACTGACGACCGCGCTTGGTATTCCGTTCGTGTTCAAGGCGTCTTACGACAAGGCGAACCGAACCTCGCACGAGAGTTTTCGCGGCATCGGCATCGAAGCCGGGTTGCGCGCGCTCGATACAGTGCGGCGACAAATTGGCGTTCCGGTCCTCACCGACGTGCACGAAGACAGCCCGCTCGACGAAGTTGCCGGCTCCGTGGACGTGCTGCAAACGCCGGCGTTTCTGTGTCGCCAGACGAATTTCATACAAAGCGTCGCCAGGACCGGGTTGCCGGTCAATATCAAGAAGGCGCAGTTTCTCGCGCCCTGGGACATGGAGCATGTCGTCGCGAAAGCGCGCGCTACGGGCAACGAGTCGATCATGGTATGCGAGCGCGGCGCGAGTTTTGGTTACAACTACCTCGTATCGGACATGCGGGCGCTCGTCGTCATGCGTGAAACCGGTTGCCCGGTCGTTTTCGACGCGACCCATTCGGTGCAGGTGCCCGGTGGCCAGGGTAACGCCTCCGGCGGGCAGCGCGAATTTGTCCCGGCTCTCGCCCGCGCCGCGATGGCCACCGGGATCGCGGGGTTGTTTACGGAAACGCACCCGGATCCGGACAATGCAAAGAGCGACGGCCCGAACTGCCTCGCCCTCGGTGACATGCGCGGCCTGCTCGAGACGCTGAAAACGATCGATATGGCGGTCAAGGCGACGCCACTCGTTTGAGTCTTCCGTGGCAGCGAATTATCCGACCCACTCTGAACATTAGTTATCGCAGGTAAACAGTCCCTCATGTCCGCAATCGAATCCATCAAGGCACTGGAAATCATCGACTCGCGTGGAAATCCAACCGTGCGCGCGGAAGTCGCGACCGTCGACGGATTTGCGGCAGCGGCCGCAGTCCCTTCGGGCGCCTCGACCGGGGAACGCGAGGCGCTGGAACTGCGTGATACGGACTCTCCGAGGTATGGTGGCAAGGGCGTTCGCCAGGCGGTTGCGAATATTAACGGTGACATTGCGGCACGGCTCAAAGGGATGCCGGTGGACGACCAAACGGCCATCGATAACGCGATGTGCGAACTCGACGGTACGCCAAACAAAGGCAAACTCGGGGCCAATGCGATGCTCGCCGTGTCGATGGCAGCGGCGCGTGCGGCCGCACTTGCGCAACACAAGCCGTTGTACGCCTACCTCAATCGAGGCGCCGCTTACCAGATGCCGGTGCCGATGATGAATATCATTAACGGCGGGGCGCACGCGAGCAACAACGTCGACTTTCAGGAATTCATGATACTCCCGGTCGGCGCGCCATCGTTCACCGAGGCGGTTCGCTATGGCGCCGAGGTATTTCATGCGCTGAAATCCGTCCTCAGCCGGCAAGGGGCACAGACGGCGGTCGGCGACGAAGGCGGTTTTGCACCGGACTTGCCGTCAAACCAGGCCGCGCTCGACCTGATCGTCGACGCTATCGACGCAGCGGGTCTCAGTCTCGGCAGCGATATCGTGCTCGGCCTCGATGTCGCAAGTTCAGAATTTTATGTCGATGGCGCCTACCGGCTCGACTCGGAGAACAGAACGCTGACAAGCAGCGAGTTCAGCCAGATGCTCGCGCAGTGGAGCCGCGACTATCCCATCGTGTCGATCGAAGACGGAATGGATCAGAACGACTGGGAAGGATGGAAGGAACTGACTGCCGCCATCGGCGACCGGGTACAGCTCGTGGGTGATGATCTGTTCGTCACTGACAGTGCAACATTGCAACGGGGAATCGACGAAAACGTCGCGAACTCGATCCTGATCAAGGTCAACCAGATTGGGACGCTCACCGAGACGTTTGCTGCGATCGAACTCGCTAAAGCATCGAACTACACCGCGGTCGTCTCCCATCGGTCTGGCGAAACGGAAGACACTACGATTGCGGACATTGCCGTTGCATTTGCCACCGGGCAGATCAAGACAGGGTCGATGTCGCGATCCGACCGGGTCGCGAAATATAACCGCCTGCTCGTCATCGAGGACGAGATTGGCGCCGCGGCTGTCTATCCCGGACCCGCCGCGTTTTACAACATCAAGCGTGATTGAGAGACGGTGCGCGCGATCGTCATCGCCTTAATCGTTCTCCTGCTTTATCTTCAGTACACACTCTGGTTTGGTAAAGGCGGCATTCGTGACGTCAAAATTCTCGAGCGCACCGTGGCCGAACAGCAGTCCGATATCGGTGCGCTGAAAGCGAGGAACCAGGCACTCGCCGCGGAAGTGCAGGATTTAAAGCAGGGCATGGAAGCGATCGAGGAACTGGCACGGAGCGAGATGGGCATGGTCAAAGACGGCGAAGTGTTCTTCCAGATGATCAAACCTGATCCCGCAGGCGGCACCGCCGATGAGCTTCCGGCAGATGAATGATTCCGTCTGGGCCGTTGTACCCGCGGCCGGGAAGGGCGCCCGCATGGGGGCGGATATACCCAAGCAGTACCTGGCCCTGGCGGACAAGCCGGTTATCGTCCATACGCTGGAACTGTTGAGCGCGCACCCTTTGATCGCAGGGGTTGCCGTCGCGGTGTCCGCCGACGACGATTTGTGGCCCGAGGTACACGCATCACTCGAGCGCAAGGTCGTCGTTGTCGCGGGCGGCGCGGAGCGTTGTCATTCCGTCCTCGCCGGGATCGACGGTCTTGCTGACGCCGATCCGGGAGACTGGGTGATGGTGCACGATGCTGCGCGGCCCTGCCTGCGTTCGACCGACATCGACCGCATGATTGCAGAACTCCGCGAGCATCCCGTTGGCGGAATCCTCGCCGCGCCGGTGCGCGACACGCTGAAGCGGTGCAGCGATGAAGGCAACATCGAGACCACGATTGATCGCAACCGCCTGTGGCACGCGCTGACCCCGCAGATGTTTCGCTGCGGTGTATTGAGGGACTCGATTGCGGCAGCGCTCGACGACGGATTGATCGTGACCGATGAGGCGCAGGCAATTGAAGCCGCAGGGCTCGCGCCGCGTATTGTGGAAGGCCATGCGGATAACATCAAAATTACACACCCTGCGGATCTGGCTCTCGCGCAGCTGTATTTGCACAACCAGGGGAGAACGTGAGCATGCGCATTGGTCAGGGCATTGATGCCCACCGGTTCAAGACCGGTGATTATGTCGTTATCGGCGGCGTCACTATCCCGTTCGAGCACGGACTTGCGGCACACTCCGATGGCGATGTCCTGCTGCACGCAATCTGCGATGCGTTGCTCGGCGCCGCCGCGATGGGAGACATTGGCCAGCATTTTCCGGATTCCGATGCGAAGTATAAAGACGTCGACAGCCGCGTTCTCGTCCGTGAAGTCCGGAACCTGCTGGAGCGGGCGGGTTGGCGGGTGGTGAACGTCGACGCGACAGTGATCGCGGAGCGGCCGAAAATTTCACCGCATGTCGCAGCGATGGAAGCACATATCGCCTCGGACCTCGACATCCCGAGCGGACAGGTCAACGTGAAAGGTACGACTACGGAGCAAATGGGATTCACCGGGCGCGGCGAAGGTATTGCAGCGAGCGCGGTTGCGTTGCTCGAATCTGCGGGAAGTGAAGGAAGCTCTGGATAAGCCTGGGTCGAGCAGCTTGTGCGCGAAATGTGCGGAATCAAGGCGCGAAGCGCACGTAATAGCTGGCTATTGCGAAGCTTCGCCACGCCGGGTCCGTGCATTTCGCGTGCAAGATGCCGAGTCATGACTTGTTCAGAGCTTCCTTAACCCTGACCGCGTAACAGGACGTAAAGTGCGCCGGTGCCGCCATCGATTGGGCGCGCCGTCGCGAACGCAAGTACCGTATCCCATCGCGACAGCCAGGATGCGACTTTCGGTTTCAGGATCGGCGTCTTGCCGGGCGAGCGGTGCCCTTTGCCGTGAATGACCCGCACGCACGTCATCCCCCGCGCGCTGCAACGCTCGATAAATTCCGCCAGCGTGGTTTTTGCCTCGTCCGCTGCGAAACCGTGGAGATCAAGCTCCGCCTGGATCGCGAATTGCCCGCGGCGGAGTTTACGCATCGTTGGTCGACCGACGGTAGTACGCTGGAAAAACGCTTCATCGCCATATTCGAGATTCTCGTAATCGAAACGGCCGTCGGCCATTTCGGCGAGGACCTCGTCGTCGTCACGCCGCGACTGACGCGGCACCGCCGCCGGAGGAGCCTTACGCACGACGTGTCGGTCCGAACCGAGTGGCCGAACGTCCTTAACGGCGTTGCGAAACAGGTCGATGTCGCGGTCGCGGTCGTCTTTGTCGTTTTTTTTCATCGGTCAGCGCACTCACACGGATAACAATCGGGCGGGTGTCGAAATGAACGCCGTCGGCACTGAGACCTGTCAGCCGACGAGAAATTCCGCCGTCGCCGTCACTCCTGTGCGCGGCGCCGCCATAAAAGCCCCGCGAACCTTTGTTGCCGCTACAGCGCTCATTGAACTATTTGCTGCACGGACGGCGTTAACCGGAAAGCGTTCGGGAAGTTCCGACTCAGTTGAGCCAACGGCGCGCGTTGTGAAAAATTCCCATCCACGGCCCTTCGGCACCACTCCAGCTCCGGTCCAGCCACGAAAACTGTGTTGTCAGGAACACCCGTTCGGGGTGAGGCATCATGATGGTGACCCGGCCGTCGTCGCTGGTTAGCCCGGTGATCCCGTCCGCCGATCCGTTCGGATTGCCGGGATAGGATTCCGCCACCCCGCCATGATTATCCACGTAACGCAGACACACGCCCGTGTTCCGCATATTTTCGATCCTGCCTTCGCCGTGTGCAACGACGATGGGCGCGCGCATTCCGGTCATGCCTTCGAGTAATACCGACGGTGACTCCTCGACCCGAACCATGACCAGCCGCGCTTCGAATTGTTCCGACACGTTACGCTCGAATCGTGGCCACGCGTTTGCGCCCGGAATAATGCCGGAGAGGTGCGCGATCATCTGGCAACCGTTGCACACCCCGAGGGTGAAAGTTGTCTCGCGGCTGAAAAAATCCGCGAAGTCTGCGCATACGGTTTCGTTGAGCAGAATGGATTTTGCCCAGCCGCCGCCGGCGCCAAGGACGTCGCCGTAGGAGAACCCTCCGCAGGCCACGAGGCCGTTGAAGTCGCCGAGCGATGTCTGCTCCGCAAGTAATTCGCTCATGTGTACGTCGACGGCATCGAACCCTGCGCGGTCGAACGCTGCGGCCATTTCAACGTGACCGTTAACGCCCTGCTCGCGCAATATAGCGATCCGCGGCCGCGCGGAATTGACGGCCGGTGCGCAGGGTTGTGGGGTCGTCGCGCCGTGCAAGTGCAGCCCGGGGTCGTCCATATCGCCGATTGCCGCGAATTCTTCATCGGCGCACATGGCATTATCGCGGGCCGACTGCATTTGCCATGTTGTCTGCGACCAGTGTCCAAGCAGGGCTGCCAGGGCTTCGTCGATCAGGGAGGTCTCGCCGTGACGAACCGTGAAACGCCGATCGGAAGTCGGCTGAGCCACGACATGGACGTGTTCGGCCAGCGTTGGTGATGTTGAAAGATGTGCCATCACCACATCGAGATCGGCGTCGCGAACCTGGATGGCAACGCCGAGTTCTTCGCAAAATAATGCCGCGGCCGGATCGTTGCCGAGTCCCGATACGTTGACATCGAGTCCACAGCGCGCCGCGAACGCCATTTCCGCGAGCGTCGTGACGAGACCGCCGTCGGAGCGATCGTGGTAGGAAAGCACGTAACCGGTTTCATTGAGAACCTGGATGGCGGCAAAGAACTCCCGCATCGTGGCCGGGTCGTCCAAATCCGGCGGTACATCGCCGAGGCTTCCGCAGACCTGGGCGAGTATCGACCCGCCAAGCCGTTGCCGACCGGCCGCAAGATCGATGAAAAGGATGCTCGTCGGGCCCTGGTCGAGCCGCAACTCCGGGGTCAGCGACTGGCGAATGTCCGCGACAGGTGCAAACGCCGATACGATCAACGACAGCGGTGAGGTTACCGCGTGGTCGCGATCTTCGTCGCGCCACTGCGATTTCATTGACATCGAATCCTTGCCCACGGGGATTGCGAGGCCGAGCGCGGGGCACAGCTCGAGTCCGACGGCGCGCACCGTTTCATAGAGCCTGGCGTCTTCGCCCGGGTGGCCCGCCGCCGCCATCCAGTTTGCCGATAGCACGATGTCGCCAAGATGCATGATCCGTGCGGCAGCAATATTTGTCAGCGCTTCGCCGACCGCGAGGCGGCCCGACGCCGGGGCGTCAAGCAGTGCGACCGGTGTTCTTTCGCCGATGGCCATCGATTCGCCCGTGTAGTCGCCGAAACCTGACGCGGTCACTGCGCAGTCGGCGACCGGGGTTTGCCACGGACCGACCATCTGATCGCGGACACACAGGCCGCCGACGTTGCGATCCCCGATCGTGATGAGGAAACGTTTATCGGCGACGCTCGGAAATTCGAGCACGCGCGTGAACGATTCACGGATATCCAGCCCCGCCGTCGTGAACGCCTGCCTTTCGCGCCGGGCAGATTGGACGTTGCGGAACATTTTTGGCGGTTTGCCAAAAATAACATCCATCGGTAAATCGATCGGGTCGTTCCCGGCTGTCTCATCGAAAACTTTCAGAATCGGTTCGGCCGTCGCTACTCCGATGACCGCCGCCGGGCAGCGCTCGCGTTCGCAGATCGTCGTGAATTCATCTATGCGGGAGGAATCGATTGCGAGTACGTACCGTTCCTGCGCCTCGTTACACCAGATTTCCAGCGGCGACATACTCGGGTCGGCGTTCGGAATTGCGCGCAGATCGATGACTCCGCCGCGGCCACTGTCGTTGAGAATTTCCGGTACGGCATTGGACAGGCCCCCGGCGCCGACGTCGTGAATCGAGAGCGCGGGATTTCGTTCGCCGAGCGCCCAGCATGCGTTGATGACTTCCTGGCAGCGGCGTTGCATTTCGGGATTTTCACGTTGCACGGAAGCGAAGTCGAGATCGATATCGCTCGTGCCGGCCTTCATCGACGACGCCGCGCCACCGCCGAGCCCGATCAGCATCGCCGGGCCGCCGAGCACGACGATTTTTGTGCCCGGACCGATAGCGCATTTTTCGACATGCTCCGCGCGAATGTTGCCTACGCCGCCGGCGAGCATGATCGGTTTGTCGTACCCGCGGACGTCGTCGGGTTGCGAATGATCTTCAAAGCAACGGAAATACCCGGTCAACGCCGGTCGTCCGAACTCGTTATTAAAAGCCGCCCCCCCAATCGGACCCTCGCGCATGATGTCGAATGCGCTTGCGAGCCTGGGGTTGAGTGGCCGGTCGACTTCCCATGGCTGCGGGTGAGCGGGTATTCGCAGGTGCGAGACCGAGAATCCCGTGAGGCCTGCCTTTGGCTTCGCGCTGCGACCGGTTGCCCCTTCATCGCGAATTTCTCCTCCGGAACCGGTTGCGGCGCCCGGGTAGGGAGAAATTGCAGTCGGATGATTGTGGGTTTCCACCTTCATCAGCAGATGCACGTCTTCGGCGACGCTGCCATAGACGAATGAGCCCGGATCGGGGTAGAAGCGGCGCCCTGTATACCCTGTAGTGACTGCGGAATTGTCGTTGTAGGCGGTTAACACGCCGTCCGGGGCGCATTCATGCGTGTACCGGATCATTGCGAACAGGCTGTTGTCCTGCACCTGCTCGTCGATGCACCAGCTCGCATTGAATATCTTGTGCCGGCAATGTTCGGAATTCGCCTGCGCGAACATCATCAGTTCGATGTCCGTCGGGTCGCGACCCAGCTCACCGTAGCGCGCGCACAAGTACTCGATTTCGTCATCGGCGAGTGCAAGTCCCAGCGCGCGGTTCGCTTCACCAAGAGACCCACGTTCACGCGAGACCGATGCAAGGCGACGCTCGGGTGCGTGATGCTCGAGAACGTTTGCGGCATCGACGTCGTCGAGCACGGCTTCAGTCATGCGGTCGTGCACGTGGGGCGTCAGCAAGGATATGTCCTCGGCTGCGATCCCGGCGAAGTGCCACAGCGTCGTTCGTTCCAGTCTGACGATGCCGGGCAGGCCGCAGTTCAGGGCGATATCGGTCGCCTTGCTCGACCAGGGTGAAACAGTGCCGACCCGGGGGGTGACAAGCAACGAGACGCCGCTGTCGCTGGCGTGATTATCCGTCGCCGCACCAACGAGGTCGCGAATCCGCGACAGCGCTTCGGGTTCGGGTTCATCGTTGAACCACGCCAGATAGACGTGGCGGGCGGTGAGCGATTCAAGTGCCGGACAAACGGCCTGTAGCTGTGAAAACAGGCGTTCGCGGCGGAACGGGGAAAGCGCCGCGGCGCCGTGAAAAACATGCATCGTCGTGAGTGCCGGCTGTCAATGAATCAGCAAAGAGGCCGGCGTGCGCTGCAACGCCGGCGGAGCGGCGATCATACTGTAAAGCCACGCGACCCGCATGCCGGATCGCCGTCGATTTCGCGATTAGCGTCGGGGTTCGCTCAGGGCAGTTCTTCCACCAGCACCCACGCGTTGTAATTTTCAGTACCGTGGCGGCGCGTTTGCGCCAGCAACTCGCTGTCACTGCCGCTCGCCGCCTCGTTCACGCCGCCGAGCGGAATCCACTCACCGAGTCGGCCGCTCAGCGTGGTTTGTGCATAACGGGTATTGATCGCGCCGCCGTCGAGCGGGTCAACATGTTCGAGTTGCGGCGCGATTTCCAGCGTGACGTTGTTGCCGTTCGTGCGCGGCGTCACATAGAAGCCTGAAGTGACATCCCGATAATCAATACCGGCGCTGCCGTAGAACCCGGAATCGTACAGATAGGGAATCGCCTGGCCGGTTTGTATCAGCGCGGGTGTCCCTTCGAGCGTCGTCACGAAATGCGCGTTCTTGCTGTCATTCGTCGACCGCGTGCTCAGGGTTCGGTAACGCACTGCGTTGCCGTTGTCGTCGCGGTATCCGACACTCGCGCCGTAACGGCCGCCCGGGTCCGGTACGCGGCCCCGGAAATCGCCGGAATCGAACCTTCCCGACACCGCGTCCTCACGTATCAGTGATGCCGCGTCGACGTTTTGCCTGACCGTAATCCTGAGTCGTCGCGGTGCCCGGTCGATGGCCGCGAGTACCGTTTGGATGTCGGTGAGGTTGGCCGGCGTCGTTTTGATGATTAGTTTGTCGTTTGCTCCGCTGATGCTGCTCCCCGGCTCAAGCAGGGGCTCGAGCACCGGCAGAACGTCGGCGGCCGAGGTGTTGTGCAGTTGGATGATTTCGAGGATGCGATCGTCTGCAGCGGCGGCGGTCGCAAACCAGGCAGCAACGATCAGATATGCAAGCGACGAAAGTTCGGGTCGATTTCTGCGCGTTCCCATATTTCTTCGAACCTCACGGTCAAATCCTGGGCGCTACGATGATCGTTATAACTCGCCTGGCCTTCGTAGCGATCGGCAAAGCGTCGGTGTATATAAGACGTGTTATCGGCAAGCAATATCGCTTCATTGAAGTTTCTGTGATCCCGCCCCGGCTTACGCACGGAAATGAAACTCGACAACCGGTTGCACAATTCCAGCAGCCGGTGGCCACGGGTGACGACCGGACGGATGTCGGATATGAGAATGCGTACGCGGGCGCCCCGGTTACCCAGCGCAATTTGCTTGACCGCCTCGATAAACGGCGCGTGGTCGTAAATCGCGGGGTCCAGGTGACGGCTGGCAATATCGAGTGTACGCACGCAGTTTTGCGTCATCGAGAGCGCGATCCCGCGGAGCTCTTCGCTCGTATCAAATACGATTTCTTCTACGTCGGGTAAGTCAGCCATCGGAGATCAGGGTTCTCGCGCCAGGTCTGACGCGACTCCGATATAGTTTTCCGGGGTCATCATTTTCAGGCGCGCGCGCTCTGCGGGCGGTAACGCGAGGGAGTCGATGAAATCGTGCAGGATCTGTCGGTCTATGCGTTGTCCCCGGGTTAAATCCTTCAGCGCTTCGTAAGAATCGGCGATCCCGTAACGTCGCATGACGGTTTGTATCGGTTCTGCGAGTACTTCCCAGGCGTCGGCAAGATCCGCGCGCTGACGTTCGGTATTGGGTTCGAGCTTGCCGATACCCCGTGCGCAGGAATTCAGCGCAATCACCGTGTACCCGAGCGCGGTACCAACGTTTCGCAGGACCGTCGAGTCGGTCAGATCGCGCTGCCAGCGAGACACCGGGAGTTTCGCGCCGAGGTGCTGCAGCAGCGCGTTCGCGACGCCGAAATTGCCCTCGGCGTTTTCGAAATCGATCGGATTGACTTTATGCGGCATAGTCGACGAACCCACCTCACCGGCGATTTGCTTCTGGCCAAAATACCCGATCGATATATAACTCCATGTATCGCGGCAGTAATCGATCAGTATCGTATTAAGACGCCCGACGTTGTCAAAAAGTTCAGCGATATAATCATGTGGTTCAATTTGGGTCGTGTGCCGGTTCGGGGTCAGACCCAGACCCTGGACAAATGCCGCGGACACGGCCGGCCAGTCGACATCAGGATAGGCCGCAACGTGCGCGTTGAAGTTACCGACCGCGCCATTGAACTTGCCAAATATCGGTTGCTCTCCGAGTGCATCTATCTGGCGATCGATGCGTGCGATGACGTTTCTGATTTCCTTGCCCATCGTTGTCGGCGACGCGGTTTGTCCGTGGGTTCGCGACAACATCGCATCGGCCGCACACGATTTCGCCAATTCGTTGAGCTGCTCGCGGAGGCCGCGGCATTTCGGAATCAACACCTCGTCGCGCGCATCGCGGAGCATCATCGCGTAGGCCAGGTTATTGATATCCTCCGAGGTGCAGGCAAAGTGTAAAAACGGGATGGATGATTCGAGCGCAGCGACCCCGGAGCAGCATTCCTGCAGGAAATACTCCACCGCTTTGACATCGTGATTCGTCGTCGCCTCAATCGCCTTGACGCGCCCGGCATCGGCGACACTGAAGTTCCCGATAATGGCGTCGAGATGTGCGTGGCCGGCATCGTCAAAATCCGGCAGTTCGGTAATATCTGCGCACCGGGCGAGGTGCTGCAGCCAGCGAATTTCGACGATAACCCGATAGCGGATCAATCCGAATTCGCTGCATATCGGCTGCAGAACACTCGTGTGGCGGGCATAGCGACCATCGATGGGTGACACCGCCTGGAGCGGATCGAGCTGGCTGGATGTTTCGGTCAGGGGCATGGGTTCGGTATCTGTGCGTGGATGTTGTCGATCGCTTTCAGCAATTGCTTGCCGAGCGGATATTCGATGCTTTTAAGATTGTGTCGCAATTGCGTTTCGCTCGTCGCGCCTATAAGAACACTCGTCACGTAGCGACGCGACAGGATAAACGATATCGCCATGTGAACCGGGTCGATAGCGGACTCCGCGGCGAGTGCAACGTAGGCGTCGCTCGCGCCGAGCCCGAGCGGTTTAGTATAACGAACAAAGCGGTCGTATCGGCTGATCCGGGCGCCTTCCGGGCGTGCACCGGCGGCATACTTGCCGGTCAGAACACCGAAGCCGAGCGGCGAGTACGCGATGAGGCCAGCGTCTTCGCGGTCGGCAATTTCGGCCAGACCGACCTCGAAAGACCGATTGAGCAAATTGTACGGATTCTGAATCGATACAACCCGGGGCAGGTCGCCGCGATCCGCCAGCGCGAGACACGACATCAATCCCCACGGGGTTTCATTGGAGAGTCCGATGTGGCGGACTTTCCCGGCCCGTACAAAACCATCCAGTGCCCGTAACGTGTCTTCGAGTATCGTCGGCGCTTCTTGTTGTGCCGGTTTGTAGCCGAGCTGCCCGAACGTATTCGTCGGGCGGTCGGGCCAGTGCAACTGGTACAGGTCAATGTAATCGGTCCCGAGTTTTCGCAGACTGGCATCGAGGGCCGCTTGCAAATGCTCGGTCGTGTGGCGCGATTCGCCGCCACGTATATACGGCAGGTGGACGCCGGGGCCGGTCGCCTTGGTAGCGAGTACCACGTCGCCGCGTCGCCCGTTGTTGTTGAACCAGTTACCGATGAACGTTTCCGTCCGTCCACAGGTTTCGGCTTTTGGCGGTACCGGATACATTTCCGCCGTGTCGATAAAATTAACCCCTGAATCGAGCGCGATGTCGATCTGGCGGTGCGCTTCGCGTTCGTCATTCTGCTCACCAAATGTCATCGTCCCGAGTCCGAGTTCGCTGACGGAGATACCGGTTCGCCCAAGTTGTCGGTAACGCATTCGGCCCTTCCCGCGGTGAGTACCTGTCTACATTAGGATTCTGTTCAGGCCGGCGCAAGGCGCGGGCCGCTTCCTACCGGTTTGCGGCAAACGGCGCTAAGCTGTCGCCTCCTTCACTGTTATGGACATTCAAACCTTGCACAATAACGTCGTGTCGCGTCGCTTCCGGGGCTTTTTACCGGTCGTTGTCGATGTAGAGACCGGTGGCTTCGACTCGAAACGGGACGCGCTCCTGGAGATTGCCTCGGTGCTGCTCGACTGGTCGTCGGAACGAGGGTGGCACCGCACCGAAACGGTCGCGCACCACGTCGAACCTTTCGCCGGCGCCAATCTCGAAGAGGCGTCACTGCAATTCAACAAAATCGATCCGTATCACCCGTTTCGGATGGCGGTGCCCGAAGAGAAGGCCATCAACGAGGTATTCCGTCGTGTGCATGAAGCTATCTCGGAGCACGGTTGTACCCGGGCAATCCTCGTCGGCCACAACCCGGCATTCGATCTGGCATTCGTCAAGGCGGCGGCGCAGCGACTGAAAATCAAAAAGAATCCGTTCCACCAGTTCAGTACGTTCGATACCGCGGCGATTGCCGGTGTTGCCCTGGGCCAGACAGTCCTGGCACGAGCCGTGGCCGCTGCCGGCATCGACTGGGACCAGGATGAAGCGCACTCGGCGATCTACGATGCGGAAAAAACCGCAGACCTTTTTTGCGAAATCGTCAACCGCTGGGATGCTTTCAATCGGGACCGGTGACGGTGACGTCGATGGAGTCAGTCGGCGGCGGCAATCCGGTCGCGCCACTGGTTCGCCGCGAGGATGATGGATTTCGGATCGAGATTCGCAAGTTTCCGGTCCGCAACGACATGTCGTCCCCCGACCCACACATTGGAAACCTGGTCGCGGTGAGTCGCATAGACGATTTGTGACACGGGGTCGTAAGTCGGGGTCGCCGCGAAACCGCCGAGATCGATCGCGACGACGTCGGCAAGCTTTCCTGCCTCGAGAGAACCGATATCTGCTTCCATGCCGAGCGCTTGCGCACCGGCATACGTTGCCGCGCGTAAAATCGCAGCGGCGGGTGCCGCGCTCGCGTCTTGTGCGACGCCTTTCGCGAGCAGTGCGGCAGTGCGCATTTCTCCGAGCATATCGAGGTCGTTATTACTCGCGGCACTGTCCGTGCCGAGGGCGACCCTCACCCCCTCATCGAGCAGTCGGGCTGCGGGGCAGAATCCGCTGGCGAGTTTCAGGTTTGATTCGGGACAATGAACGACGCTGACACCGTTCGTTGCAAGTACTTCGATCTCCGCGTCTTCGAGTGCAGTCATGTGCACGGCCATCAGCCGATGCGACACGAGCCCGAGACGTTGCAGCCGGGCGAGCGGTCGCGCGCCGTCGGTCTCAACCGCGCGGTCGATTTCATCCTGCGTTTCGTGCAAATGAATGTGCACGGGTACGTCGAGTTCTTCGGCGAGGGTGGCGATCCTTCGCAGTGCCTCATCGTCCACCGTGTAGGGGGCGTGCGGGGCAAATGCCGTACCGATGAGCGGGTGGGAGCGGTAGCGATCGTGCACGCGCTGGCCGTTTTCAAGATATTCATCCGTCGTCGCCGCCCATGCGCTGGGAAAGCCGATGACGATCATACCGACAACAGCGCGGATACCGACTTCAATTGCAGCCGCGGCGGCTTCGTCGGGAAAAAAATACATGTCATTGAAACACGTCGTACCCGAGCGGAGCATTTCCGCCGCTGCGAGCAGCGTGCCGTCGTAAACGAAGCGGCGATCGACACTGCGCGCCTCCGCCGGCCAGATATGCTGTTCCAGCCACACGTTCAGCGGGCGGTCGTCGGCGAGCCCCCGAAACAGGCTCATGGCGGCGTGCGTGTGACAATTCACGAGGCCCGGGATCAGCGCGTGCGCAGGCAGCCGGGTCTCGTTGGCCGTGGTGTAGCGCTGCGCGGCGACGTCGCTCGGCAGCACGTCGGTGATACGGTCGCCGTTAATGACAACACAGTGATCGGGGAGACAGCCGACGACCGGCTCGACCGGGATCACCCAGTCTGCGTGCAAAATCTGATCTACGTTCGTCAAGCCGTTTCCTCGGGCAACGTGCCTTCGCCGGGGGACGCTTAAGGTACCATAGGCCCTCGATCATCAGACAACCGTCCGCTTCGCCAATGACCCGTCCCAACCCGATCGTCCGCACGCTGTATTTCGAAAACAATGCACTGATGCTGCTGGACCAGCGAGCGCTGCCGCACGCAATCGACTACGTGACGTGTCGTACCGCCCGCGACGTCGTGGACGCGATCGTCGCCATGGTCGTGCGCGGCGCGCCTGCAATCGGGATCGCCGGCGCCTATGGCGTCGTGCTTGCAGCGGCCGACGCATTTCAGGCCGCAGGTTCCGGGTGGCGTAGAAAAATCGCCGGTGATCTGGCAGCGCTGCGCGGCGCGCGACCGACGGCGGTGAATCTCGCCTGGGCGATCGAAATGATGGTATCCGCGTTCGATGATGCGCGCGGCGATCCCACCGAGTCTCTTCTCGCGCGGGCGCGGGCAATGCATGCGCGGGATGTCGCCGACAACGAGGCGATCGGAGTGCACGGTGCGGCCTACGTTCAACCCGGTAGCCGGGTGATCACTCACTGTAACGCCGGCGCGCTTGCGACCGCAGGCTACGGCACCGCGCTCGGCGTTATTCGCAGTGCGTGGACGGACTCGAAACTGAACCGTGTTTATGCGACCGAAACGCGCCCGTGGTTGCAAGGCGCACGGCTGACCGCGTGGGAACTGCGCGAAGAAGGTATTCCCGTGACCCTGATCGCGGACAGCGCGGCGGCCGGCCTCATGCGCGCCGGCGGCATCGATTGGGTGGTGACGGGCGCGGACCGGATCGCTGCAAACGGCGATGTTGCCAACAAGATCGGGACTTACGCGCTGGCGCTGGCCGCACGCGCGAATGGCGTCGGCTTTATGGTGGCCGCACCGTTATCGACGATCGACCGGGGCACGGAAAGCGGCGCCGCGATCCCGATCGAACAACGTGCGGCCGAAGAGTTGCTCGCGTTTCGCGGCGAGCGCACGGCACCGGCCGGGGTCGAGGCCTACAACCCGGTTTTTGATGTCACGGAAGCCGGATTGATCGATGTTCTCGTCACCGAAAAGGGCGCTGTCGAGAAGCCCGATAAGGCGGCCGTCACCGCGCTCTTCGACGCCTGAAAAAGACGCTATCCGGACGTGCGTTCCGGCTCGTCGCATGGTATAATTCTGCCGTTCGATTATTCAAATAATTCCCTTCCAATTTAACAACTTATAGACCCCGAAATGGCAGATTTCGCGCGCCAGCTATTACCCGTCAATATCGAAGACGAAATGCGTCAGTCCTACATGGATTACGCGATGAGTGTCATCGTCGGGCGGGCGCTTCCGGATGTCCGCGACGGACTGAAACCGGTGCACCGGCGGGCCCTGTTCACAATGAGTGAACTGTCCAACGACTGGAACAAACCGTACAAGAAATCTGCCCGTATCGTCGGTGAGGTCATGGGTAAGTACCACCCGCACGGTGACTCCGCGATTTACGACACGATCGTCCGCATGGCACAGCCCTTCTCGCTGCGGTATATGCTCGTCGACGGGCAGGGCAACTTTGGTTCCGTCGATGGCGACGCCCCTGCGGCAATGCGTTACACGGAAGTCCGGATGGCGCGGATTGCGCACGAACTCATTGCCGATATCGACAAGGAAACGGTCGACTATCAGCCCAACTATGACGGTTCGCTCGAAGAACCGATCGTATTTCCGACCCGGATTCCGAACCTGCTCGTCAACGGGTCGAGCGGAATCGCGGTGGGCATGGCGACGAACATTCCACCGCACAATCTGACCGAGGTCGTCAACGCGTGTATCGCGCTCATCGATAACCCCGACATTGAACTCGCCGAACTGTTTCAGCTGATCCCCGGTCCTGATTTTCCGACCGCCGCGATTATCAATGGTTCGTCCGGAATTCGTGAGGCGTACCTGACCGGACGGGGGCGTATTCATGTTCGTGCGCGCGCCGCGGTCGAAGGCGAAGATGGTGAAATGCAGCGCATCATCGTGACCGAGCTGCCGTACCAGGTTAACAAGGCAAGGTTGCTCGAAAAAATCGCGGAACTCGTCAAGGACAAGAAACTGACCGGCATACGCGAGCTGCGCGACGAATCGGACAAAGACGGCATGCGCATGGTGATCGAACTGAAGCGCGGCGAAGTCGGCGATGTCATTCTGAATAATCTGTACAAGCAGACGCAGATGCAATCCGTGTTTGGCATCAATACGGTTGCGCTCGTCGACGGGCAGCCGCGGACACTCGACCTGCGCACAATGCTCGAGTGCTTCGTGCGCCATCGTCGCGAAGTCGTTACCCGACGCACGCTTTTCGAGTTGAGAAAAGCGCGGGAACGCGCGCACGTGCTGGAGGGTCTCGCCGTTGCGCTGGCCAACATCGATCCGATCATCGCGGCGATCAAGGCGTCCCCGACCCCCGCTGAAGCACGTACCGCGCTGCTGTCGCAAGCCTGGGAACCCGGGGTCGTACTGGACATGCTGGAGCGCACGGGCGCGAACGCCTCACGCCCGGACGATCTGCCTGCCGAATGCGGCCTGCGCGATGGCAAATATCATTTGTCGGAGCGACAGGCGAAAGAAATCCTCGACATGCGTCTGCAACGGCTCACGGCGCTGGAGCACGACAAGATCATCGACGAGTACAAGGAAATTCTCGTACGCATCGATGACCTGCTCGATATTCTCGCCCGACCGGAGCGTCTCATGCAGGTTATTCGCGACGAACTCGTGGAGATTCGCGAACAGTACGGCGATGAGCGTCGTACAGAAATTGTCGAGACCCAGGAACACCTGTCGCTCGAGGATTTGATCAGCGAGGAAGACGTGGTGGTGACGCTGTCACATGCCGGGTACGCGAAATCGCAACCGATCGATGTGTATCGATCGCAGCGTCGCGGGGGCAAGGGCAAAACCGCGACGACCACGAAGGAAGAAGATTTCGTCGACAAACTGTTCATTGCCAGCACGCACGATACGATTCTGTGCTTTTCGTCGCATGGCAAACTGTACTGGCTGAAGGTGTACGAAGTGCCGCAGGCGAGCCGTACCGCGCGGGGCCGGCCGCTGGTTAACCTGCTGCCGCTGAGCGAAGGCGAGCGCATTACCGCGATATTGCCGATCAAGGAGTTCGATCCCGAACTGTACGTGCTGATGGCCACGCGCCGGGGCGTCGTGAAGAAGACATCGCTCGACCAGTTCTCGCGACCGCGGGCGAATGGCATCATCGCGGTCGACCTCAACGACGACGACAGTCTCGTTGGTGTGTCGCTGACAGACGGTGGCAGTGACATCATGCTCGTCAGCTCCAGCGGCAAGGCGATCCGTTTTTCAGAAACCGCCGTTCGCCCGATGGGACGGACAGCGCGGGGTATACGCGGGATCAGACTCGGTGATGGACACGAAGTCATCTCCCTGATACCGATCGATCCGACTCAGGCCATTCTGATCGCGACGCAAAATGGCTACGGCAAGCGCACACTCGTCGATGAATTTCCGACCAAGGGTCGCGGCGGCCAGGGTGTGATCGCGATCCAGACGAGTGACCGTAACGGGCCGGTTGTAGGCGCCGTTTCGGTGATCGAAGACGAAGAAATCATGTTGATCAGCGACCGCGGGACCCTGGTCAGAACCCCGGTCGGTGGCGTTTCCGTGCTGGGACGGAACACCCAGGGCGTGCGGTTGATCAATATTGGCGACGACGAAAAACTCGTCGGTGTCGAACCCGTGGCGGAATACCAGGGCGACAACGGAGACGACGGCGAGGATGAACCGGTCGACAATGGCGGAGGCGAATCCGGCGGCGAAGGCGACACCAGGGGCGAAGGCGACACCAGGGGCGAAGGCGATACCGGGGGCGAAGGCGATACCGGGGGCGAAGGCGATACCGGGGGCGAAGCCGGCTAACGGCAGTCGGGTCGCGTAGCGAATCGCAAAACGACGATGTCGGAAGATGACGAGAAACAGCTGACGCAACTCCGTGCCGACATCGATGCGATCGATGGCGAATTGCAGCGGTTGATTAATGCGCGCGCGACGATCGCGATAGAAGTCGGAAAAGTGAAGCGACAGGGTAACGCCGAACCTCAATTCTACCGTCCGGAACGCGAGGCGATCATTCTGCAGCGCGCGCTCGAAAGAAATACCGGGCCGCTGCCGGCCGCCGAAGCTGCCCGGCTGATGCGAGAAATCATGTCGGCCTGCCTCGCCCTCGAACACCCGCTCACGATTGCCTATCTCGGCCCTGAAGGAACGTACACACACCTCGCCGCGCTGAAGCATTTCGGCGGCGCGGTGACAGGTTCTCCCGCCGCGAATATCGATGACGTGTTACGGGAAGTCGAAGCCGGCAGCGCGCACTATGGTGTCGTCCCGGTCGAAAATTCTCTCGAAGGCGGCGTCAATCAAACACTCGACGCGTTGCGTGAATCCACGTTGAAAATCTGCGGCGAAGTTGTTTTGCCGATTCATCATCAACTGTTATCAAATGCCACCGCATCTGCGGAAATCAAGCGGGTCTACGCTCACAGCCAGGCGCTCGGTCAGTGCAGACGGTGGCTTGCAGCGAACCTTCCGCATGCCGAATGTCTGCCGGTTGCCAGTAATGCTGAAGGCGCCCGGCGGGTCCGGGACGAGCCCGACGCAGCGGCGATCGCGGGCGAAGTCGCAGCTGAAATTTACGCCGTTGGTGTATTGCATCGGAATATTGAGGACGACGTGGGTAACACCACGCGTTTCGTCGTGGTTGGCGGTGAAGTGACGCCGCCGAGCGGAATTGACGTAACGTCGATCATGTTCACGACGCCGAATCGACCCGGCGCCCTGCACGATGTCCTCAGCGTACTTGCCGACGCCGAAATCAGTATGACGCGGATCGAATCGCGGCCGCTGCGAGGGGAGTCGTGGGATTATGTGTTCTTCGTCGATTTTGACGGGCATCAGGACAGCGAAGTCGCGGGGCGCGCGCTGGCCGAGCTCGAGCGGCGGACGTCGCGCCTCAAGATACTGGGTTCGTATCCGCGGGCCGTACTGTGACCGCTGGCCCGATCCGATAAGCTATTTTTGCGCCGCATGATGATCGATCGTTTGTGTGTTATCGGTGTCGGCCTGATCGGCGGATCGCTTGCGCGCGCATTACGCGAGGCCGGGGCCGTTCGTTCGATCGTCGGGTGCGGTCGTGGCGCCGCAAACCTCGAGCGAGCGGCAGAGATCGGGGTCATCGACGAACACTCGTTCGAACCCGCGCGCGCCGCCGCAGAGGCCGACATCGTTGTCGTCGCGACGACACTGGGTGCGACACGAAACATCCTGGAAACCATCGCACCGGTCGTCGGTCCGGACACGGTGATTTCGGACGTCGGCAGCGCTAAATGCCGCGTTGTCGAGGCGGCACGCGATGCGCTCGGCGGCGCATTTCCCCGTTTCGTCCCGGGGCATCCGATTGCCGGCACGGAACGCAGCGGGGTCGATGCCTCGTTTTCGACATTGTTCACGGATCGTCGTGTCGTGCTGACGCCCGTGCCGGAAACCGACCACGATGCGCACGCGAAAATTGTCCGGATGTGGGAAACGACGGGCGCGGTGGTCAGCGATATGTCGGCAGAGCATCACGACGACGTGCTCGCTGCCACGAGTCACCTGCCGCACCTGCTTGCTTACGCACTCGTCGATTGCCTGGCGAGGATGGATGAATCCGAAAAAATATTCGATTTCGCAGCGGGTGGTTTTCGCGACTTTACCCGCATCGCGGCTAGCAGTCCGGATATGTGGAGCGATATCGCGATCGATAATCGCGACGCATTGATCATGATGCTGGAGCGCTATTCCGCTGTGTATGCCGAACTCAGAGATGCGCTCGAGGCGAGCGACCGTGACCGCCTTCGCACAATATTCGGTCGCGCCAAGGCGGCGCGCGACCGTGCGCTGTCTCCCGGAAAGTGATGTCAGGGAAGGATCGACTCATCGTGCGCCCGGGGGCGCACATCGATGGCACCATCGAGGTGCCGGGGGATAAGTCGATCTCCCACCGCGCCGTCATGTTCGGCTCAATTGCCGACGGCGAGACGGTGATCGAGGGCTGCCTCATGGGAGAGGACGTCAAAGCGACGATCGGCGCGTTTCGCAGCATGGGTGTGCCGATTGAGTCCCGCGACGACGGTCGTGTCGTCATCGCCGGCCGCGGTGTCTCCGCTTTGTGCGAACCCGACGGTCCGCTCGACATGGGTAATTCCGGCACGTCCATACGACTGATGTCGGGCCTGCTTGCCGGTGCCGGATTGCCGGTGGTCATGAGTGGCGACGCGTCGTTGTTGCGCCGACCGATGCGGCGGGTGACCGAGCCGCTCGCCGAGATGGGTGCCGACATCGTCACTGCCGACGGCGGCACGCCGCCGCTGCGCATCCGGTCAAAACAGGCGCTACACGGCATCCGCTATGAAATGCCGGTTGCCAGCGCACAGGTTAAATCCGCGATCCTGCTGGCCGGAATCAACGCGCTCGGAGATACCTGCGTCGTGGAAAGTCTGCCGAGTCGCGATCACACGGAACGAATGCTGCGCTCGTTTGGCGTTGACGTGCGCGATGGCGATTCCGGAATTTGTGTTCGCGGCGGTCAGACGCTGAGCGGCACCCGGGTAGAGGTTCCCGGTGATATTTCCTCCGCCGCATTTTTCCTCGTCGCCGCGGCGATGTCGCCAGGTGCGGAGCTGCGGGTGAACAACGTCGGTACCAATCCAACCCGGACCGGGGTCATAGAAATCCTTCGGTTGATGGGTGCCGACATTACGCTGACGAATGTCCGGGACGCGGGCGCCGAACCGATAGCGGACATACTCGTACGGGGAAGCCGTCTCAGGGGTATTGAGATTCCCGTGAATCTCGTGCCGAGCGCGATTGACGAATTTCCGGTGCTGTTTGTCGCCGCTGCGTGCGCTGACGGGACAACCCGGTTGACGCAGGCGAGCGAGTTGCGGCACAAGGAGAGCGATCGGATCGACGTCATGGCGGCAGGCCTCAGCGCGCTCGGCGCGAACGTTACGACCCGGGAAGATGGTCTCGAGATTATCGGGGGTAATACCCTCGGTGGAGGCGCAATCGACAGCCGCGGCGATCATCGTATCGCGATGGCATTTGCGGTCGCCGCAACGGCCGCCAGCGCGCCGGTCGAACTAACCGGTTGCGCCGCGATCGGGACGTCGTTTCCCGGCTTTGCGGAGTTGGCAATGCGGGTTGGCCTAGACGTCGCGGCCCGCGAATGAGTTCACCCGTCATCGCCATTGATGGCCCGAGCGGGACCGGGAAAGGTACGCTCGCGGTGCGGCTGACGGCCTGGTCGGGTTGGCATCTGCTCGACAGCGGGGCGCTGTATCGCGTGGTCGGATATCGCGCACAGGCCCAGGGGGTGTCACTTGACGACGAGGCGCGGCTTGCGGTCGTGGCCGGAGAATTGCCACTGGAATTTCGCGTGACCGGTGAATCCGTCCGGGTCGTTCTCGACGGGCACGATGTCACCGACGAAATCCGTTCCGAAACCGCCGGCAGCGTCGCTTCCGTTGTTGCCGCGCACCCCGGGGTGAGGGCGGCGCTGCTGACGCGTCAGCGGGGATTTTGCCGGCCACCGGGACTTGTTGCCGACGGACGCGATATGGGAACCGTGGTTTTCCCCGCCGCGGCGTTGAAAATTTTTCTCACCGCGAGCCCCGAGGTACGCGCGCAAAGGCGCTATAAGCAGTTGAAGCAGAAAGGAATTGATGTTAATCTCGCGCGGCTTTCTGAGGACATAGCCGCCCGCGATCATCGAGATGAGCAGCGTGAGGCGTCCCCGTTGCACCCGGCGTCTGACGCAATCATCCTCGATACAACCGCGCTCGATATAGCCGCTGTAGAGGAGTCGGTCAAAACGCTGGCACAAACACGTGGCTTGGTTCGAGACGATTCTCGCCCGCCATCGATTTAAACCTTATACAACAATGTGGCCAGCCCGTCCTCAGTCGTCGAGACTGCTGTTTTGAGTAGCCACCGGATCACGCCTAAAGAACATGTCGGAGAGTTTCGCAGAATTATTTGAAGAGAGCCAAGTCGAAGCAAAGATGCGGCCTGGCACCATCGTCAGCGGCGTCGTCGTAGAAGTCCGCGCTGACTTCGTCGTCGTCAACGCCGGTCTCAAATCCGAAGGGGTCATCCCTTCCGACCAATTCAAGCTACCCGACGGCACTCTCGAAGTGGCGGTTGGCGACGAGGTTGATGTCGCTCTCGACGCGGTAGAAGACGGGTATGGCGAGACTCGCCTGTCGCGCGAAAAAGCGAAACGTGCACGTGCATGGGATGAACTCGAGAAAGCGTGTGAAGACAACGTCAATATCACCGGCGTCATCAGCGACAAGGTGAAAGGTGGCTTCACGGTGGACATCAGCTCCATTCGCGCCTTTCTGCCGGGTTCGCTGGTGGACGTTCGCCCGGTTCGGGATACGAGCTACCTCGAGGGCAAGCCGCTCGAATTCAAAGTCATTAAAGTCGATCGTCGACGCAACAACGTCGTCGTCTCCCGTCGCGCTGTCGTGGAAATCGAGAACAGCGCGGAACGCGACGAGCTGCTGAACAACCTGAAGGAAGGCGCAACGGTCAAGGGGCTCGTCAAGAACCTCACGGACTACGGTGCCTTTATCGATCTTGGCGGCATCGACGGGCTGCTGCATATCACCGATATGGCCTGGCGCCGCGTGAAACATCCCTCGGAAGTTGTCAACATTGGCGATGAAATCGAAGTGAAGGTGCTGAAGTTCGACCGTGAACGTACCCGCGTTTCGCTCGGTCTCAAGCAACTCGGAGAAGATCCGTGGGTCGATATTGCGCGCCGTTATCCGGAAAATTCGCGGCTGTTCGGTAAAGTCACGAATATCGCGGACTACGGCTGTTTCGCGGAAATCGAGGAAGGTGTCGAAGGGCTCGTTCACGTCTCGGAGATGGACTGGACGAACAAGAACGTACATCCCTCGAAAGTTGTCCACCTCGGGCAGGAAGTCGAGGTTATGGTCCTCGATATTGACGAGGAACGACGCCGTATTTCACTTGGAATGAAGCAATGCGCTTCGAATCCGTGGGAAGAATTCGCCGCCACACGCAACAAGAACGACCGTGTCACCGGCACGATCAAATCGATTACGGACTTTGGCATATTTATCGGCCTCGACGGGGGTATCGACGGGCTGGTGCATTTGTCGGACTTGTCGTGGGACCTGCCGGGTGAAGAGGCGGTGCGCAACTACAAGAAGGGCGACGAGCTCGAGACCGTGGTCCTGGCGGTCGATGCCGAACGCGAGCGGATTTCTCTGGGCGTGAAACAACTCGCGCAGGATCCGTTCTCCTCTTATGTCGCGGAATTTGGCAAAGGCTCGATTGTGAAAGGCCGGATTATCGAAATCGATGCCCGGGCAGCGACTATTGAGCTTATCGAAGGTGTCGAAGGGATTATGCGGGCATCAGAAATCTCCCGCGATCAGGTTGATGATGCGCGCAAGATACTGAAGGAAGGCGACGACGTCGAAGCGATGATAGTCGGTGTCGATCGCAAGCGCCGGGTTATCAACTTGTCTATCAAGGCGAAGGAAAGCGAAGACGAAGCCGCAGTTCTGCAGGAATATACTGCCGATAACGAAGCAACGGCGACGACCACGCTTGGCGATCTCCTTAAAGAGCAGCTGGACGGGCAGTAATCACATGATGTGTGCGGGCCCGGAGGGTCTGCGTCGGGGAAACAGGGTTCTAGGCGGTCGAGAATAATAATGACCAAATCAGAGTTAATCGAAGCGCTGGTCAGAAAGCAGACCCAACTCGGCTACCGGGATGTGGAATTAGCTGTGAAGACCATGCTTGAACACATGGCCCAGACTCTCGCCAGCGGTGAGCGCATAGAAATTCGCGGGTTCGGCAGCTTTTCGCTGCACTACCGACCGCCGCGCGTTGGGCGGAACCCGAAATCCGGTGACCCGGTGTCTTTGCCCGCCAAGCACGTCCCCCATTTCAAGCCCGGCAAGGAATTACGTGAGCGCGTTAATTCCGAAGAGTCGCTGCGTTACGAGCCCCAGGAAGCGAACGATTCCGGCTCGGAACTTGACGAAGGAACTTCCGGCCAGGCGATTTAGTCACGTTCGCTTTCGAGCACGGAATCCCGCGGACCCACGCGGCACTGACGTCGTTCAACTACGGTCCCCGCGTCGATCCCGAAGATTTCCGGTCGCCCTGTTAACCGAAATACCTTTTTCCGGCGCCATGCGAGGCATCCGCCGTTCCGAGGGCGCGGTGGCTGCTTGCGGCACGGGTCGGAAGGGGCAAAAATGCGTGCTAGCAATGCCTTGGCCAAACAAGCGAGTCACCGCTTGTGGGCGGAATTACCGAATCATTGGAGGGTAGTCATGAACCGCGTGATCCAGATCGTATTTGCGCTCTTAATCATCTTTTTCGGTTTGGCGTTCCATATAAAAAACGATGAACCGGTGTTACTCGATTTCTACGTCAGAACGGCTGAAGTCCCGCTGTCCTGGGTCGTCGTCGTATCGTTTTCTATTGGTGCGCTGCTGGGGCTGTTGGTCATGATCAACCGAATCTTCCGTCTGCAGCACGAAATTCGTCGTCTCACAAAGAAGCACGAATTGGCGACGAAGGAAATCGTTAATCTCCGGGCCATTCCGATTAACGATGTCCCCTGAATACCTGTTCGGGCTGGTTGCGATTCTGCTGCCAGTCGCCGCGTTTTCCGGTTGGTATTACGGTCGAAAATCAGGATCTCTGGAACCCGCCGCAAAGCGCCAGAAGGGTGGGTTATCGCAGGACTATTTCAAGGGTCTGAACTACCTGCTCAACGATCGCCCGGATAAAGCCATCGAGGTCTTCGTCAAGGTACTCGAGGTTGAAAGCGAAACCGTCGAAACCCATCTCGCTCTGGGTAATCTCTTTCGGCGCCGGGGTGAAGTCGATCGAGCGATACGAATTCACCAGAATCTGATCGCGCGGCCAACGCTCGACCGCGATCAGCGTGGACTCGCACTGCTCGAACTGGGTCTCGACTACATGCGCTCCGGCCTGTTCGATCGCGCGGAAAGCCTGTTCAAGGAATTGTTGCAGCTCGAAATTTACGAACGGCAGGTATTACAGCATCTCGTCGACATTTATCAACAGGAGCAGGACTGGGATCAGGCTCTCGAATATGTCAGGCGGCTCGAACGAATGGGCGGCGAAGACATGCGCAATATTCGTGCGCATTTCTATTGCGAAAAAGCCGAAATCGCCGTTGAGAAGAATAGCCCGGTCGAAGCATTCCGGCTGTTCGATCGGGCACTGAGAGAAGATCGCAAATGCGTTCGCGCGCGATTATCTTCCGCCGATCTGCATGCCGCAAATGGCGATCATCGTGCGGCAATCAAGCAGCTGCGCAAGATTGAAAGTCAGGATGTTGATTTTCTGCCAGAGGCTATCGTTCGTCTGATAACGAGTTACCGGGCCATTGGCCGCGCGGACGATCTCGCAGCCTATCTCGAACAATTGTCGGAGCTCCACGCCGGCATCACGCCGGTTCTCGTATTGGCCGAGATTACTGCAGAACGTGCAGGACTTGATGCCGCGAAATCACACATTGTCGCAGAGCTGAAATCACGTCCGACAATCCGGGGAATCGATCGTCTTATCGAATATGCTCTTGCCAACGCCGAGGGCGAAACCCGGGAAGATTTGAATTTGCTAAAGGAAACCACGACACGTCTTGTTGAAGATCGACTGAATTACCAGTGCGGTATCTGCGGGTTCTCGGGACGGTCACTGCATTGGCAGTGTCCGGGCTGCAAGTCGTGGGGTTCGGTTAAATCGATACACGGCATAGAAGGTGAGTGAAGGACGTCGCGATGACACCCGTCGGGAATAAGCCAGTGATAGTAGCGCTCGATTTTCCGTCGGAATCGGAGGCGCTCGACATCCTCGAGCAACTGGATGCCGAGCGTTGTCGGGTCAAGATCGGAAAAGAGCTGTTTACGCGCGCAGGGCCGCCGTTGGTCCGGCGCGCCATCGATGCAGGTTTTGACGTATTTCTCGATCTTAAATTCCACGATATCCCGAACACCGTTGCCGGCGCGTGCGCGGCGGCGGCGGACCTCGGCTGCTGGATGATCAATGTGCACGCGAGCGGCGGGCGGGCGATGATGGAAGCTGCTGCGGGGTGTATGACTCGACTGGGGTCCGCGCCCCTGCTCGTCGGAGTAACGGTGCTTACCAGCATGGACGAAGCGGCGGTCCGCGAAGTCGGATTCGATTCAAATCCCGCCGTACTCGTGCCGCGGCTTGCGAAACTGGCGCAGGCGTGCGGCCTCGACGGCGTCGTATCATCGCCCCGCGAATTGAGCGAAATTCGTGAAATTTGTGGCGCCGGGTTCATCACGGTCACCCCGGGGGTGCGACCCGTCACGGCCTCGCAAGACGATCAAAAGCGGGTCGCAACGCCGGCAGATGCGATCGCTGCCGGAGCAAATTATCTCGTCGTTGGCCGCCCGATTACTCAGGCACCGGACCCCGCGAGCGCGCTTGGGTCAATCTGTGCGGAAATCGAGTCGGCGGCACGATGAGTACTCCGCGGTGCGCAAAGCTTTCTACCTGAACGATGAGTGACGCCATTTCCCCCGACCAGTGTTCGGCACTGGTACCGCCAATGCCAGTGGAGCCAGCGCAAAGCTTTCGCTGGACCCGGCTGTTTGGCGCGAGCAAATCGCTGGCCATCGCACAGGCCGTAGAACGTCATTCGGGACTGGTCGTCGTCGTGACCGGTGATACGAGCACGGCGCTGCAGTTTGGCGACGAAATTCCGTACTTTGCCGACTCGGTGAACCACTACCATCTACCTGATTGGGAAATTCTTCCGTACGACCAGTTCAGCCCTTATCAGGACATAATTTCGGACCGAATCGCGACCCTGACCGCGCTGCCGCAGATCGAACGCGGGGTATTGATCGTTTCAATCGCAACGTTGATGCATCGGGTCGTACCCCGGTCGTGGCTGGGCGGCCAGTCGTTCGATCTGAAGCCAGGTGATCATCTCGATCGCGATGCGCTGCAGGTACAACTTGTCGAGGCCGGCTACCGCCACGTGTCGCAGGTAATGGACCACGGTGATTTTGCGGTGCGGGGTTCGATCATCGACGTTTTCGCCATGGGTACGGAACGACCGTTTCGGATCGATTTATTTGACGACGAAATAGAGTCGCTGCGATTGTTCGATGCGGAGTCGCAACGCTCTCTCGACAGCGTCTCTGCGCTGCGCCTCATGCCGGCGAGGGAAACACCGCTCAACCAGGAGGCGATCGCCCGATTCAAGCGCAACTGGCGGCTCGCGTTCGATGGATTGCCGACCAGCAGCCCGGTCTATAAAGATGTCTCGCAAGGGCTCGCTCCGGCGGGTATCGAGTACTACCTGCCGTTGTTTTTCGATGAACTCGATACGCTGTTCGACTACATACCCGGTGGCGCATTGTTTGTTGTGGACGAGGGCGTAGAGGCTGGCGCAACAGCGTTTGTCGAGTCGGTCGAAGCCCGTTACGAGCAGTTACGTTACGACACGGAGCGGCCGATTCTCGCGCCCGACCGAATGTTCGTTCCATTTGATGTGATCACGGAAAGAATCGGAGAGCACCCGGAAATCCACGTTTCGGGTCTCGACATGATCGAAGATGAATCGGTGCGTCGGTTCAACTCCCGGACCCCAATCAAGTTACCGATCGATGGCCGGGCCGCCGAACCGTTCCGTCAGGTTCAGGCATTCATCGATGATTACGCCGGGCGCATTCTGTTTCTGGCCGAGTCGAACGGTCGTCGCGAAACAATGCTTGAATTGTTCAAGGCGAACGGCATCAAACCTCAAACCTTCCCTGACTGGCAGGCGTTCCTTGCGGGTGAGGCAAAAATTGGTATCGCGGTAGCGCCTTTGTTTACCGGCGTGGAGCTGACGAATCCGCCGTTGTGTCTCGTAGCGGAATCGCAGTTGTTTGGCGAACGTGCGTCGCAGCGACGCCGTCGGCGTCGAAGCGACATCGACAAGGATGCAATCATTCGCAACCTTGCCGAGCTGCAGGATGGATCGCCGGTCGTGCACGAGGACCACGGGGTCGGCCGCTTTCTTGGTTTGGAGGCGCTAACTGTCGGTGGGGTCGAGAACGAATTTATAAAGCTCGAGTATGCCGACGGCGACAAGTTGTACGTTCCCGTGGCGAATTTGAACCTGATCAGCCGCTATTCAGGTATTGATCCGGCCCACGCGCCGTTGCACAAACTCGGCAGCGGGCAATGGGAGAAAGCCAAAAAGCGCGCCAAGGAAAGAATTTACGACGTTGCCGTCGAATTGCTGGAAGTCCAGGCCCAGCGCGAAGCGCGGGTGGGGCTCAGTTTCAATTTGCAACGCGACGCGTACAACACGTTCGTACAGGATTTCCCGTTTGAAGAAACGCCGGACCAGCAAGCAGCTATCGAAGCGGTCATCGAGGAAATGCAGGGTGAGAAGCCGATGGACCGGCTCGTCTGCGGGGACGTCGGTTTTGGCAAAACCGAAGTCGCGATGCGGGCGGCGTTCGTTGCGGTCAACGACGGATGCCAGGTCGCGGTGCTCGTACCGACGACCCTGTTGGCTCAACAACATTACCAGACATTTCTGGATCGATTCGCTGATTGGCCGGTCAGGGTTGAGCAGCTTTCACGTTTTCGCGACACGCGCGAAACGCGGGCAACCCTTGAAGGGCTACGCTCCGGGCAGGTTGATATCGTTATAGGGACGCATAAACTGCTCGGCGGTGATGTCGTGTTCGACAATCTCGGGTTGTTGATCATCGACGAAGAGCATCGGTTCGGGGTTCGCCAGAAGGAAAAGCTGAAAGCGCTCCGTACGGATGTCGACATTCTCACCCTGACCGCAACGCCTATTCCGCGCACACTCAACCTCGCGTTATCCGGCACGCGGGAGCTGTCAGTCATTGCAACACCGCCTTCGAAACGACTCGCGATCAAAACGTTTCTGCGGGAATGGTCGGACCCGCTAATCGCTGAAGCGTTATTGCGCGAAATCAGCCGTGGCGGACAGGTTTATTTCGTGCACAACGATGTCGATACGATTTCCCAAACCACGAAAAGGATCGCAGAGCTCGTGCCACAGGCGCGGGTTCAGTTTGCGCACGGACAAATGCGGGAGAAGGATCTCGAAAGTGTCATGCTCGATTTCTACCATCGTCGCTGCAATATCCTCGTTTGCACGACTATCATTGAAACCGGCATCGATATACCGAGTGCGAATACGATTATCATTAACCGTGCGGACAAGTTCGGGCTTGCCCAGTTATATCAGCTGCGCGGGCGCGTCGGACGATCCCACCACCGCGCGTATGCCTACCTCATCGTTCCCCACCGAAAGTCGATGACGGCCGATGCGATTAAGCGCCTCGAAGCCATTGAGTCACTCGAAGAGCTCGGAGTCGGATTTACGCTGGCGACGCACGATATGGAAATCCGCGGCGCGGGGGAGATACTTGGCGAGGAGCAAAGCGGGCAGATTCAGGAAATTGGCTTCGGTCTTTATACCGACATGTTAAATCGCGCAGTGGCAGCCCTGAAGTCGGGAACACAGCCAATGCTGGACGGTCCGGGTGATCGCGGTACCGAAATTACCCTCCACGTTCCGGCCCTCTTTCCGGAGGATTACCTCCCCGACGTACATACGCGCCTGATACTGTACAAACGAATCGCGAGCGCCGGGAACGACGAAGATTTAACACTTCTGAAAGAGGAAGTGATCGACCGATTTGGGCCGTATTCCACGCCCGTCGAGAATCTTTTTCGTGTAACATCGGCCAAGCTCCGCGCACAGGCACTCGGCATCAGTCGGGTTGACCTCGGGAGTAAGGGGGGACGCATCGAATTCGTTGCGGATCCTAATATCAATCCCGTTATCATCATTGAGCTCATTCAACGGGACGCGACCTACCGTCTCGATGGTGAGAGCCGCTTACGCGTGCACAAACCGTTGGCGGATGCCGAAGCCCGTTTTACGGAACTCGATGAGTTGCTGAATTTACTATCGGTCGCCCATGCTGCCTGATCGAAACGACACAACGTTCCTGCAAAGTGCCTCATTCGCGGCGCTGGCGGCGGGGTGCATTTTTCTGATCCTGCCGGGCCTGGCCGAGGCGAAAAGCCGCTGGTACCAGGTCGAAGTGATCGTGTTTCGCTATGTCGACCCTTCAACCGCGGAGCAGCCCGCGGCACCGCGTATTCAGCCCGATTACAGCGGCGCGATCTCGCTGGTGACGGACCTGCCTGCATTTGACGATGAGCCGGATGCACCCGGGGCAAACGAAGTTTCCCGGCCGGGCCCCATCGCGTTTAAATCGCTGTCGCGGACGGAACTGAAAACTTCCGGCGTTTATCGAAGACTTCGGGATCTTGCCGCTTACGAACCGGTTCTTCACGTCGGGTGGCGCCAGCCGGGAAGCGGGTCCCGTCGTTCGCGGGAGATTTACATTACCGATAAACCGCGTTTGCCAACAGACATGGCTGTCGGGTCAACCGCGATCGAACGTCCCGTCGAGCGACGGGTAGAGGGAACGGTCCGTGTTCGAACCGGAAGATTGCTACATGTTGAAACCGATTTCCTCAGCTACGGAGAGTCGGTGCCGGTGAGGATTAACGAGCGCCGAAAAATTAAATTCAAGGAACTGCATTATTTCGACAACCCCTTTTTCGGAGTCATCGTTCAGGTAACACCCTATCGTATCGCGACCCCCGAACCGGAACCTGCAGAGGCGGCGGTCACGAACTGAACTAGCCCGACTCACCGCGAACGGCAGCGATCAACAACCCGACAACGTCCCGCATACCTGTCTCGAGCTGGCGATGGATCTCGTCCAGGCTGATTGCCGCATCGGTCGTGCCCGCCGCCCAGTTAACCACCAGCGAACAATTGGCATAGGCGAGGCCGGCTTCCCGTGCGAGCGCTGCCTCCGGCATACCGGTCATACCGACAATGGTGCATCCGTCCCTGGCCATCCGTTTGATTTCCGCTGCCGATTCGAGGCGCGGCCCCTGGGTAGCGCCGTACACGCCGTCCGTTTCCACCTCGCGATCTGTGAATTCAGCCGCGCGCAATATCCGCCGCCGCAGGGCATCGGTAAACGGGTGCGTAAAATCGATGTGATTAACCGGGCTGCCGATACCGTCGGAAAATGTATGCTCACGCCCGTAGGTATAATCGATAATCTGATCGGGGATCACGATGCGCCCCGGCGGGGTACTCGCGACGATCCCGCCTACCGCGGTGACGGCGATGACGTCGGTTACGCCATGCTCCGCTAGCGCGATCACGTTGGCCCGGTAATTGATACGGTGCGGCGGAATGGTATGACCGACGCCGTGTCGCGCCAGAAAAACCACTTCCGTGTCCCCGATGGTGCCGCATTTGAGGGGCGCCGAAATTTGCCCGTAAGGGGTCGGTGGTCGCAACTCAGTCACATTCTCCAGAGCCGCGAGATCACCGAGACCGCTACCGCCGATGATTGCGAGTTTGCCCATTATTCGGCCAGGGCGAAAACGCCAGGTCCGTTACGCCAGTAACTTTTGTAATCCATGCCGAGTCCGAACAAATACCGGTTTTCCGTGTCGAGTGCTGAAAAATCGACGTTCGCGAGGCCGCGCCGCCGGGCGAGCTGTTTTACGAACAAAACCGCCGTGAGAACCTTATCCGCGCCGTGTTCGATGCACCTTCCCGCTGCTGCCTGCAGGGTCAGCCCGTGATCGAGCAGGTCGTCGATCAGCAGCACGGTACGACCGCTGAGGTCTGCCGGCGGTAGCCGCACCCACTCGATATCGCCCCCGTCGGTACTGTCACCGTAGCGGGTGAGATGGATGTAATCGACCTGCAGGGGGAAATCCAGTCGTTGCAGCATCATCGCCGCCGGGACCATCCCGCCCGTCATGACAGCCAGCAGTAACGGGTTGCGGTCATGCAGGACAGCCTCGATATTCGTCGCCATGCGATCGGCTGCACGTTCGACGTCGGCAACCGTATACAAGCGCTCCGCGCGTGCGCGCACGTCGAGTATTTCCCTGTTTATCATTGCCGGATCATTCGTCCGACAGGGCTCTTCGACCGGCCCAGTCCTTGGCGAACTGATAGGCTGACCGGCCACTGCGAGAACCATGGAGCATCGCCCATTGCAGTGCGGCATGGCGCGCCGCTTCGTCGTCCGCGACGCCGAGGTCGTTTAACCAGTGCGCGACGATGGTGAGGTAATCCGTCTGGTTGAACGGATGGAAGGACAACCACAACCCGAATCTTTCAGACAACGAGATCTTTTCTTCGACAGCTTCACTTTGATGGATTTCGCCGTCGATCGGTGTCGCGTCCAGATTGTCGCGCAAGCGTTCCGGTACGAGGTGGCGTCGATTCGACGTTGCGTAGATGATCAGGTTATCGGGCGTACTCAGGACAGAGCCGTCCAGCACCACTTTCAGAGCGCGGTATGTGCTGTCCTGTTCGTCGAACGACAAATCGTCGCAAAAAACGACAAAACGGCCATCGTTTCCCTCTAGATATTCAACGATATCCGGCAGGTCGGTCAGGTCCTGCCGCTCCACTTCGATGAGTTTGAGACCATCATTTGCGAATTCATTCAGCAGGGCTTTTACGAGCGAGGATTTACCGGTTCCACGCGGCCCCCACAACAATGCGTTGTTCGCCGGGAGCCCCTTCAGGAATTGGCGAGTATTTCTCATAAGCTCCTGTTTTTGATGATCTATATGGTGTAAATCATCAAGTGAAATCGAATTGAATCGGGTAATTTCCTGAAGCCTTCCGGCGCCGCCGGTCTTGCGCCAGCGCCAGGCGATGCCGTTCCCCAGCGGTGTCGGTTCGTTGTTCGGGATGAAGCGTTCGAGTCGGTCGAGCAGCGATTCGGCCCGGCGAAAGAAATTATCAGAATCAGTCATTGCACCGCGATAAAACAGGAATCAGGCGGTCCGCATTCTACTGCATTGGGGGAAATTCGCGTGCGAGTCCGGCGGTGCGCAAACCGGCCGGGTCTGCGGGCAGGTCAACGCCACCCACGTGGTGAGCCGTCGCGCCTTGATTCCGCACATTTCGCGCACAGGCTGCTCGACCCGGACTGATTCAGAGCTTCCCTAACGGCCGACACCGCGGCGCGGCGCGCCATCCAAATCGACCCGCAGGGCCCGGGTCAACTCGAATTCAATTCGTTTTTTGTAATTCAGAACATGAATGGTCTGCGACGTATCGATTTTTCGTTGTTGACGAAAGCGGTTCGAAAGTTCCAGATCGGTAATGTAAATAGGATATTTCTCGGCGCGCCCGCGTCGTGCAAATACGTATTCCGCGATCGCGATAAACAAACGACCGCCATGTTCGGCGGACGAAAATTCTTCATCTTCGCAGAAGATCGTGAATTGCTGCGCGCCACTCTTGTGGACATCGACGAAGACCCTCACCGAGAGGTAGTCGTCTCCACGCGGCATCGTCGCGGAGATCTTCGCCGCCGTGTAGATATCGGGTGATTTCGATTTCAGCCGGAACATTTCGAGATGAGGCGGCCCTGACTCGCCGTCCTCCTGCACGTAGTGCTTGAACAAGGCCTGAAAAAACTGGAGGTAGTGATCGAAGATTACTTCTACTCGAAAGCTCTCCTGTGACGTGGTGAACAATGCGGCGTGTTCGTCCAGAACGAAAATATCAGCTTTGCCGCCGCGGTCGAAAACATACAGCTGAATCGCTCCGGGTCGATGTTGCCGAAAGATGAGGGAGAGTATCCCCGTGTCGCTGCAACCCTCATCGATAATCACGTCGTTGTACACCGCGCGCGGGCTGCTCAGGGATTTTACGAGCGCCGGTAGCGTGCGGTGCAGTTCGTAATCGGGTCGTTTGTTCTTGGCGTAGACGCGGCAGTATTGCTGTTCAAATTGCGCGATCATCTGCTGTTCCGTATCAGGCCTGGATTTGCACAGCATGTTGATGACATCCCGGGCATAGTTCTCCACCCGACGCATGATCGACTGCGAGTAGTCCTTCGATAAACAGCAGACCTGCAGATGAGGCAGTTCAATGCTGCCTAGCGGTGTTGCCCATTGGAGGTATTCCATGATGGCATCGATGAGGCCGGCGTTCCCCTCGAAATGAAAAACAAAGACCTCTTCCCAACTGGTCATCATGAGCAGATCAACCGATTTCACGAGGTTGATGCCCTGACCGCCGAACTGAAAAGCGTCGGTTCGATTGCTCGTCAGGACGCCCTTGTTATTGATCTTGCCGGACAGTGGGTTAACGCCGACATTGATCATGAGCAGTGATCGCAGTGGCCGGGGTGCAACGGCAAGCGTGGAGCTTTCGTGGCTGACGATATCTCCTGCCGGGTAGCACTCATCGATGGCCTCGATTGCCTTGCGAACGTCAGCCGGATTCAGGCTTTGCTTGACATCGAATATTCGCCAGTTCGTTTTTTTGTCCGTGAGGTGATTGAAGTGGCACCATGCCAGCAGTTCGGCGGGGGCGCTTGCGTGCGCAAGCGGTTTCGTTTCGCGTGCCTGCTCCGGCGACAGCCCGCCCCGATATAGCGCCCATGACGGCTCATCGCCGCGTTTGTACGTGGCGTGCAGCGACAGTTCGGATTCAACGGGGTTGGGGCAGATACCGCGCGTGACGATATCGAGCTTCGATGGTTTGCGTTCGAACGCCGCGTAGAGTTTTCGACCCAGAACATTCAGATCCGTCTGCGTGATGCGCTGATCTTTCGCGTACTGCTTCGCGAAATTCGATAACGTCGCGTAGCTGCGGCCAAGTGCCTTGACGAGTACCCGACGTTCCCGAACCGCCGACGGAATTTTCCACTCGCGGCGATTATCGAGGTGCTCCAGTTCGGGCTTATCCCACCCCCAGGAATTGATTAAATCCTCAAGTGCCGCACGTTGCCAGTCCGGAATTTTCGCTTCCTTCGGTCGGCTGAACTGAATATTTGTTTTCAGATAGAAGCTGCGGCGGGTCAGGTCGAGACGGGCCTGGTCGTCGGTGCGCAGCAAATACGCCTCGACCTTGCGATACATGGCGATGTACGGATCGAGGTGGGTGAGTGCAAGGTTGCCGGTGTAAACCGCTTCCTTGTAGCCATGGCTCAACAATTGCCCTTCGGGGTATTCCGAGGCGTAGGTTTCCATGAGCAACAGTTTCAGCAGTGATTTGTACGGAGATTCGATGCTTTTGTACAGGTGCCACAGCGCTACCCCGAAAAACTCATCTGCAGGAATGTTTGCGAGTTCGCCAAAGTCGACGTAGTCCTCTATCGAATTCTCTCCGCCGGCCAGCGCTTCCGCGACAGCCTGTTCGTAACGATTTTCGTTACCTGGTGGTACGCACCACCAAAGCGGTTTCAGTCCGGCCAGCAACACACCCGAACGATAGAATTCGTCGAGCAATAAATGGTGCTGGGAGCTGCCGCTGCTTTCCGCTGAAAGGTTCAGCGTGCGGCCCGACTGAAAGCTGACTGCGTCGAACACGAAAAAATGCATTTCCAGATCGAGATTCGCCGCGTAGCGCTCGATTTTCCGCGCCTTCCTGGCCAGTTCGCTACACTGTGTTTCGTCCAGCCCGGGATCGTGCAGCAGCCAGATATCCAGGTCGCTCGATTTCGAGAACGCGATCGTACCTGGACTTCCCATCAGGTAGAGACCCTTAATCCGCGGGCCGCTCTCGGACTGGCGAGCCTGGTCGAAAGACGACGATATGCGCGCGACCGCCTTGCGCGCCTGGCGTCCCGCAGCATAGTCGCAAACGCCGCAGGGCGTTTCGTGTGATATGAATCCCGGCAACGAGCGGTGATTGACATGGAACAGCAACGGCAGCACATCGAGCAGGTCGCGCTGTTTTGGCGACAGATTGTCGTAAAGCCGGCGAAGCTTGTCCCGGTTGACCGCCAGAAATCGACTCTCGATGTCCGGTTCCGGCGGTGCGGCGGCGTTCGCTCGGTTTCCAATAGGGGCCATGCCCAAAGTTATCGGCCTCGAGCGTCGGATCTTCACCTTCTCCGGCGGAGGCGCGAGCGCTGCTCGAAGTTTAATAAACCCTGAAAATTCAACGGGTTTTCGTTGAGAGTTGCGGCGGAATTGGGGATAATGCCGCGCTAACCGGATAAACCTGCCCGGCCCGCGCGGCGGGGGAGCGGCGAACCCCGCTTTCGGGAGCGCGACGCGCCGGCGAAGGGTTCCGCGCAGCGGCACCCGCACCCACCGGAGCGCAGCGGCTTGCGACCGCTACCCGTCGACGAGACAGCACAGGAGAACTGAACCGATGTTCGCGAATGACATGCGAATCGAAACATTCGATCCCGATCTGTACAGCGCGCTACAGGCCGAATCGCGCCGCCAGGAAAATCATATCGAACTCATCGCTTCGGAGAATCACGCCAGCCCGCGCGTACTGGAAGCGGCCGCCACGGTGCTGACGAACAAGTATGCGGAGGGTTATCCCGGTAAAAGATATTACGGCGGTTGCGAACACGTCGATACGGTGGAACAACTTGCCATCGAACGTGCCAAAGAGCTGTTCGAGGCAGATTTCGCAAATGTCCAGCCGCACTCCGGCTCGCAGGCCAACGGCGCGGTTTACCTGGCGATGCTGGAAGCAGGCGATACGGTCCTCGGTATGAGCCTCGCCGACGGCGGCCATTTAACCCATGGTGCAAAGGTCAATTTTTCCGGACGTACCTATCACGCAATTTCTTACGGACTTAATCCGGAAACGGGAGAAATCGATTACGACAACGTCGCCAGACTTGCCCGCGAACACCGCCCGAAAATGATAATGACCGGTTTTTCCGCGTACTCACGTATCGTCGACTGGGCGAAGTTTCGCGACATTGCGGACGACGTCGGTGCCTATCTCGTATCGGACATGGCTCATGTCGCGGGCCTCGTTGCGACCGGACTCTATCCGAGCCCGGTCGCGATCGCGGACGTCACCACCTCGACGACGCACAAAACGCTGCGCGGCCCGCGGGGCGGAATTATTCTTGCGCGCGCGAATGAATTGCTCGAAAAGAAGGTTAATTCCGCCGTCTTTCCCGGCATACAGGGCGGTCCGCTCATGCATGTCATCGCCGCAAAAGCGGTGTCGTTCAAAGAAGCGATGCAGCCGGAATTCAGAACCTATCAGGAGCGCGTTCTGGAGAATGCGAAAATGATGGCCGAGACTTTCATCGAACGCGGATTCACGGTCGTGTCGGGCGGAACGGACAACCACCTGCTATTGCTCGACCTCATTGACAAAGGGATTACCGGCAAGGCGGCCGATGCGGCGCTGGGCGCGGCCCACATTACGGTGAACAAAAACGCCGTACCGAACGATCCGCAATCACCGTTCGTGACCAGCGGAATTCGCCTCGGTACGCCTGCGATCACGACGCGCGGCTTCGGTATCGGTGAGGTTCGGGAATTGACCGTATGGATGATTGACGTACTCAATGCCATCGATGACAACGGGGTGATAGCACGGACACGAGCTAAAGTAGAAGAGATGTGCGCCTCGTTTCCCGTGTACAGCGACTAACCGAGACTGATTAACGGCGGAACCAGACTATGCATTGCCCATTCTGTGCCAACCCTGACACGCGAGTCATTGATTCGCGACTTTTGGGTGAGGGTGATCAGGTACGCAGGCGTCGCGAATGTCAGGGCTGCAAAGCACGATTCACGACTTACGAAACCGCCGAGCTGAGTCTGCCTCGCATTATCAAGAGCGACGGCCGTCGCGAGACATTCAATGATGAAAAGCTCCGCGGAGGAATACTCAAAGCGCTGGAAAAGCGCCCGGTACCGATGGAGCAGGTCGAAGATGCGATCAATCAGGTCAAACGTAAAGTCCGGGAAACCGGTGAACGCGAAATTGATTCGAGAAGACTGGGTGAGCTCGTAATGGACGCGCTGCGCGGACTCGATCAGGTCGCGTACGTTCGTTTCGCATCGGTGTATCGCAGCTTCGAAGATGTTCGCGCATTTCTCGAGGAAATCGAGAATCTCGAAAACGATTTGCCGCCGGCCTTGCGTGAGCAACAACTCGATCTGTTGCCTTCGGAAAAGGCCGAAAAGAAAGCGAAGTAGGCGGGGCGGGCGTTGACTCCAACAACAACGCCGTCGGATTCCCGGGACAATGCGTTCATGGCGCGCGCGCTCAAGTTGGCCGAGCGCGGGTACTATTCGGCGAAACCAAATCCGCGGGTTGGCTGTGTACTGGTAAAGAACGACGGCATCATCGGTGAGGGGTTTCACTATCGTGCCGGGGAGCCGCACGCCGAGATCAACGCGCTGAGGGATGCCGGCGATGCGACGGGTTCAACGGCTTATGTCACGCTGGAACCGTGCTGTCACCACGGCAGGACGCCGCCGTGTGCCGATGCGTTGATCGAGGCTCGGGTCGCGCGCGTCGTCTATGCGGTGTCTGATCCCAACCCGCGGGTCGATGGCGGCGGCGCTGCACGGCTCATTAATGCGGGGATCGAGGCATCGGGCGGCGTCATGGCAAAGGCAGCGGAGCAGTTGAACCGCGGGTTTTTCCATCGTATGCGTACGAGCAGGCCGTTCGTCACGGTGAAACTCGGCATGAGTGTTGATGCGCGGGTTGCGCTCGCGTCCGGCGCCAGTCAATGGATCACGGGGCCGCAGGCGCGTGCGGACGTTCAACGTTTACGCGCTGCCGCGTGCGCTATCGTTACGGGTCGCGGTACGGTCGTCGCAGACGAGCCGTTGCTGACCGTTCGCGACGAGCGCTTCGACATTGCCGGGATACAACCGATGCGTGTCGTTCTCGATTCTCAGCTGCGCGCCGATCCTTCGCTGAAACTCTTTGACGCGCCGGGCGACGTTATCGTCTACACCGTCAGCTCTCACGAAGCGGAGCACGCGCGCTTCACCGCTGTCGGAGCGGAAGTCGAAACCATCATGCCGGGCACCGGTGGCATGGACCTGGCGGTGATCCTCGAGCGGCTCGCCGGGCGTAATGCCAACAATGTTCTCGTTGAGGCGGGGCCGACACTCGCCGGTGCATTTATCGGGCAGGGGCTCGCTGATGAAATTATCACTTACGTGGCTCCGAATATTATCGGCGACGATGCGCGCAGCGCATTTGCGCTACCGGCACCGGATAATCTCGATTCGGTCCGGCGCTTCAGGTTTTCGGAAATGCGTAAGCTCGGCGACGATATACGTTTAACGCTAATGCCTCACGACGGCCGGTGACTTGACGGTTCTGGAAGGTTAATTGATAGTGGCTCGATGTTTACGGGAATCATACAAGCGCTCGGGAAAATAAGGCGTTTCGACCGAAGTGCCGATTCGGCACGGGTCGTAATCTCGGCCGGAAAACTGGAGCTTGGTGATGTCAGCCTCGGCGACAGTATCGCGGTATCCGGTCCGTGTCTCACCGTCGTAGAATTCGATTCCGGCGAGTTCGCGGTCGATGTTTCGACCGAAACGCTGGACCGGACAACACTCGGTAGCAAACGTACCGGAGATTCGGTGAACCTTGAAAAAGCGTTACGCCTGTCGGATCGACTCGGCGGACATCTCGTGAGCGGGCACGTGGATGGTGTCGGCGCGATTGCCGACCGGGCGGAGTTGGACGATTACGTTCGCTTCCGCATCGACGCACCGCCAACGCTGGCGAAGTACATCGCGGAAAAAGGTTCAATCTGTGTTGATGGGGTCAGCCTGACAGTCAATGCAGTCGACGCAGCGACGTTCGAGCTTATGATCATTCCGCACACCCTGCAGGAAACGACGCTCGGTGTGCTCTCCGGCGGAGACCCGGTGAACCTGGAGATCGATCTCGTTGCGCGTTACCTGGAACGCCTGGTCCTGTTCGACGGTGGCGGCGGTGACAGTGCGCTGAACGTGGACACACTGAAACAAGCAGGTTTTGTGGGCGATTGACGGCCTCGCACTGTGATGAAAGAAACACAACAATGATATCTACGGCGAAATTTCGATGGCACTGAATTCAATAGAAGAGATCATCGCGGACCTGCGTGAGGGCCGCATGGTTATCATGATGGACGATGAAGATCGCGAGAACGAAGGCGACTTCGTCATCGCCGGGGCCCATTGCTCCCCCGAACACGTGAATTTCATGGCCACCCACGGGCGTGGACTGATATGCCTGACCCTGACGGAGGATCGCTGTCGACAGCTGAACCTTCCGCTGATGGTGCAGGACACGCTGTATTCGCATGCGACGAATTTCACGGTTTCGATCGAAGCCGCAGAAGGTGTCACCACCGGAATTTCCGCCGCTGATCGCGCGCGGACCATTGATGCGGCGGTCCGTCCGGAGGCGGTGCCGCAGGACATCACCCAACCCGGCCATATATTTCCGCTGATGGCACAAAGCGGTGGCGTTCTGACCCGCGCTGGCCACACCGAAGCAGGGTGTGACCTCGCCCGTCTCGCCGGCCTTGAACCGGCGTCGGTAATCGTCGAGATACTCAAAGACGACGGTACGATGGCGCGTCGCCCCGATCTTGAGATTATGGCGGAGAAACTGGGTCTGAAAATAGGCACGATTGCGGATCTCATCCGCTTTCGGATCGAAAATGAAAAAACCGTGAACCGGGTAGCGGAAGCTACGTTACCGACAGAGTTTGGCGATTTTCAGTTAATTACGTTTCGCGACGATATGCATGGCGATGTTCACTTCGCGATGGTGCGCGGTGCTGTGGACCCGGATACGCCAACATTGGTACGGGTTCATATCCATAATCCGCTCGAGGACCTGACCGCAAGTGTAAGACCCGATGCGGGCTGGCCGCTGCGCGACGCGCTACGCCGCGTCGCGGAAACAGACAGCGGGGTCGTCGTCGTGCTGAGCAACCAGATCAGCAGCGACGAGCTCGTCCAGCAAATCACGCGTTATGCCGATGAAACTCCGGATGAATCGCCGGGAGCGCATGAGCCGAAGAGCATGGGTGACTGGCGCCAGGTGGGTCTGGGCGCGCAGATTCTTGCCGACGTCGGCGTGAGAAAGATGCTCGTCATGAGTAACCCGAGGAAGTACCACGCGATATCCGGATTCGGCCTTGAAGTCGTGGAATACGTGAAATAGATAGGGCAAAGCAATGAGTGGAACAAAAGTGATCGAGGGCAACTGTTTCCTCGAAAAAAGCGCCAAATTTGCAGTGTTATGCGGGCGTTTCAATCATTTCATCGTCGACCAGCTCGAGGCGGGTTGCATCGACACGCTCACGCGGCACGGGGTTGCGCGCGATGACATCACGATCATCAAAGTACCCGGCGCATTCGAAATGCCCGTGGTCGCCGCAAAAGTGGCGGCCAGCACGGACTACGAAGCCGTCATTGGCCTCGGCGCGGTGATACGCGGCGGCACTCCGCATTTCGAACATGTTGCCGGGGCATGCTCCCGCGGCATGGCGAGCGCAGCAACAGATACGGGCGTACCGGTGATATTCGGTGTCCTGACCGTGGATTCGATCGAACAGGCTATCGAGCGGGCGGGTACGAAAGCAGGGAACAAGGGATCGGAGGCTGCCGCCGCAGCGATCGAGATGGTTTCGCTGATGCGACAACTCTAGCGACGATGCCATCGGCCGGATCCCACCGAGGACGAGTGCGCGCACGGCGATGCGCCGTACAGGCTATATACCAATGGATTATTGCCGGGCAGCACCCGGATAATATCGTTGCGGAGTTCGTGTCGGATCGCGAATTGATCAAAGTCGATCTCGACTATTTTTCGCAACTCGCGCGTTTCGTCCCCCAGCAACATGACGAACTCGTCGCGCTCATCGAGCCGGCACTCGATCGCGAATGGGCGCGCGTCGATACCGTTGAGCGAGCCGTCCTGTTACTCGGCGCCTACGAACTATCTCACTGCCCCGAGATTCCGTGGCGCGTAGTCGTCAACGAAGCCGTCGACTTATGCAAAATGTTCGGTGCCGAAGATGCGCACCGGTACATCAACGGTGTCCTCGATAAGGTCGCGCGCAACTGCCGACAAGTCGAGATCGCCGGCGGGTCGCCGGTTAATTCCTGAGTGTCGCAGCCGCGACCCTGACACACGGGTCTCATTGCAGTGGACGAATTCGATCTGATCGAACGGTTCTTCAAACCTTTGGCGCCAGGAACGGGCGACGTCGTGCTTGGAATCGGCGACGACGCCGCTATCGTCGATGTACCCGACGGCGCCCAAATTGTGGTGACAACAGATACCCAGGTCGAAGCCGTTCATTTTCCAACGAACGCGCCAGCTGCAAAGATTGGTTACCGGTCATGTGCCGCGGCCCTCAGCGATATCGCAGCGATGGGAGCAACCGCACGATGGGTGAGTCTTGCGATCACGTTACCGCGTTCTGATGCGCAATGGCTCGAATTGTTCGCCGCAGGCGCAGCGTCCGCCATCGAGCAGGCAGGAGCGTCGTTAATCGGGGGTGATACAACGGCCGGGCCATTCAGCATTACCTGGAGCATCATCGGGACAGTCCCGGTCGGCGCCGCACTAAAACGCTCTGGTGCCGGCATCGGCGACGGGTTGTACGTGTCCGGTTGTCTCGGTGCAGCGAGTGCAGCGGTGGCGCTCCTCGACGACGCCGATTCGAGCGACGAAAAATCCGGCACGGCGCTGCTCGAGTGCTACTGGTCGCCCCGGCCACGCCTGGAGCTCGGTCGTCGTCTGCGCGGCATCGCGTCGAGTTGCATCGACATTTCCGATGGGTTGCTCGCCGACGCACAGCATGTCTGTCGGTCGGGTAATTGCGGCGCCATCATCGAACTGGAATCCCTGCCCGTCTTGCCCGCGCTCTGCGCACGGGTTGGGCGCGAGCAGGCGCTGCTATGTGCCGCTGCTGGCGGCGACGATTACGAACTGTGCTTCAGCGTTCCGCCGACGCGCGAAGCGGATCTCTACCGGGCGGTGGAGGGTTGCGGGGTGGAGATAACACGCATCGGGCAGATCACCGACGATCCCGGGATCGTTGTTGTCGATGCGAGCGGGCGCGCTATCGAGACGGAGCGCGCCGGCTACCGCCATTTCGACTAAGGAAGCTCTGAACAAGTCATGACTCGGCATCTTGCACGCGAAATGCACGGACCCGGCGTTGCGAAGCTTCGCAATAGCCAGCTATTACGTGCGCTTCGCGCCTTGATTCCGCACATTTCGCGCACAAGCTGCTCGACCCAGACTTGTTCAGGGCTTCCTTAAGCTCCGAACAAGTCATGACCCGGCATCTTGCACGCGAAATGCACGGACGCGTTAAAGTCGGACGTAACCTCCAGATTTGAGACGATTTACCTCCGCGGGCCCGTAGGGGACAAATTCGATAAATGACGGGAAGCGTTGTGCATCGAGGCCGCGGTTGCGAACCGATGCCGCGCAGATCTTCAGATCGACGTAGCCGAGCGTATCGAGGTCGCGCGCGAGATCGACGAGTTCGCGGTACTCGTCGTAGCGGTCACTCGCAAAAAACGCGACGTCCGGACCGTGCAGCACCATGGCAATATTGACGGCTCCCTGCAGGCTTTCCGGCAAGTTGTCGTGCGTCGCCTTTGCCCGCATCAGCAGCGCGGTGATTTCGTCGGCGCTGTGACCATAAACATCAAAGAAGTAATGTGTTACCGGCTCCGCATTGATGGCCGGAGTGGCGGGCAGCTGGACTGCAGCACCTGGCGGCGCGGCGACGGCGGGACCATTTGCGGATTCGGACTCAGGCTGCCCACAGGCGACGAGCACGACGTAAACGGCCATCAGTAGAACGTGGAACGAAGCGCGCGTCACGACGCTATCGGTTCCCGGCCGGCGCCGTCCAGTGGATTATCCAATCGTTTCGGGTAAAGGGTTATTAGCATATTCAAAAATAGAATAAATAGTGTTTTCAAAGGCTTTAGCCTTGATATTTTGATCTTCCGGCGTATCATCAACCTCGCTTGCAGAGAGTGTAAACGCTGCATCAGACGTTCGAAAGATGCCCGGACGTAGTGCGCGGGCCATTTGCCGCGGCGTACCGCGGTACCATCGAGGTCAGGCGGTCGGGATATTTACGGTCCGGCGATGGTCCAATTCATGAGCCGGGACGCTGGGTTCCCGATGACGAGTTCACGGAGAAAATGCATGATCCGATTCACACTGCCGGTTGTCCTCGCACTGACAGTACTCGCGACGAGCGCCGGTGCGAATCAATCCGAAATCAGCACCTGGGATACTTTTCTCAAACCGAAGTACTTTCCGGATGCTGAACTGATCGAGGACGGCAACGTTATCGAGCTGAAAACCCCCTACCGGGCCGAAGACGCGTCAGTGACGCCGGTATCGATCACCGCCGCATTTCCCCAGTCGGAATCCCGTTACATCGAAAAAATTTACATGTTTGTCGATGAGAATCCGCAGCCATTGGTTGGCCTGTTCCATCTGACACCCGAAATGGGCCGTGCGGATCTGGCTATGCGGGTCAGGGTGGATAAGTATACGAATGTCCGTGCCATCGCGGTGCTGAATAACGGCGAGCATTATATGCAAACGAATTTCGTCAAGGCGCAAGGCGGTTGTTCCGCCCCGCTCGCGGCGGACTTCGCTGCGGCAATGGAGACGCTCGGGGCGATGAAGTTCCGCACGATGGGCGAAGCGAATGACGACAACACGATCGTCGGGCAATTTATGCTGAGCCACCCGAATGTGACGGGCATGCAAAAAGATCAGAAAACGCAACTGATTCGCCCGGCGCACTACGTCGAAACCGTAAAGATCTACTATAACGACAAGCATGTCATGACGGCCGAAACCGGCTTCTCAATCAGTGCCGATCCGAGTTTCCGATTCTTTTTCCGCCCTGAAGGCGGTGGTGAATTACGCGCCGAAGTCAGTGACTCGAAAGGTAATGCGTGGGAGCAGGTGTTCACGGTCGATACGTGAGCATTCCGGCTCGCGAAAATGAAAGGCCGCACCAGCGGCCTTTTTTTGTACTGCCGAACGGCCGCCGACGGTAAGTTACACTGGCCAGACAATTTTCGTTCAACGAGCGGGAGGCTGAAGATGTCGAATGTGCGAGAGGCGGCGGTACCCACCAGGCAGATCGAGAATGAACGTGTCATCGTCACGGAGTGGCGCTTTGCGCCCGGCGCGGAGACCGGCTGGCACCGACACGGCTACGACTATGTCGTATGCCCGGCCACAGATGGCACGTTGTTACTTGAGACGGCGGACGGCGACATCGAGGCGCAATTAAAAATCGGCCAGCCATATTTTCGTAACGAAGGGGTCGAACATAATGTCATCAACGCCGGGACCGAAGAACTCGTGTTCATCGAGGTCGAACTGAAACCTGCGTGACCCGTGCTCCGTTTGAACATTCACCCGGATGCTGGCGCATGCCTGCCCGCACGTTAACGCCCTCGCGGCTCGTGTTGCTGCTCGTTGTCATGGCGGCGGACGTTGCGCTCGCGGAACCCCATGAGGAAGAACTGCGAAGATACGCGGATTGCTCGGCCTATTTTTTTATGGCCGCTAACGCGAAAGGAATGGGTGAGTTTGATCAGTATTATCGTTCGGGAGAATTTGCCTACAACCGCGCCGTTCGGGCGGTGGGAAAGCGCGAGGCGCTGGCCGACTTCAATGCGGCGTCAAAAACGATTAATGACCTGATCGACCGCCAATGGAACCGGTTTAATCTCGCAGACGATCGTTACGCCGTTCGTTGCGCGGATATTTTCCGGGAAGCAAACACTCCTGCACCCTAATCATCCGGTCAGCCCTGCGCGGGGCTGGTCGGGCGGTTCAACTCAGAGCAGATACCATACGGCCGCGAGACCGCTCAGCGACATCGTTATCGTGTACGGCAACGCCATCCAGACCATGCGGCCATAGGAGAGGCGGATGACCGGCGCAAGCGCCGAGGTTAACAGAAACAGGAATGCGGCCTGACCGTTCGGTGTCGCGACGGATGGAATATTAGTCCCGGTATTGATCGCGACGGCCAATAGATCAAATTGCTCACGCGTGATCGTATTCGCTTCGAGCGCATTGGCGACTTCAGTAATGTACACGGTTGCAACGAACACGTTATCGCTAATCATCGACAGAAATCCGTTCGCGAGATAAAAAGCGCTTGTCTGCACCTTGCCGTCGAGTTGCAGCCCCCAATCGATGACGGGCGTAAACAAATGCTGTTCGTGAATGACAGCAACGATACCGAAGAAGACCACCAGCAGCGCGGTAAACGGCAGAGCCTCTTCGAAGGCATGACCAATTCGGTGTTCTTCTATGACACCATTAAACGCCGTCGCGAGCACGATAACGCTAAGACCGATGACGCCGACTTCGGCGAGATGAAAACCGAGTGCGACGCACAGGAATATGGCTGTTATTCCCTGGATCCACAGCTTGGCGATATCCTCGCGCGTACGGTTTTCCGTTTGGTTCGCGTCGTAGCCAACGAGTATGATGCGGACGTTCTCCGGCAGTTCCACCCCGAAACCAAACGTTCTGGTTTTCTCCAGCGCGGCGCAGGTCATAAGACCGACAAAAAACACCGGAATAGAAACCGGTGCAACACGCATAAAGAATTCGGCAAATTCCCATCCCGCGACCTTCGCGATGAGCAGGTTCTGTGGTTCGCCCACAAGCGTCATAACCCCGCCGAGTGCGGTGCCGACGGCCGCATGCATCATCAGCGTGCGCAGGAACCCCCGGAATTCGATGAGGTCGGCCCGGGCAAGCTCGCCGACCTGGCGGTCTTCGCTGTGATCGTGATCGTCGTGATATTGCTTGCCGGACGCAATCTTGTGGTAGACGAGATAGAAACCTTCGGCCACGGTAATCACGACGGCAGTGACTGTCAGCGCATCAAGAAACGCTGACAATACTGCCGAGACCGCGCAGAACAGCAGTGACAACGTGACTTTGGACTGGACCTTCAGCAGGATTTTCGTAAAGGCGAACAGCAATAGTTCTTTCAGAAAATAGATACCGGCGACCATGAACATCAACAGCATAATCACCGGGAAGTTGGCGACCGTTTCGTGGTACACGGCTTCCGCGCTCGTCATCCCGAGAACGACCGCTTCTATGGCCAGCAGGCCGCCAGGCTGTAACGGGTAGCATTTCAGCGCCATGGCGAGCGTGAAGATAAACTCGCCGATAAGAACCCAGCCGGTAATAAATGGTCCCGCGGTAACAACGAGAATCGGATTGATCACGAGAAAGCCGATGATCGTGAGCTTGTACCAGGAAGGCGATTGCCCGAGAAAATTCTTCGTGAATGCCTGCGCCATGCTGTGAGACGACATACTGATACTTCCCCTGTTAGTTAGGCTTGCGGCCGTTCAAAAAAGCTGTCCCGGTAGCCAACGCGCTCAGTTCGGCACTCCGGGAGATTATCGACCGGTGATCCGTTTCCTTAACGCGATGCGCTGTTGTCGCAACAGATCTGAACGGTCCGGTCTCGTCCGGAGGCGACAGCGTGTTGCTGTCGCCTCCGCCCCTTTGCGAGATTCGGATGATTTAACCCCGTTCAGGCGGCGAGTTGGCGGAGTACATACTGCAGAATCCCGCCGTTTTCGTAGTAATCCCACTCTTTCGGCGTATCCACCCGTACACGACATTCGAAACGGATGTCCGCTCCGCCGTCCATTTTTACGGCGACGACGCGCACCGATTTCGCGCCGTTGTTCAGTCCTTCGATGGTGTACGATTCCGTGCCGTCAAGGCCGAGCGTTGCGGCGGACTGCCCTTCCTGGAAAACCAGAGGAAGTACGCCCATGCCGACAAGGTTACTGCGGTGTATGCGTTCGAAGCTTTCGGCGATTACGGCCCGAGCGCCCAGCAGGCGCGTACCCTTGGCGGCCCAGTCACGCGACGAGCCGGTGCCGTATTCCTTTCCGGCCAACACGACCAGGGGAACGTTATCGTCGGCATAGCGCATTGCGGCATCGTAAATTGTCATCTGTTCGCCGGACGGCTGGTGCGTCGTCCAGCCGCCTTCGGTACCCGGTGCGAGTTGATTACGTAGCCGGATGTTGGCGAACGTTCCGCGCATCATGACTTCATGGTTGCCACGACGGGAGCCGTAGGAATTGAAGTCTTTTTGCGCCACCCCGTTTTCGATCAGGTACCGTCCGGCGGGGCTGTCTGCTGTGATCGATCCCGCGGGAGAGATATGGTCCGTCGTAATCGAGTCACCGAGCAGCGCAAGTACGCGTGCGTTTTCAATCTGCTTGATGCCCTCGGGATTCAGATCCATACCGACGAAGTAGGGCGGGTTCTTGACGTACGTTGAGTCGTCGTCCCACTCGAACTGGTTGGCAGCAGGAACTTCAATCCCGGCCCAGCGTGCGTCTCCGCTGAATACATTATCGTAGCTCGCCTTGAACATCCGCGAATCGACCGTGTTGTTGACAGCATCGTCGACCTCTTTGGCTGACGGCCAGATATCCCTGAGATACACAGGTTGCCCGTCCGTACCGTTGCCAATCGGGTCGTTGAACATGTCGATATCCATTGTTCCCGCGAGGGCATAGGCAACAACAAGCGGCGGCGACGCGAGGAAGTTCATTTTTACTTCGGCGTGTACCCGACCTTCGAAATTGCGGTTGCCGGAGAGAACGGAACATGCGATGAGATCGCCGTCCGTAATCGCCTGGCTGACCGCCGCCGGCAGGGGACCGGAGTTACCGATGCATGTTGTGCATCCGTAGCCGACCGTCTGGAATCCAAGCGCATCGAGATGTTTGTTGACCCCGGCCTTCTCCAGGTAATCCGTCACCACCATCGATCCCGGCGCGAGACTGGTCTTTACCCATGGTTTCGTCGCGAGGCCGCGCTCGTTCGCTTTTTTGGCGAGGAGCCCCGCTCCCATCATGACGTAGGGGTTGGACGTGTTCGTACACGATGTGATCGCCGCGATAACCACCGCGCCGTCTTCGATCGTGTGCTGTTCCGATCCATCGTTCATGGGGGCCGAACCGCCGCCGGCGCGGTTTTTCGTGGCCTCGCCGAGAAAACCCGCGAACGCCTGTTTCGCCGATTTAAGTGCAATTCGATCCTGCGGGCGCTTCGGCCCGGCAAGGCTCGGCTCGACGTTGTTCATGTCGAGACTGAGCGTGTCGGAATACGTTGCCTCCGGGCTGCCCGGGTCACGCCAAAGCCCGGTTTCCTGTGCGTAGCGTTTCACGAGCGCGACCTGGTCCGGCGATCGGCCGGATAACTCGAGGTAGCGGACGGTCTCCCCGTCGATCGGGAATATGCCGCACGTCGCGCCATACTCCGGCGCCATGTTCGCGATCGTGGCGCGATCAGCGAGTGGCAGCTTGTCGAGACCCGGCCCGAAAAATTCGACGAACTTTCCGACGACACCTTTCTCGCGCAACATTTCGACCACGCGCAGGACGAGGTCGGTCGCGGTGGCGCCTTCCGGCATCTCACCGGTCAACTTAAATCCGACTACCTGCGGAATCAGCATCGTGATCGGCTGCCCGAGCATCGCGGCTTCCGCTTCTATGCCCCCGACGCCCCAGCCGAGCACGCCGATGCCGTTAATCATCGTCGTGTGAGAATCCGTGCCTACGACGGTATCGGGGTAGGCGCGAAGCTTCCCGTCGACCTCGCCCGAGAAAACCGTTCGCGCAAGGTATTCGAGATTGACCTGGTGAACGATACCGGTATCCGGCGGGACGACCTGGAAGTTCGAGAACGCCTGTTGGCCCCACCGCAGAAAACTGTAGCGTTCCTGATTGCGTTCGAACTCGATTTTCGCGTTGTCCTCCGCTGCGGACGCGCTGCCGAAAACATCGACTTGCACGGAGTGATCGATCACGAGTTCTGCCGGAGACAGTGGATTGATTTTATCGGGATCACCTCCCAGCGCGCGCATCGCATCGCGCATCGCCGCGAGATCGACTACCGCAGGAACGCCGGTAAAGTCCTGCATGAGGACCCGCGCCGGGGTAAATGCGATTTCCTGTGAGGGTTCCGCCGTTGCGTCCCAATTAGCCAGCGCTTCAATATCGTCACGGGTAACGTTGACGCCGTCTTCGTGCCGCAACAGATTTTCGAGCAGAATCTTTTGCGCGTAAGGCAATCGGTCAACCGGAAAGCGATCAGCGAGGCGCTGAACGCTGAAGATCTCATACTCGGTGTTCCCAATCGCCAGGCTGGCGTGCGTGTCAAAGCTGTTTTTCATCGTAACCCCGTGATAGTGCGTCGGAAAGCCGGCTATTATCGGCAATTCCGGGCCTCGGTTGTAGAGCAAATCCGGATTCGCGAGGAAATTGGTGCCTATTCGCGACTCGTGTCGTCGATAATTCCCCCACCGAGGCATCGATCGTCGTGATAGAACACCACCGACTGGCCCGGGGTCACGGCACGTTGCGGTTCGGCAAACACGACCCTGACCACGTTCTCGTCGAGCACCGAGACGGTGCAGATTTGATCCGGCTGGCGGTACCGGGTTTTGGCGCAACACTCGAATGATGCCGCCGGCGCGACGCCAGCGATCCAGTCCAGCGAATCCGCCACGAGGGTGCGGCTCATCAACAATGGGTGGTTATGGCCCTGCGCCGCGATCAATTCGTTGCGCGCGACGTCCTTGCCAACGACGAACCAGGGTCCGTCCGACGCACCACGGACCCCGCCGATACCGAGGCCTTCGCGTTGCCCGAGAGTGTAATAAGCCGCGCCTTCGTGGCGGCCGATAACCACGCCTTCCGTCGAACGGATTTCCCCCGGCCGAGCCGGCAGATAGTCCTGCATGAAGCGCCGGAAGCGCCGTTCGCCGATGAAACAAATGCCCGTGCTGTCTTTTTTTGCGTGTGTTGTGAGTCCCGCTTCCTGGGCGAGTTGCCGCACCGCGTTTTTTTCAAGTGCGCCGACGGGAAATAGCGTCCGCTGAAGCGCCGCCTGCCCCATCGCGTACATAAAATACGATTGGTCTTTGGCCGGATCGGTTCCCTTGAGGAGTTCCGAGCCTTCCTCGCCGACACGCCTGCGCGCGTAATGTCCCGTCGCGATCAGGTCACCGTCGACATCGTCGACGTGCTCGAGGAACGCTTTGAATTTAATCTCGCGGTTGCACAGGATGTCCGGATTGGGCGTGCGACCGGCGGCATATTGCGCAACGAAATCATCGAACACCTCGTCCCAGTACGCTTGCGACAGATCGACCGTATTGACCGGAATGTCGAGGCGCTCGCAAACTTCCAGTACGTCTGCAACGTCATCCTCCCAGCGGCAATGCCCCGTATCATCCGGCTCGTTCCAGTTTTTCATGAATAATCCGGTCACACGATAGCCGGCACGCCTGAGCACCAACGCCGCGACGGACGAGTCGACCCCGCCCGACATTGCGACCACGATGTGGGGATCGTGGTCGGCGTGCGGGCCAACAATGTCAGCTGCGAGCGTGTCGAAAGACTCATTCATTGGTGTTTTCGAGCAGCGCGTGTCGCGGTTTCTGTCCCGGGAAAGCGTGGTTCCGCATCGGCGCTTGTTCAGATTCTTTCGATCACGGGGCGCGACCAGGCGCCTGTTATCGAGTATTCGCGGCTGAGGAACTTATCGACTTGTTTCGGGATCGATTTGAACATCTTTTGGCCGAGATAGATCACCGCGCCGACGCCAATACCTGCCGGACCAAAGAACGCGCCGGCGATCGGAATCGTGTCGGATAACGCCGGGGTCACCGTCACCCGCTGATCGTAGTCCTGGTCGGCAAGGCCGGTCCGGCCCGAGAGTTCAATTCGGGCCGCAGGTCCGTCCATAAGCAGGCTATTCGTGTACGCGTTGCCGTGATCGAGCATAAACGCACCCTCAATTCGATCGAAACTGAAGCCTTTCTTGAACAGATCATTGAAGTCCAGCGACAGTCGCCGCGGCAGCGTCTGCAAACTGAGCAGACCGAACAGCCGTCCCCCGCCCGGATCGATGTCGAGGAATCGACCCTTGTCGACGCTCAGAGTGAAGCTGCCCTGGAGTTTGTCCAGGGTGAATTCGGACGGCATACCCGCCCATAGCGCGTCTATCGTAATTGCGGTGGTCCCGCCGTCGATGTTTGCGACGGCGTAGTTAAACCCCGCGAGCAATCCTGCAAGCGAGTCGCCGCGTACGTCGAGGTGCACCTGCGAGCGGTGTGCATTCCCTTGCAGAATCCAATCGCCGTCGCCGGTGAGGTTGAAGTCGGCATGAGAAAATTTGAGGCGGTCGAGCTTCAGACCGTCCGGATCGCGCGACGTTGTCACTTCCGCGCGTCCGAGGTCGAGATCTCCGAAGTGCAGGGAGTCGGCTACGAGTTCGAGCCGCGGAATGATCCGGGGATCGATTTCGGTTGTGCCGTCGGGATCGATTTTTTCGGTTAGCCACATCCGGTCGAAATCGAAGATCAAAGGCTCGTCCGGCTGTTTTCTCGGCACTTTAATAGTGCCGAGCAATTGCGGGCTCGATATTGCGACGTCCCAGGTGGACGGCGATTTTGCTCCGCTCAACCGGGCGTCGGGGAAGGTACGGCCGAGGACTTCTAGGTTATCCACGTGTATGTCGAATTCAGTGGGAAATCCGGAACGGTCGCCGCCCATCGTCTCAACCGCCGCACGGGCAAATGCGGCCCATTCGTTCAGGGGTAAACGTCCGATGTTGCCGCTTGCCGACAAGCCGGGCTTGCCACCGAACGCTGGTTTTTCCTGCCCGAATATGATTTCTGCCCGGCGGGTCTCGAATGTGCCATCGTCGCGCCTGGTCTGGTCGAATTCAAGATCCACGGTCGTGCCCAAATCGACCCTGATGAGCCGCTCGCCGCTCGCGCTTGTTTCCGTCAGGACCGACAACGGCTTTTGTTCTGCCGGTTTTTTACTGAACGGCCACGGCAGATCGAGGTCCAGACCAACCAGGCTCGAATCGATCGTGAGTCGCTTCGGCGCAGTCCGGCCATCAGGATGCGCCTGGGGAATCGTGAGTACGACCTTCCACGGCAGTTCGCCATGCAGCGATTCGTGTTGTCCATTGCGCGTGATCAATGTTCCGAGCAACGGCGCATAGAGATTAATCATTTTGAGCAGCTGCGGCGCGTCAGACGTTCCTGTCATGCGGAATTCCGTGTCGTAGTTGGGATCGTCGAGCCCACCATTCAGCACGACCCCGACCCGGTCGCCGTCGTAGACCGCGCGTATTCCCTCGCCGTACCAGTCCTGCCGGGTAAAACTGATATCGCCGTGGACATCTTCGAGCGTCAGGTTTTGCAACGGTGCATCGATGCGGTTGCCGGCGAACTGCGCGAGTCCGAGAATGTCCTTGTCGCCGCCGGGATAGATACCGAGGTTCATATCGAGCGTCATGCCGAATTTACCGTCTATATCGACGTCGAGAAAACGTACCGCTTTTGTCGCTTTCAAAGGGCTTTCGTTTATAAAACGATCGAGTTCGTCGGCCGTTACGCTAATGGCGCCCTGAACCCTCACGACCGGTTTCCTCGACAACAGGTCAGGCATTTCGACGGTAGAATCCGCTAGTGACGAGCTGTACATGGACCCTTCGCGCACGAGCGATTTAACCGTTGCGTTTTCAATCTCGATCGCAGCGTTCACGCCGGTCGTGATTGGCCAGCGGGTGCTGTAGCGCAAATCCACGTCGCGCACTTCGAGGTGCGCCTTGAGCGTACCCTCGCGGTTTCTGAACGGAAAATCACCGACGTGTCCGCGGAACACGAGATCACTTTCCTCAATCCGGCCGGATTTGAACGCTGTACGTATCCAGCGGTCTCCACGTGGGCGCAGTTTCCCCTTTGGAACGAGCGCCCCGATGTTGGCCAGCGGACCCGAGACGATACGCGCTGCGGCGTCGACGAACGGTGTTTTACCGGGCTCGATCGTCAGCATTCCGCGGGTCGAGAATTCTATGCCTTCTGCCCGGATGTCGAATCGCTGGCTTGCAAAGCGCGAAACGCCGTCTCGGTGCTCCCATTCGACGGCGCCATCGATTTTCTGAATTTCCACCGGCGCTTCGACGAAATTTTCGCCGCCAAGAACGACTCCCGCAGTGTGCTGGATATCGACCGTTCCGCCATTGTTGTTCGCACGAATCGTGAAATCCAGTCCGCGGACGCTCGGGCCCCAGCGTGATTCGGCCACGGCCAGTTTGTCGACGTTCGCTTCGATGTAATAGCGCGGTGCATCAGTGGTGCTCGACCAGGAACCGAGCACATCGTGCAACATGCCGTCTAAATGAAATTCCTCCAGCGACCATTTTCGGTCTCCCGCGCCTGGTACCGGTTCCGGGAGGAGCGCGGCAACCTCGCCCACGTTCACGCTATCGGCCCGGAATGCGACGACCGGTTCTGAGTCATCCGATGAGCGCAGACGTGCCGCGAGGCGACCCGCGGGACCCGGTGGATTATCATCGGTATCAATCTGTAAATGATCGACATCGAACCACCAGCCGTCCGCGATGCGGGCGAGCGCGCCGTCCACATCGATGCGTTCTATGATGCGTTTGTCACATTCCGTCAGCACGGTGATATCGGTCGCATCAATTTCGATCGCCGCGTGCCGGAGTTTCGCGTCTTCCCAATGACTCCATAGACGGCCGTGCACTGCGCCGCTGTCGATATGGTCCGCCGGCACGCCCGTGAGCGCCATCGCGGACCTGATGTCACCATCGCTTACCTCAACAAATAGATCTCCGTTCCAGTCCGATCCGAGTACATCTCCGTCGACGCGGAGCGCGAATTCGTAGACTTCCGCCAGCAGATCCTGACGCAACAGGCGGCCCTGAATCAGTTGCAATTTATTCTCCTCGGAGACGGTCAGCGTCACGTTGGAGAATTCGGTCGGCGGTTTGTCGCTGGTAACATCGCTGAAACTGACAATCGCGTCCGTTAAAGTGAAATTTTCCTGTCCCAATATCCATTGCGCGACCGGCCAGCGACTCGGCGGCATACCGGCGATCTTGATGTTGCCCTCGGCGTCACGTTCAAGCGCTACCCGCATGCCACCGACGACGAGCCGGCGAGGGATCAGGGTCACTTCGAGTATCGAGCGAAACAAGGCGATGTCGATCGAGCCGTAATCGAACCTGACGAGCTCCGAGTGGGAATTCTCATCGAGCAATACGAGCTCACTGATATGAATGCTTGGAGTCCAGCCCCGCCACGATGCTTCGACTTTTCCAATTTGCACAGGGCGCTCGATGAAGGCGCCGATCCATTCGGCGATCGCGTCCCGCTGTTCGTCGATTTCCGGCAGCGCGAGTCGGGCAACGCTGATGACCACTGCAAAGAAAATAACGATCGCCGCGAGCACCGCCCATAACGAACCAACGAGGCGTTCGATTAGCGTTCGCATGTGATGAAACTAGAGCAGGACAACGTCGTATTGCTCCTGTGTGTAGGCCGTTTCTACCTGAAACCGGATCGGGATGCGAATAAATTCCTCGAGCTCGACGACGCCGTTCGATTCTTCGTCGAGCAACATATCGACGACGGCCTGTGAGGCGACGACGAGTAATTTCTGCGCGTCGAATTGTCTCGCCTCGCGAAGAATTTCCCGGAATATCTCGTAGCACACCGTTTCGGCTGACTTAATCGAACCGCGGCCATCGCAGGTCGGGCACGATTCGCACAGGACGTGTTCGAGGCTCTCACGGGTTCGTTTCCGGGTTACCTGAACGAGACCGAGCGAAGTGACTTCACTGATCGCAATCCTGGAATGATCGCGTTCGAAGGATTTTTCCAGGGCGCGCAGGACCTGACGTTGGTGGTCCTCGCTCTGCATATCGATAAAGTCGATGATGATGATTCCGCCGAGGTTGCGCAGTCTCAACTGTCGCGCTATTGCCTGCGCCGCTTCGAGATTCGTTTTGAATATGGTCTCTTCCAGGTTTCGGTGTCCGACAAACCCGCCGGTGTTGACGTCGATGGTGGTCATCGCTTCTGTCTGGTCGAGTACGAGATGGCCGCCGGATTTCAAATCGACTTTGCGCCTGAGACCGCGTTGAATTTCGTCCTCGGTGGAATACAGATCCAGTATGGGTCGTTCGCCAGGATAATGCTCAATTCTCTCGACGAGTTCCGGGGTGAACTGTCGCGCAAATTCGATGACCTTGGCGTGAGTTTCCTTTGAGTCGATCCGCACCTTCTCGACCTGCGCAGATGAGAGGTCGCGCAGTGTACGAAACACGAGCGGAAAATCTTCATAAATAAGCGACGGTGCGTCGGCCGTTTCGATCCGCCCGGAGATGGAATGCCACAGGCGCTGCAAAAATTGCATGTCGTCGTGTAACTCTTCGCTCGTCGCGCCTTCCGCGGCCGTGCGTGCGATGTAACCGGCGGTTACAGGACCGTCCTCGTTCGCCTGACCGTCGTTCGCCCCGACCGGGTTTTCTTCATCCGCCGCCAGCAGCGCCGGATTGATTTCGAGTAGAAGGTTACGCAGTCTCTGGCGTTCTTCTTCGTTTTCGATGCGCTGCGAAATGCCGAGCGAGGTCGAGTGCGGCATCAACACCAGGTAGCGCGACGGAATACTCAGAAATGTCGTCAGTCGCGCGCCTTTCGTCCCCAGCGGGTCCTTTGTTACCTGGACGAGCAGTCGTTGACCGTCGCGTACGGCTTCGTCGATCGAAGTCTCACCGGGCGATTCCGGCTGCGCCTGGACAATATCAGAGACATGCAGGAAGGCCGTTCGGTCGAGACCGACATCGAGAAATGCGGCGCCCATGCCCGGCAGGACACGACACACTTTTCCGAGATAGATGTTTCCGACCAGTCCGCGATTTCGACTTCTCTCGACCACCACCTCCTGCAGGACACCATTTTCGATTGAGGCAACACGGGTTTCCTGCGGGGTGACATTGACGAGAATTTCTTCGGCCATCGATTTTCCAGCAACGCTCCAGCACGTTCGACAGTTGTGCCATAACTATTTAATAATCAAGTCATTATAGCGATTTCACCGGACATTCCGCCAGTGCCGCGAGCGGCCGCATCCGGGACAAAAAACGCCTCCGCGCACCAAGTTGGGTCATCACCGTTTGCGCGTCTTCCAACCGGTCCTAGAGTGCGTATAATGCGCGACCCTTAAGACGCCCATGCTGCTCTCAAACCTCAATTCCGTTCTCACCGTCGTGCTTGCCACCGGCGACGGGAAGCCGTTGATGCCGCTGACCGCACGGCGCACCGTCGCGGCCATCCCGTTTGCGGGCGGCTACCGCGTCATCGATTTCACGTTGTCGAATTGCCTCCATTCCGGACTGCGACGGGTCATGGTGTTCTCCCAGTTCAACGCACTGTCGCTGCACAACCACATCCGCGACGGCTGGTCGATATTCAATGCCGATCTCGGCGAATTCGTGATGCCGGTAACCCCGCCGATCGTCGACCAACTGACGACCTATAGTGGTTATGCCGATGCGCTGCTGCAGAATACCTACCTGCTCGAGCGCACGCCTGCCGAGCACATTATCGTCGTGTCCGGTGAGCAGATATACCGAATGGACTACGCGGCGATACTCGCGTTCCATTTAAAACACGACGGCGGCGTCACCGTCGGTACCGTCGAACGGGCCAAAATGAACGGTGCACACCTCTCGGCGTCGTTAAAGTTACGCGGGAACAAAATAGTCGCCATCGAACCTTTCGATCCCGCCGCGGATGCGGCCGGGGGGCACGGCCCGATGGAGGTCTTCGTTTTCAGGAAATCGACGCTGTTACAGTTGCTGGAGCGAGCCCGAGAGACCGGGGTTAACGGCGGTACGATCATCGACATCATTCAGGCCCATCTCGACGACAGCGAAAAAATCAACGCCTACCGGTTTGGCGGTGCAGACGGTCGCGTGTCGCAGGATAAGTACTGGCGTATGCTGGCCAGCGTCGATGACTATTACGACGCGAACATGGACCTGCTCCGGTTCGAGCCGCCGCTCGACATTTACCAGGCCGATTGGCCGATCCGTACCCATCAGATGCAGCGTCCGCCGGCGCGGACAGTTGCTGGCCTGTCATGTAACGAAGGCATTTGCGTCAATTCAATCGTTGCCGGTGGTACGGTAATCGCAGGTGGCGGCGTGAGTCGCAGCGTACTGGGTAATCGGGTTTATATTGATGATGGCGCCACGGTCGAAGACGCGATACTCAGCTCCGGCGTGCACGTCGGCGAAGGCAGCCAGTTACGGCGCTGCATTATCGACCGCGGGGTCGTCGTTCCGCCCAACGAGCAGGTAGGCGTCGACCTCAAAGCCGATGCGGAACGTTTCACCGTCACGCCAAACGGAGTTGTCGTGATTCCGTCGGATGCCGAGTTCAACTGAACTCTCCAACGGCCAGTAGTTCAATGACCGCGACTCTCGAAAGCGCGCTCGCCGAAGTTCTCCCTGCAGATGCGCTGCTCACGACAGCCGAAGAAAAACGGCCATACGAATGCGACGGTCTGTCGGCGTACCAGCAAATTCCGCGCGTCGTGGCATTACCCCAGACGCGCGACGAGGTAGAGGCTGTCGTAAAAATATGTGCGCAGCATCGCGTTCCGGTGATCGCGCGCGGCGCGGGGACGGGGCTCTCCGGCGGCGCGCTGCCGCTCGCGGAAGGGTGCCTGTTGTCGCTGGCGCGTTTTAATCGCATCGTCGCCATCGACCCCGATAATCGCACCGCCATCGTTGAGCCCGGCGTGCGCAATTCCGCTATTTCCGAGGCGGCAGTTTCTCACGGCCTCTATTACGCTCCGGATCCATCCTCCCAGATTGCATGCTCGATCGGCGGTAACGTGGCGGAGAATTCGGGCGGGGTTCACAGTCTGAAGTACGGCTTGACCGTGAACAACGTGCTCGCCGCGGAGATATTGACGGCCGAAGGCGAATGGTTGCGGCTCGGCAGCGAAGCACTCGACGGCCCGGGTTACGATTTACTCGCGTTGTTGAACGGGTCCGAGGGTCTGCTTGGAATTATTATGCAAATCACGGTCAAGCTGCTGCCGATTCCACCGACCGCCCGGGTTGTACTCGCCGCGTTTGGGTCCGTCGCCGATGCTGCCGACGCGGTTGGCGGCGTGATCGGGGCCGGAATAATCCCGGCGGGGCTCGAAATGATGGATCAGCTCGCCATTGAAGTAGCGGAGGATTTTTCCCAGGCGGGTTATCCGCGGGATGCCGCGGCGATTTTGTTGTGTGAACTCGATGGCACGCCGAACGAGGTGGATGCCCAGATCCAAAAAGTCACGGAACTGTTTGAGTCGCATCGCGCGACCGAAGTCCGCGCTTCGACGAGCGAAGCCGAACGCCAGCGTTTCTGGAAGGGGCGCAAGTCCGCGTTTCCGGCGATGGGCCGTGTCGCGCCCGATTACTATTGTATCGACGGTACGATCCCGCGGCGTCACCTCGGCGAAGTACTGCAACGAATCGCAGAATTGTCGGAACAATACCGGCTGCCGGTTGCGAATGTTTTCCACGCCGGCGATGGCAACCTGCATCCGCTGATTGCCTATGATGCAAACGATGACGCACAACTCGAGGCGGCCGAGACCATTGGCGCGAGAATCCTCGAACATTGCGTTGAAGTTGGCGGTACGGTGACAGGGGAGCATGGGGTCGGCGTCGAAAAACTCGACCAGATGTGCGTGCAGTTCGCGCCCGGCGAACTCTCACTGTTTCATGCGATCAAGGCTGCTTTCGATCCTCACGGGGTGCTCAATCCGGGCAAGGCCATACCGACCTTGCACCGCTGCGCGGAACTCGGCGCGATGCATGTGCATGGCGGCAAGCTGCCGCATCCGGAAATCGAGCGATTCTAGAAAGTGCCGGAGCGGGTGTTCAGCCGGCGTCCGTTCCGCCAACGGTAATGCCATCGATCCGCAACGTCGGCTGACCAACTCCGACCGGAACGGACTGTCCGTTCTTGCCACACGTACCGATTCCGTTATCAAGCGCGAGATCATTACCGATCATGGTGACCCGGGTGAGTACGTCGGGGCCGTCGCCGACAATAGTAGCGCCTTTCACCGGCGCGGTGATCCGGCCGTCCTCGATCAAATACGCTTCGCTCGCACTGAAAACGAACTTGCCGTTCGTGATGTCGACCTGACCACCGCCAAAGCTGACGGCGTAGAGGCCTTTGCCGACGCTGCCGATAATCTCGTGCGGGTCGGACTCGCCGGGCAGCATGTAGGTGTTCGTCATTCGCGGCATGGGTCGGTGTGAATACGATTGCCGCCGTCCGTTGCCGGTGGTCGGGACCCCCATCAGGCGCGCATTGTGTTTGTCCTGCAGATAGCCGCGAAGAATGCCGTCCTCGATCAGAGTCGTCGACTGACCTGGGACGCCTTCGTCATCGAGCGACAGCGATCCGCGCCGATGGGGCAGGGTAGCGTCGTCGACAACGGTGCAGCCGGCGGCCGCAACCCGCTCGCCGACACGGCCGGAGAAGGCGGAAGTGCCTTTACGATTGAAGTCCCCTTCGAGGCCGTGGCCGATAGCCTCGTGCAGGAGTATCCCCGGCCAACCGGGACCGAGTACCACGATCATTTCGCCGGCTGGCGCGGGCGCCGCCTCGAGATTAACGAGCGCCTGGCGCAATGCCTCGTCGGCGATTGCCGCGGCGCTGTCCTGCGCGAAAAAGCACTCGTAGCCCGTGCGTCCGCCGCCACCATAACTTGCTGATTCGCGTCGTCCGTTGTGCTCAACGATGACGTTGACGTTGAGACGCACGAGTGGGCGTTGATCGCCACCGACGGTGCCGTCCGACGCGGCGACGAGTATCTGTGAGTACCGGCCCGTCAGGCTGACCATGACTTCCCGGACCCGGTCGTCCGCCGCACGGATCCGCGCATCGAGCGATTTCAGTAATTCGAGTTTCGATTCGGTGGCGATACTGGCCAGCGGATCGACCGGTGCGTACAACGCGGGTGCGGTTACCTCCGAGACGACGCGGACCTCGCGTTTCTGCCCCTGGCGGCCGATCGCGCGCACCGCCTCGGCAGCGTTTTCGAGGGCCGGAATCGCGAGTTCGTCGCAATAGGCAAACCCGGTTTTCTCCCCGCTGACGGCACGCACGCCGACGCCCTGATCGATGGCGTGGGCACCTTCTTTGACGATGCCGTCTTCGAGGCTCCACGACTCGCTACGTGAGTATTCGAAGTACAGATCGGCCAGATCGACCGCCTGTCCCGAAAGCTTGCCGAGCACGCTCTCGACGTCACGAAGTTCGATGCCACCCGGATCGAGCAGGATCTGGCGGGCGTTATCGAGTGTCGTGTCGCTCATAGTTTCACCTGGGACGTTGGGTAAATGCCCGCATTGGTCCAATTCCGGGCGTCGGATCATGGTATATTGGTGCGTTGCACCCTGAATCGCACGCGCCTGCTGCGCCCGGTTCCGGGACCCGTTCCAACAGACTAAGTAGTGTAAACATTTTGGCTAAAGAGTTCCCGCGTATCGAGCGCCTGCCGCCATACGTTTTCAATCAGGTTAACGAGCTGAAGCTGGATGCCCGGCGCCGCGGCGAGGACATCGTCGACTTCGGTATGGGTAATCCGGATCAACCCACGCCGAAGCACATTGTCGACAAGCTGATCGAGGTCGCGCAGCGAGGCGATACCCATCGCTACTCCGTGTCCCGGGGCATACCCAGGTTGCGACGCGCGATATCGCGCTGGTACGGCAGCCGCTATAACGTCGACATCGACCCCGAGGCCGAGGCAATTGTGACTATCGGTTCGAAGGAAGGGTTGGCCCACCTTGCGCTGGCGGCGATTGATCGCGGCGATGGTGTGCTCGTACCGAATCCCGCCTACCCGATACACCCCTACGGGTTTGTCATCGCCGGCGCCGATATCCGGCACGTCCCGATTGGACCCGACGTCGATTTTTTCGAGGAACTGGAAGCGGCGATCCGGAATTCGTGGCCGAAACCGAAGATGCTGCTGCTGAATTTTCCGAGCAATCCGACGACCCAGTGCGTCGAGCTCGAGTTCTTTGAGCACATCGTGGAAGTTGCGCGCGAACACAACATTTACGTCGTCCACGACCTGGCTTACGCGGACATCGTGTTCGACGGCTATACCGCGCCGTCGATCATGCAGGTGCCCGGAGCGAAGGACGTCGCCGTTGAATTTTTCTCGCTCTCGAAGAGTTACAACATGCCCGGCTGGCGTATCGGATTCATGGTCGGCAATCGCGAACTCGTCAACGCGTTGGGCCGTTTGAAGTCCTATATGGACTACGGCACGTTTACGCCGATTCAGGTTGCCGGCATCGCGGCGCTCGAGGGACCGCAGGATTGTGTCGAGGAAATCCGGCAGCTGTACCAGGATCGCCGCGATGTGCTATGCGACGGACTTAATGCGGCTGGCTGGGAAGTTGAACCGCCGAAAGCGACGATGTTCGTCTGGGCGCGTCTGCCGGAGCAGTTCCGTCACTTGAAATCGCTTGAATTTACCAAGTTGCTGTTGCGTGAAGCGCGCGTTGCGGTGTCGCCCGGGATTGGCTTCGGCGAGTACGGGGACGATTTCGTGCGGTTCGCCTTGATCGAAAATCAACACCGGTCACGCCAGGCGGTGCGAGGCATCAAGGAGATGTTGCGCGACGCGACCGTCGCCATCTCGCGGGCCGGCGGCTGAGGAACGTTCGATGTCTTCACTTCCAGCCGTCAGGATCGGTTTGCTCGGACTCGGGACCGTCGGCGGCGGCACTATCACGGTTTTGCGGCGCAACGCCGACGTTATCTCCCGCCGCGCCGGGCGGTCGATAGAAGTCGTCGCGGCAAGCGCGCGCGATATATCGAAGCCGCGTGCCGTCGACCTCGCCGGGATCGAGTTGCATGCCGACCCGATGGACCTCGTTCGGCGGGACGATATTGATGTCATCGTCGAACTGATTGGCGGCACCGATCCGACCAAGGCGTTGGTCGTGGCGGCGCTTGAAAGTGGCAAACACGTCGTTACCGCGAACAAGGCGCTCATCGCCCTGCACGGCAACGAAGTTTTCGAAGCCGCTCACCGCAGCGGCACCATGGTTGCATTCGAAGCGGCCGTTGCCGGCAGTATTCCTGTCATCAAGGCCGTCCGCGAGGCGTTGTCCGGAAACCGCGTGGAGTGGCTCGCGGGAATTATCAACGGAACGTGTAACTACATTCTGACGGCGATGTCCGATGAAGGGCGGGATTTCGGCGAAGTGCTGGAAGAGGCCCAGGCGCTTGGTTATGCAGAGGCCGACCCTTCGTTTGATATCGATGGCGTCGACGCGGCACACAAGTTGACCATACTCGCCGCCACCGCATTCGGAGTGCCCCTGCAATTCGACCGGGTCTACGTCGAAGGTATCCGCGATATTTCGCGGGCCGATGTCGCGTACGCACAACGACTTGGCTACCGCATCAAGCACATCGGCATTGCGCGACAGCAAAAAGACGGTATCGAACTACGCGTGCACCCGACTCTGCTGCCCGAGCGGCAGATGCTCGCGAACGTTGACGGTGTGATGAATGCCGTGATGATCGAAGCCGACGCCGCGGGCCCGACACTTTATTATGGCGCCGGGGCCGGCGCCGAGCCAACGGCATCCGCGGTCGTCGCGGATATCGTCGATGTCGTTCGTGCGTTGACCGGCGACCCGGAAAATCGCGTGCCGCACCTCGCATTTCAGCCCGATGCCCTTGCCGCCCAACCGATCCTCGACATGGCCGCCGTCGGCACGTCGTATTACCTGCGGCTCAGCGTTGTCGACGAGCCCGGCGTGCTTGCCCATGTCACCCGAATTCTCGGCGAACGCGGAATCAGTATCGAAGCCATTCTCCAGCAGGAATCCGAGGCGGGCGCCTCGGCAGTGCCGGTGATCATCCTCACCCACGGCGTCGTCGAGAATGCGATGAACGACGCCGTCGTGGAAATTGAAAAGCTCGAACAGGTCGACAAAAAAGTCGTGCGAATACGTATGGAACCATTGGCATGAGCAAAGGGTATCGCTACCAGGGCATCATCGATCGCTACCGCGATCGCCTGCCCGTCGACGCAGACACCCGGGTTATCAGTCTCGTCGAAGGAAATACGGCGCTGATCAGGCTCGAAAATATCGAGCAAAAAATTGGTCGCGGAATCGAGTTGTACGGTAAATTCGAAGGGCAGAACCCGACCGGGTCGTTCAAGGACCGGGGAATGACCATGGCCGTCACGCAGGCAGTCGCCGAAGGCAGCGAGGCGATTATTTGCGCTTCGACCGGCAATACGTCTGCATCGGCGGCGGCGTACGCCGCCAGAGCCGGTATCCGCGCTTTCGTGCTGATTCCGGAAGGAAAAATCGCGCTCGGCAAACTCGCCCAGGCGATGATCGAAGGCGCGGTGGTCATCCAGATCAAAGGCAACTTTGACGACGGCATGCGCATTGTCAAGGAAATGGCGAGCGCTGCCCCGGTCACTATCGTCAATTCGATTAATCCGTATCGGTTACAAGGTCAAAAAACGGCGGCGTTTGAAATCGTCGATGCGCTCGGTCGCACCCCGGACGTTCACGGTATTCCGGTCGGCAATGCGGGTAATATCAGCGCTTACTGGACGGGATTCAGTGAATACGCGAGCATTTCGCCCGCAACGGCGTCGTGCGGTTTTTGTGAACAGACCTGTCGTTATGAGCGGGATCCTGTCTGCGCCGGACGGCCGCGTATGTTCGGTTACCAGGCGGCCGGCGCCGCGCCGTTTGTGCACGGAGAGATGATCGATAATCCTGAAACCGTCGCGACCGCCATCCGCATCGGGCGACCACAATCCTGGGATCTCGCCTGGGCCGCGGTAAACGAATCCGGCGGCGCCGTCGCGAGCCTGACTGACGAGGAGATTCTGCGCACGCAGCGCCTGCTGGCGGAAACCGAAGGTGTGTTTTGCGAGCCTGCTTCGGCAATTTCCGTCGGCGGCGTTCTACGCGATATCGACAACGGCAATATCGCCGAGGGCTCTGTTGTAACGTGTACTCTGACCGGCCACGGGTTGAAGGATCCTGATACCGCGATCAAGCAGAGCGCCGGCGGCGTGATCGAAATCCCGGCCGAATCCGACGCGGTAAAACGCGCGATACTCGACAACCTTTGATGGCGCGCACCGCGCGGTGAGCGATTCGGAAAATCCCGTAAAGGTGCCCGCACGATCCGACGGTCGCTGATGTCACATCTGACTCTGTTCGTCCCGGCGCTATTCTCCAATATGGTCACGGACTTCGCCGGTGACACCCGCCGATCCGGTGCGCGAGCTGCATTGCGTGGATTATTGCGGCGCGCTTCAACCCGAAATCTTGATCCCGCTCCCGCGGACCGTCGCCTGTTCGAGCAATTCGGAGTTCCGCTCGCAGCCGCCGAGCCGTTACCTGCAGCCGCGTTGACCGCCGCACTCGATAACTTACCGTCGGTCGAGGGACCCGTTATGCGGGTCGATCCGGTTCACCTCCGGCCTGATCCGAACCAGATCCTGTTATTTTGCGACCCGGAGATCATGCCGACCGAAGCCGAGGCGGACCAATTGCTGGAAACGCTGAACCGGGGTTTCGACGATATCCGGTTCCGGCGGGGACATTATCCGGGGCGCTGGTATGTTCAATTACGGTCAACCGCGTTGACCTCGGCGCCGCAGGCGGCGAATGGTCGTTCGATCGCGACCTATCTGCCAACCGGCGACGGCGCCGATGAACTGAAGCAACTGATGAATGATGCGCAAATGTTAATGCATGACGCGCCCGCCAATGCTGAACGCGAGACCCGCGGTCTGCCGCCGATTAATTCGATCTGGCCCTGGGGTAACGGTGAATTCAAAGCGAGCACGGCTGGGCCCGATTTCGTGTACGGTAACGACGCACTGGCGAGTGCACTCGCTGCGCGTGCGGGTATCGATTGCTCAGCGCGTGCCGATTGGGAAGCAGTGAGCAACGCGTTTGAACGCGGCGCCGCCAGGGGACTCGTTGTACTCGGCAGCCCTACCGGTCCGGCGGAACTGCCTGCGCAATCATTCTCACTTGACGATTTCGAACAAAGCTGGTGTCGTCCGCTGATGCGTGCGCTGAATCGCTTCCGCCTGGGTCGTCTCACCGTTATCGCCGATCGACAGAGCTTTACGGTGTCACCGGCCGATCGCTTCAAGTTCTGGCGCTCGATGGGTGCGGATCAGGAAGCGCCGTCGTGAGTACGCTGCCGATCGTCAGGCGACCGGTGTCGGCGGATTGCGCCTTATCCGGCGACTACCATCCGGTATTGACGCGTGTTTTCGCCGCGCGCGGCGTCCGCGATGATGGCGATCTTGATATTTCGCTCGAAGGGCTGCATCGCGCGGACTCGCTCGGCGGCATCGATGGTGCGATTGATTTGCTCAGCAGTGCCGTCATCGCCGATCAACCGATACTCATCGTCGCGGATTTTGATGCCGATGGTGCAACCAGTTGCGCCGTGGCCATGCGCGCGCTCGCAGCGATGGGTGCGAGTCGGGTGTCCTATATCGTACCGAACCGTTTCGAATACGGTTACGGGTTGACTCCACCGATCGTCGAAATGGCCGCCGCACGCGACCCTCGATTACTGATCACCGTCGACAACGGAATTTCGAGTATCGAAGGGGTCGACTGTGCGCGGCGCGCCGGGATCGACGTTTTGATCACGGACCATCATCTGCCCGGTGAGCGCCTGCCGGACGCCAATGCTATCGTTAACCCGAACGTTCCGGGGGATGACTTTCCGAGCAAGGCGCTGGCCGGGGTCGGGGTTATATTCTATGTGATGCTCGGACTGCGCCGCCGCCTGGCCGATGAAGACTGGTTTCGTGGTACGGGGCGCGCGGAACCGAATCTCGGAGATCTTCTCGATCTTGTTGCTCTCGGTACCGTCGCAGACGTCGTACCTCTCGATAACAATAATCGCCGTCTCGTGGCACAGGGATTACGCCGAATTCGCGCCGGTAAAATGCAACCCGGGGTGGCGGCGCTCCTCGCCGTAGCGGGCCGTGACACGGGCCGCGTAACGTCAACGGATCTCGCGTTCGCCGTCGGGCCGCGCCTCAATGCCGCCGGACGACTGGCCGATATGTCACTCGGTATCGAATGCCTCCTGAATGACGATCGCTCCGCATGCGATCGCGCTGCGGTCAAACTCGACGAGCTGAACAGACAGCGGCGCACCATCGAAGCGGAAATGAAGGACCAGGCGCTCGCTCTGGTCGATGCGATGGCGCTTGATGATGCAGCCCTGCCCGCCGGGCTTTGCCTGCATGACCCGACCTGGCACCAGGGTGTCGTCGGAATCGTCGCGTCCCGAATCAAGGAACGCTACCACCGTCCGGTTATCGCGTTCGCCCCGACCGACGGCGGCGAACTGAAAGGCTCCGGCCGTTCGATTGGCGGCATCCATATGCGTGATGCGCTCGACGCGATTGCAGCGAAGTACCCGGGTCTGCTGAGCAAGTTCGGCGGCCATGCCATGGCGGCGGGTCTGACCCTGGAGTCCGATGCCCTCGACAATTTTGCTGCGGCATTCGACGAAGAGGTGCGGCGGCAACTCGGTGCAGACGGATTGACCGCCTCGATCACGACCGACGGTCCGCTTGAACCGGAAGAATTTACGCTCGACCTCGCCGAAGAACTGGCCTATGCGGCGCCGTGGGGACAGCAGTTTCCGGAGCCGATGTTCGACGGCAGGTTTGACGTACTCGACAAGCGTGTCGTCGGCGAGACTCACGTACGTCTGCAACTGCGACCACAGTATGGATCGAGTTCCATCGCGGCGATCGCCTTTGGCGCTGTTGACGAACCCTGGGCCCGATGTGACGCGCCGATACACGCGGCGTTTCGCCTCTCGGTTAACGACTATCGTGGTACCCGCTCCGTACAGTTGATTATCGAGCATGCGGTCGCGGTCGATTAACGGCTGATGCTCCGCCGGCGTGCGGGCCGGCCGGTCGGCTCGTTGAAAAACAAGAGGCGGTTTCGCGCTACGCGCGCTGATTCTCCCTCCCGAATCACCTCGAGAGCGGCGGTTACATCTGGCCAGCGACGTGAAAGAATCGCTACAATCCGCACTCTTTATTTTTCTTCGGGATCAGGCATGGAAATCAACCCACTAATCAATCGCATAAAAGATCTGCAGGACCGCTCGCAGTTGCTTAGGGGGTATCTTTGACTTCGACCGCAAATCCGAAAGACTCGTCGAAGTTAATCGCGAACTCGAAGATCCCGGAGTCTGGGATGATCCGGAAAAAGCGCAGCAACTCGGGCGTGAGCGCGCCGAACTTGAACGTATCGTCTCGACCCTGACCGATCTGTCCGGCGGCCTTGACGACGCGGGTGAGTTACTCGCGCTGGCGGAAGCGGAGGACGATGAAGAAACCGTTGCCGCGGTCATCGACGACCTCGACGCAGCCGAGGCACGGCTCGCGCCGCTCGAGTTTCAGCGCATGTTTTCCAACGAGATGGATCCCGCGAATGCGTTCGTCGATATACAGGCTGGTTCCGGCGGCACGGAAGCGCAGGACTGGGCAGAGATGCTGCTCCGAATGTATCTGCGCTGGGGTGAGAATCACGAATTCAAAGCGGAATTAATCGAAGTATCCCCGGGGGAAGTCGCGGGCATAAAAAGCGCGACGATCCGGTTTGAGGGCGAGTACTCGTTTGGCTGGTTGCGGACCGAGACGGGGGTTCATCGTCTCGTCCGGAAATCGCCGTTTGATTCCGGAAACCGGCGGCATACGTCGTTTGCCTCCGTGTTCGTTTCACCCGAGGTCGATGACAATATCGAAATCGATATCAACCCTGCGGACCTTCGGGTCGATACGTATCGCGCCAGCGGCGCCGGCGGCCAGCATGTCAACAAAACCGATTCGGCCGTGCGGATCACGCACAACCCGAGCGGGGTGGTCGTGCAATGCCAGAACGAACGATCGCAGCACAAAAACAGGGATCAGGCGATGAAGCTGTTGCGCGCGAAACTTTACGAACAGGAAATGCTGAAGCGTACCCAGGAGCAACAGGTCCTCGAGGATGCGAAAGCCGACATTGGCTGGGGCAGCCAGATACGGTCCTACGTGCTCGACCAGTCGCGGATCAAAGACCTTCGAACCTCCGTTGAAACCGGAAACACCCAGGCCGTGCTCGACGGCGACATTGATCAATTTATTGAAGCGAGTTTAAAGCAGGGTCTGTAGAATACAGCCCTTCGTCACGTGCCGGACACCGGAATCGGGTGTCGGGCGTGATCTGGCTAGCGAGAAAACAGAGACAAGTTTCAGACATGGCAAACCCGAGCGACGGCGGTACACAATCACAACTCATCGCGCAGCGCCGCGCGAAGCTCGAATCCCTGAAAGAGGCGGGTTCTGCGTTTCCGAACGATTTTCGGCGGGACTCGCTCGCGGGTGATTTGCAGAAGCGGTTCTTGGACGCGTCCGCCGAAGAACTGGTCGAAAAAAATATCAGGGTTGGCGTCGCCGGACGCATGATGACGCAACGCGTTCAGGGCAAAACCTCATTCGCGCACATCAAGGACATGTCGGGTCAGATCCAGCTGTTCGTCAAGCGTGATTCCCTGGCGGAAGGCATTTACCAGGATTTCAAGAAGTGGGACCTCGGCGATATCGTTGGGGCTTCGGGCACGATGTTCCGCACACAACGCGGCGAATTGTCGGTCATGGTCGATGAGATTCGCCTGATTACGAAGTCGCTGCGGCCGATGCCGGAGAAATTCCACGGTTTGACTGATACGGAAGCGCGTTATCGCCAGCGTTATCTTGATTTGATCATGAATGACGACAGCCGCCGGGTTTTTGAAACCCGTTCGGAGATCATCTCGAGCATCCGTGAGTTTCTTCATGAGCGTCGATTTCTTGAGGTGGAAACGCCGATGATGCAGGCGATTCCCGGCGGTGCTACCGCCAGGCCGTTTATCACTCATCACAATACGCTCGACATGCAACTGTATCTGCGCGTAGCGCCGGAGCTTTACTTAAAGCGCCTCGTAGTCGGCGGTATGGAAAAAGTATTCGAGATAAATCGAAATTTTCGCAACGAAGGATTGTCGACCCGGCACAACCCGGAATTTACGATGCTCGAGTTTTATGAAGCGTATGCGGATTACCATGACTTGATGGCGCTAACCGAGGATCTCATTGGACATTTGCTCGAGCACGTTATCGGGGGGACGACGATTTCCTACCAGGGCGACGATCTCGATTTTGCGCCGCCATTCAAACGCATGACGATGAAGCAGTCGATCGTGGAACTGAACCCCGAGATCACACTGTCGGAGCTCGAGGACATCGATTCCGCGCGCGCCGTTGCGGCTCGTTACGACGTCCCCACGAGGGAAGACTACGGCCTCGGCAAGGTACAAACGGAAATATTCGAGAAACTCGTTGAAGGTCGCCTGCAGCAACCGACGTTTATTACCGAATACCCGGCAGAGGTATCGCCGCTCGCGCGTCGCAACGATTCGGATCACTTCGTCACCGATCGATTCGAATTTTTCGCGGCGGGCCGTGAAATCGCCAACGGGTTCTCGGAGCTCAACGATCCGGACGACCAGGCGGCCCGGTTCCGTGCCCAGGTCGAAGCGATGGCGGGTGGCGACGATGAGGCGATGCATTTCGACGCTGATTACATTGAGGCGCTCGAACACGGCATGCCACCGACCGCCGGAGAGGGTATCGGCATTGACCGCCTGGTGATGCTCCTGACCGATTCGGCTTCGATTCGCGACGTCCTGCTGTTCCCGCAAATGCGGCGCCGCGACCCCTGATGAGAAAATTGCGATGAAAATGCAATTAATATGGAACCACCCGGCGCCTTGTCCGGTCTATGTCCGTGAATCTGAATTTGCCCGCTTCTAGGGGGATTAGCTCCCGGGCACACTGAATACGCCCCCATCACGTCCTGGGGGCGTATTTTTACTTCAATCTGGTAAGGAGATTTTGAGAATGGCCAAAAGACAACTGAAGCCGGTTGCGGCAGCCCTGGGGACCACATTTGCCGTCACGCTGGCAGCCTCGCCGTTGGTGAATGCAGCAGAAAACCCGTTTTCCGTGACCACGTTCGAATCCGGATACATGGTTTCCGACGGCCACTCCGCGGAAGGTAAATGCGGCGAAGGCAAATGCGGCGGTGACAAAGCCAAAGAAGCAGAAGGCAAATGCGGCGGTGACAAAGCCAAAGAAGCAGAAGGTAAATGCGGCGAAGGCAAATGCGGCGGCGACAAAGCCAAAGAAGCAGAAGGTAAATGCGGCGAAGGCAAATGCGGCGGCGACAAAGCCAAAGAAGCAGAAGGTAAATGCGGCGAAGGCAAATGCGGCGGTGACAAGTAAGCACCACCGGTATGTCTCAGCAATACCCCGTTTCCGGTAAGGGGCTTGGCCTGCGGCGATCGTTGTTGCGATCGCTGCAGCCAGAGTCAGCGGGGCCGGTCGACTTCATGGAAGTTGCGCCGGAGAACTGGATCGATGTCGGCGGCCGTTTCGGCCGCCGATTTCGAGAATTCACCGAAAGCATCCCGTTCGTCAGCCACGGCCTGTCACTGAACCTTGGCGGAACGGCGCCGCTGGACGAACCTTTTATCCGGCGTATCAAGCAATTCCTCGACGAGCACAAAATTCATTGCTACAGCGAACACCTGAGTTACTGCGGCGACGAGGGGCATTTGTACGACCTGATGCCGATACCCTTCACGGACGACGCAGTGCGCTATGTCGCGGCGCGGATTCGCCGAACGCAGGATATTCTCGAACGCCGCATTGCAGTAGAGAACGTATCGTATTATTGCGCACCCGGCGCGGAGATGAGCGAAATCGAATTCATCACGGCGGTACTCGAGGAAGCCGACTGCGACTTGCTTCTCGACGTCAACAACATATACGTCAACAGCATCAATCACCGCTATGATCCCCGCGAATTTCTGACCGCACTGCCCGGTGAGCGAATTAGCTACGCTCACATCGCGGGACATTACGACGAGGCGGAGGATCTCATTATCGACACGCACGGCGCCGACGTCATCGATCCGGTATGGGATTTGCTCGACGTAGCGTACGCGCACTTCGGCGTATTCCCGACCCTGCTGGAACGCGATTTTAATCTCCCTTCGGTGACAGATTTACATATGGAAGTCGCACGTATCGGCGCTGCGCAATCCCGCTGCGAAGTTACGGCCGCCGACGTCAGTTCCCGCCAACGTGGCTGAGCAGGTGCCTGATTTCCAGTCGGTGCAGCGCGAACTGACCGCGCACATCAGAAACCCGGCTGATAATCCGGGCCCGGCCGATGTCGAGGACCGCAGACTCGCTGTCTATCGCGAGTTGTTCTATAACAACGTCGAAAATTTTATGTCAGGCAGTTTCCCTGTCCTGCGCAGCCTGTTGACCGACGACGAGTGGCATGAACTCGTGCGCGGTTATTTCGCGAATCACATCGCGCGGACCCCTCTTTTTCCGAAACTGGCCCAGGAGTTCCTCCACTACCTCGCCGGGGATGGATGTTCATTCAACGGCCCACCCTTTATCGAGGAACTCGCACATTACGAATGGCTGGAACTCGAGGTTCTGCTCGACAAGCGCGATATTTTGACCGTTGCCGTCGATAGTTCGGCGAACTATCTCGACGGACGTCCGGTATTGAACCCGACGGCACGGGTCCATGAATACACATTTCCGGTCCACCGGATAAGCCCGGAAAACCAGCCGGCGAAGGCCCCTGACGATCCGACCTACCTGATGGTCTACCGTGACCGCGATGACGAGGCCGGGTTTATGGCGCTAAATCCGATGACTGCGCGGCTGATTGAATTGATTCAGAAAGGTCCGGAACGCTCAGGAAGAGGGCTGCTCGAACAGATCGCCGTGGAGCTGCAACATCCCGATTCCGCAGTCGTTGTGGCGGGTGGCCGACAGATTCTCGACGAACTCGCGACTCGCGACGTCGTCATAGGCGCACGATAAGCGTCCTGCTGCCGCACCTCGGGGATAGATCCCCGGCGCCGGCGGCTTCAGTGCAGATTAGTGACGGTTTGCCGATAGGTTAATCAACACTCTCCGGGGGGAAATCGTGGACGTCGGTATTATTTCGAAATTTCTTATTTCGGCGCTCGAAGTCATGGCGGCGTTGTTCGTTCTTGCGATCATCGTCGGCCTTGTGGCGGTTGCGGTCCTGTATGTCATTGACCGCAACCAGACCGAGCACGCCGTGCGGCGAAATTATCCGGTCATTGGCCGATTCCGTTATTTTTTTGAACACCTGGGAGAATTCTTCCGGCAGTATTTTTTCGCGATGGATCGCGAGGAACTGCCGTTCAACCGCGCGCAGCGAAGCTGGTGTTACCGCGCGGCAAAAAATGTCGACAACACGACCGCGTTCGGTTCCACCCGGGACCTCAGGGTTAATGGCTCGGTCATTTTTGTGAACTGTCCGTACCCAACGCTCAGCGAGGACGCCGTCGAGTCGCGCGAAGTTACGATTGGACAGGGCTGCGAGAACCCGTATACGACGGCGTCGATCGTCAATATTTCCGGCATGAGCTACGGCGCTATTTCGAAACCTGCGGTGCTCGCGCTGTCGAACGGAGCGCGGATGGCCGGATGCTGGATGAACACGGGAGAGGGCGCACTGTCGCCATATCACCTCGAAGGCGGGGCGGACATCGTGTTCCAGATTGGAACCGCGAAAAACGGTGTGCGGGACCTCGATGGTCAGTTGAGCGACGAAAAATTACGCGAGGCGGCTGCGCACGACCAGGTCAAGATGTTCGAAATCAAGCTGTCTCAGGGCGCGAAACCGGGTAAAGGCGGGATCCTCCCGGGAGCGAAGGTGAGCGAAGAGATTGCGAAGATCCGGAACATCCGGGTTGGCGAGGATGCGATCAGTCCGAACCGCCATCCGGACATCGACAGCAATGAAGACTTGCTCGATATGATCGTCCGTATTCGTGAGGTGACCGGCAAACCGGTTGGCATCAAATGTGTCATCGGCGCTTATGGCTGGCTCGACACGCTGCTCGGCGAGGTAAACCATCGCGGCGCGGCGTGCGCGCCCGATTTCATCACTGTCGACAGCGCCGATGGCGGTACAGGTGCTGCGCCGCTGCCACTGATCGATGACATGGGTTTGCCGCTGCGCGAAAGTCTTCCGCTCGTCGTCGACCGACTCGTCAAGCACGGATTGCGCGACCGCATTAAGGTGGTCGCTTCCGGAAAGCTGGTCACCCCGGCGGATGTTGCCTGGGCCCTGTGTGTCGGCGCCGACTTTGTCGCGAGCGCGCGCGGTTTCATGTTTGCACTCGGCTGTATCCAGGCGTTGCAATGCAACAAGAACACGTGCCCGACGGGTATCACGACCCACGATGCGAAGTTGCAGCGCGGGCTCGTACCGAGCGATAAGGCGCGTCGCGTTGAAAGTTACTGCAACAACCTGCATTACGAAGTTGGCATTATTGCCCACTCCTGCGGCGTGCCCGAGCCGCGTCGTCTGAAGCGATTCCACGCGCGCATCGTGTCTGACAACGGAAAATCGATTCCGTTGAATGAACTTTATCCTGAACGCAAGTCAAACGCTGCTTGAGCGTTATTGCCGGCGTATTCCCGACCGTTGTCGCGGTGGGTTATCGGTGGCAAAGCAATGCAGTACCGGGCCGGGGATGCCTGTAACGAAGTAGGGAGGGGGAAACTGATGGGACTTTTACTCTGGGGGCAGGACCTGTTTGACCGGGTTCGCAACGCATTCGACTTTGTCGGCCCGCTGTTATTGAGGCTGTACCTCGTACCCGTGTTTTTTGTCGCGGGCAGCAATAAATGGAACCCGTTTGCCGATGGCGGCACGCTCAATCCTGCCGAGGGACTCAAGAGTGTCGCGGACTGGTTTGGTAATCCCGACTGGGGACTCGGATTGCCCGCGCCTTTACTGATGGCCATTCTTGCCTGGGCCGCCGAATATATTGGCGCAATTTGCCTCGCGTTTGGATTCGCCGTGCGCTGGGTTTGTATTCCGCTCATGTTCACCATGATCGTTGCGGCCACTACCGTGCACTGGGACAACGGCTGGCAGGCAGTGCATGACCTGAAAAGCCCCCACGCCTCCGCGAACGCGGAAGCCGCCATTGAGCGTCTCGGAAAAGCGAAGTCGTTATTGCAAGAGCATGGCAACTACGACTGGTTGAGTGAACATGGCGGATTCGTGGCATCGAACAACGGTATTGAATGGGCGGCAACCTATTTCGTCATGTTGATGGCATTGATGTTCCTCGGCGGCGGCCGATTCGTCAGCGTCGATTACTGGGTCAAGCGGCGATTTAACGATTAGTACGGCACGGGCGCGTTGTGCCGGATGACCGCACGTTACGGGTCGAATCGTCCCGGCATACCCGCGCCGCGATACCGTTGATTGGCGATAACCCGGGGCTGTGGCGATGAGCACAGCCGAGATCATCGCCATCATCGCAGGTGCTGCCGCACTCGGCGCGGTATTGCAGCCGCTATCGGCCCGGTTTGGCATCCCGCATCGCGCATTGTTAATGCTCACGGGGTTTCTCGGATCCGAATTACTGGTCGGCGCCGGGGTCGACACCGGTTTACGCTGGTACCACTTCGACGAAATCGTTCTGTACCTGGTGGTTCCGGTCCTCGTGTTCGAGGGCGCCTTGTCGATCAATTTTCGCGCCGCGCGGCCCTGGTTGCCGTTCGTTCTGCTCCTCGCAGTGCCCGGAATGTTGCTGACCGCGATCCTCACGGGGCTGGGCCTGTTTGTGATGGTCGGTCACCCTGTCGGATTCCCTTTAGCGGTTGCCATGCTCGCCGGAATCATCGTTGCCGCCACCGATCCCGGGGCCATCACGGGCGCGATAAGGGGCGCCGTTCCCGGCCGGGATGTGGTGACGTGGCTGGAGGGAGAAAGCCTGTTCAGCGACGCCGCGGCGATTGTTCTCTATACGCTTATCCTCGGGCTGGCTGTGGCCAGCGAACCGCCGCCCCCGGCGTCGGATGTTGCGCTGCGCTTTTCATTCGTACTCGCCGGCGGGCTTGCTGCTGGCGTCACCGCGGGGATCATGTGGCGTTACTTTGATGCTTTCATTTCGCGCGAAGACGTCAGCGCCGTGTTGTCGGTGGCTATTGTTTACGGAGTACACAGCGTTTGTCAGAGTTTCCTCGACGTATCGGGCGTACTTGCGGTTCTTGCGTTTGCGCTGATAGCACGGCGGGATGACCGCGACCTCGCGCCCGGTGTGCTGAACACGTGGCGTATTTTCGGTTTTTTCGCCGAGACAGCGGTTTTCATCGTCGCGGGTGCGACAGTGACCTGGGCTTTGTTCCGTGATCAATGGTTGGCGATGCTGATCGGAATCGTCGCCGCGACAAGCGTTCGCTTTGTCATGGTTGCTTTGCTCGTACCGGTATGGAACGCGGCCAGTGACCCGCAACGGCGCATCAGCGCGACTCAGGGATTGTGCCTTGCCGGCGGATGCGGTCGCGGTGCGGTGGCGCTCGCGTTGGCGTTATCGCTACCGCTGGAACTCGAGGGTTGGTATACCGTTCAGGCCGTTGTTTACGGTGTCGTCATGTTTTTTCTGTTTCTGCAGGCGCCGCTATTCTCCCGCCTGTTGGCGCGGCGTCTCGGCAACGCGAATTAGCGTCAGGCATTCAGCTCAACGTTCAGTTCCGCCGGGGACGTTATCGGTAGCGGCCGGCCGCTGACCAGACCCTGCACGTAATCGATTCCAAGGCCATACAATGCCTGGCGCGTGGCGTGCGTGGTCACACCTTCGGCGACGGTTTTCATATTCAGCGTTTTCGCAATCCGGCTGCTGGCCAACACGATCTCGTAATCGACCGAGCTGTGTGGCATGTTCGAGATCGTATCTGCATTAATTTTAAGATAGTCGATTTGCAGTCGTTTGAGCAGTGCGAACGAACCCATACCGACACCAAAATTGTCCAGCGCCACCCGGTATCCATGTTCCTTCAGTTTTGCGACAAAATAGCGCGCGCGCTCGACCTGTTCGATTGATTCCGCCTCGGCGATTTTAAAGCAGAGTTTCTCCCGGTCCGTTGTCATGTTTTCGATGATGAACTCACCGAAACGGTCATCATTGATCGATTTTCCCGACACGGTCACAAAGATCGTATCCATTTCCGACAGTATCGGGTTGCCGGTCCGCAGTGCTGTCGCGGTCGATTCGATGACCCACTTGTCAACGAGCGGTAGCAGTTCGAGATGGCTGTCGGTAACGAGGAATTCTCGCGGCAGCAGGAACTCGGCCACCGGGTCCGAGAGGCGAACGAGAAGCTCGCAAACGTCGTCCGGATAGCCGGGTCGGATCGGGCGGATTCGCTGGTAATACAGTTCGAGATCGCGAGTTTGCAGTGCGTTGCGAATTTCCTGCAGGCGGTGATCGCACGCCAATCTGAATCGTTCTGACTGCTCGCGAGCACCGATCGCGACGACCTTGTTACCACCAGCGGATTTCGCGCGCAGGCATGCCGACCGCGCGCGGTTGAAAACCCGGCTCAGCGTGTCAGTCTCACGTTCGATCGCGGTCACACCAATACTCGCCGACAACTTCATATAGGTGAGGGAATATTTCACCGACAGTCGTTTAATCGTAGTCCTGAGGGACTCGGCGACCAATCGGGCTTTTTCCGGGGAGCACCGGTCAAGGAGAATCCCGAAGCGATCATCGCCGATGCGCGCCAGGACGTCGTGTTCACCAACACTGCGCTGCAACGTCGCGGCGACCTCCGCGAGTGCACGGTTGGCACCCCCGATACCGTGTGCGTCACTCAAGTAACGAAACTGGTCGATATCGAGATAGCAGAATGCGTCGTTGTCGCCTTCTCCGTTCGTCCCACGCTTGATTGCGTGGTCGATCCGGCGCTCAAATTCCGGCCGGTCGAGGAGCCCGGTCAGGATGTCATGCGTCGCGTACCAGTTCACTTTTTCGTGCAGAAGACGGCGCGGGCTCGTATCGCGCAGCAGGCATATCGTCCCGGCGTGGTTACCGTCGTCGCCCACCAGCCGCGTAATCCGGCACTCGATCTCATATTCAGTCCCGTCTGCCCGCACCAGGACGGCTCGCTCCCGTTCAGTTCTTGCCAGAGAATCAACGCGCTGACGCACGGTATTTGCCCCGGGGGCCTCCCCGGTACTGTGCGACGCGAGATGAACGATCGCCTCGAGCGGCTGTCCGTTCGCGTCCTTCAGTTCGATGCCGGTGAGCACTTCCGCGACCGGGTTCATGTAGTCGACGAGATTTCCCGGCGTCGCGGTCACGACCCCATCCGAAATGGCGCTTAAAGTTGTGCGCAGCCGTTCGCGTTCGCGATTCATACGGTTCAGGGCGCGAGCCTGGAGTTCGAATACCAATGCCGCGTTATCACCCCGGTCGCTCGTTCGCATTCCGGACACGGCAGCGAAGTCGTCCAGCGCTTTCAGAACAGTGCGGGAGAACTGGCCATAGATTGAAGCAGCGGATACGAAAAACACGAAGGCGCAAACCGTGAGTAATCCGGCGTGATCGATCGCTGCGTTCGCATTCAGGGCGGGAGTCGACGCGGCAACCAATGGTATGGAGAATGACACGTAAGCGCCTCGGCGAGGACCGAATACGCCGATAGCAGCCGTGGCCACGAACAGGGCCAGCCCGGCGAGCAGTGCTATTCGCGGTGCAGGCATAGCTGGAACTGCGATCAGAAACACCGCGCCCCAGATCGCACCGTAAATTAAAGCGAGGCCGATCTGCGCTGCGGCGTTTTGTTCCGACCCGCGTGTGAATTCCCGTGACAGCGGGGCATAAAGAGCCGCGTTCGCCACGGTAAAAATCAGCCAGCCGATCACGATTTCAGGTGCGGCGTAGCCCCAGCAAACCGCGGCGGAGGAAATCGCGGCGGCGATATTGGTGATCGACCACAGACCGACCGAACGGTGCGCGTACCAGTTCCGGGCAAATGCCGGTCGATACTCAACGTCTGCCTTTTCGTGAACGGAAATGTCGCCCACGCTGTCGATCGCGGGCGTTACTCTTTGAGTCATTTTCTGGCTGGTCCCTTGCCTGAATCGTCCATGCTGTGCCGCGCTTCCTGTGCGCGGTTCCGGTGCGGCGAATCAATGATCGCGGATACGATTCCGTCCCTTACCGGTCATATCACCACCCACCCTCGAGTCCTCCCAATGGTAGGCGTATTTCCGGACTGTCGCCCGGCAAGGCGTGTGAACGGATTCACAAGCGACGAAGTCGTAGCGTGACTCGCGTCACAATTTTTGCAGCCAGAATGTTAAGCGCGGTTAATTTGCGCGCAGCTCCGGCCTCGCGCGGGCGTTCACCGGTGACGCCGGGATCCCACGCGTAAACGCAAAGCGTTCAGCTTGATAAAACCATCCGCGTCGGCCTGGTTGTATGTCCCCGCGTCGTCTTCAAACGTCGCGAGATCTTCGGAGAAGAGGCTGTCGTTTTCGGACCGGCGTCCGCAGACGGTGACGTTACCCTTGTACAGCGACAATCGGACCGTGCCGTTGACGCAGTGTTGGGACTCGTCGACCATCGTTTGCAACAATTCGCGCTCGGGGCTCCACCAGTACCCGTTATAGACGAGACTCGCGTAACGGGGCATCAGTTCGTCTTTCAGGTGGGCGACTTCACGATCCAGGGTCAGTGATTCAATCGCGCGATGGGCTTTCAGCATGATCGTTCCGCCGGGTGTTTCGTAGCAGCCGCGCGATTTCATCCCCACGTAACGGTTTTCGACGATATCGAGTCGGCCGATTCCATTCGCGCCACCGACCCGGTTCAATTCGGCCAGAACCCTGGCGGGGCTCATCGCCTCGCCGTTGATCGCCGTGATGTCTCCCTGTTCATAGGTCAGTTCAATTTCTTCTGCGCGATCAGGGGCGTCCTCGGGCGAAACACTCCATCGCCACATCCCGGATTCGGGCGACGCCCAGGGATCTTCCAATACGCCGCCTTCGTAGGAGATATGCAGGAGGTTTGCATCCATGGAGTAGGGTGATTTTGTACCGGATTGGTATTCAATCGGAATATCGTGGTCCGCCGCATAATCGAGCAGTTTTTCGCGTGAGTTCAGGTCCCATTCGCGCCATGGCGCAATCACTTTGATATCGGGTTGTAATGCGTAGGCGCCGAGTTCGAACCGGACCTGGTCGTTCCCCTTACCCGTCGCACCGTGCGAAATCGCATCTGCGTTCGTTTCGCGCGCAATTTCAATAAGCCTCTTCGCAATCAGAGGCCTGGCGATAGAGGTGCCGAGGAGGTACTCGCCCTCGTATATCGCGTTCGCGCGGAACATCGGAAAAACAAAATCGCTGACGAATTCTTCGGTCAGATCGTCAATGTAGATTTCCCTGACCGCCATTTGTTCGGCTTTTGTCCGGGCCGGCTCGAGTTCTTCACCCTGACCAATATCGGCTGTGAATGTGACGATTTCGCAGTCGTAGGTTTCCTGTAGCCACTTCAGGATTACGGACGTATCGAGGCCGCCGGAATACGCCAGAACCACCTTTTTTATCGAATTCACGGACATTGGTCGGAAACTATGCTGGTTTGGGAGCGCGCATTGTGCCTGCGTCGCGATGATGCGTCCACACCGTCGCCGGGGTGTCCTTGACGACCCGACGCCGCTACGGTGCTGACAGGATCGTCGTTAGTTCACCCAGAAATTCGGTGGGGTTCTCGCTGTGCGGCCAGTGGCCTGCGCTTGTGATTGTGGACAGGCCGAGACGCGGGAAGAGTGGGGCGAGCATGGCGAGGTCTGCTTGTCCGACCCGATCGGAATGTTCGCCGCGGATCACGTGCATCGGCCGCTCGAATCGCGCGTCACGGGTGATCGGTATCGCCCCGACGATGTCATCGATGGCGTCGCTGATCGCGGGCAGATTGATACGCCATTTCGGCGCGCCGTCACCAAAGCGCAGGTTCTGCAGAATAAACATTCGGACTTCGTGCGCGGGGATCACCGTTGCGAGAGCCTCGTCGGCGTCGCGGCGCCGCTTCAGCGTCGCAAGATCGAGCGCGTTCATTGCGCGCAGCATCTCGCCGTATTCGTTGCGATAGGCGCGGGGTGCGATATCGACGATGACGAGTCGTCTGATAGCGACCGGGGCGTGCAGGGCATAAGTCATGGCCGCTTTACCGCCCATGCTGTGACCGATCAGTGCTGCGTCGCGGATATTCGATTGCTCTAGAAACAGGCCGATATCCGCCGCCATCGACGCGTAGTTCATGTCCGGGCGGTGCGGTGAGTCGCCGTGATTGCGCAGATCGACCGAGAACACCCGGAACTCGCCCGCGAGCTTGCGTGCGACCGACTGCCAGTTTCGTTTCGAACCAAACAAGCCGTGCAGGATAACGACCGGTGGACCGGCGCCGGTTTCCTGTGCCGCCAGAGTCACTGCCTCGACCATGTTTCAGAAGGTCGGCAGGTGTCCGAGTCGGGCCGGGTCGAAAATGCCGGCCGGCCAGATATCGAGCAACACGATGTCCTGTTCGATCCCCAGCATCGCATCGAGCTCGTCGAATTGGCCGGACGACATCCAGCGAAAATCCGTATGTTCCTCGTTGAGCTTCACCGTGCCCTCGCGCCAGTTATAGTGAAACAGGTGCAGTTCGAAGCGCCCGCCAAAGAACGTGTCGCGGACCGGGCCGATCGAGCGGCGCAGGTCGAGCACATGATCGGGACCGATTTCTTCGTCGAGTTCCCGTAATCCACATTCGAGCGGAGACTCACCATCTTCGATGTGTCCTGCGGGGAAACCCCATTTGCCGGGACCGATGGTCTCTGTCAGCGATCGCTTCAGGAACAACAGCCGATGGTCACTGTCTTCCAGCAGGCAAATCGAGAATCGATCCTCTCGTGACGGCATTGGCAGAAGATGCCCGCGAGCGCCTACAAAAGGATATGTCGAATATCGCCGAGCACCGTGGCGAGTTCACTCGTGAACTGTGCGCCGGCAACGCCGTCGATCACGCGATGGTCGTAGGACAACGCGTAGGGCAGCATCAGTCGCGGTACGAATTCGTCTCCGCTGTAAACCGGCTTCATCACAGACGGTGAGACCCCGAGTATCGCTACTTCCGGTACGTTGATAATCGGTGTAAACAAGGTGCCCCCGACGCCGCCGAGGCTCGATATAGTGAAACAACCGCCCTGCATGTCACCGGGAGCGAGTTTTTTCTCGCGTGCTTTCACGCTGATTTCCCGCAATTCCCCGGCCACGTCGTAAAGGCCTTTCTTGTCCGCATCGTGTAATACGGGGACGACAAGGCCGCGCTCGGTATTCACGGCGATGCCAATGTGAAAGTACTGTTTGCGGATTATGGATCGGCCGTCGGGTGACAGGGACGCATTGAAATCCGGATATTTCCTCAGCGCGACCACGACGGCCTTGATCAGGAAGGCGAGCAGCGTGAGTTTCACGCCGTGTTCCGCCGCGTCGTCAAGTTTGGCCTTGCGGAATGCCTCGAGGTCGGTGATGTCGGCCTCATCGAATTGGGTCACATGCGGTGCCGTGATCCAGCTCCGGTGCAGGTTTTGTCCGGTCAGTTGCCTGATCTTGCTCAGCTCATGCGTTTCGACCGGGCCGAACTTCGAAAAGTCGATGGCCGGCATTGCGGGCACCACAAATCCTGTCGCATTGTCACCGCCGGCGGACGTCAGGCGCGCCTTGACGAATGCCTTGACGTCCGGCTTCGTAATGCGCCCTTTGCGCCCGCTGCCGTCCACCCGAGATAACTCAACGCCGAGTTCCCGTGCGAATTTACGCACGCTCGGGCTTGCATACGATGGTGTCCGGCCGAGGTGTTCCGATTCAGGGACAGCCGCTACGGCTTCTTTCGCCGGAGCCGGGGCCGCATCCCCGCGGTTATCGTCCGTTGCCGAAGGCGGCGGCGTTTCCGCTATCGTTTCCGGTGCTGGTGCGGTAATTTCGGCATCGGCGTTGTTCCCGGCGGCTGGCGATGATTCCTCCGCGTCAATGATGACAATGACCGTCCCCTCCGAGATCTTGTCGCCCAATGCCACGCTAATCTCCGCGACCGTTCCCGCCTGCGGCGCCGGGATATCCATCGTCGCTTTTTCGCTTTCGAGCGTGATCAGCGGATCTTCGATCGCAATCGAATCGCCAACCGCAACAAGGATTTCTATGACATCGACTTCTTCGAAATCACCGATATCGGGAACCTTCACTTCGTATTTAGTAGTCATAGTGCTGCGACAGTCGTGCGACGATTACACAGAAACCGGATTCGGCTTGTCCGGATCGATACCGAACTCCGTTACTGCCTCTTCGACCCGCTTCGGGTCGATGCGTCCCTCATCGGCGAGCGACTTTAACGCGGCAAGGCAGATGAATTCCCGGTTTACTTCGAAAAACGCGCGGAGGTTTGCGCGCGAGTCAGAGCGTCCGAATCCGTCCGTACCGAGGCACCGATAGGGCTGCGGCACGAATTCGCGGATTTGATCGGCGTAGATTTTCATATAGTCGGTCGCAGCGACCACCGGACCATTGTGATTCGACAACGACGACTCGACAAAACTGGTGCGCGACTCTTCGGCGGGATGCAACAGGTTCCAGCGCTCGCAATCGAGCCCTTCGCGGCGCAGTTCGTTGAAACTGGTGACGCTCCAGACATTCGCGCGCACGGAGAAGCGTTCCTGCAACAGTTCCGCGGCGGCGATGACTTCGCGCAGAATCGCGCCGCTGCCCAGCAGCTGGATATCAGCTTCGGATTGTTCGTGAAACAAATACATTCCCTTGACGATGCCTTCTTCACAGCCGTTCGGTAGCGCCGGATGAGTATAGTTTTCGTTCATCACCGAGATGTAATAGAAAACGTTCTCCTGCTCGGCGAACATGCGGCGCATACCGTCGTGGATAATCACGGCGAGCTCGTAGGCGAACGTCGGATCGTATGACACGCAGTTAGGGATCGTCGATGCCTGCAGGTGACTGTGGCCGTCCTGGTGTTGCAGTCCTTCGCCCGCGAGGGTTGTCCGACCCGCGGTGCCGCCGAGCAGGAACCCGCGGGCCTGCATGTCGCCCGCAGCCCAGGCGAGATCGCCAATGCGTTGAAAACCGAACATCGAGTAATAGATGTAGAAGGGAATCATCTGCAGGTTGTGATTGCTGTATGCGGTGGACGCAGCGATCCAGGAACACATGGCTCCTGCTTCGTTGATCCCTTCTTCGAGGATCTGGCCGCTCTTGTCTTCGCGGTAGTACATAACCTGGTCGTGATCGACCGGCTCGTAAAGCTGGCCGACCGAGGAATAGATACCGAGCTGCCGAAACATGCCCTCCATGCCGAACGTTCGGGCTTCGTCCGGAACTATTGGTACGACCCGGGGCCCGAGAACCTTGTCCCGGGTTAACGCGGTCAGAAGCCGCACGAACGCCATCGTCGTCGATATTTCGCGTTCGCCCGTGCCTTCGAGCATGTTCGAAAAAATTTCGAGCCCCGGGATTTCAAATGATTCCGCGCTGGTACGACGCTGAGGGAGAAAACCACCCATGGCCTCGTTACGTTCACGGAGATAGATCATTTCCGGCGAATCATCGGCTGGCTTGTAAAACGGCGCGTCGGCGATTTCCTCATCCGAAATCGGGATGTTGAAGCGATCGCGGAAATGTTTCAGCGACTCCTCGCCCATCTTCTTTTGTTGATGGGTAATATTCTTCCCTTCACCGGCTTCGCCCATGCCGTAACCTTTGACGGTCTTGCACAGGATGACGGTGGGCTTACCGTTGGCGTTCATCGCTTCGGCGTAGGCGGCGTATACCTTGTGCGGATCATGCCCGCCGCGATTAAGGCGCCAGATATCGTCATCGCTCAGGGTTGCGACGAGCTCCTTCAACTCCGGGTATTTACCGAAAAAGTGTTCGCGCACATACGCACCGTTGAACGCTTTGTAGTTCTGGTATTCGCCGTCTACCGCTTCTTCCATGCGTTGCAGCAACAAACCCTTCGTATCGCGGGCGAATAAAGGATCCCAGTAGGAACCCCAGATCACCTTGATGACATTCCAGCCCGCACCGCGAAAATCTGACTCGAGTTCCTGGATCACTTTCCCGTTCCCGCGTACCGGTCCATCGAGCCGCTGAAGGTTGCAATTGATCACAAACACGAGATTGTCGAGGTTTTCTCTCGAAGCAAGTGCGGCGGCGCCAAACGCCTCCGGCTCGTCCATTTCGCCATCGCCCATGAATGCCCAGACTTTACGCGAGTGCGTGTCGCTGAGACCCCGGTTTTCCAGGTAGCGCATGAATCGGGCCTGGTAGATCGCCATGATCGGGCCGAGCCCCATGGACACGGTCGGGAATTGCCAGAACTGCGGCATCAGCCAGGGATGCGGGTAAGACGTTAATCCGTTGCCGGCAACATCCTGGCGAAAATTATCGAGTTCTGTTTCGGAAATCAGTCCGAGGAGGTAGGCTCGCGCATAAATGCCTGGTGCGGAATGGCCCTGGAAGAATACGAGGTCGCCGCCGTGGTCCTCGCTCGGCGCGTGCCAGAAATGGTTGTAGCCGATTTCGTACAGCGTCGCGGCGGACGCGTAGCTTGCGATATGTCCGCCCAGTTCAGAGTTGCGCCGATTCGCCTTTACGACCATCGCCATCGCGTTCCAGCGGTTGATCGACCGGATCCGGGCTTCGAGCGCCGGGTCACCCGGGGTGTACTGCTCTTTGTGCGCTGGAATCGTATTGATGTAAGCGGTATTCGCGGAGTACGGGAGATAGGCGCCCAAGCGTCGCGCTTTATCGATCAACCGCTCCATCATGTAGTGGGCGCGTTCGAGTCCCTCGACTTCGATCAGTGACTCGAGCGCTTCGAGCCATTCGTTTGTTTCCTGCGGGTCGGGGTCGCTGGTGCTGGACATCAGGTTTATTGCTCAATTCGGTTCACGTGCGCCGGCCATGTCGCGCTTCGATTGTAGATCAAACAGGGGCAAACAGCCCCGCTTAAATCCGCGTCCCTGGCGGCGTTCGAAACGGGACGGCCCGAGCGCACAAAATCACCAGGTGTGCACTGAAATTGACGGCGCCAGAGATAAAAACTTGATGGCGGGCGCGGGCGCACCGTGCATTCGAGGCTAACCCGATGTTTCTGAAACCGGACACGGCCCTTCACGTTCGCATTTGAGCCCGTTTTCGTACATGAATCGAATAAATTCCGCGCCAGGCACGAATCGCTCCTGAAGTCCCTTGATGTGCTGACCCCGATCGATCTCCGTTAAATAACAGTCCGTCGTCTCTCCCACAGTGTTGCACGCAAAGTCCAGTGGACGGATCTGGTCGGAATTCGTCTGCAGTCGATATCCGTCAGGGAGGCGCTGCCAGGAGCGAACAAATCGGGTCCCTGAACAATCGCAAGACAGATAACGGTCGGCAAACTCGATCAACTTGCCGACCGTGATGGGCGGGGCGTTTTCGTCCGCCGGCGGATTAATCAGTTTCGCGGTGAGCAGTTCCCGTGGGGTGACCTGGAAATTGACCGCGGCTGTCGTCGTGGCGGGCTCGGGATCCGGGGATTTGTTGCGCTTGATTAAAGACGGTGTCGAACAACCCGCGAGCATGACCACGGTGAGGCATGTCGTGAGCGATGCAACACGTCGGCGCGCGTGATATCGAGAATTGAAGTGCATACTTTAGTCGAAGTTTTCCAGCTTGAAGTGATGCTTTTCGCGTTCGAAAAGTATCTTCGCCACGATGATATCGAGAATACTGTGGACGCGTTTTTCGAGTTTCCTGCGGCGGTTAAAGTCAGCCGGCGCAAAATAGTCGATGCGGTTCGCGTTGACGAGTTCCCGGCAGACGGACACAGAATCCTCATTGTTCGGGTTGTGCACGGCAACAGCGAATCCACCGTAGTTTTTTACCACCGTCATACAAGGTACATCGGTCAAACCGTCGCCGATGTAGAGCATATTATCGAACGGGATCGGACGTTCTGTTTCGGGCATGAATTCGTTAATCGAATCACCTGACGCTTCGCGTCCTTTGTTAATCCGGAACAGGTATTGCGTTTTGCTCGTGTCGTTAATCACGATGGTCGGAAAGCAGGCCGCCTCGTGGTGATTAAAATAGTACTGCGAGGCGTAAATCCTCTCGAAATGCGATTTGATGCTGATTCCCTCGAGAATCTCGCTCAGGCCTGCCGAGATTATATAGTGGCGAACCAGCACTTTGCCGTCAGATTTCTCTTTGACGTATTCGTTAATTCGTTCAAACCAGGATTCGACCCCGGGGTAATAAACGATTTTGGCGGCGAGCTTGCGCAACGCGTCGCGGCTCAGGTGTTTTTTGTTTTCGTCGATTTTCTCTACGAGCAGCCGCATGTAGGTCAGGATGCTGTCCCCGCCCGTGCGCTTAACCTCTTCGTTCACTTCGTCCCAGAACGATTCGCCGCTGATGCCGAGTTCCGGCAAAACGGTGTATTCCTGCATGGGCTGCGGGGTCAGCGTCCCGTCAAAATCGTAGACCATCGCAAGGACGTTGCGCGTAAATCGCGGTTTGTTCCCGGCAGCCATAACTAGTCCGGGTTTCCCGGCGTCTCGCCGCGCAGGCCTCTCAACTCACGTTCGTAGCAGGTGAGCATCTCTTCGCTAAAGCATGCAAACATAATTCTGCGCAGGGATTTTGTTCGTGATAATTCGCCGTAACAGGTAGTCACTGCGATGCGAGTGGCCTTGGACATAGGGTAACCATACACGCCGCAGCTGATCGCGGGAAATGCAATGGAACGCAGCTGCGAATGTTCCGCGAGCGCAATGGCTTCACGGTAACAACTTGTGAGCAGTTCTGCCTCGCCGGCGCTCCCACCGTGCCACACGGGACCGACGGTATGGATGACGTGGCGCGCCGGCAAATGATATCCGAGAGTCATTTTTGCGGCCCCGGTCGCGCAACCACCCAGGGTCCGGCACTCGTCGAGCAGTGCTTCGCCGGCCGCACGATGGATTGCTCCGTCGACCCCGCCACCGCCCAGCAACGTGTTGTTCGCCGCGTTGACGATCGCGTCGCATGCGAGCGTCGTGATGTCGGCCAGGTTCGATTCAATCGTCGGTTCCGACGTCATAATGTCGCCGTCGTTCAGCGCCCGGGCGCCGCGACAGGTCTTTCCAGGATTGGCCGCCAACGGTCCGCTTCGAGCGCGAACGTCATTTTTTCCGGGCCGCCTTTCTCTGAATCGAAATAGACAGTCGCGCGATCGCCCTTAATTATCTCGCGCGAAAAACGCGCCGTTCTCGCCGACTCCGCCCGCAGCGCGATGGCTTGCGGTGCCGTCCGTTCAACCGCGGCCATTAATGCGACAAAAAATTCTCGCGGGGTCATGGTATCGAGCACTGCCGGCGCAATTTGAAACTTCCTGCGCATACTTTCACGATACCGCGGGTCGCGTTTTACGTGCGTGAGGACACGTATCGTGTCCTGTCTCGAGGCGTCGGCGAGGCTATCCCAGAGCCCGCCGTAGTCGCGTTCCGCATAGGCGTTCATGGATCGCTCCCAGCCGGCGCGCGGAGTATCTGCGCCGAACTCCCCGCACCCCGTTATCAGCGCGGCGAGGATGGGCAAGGCGACAACGAGCCGCCATTCGAAGGTCATTTAGCGGCGGGTTCCGGCGGAGTCGTCACTTCCCATTTCCCATCAACGCGTTTCATATGAACGACGGTACTGCTTTTTTCTTTCGACTGGATCTGCTCGTAGGTCGCTTTAGCGACGGCCCGATCGCCTTTCGTCTCGGTAATTTCGACATCTGTGACCCGGACATTTTCGTTCAGTTTGCGATGACTTTCCTCACGGGAATGCGCCATGGCGTCGTACTGGTCGGGGTCGGAAATTTCGCGCAGGAGCGCTTCGTTTTTCGATTCCCTGCCGTAGACGAAAACTTCGGCAGTGTCTGCCGCTTTCTCGAGCGACGTCTCGCCTCCGGCTTTTAACCGATCAGCCGTCGCCGAACCCGCGAACAATAACGCGGTGAGACCGCTGACGAGAACTATTCTTCCGCATCCGATCATTTCCGTACTCCTCAATAAATAATCCCTGATGTTATCCGTTGCGGCAGTGCAGGGTCGCTCCGGGCGTGCCGCGGTCTGATTCTCTGACCCGAAATATCGCGCGGCGTTCAGTCCTCGAGGAGTATGCAGGCGAAGTGCATAACTTCGTGCATTGAGTCGAGCACGGAGTGCGCGAGTTCACGTGTTTCGTCATCCGGTGGTTTCAGATCCGGCACCATAATCGTATGCATCCCGGCGGCTGCCGCGGACAATACGCCGACCTTCGAGTCTTCGATCGCAATGCACTGCGACGGCTCGATGCCAATACGTGCCGCTGCCGCGAGGTAGATATCGGGTGCAGGTTTGCCGTTCTCGACCTCGTCTCCACCGATCAGGTGCTCGAACCGTTGTCCGATGCCCGCAATCTCCAGCGCAGCGCGCGCGCGGTGGTGATGGGTGGAGGTCGCTATCGCATGCGGTACGCCATCACCGCTAAGCCTGTCGACGAAGTCGAGTGCGCCCGGCTTCACTGCGATGCCATGTTCGTCGACGTGATCGAGCCAGATTGCGCCGAACGCGTCGCGAAATGCCTCAAGTGGAAAATCATCGCCGAATTCCGCGCGAATACCCGCTTCCACTTCGTATCCGGGTAAACCAAGCAGACGGAAGAACAACTCGTCGCTGAATATCCGATCGAATTCAAGGGCAGCGCGTTTTGCGACCGTGCGGAATACCGGTTCGGAATCGATCAGCGTACCGTCCAGATCGAAGATGACGGCGCGAAACGTCATGCCGCAGCGACCCCGGGTTGATTCGTGAAGTGCCGAACCGCCGCGGCGAGTTCGCTGTAGATCGAGTCCGGTTCACGACCGGCGGATTTGAGGAAGTGAAATGAATGGTCGGCGCCCGCGAACTGACGCAGCGTGGCGGTGGTGGACAGGTTCGCACAGACGCTTCCAATCGCATCATTGTCGGCGAGTCTGTCGCGGGTACCCTGGAGAAACAGCATCGGCAGTGAGATATCTCCGAGGTGCCCGGCACGATCGAGGGAGATCTTTTTTGCGGGGTGTAGCGGGAAGCCAAAGAAAATCAGACCCGCCGCCCCGGTAAGCCGGTCTTCGGCGGCTGCGATCGATGCCATGCGACCCCCCATCGATTTTCCCCCGATGTAAAGTGGCCGGCCGGCTGCGGCTTCGCGCGCCCGCGGCACCATCCCGGCGATCGTGCTGGTCAGAACCGGCTGGCGATCAGGCGGTTTACGTCCCTTTTCCATGTACGGAAACTGGAACCTGAGCGTTGCTATGCCGGATTCGAGCAAGGCGTCCGACGTCTTGCGCATGAATTCGTGATGCATACCCGCGCCCGCCCCGTGAGCGAATAACACTAAAGTCGCGCAAGCTGGTGAATCGACCAATTCGGCAGAGATTCGTTCCAGCGAACGGCCGGTATCGATTTCGACGTGCATTATGTTTCGATCTCGCTCAGCAGCGACTCGAGCAACAACGCCGGATCCGAATGCCTCACGATCTGGTTCACATCGACGGCGTTAATAAAACCCGCCTCCGCGAACCGGTCCAGCATGCCGAACCAGGGTGCGAAAAAATCACTTGTATCGAGCACCCCGACAGGGCCGTGAAGCTGCCGCAGCTGACGCCACGTGATGACTTCGAGGAGCTCGTCCAGCGTGCCGAGCCCGCCGGGCATCGCGATGAATAAATTGCCGAGGGCCATCATTCGTTCTTTGCGTGCGAATAAGTCGCCGACGACTATCTTTTCGCTCAACCGGCCATGAACGATATCTGCGTGGTCGAGGAACGCGGGAATCACGCCGATAACTTCGGCGCCATGCGCGATGGCCGCATCTGCGAGATGGCCCATCATGCCGATGCGGCCTCCGCCAAAAACCAGTGTCGCGTTGCGTTCAGCGATCGCCTGCCCCAATGCCTCGGCTGCCGCCCGGAAGGCGTGGTCGTGACCGGAGCGTGCACCGCCGAAGACGCAAACAGAGATCATTTGCCGCCGACCGTCATGGCGACGGCTCAGGGGATGTGATCCAAACGAGGGTCCCCGAGGTCACCTGCCACGCATCCGCGGCGTCACGTTGCAGCCCGATCAGGCGCCCGGAGCCGCATTCGTAACCACATTCAAATTCGAGATACAGCAACGCCGCCCGACCGATGTCGTCGATTCCCGGCCGCGATACCCGAACGATTCCGTCGGTATCGGGAAATTGCGTGTGAAATTGCTCCCAGTTCGTTGCCGGATCCGACTGATTGAAGATCGCCTCTCGGCGGGTCTGTGCCAGCAGTTCGAACTGCGTACGCAGCGACAATTGCGCCTGCAGCGTGTATTGCCTGCGGTTCGTTCGCAACCAATCGGCGATCGCGGCAGCGCTGGTACCGAGCTCCCGGGCAATGTCCTCGCGGTTCATACCGGGATCTTCGATGTTGATAACCGCGCCCGTCGTGCGGCCGTCGATGATTACCAGAGACGCCTCGGCACCGATGCCGTGATTGAGTGCGGCCGAAATGATGTCGTATTCCGCATCGTAGAGTTTTGTCGCCGCTGCCGCAAACGAGCTCATCACGAGGCCGGCGATCACGGCTGCGGCGCGGAAACGCCACGCTCCCGGTGTGTTCCCGCGGTGATGATTCGAGGCTGCGCGTGACCGAAAAGCAAATATTGTCACGTGGATGTTCCCGGTGCTGCGGGCACTTCGGCCATTGCTGACCCGACTTCATCGACGCCGAAAATAACCCGGTAGAGCACGCCGTATCCGGCGTACCACAGCGGCACCGTCCAAATCCAGCCAACGACGCTCAACAGCCCGAGCAACACGAGCATTCCGAATAATATAAACACGGCGAACAGTTTAAACCAATGTGCCGTGACTGCCTTGCGCGATGCCTCCATTGCCGCCCACGGTCCCAGTCCCTTGTCGACGACGAGCGGCAGGGAAAACAGGTAGGCGACGGACAGGTACACCCCGGGAACGACGAGCAGGAATAGCCCGAGCGTCGTTAGAAACGACATCAGGATCGCCGTCACGATCACCGGAACCGTCGATCCAAGATACGAAAACGGCGTTCCAAACCGTACCGGGAGATCGGCCGCCCGGCGAATTCCGAGCATGAGGAATCCGACGAGAAACGGATAAACAACGGTCATGAGACCGAGCTGCATTATCAGCTGCGCTGCGAGGCCGGGATGTTCGACGCCGGTGACGCGAGTGACGAGCAGAGTAAGGAGTACGCCCGCAACGAGAACAACCCCGAAGACCGCAAGGCCGGCCACAATGGTGATGCGTTTAATGCCCCGGGTACCCAGCCACGCTTCGCGGGTTACCGCTACGATATCGAAGTCATACCTGCCGGCGACGGCATCGTCGAGATTGCCGTAGTCCGCTTCGGCTTGCGCAGGCAGGGTTTCAGTCAGTGCCATTGCGCACGGTCCGCAGACACGAGAACGGTGGGATCGTCATTCAGGTTTCGCGGCATGAGAGCGAAAATCAGCGTAGCCCCATATCGCGCACGATCGTCGCCGCAATTTCCTCGATCGAGATGGTGGTCGTGTCGAGAAACGGGATGTGTTCGCTGTGAAACATCGCTTCAGCCTGGGCCACCTCGGCGCGGCACTGACTGAGCTGGGAGTAGACACCCTGTGGCCTGCGTTCCTGTCTGATCCGACTGAGTTGTTCCGGGACAATGGTGAGCCCGTAAAGTTTGGGGCGGCATCCGCCGAGGATTTTCGGCAGGCGAGGCCGGCCGAAGTCGTCGTCGGTTAGCGGGTAGTTCGCAGCCGACAGGGAATAATGCATCGCGAGATACAGGCATGTTGGCGTTTTCCCGCAACGGGACACACCGACGAGGACGATATCGGATCCGTCGATATCGCGGGTGGACAGACCATCGTCGTGGCTCAGCGTGAAATTCAGCGCGTTGAGTCGTTGTTCATACTCGCCGACATTGCCAATTCCATGCATCCGACCGGCGGTGTGGGAGGAGGCCATACCCAATGCATCCTCCAGCGGTTCTATAAACGTGCCAAACAGATCGAAGACATAATCGTTGCAGGAAGAAATGACGAACTGCGTCGCCGGATCGGTCAGCGTGCTGAACACGAGCGGCGCCACCCCGTCGCGTTCACGTGCGCCGCGGATCGTGGCCGCGGCTTTTTCGGCGTCCATTTGGTTCGTCACGAACGGCACATTCGTGATGTCGAATTCAGCATCGGGAAACTGGGTTAACAAACTGCGTCCGAGCGTTTCGGCGGTAATGCCGGTGCGGTCGGAGACGAAATACACTTTGCGCTTCATGGTGTGAGTCCGTTTTTTGACGTCTGTTAACCCGGGCGAACCCGGCGGACAGGGTGCCGCCGCCGTGGCACCGCCGACTGATAGCCAGCGGCTGTTTGTCGGGTACAATGCGCGCCACACTCAGGCGCAGCGCGGGCCGCTCAATGACGGATTATATCGTTCCACTGGACCAGATCGGTATGGACGACCTGAATCAGGTCGGCGGGAAAAATGCATCACTCGGGGAAATGATTCGCCATTTGAGCGCGAGCGGCGTCAGGGTGCCCGGCGGATTCGCGACCACCGTGGCCGCGTTTGATGAATTCCTTGCCCGCGACGGGTTGGAGAACAGGATTTACGAATGTTTGCGCGGCATCGACGTCGATGACGTTCCCGCGCTGACCGAGGCGGGCCGCAGCATTCGAGCCTGGATCGCCGAGACACCGCTACCCGAAGCCCTCGTCGTCGCGGTAGAGGCCGCCTATGCCGGGATGAGTGAAGGCGAGACGGACTCGTTTTCCGTGGCCGTGCGCTCCTCGGCAACGGCTGAAGATTTGCCGACCGCCTCGTTTGCAGGCCAGCAGGAAACGTATCTGAACGTGCGCGGGCTCGACGACATCAAACGGCGCATCAAGGATGTTTTCGCGTCATTATTCAACGATCGCGCGATCGCCTACCGCGTGCATCACGGATTCGATCATGCGCAGGTCTCGCTGTCTGCCGGGATCCAGCGCATGGTCCGTAGCGACATCGGCGCGAGCGGAGTGATGTTTACACTCGACACCGAGTCGGGATTCCGCGACGTCGTGTTCATTACCTCGAGTTACGGCCTCGGTGAACTCGTCGTACAGGGCGCTGTGAATCCCGATGAGTTTTACGTGTACAAACCCGCGCTCGCGGCATCACGGCCGGCGATTCTGCGGCGCAACGTCGGCAGCAAACACGTCACCATGGATTACGCTGCGGACGGTGACGGTGACCACGTTGCGACGCACCCGGTCGATGACGCCGATCGCATGCGCCTCAGTATCGATGACGCCGATGTCGAGGCACTCGGCCGGATTGCGCTGGCGATCGAAGCGCACTATGAACGCCCGATGGACATCGAATGGGCCAAGGACGGCGTCAATGGTGAACTCTACGTCGTTCAGGCGCGGCCGGAAACCGTGCAGAGTCACGACAACCAGGTGATCGAACGCTACGAGATCAAGAGCAACGCACCGGTTCTGAGCGAAGGAAGAAGCATCGGGCAGCGCATCGGCAGCGGGCGTGCACGTGTTATCAGCTCGATCGATTCGATGGATGATTTGCGTGAAGGAGACGTGCTCGTCACGGACATGACGGATCCGGATTGGGAGCCGGTCATGAAACGGGCGTCTGCCATCGTGACGAACCGCGGTGGGCGTACCTGCCACGCTGCGATTATTGCGCGCGAACTCGGTGTGCCCGCCGTGGTCGGCTGCGGCGACGCAACGGCTCGTATCGACGACGGGCGTGACGTGACCGTGTCGTGCGCGGAAGGCGATACCGGGTTCATTTACGACGGCGCGATCGATTTTGAACGGCACGAAATTCAACTCGGCGCGATGCCGGACATCCCGGTCAAAATCATGATGAATGTGGGTAATCCCGATCGCGCATTCGCGTTCGCAAACTTGCCGCACCGCGGGGTCGGCCTCGCCCGGCTCGAATTCATCATTAATCGAATGATTGGAATTCATCCCCGCGCGCTGCTCGAATTTGATGAGTTGCCCGAGGCGCTCAGGAGTGAAATCGGCCCGCGATGTTCGGCCTACGGATCGCCGCGGGAGTTTTTCGTCCAACGGCTCGTCGAAGGTATATCGACAATAGCTGCGGCGTTTGCACCCGAACCGGTGATCGTCCGGTTGTCGGACTTCAAATCGAATGAATACGCGAATCTTGTCGCCGGGTCGCGCTACGAGCCCGATGAGGAAAATCCCATGCTCGGGTTTCGCGGTGCTTCCCGTTACATCGCAGAATCGTTTCGCCCGTGTTTTGAAATGGAGTGCGAGGCGCTGCTGCAGGTCCGCAACGAGATGGGCCTGACCAACGTTGAAGTCATGGTGCCCTTCGTACGAACCGTGGCCGAAGCAGCGCAGGTTATCGATTTACTCGCAGAGTGCGGGCTGCGGCGCGGCGACAATGGATTACGCGTCATTATGATGTGCGAACTGCCATCGAACGCGTTGCTCGCGAGCGAATTTCTCGAGTTTTTCGATGGGTTTTCCATCGGGTCGAACGATCTGACCCAGCTCACCCTCGGGCTTGACCGGGATTCCGGGCTAGTCGCGGAAACATTTGACGAGCGGGATGCCGCCGTGAAGCAATTGATGGCACTCGCCATCGAGGCGTGCAGAAGTGCGGGGAAGTACGTCGGAATTTGCGGACAGGGACCATCGGATCACGAAGACCTGGCAGAGTGGCTCGTCGGACAGCACATTGACAGCATATCGCTCAATCCCGATACCGTTGTCGAAACCTGGATCGATCTCGCCGCCAGGTGAATGCAGCCCCGTCTGTCTAGCAGCCGAAGCCGGTAACCAGAGCATCGCCATTTGATCCGCCGGTCGCGGCGTCTCTCAGAGATATTCTTCGAGGACCTCGCGTTCGGCGGCAGAAATTTCGATGTTCTGCACCCGGTTTCGTATCATCGGGTCGGTGATCTGACCGGTCTCGAGCAACACGCGCTTTTCTTCCGCAAGTAGCGTGTCGAGAAAGAACAGGTTGCTCGGTGGAATCATCGCCTGTCCGACCATCATCTGGAGCTCGTCGGTCATGGCTCTGAAATGCCCGATTTCCATCTCTGCGCGTGATTGCGCAAATCCCGGTGTCGCAATACCACCGGCGTAGATCGCATGCACTTCCATTTTGTAGCTCATAATCGTCGACGCGTCGGCACCGTTTGCTATCGTGGTCTCGATGGAATGCAGGCGCGCCGACAACAGCCCTCTCAATGTTTCCAGCAGGTCCGGGTCTTCCAGCCGTTCGCTGTACACATCGAGGATATTGTCGACGTCCAGTCCCGCGTAGGTATCGGTAGAGAAGATTTCGTCCCGCCGGTAGGAGAGCAGCTTGTAGGACTTAAACCCGATGACGGAAAGAATATCGGTTAATTCGCGGATATTTTTGTTAAAGCCGAGCGCGCATACGAGCTGCGGATGATTGACCCCCAGTTGCCGCGCGGTATGGTTGATTTTCGCGATGAAATCATCCGTCCCCAGCGGTTTCACGCGGTAGAATAACTGGACCAGTTTTTCTGCCGTCGCGGCGAGGATATCGCGAAATTCGGTCATGAGGTGAGCAGCTTAAGCTGTTCCTCGAGCACCCTGCGTTCCTGTTCGGAAACCGATTCGTCTTCGAGGCGTTGCTCTACGAGTAGTTTCGGGATCAGGCCTTTCATAATCAGTCGGCGCTTTTCTTCGGGCAGTATCGTGTCGCGGAAGAATAAATCTCCGATAGGAATTAACCGTGCTTCGACGATCATCACGACTTCGTTCAGCAGTGCGCGGAAACCACTGTGGGTCTGATTGAGCCGTTCTTCGGAGAACTCGATTTGGGCAACGCCGTCGTTGTATATCGAGCGCATTTCCTTTTTGTAGCGCTCAATGATGATCGAATTCACGGTCGCTTCGATTCGATCTTCGATATGACGTAAACGGTTGCTCAGCAAGTACTGCATGACCTCGAGCATTTTCATGTCGTGCGGGACGTGCAAATAAATTGCGAGCACGTCCTTGATCCCGAGGCGATCGTAGATATCGTTTGCGAAATATTGATTACGCTCTCGTGCGAGTGCATCGTAGGACTCGAATCCGAGGATCTCGAGGACGTCGGGTAAATTCTGGATATTCGAATTGAAACCGAGCGCGCATACGAGTTGGGCGTATGTGAGCCCGAGCGTGCGCGCGTATTCTCGCGGTGAACCCGGCGATTTCCCGTTGACACCGGCACTCGACCTGTAAAGCAGTTTCAGCAGGTCTTCGCCTGAAGCTGTGAGGATGTCCTGAAATTTCGACATGGGCCGGGTGTGCGTATCGATCGAATCGTCGCCATGATATCACCGCACAATGGCACGCCTCCAAGCGTCGCAGCCGGCCACGATATCGACAGCGATTAACGGACTCGCGCCCCGCAGCCGGGTCGGTCCCGGTCCGGGCAATTATTGTGTCATGAGCGCCTGTACGGAACGGAACCGGCGGATCCACGGTTTCGTGCCGGTTAGTGCCGGTGGCAGGTTATTGAGATAGTTCAGGGCATCGAGGTAACTCGAGAATGACCCGATCAACGCCAGGTAGCGGGTGTCTCCGGTGCCCGGCACGCGGAAGAAAGCGCGCGCCGCGGACAGTTCGAATTGCCCGAGTATGGCGACAATGGCCGATTTATCGCCACCGTTCGCTACCTGCAGCGTGTAATGCGACCCATCTTGGCGGAGGACCCAGTCGGAGTCCAGGATCGTGTCACCCGCCGCGTTGTCCGGCAGGCGTTGCAGCGCCGGTTTTGCACGTTCGAACCCCGCATCCGCCGCGCGGGAGTACCACGACGCGGCGCGTGTTACATCGGTTGGGCAGGCGATGCCATGTTCGTACATGATCCCCAGATTATATTGTGCGACGGCCATACCGGCGGCGGCGGCGCGCTCAAAATCAGAACAGGCGGACCGGTAGCGTACTGAATCGGGCGCGTCGCGAAGTTCGAGAACCCCGATCGCGAACCAGGCAGCAGCGATATCGTCTTCGGCAGCCAGGCGAAACCATGACTCCGCCGCTTCCGGGTCGGCCTGCACGCCGTTGCCGCGTAACGTAGCGACACCAAGGTTGTAGGCGGCACGATTCGATCCCGCCTCGGCCGCGCGACGCCACCACCGCATCGACTCGGCGGCATCGGGTGTGACCCCGTCGCCCAGGTAATAACGATTTCCGAGCTCAAGCGCGGCCTCGGGGACACCCTGCCCGGCTGCCTTGTGCAAGAGCGCCAGCGGCGTTTCCGGGTAATCCGTTGCGAAGCGGCCCGATTCCATCAACGTGGCGAGCGCCGCCTGCGCTCTGGGGTCACCGGCTTCGGCGAGGACGGTCAGAATGTTCGCGGCGCCTGCGTAATCGAGGCGTTCAAGGGCACCGAGTGCCGAATCGAGTTCGGACGCCCGACTCCCGCCCGCAGCGATCAGACCCGTCAGCGCGACGGCGAAGGCCACTGCGCGTACCGATTGCAATTCAGGCCTCAAGGGGTTCAATGCAATGCGGCGTGTCATTTGCGGGCGCGTTGACGAAGGTGCTGACCGGGTAGGGCACGAATGTGCCGACGGGCGCCGGGCCCAACAGTTCGAGGTGCGCCGCTCGGTCAGCATCGTTGTCGAGCCAGACCGAATAGTGATCGCGGTCGAGTACGACCGGCATGCGGTGGTGTAACCCGGCCAAATCCTCACTCGCGGCGCACGTGACGATACTGCAGCTGTAGTAGGGCGGGTCGTCTTCGTGCACCCACCGTTCCCACAAGCCGGCGAACGCAAAAGGTATGCCCGGGTCACGTGCGATGTAATAGGGTTGTTTGTGGTCGCCCTGCTTGACCCATTCGTAGTAACCGTCGGCGAGCACGAGGCAGCGCCGTTTCGCGAATGCCGCACGAAACGATGGTTTTTCGGCAACCGTTTCCGCGCGCGCATTGATCGCGCGAGCGCCGGATTTTTTGTCTTTTGACCAGCCGGGAACGAGACCCCAGTGTAACCGCGCGGCTTTCAGTTCGTCGTCGCGACGTACGATCGCCGCAACCGCCTGGCTCGGAGCGACGTTAAAGCGCGGTTCCCAGCCAGCCAAATCCTCTACGCCGAACTCATTGGCCAGCGTCTGCCCGTCCGTTGCCAGCGTGTAACGTCCGCACATGTTCGACGATCCTATCCGTAATACCCGCTCATGCTATGCCTCTCATTTGCTTCGCGATGGCATAGATCTCGAGCGCGTCAAAAACGTTGTCGGTCGTTTCAAACAGTTTGGCGATGCAAGCACGCTGAATCTCAAGCTTGAAACCGCCGAACCCCAGCGCCCCGTAACAGATTTTCCCGTAGCGTTCGGCCCCCCGGTCGGTCATTTCGATGCCGTCAATCCCGAGCGGCGGTGTTGCGTTGGCATCGATCACAATATCCAGGCTGTCGAGAGTCTGCCACTGTTTCGGCGCGATGAGCTGTACCCCGGCCGCCCCCGTTGCAATCACGATATTGGCGCCTTCGAGAACGGCGTTCATCGAAGCGTTGTCGCTCGCCGCCGCGGCCTGCAGTTCCACGCCGAAAGAACGCTGCATCGCCTCGCACGCCCCCTGAGCGCGCAGCAATTTGCGCGACGTCAGCACGACTTCGGCCCCTTCCTTGGCGAGCATCAGACCTGCGCGCTGCCCGACGGGGCCGGTCCCCGCGAGTATCACGGCACGTTTGCCCCTGATTTCGACATGTTCGCGCGCGAACGCAACGGCGGCCGCCGCGGTTGTATTGCTGCCGTTACTGTCGAGCATGATCGAGACACGAAAATCATCGAAAAAATGGTTCTTGATCGCATTCAGCAACGCCTCGCCCTCGGCCATGTCGCTGCCGGTCACGAACAACGCGGTGTTGCGTTTGCTCTTTGGCGCGCGGGTGAAAATGGCGCCGTCGACCATCTTGCCGACATTTTTGGGCGTCAGGCCGCCGTGCACGGTGACATGATCGGCGCCGCCGTCGTAGGCGACGATGGTGTCAAACGTATTCGCGATCGGGTCGGTGTCGAATTGAAATAGCAGTTTCTTCAAGGGGTTCTCCTGCCTGAAGTTTGGTTCCGGAACTGGCGATGCCCGATACTCACGGATCCGTCGGTCGGAAACGCATGGAAAAGTCTGTTGCGCGCAGATGTTTCGTCAACGCGCCGATTGATATGAAATCGACACCGGTTTCAGCCACTGCCCGCAACCCTTCCTGCTCGAATCCGCCGGATGCTTCAAGTTTTACCCGGTTTCCGTTCACGGCGACCGCACGACGCAGGTCCGTGTTGGAAAAATTGTCGAGTAACAGTATGTCCGCCCCGCACGCGAGGGCGACTTCCAATTCGTCGATCGTTTCGACCTCGATTTCCAGGGTCAGGTCTGGAAACTGTTTCCTCATTCGGGTGATCGCCGCTTCGATCGAACCGGCGGCCTCGATGTGATTTTCCTTGATGAGAATGGCGTCGAACAAACCAATCCGGTGATTTTTTCCGCCACCGCACACGACCGCGTATTTCTGCGCACTGCGCAATCCGGGCAAGGTCTTGCGCGTATCGAGCAGCGTCGTTCCTGTGCCTTGTAACTGACTCGCGTAGTGACGGGTCGCGGTCGCGGTGCCGGACAGCGTCTGGAGAAAATTGAGGGCCGTGCGTTCGCCCGTCACAAGTGCCCGCGCGGGGCCTTCAATGGTGCACACGCGCTCGTCTTCAGCCACCGCGTCACCATCGTGCCTGTTCCATTGCACGCGACACTGTCCGTCGAGCGCGGCAAACGTTTCATCGACCCAGGCCGTACCGCACAGTACGGCGCTTTCGCGGCAGACAATGTCGGCGACAGCCGATGAGCCCGGGTCAATCAGCTGGGCCGTGACGTCGCCGGCACCGATGTCCTCCGCGAGTGCGTTGCGGACCACCGAACCAATGTCTTCGGGAACGATCGGCGGGCTCATCGGTTACCGGACGCGGTGGTCGACATCGCGAGATCACTCAGGTATTCGCGTGTTTCGCGAAACACCAGCGGGCTCAGCAACAGCAGCGCGATCAGGTTGGGTATGGCCATCAGCCCGTTGAACAAATCTGCGAACGCCCACACGAGATTAAGTTTGAATACCGCGCCGCACATTATCGCGGCAATCCAGGTCAGGCGGTAGGTGCCGATGACGCGAACACCGAAAAGATACGCCGCACAACGCTCGCCGTAGTAGCTCCAGCCGATGATCGTCGTGAACGCAAATACCGCGAGTCCGATGGCGACGATATGCCCGCCACCGGTGCCGAGGGTCGCATTAAAAGCCATCGCAGACATACTTGCGCCCTGTTCGCCACTGAGCCACGCGCCGGAGACGATGATGACAAGTCCGGTCACGGTGCACATGATGATCGTGTCGATGAACGTGCCGAGCATTGCCACCATGCCCTGACGTACGGGATTGTTCGTTTTCGCGGCCGCGTGAGCGATCGCGGCGCTGCCGAGTCCCGATTCGTTCGAAAAAATTCCTCGCGCGAAACCCCACCGGATCGCCATCCACACGGTCGCGCCGGCAAAGCCGCCGCCGGCCGCGGTCCCCGAGAATGCGCTGTCGACTATCGTTGCCAGCGCTACCGGTATCTGTGCGCTGTTCATGACGAGAATGGTCAGTGCAGCGAGAAGGTAGCCGCAAGCCATCAGCGGGACGAGGCGCGAGGCGACCTCCGCGATCCGTCGAACCCCGCCGATAATAACGAGGCCCGCGATCAACGCCATCGCCAGGCCCGTCGCGTAGGCGGGCACCCGATATTGCGAAGCAAGAACGTCGGCGACGGAATTCGACTGCACCATGTTGCCGATCCCGAACGCGGCGATCATGCCGAATACGGCGAACGCCGAAGCGAGCCACTTCCAGCGCGCGCCGAGACCATTTTTGATGTAGTACATCGGACCGCCCACGGTTTGACCGGTCTCGTCGATCTGGCGGAATTTCACCGCCAGCACGGCTTCACTGTACTTCGTGGCCATCCCGAACAACGCGATCACCCACATCCAGAACAGGGCACCCGGGCCGCCGAAATAAATTGCCGTGGCGACCCCCGCAATATTGCCGGTCCCGATGGTCGCAGACAACGCGGTCATGAGTGCCTGGAACGGTGAAATTTCGCCCCGGCTTGCCGCGTCGACCGGGCGCCACAGCAGCCTGAATGCCGTTGGCAGGTACCGCCACGGCATTGCCCGCAGGCCGATGGTCAGGTACAGACCGACAAGCGCGAGCAGCGGGATCAGTACCCATTCGCCCCAGACAATTCCGACAAGGCGGTTCACCCAAGATTCGATTGTTTCCACACCTGCTCCATCGCGTTACACGACAATGTGACATTGCTGCCGCCGTGATAATTTTTCCGGGCGCTACCGGGTCGTGCGTTGCGTCAAAATCAGCGTATCGCCGCGCTGCGAAAAATCCAAGCGTTTGAGAAAACTCATCCCGAGCAGGATCTGTTCGCCCGGCAGATTCGGGACGATGCTCGCGCGGATACCGGTTTCCTCCAGCGTCCCGATCGCGAGCTTATCGATGGTCGTTGCATAGGCTGCGGTCATCCCGTTTGCCGTCATCGCTTGTAACCGTGCTCCGCGTTGAAGTCGGAGCTCGTTAGCCACGCTTGCCGGGACGGACACGTCAGTTGCGCCGGTGTCGAGCAGAAACTCAACCGGCATTCCGTTCACGAATCCGTCGAAGACGTAGTGCCCGGCGCGGTTCTGTTGCAGGGCGATCGAGGTACGACCCGCATCCGTCGTCGTCTCCTGCGGTGCCCGGTTCGGGTTACGTTGATGCTCGATCGCGTCGTCGAACAACAGCGTCATCAGCGCGAGCAACAGCAGCGCGGCGAGAACATACATTGCGGCGCCGAGGCGCACCGGCGTTTTCATCGGTGCACGGGTGCCGTACTCGCGTCACATCGGCGGAACACCATGTTACGTGTATCGGTAATCGGATCGTGCCTCAATATCGGTTTAAATTCGCGGAACGTGCCCGTTAGCGGGTCGAAGCGGTAATGCCCGTCGCCGTTACATCGTGCCGGCAACCGACCTTGCCGCACCGCAGCGTGTCCGCGCGAGCGGGTGATTTTATGTCGTTTTCGTTTTTGCAGTGTTAACCTATTGCGGTCGCACCGATGCAAACCCGCGGCGGCTACCCGAAGATCGCCCGAAACCGGGCAGGCGGGTACCCCCGGAGAGTGCGGTTCTGCGCTCCGCGCGTCTTCGCTATAGTCAATAAAAAACAGTGGCCCGAACGTATGGATACACACGTCGCAAATGAAATAGTCTGCAGGCTGGTTCTTCCAACGAAGTCCGTCCCGACCCTGCCTGATGATGTCCGCGCCGGGCTTTTCGCTACCCACAAGCAATTGCCGGCCAAGTATTTCTACGATGATCGCGGCTCTGAATTGTTCGATCGGATTTGCGACGAACCCGAATATTATCCGACCCGGACCGAGGACGCGTTGCTCGAGCGTTCCGCGGCGGACATTATCGCACGGGTCGAACCGTCGCAGATTATCGAATTTGGCAGCGGTATGTCGCGAAAAATCCGGCATCTGTTCGACGCGTGTACGGCGCTCCAGTGCTATCCGACGTACATCCCGTTCGATGTTTGTGATGACGTCATGATTAAGAGCGGCGAGCAGCTGGCCGAGCAATATTCGTGGCTCGAAGTCGCGCCTTTGTCGGGCGATTACACCGCCGGGCTTGGCAACCTCCCGGTGGCCGATGGCAATAATCTGCTGATGTTTCTCGGCGGCACCATCGGCAATTTCTCACCGGATCAGGGCGTCGCATTCCTGCGGGAAATACGCGAACTGATGGGCGAAGGCGATCAGTTACTGCTCGGTGCGGACAGGGTCAAAAATCCGGACGTACTGCACGCGGCGTACAACGACGTCGCCGGCGTTACCGCGGAATTCAATCTGAACTTGCTCGACGTTCTCAACCGGGAACTCGGCGCCGATTTTGTGCGACCGAACTTCGAGCACTACGCGTGCTACAACCCCGATGACAGCCAAATCGAGATGTATCTCGTGTGTATGCAGGATCAGACGGTCACGTTCGACAGCCTTCGTCAGACGCTGGACCTGAAAGAAGGGGACGCGATCCGAACCGAAATCAGCCGAAAATTCACTCGGGAAACGCTTGAGTCACTTCTCGGCGAAGCGGGATTTTCCGTCACGTCGCATTATGAAGCCGCGGCCCATCCCTTTTCGCTGGTGCTGGCGTCGCCCGACTAGTCATCGGGCATTCCCTGGATTTGATCGTTAAAAACCGCCTCGATCCCGTTTCTGGCTGGTTTGAAGACGCCGAGAAGCGCGCCTCGCCGAATTTTGATGCCCGTCCGGCCGGTATCGAAGTCGATCTCATTGTCCTCCATGCCATCAGTCTGCCTCCCGGGGTGTTTGGCGGTGGCTACATCCATGAATTTTTTCTGAACCGCCTCCGCAATAGCGCGCACCCGTATTTCGCGGAGATCGCGGCTCTGCGCGTTTCCGCTCATCTGCTGATTGACCGCGCGGGGGATCTGACGCAATTTGTATCGACCCATGCTCGCGCCTGGCACTGCGGCGATTCACGGCACGCCGGGCGTGTTGCGTGCAATGATTTTTCGATTGGGGTCGAACTGGAGGGATGCGATGAGCAGGAATTCACCGGGCAACAATACGGCAGGCTCAACGCGGTGTTGAGCGAACTCGTCAGGGTATACCCCGGCCTCACCGCCGATACCATTGTCGGCCACAGCGATATCGCGCCGGCGCGCAAAACGGATCCGGGACCGTTTTTCGACTGGGACAGGATGCGCTCGGGATTGGGCGACGCCATGGCAGCTGCATCGGGTCTTTGCCGGTGACGTTTTTCATCATCTTTATCTGCTTCGGCGCGGAATTGATGTGGTTCAGTTTCGCGCCGCTGCGCGCGTCCGGCTGGGTTTCAACCTGGACGGCGTGGCTGACGCGGACGCTCGAGCTGCGCCGATGGCTCGGTAACGGGGCGCCGCTGGTCGCTGTCGCATTGCCCGCGCTCGTGGTGGCGTACTTCTTCGACAGTGTTGTGGGAGACTCGACGTTGCTCTCGATCATCTGTGGATGCGGGGTATTGTTGTTTTGTTCGGGTCCGCGCGACGTCGCCGGCGAAATCGAATTCTACAAACGAAACTACGTCGACCATGACGATGACGCGTTGCCGCTCGAGCCGGAAAACTTTCTCAACCAGGTCACGGCAGTCGTCGGTGACCCCGATCGGCCCTATGAGACGGCCGTTGCCGTTGCCGCCAACGACGGCCTGTTCGCGCCGATGTTCTGGTTTGCGATACTCGGACCCGTTGGTCCCGTCGTTTTCCGGATGGCCAGCGTACTGCGGGATGATGCCGGTCTGACCGCCGGCGAATCGGCGATCGCGAGACGCCTCTACGACATCGCGCTGTGGCTACCGGCCAGAGCGCTCGCATTCGGCCTCGGTCTCGCGGGTACGCTGGCGCCGGTATTCGCAGTCTTTGGCAAGGGCGGTTTTGGCCTCGCTCACTCGGCGGACTTTCTCGGCGAGGCCGCGCTTGCGGCGCTGGGTTCGCACCGCGACGACGCGCTGGCCGATGACGATGAACACCTTGGCGCGATTCACGCGATGTTCGGTCTCATCAAGCGTGGATTCGCGGTATGGCTGGTGATTCTCGCGTTATTGGTTGCCGCCGGGATCGTCTGAACCAAACGCCGTTATTCAATCTGCATCGCGGGCAAATTCTGCTGCCGGTAGCCGGTCGAGCCCCGCTTGTGTAGCGACAATCACACTGCATCCATCGTACCAGTCGCCGAGTACGTGACGCTCGCGCCGAGTGCCGTCGTCATCCGTAAACACATGATCGGACGGGCGGTGCGTGTGGCCGTGGATAAGACGGGTGACAGCAAACTCCGACATGAATTTATCGACGGTCGAGGACTCGACGTCCATGATCACGTCTTCTTTCTCCAGCATTGAAGCCTTCGTTCCTGAGCGCGTATTCGCTGCGATTGCGCGCCGCTGCGCGAGCGGATGAGAAAGGAATTCGCGCTGATTGCCCGGGTCCCGGACGTAGCGCCGGAATTGCTGGTACTGGACGTCGCGGGTGCACAGCAGGTCGCCGTGCGTCAGCAGCGTTTTTGTTCCGAACAGATCAACGGTATGCCAGTCATCAAGCAGGGTTGCACCGGAATCGTGTGCAAAGCGATCGCCGAAGAGGAAATCCCGATTGCCGCGCATCACGAACAACGCGCCCCCGCTGTCAACATAACGGCGCATTGCATCAACGATGCGACCGTGTGGTGGTGAGTCGTCATCGTCGCCGAGCCAGATTTCGAAGATGTCGCCCAACAGGTATACAGCACCTGCGTGACGTGACGCCTGCGCCATGAAAGCCTCGAACAGGGCGAGCTTCGCCGGGTCCTCGTGACTCAGATGGAGATCGGAGGCGAGTACGATTGCCTCGTTAGTCGTTTTCAATGCGGGTGCTGTTGATTTCTATGACGTCGGCAGGAACGTCGCGCATCGGGCCATTTGAAGCGGTTGTAACGCCCTTTATCGCGTTGACCGTTTCCATCCCGGCAACGACGCGCCCGAACACGCAATATCCCCACCCGTCGGGTGTCTCGGATTTGTGATCGAGAAACTGATTGTCCTGGACGTTGATAAAAAACTGCGCGGTTGCTGAATGCGGGTCGCCGGTGCGAGCCATGGCGACGGTCCCCGTTTCGTTGCTCAAACCGTTGTTCGCTTCGTTTTTGATCGGGTCACGGGTCGTTTTGTTGTTCATCTCCGCGTCGAGGCCGCCGCCCTGAACCATGAACCCGTCGATGACCCGGTGGAAAATCGTACCGGTATAGAAATCGTCTTCAACATACTGGATGAAGTTGGCAGCGGTGTCCGGTGCCGCCTCCGCGTCGACTTCGATCGTGATCAGGCCCATCGTTGTTTCCAGCGTAACGCGCGTCGCACTCATCGGGTGAGCCTCTCCATTGGTTAACCAGCGCGCATGTTGACGGCGCGGGTCCGTGATAGCAAGGGTGTCGCCAGCTCCGGTGATTCGAGCGCCGTTGGCGCTGGAGCGGGCCGGCGAAGCTCAGGGCCCGGTATTTCCCCGTTCATTGACCCAAATATGGGTCCTGCGTATCATCGCGCTCTCCCGTACGGAGCGGGTATATCGACGCAGATATTACGGGGCATAGCGCAGTCTGGTAGCGCACCTGCTTTGGGAGCAGGGGGTCGGGGGTTCGAATCCCTCTGCCCCGACCATCGTCACCTGATCGACGCAGTCCGAAGCGCCTGTAGCTCATTTGGATAGAGCATCGGCCTTCTAAGCCGAGGGTAGCAGGTTCGAGTCCTGCCAGGCGCGCCAAACCCAAGCGCCCCCGCAGGGGTCGCTTGGGTTTGAAGTGGCTGTCAGTACGACGAGGACCTTCGTTCGACAATCTTCCGTAGGAAGATTGGACGCCGGAGGCGCCCCGCAGGGGTGAGCAAACGAGACTTCGTTTGTGAATCTGTCCT
>Ga0315336_1000246_pt1 | contig 200907 bp, 181 predicted proteins | sample ASW5metaG_FD_204512 | JGI IMG/M metagenome (GOLD analysis project Ga0315336, IMG submission 204512) | Ammonia-oxidizing marine archaeal communities from Monterey Bay, California, United States - ASW #5 | ecosystem: Environmental > Aquatic > Marine > Intertidal zone | place: USA: California... | reverse complement strand
CGCGCCGATAGGCGCCGGCCGTAACGCCGTTTCCGGTGAAGAATCGGTTTTGATTGCCGGCAACACCGGCTGTTTGGCCCCGTCCAAACGCGGCTTTTTGCGTACGAACATGTTGTTTCCCCAGATTTGCCCGATTGCTTGGACTTTATCGCCGAAGGTGGCGACAATGTGGCACGGCGCATTTTACCGTCGCTAGAAAGCCTGAAACGACAAGGGTCTGGTTAACCGACCGAAAGCGAGAGGGAATGCAAGACGTCTATATAATAGGGGTTCATACAACACGGTTTCAGCGCTGGCCGGACAAGAGTTTCAAGGACTTAACCCGGGAGAGCTATCTGGGTGTGCTGGCCGATGCCGGCCTCGAAACCGGCGACGACATCGAATTTGCCTGGTTTGGCAATTGTGGCATGTGGCTGCAGGGTCAAGGCAGCATTCGCGGCCAGGTTTGCTTTACGCCGCTGGTGGCTGAGGGCCTGTTTCCGGCGCGCGTACCGATGATCAATGTCGAAGGCGCCTGTGCGACGGCGTCGATGACGTTGCATGGCGCTTGGAAGGATGTGCTGTCCGGTCAGACCGATCTGAGTCTGGCGATCGGCGTCGAGAAGGTCTACCACCCGGACCCTGAAATCGTCAGCCGCGGCTTCGACGCGGGCATCGACGTGTTCGACGTCGAAGAATGGCGCGACTATTACCGCGCCGCCGGCGCGGAAAGCGGCAAGCCCTTCGAACCCGGCGACGATCGCACGATATTTATGGACACCTACGCCATGCAGGCCTGCTATCACATGAAGCGCCATGGCACCACGCAGCGCCAGATCGCCATCGGCGCCGCCAAGAATCACTGTAACGGCGCCCTTAATCCCAATGCCCAGTATCAATTCGACCTCTCCGTCGACCAGGTCCTGGAGGACCGGCCGATTTCCTGGCCGTTGACCCGGGCCATGTGCGCGCCGATCGGCGACGGCGCGGCAGCGGCGCTGATCTGTTCGCAGGACTATTTCGACGGCCTGCCGGCGGACATACGCGCCCGGGCGGTGAAACTGCGCGCCAGTGCGCTTTCCGGCGGCAAGTACAAGGCGTTGGACGAACCCGGCCTGACCCAGGCAGCGGCGCAGAAAGCCTATGCCCAGGCCGATCTCGGCCCGCACGACGTCGACGTCGCCGAAGTGCACGACGCTACCGCGTTCTGCGAAATCTACCAGGTCGAAATGATGGGGTTTTGTGAAACCGGCGCAGGCGGCCAGTTCGTCGAAAGCGGCGCCACCATGCGTGACGGCACGATACCGGTAAACACATCCGGCGGCTTGGTCTCGAAGGGCCACCCGGTCGGCGCCACCGGGCTCTCCATGATCCACGAACTTACTACTCAATTGCGCGGCGAGGCCGGCGCGCGGCAGATCGACGGCGCGAGAATTGGCCTGGCCGAGAACGGCGGCGGCGTAATTGGCTTCGAAGAAGCCGCCTGCTGCGTCACGATTTTGGAGAAGGCGTGAGTGCCTTACACCTAGACACAAGGGAAACGAACATTATGGACATTCGCTACGACGGCCGGGTCGCAATCGTAACCGGTGCCGGCACCGGCCTTGGCCGCAGTCATGCGCTGTTTCTTGCCGCGCGCGGCGCCAAGGTGGTGGTCAATGACCTGGGCGGCGCCGTCGACGGACGCGGCGGGTCGGCAAAGGCGGCCGACACCGTGGTTGCCGAAATCAAGGCGGCCGGCGGCGAAGCAGTCGCCAATTACGATTCCGTCGATCAGCCGGACAGTGCCGCGGCAATCATCGCGACGGCGATCGACCAGTACGGGACGATCGACATCTTGATCAACAATGCCGGCATCCTGCGCGACAAGACGTTTGCCAAAGTCACAATGGAGGATTTCGAGGCGGTGATGCGGGTCCATCTGATGGGCAGCGTCTATTGCACCCATGCGGCCTGGCCGGTGATGGCGGAAAACGGCTACGGCCGCGTCGTGCTGACCACGTCGGCGGCGGGGCTCTATGGCAATTTCGGCCAAACCAACTACGCGGCAGCCAAGTTGGCGCTGGTCGGGTTCATGAACGCGTTGAAGCTGGAAGGCCAAAAGAACAACGTCCTGGTCAACACCATCGCGCCGATCGCGAAAACCCGCATGACCGAGTCCTTAATGCCGGACGACTTTTCCAAACACTTGGATCCAGAATTGGTGACCCCGGCGGTAGCCTGGTTGGTGGCGGAAGAATGCCAGCGAACGGGCGACATCATCTCTGCCGGTGCCGGCTATTATGCGCTGGTCAAAGTCGAGGAAGCCAAAGGCGTCGCACTCGGCGACGGAGAGCCGGTTACGCCAGAGATGATCCGCGATAACTACGATGCCATCGCCGATATGTCTGCGGCGACTCCATTCCTCCATGCCAACGACTTGTTGGCCAAAGTCGGCAAACTTCTCGACATATAGAGAGAACCAATTTTGTTAGCTGTCGCGCCAAGCGCCTGTCGACTGACCACGGTCGCCGGCGAAGGTGAAAATCAGCCGCACGCGCTGCAGCGCCCGGATCCGCATCGGGCCGCCTTCGCCCAAGGCTACGACCTTGCCAGGCCGCAGTGCGTCGATCACGTCGCCGTCGCCGTCTTCAATTTCCGCCGTGCCCTCGACGCAGTGGCAATGTGCGATGTCAGCAGGATCCCAAACTTCAAGAACATGACCGGCTTCGATCACCGTATCGCCGATGCTGAGACCGCCGCCGTCGGCGCGCGGCAACAACCGGGTCCGTGCACGTGCGCTGTCGGAAGCCACAGCACCGGGTAAATTGAGTTCGCCGAAAGTGTCGGAAACCATGATAGACGCCCCGCCCGCTTAGGTCCGGCTTCGCTAGCCGAAACCATCTTCTTTATTGCCTTCGGCGACCAAATGACCGCTGAGGCGATTTTCTCAGGCATGATGTTCCGATAAAGCGAGCGCTTAGGCAAGCCTTATGCGCAAGTCACGGCTTGGCGGATTGAGGGGTCGGTGCCGAACTGGGCCCGTTCACCGTTCGGCGAAGGCCGTGTCCATGGCGCGGTAAATCGGCTTCAGCAGGTATTGAAGCACCGTCCGCTGTCCGGTCAGGATGTCGGCCTGAACATTCATACCCGGCAGGACCAGGTTTTCTCCCGGGACGCGGCCAAGATGGTTACTGGCCAAACGAATGACGCCTTTGTAGTAGCGTTCACCCTGCTCGTCCGCCGTGGTCGAAGCCGAAACCCGATGCAATTTGCCTTTGATGTCGCCGTAGCGCGCAAAGTCGTAGCCCAACACCTTGACGGACACGTCCTGGCCTGCCACTACATGACCGACATCGCCGGGACTGATCCGCGCCTCGACAACCAGTTCGTCGTCGATCGGTACAATTTCCATGATACCGGCACCCGGTACGACGACACCGCCCAAGGTGTGTATGTTCAGATCTTTCACCACACCGTGGACCGGAGACACGATCTTGTGGCGGGAAACACGGTCGCTTAGTTTCGCCACCGCTGCGCGCGCTTCAATCAGCTCGCCGCTGACCTTGCCCATGGCTTTCACAGCGTCGGAACGCAGCTTGGTATCCAGTTCGATCAGCCGGAAATGAGATTCGCCCAGTGCCGCGGCGGCTTGCGTCAAACGGCCAATGACGGCGGAAAGATCGCCTTGGGCAAGATTAAGCGCGCGTTGGGTTTCCAAGAAAACGATCCGCGAGACCAAGCCTTTTTTCAGCAGGGTTTCCCGCATCTCGAGTTCTTCCGCAACCAGCTTAACTTGTCGACCGGTGGTGCTTCGCTGTTTTTGCAGTACGTTAATCTCGGCTTTGCGCTCGGCGATTTGTTTTTCAAGGACGTCGCGCTGGGACTTACGCGCCGCGACTTGCAGGTCCAGGATTGCACGCTGGTCGGCGACCAATTCCGGATACCGATTTTCGTAATCGGAGAAATCGGCTTGCTTGTCCATGGCGAAGACCCGCAGGCGCTCGACCTCCAACGCCAGTACGGCCTCCCGGCCCTGCAATTGGTCGAGCTCCGACTGCGACGCCGTTGGATCAAGGACCATCAGCGTTTGACCGGCCTGAACCATGTCACCCTCGGCGACGCGAATGCTGCGGACTATCCCGCCTTCCAAATGCTGTATGTACCGGACTTGACCAACCGGTAGAACTTCCCCGAGCGTCACCGCCTTCTCGTCAATCTTGGTGATCGCCGCCCACACAATGAAGCCACCGACCAGTAAGCTGATCAACGCCAGCAACGACGACACGAGATGCGGCGGCCCAGATTCTTCGAGCAGGAAGGCATGGGCAAGATAGCGCGCTTGTTTGCGTTGTTTGCCGCGGCTGTTCGCGAGTGCCAGCCGGCCGAACAATGACGTGGGCTTGAAACTCATAACGCGCCCCGCGGAATCTGCTGCAACACTTGATCTGGCGGGCCATCCATTGCGACGCGGCCTTCCTCTACCACCAACAAACGGTCGGCCATACGCATGTGGCTCGGCCGATGCGTAATCATCACGACTGTCTTCAGTCCTCTGAGTTTCTCCAAATGCGCCATGAATTTCGCGTCGCCGACTTCGTCCAGCGTCTGCCCTGGCTCGTCGAGCAGGAGGATCGACGAATCCTTGGCATAACACCGTGCGAGCGACAGGCGCTGCTGGAACCCGGACGGCAATTGCTGAAGGATCTGATCGCCGATACGGGTATCGAAGCCCTCGGGCAGGGCCTGGATATCTTCCAAAACGCCGGCGGCGGCACAGGCTCGCTCAAGATCTTCGTCCGACGCCGTCGGTTCGGCAAGGCGAATGTTTTGCGCGATCGTGCCGTGGAACAAATGGCATATCTGCGGCAAGTAGGCGATCGAGTAGCGGAGTTCCAAAGGATCCAATTGGCGAATATCGAGGCCGTCGATATGCACCGTACCGGCCTGTGGCTGATAGAGGCCGCCAAGCACCTTGAGGATCGTCGATTTTCCAGCACCGCTCGGCCCGGTAATCGCAACCAACTCGCCGGGTTTGATATCAAAGGCCACACCGAGCAGGGCCGGTTCGCCACCAGAATTGTACCGCATGGAGATACGCGCGAGCGACAAGGCGCCGGCGAAACGCCGTCTTGGCGTCACCTGATCCGACGGATCACGTTCGGTCTTGATGCGCATCAACTGGTTGACCTGTTTCAAGCCGAGTTTGATTTGCTCCAAACGGGTCAGGGTCACGAAAGCGGTTTGCAGCGGCGACAAGACCCGCCAAACCAGCGCCATGGTGGCAATCAGCCCGCCGACCGTCATGTCACCGCTCATGACCTGCAGCGTGCCGATCGCCAGGGTGGCGATACCGGCCGCCATCATGATGACGTGGGCTATCGTCTGCATCAGAAAGGTGACTTGGGCGGCGTGAAAATTGCTGAGCGCGGCCTCGGCGGAATATTGCCGGTAGCGTTCGGCCCAAATATGCTCCGCCGACAGTTGTTTGATCGTGCGCAGGTTCTGCAGCGTTTCGACGACAAAACTCTGACGCGCTGATCGCGCCTTGCTGGACTGGCTCGCCCGGCGTTTCATGGCCGGCACGAGGATCAGGCCAGCGGCCAAGAAACAGACCAACATAACCACCGGCACCGTCGCCAATGGCCCCGCCAACCAGCCGATCACGCCGATGAATATTAATACAAACGGCAATTCCAGACCGACCGTGGCAAACGGCCCGGTAAAGAAATCGCGAACCGATTCGAACTCCTTGAGACGCGTTACCTGGCTGCTGGTTGGCGCCATTTCGGTGTAGGCCGCGGGCAAAAACAGGATCTGGCGGAACGTTGCGGCACCAACCAGCGACGTCACGCGCGCCGCCACGTAAGCCAGTATCCGGGCCCGCACCAAGCGCAAGCCAAGATCGCAAATCAACGCCAAAATGACACCGGCCAACAACAATTGCAGCATGCCCAAAGACGCGTTGCCGATGACCTTGTCATAGACGTTCATGACAAACAGCGGCACCACCAGCGCCAATAGATTGAGCGCAAACGTGATACCCAGCATGCGCAGGAACAAAGGCTTGAAACGCCGGGCCAACATTTCGACCCAGTCGCCGCGCGCCGCGGTCTGCGCAATTTGTTCGGCGCCCGCTGGATCGACCAGGTAGGCCGTTCCTTTTAGCCGCTTGGCTGACAGGATCCGCTCGTTGCCGCTCTGGCCGTCGAAGACGCGCAGCCCCTCGGCCGTCGCTTCGAGTACGACGATGGGTGATCCCTGGCGCGGCACGAATAGGCAAGGCAGCAAGCGCGGATCGATTTCCGGCAAAGTAATTTTCGCGGCACGGCTTTGATAGTTGAGCGCCGCCAACACATTACGGACCCCGACCAAGTCAAGGGTATTGGCGAAATGCGGCATCGCTTCGACTAAATGCCGCAGCGATCCGCGCCACCCGAGGGCGTTGAGCAACGGCATCAAACAGGCGGCAAAATCGGAAACGGCCTCGAAGCCGCCGACCTTGCCCGACCTTAGTACAGCGTCAAGCGGCCGATAATGCTCGGCCAATTGAGGCCCCGCCGTGGTCGCTGCCTGAATCATCCGCTACCCGCCTCGCCTTGCGCTTTTGACACTACTGTTTTTTCGTTAATTGCATCGGCGTGGTTGGCCAGCGCCGCCTTTTCCGCCGCGACGCGCGCCCTTGGCTTGAGCGCGCGTTTTAGTTTGACGGCCTTCGATTCCGGTAGGGGTTCCTGATGCGCCGATGGTCTGTTGTCGGCCACCTCCACCAGCCGACCATTCGCCAACTCGTAAATCCGGTCGGCAAGCTTCAATACGGAAGGCCGATAGGAAACCAGGATAATTGTGCGCCGGCCGTGTTCCGCCTTCAGCATTTCCTGAAGCCTAGCGTCGGCTCGCTGGTCTAGAGAGGTGTTGGCTTCATCAAACAAAATGATGCGCTTGTCGTCCAGCAACGACCGCACGATCGCAATTTGCTGGCGGACGCCGCCCGGCAGGCTCTCAACGGTGGTGTCGCCGGTTCGGGTTTCGAAACCACGCGGCAATTGGGCAACAACGCTATCAAGGCCTAGGCGTTCGGCCATTTCAGCCGCTTTGTCGCTCAGCTCTTTCGACCGGAACATAGTCAGATTGTCCATCAAGGTGCCCTCGAAAAGCACACCTTTTTGCGGCACATAGGCAATTTGGTCGCGCAAGGCTAACGGATTCCAATCCGCCGCATCGCGGCCATCGAACAGCACCTGGCCTGCGTCCGGGCGAAGCGCGCCAGTCAGCAACCACAACAACGTCGACTTGCCGACGCCGTTGCCGCCGCGAATGCCGATGGTTTCTCCGGCGCGTGCTTCAAACGAAACGCCATCGAACATCGGCTTCTGGCCTTCGTCGTCGCCATAGCCGAAACGCACGTCGCGAACCTCGATATGGCCTTGAAGGTCTAACGGTGCTTCGGCTCGGTCACCGCCTTCCGACTCCAGGTCGTAGAGGCTTGCTAAGCGGTCTTGACCGACGCGCGCAGCTTGGAATTGACGCCAAATGCCCATCGCCCGCATGAGCGGTTGCATGGTCCGGCCGGCCAGCAATGTGCAGGCCGCCAAGCCACCGACGGAAAGGTCGCCGCCGACGACCAGAACGCTACCCGATGCCGACACGGCCACCATGGTAATCTGGCTCGCGAGAATACCGAAGCCTAGGCTCATGTTGCTGGAAAAAGTGGCGTCATAAATGCTTTGTGACGCCGATTCGACGAGCCGTTCGTAACGCCGAAGCATCAATGTTTCCATGGCCATGGACTTGACCGTGTGGATCCCCGTCAGCATTTCGATAACGAAGCTGTAGCGGCGTTCGTCTGTGGCCGCGCGCGCGGTGATAGCGTCGCGCAGCCGGTTGCCGTAGAACGCTGCGGTGATCGCCAATAGGGCCAAAATGGCCAATGGCACAAAGACCAGCGGCCCGGCGATGGCATAAATCAGGATGAGAAAGAGCACCACAAACGGCAAATCCACCAGAACCAACGGTGCTTGAGCGGTGTAGAAGTCCCGCAGCGTATCGACGGCGTTTAGCCGATCGAGCTGGACACCCACCGGGTCTTTTTCGCTGGATTGGAGATTGGCGCCGAGCAATCGGTTGACCGCCAGACAGCCGGCGGCGTGCTCGAACCGAGCACCGGTCCAGCCCGACATATAGGCGCGTCCAACCCGCAACAAGCCGTCGAATACCATGGCAACCGACAGGCCCAGGACCAGAAATCCCAAGGTCTCAGTGGATGCATTGGGCACGATACGATCGTAGACTTGAAGAATGACGATCGGCAGCCCAAGCGACAGGAAATTGACCGTCAACGATGCCAGCAGCACCGATGCCCGCCAATCCGTCAATTGTGGCAGCGTGGACCTGGTTACTGACCCCACCGCCGCTGAGCGATCCGTGGCTATGCCCGGATTTTGCACTTTGTTCTCCGCATTCGGACGCCAGAGACCCTCCTACGCGGGCTATGCCCTGAAGGTCCCTTTCGCTATGGTTCTAGTTTTTGGCCCTTGATTAATGGTTAATAGCTGCCCCAAAAGCGCACAATATTGCGATAAAACCCGGCTGAAGAGTATTAAAGGCTGACAATTGACCGCCAAACGGTTTTTCCCGCAAGAAATCATCCGCAGGAAGCGGGATGGCGAGAGTCTGTCCGATTCTGAAATCGCCTTCATGGTCGAAGAATTGACCGGCGGCGGCGTGACTGAAGGACAAATCGCCGCCTTCGCCATGGCCGTGTTTTTTCGCGGCATGACGATGGCCGAGCGCGTGGCCCTGACCACGGCGATGATGCGATCGGGAACGGTCTTGGCCTGGTCGGACATGGATTTAGGCGGGCCGGTGATCGACAAGCACTCGACCGGCGGCATCGGCGACAAGGTCAGTCTCGTTTTGGCACCGATAATTGCCGCCTGCGGCGGTTTTTGCCCGATGATTTCAGGCCGTGGGCTTGGTCACACCGGCGGCACGTTGGACAAGTTGGAGGCAATTCCGGGTTATCGATGCGATCCTGAACTGTCACAATTCCGCCAAACCGTCGCCCGTGTCGGATGCGCCATCATCGGCCAGACCGACGATTTGGCGCCGGCAGACCGTCGGCTTTATGCGATCCGGGACGTGACCGCGACCGTCGAATCGATCCCGCTTATCACAGCGTCGATTTTATCAAAGAAACTGGCGGCCGGGCTCGATGCCTTGGTGATGGACGTCAAATTCGGCTCAGGTGCGTTTTTGGCCGACTTGGACGCGGCCAAACGGCTCGCCGACAGCATCGTCACCGTCGCCGAAGGCGCCGGAATGCCGACAACGGCCCTGTTGACGGACATGAACCAGGTCCTCGGCCACAGCGCCGGCAACGCTGTCGAAGTCCGGGAGGCTATTGACATGCTGCAGGGCCGCGACACCGACCATCGGCTCCATCAGGTGACCAAAGCACTGGCCGCCGAGCTATTGGTCCTCGGCGGGGTGTGCGACCGGGAAACGGCGCCGCACGCGGTTGACGGCGCTTTACAATCGGGTACGGCGGCGGAACGGTTCGCGGCCATGGTGTCGGCCCTGGGCGGTCCGACGGACCTGTTGGAAGCGCCCGACAAGCATTTGCCGACCGCGCCGGTCCGCCGCGACGTCATTGCGCCGGCGCGTGGGTATATCGGCGCGATGGATACCCGCCGGATCGGGCTTGCGGTCATGGAACTGGGCGGTGGGCGACGCCAGGCGGCGGACATCATCGACCCGGCGGTCGGTCTGGTCGGCGTCGAGGGACCAGGCTTTCGAACCGGCCCGCGCCGGCCGATCGCGCAAATTCTGGCGCGGACTGAAAACGATGCCGACGTCGCGGAACGGCTGATTCTGGAGGCTACCAGCATTGTCGACGCCGCGCCGCCGGAGCGGCCGATCATCGCCGAACGCCGGGCACTCGGCATGGATTCACGCTGAATCCCGACGTACCAGAAAGTTTCGGTAGAACGCATCGAAAATCGTTTGGGTGTCGGTTTCGTCGACAAAAAAGATGATTTCCGTGTAGGTCGACGCGATTTCGATCAAATTGACGTTCTGCAAGGCCACACATTGCAACAACATGTACAGCATTCCGGGAACGTCGGTGTAAGAGGCGCCGAACTGCACCGCCACGGAGGCGATGTGATCATGGTCGTAGAGCGGCTTCGCGGCGACGCTGTGCCTAAGTAGCGACCGATACCGGCCATCGATGATGATGGTGATTTCATGCGGTCCCTGGGCCAGGCTGCAAAAACCGTTCAGCGCATGGATTTCGCCGGATAAAGCGCTTAGCGCGGTGTGGATGTCAGGACTTTTGGCATATGTCGCCGTGCACAGGGCCGAATTTATTGAGACGTTTTGAATGACGAACTGCTCGGGCACCGGCGTTGTCGCGGCAATCCGGCGCTGCAGGCGCGACAAATTCATGGTTATGGCACTGACCTGCACCGACTTCTTGGTCCGTGCCTCCAAATGCGGATGCAGATAATCGGCAAGGCGCGTGAGATTGAACAATCGGTGATGGAAGCCGAATTCGAGGAACGGATTGCCCCGAATCAGGTCGGTCAATGCATCGGAAATTCGGATCATTGTTATGTTTATAACAAATTATATCGATTTCACACATTTTTCTTTAATTAATTTAATATGCCAGGAGAAGCCGTTAGCCTCCCGCTCCTTTGACCGACTTGAACAGGGAGCGTTTCATGGCACAGTCGCTGCGCGGCACCTTTACCCCGCTGCTCACGCCTTTCACGACCGAAGGGTCGATTGATTTTCCCGCCCTTGGCGGATTGATTGCCGATCAGCTTTCGGCCCGGGTCGAAGGACTTGTCATGCTTGGCACGACCGGCGAAAGCCCGACCATTGAGGCGCCGGAATTCGACCAAATCGTCGGGTTCGCCGTGAAACAGGCCAAAGGCAAATCCATGGTGATCGCCGGCGTCGGCTCCAACGACACCAAGCGCACGATCGATCAGGCGAGGCGCGCCGAGGATCTTGGCGTCGACGGATTGCTGGTGCTCTGTCCCTACTACAGCAAACCGACGCAAATGGGCATCCGCTTGCACTTCGAAGCGATCGCCGAAGCCGTCGGTGTGCCGCAGATCGTCTACAACATTGCCGGGCGAACCGGAATCAATGTCGAAACCGATACGCTCGTAGCCTTGAGCGGTCACCCCTGTATCATCGGCGTCAAGGAAGCGAGCAACGACATCGACCAAATCATGACCGTCATCGACCAGACACCAGACGACTTCTCGGTGCTCTGCGGCTCAGACCATCTTAATCTCACGCTGATGTGTCATGGCGGCGACGGTGTCATTTCAACCCTGGCCAATCTCGTACCGAAAAGTGTCAAGGCTCTGGTCGATGCGGTTCTGGTCGGCGATCTTCACCGCGCGCGGCGGCTGCATTACCAGTTGTTGCCGCTCGCAAGAGGCTGTTTCCTGGAAGGCAACCCGATCCCGGTCAAAACCGCGCTGGCCATGCAAGGCAAGCTCGAGGAGATGTTCCGCCTGCCGATCTGCCCGATGCAACCGGAAACCCGGCAGATCTGGCAGAATATTCTCCGCGATCATCGTTTGCTACCGGCCGAGGCCGGCGCGGCGGCCGCGTGACGTCAAGCGGACCGGCGGTGGCGCTTAGAGCATGATCGACCTACTCGGGGTCATTTGACCGGGCCGCCGGCCGCCTGCCACGCGCCGAAGCCGCCGGCAATGTGACTGACATTGGCGAAGCCCATATCGCTCAAGGTCTTGCCGGCCAGAGCAGAGCGCCCGCCGGAGCCGCAATAGAGCACGTAGCGCTTCTCGGGCGAGAATGCCGGATTGTGCATCGGCCCGGCGGGGTCGACGATGAATTCGAGAAAACCGCGCGGCGCGTTGATGGCGCCTTTGGCCATGCCCGACTGCTGGGTCTCCGCGGATTCGCGGACATCGACGAACGTCACCTCAGGATCGTCGACCAGGCCGACGGCGGCTTCCGCGGAGAGAGTTTCGATTGACGCATTGGCTTCCGCCATCATGGATTTCAGTTCCTGCTTTGCCATGGTCCAGTCCTTGTCCAAATATCCCGACGCCGATGCTCCACCGGTCGCCTCTTCGCGATCCCCGACCTATATTGCATGATGGAGCCGCCATCGAAAAAGGGAATAATTGCAAAATGGACGCCCTCGACCTGTTGCTGAACCGAGCCTCCGTGCCGCCGCGTCTGCAGACCGACCCGGCACCGGAAGGTGCCGACCTGGAAAAAATCTTGGCCGCGGCGTGCCGCGCCCCCGATCATGGCCGCATCCGCCCTTGGCGCTTCCTTGTCATTCGCGGCGACGCCCGGGTGCGGCTCGGTGAAGTATTCGCCGACGCGTTGCGGGCCCGCGAGCCCGACGCCAAGCAGAACGCCATCACCAAAGAGCTTGAGCGGCCGCTCAGGTCGCCGCTGGTCGTCGCGGTCGTGGCCACGCCGCAGCAGGGCCACCCCAAGGTGCCGGTCATCGAACAGGTGGTGTCGGCCGGCGTCGCCGCCCATTCAATGATCCTCACCGCACAAGCGCTCGGCTACGGCGGCATCTTACTGACTGGCGCCAATGCCTATGACCTGCGGGTAAAGGAAGCGCTGGGGCTCGACCCCGACGACGTCATCGCGGCCTTCGTCTATCTCGGCACGCCGACCACGGAAGCGCCGGATCTGCCGCGCCCGACGGCGGCGGAGCTGAGCGAAGAATGGACCGAACCGGTCGCGTCGTAATGCTAGAGCCGTTCTCGACCACGTCCTTAGGAATAGAAGACCCATGCAAATCGATTCTCGACGTCTCACGGATTTTGCCGCCGCCATCTTCGAGCACGGCGGCAGTTCGGAAAGTGAAGCGCGGCAGATCGCCGAACATCTTGTCGAGGCCAATCTGACCGGGCACGATTCCCACGGCGTCTCCCGCATCATTCGTTATGTCGATTATCTGCAGGCCGGCAATGTCGTGCCGAATCAGGAAATCACCATTGCGCTGGACGCGCCGGCATTCGCGGTTGTTGACGGCAATATGGGATACGGGCAATCGACCGGCGGCGCCGTTGTCGATATTGGCGTAGACAAGGCGCGGCAGAGCGGTGTCGCGGTAGTGGCGTTCCGCAACGTCGCCCATCTCGGCCGCATCGGCGCCTGGGCAGAACGCGCGGCGGCGGCCGGCATTCTGTCCATTCATTTCGTCAACACCACCGGCGCCGGCATGTTGGTGGCACCCTATGGCGGCGGCGACGCGCGGCTGTCGACCAACCCGATCGCCATCGGCCTGCCCCGTCCGGGCCAAGAGCCGATCATATTCGACGCCGCGACGTCCTTTGTCGCCGAAGGCAAGGTGTTCGTTGCCAACAACAAAGGCGTTGCCACACCGCCCGGCGCGTTGATCGATCACGCCGGCCGCGAGACCACTGATCCGGCGGCGCTCTATGCTGACCCACCCGGCGCGATCACCACCTTCGGCTTGCACAAAGGCTCGGGCCTGTGCGTGATGACCGACTTGCTGGCCGGTTTGTTGTCTGGCGGTGGCTGTACTGCACCGAACACGACGCAGCTGGTCAACAACATGACGTCGATCTATGTCGACCCGAGCCAATTTGCAGACAATGATGCTTTCCAACAGGAAACGGATCGATTCGCCCAATGGGTGAAAGCGTCGCCGCCGATTGCCGGGCATTCGGAAATCCTGCTGCCCGGTGAGCCGGAACGCCAGCGCATGGCCGATCGCCAGGCCAACGGCCTGCCTCTGGATGATACGACTTGGGCATCGATTATCGAGGCGGCCCGTCGGGTCGGCATGGACGAACCGACGATAACGCAACTGACTGCCGAACGCAGTTAATCATGAACCAGGCCTGTTTGCGCCTACCAGGATGAGATGACGCCATGAGCTGGCAAAAAGAAGTCGACGAACTGCGCAGGCGCGAGGTGCTGACCCTTCGCATGGGCGGGCCGGACAAAATCAAACGCCAACATGATGCGGGCCGCTACACCGTACGCGAACGCCTCGACCGCTTGCTCGATACCGGCAGCTTTCACGAAACCGGTGCCGTTGCCGGCCGCGCCACCTATGACGACGACGGCAACCTGGTCGATCTGGCGGCCGCGAACTCGCTGTTCGGCCGCGGCCGCATCGACGGCCGCCCGGTGGTCATCGCCGCCGACGATTTTACCGTGCGCGGCGGTGCCGCCGACGCAGCGATCCATGCCAAGCAAATCGCCGCCGAACAAATGGCGCTGGAACTTCGCTTGCCGATCGTCCGCCTGATCGAAGGCACCGGCGGCGGCGGCTCGGTCAAGTCCCTGGAAACCGACGGCTATACATACGTGCCTGCCAATCCCGGCTGGGAGTTCGTTGTCGCCAATATGGAAACAGTACCGGTGGTGTCGCTGGCGCTCGGGCCGGTCGCCGGGCTCGGCGCGGCGCGCGCGGTCACCAGCCACTATTCCCTGATGGTTAAGGCCAAGTCGCAACTGTTCGTCGCCGGCCCGCCGGTGGTTGCCGGCGTCGGCGAAGCGGTTGACAAGGAAGGCTTGGGCGGCAGTGACATCCACACCCAGAACGGCGCAATCGACGACGCGGTCGAAAGCGAAGAGGAAGCCTTCGAGCGCACAAAACAGTTCCTGTCGTATTTGCCGTCGTCCGTGCACGGCCTGCCGCCACGCGGCGAAGCCGGCGATCCCACCGATCGGCGAGAGGAAAAACTAATCAAGGCCGTGCCGCGCGATCGCCGCCAGGTATACAAGATGCGGCCAATCGTCGAGGCCGTGGTCGACCAAGGCTCGTTCTTTGAAATCGGCCGCAATTACGGGCGCTCAATGATTACAGGCTTGGCTCGACTGGATGGCTGGCCGGTCGCCGTCATGGCCTCCGACCCCTATATCTATGGCGGTGCCTGGACCGCCGAGGGCGCCTTCAAGATCACCCGCTTTGTCGACTTCGCCGAGAGTTTTCACTTGCCGGTCGTGCATCTGGTCGATTGCCCGGGCTTCCTCATCGGCCGAGAGGCCGAGCAGGCGGCGACGATCCGCCACGGCGCGCGGGCGCTGTCGGCGATCTATCAGGCGACCGTGCCATGGTGCTCGATCCTAATCCGCAAGGCTTTTGGCGTCGCCGGTGCCGCGCATTCCAATGCCGCTCGGTTTCAGTACCGCTATGCCTGGCCGTCCGGGGATTGGGGCTCATTGCCGGTCGAGGGCGGCATCGAAGCCGCCTATAAGGCAGATCTCGCCGCCGCGGATGATCCGGTGGCGCTGCGGGCGGATATTTACGAAAGGCTCGACCGTGTACGCGACCCATTCCGTACGGCAGAGCGCTACGGCGTCGAAGAACTGATCGACCCGCGCGACAGCCGGCCGCTGCTGTGTGAATTCGCGAACCTCGCGGCACCGCTTAGAACACCAGGACCCAGTGCCTTCGGCATGCGGCCGTAATCGCGGCTGAATGCGCGGCCGGGCGCGCATTGGACAGGCCGGCCAAAGCCAAGTAAAACACCGGCAGTTTCCACAGCCCCGATACGCTTCCGGCCATGAAAATCAACACTTCGCCACCGCGCGGCATGCGCGATATTTTGCCACGGGAAACCGAAATCCGGGATTTCGTGATCGCGCGCATCCTCTCCGTCTATCGCCAATACGGCTTCAACCACATCGAAACGCCGGCGCTCGAATCGATCGGGTTGCTGACCGGTGGCCAAGGCGGGGAAAACGAGAAGCTGATCTACAAGATCCTGAAACGCGGCGAGAAGCTCGATCTCGACCGTCGCGACCTCGCCGTCGATGATCTGGTCGACCTCGGGCTGCGTTTCGATTTGACCGTGCCGCTGACCCGTTACTACGCCAACAACCGCGCCAACTTGCCCAGGGTCTTCAAATCGATCCAGCTCGGGTCGGTCTGGCGCGCCGAACGCCCGCAGCGCGGCCGTTTCCGGCAATTCACGCAATGCGATATTGATATGATCGGCGTCGGATCGGAGCTGTGCGAGGCGGAGCTGCTTGAAGCCACCTCGGAGGCGTTGGTGGCCGTGGGTTTCAGGAACTTCGCGATCCGTATCAATGATCGCAAGATCCTGTCAGGCATGGCGTCAGCCGCGGGATTCGATCCGGCCGCTCATGACGGCGTCTTCGTCACCTTGGACAAGCTTGACAAAATCGGTGTCGACGGCGTCAGCGCCGAGCTCGCCAGGGCCGGCCACCCGGCGGACGCCATTGCTGCCATCATGGCCATGCTCGACGCCATGCCGCGAGACGCCACCGGACTCCGCGCCGCGGCGGCGGCATTGCCGGAGAGCATTGATCGCGACGCCTTTCAGGCGCTTGAAAATGTCGCCCAGGCGGTCACAGCAACCGCCGACGGCCGCTACACGGTCGAATACGATCCGACCCTGGTGCGCGGCATGGGCTATTACACCGGCCAAATCTTTGAAATTCAGTACGGCGACTACCCGTTCTCGATCGCCGGCGGCGGCCGCTACGACCGCATGATCGGGCGCATGATCGGCACCGACGTGCCGGCCTGCGGCTTCTCCATCGGCTTCGAGCGGGTCATCACCATCCTGATGGAAGAAGGCCTCGCCGATAGCGATACCGGCCGCCGCCTCGCCGTCATCGTTGCCGACGACGACCCGTTGCCGGCGGTCCTGGCCGCGGCCAGACGCCTACGTGCTGATGGCTATGCGGCGACATTGCTGCCGCGCCAACGCAAACTCGGCCGGCAAATCGCCGGATTGGCCGAAGAAGGCTTCGATTACTTCTCGGTGTTTCGCGGTGACGCCGAACGGCCCGAAGTCGAGACCGTCCGCAAGGGCTGACACTTTCCTACAGCTAGGTTCATAACAGGGACAGACTGGGAATGCTGATTCAATCGGAAAATTTGACCACCTTCATTGCCGCGGTCTGCGGCGCGGCCGGGTCCGCGCCTGAGGAAGCCGCGGAAGTTGCGGCCAATCTGGTGGAAGCCAACCTAAAAGGCCATGACAGCCACGGCGTCGGCCTGACGCCGACCTATGTCAACACCATGGTCGAAGACCGCCTGGGGATCGGCCAGCATGTCAGTGTGATCAGCGACGTCGGCCCGATCCTGGTGTTGGACGGCAACCTCGGGTTTGGCCAGGTCATCGGCCGCGAAGCCATGGAACTGGGGATCCCGAAAGCGAAAGAACACGGCGTTGCCGTCGTCGCCTTGCGCAACTCCCATCACCTTGGTCGCATCGGCGCTTGGGGCGAGATATGTGCGGCCGCCGGCCTGATTTCGATCCATTACGTGAACGTGACCGGCCACACGCCTGTGGTCGCGCCCTTCGGCGGTTCCGACGCCCGGTTCGTCACCAATCCGTATTGCACCGCCCTGCCGGCCCAAGGTGACCAGCCGCCCGTTATCCTCGACATGGCGACCAGTCAGGTGGCCATGGGCAAGATTCGGGTCGCCCACAACAAAGGCGTGGAAGCACCCGAAGGTGCCTTGATCGATTCCGCCGGCCGGCCGACGCGGGATCCCGGTGTCATGTATTCGGACGGGCCGCCCGGCGCGCTCCGTTCCATGGGCCTGCACAAAGGCTACGGCCTGGCGTTCATTTGCGAAATGATGGCCGGCGCGCTGACCGGCGGCGGCACCTGCCTGCCGGAGCGTTATCACCGACAAACCATCATCAACAACATGCTGACCATCATCCTCGATCCGGCCGCCATCGACGTCGACGATGTATTCGGCCAAGAAGTCACGGCAATGACCGACCATATCACCGCCTCGCCGCCGGCACCGGGTGTGGACAAGGTCATGGTGCCCGGCGATCCGGAACGAAACTCCGCCGCGGCGCGCGGCCAGGACGGCATTCCGATCGACGATCAGACCTGGCGGGAGTTGATCGAAACCGCGCACAGCGTCGGTTTAAGCGACAGTGACATCGACACGATCGTCCGCGCCAATACGTAAGTCGCGGCGTCGCTACTCCGCCGCCTGGCCGGTGATCGCCGGCTGGCCGTGGAAGCGCCGCAATAACGCCGCTTCCATGTCCTTGACCTGCTCCAGATGGCGCATTTTCACGTGGCCGAAGCCGCGAATATGTTCCGGAATCTCCGCCAGCTTGACGGCACTGTCGTGGTTGTCAGGCGTCAGACCGCCCATCAGCTCCTGCATCAGCGCTTCGTAGTCCTCGATCAGGCGCCGCTCGGTCCGCCGCTCTTCGGTGCGGCCGAACGGGTCGAGCGCCGTGCCCCGCAGCCCCTTAAATTTGGCCAGGAACTTCATGGCCGACATCATCCAGGCGCCCAAAGTGACCTTGTTTGGCACGTCATTGTTGGCATCGCGCCGGGTGAGGATTGGCGGCGCCATGTGGAAGGTCAGGCTATAGTCGCCGGTGAATTGGGCGTTGAGCTTTTCTAGGAACGCGCCGTCCGTATAGAGCCGGGCAACTTCGTACTCGTCCTTGTACGCCATCAGTTTGAACAGATACCGCGCGACGGCTTTCGCCAGGCGATCGGACCCGGGCAGCACCGCCATCTCACGTTCGGCGACGGCGCGCACGAAAGCCTCGTAGCGGTCGGCATAGGCGCGATTTTGATAGCCCACGAGGAATTCGCCGCGGCGACGAACCAGGCTCGCCAGATCCCGTTCCGCCAGGGGCGTTTCAGGCGGCGTCGCCGGCGCCGGCAAAGCCGCTTCGATCCTGGACATGTCGGCGGCCGCCAAGCGGCCCCACGCCAGCGCCTTGAGATTGGCGTCGACGGCAATGCCGTTCAGCCTGATGGCCTCGGCCAAAGCCTCCGGACTGACCGGCAAATACCCTTTCTGCAGGGCGAAGCCAACGACGAACAGGTTGGACATGATGCTGTCGCCCATCAAACCGGTCGCGAGTTTCGTGGCATTGACGAAGTCCACGGCGTCGGTGCCGATGGTCTGGGAAATCAGATCGACGAAGCTCTGGCCCTCCAGCGCCATGTCCGGCATCTGCGCGAAGATCGCGATCGGCACTACGTGATCGTTGATAATCGCCCGCGTCCGGCCTGTTGCCATGGTCGCCATGGCCTCGACCCCAGCGGCGACCACCATGTCGCAGCCGAGCACCAGATCGGCCTGGCCGTGGCTGATGCGGGCGCCGCGCACCTCAGCACTTCCGTCGCCGATCCGAATATGGCTCATGACCGCGCCGTTTTTTTGCGCCAAGCCGGTCTGATCAAGCACCGTGACCGCCTTGCCTTCCAGGTGCGCCGCCATGCCGAGCAAGGCACCGATGGTGATCACGCCGGTACCGCCGATACCGGTCACCAGTATGTTATAGGAATTGGCGATCGGCGCGGCTGCCGGTGCCGGGATATCGACCGCCGGATCGACAGTCGCCGCCGCCTGATCGCGCCGGTCGGCCGACGCCGCCACGGCACCGCCGTGGACGGTAACGAAGCTTGGGCAAAATCCCTTGATGCAGGAATAGTCCTTGTTGCAATTCGATTGATCGATCGTCCGCTTACGGCCGAATTCGGTCTCCAACGGTTTGACCGATACGCAGTTCGAGGCGACGCCGCAATCGCCACAGCCCTCGCACACCAAATCGTTAATGAATATGCGCTTGGCGGGATCCGGAAAGGTACCGCGCTTGCGGCGGCGGCGTTTTTCCGCAGCGCAGGTCTGGTCGTACAACAGCACGGTCACGCCGGCCACAGCGCGTAATTCCTTTTGCACCTCTTCCAGATCATCGCGATGACGGATGCTGACACCAGCCGCCCAGTCGGTATTGGCCGGGTACTTGTCGGGTTCGTCGGTGACCACGACGATCCGCTTCACGCCTTCGGCCTGGACCTGGCGGGTGATCTCCCATGGCGTCAGATTGCCATCCAAAGGCTGGCCGCCGGTCATCGCCACGGCATCATTGTATAGGATCTTATACGTAATATTTACATCGGCCGCGGATGCGGCCCGGATTGCCAGCAGCCCGGAGTGGAAATAGGTGCCGTCGCCCAAATTCTGGAAAATGTGATCGGTCTCGGTGAAATGCGACATGCCGATCCAATTGGCCCCTTCGGCGCCCATATGGGTATAGGTCGCGGTGCCGCGGTCCATAAAAATCGCCATGGTATGGCAGCCGATGCCGGCCATGGCATGCGAGCCGTCCGGCACCTTGGTCGAGGAATTATGCGGGCAGCCGGAGCAAAACCATGGCGACCGAACCACGTCCGTGGTGACCTTGTTGGACGCTTCGGTCCGCGCCTTGAGGCCGGCGAGGCCGGCCGACAATTGTTCGTCCGATTCCTGCGCGAGGGCGCGCTCGCCTAAAATTCGGGCTACCAGCGCCGGACTGATTTCACCAAATTCCGGGACCAGCGGCAGGCCATCGCGGCCGCGTTTACCAAGCAGCGCCGGGCGATCTTCCATATCATAGAGGATGCGCGCCAGCTGTTCTTCGATCAGGCCACGCTTCTCCTCGATTACAAGAATTTCGTCATGGCCTTCGCAAAAGGCGCGGATGGCGGTCGGTTCGATCGGCCAGACCATGGCAAGCTTGAACACCGAGATACCGATGCGTTCGAGCGCCGCCTCGTCCAGGCCGAGCATCTCGAAAGCTTGGCAGACGTCGAGCCAGGCCTTGCCGGCGGTGACGATGCCGAGCCGGCGCTTACTGCTATGGTGGGTCTGACGATCAAGACCGTTGGCTCGATGGAAGGCGTCGACGGCCTTCAGCTTGACATCGATCAAGCGCTGCTCTTGTTCGAGCGGCGTATCAGGCCAGCGGAAATGCACGCCGGTCTCGGGCAAGGTAAAATCCGTCGGCGTTACCGGCTGCATGGCGTCGGGATCGACCGCCGCCGTGGCCGTGCTTTCGACCACGTCGGCCACGCACTTCATGGCGGTCCAACAGCCGCTGTAGCGCGATAGGGCAAAACCGTAGAGCCCGTAATCGATATATTCCTGAATGGTTGCCGGATAGAGCACCGGGATCATGGCGGCGACCAGGGCTTGCTCGGACTGATGCGCCGTGGTCGAGGATTTGGCGCCGTGGTCGTCGCCAGTCAACACCAGCACGCCGCCGTTCGGCGAGCTGCCGGCCAGATTGCCATGTTTCAAGGCATCGCCGGAGCGGTCGACACCCGGTCCTTTGCCGTACCAGATGCCGAACACACCATCATATTTGGCGGTCCCGAACAGGCCCGCCTGCTGCGTCCCCCAAAGCGAGGTCGCGGCCAAATCTTCGTTGACGCCGGGCTGAAACTTGATGTGGTGCTGTTCCAGTAGCGTGCGACTGCGCCAAAGCGTGTGATCGTAGCCGCCGAGCGGTGAACCGCGGTATCCGGAAATAAACCCGCCGGTATTCAACCCCGCCGCGACGTCGCGACGACGTTGCATCAACGGCAACCGCACCAGGGCCTGAATGCCGGTAATGAAGATTTGCCCCGTTTCCAAGGTGTATTTATCGTCGAGGCTAACTTCTGCGAGCTGCATGCGACACTCCCTGCCTTCCAACCGCCAGTTATTGGGGGGTTATTCCGCTTTCATAGATGCGGTCACGCCAAAAAACGGAACTTTGTGGCACATCGACCCGCTGACATCCGTTGCTTCTGATTTAGGTCAAGTTTACCGCAAGGACCAGTCCGTTGCCAAATATCGTCACTTTTGTCGGATTTCAGCCATCGAAAGTCGCGCGTGGTGCAGTCGGCAACGCCTGCGCACCGTAGAGGATAATAGAAATCCGGCCGTATTGGCGTCAGGATGCGTAAGTGAGGTGCGGGCCATGGCTGATGAAGACGATCTTGACCTCCGATCTTTAGGCGACGACGAACTTGTCGAGCAAATGCATGACGACCTCTATGACGGGTTGGCTGACGAAATTTTTGAGGGGGTTCATATCCTGCTGGAGCGTGGCTGGCAGCCCTATGACGTGCTGACCAAGGCATTGGTCGCCGGCATGCGGATCGTCGGCATCGATTTCCGCGACGGCATCTTGTTCGTGCCGGAAGTCCTGCTCGCCGCCAACGCCATGAAAGCCGGAATGGCGATCCTACGGCCGTTGCTAGCGGAAACCGGGGCGCCCAAACTCGGGACCATGGTGATCGGCACCGTCAAAGGCGATATCCACGATATCGGCAAGAATTTGGTCGGCATGATGATGGAAGGCGCCGGCTTTGACGTTATCGATATCGGCATCAACAACCCGGTAGAAAACTATCTCGCAGCGCTCGAGGAGCACGACGCCGACATTCTTGGCATGTCGGCGCTGCTGACCACCACAATGCCGTACATGAAGGTGGTCATCGATACTTTGGTGGAAAAAGGCATCCGCGACGATTACGTCGTCCTGGTCGGCGGTGCGCCGCTCAATCAGGAATTCGCCGACGCGGTCGGCGCTGACGCCTATTGCCGCGACGCCGCGGTCACCGTGGAAATTGCGCAGGACCTGCTGGCACGGCGGCACAACAGCCGCACGGGCATCCAGGCCGCGGAATAACCCGGCCCCAGGGGGCCGCCTCATGGGCACACGGACGCATGACCGATCCAACGGCCAGGCACCGCCGTCGGTGCTGGTGCTGGCCTGCGGCGCCTTGGCGCGGGAACTAATCGACGTCATCGCGGTCAACCGGTTCGACCATATGAGCGTCGCCTGCCTGCCGGCCAAGCTGCATAATCGTCCGGAACAGATACCGGCCGCCCTGAAGGCGCGCATCGATCAGGCGCGGCCGAATTTCGACCGCATCCTGGTACTGTATGGCGATTGCGGCACCGGCGGCGGCCTCGACCGGATGTTGGCGGCGGAAGGCATCGAACGCATCCCCGGCGCCCACTGCTATGAGTTCTACGCCGGCAGCGAGCGCTTTGCCGAGATGGCCGATGGCGAGCCCGGCACGTTTTATCTGACCGACTATCTGGCGCGCCATTTCGACCGCCTGATTATCGAAGGGCTCGGCCTCGATCGTCATCCCGAATTGCGCGACGCCTATTTCGGCAATTACACGACGGTAATGTATCTGGCCCAGACCGAGGACGCGATGCTGGAAGAAAAAGCGCAAGCCGCGGCCAAACGGCTCGGCCTCGCCTACCAGCGCCGATTTACCGGCTGCGACGGCATTGCGTCGTTCCTGCACGCGACGGCTTGAGGTTTCGCTCTATGGCAACTCTCACCGTGCTCTATTGGCGAGACATTCCGGCGCAGATCGTGGTCAAAGCCGGCCGTCAGTCAGCAAAACGGCAGCTGACGCCGCGCTTCCAGGAGGCCATCGATGCCGCCGCCATGCGCGCCGGCTTGGCCGGCACCGACGATTACTTAAGCGCCTGGCGTCGTGGCCGCGCCTCCGACTGCGGCGACGATATCGAGGCGGCAGCCGATAGTGCGGCCGAACAGGCGGAAAACGACTACCCGCAGACCCGGCTGCGCACGCTGGTCCAGGCCGGCGGTATGGAAGAAGCCACCGCCTGATACCAACCTGCGGTGATAGGAACCCATTTGATGGTGGAAAAAGAGTTCAGTCCAGAAGGCACGGCGCACAGCGCGATGCTGGCGCATCGGGCAAGCGTCGTAACGTACTGGCTGGGCTGTTTTTTCCCACCGAAGGCCGGGTTCTTTTGCGCTGTGGCAGCGTCGCGTTCCTTATCCGATATCCCATATCGCATGGCGGATCGCGACGCTGCCACAGCGCAAAATAATCCCGGTCAAATGGGTCCCTATCACCGCAGATTGGTATAAAGCGGCATTCGAGGAAAGGCCATTCAATGACGGACACCGTCGTCAGCTCCGCGACCAAAGAGGTCGTCATCGGCTTCGAGCAGCCGTTCTGCGTCATCGGGGAGCGCATCAATCCAACGGGTCGCAAATTGCTGGCCGCCGAGATGGCCGCCGGCGACTATTCCCGGGTCGAGGCCGACGCCGTGGCGCAGGTTGCTGCCGGCGCCACCATGCTCGACGTCAATGCCGGCATCCCGTTGGCCGACGAGCCGCGCATTTTGGCCGAATCCATCCAGCTGGTGCAGTCACTGGTCGACGTGCCGTTGTCCATCGATTCTTCGATCGTCGAGGCCTTGGAAGCGGGTCTCGCGGTCTATCAGGGCAAGCCGTTAGTCAATTCCGTGACCGGCGAGGAAGACCGGCTCGAAATCGTGCTGCCGTTGATTAAGAAATACGGTGCGGCCGTGGTCGCGATCTCCAATGACGAGACCGGCATTTCCGAAGACCCCGACGTGCGTTTCGAGGTAGCCCGCAAGATCGTCGAACGCGCCGCCGACCACGGCATTTCAAACGCCGATGTGGTGGTCGACCCGTTGATCATGCCGATCGGTGCGCTCGGCGATGCTGGCCGCGCGGCCTTCCGTCTGATCCGGCGTCTGCGCGAAGAGCTTAAGGTCAACACGACCTGCGGCGCCTCCAACATCAGCTTCGGCCTGCCCAACCGCCATGCCTTGAATGCCACATTCCTGTCCATGGCAATCGGTGCCGGCATGACCAGCGCGATTTTGAATCCGCTGCATGCCGAGGAGATGACCGGGGTGATGGGCGCCAATGTGTTGATGGGTCAGGACCGGGATTGCCGGCTCTGGATCAAGAAATTCCGCGAACCCGTCGCCGAACAGGCCGAAGGCGGTCCTGGCCGGCGCGAGCGCCGGCGCCGCCGGGGTTGACCGGCCGGTGACCGACGACGCCCTGATCGTTTTCACGCCGTCGGGCAAACGGGGACGTTTTCCACTGGGCACGCCGCTTTTGACCGCGGCCCGGAAACTCGGTGTCGACATCGATTCGGTGTGCGGCGGCCGCGCGCTTTGCGGTCGCTGCCAGATCACCGTCAGCGAAGGTGAGTTCGCCAAACATGGCATCACCAGCCGCGCCAATCATTTAAGCCCGGCCGGTGCCGGCGAGGCGCGCTATGACGACCGGCGCGGCCTGGCGGCCGACCGGCGCCTCTCTTGCCAGGCACAGATCACCGGCAATGCCGTCATCGATGTGCCGGCGGACAGCCAAATGCACCGCCAAATCGTGCGCAAACGGGCAGAGGCACGGCAGATCGAGCTCGACCCGACCATTCGACTGCATTTCGTCGAGGTCGCCGAACCCGATCTGCACAATCCGACGGGTGATTTGCAACGGCTGATCGCCGCGCTCCAGGATCAATGGGGCCTCGGCGACCTGACCGCCGATCCCGGCCTGCTCAGCCACGTGCAGCCGGCTTTGCGGGCCGGCCAGTGGCGGGGCACGGCAGCAATCCGCGATGAAAAGGAAATCCTGTGGCTTTGGCCCGGCTTGAAAGAGCGCATTTTCGGCCTTGCCGTCGACGTCGGCTCAACCACCATCGCCGCCCACCTCTGCGACTTGATCAGCGGCGACGTGGCCGCGTCCGAAGGTGTCATGAACCCGCAGATCCGCTTCGGCGAAGATCTGATGAGCCGGGTTTCCTACGCCATGATGAACGACGGCGGCGCGGTGGAATTGACCAACTCCGTGCGCGACGGCATCGACCAGCTGATCGGCGCGGTCGCCGCCGAGGCCGGCATCGAGCGGGCCGATATTCTGGAAGCGGTGTTCGTCGGCAACCCGGTGATGCACCACCTGCTGCTCGGCATCGATCCCGTGGAACTCGGCGGTGCGCCGTTCGCGCTGGCCACGGATCACGCGGTCGGCGGCCATGCCGCGGACTTGGCACTGACCATCAATCCCTGCGGCCGGTTTCACGTCCTGCCCTGCATCGCCGGCCATGTCGGCGCCGACACCGCCGGCATGGTATTGTCGGAATCGCCGCACTTGGCCGACGACGTCCGGCTGCTGGTTGATGTCGGCACCAATGCGGAGATTGTGCTTGGCAATCGCCAAAAGCTGCTGGCGGCGTCCTCGCCAACCGGCCCGGCCTTCGAGGGCGCGCAGATCTTCTGTGGCCAGCGCGCCGCACCCGGCGCCATCGAACGCGTGCGCATCGATCCGGCGACGCTCGAACCGCGCTATAAGGTGATCGGATCCGATCTCTGGTCCGACGATCCGGGCTTCGCCGCCGACACTGCCAAGATCGGTGTCACCGGCCTCTGCGGCTCCGGCATCATCGAGGCGTTGGCGGAAATGTACTTGGCCGGCCTGATCAAGCCGGACGGCACCATCGACGGCGGCCTGAGTCCGCGCACATCGCGCCTGGTCCAACATGACCGCACCTGGTCGTACTTTCTGAAAACCGGGGAACCGGAGATTTGCGTCACCCAGCCGGACGTGCGCGCCATCCAGCTTGCCAAAGGCGCGCTCTATGCCGGCGCGCGGTTGCTGATGGACCGCTATGGCGTCGACACCGTCGACCGCATCACCCTGACCGGCGCCTTTGGCAGCCATATCGACGGCAAGCATGCCATGGTGCTCGGCCTGATTCCCGATTGCCCCCTAGACAAGGTCGCCGCCGCCGGCAATGCCGCCGGCACCGGCGCCCGCATTGCGCTGTTGAACCGCACCGCGCGGGCCGAGATCAACACCATCGTGCGCAGGATCGAAAAAGTCGAAACCGCTGTCGAAGCCGATTTCCAGGCGCACTTCGTCGGCGCCATGCAAATTCCCCACGCCAGCGACCCATTCCCGAACTTGGCCGCGGCGGTTGAGTTGCCGGCGCGGGCCGGGCCAGAGGCCAGCGAAAACGGCCAGCGGCGCAGACGCCGTCGCCGCTCGACTTAGCCCGCATTCTTGCCTCTGGCCGCCCGGCCGCCCACGCGGGATGGCCGTGAACCTTCGGCCGGAGGCCGAGGGCCAAAGGCAGAATCCGACCTCACAAGTCGATATCGCCTTTGTACAATCGTTGGGCGATGGTGCGGCGCAGGATTTCGTTGGAGCCGTCGGCGATGTTGACGACGCGGAGTGAATTCCAGGCTTCGTGCAGGCCAATTTCGTTGGTGAAGCCCATGCCGCCATGGATTTGCATGGCGCGGTCGACGGCCTTGAGGCCGATCTGCACGGAAAAAGCCTTGGCCATGGACAGTTCTTTCACCGCCAAGCTGCCCTGGTCCAGCAGCATGCCCGCGTTGAGACCCATCAAATGCGCCGCGTGCAGGTCCATGGCGGATTCGGCGAGCGGAAAGCTGACCCCTTGATTGTCGGAGATCGGGCCGCCGAAGGCTTCGCGGGTTTGCGCATAATCAAGCGCCATCTCCAGCGCCCAGCGTCCGAGACCGACGGAGCGGGCGGAATTATAAAGCCGGCCCAAGGAGACGCCATAGAGCGCCGTGGCGAAGCCTTCATGGAGGTCGCCGACCAACTGCCAGGGCTCGACCTCGACGTCCTCGAACAGCAATTCGCCTTCGTCGCCGCCGATATGGCCGAACAGCCGGATCACCCGTTGCACCGCGAAGCCTGGTGCGTCGGTCGGTACCAGGAACGCCGAGATGCCGCCGCGGCGGCCGGCGGCGCGCTCGGGGTCGGTAATCGCGAAGGCGATGCAGTAATCAGCGATCGGGCTGTTCGACGTCCAGATCTTGCGACCGTTGAGCCGCCAGCCGCCGTCGATCGGCTCGGCCCGGGTTTTCAACATCGCCGCGTCCGATCCGGCGCCGGGTTCGGACAGGCCGAAGCACATCGACTTTTCGCCGGTCATGAGCGGTGCCAGGATACGCTCCCGCGCGGTATCGGTGACTTTTTCCAACAGCCGGCTCGGGCCGAAGGCCCAATGGGCGACGGCATAGAGCATCAGCCAGTTGTGCGAACCGCAAAACCGAAACAGCGCCTCCCAGCCGGCATAATAGGCGGCCATGCCGAGGCCGCCGCCGCCCAGCGCTTCGGGCACGCACATGCCGTAGAAGCCGGCATCGGCCGCAGTCATGCGCACCTCGCGGATTAAATCCACGGTGCGATCGGCAAACCGGCCGTCCTCGCGATAGAGCAGCCTGGGATTTTCGAACAAATCGTGGTTTGCCTCATGGCGCGGCAAGATCTCGGCCCGGGCAAACGCCTCCAGGCCGCGGGCGACTTCGTCGACTTCCGCCGGCAATTCAAACGCAATGGCACTCATGGCACGCCTCCCCAATTTCCAATGCAAATTAGGACGGCGAGGCGACTGCGCGCAACCAAAGCAGCGTAGATAATCGGCGACGATCGCGCTATTGCGGCTGCGGAACGATCCGTAAATACGGTTTTGGCGACTTCCAACCATCGGGATAGCGTTTTCGCGCTTCCTCGTCGGAAATGGCCGGCACGATGATCACGTCCTCGCCGTGGCGCCAATTGACCGGTGTCGCGACTTGATGGTTCGCCGTCAGTTGGCATGAATCCAGGGCGCGTAGGACTTCGTCAAAATTACGTCCCGTACTCATCGGATAGGTCAGCATCAGTTTGATCTTCTTGTCCGGGCCGACCATGAAAACCGATCGCACGGTGGCGTTATTGGCGGCGGTGCGACCAGTGGCACTATCGCCGTCATCGGCCGGCAGCATGTCGTAGAGCTTGGCGATGTCCAGACCGGGATCGCCAATCAACGGATAATTGACCGCATGGCCCTGGGTTTCTTCGATATCGCCTAGCCACTTTTTGTGATCGCCGACCGGATCGACGCTCAAGCCAATGATTTTGCAGTTCCGCCTGGCGAATTCGTCCTGCAATCCGGCCATATATCCGAGTTCGGTCGTGCAGACCGGCGTGAAGTCTTTCGGATGGGAAAACAGCACCGCCCAACCGTCGCCGATCCAATCGTGGAAGTCGATTGGCCCTTCGGTGGTGTCAGCTTTGAAGTTCGGGGCTTCGGAATTAATGCGTAAAGTCATGATTGTGACATCTCCAGTTTGCGGATCGCCGTAAATTGACTTCTAGTCAGGATAGCGACGGGCTAGAGCTTAAGTGATGGGTTGGTATCCGATTCTTGCAAGAATTACAGGTGATCAGTTGAGCCCGTACAATGAATTGGCGATAATCGGATAAGCATCGAACAGTTAGGAGAAAAATTCGCAAAGAATCCAACGGTTTCGTGAGGTACGGCATGGAGCCATCGGGCGCTTGGTTGTCCGTTCACCCGAAAGAGACGGTAAAGTAATATGATGTACTCCGACCGACCACTCGTTGACACCGACAGCGTTGATGAAGCGTGGGCCACCTTGGCCGGCAAGGGTTTAGGCTTTGCGCCGGACTCGCGCAGTGATGGCGAAGATTTTCGCGCCACGCTCTATTGTGCCCAATATCCCGAGCTGCATTTCGCCAGTACGGCGTTTCAAACGACAGCGCTGCTGGAAATGTATGCGGGCCGCGAGCACTTCGCTGTCATGGCGCCGTTTAGCGGTGCCTTTCAGGTCCAATCTGGGCGGCAGACCAATGTGACGAAGGCCGGCGAGTTAGCTGTGTATTCGCCCAGTGAACACCTTTCATTGACGCAGGGCAGCGGCTGCGAGCGCTTTACAGTATACGTACCTTGGAATTTGTTGCATGAGCGGCTTGAGCTTATGCTGGGTGAACCAATCGACACTCCGCTGGTGTTTGATTCCTCACCAAATTCGTTTCGCAATGGCGGGCGTTTTCTGAAGGGAGCGATCGACCAGGTATTTCACGCGTTCAGCAATGGCGCTTTATTGACTGATGTTTCGCGCGAAAGCTACGACCAGTTCATGGAAAGCCTCCTGGAACACATGCTGCACTCACTCCGGCACAATTATTCCGGCGCGTTGACCAGACAAGTTCCAGTCCACGGCATGCCGGGCGATGTGACCCGCGCACTGGAGTACATTCACGCACACCCGCACCGCGACGTCTCGATGAAGACATTGGTCGAAATCGCTGGTGTTCCGGGACGGACGTTGATGCATCATTTCAAGCATTTTCTTGGCACGTCGCCGGTTCGCTATTCGCGCGACTTGCGTTTCACGTTGGCCAGGGAAAACCTCGAAAAAGCGAATGGCGGTGATGACACGATCACCAATATCGCTCGACGTTGGGGCTTCCGTCATATGGGCCGGTTTTCGACCGGCTATCGCTCGCGATTTGGCGAAACACCGACTCAAACACGTCCCGTGCCCTAGTGTGGTGGAATCGAAGTTCCTCATTGTATTGCGGCAGCCACCGAGAGGAACTTCGATTCCATAATCCACACTAGGATCAATAAGTTGCTAGTGTCCTTGTCTAATCAGAAGTTCGTAATGCGGTTGCATCAAACGCGGCGAACTTCTGATTCGGGACACTAGGACCGGCGATCGGTTAGGCGGTTTTCCTGCGTCGAACTGAAGCGATAAGTCAAAAGTCGACGACGTGTCGTACCAATCGACGCTGGCTTGACGGCACACGGTGATGATCGAAACCGTTGGCGATGTTCCAGCCAAGCGATTCTGGAGAGCCACCCGTCGGGCAGAATCAATGAGCGTCCGCTGCCGTTGCAGCCCTAGCTGAAGCGGCGCCCTCCGAGGCCTGATTCCCGTCGTTGGCGGCGGCGGCCAAAATTCGCTCGGCCGGCAGTTCAATCCGAACCTCTGTGCCTTCACCGATTTCGCTCTGCAGCGTCAGCGACCCGCCATGCAGTTCGACGAAGGATTTGGCAATTGGCAGGCCGAGACCGGTGCCGTTGTAGTTCTTCGAATACGAGCCTTCCACTTGGCCAAACGGTGTCAGGATTTTGGCGATCTGATCGGCGGCGATGCCGATACCGGTGTCGGCGACACTTATTTCGACGGCGCCCGACGGCGCCAGGGCGATCTTGACGGTAACCGCACCGCCGGCCTCGGTAAATTTCACGGCATTCGATAAAACGTTCAGCAGCACTTGCGTGAGCCGTCTTTCGTCGCCGCTAATCGTCGGCAGGTCCCCGGCATGATCCGTCACCAGGCGCACCTGGCGTTGTCGGGCATCATCGCCGACCAGGCGCAGACAGCCGGCGACCAGGTCGCCGAGATCGACTTCGCGCTCGTCCAATTCGACTTGGCCGGCCTCCACCTTTGCCATATCCAAGACCTCATCGACGATCTTCAGAAGATGTTTGCCGCTGTCCCAAATGTCGCCGACATATTCGAGATATTTCGGCGAACCCACCGGCCCGAACATTTCCGATTTCATGGTTTCGGAAAACCCGAGGATGGCGTTGAGCGGTGTCCGAAGTTCGTGGCTCATGTTGGCAAGGAACTCAGACTTAAGCCGGCTGGATTCCTCGGCGACCGCGGCGTTGCGCGTCAGGACGACGTTCTCTTCATGCTGCCTTTGGCTGCGCCGTTCGCTTCGCCACACCACGAAGATGAGCAAGAGATACAAACAGCCGAACGTCGTTCCAATTATGGTGATCTGCAGCAGTTGCGTACGTTCGGTGCGCTGCCGCATCTCGGTGACGTCGTAGAAAACCTCAATGACGCCGCGGAGTTTCTTCGACTTCGATTTGATCGGGACATAGCTCGACAGGATATCCCGGTCTTCGACGACATGCTCGAAAGCGCTGATCTTATTTCGGTAGATCATTTGGCTGGCGACACGGCCGGCTTTCGCCGCCTGAAAACCGGCACTGCTATTGTTGATCTCGCCGATTTGCTGGCTTTCAGTAGAATACACCGTGAAGCCGTCGAGATTATAGATTTTGACTTTGACCACCGAAAGGCCGTTCATCTGCCAATCGATCGCCCGTCTCAACTGCTCTGTAATCGGATGCGACCGAAGTTTCACCCCATCCAGCCGCGGCGCCCCGGCGATAAAAGACGCGAAGCGCGGCCAAATTGCATTGGAAATGGACCGGGTCAAGGCAATGTTGTTGCGCTCCGCCATAGCGCGCAAGTCCGCGCTCGCCACATGGCGATTAAGCACGGCAATCGAAACACAGGCCACAACGATAATCAAACCGCCAACGAGAGCAAATCGCGTGGTCAACTTTGCGGAACGGCGCGGCATCTGATCCCTATGCCGGACTCTAATGTACGTCGTATTACATAGGTCTTATACCCTAAGATCGGATTAATGATTTGCGCCTTAACCATTAACCCTGCAAGGCATTTTCCGGCGACTTGCCGATGGATCATGCCGTCGCGACCACCTAAACTACATTCAATCTGAATTTCAAAGGGAACGGTATGGTACGTGACATCGGCGCCTGGCTTGCGCAGTTGCAGCTCGGCGAATACGCCGGCATTTTTGCCGAGAACAAGATCAGATTTGAGCATTTGTCAGACTTGTCCGAGGACGATCTAAAAGAACTCGGCATCACGGCGATGGGCGACCGCAAGACGTTGCTGCGCGCCATCGCCGATCCGGCCGGCGGCAATGCGCTCGAAACCGACGGGATGCGAGAACTTTCGGACCGGTCCTCTCCGCGCGGCGGCGAAGCCGAGCGCCGTCAGCTTACGGTAATGTTCATCGATCTCGTGGGTTCGACCGCCTTGTCCGGTCGGTTGGACCCTGAGGACATGCGCGACGTGATCCGCGCCTATCAAGACAGGTGTGCCGGCGTAATCACCCGCTTCGACGGATACGTCGCCAAGTTCATGGGCGACGGGATCCTGGCCTATTTTGGTTATCCCAGAGCGCATGAGGACGACGGTGAACGGGCCGTCCGCGCGGGGCTGGCCATCATGCAGGCAATGGCTGGAATGACCACATCCGACGGCGCGCCGCTGGAGGCACGCATTGGCATAGCAACCGGATTGGTGGTGGTTGGCGATCTGGTTGGCGAAGGATCGTCTCAAGAAGAGGCCGTGGTCGGCGAGACACCGAATTTAGCAGCCCGTCTGCAAGGACTGGCCGAGCCCGGTCAAGTCGCGATTGCTGCGGCGACACGGCGCCTGCTAGGAGCGGACTTCGCGCTCGACGACCTGGGCGAGCACATGCTCAAAGGCATTGCCTTGCCGACAGCGGTCTTCTCGGTCGTCGGCGAGCGCGCACCAGTTAGCCGATTTGAGGCGCGGAGCGGCCTATTGATGTTGCCATTGGTCGGTCGCGACCAGGAGTTGGCGTTGCTGCTGGAACGCTGGAACCAAGCCAAAGCCGGCGAAGGACAAGGCGTTTTGCTGGTCGGTGAAGCAGGCATCGGAAAGTCGCGCATCAGCCATGCCTTGATCGACGCGTTGGCTGATGAGCCTCATATTCGTGTTCGCTATCAATGCTCGCCCTACCACAGCGACAGCGCGCTTTGGCCGGTCATCCAGCAACTCAGCCGCGCGGCGAAATTTGTTGGCGAAGAATCGATCGACACTAGGCTGGACAAACTCGAGGCCTTGCTCGCGCTAGCCGGGGATACCGGCGATGCGGCGCCGTTGATCGCCGATCTCGTCGGGCTCGATGGAACAAGCCGTTACGGGCCGACGGACCTGACGCCCCAGGTGCACCGGTTGCGGACGTTAGAAGCCCTGGTTTCGCAGCTGCTCGGCCTGGCCGCCGGCAAGCCGGTTCTGATGGTTCTGGAGGATGCGCATTGGATCGACCCGACGACCTTGGATTTCATTGAGCGTTGCCTCGATCAAATTTCCGCGACACCTGTATTGGCGCTGCTTACTAGCCGGCCCGACAATCAACCCATTCTTGCCGGTCATCCGCACGTCACCCGACTCACCTTGAACAGACTGGGCCGCCAAGGTGTTGAAGCGATCGTTACCCGGCTTGGCGGCGACACCCTGCCGGCCGAGGCGATCGCGACGATAATCACCCGTACGGATGGCGTACCATTGTTCGTGGAAGAACTGACGAAGGCGGTTTTGGAATCCGGCGAAACCACTATCCCGGCGTCGCTGCATGATTCGCTGATGGCGCGGCTGGACCGTGTTCCGGAGATCAAGGAGGTGGCGCAAACGGCGGCCTGTATTGGTCGGGAGTTCGACTATTCGCTACTGGCCACGGTCACCGAGAAGCCGGAGAACGAGCTGCGGCAATCGTTGGATAAACTGGCGGCCGCCGAGTTGATCTTTCGTCGTGGCACCGCACCGGACGCACGCTACACATTCAAACATGCCCTGGTTCAAGACGCCGCTTATCAAAGTTTGCTCAAGAGCCGACGTCAGATATTGCACGGGCGCATCGCGGACGCCCTGGAAGGGCGGACATCAGGCAAGACGGGCGCCGAACCCGAGGTTCTGGCGCAGCATCTCGGCTTGGCAGGCCGTCACGAGCAAGCGGTTCATTATTGGCAAAAGGCCGGCGATCGCGCGATCCGACAATTTGCCTATACCGAAGCAATCACCCACCTGAATAATGGCTTGACGCTTCTGGAGACACTACCCACAAGCCCAAGCCGGAATGAACGTGAACTCGCCCTGCTTCGGACATTGGGCACGGCACTGATCTATGCCAAGGGCTGGTCGACCGACGATGTCAAAGCCAATTACGATCGTGCCAAACTATTGTGCGAGACCGTGGGCGACGACGAAGCATTGTTCGAGATTTTGCGCGGTCTTTGGCAATTCTACTTGACGCGTACCGATCTGGTGAAAGCCTTGGACCTCGGCCGGCAACTGCTCGACCATGCAGAGCATGTGCCGGGAGCCGGTCGCCAGCTGGAGGCTAACTACGCGCTCGGCGCATCGTACATCTGGCGCGGAGAGTTCGACTTTGCCAAGCGTCATTTCGAGGCCGGCAGAGCCCTCCACGAGCAACAGAGCCATGCCGATCTGGCGAGAAAATATGGCCATTATTCCGGCGTTGTCTGTTTATATCTCGGTGCTCAAACTCATTGGTGCCTTGGCTACCCGGACCTGGCGCGATCCTATGCAAAGGACGCGCGCACGTTGGCGCGGCAGCTGCCCTTTCCCTTCAGTTTGGCCATTACGCTGATGCAGTCGGCCTTTCTTCTACTGTATTGTCGCGACCCGGTTGCCGCGTCGGCGCTGGCCAACGAAGCACATGCGACCGCGTCGAAGTACGGTTTTCCGGCGTTGAGCGCCGAATTGGAAATTGTCCGCGGCTGGGCCTGGGCGCAAATCGGTCGCCGCGATCAAGGCATGGCACAGATGCGACTAGGTTTTGAGGCATTCGAAGCCATGGGTCTGCTGCTGCAGCGACCGTGCTACCTAGCCCTCTTGGCCGAAATGTATGCCGAATTGGGCGATGTCGAATCCGGAATGCGTGCCACTGTTCAAGCTTTGACCTTGTCGCGCCAAACCGCTGAGGGTTTCGCCGAAGCGGAAATCCATCGCGTGAACAGCAAGCTAATCCTTGCGAAACGGTCCGATATTGCTCAGGCCGTCACATGTCTGGAAGAAGCCCTGCGTATTGCCCGTCGACAGAACGCCATGTCATGGCAACTCCGGTCTGCCCGCGACCTTGCCCGACTCTGGGCCGAAAATGGCGAGCGGCAGCGTGCCTTGGCACTGCTCCTGCCGGTCTATGATTGGTTTGAGGAAGGCTTCGACACACCGGATTTGATCGAAGCCAAAGCGCTCCTTGATGAATTGAATTGAAGACCGAGTTATCCCAAGTCCGCCAATAGCGCCATCGACGCCACCTGGCCGCGGGACACAACGGTCAAATGCTGACGATCGCGCAATCCGCTGCTATGATCGGTGACGCAATTGGGAACCGGTACGAATGCCCTCAAACTGGAAAGTGTCCACCGACTTGTTTCGCGAAATCGCCAAGATCGTCCTCGGAATCGTTCTCGCGATCGTCCCGTTGGCGCTGTGGGTTGCTTGGTCGGAAATGGTGTTCGTCATAATTCTGGCGGTGGGCGCCGTCGCCATGATTTTGATACTGGCGGTGTCGGAGACGGAGCCCGAGGTAGAACAGAACAGGCCGAAGCAGGTCAATAAAGTCACCGCGACCGAGCTGATCGCCGAAATGCACCGGCTCATGCCGTTCACGTTTCACCATCGCCGGTTGGACGACCCGCGTCTGCGTCGAAAATTCGCGGCGTTGCGGGCCTTGATGCGGCGGCCGGACGCCTAAGGCCGACGCCACGCCATCACCTCACGAAAGGCGCCACCGTAAAGGTCACGCTAGGCGGCATTCGCCAACGGTCCCTTAATCACCTGACCGGCGTAGTTTCCGGTGGCGTCGCCGTTGTCGAATGCAACTGCACCGTTTACGATAGTGGCACGGATGCCTTCGGCTTTCTGCACCAACCGCCGGGCGCCTCCGGGCAGGTCTTCTTGAACCGTCGGCAGGCTCGGCCTGACCGTAGCCTCGTCAAAGATCACCAGATCGGCGGCAAAGCCGGTGCGGACCAGGCCGCGATCGGCAAATTCCCAGGCCGAGGCGTTATCGAACGTCAGCATGCGGACCGCCTGTTCAAGCGTGAAGGCCTGCTTGTCACGGACCCAGTAGCTCAAGAGGTGGGTCTGCAGCGATGAGCCCATCTCTTGGCAGACATGGGCGCCGGAATCGGAAAACGTCGCCAGGTTCAGCGGATGTTTGAGCATGCCGAGCACATGGTCGGGCGTCTCGTTGACCAGTGGCTGGACGAACATTTGGTCCTCGTCATCGAGCACCAGATCGATCATCACCTCAACCGGATGCTTGTTGGCCGCGGCGGCCAGCTCGGCGACCGACGGGTCGTTCCAGTCAACGCCCCGCATGGCAAACAGGTTGTCGTAGTCCGGTTTCAACGGGTTGGTGGTCGCCGCGCCGCCGCCCTGGAATTCGTCGCCCTTCGGTTTCATTTGGGCTTCCGCCGCGACCAGCCGGCTTCGCACCTCGGTATCGGAGAGGCGGCGTTTCTGCTCGGCCAGCGGCAACCCGCGCACGTCTTGCCAGTCGGGAAGATTGTCGAACGGCAAGTATGACTTGAATGAAAACAGCGCGTTGATCGAGCGTGTCGTCGCCTGGCCGAACATGCGCCCGCCCATGGCCACGGTCTCGTCGATATAGTCGAGCTGATACTGCCAAGGATTCGGATCGAGGCCTTGCCGGGTCGACAAGGTGCCGAACATCACCGGGCGGCCGCTTTCCAGCGCCACCTGACGCAGTCGGCCGAGAAAGACGCGCTGTGCCTCACCGCCCGATATGTCGGGGCCGATCTGAAAGATCCCGGCATCGAGATCGGCCATTTGGCCCACAAGATAATCGATTTCTTGCCAATCGGCGATGCGGCTGGCGACCGGCGTGCCGTCCGGCGTGACGTGGGTCGTCGCCCGCGACGTCGAAAGCCCTAGCGCGCCGGACTTAAGCGCCTCCTGCACGGCGGCACCCATGCGCTTGAGATCGTCCTCGTCGGCGGTCTGCTCCAACGCCCGCCCGCCCATGGCATACATGCGGAGCGCTGAATGGCCAATATAGGCGCCGTAATTGATCGCCTTCGGCAAGCGTTCCACGTTGGCCAAATATTCCGGAAAGGTTTCCCAGGTCCAGTCGATGCCCGCCATCATCGCCTCGGTCGGGATGTCTTCGACCGCCTCCAAGCAGCGGGCGAACCACTCGCGCTCCGATTCTTTACAGGGTGCAAGGGCGAAGCCGCAATTGCCCATGACGACGCTGGTGACGCCATGCCAACAGGAACAGCTGCCGATCGGATCCCAGGCGACCTGGGCGTCCATATGGGTATGCCCGTCTATGAACCCGGGCGCGACTATAAGCCCTTCGGCATCGATCACCCGGTCCGCCGGCGCGCGGATGCGGCCAATTTCGACAATGCGGCTGCCCTTAACGCCGACGTCGGCGCGAAAGCGCGGCATGCCCGATCCGTCGACGACGGTGCCGTTTTTGATGAGAAGATCCAAAGTCATGAACGGTCTCCCTGAGCCCACACCTTGTCAAACGGCAAGTGTGGACCGCGAACGGCGGTCGCACAAGATCGGTGGCGAAACGGTCTCCCTTGCCTCGAATTTTGCAACCAGAAACTTGGAATGAAATAGCGATCGGTTGCGAACGGCGAGGCATGGAAATCGAGCTTTGACAAATCTGCTTGGAGCCAGCTGTTGCCCTGTGGCAGAGTTAGTCTCCAAAGAAGTCGCTCTCAGGGCGCAAGGTAAGATGATACTCAAATCATCCAATATCAATCGTTGGCTCATTTTCACGTCGGTTTCTTTTAGCCCTTCGGCGAGGGCTGGGTATTTCTGTGACGCCGCTGTGAGTGGCGACGTTGAGCATGCAAAGCCACCGAATCAGGATGGCGCCGAACCAACTGCAGCAATTGCATCGCGAACATAGAGGGCGACGACAGTGACAGATGCCATGCCCGAAACCCGGTACACCGAAAGCGGCGATGTAAGTATTGCCTATCAGGTGATGGTGGGTGGTGACATTGATCTAATCATTGTCCCCGCCTTGATCTCACATATGGAGCATAATCACGAGCTACCCGGATATACGCAATTCCTACGCCGCCTCAGTTCATTTGCCAGGGTAATCACGTTCGATAAGCGCGGGCAGGGCATGTCGGATCGCATAACCGCGCCGCCGTCGCTTGAAGAGCGCATGGACGACATTCGAGCGGTCATGGCGGCAACAGGCAGCAGCAAGGCCGTCCTGTTCGGACATTCCGACGGTGGAACGGTGTCAACCTTGTTTGCAGCGACTTATCCCGAACGCGTCCAGGGCCTGGTCCTGTTTGGCGCTTTTGCCAAATCCTACTCCACGCCCGACTATCCGCATATGCCCAGCTTCGAGAAGCGCTGGGCGGGCGTAAACGGTTGGATAGAAAACTGGGGTAAAGGCCGTTGTATAGCGATTAACGCGCCACATTTGATCAACGACAGCGACATGGTCGCGCTATTCGGTCAATGGGAAAGACTCACCGGTACGCCGGCGAGCATGCGGCGGTATTTCGAGGTCGTCATTCAAACCGACATTCGAGAGGTTCTTCCTACAATCACCGTACCGACACTTGTGTTACATCGCAGCGACGATCCACAAGTTCCTATTGCCGCGGGACGCCACTTAGCTGACGCGATCGACAAAGCAAAATTCGTCGACCTCGTTGAGGGTTCGCATGGATTTTTTAACGGCAATCAAGAACTATTCGTTGGCGAGGTCGAAGAATTTCTTACCGGAGCGCGTACGACGAGCGCGATCACTGAACGCGTCCTTGCGACAGTAATGTTCACGGATATCGTCAACTCCACAGAGCATCTCGCTACGCGAGGAGACGCGGAATGGCGGCGCATCCTGGACCGGCATGACGCGCTGAGCAAACAAATGATTGAATCCCACGGCGGACGTCTCATCAAGAACACGGGCGACGGTGTTCTTGCAACATTCGATGGCCCGGGGCGTGCCATACATTGTGCTTGCGGCTTGAACGAGCGTGTGAACTCGATCGGCATAGAATTACGAACGGGCCTGCATACAGGCGAGGTCGAGGTCAGAGATAATGACATCAGTGGCCTCGCGGTTCACGCGGCCTCCCGCATCATGGGTCACGCTGTTGCCAATGAAGTCTTGGTATCAAGGATAGTTACCGACTTGGTAGCCGGATCCGAATCATTCGATTTCAGCACGCGGGGAGAACACCCGTTAAAAGGATTATCGGGTGACTGGCAGCTCCTTTCCGCTGCATTGAACTAGCGTCCCAAACCAGAATTGCGCCGCGGTTAATGCTGCCGATTTACGGCCCCGGATTTGACAAGAACACTGTGTTCTTATCGATTTTAGTTCAGATCAAGGGTTTGGCGTTCCTCTCGGTGGGTACCTAAGGCCTATGAGGAAATCCAACTCCATCAAGTCTGATATGGTATTAATATCAATACGATACTTTGAGTTCACCCATTCTGCCGTGATTACCGGCCGGCGCTAGTTTCCGGCGGCATCGCCTCCTGTGGTTGACAGAGATCAAGTCTTCGACTGAGATTATGAGATCAAATAGGGTCGCGAAATGACAAAATCGAGCGGAGGTTCCGAATACCTCCTACGTGAGGTGTCGATTAGCAGGTAATTGGTAAAAGCTTCTTCGTTTTCAGAGTCTCTTATTCTGGTCGCGGGCCTGCTGGCTTTGGACCGACGTGTGTCCTATCGCCGACTCCGTAATGAATTCGGCTTCGATGACAAGATTCTGGACGACATTCGCCATGAATTGATTGTCGCCCGGCGCCTAGCCGTGGATGAAGCAGATGAGGTGCTCGTTTGGGCTGGCGACGAGAATGTCCAGGCTGGTACGGCGCCGGCACGCGCGGGCAGTCGGTTACCCGATGCGGTGAAAAGTGAACCGGCCGCGACCGGCTCTACCCCGTCGACGGCGGAGCGCCGTCACCTAACCGTGCTGTTTTGCGATCTTGTCGGCTCTACGCAACTATCGACCCACCTCGACCCGGAAGACTTGCGCGATATCATCTCCGTCTATCAGGACACATGCCGTGAAGCGATCACCCAATATGACGGATATATTGCGAAGTTCATGGGCGACGGCGTCCTTGTCTATTTCGGCTATCCCCAGGCGCATGAGGACGATGCCGAACGTGCCGTCCGGGCCGGGCTCGGAATTCTGGCCGCGACGCCGTCGCTCAATGCAGCACTGCCGGATCACGATGTGGAAGTCGCGGTCCGAATTGGTATAGCGACCGGGCCGGTTGTGGTGGGCGACATTATCGGCGAGGGCGCGGCGGAAGAAGCCGCGGTTGTTGGGGAGACGCCGAATTTGGCGGCACGGCTGCAGGGCGTCGCGGACGTTGGACAAATGGCGATTAGCCCGGGCACGCATCGCCTCGTCGAGCGGCTGTTCGATTTCCAGGATTTAGGGGAACACGATCTCAAGGGCCTCGCCGCGCCGGTGCGGGCTTGGCATGTCCTGGGCGAACGCATTGAAGACGACGACGCAACGCAGGGCTACGATATGGCCCATACTCCCTTGGTTGGCCGGCAGGAAGAATTGGGACTGCTGTTGCGCGCCTGGGAAAACAGCCGCGACGGCCACGGACAGGTTGTCCTGATCCAGGGAGAGGCCGGCATCGGTAAGTCGCGTCTCTTGGAAACCTTGCGGCAACAGGTGGCTGCGGCCGGAACTTGGGTAGCCATCCGTTCTTCGCCTTATCATCGCGGCAGCACGCTTTATCCTGTGACTGAGCACCTAAAACGCGTCTTCCGCTGGCAGCAAGAGGACACGCCAGAGCTTCGGCTCGAGAAACTGGAAACTGCCACCCACGCCCATGAAGGGTTGCCGCACGACGAGGCCGTACCGCTGATCGCCACGTTGATGTCGCTGCCTGTTCCCGCGGGCCGTTATCCGCCCCTCGATATGACCGCCGAACAGCAGCGTGACGCCACTTTGGGCATTCTCAACGAGTGGCTGATTGAAGAGGCCGAACGTCGTCCGATGTTGTTGGTATGGGAAGATCTCCACTGGGCCGACCCGACGACGGTCGAGATGCTCGGTCTCTTAATCGATCAGGTGCCGACGGTAAAGATGCTTGTTGTCGGAACCTATCGGCCAGAATTCCTACCACCTTGGCAGCAACGCTCCCACATTACGCCTATCATCTTGAGCCGCTTGGAACGACCGGAAGTCCGGGAAATCGTCAAGAATATCGGCGGCGGCAAGTCGCTGCCCGAACCGGTCTTGAAACACATCATCGAAAAAGCCGACGGCGTCCCGCTTTTTGTGGAGGAACTGACAAAGACGATTCTTGAATCGGGCGTATTGGGTGAAGACAAGGACAAGTACATCCTCACCGGCTCGCTAAGCGATGTGAACGTACCGGAAACGCTGCAAGACTCGTTGATGGCGAGGCTCGATAAGGTGCCGATCTTGCGCGAAGTGGCCCAGCTTGGCGCTGTCCTCGGCCGCGAATTCGCATACGAGATCTTGCAGCATCTGGCTTCGCAGGAAGAACACACGCTGCAAAGCGGCCTCGAACAATTGGTCGAACGCGAATTGCTGTATCAGCGCGGCCGCGGTAAGCGTGCCAGGTACATTTTCAAACATGCGCTCATTCAAGACGCCGCCTACGATTCCTTATTGAAACGAACACGGCAAACCTATCACGGCCAAGTCGGACGCATTTTGGAAGCCCAATTGCCCGAAACCGTCGAAGCTCATCCGGAACTGTTGGCGCACCATTTCACCGAAGCGCAGGAGACGGAAAGGGCGCTAGAATATTGGTATCGGGCAGCCGAATTGGCGAAATCCCGTCATGCGCAGCAAGAGGCAAGCGCCCATCTCAGCAAGGGAATTGAGCTGACAAGCAATCTCGACGACGAACAGGAACGCATACAACAAGAGCTTCGCTTCCAAATATCTCTCGGCGGCACCTATCTGCAGATGAAGGGGCATAGTGCGCCGGAAGTGGAGACGACGTTCGCGCGCGCCAGGCAATTGTGCGAGCGCATGGAGGATGCGCCCGAACGGGTTTCGATCCTATTCGGGCTTTGGCGCACATACGTTGTGCAGATGGCGGATATCGCGCAACCGCGGGACGTCGCCGCGCAGTTGCTGCGTTTGGTCGAGCAGGGCGACGACAGCGCCGCCAAGGTAGTCGCTCACTGCGCCGTGGGGTTTACCGCCCTCGTTGCCGGCGCGTTCGAACCGGCGCGCGATCATCTGCGGAAAGGTATCGATCTCTATTCGGTAGCCGACCGGGATCGCGCCGAAGTGTATCGGTTTGGTCAGGATCCCGGTGTCGCTTGTCGTTGCTATTTGGCATTGGCGGAATGGATCGCCGGCTGTCCGGATCGCGCTAGGGCACTTGTGCGAGAGGGCCTCGAGCTCGCCGAACACTTGGAAGATCCCTTCAGCAAAGCCTTCGCCAGCGCCATCGGCACCATGGTTCTTCAGGTCGGCGGCGACCTTGCCGCAAGCGCGAACTTGGCCAGGCAAACAATCGAGCTGTCGACGGAAATCGGTTTTCCGTTCTGGAAAAGTATCGGCAAAGTCATGAATTCCTGGGCCGAAGCGGTGGCGAAGGCTGACCATGCTCACGTCGACATCCTGAAAACGCAGATCGCCGAACATCGCGCGCTCGGAACCGAGTTGTTCGCCGGATATTTTCTAACGTTGTTGGCTGAAGTAGCGCTGAAAGCGGACGACCGCGGATTGTGCGACTCCGCTTTGGAAGAAGCGGACGCATTGGTACAGCAAACCGGCGAACGCTGGTGGCAAAGCGAAATCATGCGGGCCCGGACACATCTCGATTGCTTGGCAGGGCAAACACCCGGTGACGCCGCTGCAAGTTTTGGCCAGGTCATGGAAATTGCCCGGGGCCAAGGGGCCAAGGTCCTGGCTTTGCGGGCGGCCATCGATATTTGCCAAGCCACGGATTCTGACAGCAATAACGCGGCCAACCGGTCGGTCCTGAAGGAATGGGTTGATGCAATAACGGTCGGCGGCGACACGCCAGAACTGAAGACGGCGGAAGCCTTGCTGACATTGCACAAATAGGTCTTGCCGAGACGATACGTGCACGGTGACGTCCGCCTGCACACTCGGCCGCCCGGCAGAGGCTAAAGTTTTGCTTTAGCGCCAGCAAAACAAATCTGTTTTGCCAAGGTAGGCTGATGCTTCAATAGTGCAGCAGGCAACGATTGGCGGATCAGGGGATTGAGCATGGGCGATTTTCTTGTCGCCGGCACGGTGCTTGGCGGGGTCGTGGGGTTTTTCCACGCGATCCAATGCGTGCGTTCACGCGTCATTATTGACCACGTGCCACTCCAGGGCGCGCTTGGGCACGGTCTTTGGGTTTGGGCGCTCTGGACCGTCTTTGGGTCCTATGTGCTGTTTTTCTGGCTTATCGGGCTGATCGCGATGACGGCATCCGGCCTGGTCAGAACCAAAGGGCCGGCCCGATGAATTTTGCCGATGTCGAGACCGTAGCGATCATTGGCGCCGGCGTTGCCGGACTCGCAACTGCAAAGGCTCTGCTTGCCCAAGGGTTTTCGTGCACGGTCTACGAGCGCAGCGAAAGTCTGGGCGGCGTCTGGGCCGACGGCTATGTCGGCTTCGGCGTCCAGGTGCAGAAAGAACTCTATGAGTTCCCAGATTTTCCTTTACCGCCGGACGCGCCCAATTTCACGCCTGGGCCCGTCTTCCAGAAATACCTCGAAGATTACTGCGATCACTTCGGCGTGCGCCAGCACCTGAGGCTCGGCACCAGAGTAGTCGACGTCACGCGCGATCCGGCGGCTGGCTGGGCATTGACGGTGGAGGAGGACGGCGCGTCGACGACCTTTGTCGCCGACCTCGTGGTCGTCGCGACTGGCCTCTATTCCGAGAAGCCCAATATTCCGGAGATTCCAGGGAGTGTGCGGTTCAGCGGCAAAGTCCTCCACGCCTATGAGGTCAAGGATCGTGAAGCCCTGCGCGGCCGCCGCGTCGCGGTGATCGGCTACGGCAAGAGCGCAACCGACATCGCCGGCGAAGCCGCCCAATCGGCCGAAGTCACGTACTTGGTGTTCCGCAACGCGCACTGGCCGGTACCGAGAAAGCTCGCCGGCGTGCTGCCATTCAAATGGGGCATGCTGAACCGGCTGACGGCAGCGCTGATCCCACCCTATGTGCGCCCGACGCCGCTTGTAAGGTGGCTGCACGGCATTGGCAGGCCGTTACCCTGGATCTTCTGGCGGCTGGTCGAGATCCTGCTGCGGCTGCAGTTTCGCCTGGATACGCGCATCGCCAATGGCCGCAACCTCGTGCCCGATCAACCGGTCGAGATCGACGCGTTCGGTGAATCCACAATGGTGCCGCGCCCCGACTTCATTCGCCTGATCCGATCGGGCAAGATTTCAGCGCATAGGACCGGACTGGCCGCCTTCACCGAAGATGGCATCGAACTGGAAGATGGCAGCAGCCTCAAGGTTGACACCGTGGTGTTCGCTACGGGATGGAAATCCGGCTATTCCTATTTGTCCGATGATGTCCGCGCCGCCCTCGGCGGCGGCGATGACGGATTCTATCTGTACCGTCACATGTTGCACCCGGACACGCCGGGGCTGGTTTTCATCGGCCGCGCATCTTCGTTCCTCAGCGTTACCACCTACACTATTCAAGCCCAGTGGTTGGCGGCCCTGCTTACCGGGCGCGTAACGCCGCGGACGGCCGACGACATGCGCGCCGAGATCAGCCGCTTGAAAGCCTGGAAACAAGCCTGGATGCCGATTGGCCCAGCCCGCTCGGCCCGTGTGCTGCTGCACATGGCCCATTACCACGACGAATTGCTGCGAGACTTTGGTGCCGATCCGTTGCGCAAGACCGGCATTCTGAAGCCGTTAAAAGAGCTCGCCCTGCCCTACCAGTCCCGCGACTACGCCGGCATCGCTTCAGGCCAAACGAACACACCCGGCCGCTTGGGACCGGGTGTGTCGCATTAAATTCACTGACCGCTTGTTGCCAAAGCTACTAAAGGGATCGGCACGTCCTATCAGTGTTTTCTGCGGTGCGGGTTACTTGCTGACGTCAAAGCAATCGACCGATGCGCGTTTCACGGCAAGCGCGTCGCCCGACGAATTCTTGATGCCGAATCCCTCAACCGCCCGGACGTGAAAGGCGCCGCCGCCTTCGCTTTGAACCTTGCATTGCTCCATAGTCGGCCAGGACCGAACGCTCAAACGGCTGGTGTTCACGATGTTCCCCGACGCGCTGTCCGTCAACGTGATGGTGTAGATGGCACGGATGATCGTTTCCGCCGATGCAGAACCGGGAAGGGTTACAGTCGCCGCCAACATTGCAATCGCCGCGACAATTCCAGACAAAGATTTCATGGTGCTCTCCTCAAGCAACTGGTTTCATTTTGGAGCGGCGTTATTGGCCGACGCGAAGCCCCATAGTCAATGTGACGAAGCGCACATTTTTGTTATTTTTTTTCGCGCGTCGGTAATGCAATACCGTTGTTGTCAGACGACATTCTTGCAACCGAGCCGCCGATAAGGTCTGGCTATGTCCGGCGATTGCTCCGCCCCCGTAGCCTCTCATTGTCCGGTCGGTGGGGAAATGGTATTGGCGGCGCGTTCAACACCGCCGGTTCGGCGAACGATCGCTGCTATCGGATTTCCGCCATGTTCGCCTTACTCGTCCCAAACCTTTTCGGGCACCGGCAGCCCGGCGAGATCGGCCTCGGTCAGCGGCCCGTCCGGCGCTAGGCCCAGATTTTCAACCACCATGGCCAATTGCCGGACATGTTGGGCGGCATGCCAGGTGGTGCGTTCCATCACGTCGTGCAACGGCTGATCACCGTAATAGGTCGGCACCAGGCGGGTGAAATCCTCGTTGCCGGCGTCGGCCCACCAGGCGGCGACCCTGTGCCGAACGCTGTCGCCAAATCCGGCACCTTCCGTGCCCGTGCGGAGTTCGGCGGGCGGTGGCACGGCCAAGGCCTCGGTGGTCAAGGTGGCGCCATCGATGACGTCGAGGAATGTGCCGGCAATGATGAAGACATGGTGGCCGAGTTCCCGGTAGCTGCGGTCCCGGTTCGGCAGCTTGTCGCCGATGCGGTTGTCGGGAATCTGCCGCAGCAAACGTGCCGCGGCGGCCAGCACCCGGTCCAGGCGGTCGGCAAGCTCGGCCGGCGGCAATGGCCCCTCGCCCGCCATGTCGAGCCCGAGGAAGGCCGCGACCTCGGCAATCGATTGGCCGAACACGTAGATTTCGCCAACAGCGACCACCGGCACGGTGCGCAGGCCAAGCGCGCCGAGTGCCGCCAGGCCATCTGCGTCATTGGCGACGTCGATCGATTCGAAGGCAACCGCACGGGCCGCCAAAAACTCCTTCACCCGGAGACAGCTGGTTCACCCGGGTTGCCAGAAAACCCTGACCGGTTCCGTCATGTCCTTGTTCCTTTCCGTCGGGCGCTCAACAGACGCCCTTTTCGCGTAGCAATGTGATGGCGGCCGCTTCGTAGCCCAAACGGCCGATGATGTCTTCGGTGTCGGCGCCGTGACCCGGGCAAGCGAAATCGACCCGGCCAGGCTCGTCTTGAAACTTGATCGGAATGCCAAGATGGCGCCAGCCGCGTTCGTCGGTCAACACCATCTGCCGGTGCAGCAGCTGTGGGTCTTGCAACGCTTCCTTCAGGTCATTGACCGGGCCGTAGCAAATATCCTTGCCCTCGAACCAGGCGGACCATTCGTCCCGGGTCTTGGTCAGGAAGGTCTCGCGGAAGAAAGCCTTGGCTGGCTCCTGTCCGGGGCCGGGTTCGCCGGCGCAGACTTCGATCAGGTCCTCGCGGCCGAGCGCGACCAGCAAATTGCGGGCGAACTTCACCTCGGCGCCGCCCAGCACGATATGCTTGCCGTCCTGGGTTTCGTACACGCTCATCATGGCGTAGCCGCCCCAAGTACGCTCATGTTTCGGGACCGGCGCCCGGTCCTCGGCAAACACCGTCCCCATATTGTTGGGCATGGCCGCGATCACGCAATCCATCATCGCCATGTCGAGAAAATCGCCTTTGCCGGTTTGCTGGCGGCGGTAGAGCGCCATCATGATGCCGCTCAGGCTCATGGTCGCATTCAGCATGTCGGCAACCTGCACGCCGGACAAGGTCGGTTTGCCGTCATGGCCTTCATTGACGCTGATCACACCGATCAAGCCCTGCACGGCCGGGTCATGGGCCGGACGCTGGACATAGGGGCCGGTCTGCCCGAACGCGGACAACGAGGCATAGACGATGCCCGGCGCACGCCGCCGCACCGCTTCGTAGTCGATGCCAAGGCGTTTAGCGACGCCGGGGCGAAAGCCTTCAACGATAACGTCGGCCTGCTCGGCGAGCTGCATGACGATCTCGATCGCTTCCGGTTCCTTGAGATTGAGGGTCAGGCTTTTCTTGCCGCGATGGGTGTTGGCGAAATAGACGGTGACGCCGTCGCGTTTCAGGCCGATATGCCGGTTCGGCTCGCCCTCGCCCAGGCTTTCGATCTTGATCACTTCGGCACCATGGTCGCCCATCATCTGGGTCAACAGCGGCCCCGGCAAAAACAGCGAAAAATCAAGAACCCGTATGCCTTCCAGTTTCATCCCACTCGCCTGTGTCTGGTTGTTGAGTCGGCCACTTGGCCAAGCCTTAGGATAACCCCAGCTCAAGAGCGCTGGAACCGTAAGATGCTGTTATCGACATGTTCGGCCTCACGCCGGATTGCGCGCTACCAATTGCCGGGCGATGACGATGCGCTGGATTTCGTTGGTGCCTTCGCCGATACACATCAGTGGCGCGTCCCGGTAATAGCGTTCGATATCGAATTCCGTGGAATAGCCGTAGGCGCCGTGGATGCGCATGGCGTCGGTGGCGTTGGAGAGCGCCGCCTCCGAGGCAAAGAGCTTGGCCATGCCGGCCTCTAGGTCGCACCGTTCGCCCCGGTCGAAGGCGCCGGCCGCCTGGCGCACCAGCAGCTTGGCTGCTTCCACACGGGTCGCCATGTCGGCCAGTTTGAGCTGGATCGCCTGATGCTGGCAGATCGGCTTGCCCATGGTGTGGCGAATTTGCGCGTATTTAAGCGAATCATCCAAGGCGGCCGTGGCGATGCCGACACCGCGGGCGGCGACGTTGATGCGGCCCAATTCGAGGCCGCCGACGGCATGGTGAAAGCCGCTGCCTTCGGCCCCGCCGACCAGATTGTCGGCCGAGACCCGATAGTCCTCGAACACCAGTTCGGCGGAATCGATGCCTTTGTAGCCAATTTTCTTGAGTTTACGGCTGACCCCGAAGCCCGGCCCTTTTTCGGCGATGAACAGGGTCATGCCGGAATGGCGCGGCTCGGCATCCGGGTCGGTCTTGGTCAGCAGCGCGACACAGCCGCCTTCGATGCCGTTGGAGATCCAGGTCTTGGTGCCATTGATCACGTAGTCGTCGCCGTCGCGTACGGCGCGGGTGCGGATCGCCTGCAAATCGGTGCCGCAGTCGGGCTCGGTCAGCGCCAAGGCGCCGCGCAACTCGCCGCTGGCGAAGCGCGGCAGGAAGCGCCGGCGCTGATCCTCGGTACCAAAGCGCTGCACCGCATTGGCCATGATAAGATGCGAGTTGAAAATGCCGGTCAGCGACATCCAGACCGCCGATATCGTGGTGACGATTTTCGCGTAGGTCGAGGCCGGCAGGCCGAGGCCGCCATACTGCTCGGCGATAGTCGCGCCGAACAGGCCGAATTCCTTCATCTGTTCAACCATCGCGTGGGGGTATTCGTCGGCGTGCTCCAGGTCCTTGACGTTGGGCCTGACGTCGCGCTCCAGCCATTTTTCAATGGCGTCCAGGATCTGCGTTTCCTCCGCCGGGTCGATGTCGCGGGCCCGGGCGGAACCTTGTTGATCTGTCATTGTGCTCTCCTCTAGGCTTCGGTCAGGCGCGCTTGGCGGGACCGGTGTCGGGCACCTCGTGGCCGCGCTTGGGCACCAACATGGTGCGTTTGAAGCTCATCACCATCACCCCGTCCTGCTTGAACACACGGGATTCGACGTCGACGATGCCTTGGGTCGGGCGCGATTTCGATTCGCGCTTGGCCAACACCTCGGTCTCCGAATAAATCGTGTCGCCGACAAACACCGGGGCCGGCATGACGATCTGTTCCCAGCCGAGATTTGCGATGGCCTTCTGGCTGACGTCGCTCACCGTCATGCCGACGGCGATCGACAAGGTCAGTGCCGAATTGACCAGCGGCTTGCCGAACTCGCTGCGGGCGGCAAATTCGGTGTCGAAATGCAGCGGGTGGGTATTCATAGTGAGCAAGGTGAACCAAGTATTGTCCGCCTCGGTGATGGTCCGGCCCGGCCGGTGTTCATAGATATGGCCGATTTCGAAATCTTCGAAACAGCGGCCATAGGATTCGCGAAAGCGGTTTTCGCCGACAGGTTCCGGCAAGGCGACCATCTTGGTGCTCCTCATGTGTCATTCTTCTGCCGCCTAAATTAGCCCGATCTCAGCGGGAACGGAAACCGGGCCGTCGACGATCGGGCGATCCTCGACCTGAGCAAGTTTCGACCATACGAGATCGTTTGATGGGGGCAAATCGGAATTTCGGGCAGGCGCGGTGCGCAGCGCAATGTGGAGCATTGGGCAAGCATTGCAACGCACCCGAAAAGCCGATTTGCCCCCATCAAACGGTCCCGTATGGTCGAAATTTGCTCTAGGCTTTGATCATGGAATCCAACAGGGAGCAGCCCGATGATCTACGAACTCCGCGTCTACAGCTTCGCACCCGGCGATTTGCCGACCTTCCTCAAACATGCCAACGACATCGCCCGGCCGGTGCGCGGCGACGATTACGGCAAGCTCGTCGGCTATTGGTCGAGCGATATCGGTCAGCTCAATCAGGCCTATCACCTGTGGGCGTACGAAAGCCTCGAAGAACGCGACCGGCTGCGTGTCGAACTGTCGAAAAACAAGGATTGGACGGGTGAGTATCTGACCCGGGTGCGGCCGCTGATCAAGCGCCAGGACATTAAGCTGATGAAAGCGAACATCGCGCCGAAAGCACCGGAATCAACGCCCAACGTCTATGAGATCCGCAACTACCGCGCCAAGGTCGGCGAGATACAGGCGTTTGCCAAGCTGCAGCGGGAAATCCTTCCGGCGCGGGAGAAGTATTCGAAGATTGTCGGCAGTTGGCTGACCGAAGCGCCCCAGCCGAACGAGATCTGCCACATCTGGGCCTATCCCGACCTCAAGGCGCGCGCCGAAACCCGGGCCGCGACAATGGCCGACCCCGACTGGAAAAATTTCCTGGCCACCGCCGTCCCCCTGTTGGAGGACATGCACTCGACGGTGCTGATGCCGGCGCCGCACTCGCCGTTGCAGTAAAGCCGGATCCCGGCCGTCGGTTACCGCCCCGTAAAGACCGGATCGCGTTTTTCGAGGAAGGCCAACATGGCCTCCTTGGAATCCGCGTAATTGCCAAGCTCGCCGGTCATGTTCTGCTCGAAGCGGTAGCCGTCGCGCAGGCTCATTTCCTCGATGGTGTTGAGCGCGTGTTTGGCAAGCTTTACGGCGACCGGGCTCTTGGCGGCGATGGTCGCCGCAAGCGCCAACGCTTCGGTCATCAATTGATCCGGTGCCACACAGGCCTCGACGATGCCAAGCCTATAGAGTTCCGGGCCCGGCACACGGTAGCCTGTCAGCATCATGCGCCGGGTCGTCGAATGGCCGAACAGGCGCATGCAATGACGGCCGCCGCCCAGCAGTCCGACGTCGATTTCCGGCAGGCCGAGGGAGGCGGCTTCCGAGGCGATGAGGATGTCGCAGGAGGCGGCGACGGCAAGGCCGGCGCCCAGCGCCGGCCCATTGATTGCGCCGATCACTGGCTTGCGGCATTCCACGACCGAATGGAAGCACTCCCTGGCCCGGCGCGAATGCTGCCAATGATCGCCGGGCGCCGGCGTCGTGCCGACCTTGGCCTTGATGTCGGCACCGGCAGAGAAGCATTTACCGGCGCCGGTCAACACCACGACGCGCACGTCGTCGCGGTCGCCGAGGCTGTCGAAGGCCGCCATCATGTCTTCATGGAACTGTCGGTTCTGGGCGTTGACCGGCGGGTTGTTCATGGTTGCGACGGCGATGAAATCGTTGACTTCGATATCGACAACGGATGCGGGCATGGGCGGAGCCTCCTTCTTAAATTTGCCTGGCCACTGTGGCGCGCCGCCGCTATCGGAACAAGGCTTAGAGAGCTTTTTGTAAAGCGTGCGATGTCGCCGTTTGCCGATAGCCGAGGCGGGCATAGAAGGCGTGGGCATCGTCGCGTTGGATTTGCGACGACAGGGCGACGGAACCGAGGTCCCGTTCGCGTGCCCAGTGTTCCGCCGCGGCCATAAGCGCGCGGCCGACACCGGCGCGGCGCCCATTCGTGTCGACCACCAACGCTTGGACAACTGCCTGCGGCGGTTTTTCGATGGCCGGCCGGAAATAGACATGCACCATGTCGACCAAGCGGCCGGCCGTCTCCGCCACGATCAGTTCGTGGTCAGGCGCGGCATCGACCATATCGAACCGCCGCCGCACCTCATTGGCCGGAATGTCATAGCCCAACTGTGCCAACAAGCCCGGCAAGACTGTCAGATCGTCGCGGGTCATTTCTCGTATGGTCACGGCTCTGTCATGTCTCCGTTGATGCCCGTACAGTTTTGCCATAATACCTCACTGCCGTGATAGGAGTTTCAAGTGTCCCGTTCTAACGACGCCCAAGATGTCGTGCTGGTGCTCAACGCCGGGTCGTCGAGCCTCAAGCTGGCCCTTTACCCGATCGTCGTCGATCGGCCGCCGGTTCTGAAGGCAGAAGTCGAAAGCATCGGTCACAAGCCGGCGGTGACGGTGAACCCAGCGGACGGCACCGAAATGTCTACCGTCCTCGACGGCGCCGCCGACTGGAGCCACGATCGAATTATCGCCTGGTTGCTGAATAAGATAAGACAGGACCATGCCGCATTGACGATCGTGGCCGCGGGCCATCGCGTGGTGCATGGCGGCCGCGATTTCGCCGCGCCGGTCATGGTGACGCCAACGGTGATGACAACGTTGGAGAGCCTGGCGCCACTCGCGCCGGGCCACCAGCCTCACAATATCGCCGGCATCCGCGCGGTCGCATCGATCTGGCCGTCGATCCCTCAAGTCGCCTGTTTCGATACCGCCTTCCATCGCACCCAGCCGATCCTGTCGCAGCTCTTCGCCTTGCCGCGCCGGCTGTTGGACGACGGCGTTCTACGCTACGGGTTCCATGGCTTGTCCTATGAGTATATTGCATCGCGGCTGCCGTCGCTGGCGCCGGAGCAGGCCGACGGACGGGTGATCGTCGCCCATCTCGGCCATGGCACCAGCATGTGCGGCATGCACAATCGCCGGAGCATGGCGACGAGCATGGGTTTTACCGCTCTGGACGGTCTGGTCATGGGCAAACGCTGCGGTGAGCTCGATCCCGGCGTGGTGCTTCATCTGATACGCGACCGCGGCTACAGCGTCGACCAAGTCGACCAACTGCTGAACACCGAATCCGGTCTGTTGGGCGTATCTGGTACCAGCGACGACATGCGTGACCTGTTGGCGAGTTCGGAGCCGAACGCCGCCCAGGCCGTCGATCTGTTCGTCTATCGCGCGGTCCGCCGCATTGGCTCGTTGGCCGCGGTGCTCGGCGGCTTGGATATGCTGGTCTTTACCGGCGGCATCGGCGCCTATGCCGCCGCCATCCGCGCCCGTATCGTCGAAGGCATGGCCTGGCTCCACGCCCGGCTTGACGTCGAAGCCAACAACCGAAACGCCCGACAAATCAGTTCCGACGACAGCGCCATCCGCGTCCTGGTGGTGCCGACGGACGAGGAAAGGGTCATTGTCCGTCACACGCAAACGCTAACGGCGGCTCACCATACACCGAAATAGATGCCGCGGCTGGTGTGGGTGTCGGTGCTGCGGGCGATCGCTTCGTCGCTGATGGTGGTGCGGAGCCGCAGATTGCGGAACCATTCGAACAGCCGGTCGGCCATTTCCCGGCGCACGGCTTCATGGTCGGGCGACGTACCGAGATCGATCAGCTCCCGGGGATCATTCTTCATGTCAAATAGCTGCGAGGCGAAACCCTCATACAGAATATATTTCCAATCGTCAGTCCGTACCATATAACCGCGCGCCTGGTGCGGTGGGATGCCGAGGATGTTGCGGGCGCGGCGGAACGAATAGTCGAATTCGCTGAAGGCGGCGTCGCGCCAGTCGGTCACGGCTGCACCGCGCAAAACGCCTAGCAACGACCGGCCTTCCAGGATATGCGGTACTGGCGTGCCGCCGGCGATTTCCAAAAATGTCGGGGCGAGGTCGATCGCTTCGATCAGGCGGTCATCGACCAAGCCTCGGCTCTGGTCGGCAGCGGGGTCTGGGTCGTAGACGATCATCGGGATGCGGGCGCTTTCATCGTGAAACAATTCCTTCTCGCCGAGCCAATGATCGCCCAGATAGTCGCCGTGATCGCTGGTGAAAACGATGAACGTATCGTCGGCCCGGCCCGTCTCTTCGAGAAACGTGAACAACCTTCCGAGATGGTCGTCGAGCTGGCGGATCAGGCCCATATAGGTCGGGATGACGGTCTGCCGGGTTTCCTCCTTGGCAAAGTTTTCGGCCTCGTCATGGGCCATGAAGGCGGCGACCACGGGATGTGGGTTGTCGCGTTCGGCTTCGCTGCGGTTGGCCGGCAAAATCGCCGCATTGTCGTACAGGTCGTGATAGGGCGCCGACACGATATAGGGCCAGTGGGGCTTGATGTAGCTTAGATGCAAACACCACGGCGCCTCGCCGCATTCTCGGATGAAATCCATGGCGCGATCCGTGGTGAAGGCGGTTTCGGAATGCTCGTCGGCGACCCGCGCCGGCAGCCGGGCATGGCGCAAATACCAGCCGCTCAAGACCTCGCCGTCCGGCGCCTCGGCGGCGTTGGCATAGTCATGCCATGGATTGTCGCCCGGATAACCCCGTTCCCGCAGATAGACATTGTAGGCCAGGTTGGGATCGACGGATTGGTCGGGATGCAGACCGTCGTCGCGCTCGTAGGGTTCGAAGCCGCATTGGCCGACCAACACACCCAAGGAACTGTTCGGATCGATGCCGAGGCGTTTCATGTCGGCGTGGTTCGCCCGCATATGGGTCTTGCCGACCAGACCGACGCGATAGCCCTGGGGCCTGAGATGATCGCCGATGGTCATTTCGTCGATCCGGAGCGGGATGTTGTTGTAGTGGGCGCCGTGGCACTTGGTGTAGCGCCCGGTATAGAAGGACATGCGCGACGGCCCGCAGACCGGCGCCTGGCAATAGGCGCGGGAAAACATCACGCCGCGGGCGGCCAGGCGATCGATGTTCGGCGTCTCAAGACTCGGATGGCCGGCCGCGGACAGGTAATCCCACCGCAACTGATCGGCCATAATGAAAAGAATATTACGCGCTTTACCCATGCCTGCCTCCGCCAAGTCTCACTGTCCGCAGAATAAGGCGAACCGACGACGACGAACAGGGTTAGCGGCAACAATTGGTCGGAAAGGACTTCTCGGCATGGCAGCGCGTTATATTGGTTATTATGGACAGAATATCGGTCGCCGTTTGCCCTCCGCTTGCATCAACCGGCGTCCCGATGCATGGTTCGCGAAACGACCTATCTGCAATACCAGCCAAGGGATAAGATAATGGATGTGACTGGCAAGAAAGCCGTCGTCTTCGGTGGCACCTCGGGGATCGGTCTGGCGGCCGCGCGACAACTGGCGGAAGCCGGTACCGACGTCGTCGCGATCAGCCGCGATCCGTCGAAAGCCGGCGACCCTGGCCAAGGCATCTCCTTGGAGCAGTGTGACGTACGCGACCGCGAAGCGCTGCAAGCATTGTTTGAGAAGCTCGGCCCCTTCGACATCCTGATCAGCGCCGCCACGGGGGGCTCACGCGCTGTCGGTCCGTTCTTAGAGATGGACATGGATGGCTATCAGGGTTCTTTCGACAAGCTATGGGGCTATACAAACGTTGTGCGGTACGGCGCCGGCCATCTGGCGGCGGACGGCTGCATCGTCCTGGTCTCCGGCACGCCGGCGCGCCGCATGAGGCCCGGCCAGATCGCCATCGGTTCGGTCGGCGGCGCCGTCGAGGCATTTGTACGCGGCGTCGCGCCGGAGCTTGTGCCTCGGCGGATCAACGTCGTCTCACCCGGCCAAATCGACACGCCGATCATGCCCGTTCAAGGACCCGAGCGCGAAGCGCTGTACAAGAAGATGACGGCCGGCAACCTGATACCGCGTGCCGGCACCGCCGACGAAGTGGCCCAGGCGATCATGCTGGCCGTGCGGAACGACTTCATGACCGGGACCACCATCGACGTTGACGGCGGCTGGCTCCTGTCCTGATTCTGTTGATCAGCTGGCGCTCATTGCGGCAGCCCAACTTTGCGAAGGGCGTCGATCAGGCGTTCCAGATATTCCGGATCGTAGTGCGGCGCGAGGCCATATATGGCGGCTGGCGACAGATCCGGTTTCGCGCGCCGCGCCGTCTCGAGGGCGGCTTGGGCCTCATCGAGCCGATCTTGCCTCGCCAGAGCGGCGGCCAAGATGAGTTCGGGCCAGAGCCGCGCCCGACTCGCATGCGCGGCTTTGCCCGCCCATTCCGCCGCACCTTCGAAATTCTCCATATTGAAGCAGCCGGACGCCTTGAACGTTTGCATCGCCCACAGCAATGGATCGTGCGGGCTCAAACGCATGGCCATGTCCAGCCTCGGAATGCCGTCTGCCGCCCGACCGTACCAGACCAACGTACTTCCGAGGCCGAAATAGCCATGGGCGAAACTTGGGTTGAGGGCAACGGATTTTTCCAGTTCGGCGACCGCGCGCTCGCCTTGGCCCACCATGGAAAGGATCCGGCCCAGCGCGAAATGACCGAAGCCGTCCCTGTCATCCAAGGCAATGGCCTGTTCTCCAGCCGCCTGGCCTTCCGCTAGGCAATCACCTGGATTCTCGCCAAAACCGTGAAGCACTTCGAGGTAACAGGTGTACGCGACACCGCCATGCGCCAACGCGAAATTCGGATCGCGTTCGACCGCTTGGCCGAACAAGCTCCGCGCCTCTTCATTATCCTCCTTAGTAACATTGTAGCTGTGCCATAGGCCACGCTGGAAAAGCTCCCAAGCATCCAGGTTGGCGGGCGGCTTGCGCCGCGCGCGGTCCATTTCGCTGGTGCCGACCTCGGTTGCGATACGGCCGACCACGGTTTCCGTGATCTCGTCCTGAAGGGCGAAAATGTCATCAAGCTCTCGGTCGTAGCGATCGGCCCAGACATGATTGCCGGTCGCGCCATCGACCAACTGGGCCGTGACGCGAATCTTGTTGGCGGCCTTGCGGACACTGCCCTCGACGACGTATCGCACGCCGAGTTCGCGTGCCACACGGATCACGTCAACGGCTGCGCCTTTGTACGTAAACGTCGAATTCCGTGCGATCACGAACAGCCAATGGACTTTGGACAGCGCGGTAATGATGTCCTCGGAAATGCCATCCGAAAAAAATTCCTGCCCCGGATCATCCGACATGTTGTTGAACGGCAGCACGGCGATGGAGGGCTTGTCAGGCAGCGGCAGCGAAACCTCCACGGCCGCTTCGGACTCGACCGCGGTGGTGGCCAGCCAGCGCCAAACCTGTATGGGCCGGGCGATGTTTTTGACTTCGTGCTCGCCGCCGTCTTGCCAAGCAATCTCAAGACGGTCACGTACTTGCCGATAGGCATCGTCAGACAAAACGATCGCACCCGGCGCGCAAATTTGTTCGAGTCGCGCCGCGATATTGACGCCGTCGCCCAACAAATCGTCGCCGTCCGCCACGACATCGCCGACATTGATGCCGATGCGATATTCGATGCGGCGGTCCGTTGGAATATTGTGGTTCCTTTCCGCAATTCCATCTTGAACCGCGATCGAACAGCGCACGGCTTCAACCGCGCTCGGAAATTCCAATAGGAAGCTATCGCCGGCGGTGTTGGCGATCCGGCCATGATGCTCGCCAAGCAGCGGTTCAATGAGTTCGGTGCGATGGCGGCGCTGGGCGGCAAGCGTGCCTTCCTCGTCGATCCCCACAAGACGCGAAAAGCCAGCTATGTCAGCCGCCACGATCGTCGTCAGTTTGCGTCGTCTCCCCTCCGTCATGGCCGAAGTCTAGCGGCCAAGGTTGAAGGAATCCATGCCTGACGTTCGGCCATTGGGCGCCTTTGTCTGCACCGTGCTAAGGTGTTGAAGCTGGGGCGGTGACGGTCGCGGACCTTCAATGTACGTCCGGGAACGGGCGGAAAACCGGTTTGAGGTCAAGAGGCCGGCTGACGGCAATAACGAAGGAGTATCGGTTTCATGACCAAGCCAATTCACGCCGCGATCGTCGGGCTGGGCCGCTGGGGGCAATTGCTGGTTTCGTCCGTCGACGACAGCGAGCAGATCAAATTCACCGCCGCCGTTACGCGGACACCAGCCAAGGCGACGGAATTTTGCGCCGCCCGCGGCATGGCGTTGTCGAGCGATTTGACGGACGTACTAAATGACGACGACATCGAGGCCCTTGTCATCGCAACGCCGCACAGCCAGCACTACGATCAGTTGTTGGCCGCGGCGGGCGCCGGCAAACACGTTTATTGCGAGAAACCTTGGACCCTGGAGGCCGATCAGGCCCGCGCCTCGCTGCGTGCCCTGTCGGAAGCCGGTCTGAAAGTGGCGATCGGTCACAACCGCCGGTTCGCACCCAATACCCAAGCCATGAAAAAGCTGCTGCAAGACGGCGAACTGGGCGCCCCCATTCACATCGATGGGCATTTCGACGCCAATGTTGCCGCGAATGCCGGGATGTGGCGCGATAGCCGCGCCGAAAGCCCGGCCGGCGGCATGACGTCGCTGGGCATTCACGCCCTCGACATGTTCATCAATTTTTTCGGTCGAATCCGCGATGTTGATGTACAAAGCAAGCGCGTCGCGTCACCGATAGACGTCGACGACTCCACTTTGGTTCGAATCAATTTCGAAAACGGCCGCACAGGTCATTTGACGACCCTCTCGGCGACAAACATGCTCTGGCGCATTTCCGCTTATTGTACCGGCGGATGGGTCGAGATGCGCGACCACGACCGGCTTGAGGTCTCTTCAATCGCCAACGGCAACTCGACAGAAACTTATCCCGGATTTGACAATCCCGCACCAGGCACAATCCGGGCCGCGCTGGAGGCTTTCGCAATGGATATCGCGGGTGGCCCCGCGTTTCCGATTTCGCCGGCAGATATTGAACATGCAACGGAAGTCCTTGCAGCGATTTTCGTATCGGCGGATACCGGCAAGAGGGTGAGTGTCTAACCGTTTCGCCAGGCCGTGAAATTATGAACCCGAGGCCACATGGGGGGCGGAGCCGGCAACCCGGCCGGCCACCTGTGTCATGGTGTAAGTGACGGTCATGGTGTCAGGTCGGGCCAGGTGGTCGGCCACGCGGGTGATGAGAGCGTCCAGATCATCGCCCGCCATCAAGTCATGAGAGATGATGGCGTCACGCATGGCAGCGAGTGTGAGCGGCACATGCATCGTCATTGGATCCGTCGATGTCTGTGCATGTACACAGAGCTTAACCTTGATGTCGGTCAGGCCCCTGTCGAGAAAGGTGCGGCGTAGGGACAGGCCCATGTTGACGTCGGCGCCGATGGTGGAGAACGTCGTCCTGCAAAGCTGCGCCGCGCGGTCCCAGTCCTCGCTGGGAGGGTCGCAATCCATCGAGGACGCGATGACCTCTTCAACACAGACGACACCGCCGGGTTTTACCAAGGTCAGCATGTGGTCGAAGATGCCGAGACCGTTTTGGATAACGCTTAGGGCGAAGCGCGCGTGGGCTACGTCAAACGACTGCGGTGGAAGTCCGCTGTCAAAGGCATTCGCTTGAACGAACTTGACGTTGGCGAGGCTGTTTCGTTCGGCCCACTGGCGGGCATAATCCAGCTTGTCACCATTGAGATCGGCGCCGATGACGGTCCCGTCACCGCCGACCCATTCGCTCAGAACATCGGTAATGCCGCCGGTGCCGCAGCACAGGTCAAGGACACGCAAACCGCGACCATCGCCAATGCGGGCCAGCATGTCGCGCGCATCGTCGCGAAACAGATCTGATTGTATGGCGAGGCGTGTGTATTCATCGACTGAGGTCTTGATCGGATATTTATAGCCCGCCATTCAACACTGTTCCACAATGCTAGATTCAAGTCTTTTATAAATCAGGCAATAATGGCCGGCAACTCCCTGAACAATCCGGCCGCCAATATACAGCATCCCGGCCCGCATCCAAGAAACCCACACTATATCCATACAACGTCGCTTTTCCTGTGGTGAGGATTTGGCTCTGCCCAGCCTGTTTATACCAACGAGCGGTGATAGGGACCGTCGACACCGCGAAATGCCGTCCCGAAGGTTCGCAACTAGCACTTTGCGGACCAGCGCCGTGAATGGCTCTAGCCGCCAGGGCCGGGAACCATCGCGTTGATATCAATCACTGCGGTAATTGGGCGTTCATTTCGGGATGGTGCCGGTCGCGCGGGATTGCCATTAACGGCGCGCCTGCAGTATCGTTTCTGCGCCCGGGTCCGACCGCTCCAACCCGGTTGACGAGGTTCAGCAATGCTTGTTTCACCGCCCCTGCTAGAAGTCGTCGGACTTCGGCGAAGCTTCTACGGCGTGGCCGCCTTGTCCGGTGCGTCGTTTTCCGTCGAAGCCGGCACGATCACCGGCTTGATCGGCCCGAACGGCGCCGGCAAGACGACCCTGTTCAATGTCGTCTCCGGTCTGATTGCGCCGCATGGCGGACAGGTGCTGTTCGACGGCCGGGATATCACCGGGTGGAGCGCGGAGAAGGTCAGCCAACAGGGATTGGTCCGCACGTTCCAGATTGCCCGGGGTTTTCCCCGGCTATCGGTCATGGAGAACCTGTTGCTTTATGGCGCCGAACAGCCGGGCGAGCGCCTCGTCGACGCGCTATTGCGCACGATCCGGTCGCGGCACCGGGAGCGTCATCTTATTGATCGGGCGCGCGCGATCGCTGAGCGGCTGGCATTGACGGCAGTGCTGGATAACAGGGCAGACGAAATTTCCGGCGGCCAGAAGAAGCTCTTGGAACTCGGGCGGGCACTGATGACCGGCCCACGCATGATCCTACTCGACGAACCCGTCGCCGGTGTCAATCCGACATTGGCCGAGGACTTGGCCCGGCATTTGCGCGGCCTCTGCAGCGACGGTCATACGCTGCTGATCATCGAGCATGATATGAATATGATCGCAAAGCTCTGCGATCCCGTCATCGTCCTGGCCGAGGGTGCAACCCTAACGCAAGGCACGTTCGAAGAAATCGCCGCCGACAGCCGCGTTCAAGAGGCCTATATGGGCCGGCGCGCCGACCGGAGAACGGCATGAGCGCCGGTCTGGTCGCGCGCGACATCGTTGCCGGCTACTCGGCCGCGGACATGATTTTGAAAGGCGTCTCTCTCGATGTCCACCCCGGCGAGATCGTCAGTGTCATCGGACCGAACGGCGCCGGCAAATCGACGTTTTTCAAGGTGATCGTCGGGCTGCTTACCGCCAGCAAGGGCACCGTCGCGTTCGACGGTACAGACATCCACGGCGCCGACCCGCGGATGATCGCCGCCCGCGGCATCGCTTTCGTGCCCCAGGAAGCGAACATCTTTCCGTCGATGAGCGTGGCTGAAAACCTCGAAATGGGCGGCTTTATGGAGCCGGCCAAAGTCCGCGACCGCATGGCGACGATCTACGATCAGTTCCCGGAACTGGTCGAAAAGCGCCGCCATCAGGCACGAACCCTTTCGGGCGGGCAACGCCAGATCTTGGCCATGGCGACGGCGCTTATGGTTGAGCCGAAGCTGTTGTTATTGGACGAGCCGTCGGCCGGCTTGTCACCGGCGGCGGCCGACCGTTTGTTTCAAACGATCTTGGCGATCAATGAGAAACGTGTTTCGATTGCCATGGTCGAGCAAAATGCCTTGGAGGCGCTCAGCATATCCGACCGGGCCTATATTCTCGTCGACGGCCGCAACACGCGCGACGGCGAAGCCAAAGCGTTGGCAGAAGACCCGGACGTGCGACGCGTGTTTTTGGGCGGCTGATAGAAAGATTATCAACGACACGAACGACGAATCACGCCAACTAGGGAGAGCAACGATGAAAACACCTGCATTCCAACCCTCACGACGGACCGCCTTGAAAGGCGCGGCCGCCGCCGGCGCACTGCTCGCGGCCCCGGCCATCGTCCGTGCACAGGGTGCCGCCCCAAAGCTTGCCACATTGACCCCGCTCACGGGTGCCGGCGGCTCCTACGGGCCATCCATGCGCAAAAGCGCGATTGCCGTCGTCGAGGCGGTGAACGCCGCCGGCGGCCTGCTCGGCCAGCAAATCAGCGTGGTCAGCGGCGATACGCAAACCAACCCGGAGGCGGCGGTGCGCGCCGCGCGCAAGCTGATCGACGTGGACCAGGCCATGGCCATCGTCGGCACCTGGGCTTCGGGTTGCACAACGGCGGTGGCGCCTTTGTGCTGGGAAAGCAAGACCATGTTGGCCTGTGTATCCGGCGCCGACAGCATCACCAAGCTGCCGCATCAGGGTTACATCGTCCGCACTCAGCCGGTCGCGGCCCTGCAGATCACCGCCGTGACCCAATTCATTCTGGCCGAAGGCGCTAAAAAGCTTGCCTGGATCGGCCCGCAAACGCCGTTCGCGCAGCCGTCGATCGACATCATGACCAAGGTCGCGGGAGAGAAGGGCAAGCCCGTCGCCGGCCTGATCTACGAGGCCGACAAGACCACCTATCGTTCCGAAGTCGACAAGATCTTGCGCGAGAAGCCGGACTATTTGATGCTCGGCGGCTACACGCCGGATTCCATCGTCGTGTTGCGCGACCTCTATCGCGCGAGCTACGACGGCGTGATCCTGGGGCCGGCCTATGCGGTCAACCGCAAGCTGCTCGATGCCCTGCCCCATGAAGTGACCCAGGATGTGCGCACCTACGCGCCGTCGCCCGACATCAATTCCTCGGCCTATAAGCGCGTCCAGACGATCCATGGCACCGACGACGTCGACCCCTATACGACGCAAGTCTACGACCACGCCAATCTGATGCTGCTAGCGGCGGCGGCGGCCGGCAAAGCCCAGGGCTCCGCCATGCGCGACGCCATGCGCTCGGTCAGCCAAGGCGAGGGTGAGGCGGTCGACAATGCCGTCGACGGCATCAAGATCCTGGCCGGCGGCGGCAAGGTCAATTACGCCGGCGCCAGCGGCCCGTGCGACTTTGACAAGATCGGCGACATTTCGTCCGCCACTTTCCGCTTCAACAAGGTCAACAAAGGCAAATTCGAGCTGATGAAGATCGTCTAGGCCTAAAAACTTGTTGGAGGAGATACCGCAGCTTTTTGTCAATGGACTGGTTGCCGGCACCCTGCTTGCGGTGCCGGCGATTGGTTTCACGGCGATCTTCGCCGTGCTGCGGTTTCCCAATTTTGCCGTCGCCTCGCACGCGACGATCGGCGCCTTCGCCGGCTACATCGCCAATGTCCACCTTGGCGTGCCGGCGCTGGTGGCGGTCGCGGCGGCGTTCGTGGTCGCCGGCCTGTTCGGCGTCCTGACCGACGAACTGGTGCTGCGCCCGCTCCGGCCCCACGGTGCGCTGACCACGGCGATCGCCTCGATCGCCTTGACCGTGCTACTGGAGAACGTGGTGCGTTTCGGTTTCGGCAACGATTTGCGCGGCTACGACCTGCCGATCTACCGCGACTGGCGATTCTTCGATATCCGCGTCGGGCCGCAGCAGTTAAGCAATATGGCGGTGGCGGTCGGCTGCATGGGCCTAGTCTTCGGGTTCCTGGCCTTCACGCGCATCGGCAAGGCCATGCGCGCGGTCGCCGACAACCCAATGCTGGCCAGCTTGAAAGGCATAAACGGCGTGCTGATCGGCCGTCTGGTCAGCCTGATCGGCATGGGACTGGTCGGTGTCGGCGGCATGCTGATCGGCCTCGACACCTCGATCGATCCACTGACCGGCTTCCGCGCCATCCTGCCGATCTTCGCCGCCGCCGTGCTCGGCGGCCTGGGCAGCATCCCCGGCGCCGTGGTCGGCGCGCTTGCCATCGGCATCGCCGAGGAAATGTCCTTGCTGGTGCTCGAACCAACCTATCGGTCGGCGGTCGGCTTCTTCGCCATTCTGCTGGTCCTGAGCTTTCGCCCCCAGGGCATCCTCGGGCAGCGGCTGGACTAGGGGGACCGGCGCATGGCGAGCTACATCATTTCCATCATCGCCACGGCCGGCATCTACGCCCTGCTGGCGCTCGGCCTCAACGTGATTTGGGGCATGACCGGCATGATCAACTTAGGCCTAGCCGGCTTCTTCGCCGTCGGCGCCTACGGCTCGGCCATCGCCACGACGGCAGCCGGCCTGCCGATCGCTGTCGGCGTGGTGGTCGGTTTCGTCGCCGCCGCCCTGGCCGGGGCGCTGCTGACCTTGACCACGTTGCGGCTGCGCGGCGATTACCTCGCCATCGTCACCCTCGGTTTCGCCGAAGTCGTCCGCCTGATCGCCAGCAACGAAATCTGGCTGACCAACGGTACCGACGGCATCTCCGGCATTCCCGGACCGTGGCGCGGCGAGCTGACGCCGTTTCAATTCAACATGCTGTTCTGCGCCATCGCGCTCACCGTGATGGCGGCAGCGTTGCTGTTGACCCATCGGCTGCGCAATTCGCCGTTCGGGCGCGTCCTCCGGGCGATCCGCGATGACGATGTGGTGGCCCGTGTCGCCGGCAAGCCGGTCAATGCCTTCAAAGTCCAGGCCTTTGCCATCGGCGGTGGCCTGATGGGTGTGGCCGGCGCGCTCTATGGCCATTACACCTCCTTCATTGCCCCCGACGTGTTCCGACCGCTCATTACGATCTACATATTCCTGGCGCTTACTGCCGGCGGCACCGGCAATAATCTCGGTGCCGTGGTCGGCGCCTTTCTGGTGTTGGCGATCCTGGAATCGACGCGGTTCTTGGCCGACCTTGCACCAAATTTAGGCGGCGCCCAGGTCGCCGCGGTGCGCGAGATTGCAATCGCGCTGGTACTGATCCTGGTGTTGCGCTTCAAGCCGTCCGGCCTGGTGCCCGAACGCTTGCCCCGCCACAGCAGCGCCGCCGTCGAGAAGGAGACCGCATCTTGAGCCGCCTAACTGCAGATGCCCGTTGGCAACAATTGCAGGCCGTGGTCCGAGCCTGCGCTGAGCCCGGCCATCCGGCGCCGTTGTTCGCCGCCCTCGACTGCGCCTTGGCCACCGTCGTTGGGCATAAGCTGTTCACCTTGATGATCCTCGATCACGAATCCGGCGAGGCCGAGCGCGTTTATACCAACGAGCCCGAGGCCTATCCCGTCTCCGGCCGCAAAGAGATGGCCGAGACACCCTGGTTCCGCCAGGTGATCATCGGACGCGCCCACTATCTGGGTCCGACCCGCGACGACATCCGCTGGGCCTTCTTCGACCACGAGCTGATCGAGCGCCTGGGTTGCCGCTCGGCCATCAACGTATTGGTGGTCCACGACGATCAAGTGATCGGCTCGGCCAACCTGCTGCATGAGGAGCATCATTACACTGCCGCCGATATCGACGACTGCCTGCCGTTCGCCCAGCTCCTGGTGCCAGCTTTCCAAGCGCTGATTGCGTCGAAATAGACATTAACCGCGGCCCTCCGGGTTACAATTTTTTTGGCCGTTCGAGAATGGTCGAACGGGATGATTATCGTTAACAATCATTTGCCTTTTCACGCTCCCTTAAGCCTCAACAATTAGAATTCGTAAAGAATTGAACTGCTTTGGGCGCCAGATACCTGTGAAAAAGTCGTTGTCATCGGCGGAGTTTCGTCGGTTCGGCCTATTTGCCGCACTCGCCGCCTTCGCGTCTGCGAGTTGGCTGGTCATCGCGGCAACGGCACCGGACGACGAGGACGCAACCGGCGCGGAAACCTCTGTCTCGTCAATTACTGTCGCACCGGCCTCTGTCGGTCCTGCTGAAACAGATGCCGAGGCGCTACCGGCTAAAGAGTCCGGCGTAGCGGTTGCAACGGAACAATCCGCGCCACGCGGCGTGTCGGCGTCATCGGCCATCCACTTAACGCCCGAAGGACGCTTCGCCATCCAACTGGAAGCCCATCGCAATTCAGACTTGACCGATGTGATAGACCGAGACGCCGTTCAGAATCTATTTGCCAGATTGAATGGCGGCAGCGACGTTCGCCACCGATTGAATGTCGGCGGTTTTGCAAGCCGTAACACGGCCGCAGAAGTGTGCGCCTTAGTTCGCCGATTAGGCTCGGCGTGCGTTGTCAGCGGACCGTCGGTGCGCCAGGCCGCGGTTACTGCCGACGCGCCAGAAGCCAAACGTGCCAACAAATTTCCTGCCCGCGCCGCGTTACAGAAAACGGATGACATGCCTCTATATTCGGTACAACTCGGCGCCTATCGTTATCGCGCCTCTCTGGAAAGCGCGTTGGCACAGCTCCGGCGCGCCGTGCCAGATCTGCTCGGCCGGCAGAAAATGGAAATCCAAGAATCGACGGTTGACGGCCAACAAATGCTCAGGCTGCGAACCGCGCAATTGCCCGACGAGAAGACCGCGCGTGCGCTCTGCCAATCCCTGATAACAGCCAAACTCAGTTGCGTTGTCGCAAAAGGTGAGTGAGACAGCAGATTAAGCCGAATTGGCTACAGATCAGCCTTGGCGGATCTTCAAACCCATGACGATGTCCTTGCCGAGCACCGCCTCGGCACGTCGTTGGAGGCGCTTTTCCAACGCCTCGAAGTCGATGCCGGCCCGGCCTTGGTCGCGCAGGATCGATTGGCCGTTGAGGTCGGCAATGAAGCGGTCGCGCAGGATCGGCAAATACTGCGACAGCCGCACCCGGGCGGCCTCGCCATCGACGGTCAGGCGAACGACCAGCAGGACGTAATGGCTGACCGACCTGCCACGGGTAACCGGCGCATAAATCGGCTTCAAGGTGACGTCGACCGGCACCGGCGGCGCAGCTTCGTTTTGGCTAGCGGCAAGGCCGGTGTTGGCCAGCCAAAAGGCGAAGACCAAGACAATCAAGGCGCTGACGATTAGTCGCATTGGAGCACGTCGCTCCCGCTGTTCGGTTGATCCCGGCTCTACTGTCGGCCGCACCGGTTACCAGCGGGTTAATGTGCTCCGGGTATGGCATTCTTCCTTTGGAGTTGATATTGGAAGACACAGACCAGACTCGCAGAGTCTCCCGAACGAAAATTGCAATCGTTCGGCAGCCCGACACCGAGGCCAGCGTTGCGCCATCATGAAAAAGCGGAATCCACGGGGCCGGCCACGTACATTCGATAAGTCGGAAGCTATGGATACGATCCTTGAAGTATTCTGGCGGAAAGGGTACAGCGCGACTTCTCTCGATGACATTTCCATGGCGACCGGGTTGACGCGGCCCAGCTTGTACGCGGCATTTGGAAACAAGGATGCTATGTATTTGAATGCCATCGAGGTGTTCGCCGAACGTATGAAAACTGCGGTGGAACCGGCGCTTCGGCATGGATCTGATCCCGCGTCGGCACTGGTAAATTTTTACGCGGCAGCTCTCGACAATTACATTCCGACGACGGGCATGCCGCGTGGGTGCCTCGTCCTATCGGCAGCCATTGCAGATTCCATTGAAGTTCCGAATGTCAGAGAAACCATAGCCAGGTACCTCTCAGAAATCGATCTGGGACTGTTCAGATATTTTCGATCCTTAAACTCATCATTGAGCGATGACGACGCGAAGATGCTTGCGCATCTTGCGTCCGGCGTCCTTCTTAGTTTGGCGACACGGGCACGCGCCGGCACCAAACGCGCTGATTTGCACGAATGTGCGACACATTCTGCCCGCGCAATCGCACGGTTGGCGACAAACGGCTGACAATTTCTGAACATTGTTCGATACCGGGTGTCACCCGGAAAAACGTCGAATGTTGCACCTGGTTTGGCGTTTTGACCGGCTGCATCTCGAATCGCATGGTCAAGCAATAATTTTGTACCGATACGCATAAATATATTGCCAAACCAACCATATTTATGTACTGATTCGCATATAAATGCAGTTCGGCATTTTTCAGTGATCAAAAAAGGGGGGAAACATGACCGGCACGGAACTAAGTGAATTCGACGTCAGAATACCCGGCACACCGATCTGCGACGCAGCGCGCGAACTCGCGCAGGATGTGTCGCCCGCGTTTCTCTATAACCATGTGATGCGGACGTTCGCTTTCGGGCACACTGTCGGTCGATCCAAGGCCGCTGAATATGACACAGAGATGCTGTTCCTTGGCGCGATTCTGCACGACTTGGGTTTAGTCGAGAAGTTCATCGGAGAAGAGCGATTTGAGGTCGACGGCGCCGATGCAGCGGCTCACTTTCTGTTAGAACGGGGATACCCAGACACTAAGATCGCTGTGATTTGGGACGCCATCGCGCTTCACACGACACTGAGCGTGCCCCAACGTAAACGGCCTGAGATCGCACTGGTCCAACTGGGGGCCGGTATCGACGTTGGCGCAGTGCCACTCGCCGTTGTCACACCCGGTGTCGTAGACCAAATCTTGGATGCGTTCCCACGTATTGGTTTCAAACAAGCGATGATCGATGCGTTGGCTGAGATCGTCGCGCGCAAACCAATGACGGGCCTGACGACGTTGATGGGCGATGTCGGCCGGGAGTGCGTCGACGGGTTCAATATTCCAAGCATTTGCGACGTGATCCGGAGTGCACCGTTTGAGGACTAGATTTTCCTTTCGGCCGCTTGATCAGGATCGGCCAGGTTTGGCGGCTGATGACTTTGTCGAGACTTTACCAACGGGCACTAACGGTCAGCGCCTTATCGGATGCGAAAGTTTTCCGCGTATTCGTGACACCCGAAGATAAGACCTATCGACGCCGAACGACGTGGGGATGGGTGCTGGAGAGGCCGCCGTCTACAGCTATGGCCTGACCATTGACATAAGACGCGTCGTCGCTGGCCAGGAACAATGCCGCATGCGCGATTTCGTCCGGTATGCCGTAACGCTGCAGGGGGTTGAGTTGACCGATCCGGTCCTCGCTGCCGCGGGAACGGGCGAGGTCGAACAGTGGCTTGGTCATGCCGGTCTCAATCAGTCCGGGACAAATCGCGTTGACCCTGACGCCGGTGCCTACCAGCTCATTGGCGGCGGTCTGTACCAGGCTGACCACGCCGGCTTTGCTGGCGCTATAGGGGCTGCCGCCGGCGTTGGCCCGCAGGGCGGCGACCGACGCGGTACAAATGATCGAGCCCGCACCTTGCGCTATCATCGGCGCCGCCACGTGCTTCAAACACAGAAAGACGCCGATCAGGTTGACGTCCAGGACCTGGCGCCACAGTTCCGGCGTCTGCTCCAACAGCGGCACGCGAATGCCGCCGATGCCTGCATTGGCATAAAGCACGTCAATACCGCCGAAATCGCTGACCGCTTTGCTGACGAAGTCGTGCACCGCCTCTTCTGACGAGACATCGGCGGCGACCGCTTCGGCCCGGCCGTCATCAGCGGCGATCAGCGCCGCGGTTTCGGCGACCGCATCCGCCGTCTTGTCGACCGCGAGCACCCGCGCACCTTCGGCGGCGAACAACCGGGCACTGGCCCGCCCGATACCACTGCCGGCGCCCGTCACAATCGCCCGTTTTCCGTCCAATCGAGCCAAGATTTCCCTCCTTCTTCGGCAGCGTCTACGCCGCTTGCATCGGATCGAGTCGCTGGCCAATAATGACCTCGGCCTCGCGCACGATACGCTGTACCAACTCCGCACAACTTGGCACGTCCTTGATCAGACCAGCGACCATGCCGGCCGACCAGACACCATGCTCCAAGTCACCTTCTTCAAACACCACACGGCCTTTCTGGCCAGTGATGATCGGCCCCAGTTCCTCGATAGTGGCACCTTCCGCCTCCATCGCCACCACTTTTTGCGAGATGCCGTTTTTGAAGATCCGTGCCGTATTGCGCATGCTGCGGTAGACCAACTGAGTCTGGCGCTCGTCTGCTTCGACCAATTGCTGCTTCACCCGATCGTGGATTGGCGCTTCTTTGGTGGCCATGAAGCGGGTGCCCATGTTGATACCCTCGGCGCCGAGGGCCAAGGCCGCTACCAGGCCACGGGAATCGCCGAAGCCGCCCGAAGCGACTAGTGGAATGCTAACTTTATCGGCCGTGCAGGGGATCAGAACCAAAGCAGGAATGTCGTCCTCGCCCGGATGCCCGGCGCATTCGAAGCCGTCGATGCTGACCGCGTCGCAGCCGATGGCTTCCGCCTTTACGCTGTGGCGGACGGACGTGCATTTGTGGATCACCTTGATGCCGGCTTCCTTGAATGCCGGCAAGAAAGGCTGCGGATTGCGGCCGGCAGTCTCGACGATCTTGATACCCGCTTCGATCACTGCCTGGACATATTCGTCGTAAGGCACGGGTTTCAAAGTCGGCAGGATGGTGATGTTGACGCCGAACGGCTTATCGGTCAGGTCTCGGCAACGAGCAATTTCCTTAGTCAAATCCTCCGGCGTCGGTTGGGTCAAGCCGGTCAGAAAGCCGAGCGCGCCGGCATTGGCCACGGCGGATACCAGCTCGGCACGGCCGACCCATTGCATGCCGCCTTGCACGATCGGATAGTCAACACCGAACATCTCGGTGATCCTGGTCTTCAACACACGAATTCTCCTGATAAAGTTCCTACCCGAAATGGGTGTCAGTAACCGGCGATCGCGGCATAGCGATCGCGATGAAACGCCGCGTCACCGAAGGTTGCCTGGGCGACGCGCGCACGTTTCAAAAAGAAACCGATTTCCTCTTCGTCGGTCATGCCGATGCCGCCATGCATCTGCAAGGCCTCGTTGCCGACCAGAAAGAACGTCTCCGACAGCCTGGCTTTGGCGAGGCTCGCCATGGCGGCGACGTCGTCGCGGCCTTCGTCCAAGGCGGTGAGCGCGTCCAGCACCACCGACTTCGCCAGCTCGATTTCACTGAACATGACGGCCGCGCGATGCTTCAGTGCCTGAAACGAACCAATGGCCACGCCGAACTGTTCACGCATTTTCAGGTAGGCGATGGTGCGCTCGAAAGCCTCCAGAACGCCGCCCAGCATTTCCGCCGCCAAGCCAATGCGGCCATGATCCAGAATACGATCAAGCAGCGGCCCGCCCTGGTGCAGTTCGCCGAGCATGGCCGCCTGATCGACGGCGACGTCGTGAAAACGGATGCGCGCGGCGTTGCGGCTGTCGACCATGATGGTGCGGGTCCGTTCGACCCCGGCGGCCGACGCGTCGACCAGAAACAGCGTAATGCCGTCGAGGCCGGAAGCCGCCACGTCGCTGCGGGCGGCAACGATCAATTGATCGGCCACGTGACCGTCCAAGACCAACGTCTTTTCGCCGTTCAGGCGAAAGCCGTCGGCGTTCGCCGTCGCAGCGAGCGCCAAACCTTCCGGTCGATGGCGCGGCCCCTCATCAACGGCGAGGGCCATCACACGGTTGCCTGCGGCAATTGCCGGCAAGACATCGCGGCGCTGTTGGTCGCTGCCAGCCAATTGCACCGCCGTTGCGCCCAACAGCGCCGTCGAGAGCAACGGCGACGCCGTCAGGCTGCGGCCGGTCTCGCGCAAAATCAGCCCGAGCCCGAAATAGCCGAAGCCAACGCCGCCGTAATTTTCCTCGATGGCGATGCCGGCCCAGCCAAGCTCGGCCATCTCGCGCCAAAGGTCTCTGGAAAAACCAGTTGGATCGGCCCGGTCGCGCAGACCGCGAAGCTCGGTAATCGGTGATTTGGTCGCGGCAAAATCGTGGGCGGTTTCCGCCAACAGCCGCTGTTCCTCGTTCAACGCCAAGGCCATGACCTCAGACACTCCCCAATATTGCTAGTCCGGTAGGCCGAGAACGCGTTTGGCGATGACATTAAGCTGGACTTCGGAAGTACCGCCCTCGATGGAGTTGGCCTTGGACCGAAGCCAAGCGCGGGTAACGCTGAGTTCGTCCGCCGCGAAGCCGTCGCCTTCCCAGCCGAGCCCCTGCGCGCCCATGGCGGCAACCAACAGTTCATATTTCCGTTTGTTCAGTTCGGTGCCGTAGTACTTGAACATGGACGACGCCGCATCCGGCCCGTTGCCGGTTTCCGCTTCGGCGGCGGCCCGCTTCAGGGTCAGCGCGAACGACCGCGCATCCATTTGCTGGCGGGCGACATCGTCGCGCAGGATCGGGTCGGCGATGCGCCCGTTGCTCTCGCCGGCATAGCGGCGTGCCGCATCGACCACAGAGCGGCCGACGCCGCGGCCATTGTCGCCGATTTCGGAAATCATCGCACGCTCGTGCTGAAGAAGGCGCTTGGCAATAGTCCAGCCCTGATTGATTTCCCCAATAAGATTGCGCTTTGGCACCCGGACATCGTCAAAAAATGTCTGGCAGAACGGCGACGAACCGCTGATCAGGCGGATCGGCTGGGTCGTGACGCCGGGATCGTCCATATCAAACAACAGGAAGCTGATGCCTTGGTGTTTCGGCGCATCGGGATCGGTCCGAACCAGGCAAAAGATCCAGTCGGCAAAGTTAGCGAAGGAGGTCCAGACTTTCTGGCCGTTGACCAGGTAATGGTCGCCTTGATCGACGGCGCGGGTCTGCAAGCCGGCAAGATCCGAACCGGCGCCCGGTTCGCTGTAGCCTTGGCACCAGCGAATCTCTCCGCGCACGATTTTCGGCAGATGTTCCTGGCGTTGCGCTTCGGTGCCGAGCTCCAACAGGACGGGCCCAAGCATCCACAGGCCGAAGCTGGCGAGCGGCGGCCGGCAGCCGAGCTGGCGCATCTCGCGACGCAGAATGGCCGCCTGATCTACATCAAGGCCGCCGCCGCCATAAGCCGTCGGCCAGGTTGGCGCAGTCCAGCCGCGCTCGGCCATGCGGTCGAGCCAGAGCTTGGCGTCAGGATTTTTGTAAGTCGCGTTGCGGCCGCCCCAAACGGTCTCGTCGTCGGACATCGGCGTGCGCATGGAGGCTGGGCAATTGGTTTCGAGCCACGCGCGTGTTTCCGCTTCGAATGCCGTCAAATCCGCCTCCATCGGCCAAACTCCCTGATCGATTTGGTTGTAGGATTTACGCCATCGTCGTCAAACCGTCAAATTGACCCCCGGCCAGCCGGTCAACCGGGATACCAGGCGGGTCTGCGCTTTTCGACGAAACTGGCGAGGCCTTCGGCGGCCTCCGCCGATTGCCGCTTTGCCGCATGCGCCTTGACCAAGGCCTGGAATTCTTCTTCGTCGATCAGCATTCCGGCCTTGTCGAGAATAGACCGTTTCGACTTGGCGAGGGCATCCGGTCCGGTCTGCAGCAGGGAATCGATAATCGGCGCGGCGGATTCTTCGAGAGCGCCCGGCGGGCACAGGGCATGAACCAGGCCAATAGCATGGGCCTGCTCGGCGGCGAAACGCTCGCCGCTCAGAACGTAGCGACGGGCCTGGCGCGCGCCGATCGCGGCGTTGAGTTGCACGGCCATCGGCCCAACAGCCAGGCCCCAACGGCCTTCGGCTATCGAGAAGAAGGCATCGGTCGAGGCAATGACGATGTCGCAGTAAACCGCGATGCCGACACCGCCGCCGAAGCAGGCGCCATGTACCAATGCAACGGTCGGCTTCAACAGTAGGTTGAGGCGGCGGAAGGCGCCGGCGGTGGCCGCCGACATCGCCAGATTGGCGGCCTCACCGGCTGTCGACAGCGCCCGCATCTCGGTCAAATCGGCACCGGCTTGGAAATGGCGGCCGGCACCGCGGACCACGACAGCACGGACGGCGGCATCTTGCGCCGCGTCAACCAACGCGGCATCCAGCCGATCCAGCATGGCTTTGTTGTAGGCGTTATTGACCTCGGGGCGGTGGAGCGTCAGTGTCAGCACGCCGCGCCGGTCCCGGTTGACCACGATTTCCTCTGTCGACATCCGCCTCTCTCCTGCGCTGGCCTTGCCCGGCCGGCTCACCGGCTCACCATACGCCCATAGCACGCAAGGAACGCCTCATGCCAGACGCTCTGCCCGGAACGCACAATCGCCGGCGGATCTACCTCATGCGCCACGGCGATGTCCGCTATTACGACGCCGAAGGCAAACGCGTCGACACGCCGGACTTGGTTCGCCTGACCGAAGAAGGCGAAGCCCAGGCAAAGCGCATGGCCGATGTCTTGGCCGGTGTGCCGTTCGATCGGGCCTGTCATACCGGTCTGTTGCGTACTGAGCAGACCGCCCGCCTCACCTTGAACGGCCGCGACGTGCCGTTGGGCGTCGTTGGGGACCTGCGGGAAATTCATACCGGCCCGGTCGATGCGCTGCCGGAGGATTGTGTCGAGGACGAGTATATCTATGCTTTCGAGACCGCCGGCCAGCCCGGCACCCGCTTTGCCCGCGGCGAGGCCTTCGGCGATTTCTACAGCCGGATCAGCGCCGGCATCCAAACCCTACTGGTCGAACCAGGCTGGAGCCGACTTCTCCTGGTCGCGCACGGCGGCACCAACCGAGCGATCCTAAGTTGGCTCGCCGGCAATGGACCCGAGATGATGGCCCTGTTCGAGCAGGACATGTGCTGCCTCAACATATTTGACGTCGACGTCGACGGCGGTGTCATTGGCCGACGCCACCTGCGGCTGATCAATCAAACACCCTATAACCTGGACAAGGAACGGCTTTTCCGGACATCGTTGGAGCGCGGCTACGGCGAACGCGGCCGAAGGTCGGATGATTCCGCCTTGATGTGAACGGCACCGAATGGAGAAGGATACGGGCATGGACGTCAAATTGTATGAATTCGGACCGACACGGTCGGCGCGCTGCCGCTGGACGTTGCTTGAAACCGGCATCACGTATCAATCCGTCGAGGATATCGGCATGGTTGGCAGCGACGAACTGAAGACCGTTCATCCCCTGGGCAAGCTGCCGGCGGCAATCATAGACGGTAAGCCGTTGTTTGAATCGGCCGCGATCTGCACCTACTTGGCCGATCATGCCACTGACGTGGATCTGATCGCCAAGCCGGGCAGCTGGGGCCGTGCCCAGCACGATCAGTGGATCGCTTTTTGCCTATCCGAGATGGAGGCCTGGCTCTGGAGCACGGCGGTCAACAGTTTTGTGTTGCCGGAAGAAAAGAGAATCACCGCCCATCTGGAACAGAACACCCAGTTCTTCAAACGCGGCGCCGCGGCCATGAATGGCGTACTCGGCAAAAACGACTATCTGGTGGAGGATCGCTTTACCGTCACCGATATCATCGTCGGCTGGTGCGTCAATTGGGGCCGCCGGCAAGGTCACTTGGGTGATTTCCCAAACCTCATGGGCTATCTGGACCGTTTGTTCGCGCGACCGCACTGCACTTTTAACCGAGACTAATCAAGAAACTCCGCCGGGTCGGCGTCTTCCAGCAGCGCCACCAAGCGCTTCACGCTGCCCGTCAGCAGCTTGACGCCACGCTCGTTTGCCAGATCGAATCCGCCACAAACGAAAACCGCGACCAACAGCCCGGCCAAGGTCATGCGCCGATAGTCGGTCTGGAATGCCGCGTAGTCCGGCATGTCGACGCCGCCGGCGGCCATGGTGTCGTAATACCGCCGCAATAGGCTATCGCCAATTTTCCGGCGCAGCGCCGTCGACAGGCTACCGCCGAGAAAATAAACCACGTCGTAAAGGGCGTTGCCCCGTGCGGACACCTGCCAATCGATGGCCGTGAGCGCCGGTTTGTCTCCGCTGTTGTCGAACAACATGTTGTCGGCCCGGTAGTCACCATGCAGGAACGACCGGTAGTTTTTCGCTTCGGCCATCAGATTGGCCGCGATGGTTGGCGCATAGCGGTGCATGATGTCCTGGACCGACGCCGGAATGTGGTCGCCAAACTTCTCGAGACAGGGCTGCAGATAGGCCATAAAGCCCATTTGGATCAAGTTGGCGTACTGCGAATCCCCGGCATCGGCGAATTCCGTTAGCGGCGGCACATCCACCTTGTTCCACCATGCCGCATGGAAGCGGGCGATTTCTTCGATGGCGACGAAGGCCTGCGCTTCGTTCGCGCCGTTCAATTGGTCGCAGACCGAGAGTGCCGCCAAATCCTCGAGCAAGAGAACGAAATTCTGGGTCGTGTCGTCGATATCGGCATAATAGAGTGCCGGAGTCCGGATCGGCGAAAGCGCTGCCAAATGGCGGTAGAACGCGACTTCGCGCGCATAGAGGAACATCTGTCGCGCGACCATGAGATTTTCTGGTGCCTTGGTCGGCAGCTTGGCAATGATGCTGGCTGGGCCAGTACCTGACGCATAGTGCAATTGCAACCGGACGACTTCGGACGTCAGGCCGACACCGGCGCCGAGATCAGTGTAGTCGACAGCGCTCACCGCGCCGTCCTCGAGGTGACCGCCGGCACGTAAGGCCGCGGTAATCCACACCGGATCCAACGCTGTTAGGTCGGCGGGCAGGCTAAGGCCGGTCGATGTCATCGCAACGCCCCCTATCAGAAAACCATGACCCCATCCTGACAATTGGTTCGGGCGGCCGCAAGCGAAACCAAGGGTTCGGCCGTGGCAGGGCGTTGAACGCGATCGCTTTAACCAAAGAGGCCGATGAGCCCCGCCGCCGTCAGAAACGCATAGGCGATGCCGCGATAGAGACCATCGCTTGCCCTGCCGGCCAGGCAGCTGCCGATCCAGGAGCCTGAGAGAATGATCGGCAGAAGCAAAACGGCATCGACCAAAGCCGCCAATCCGGTCGGCGACACGATCATCACCATTGCGATGAGCACAAAACCGGTCATCAGATAATAGGCGACGATGTTGGCACGGACGATGGCGGCAGGAAGTTCCGCCGCGAGCATGTAGATCAACACCGGCGGGCCGCCGACAGACGTTGTCGCCATCATCGCGCCGGATATCCCGCCGATCCCCAAGGTAAGCGGCAACGGCCGCGGTCCGCGATAGCGCCAACCGGATACCAGAACCACGACGAACAAGAGCACGATGACCGATACGGATTTCGTCAGTGTCGCGGCGTCGAGGCTCAAAAGCAGCCAAACGCCGAGTGGCATCGCAATCATCGCAATCACCGACAATGGCCCGACAAAGCGCCAATCCACATCCTTGCGCACGCCGACAAACAGCATCGCGCCCATTGGCAGTTCGAGACAGGCGACAAGCGGCACCATGTGAGCCGGTCCCATCAATACGGCCAATACGGGCGCCATGAGAATAGCGGAGCCGAAACCCGCAAACCCGCGCATCAAGCCGGCAACGAATACCGTTAGTGCGGCAAACACCAAAATTCCGCCTGGATCGGCCCAGACTAGGGAACCAAACATGACCACTACTTTCTAAACCGGGATTACCCAAACGGCTCCGCCCAATCGCCAACAACGGTAACACGATTAGCATCCGGCTCCGAATGGTCGGCGCGCTGACGTTTGCTCTATATTGGGCAAACTTTGCGATAGGAATCCCATCTTCCTGGCAATACTGAACCGGTATCGCTGAACAATACGGCGATCGCACGCCGTGGAGTGCCACATTTAGACTTTCAAAATACTCTAATGAACCCGTATCATTTCAAAATAGGAATTCCGATCCACTTGATTTGGACAAAAATGTCGATTTGGAACCGGCAACCCACCTGTTCGCGGAACATGGCAGTCGTGCCGGAATTGCGCGGGAAGCGGCACCATGGATAAATCGCAGAACGTCCGAGGTGACGTGCGGTCGGTGACCGCACCGGATGGTGTCGAAATTATCTATGAGGTGGTGGGCCAAGGACCGCCCATCGTCTTGTTGCATGGTAGCTTCGTCGGGAGACGCACGTTCTCGCGGCAGCGATCAGCACTGGCTCGCCAGTTTCGCCTCATATTGATCAGTTCCCGAGGCCATGACGGCACGGACACAACGCTTCCTCCCGACTTCGGATTTTTCACGACCGAAGTTGAAGACGTGTGCTTGGTCATGAACGCCGAGAACGCCGGCCGAGCCGGGATCATCGCGCATTCCACCGGCGGCGCTACGGCGGTTGCGTTGGCGCGACGGTGCCCGGAGCGCGTTGAACGAATGGTACTAATCGAACCGACGCTTCATCCGTTGCTGCCACCGGCGATCTATCAGCAGGTAAGTCGGCTGTTTCTTGGGATCGCAGAAGCCAGCCGAGCGCCGGATGCGTCCGCGGCTTGGCGCGTCTTCATGGGTGCCGCGGCGGGCGCGCAGTGGCTTGAACTCGATGACGCGAAAAAAGATCAGATCATTGATGCCTTACTGCCACTTTCGCCGCTATTACGGCCGCATGCCGAACAATTATTGAACTTCCCTATCGCTGAAGAAGATATCCTTGCCCTGACTGCACCGGCCCTTTTGTTTTACGGCTCGGATAGTATTTTCTTCGAGCCATCATTGTCGGCGCGTCTCGCCGACCTTCGACCGGATTTTCGTCAAGTCCACGTCGAAGTATCAGGGCATAATGTGCACCACGATCAACCGGATATCGTCAACGCGGAAATCTTGAATTTCTTCTCCGCCAACTACGAGCCGCCAGTGCCAGGCCAGCGTTAGCGACTGGGTGTGACGTTGGGGCTGTCATGGCGCGTTTCGCAGGCTATATTTGAATCAGGTATTTCGGCAATCGACGAAACGAGCCAACCACATGCAGCACAAAACCACCGTATTGAACGGCGATTTCGGTCTCATGATTGAAGATGTGACCCGTCAAGATCTCGAAGACAGTGGCTTCCAGCGCGAGACCTACGATCTCTGGACCCTTCACGGCGGGCTGATCGCCATGCGCGGACCTGACCTCGCGGAAACATCGCCGGAGCAACTGGTGGCCTGGGCGGGCGTCTTCGGCGCGGTTGAGGAGACGATGCATGCGGCGCGCGCGGACAAGATGATGCCCGGTTTCCCAATACTCCGCATCGGCAATACCAAGGACGAAGCAGGCAAACTCAATGCGTCGCTCTCGAGGGTGCCACAGCTCAAGTCCGACACCGACATTCAATACAATCCGGAAATTCGCCGGCCTGTCTGGCATACCGACTCGACCTTCCGGAAACACCCGCCGATCGGAACCGTTTTCCACTGTCGGGAAGCACCGCCTGAAGGTGCCGAAACCTTGTTCGCGGACACGCGCGGCGCCTTTGCCGGGCTCGACGAGGCAACGAAGGCGAAGCTGAAACCGCTGGAAGCGGTGTGTTCGCTGGCGCACCACGACAAGAAGATCAGCTTGTATAGCCCCGACTACCCGGTCCTGACAGCGGAACAGCGCGCGGCCAATCCGCCCAACCGGGTGCCGATCGTCCTCGACCATCCGGTGAGCGGCATCCCCGCCCTGTACGGGCTGAACAGCTCGACCTGCGCTGTGGTGCCGGCCGGCCAACCCGTTGCCGATGCGGCGCTGGACAAGTGGGACCTGGAAGGTGTCGAAGATGAGAGCGTCCTCATCCTACGGGAGCTGTTGCCCTACATTACCGGGCCGAGTTTCACCGTGAAATGGAGCTGGCAGCCCGGCGACATCGTCGCCTGGGACAATCGCTGCACGATGCATGCCGCCACCGGTTTCGAGTACGACCGATATGCCCGCGAAATGTGGCGGTTGACGTTGCTGGAAAAGATGGTCGCCGCCGCTGCGTGATCGCCGGACTACTCCCGCTTAGAATCACGAACGGCCGTCAATGCCGGCGACCATCAACCCATCTCACATAGACAGCCGCGGCCAATCCCAAAGCAGAACAAAACAACATGATGCCGAGCATCCCATAAGCCGCATTCTCGACGGTCAGGATCGCACCGGTCGCGGCCGCTATGGCGGCCCCAACCGCAGTGGTGAACGCCCCGGACAAGCCCGAAGCAGTGCCTGCCAAGTTAGGCCGTACCGACATGGCGCCGGAACTGCAGCTCGGCATGGCTATACCGTTGCCGATGCCGACAAACATACAGGCGCCGAACAGGGTAACTTCGTCCACGATGCCGACGCGCAAAATCACCAAACCCAGGACCAGCCCCGTACAGGCGACCAAGCATCCGGCCATCATCATGGTGGTGAGCGCGTGTCGGGCAGCAAACCGTCCGGCAAGGAAACTGCCGAATACGAAGCCTGCCGTGATACTGCCAATGTAAAGGCCGAGCTTCATCGTCGACGTCGCAAACATCGCGGCGGCGACCAAAGGCGCACCGCCCAGGAATGCATAGAAGCTTCCCCTCGAGAACGCCATACACAGCGCATAACCCCAGAAACGGCGAGACCGAAAGAGCTCCGGATAGGTCCGGACCTGTTTCACGAAGGTCTCCGACGGGTTCGTGTTGGTTTCCCGTAGATCGAACGAACAGAGGCCAAGCACGGCGACGCCGAAGCACAGGAACGCCCAGAAACTTGCGCGCCAGCCAAAGAGTTCGTCCAAAGCCCCGCCTAACACCGGCCCCAGCATGGGTGCTAAGGCCCAGGCGATGGCGATGTTGCCCATCAGACCCGCCGCCTTTTGCGGGCTCGACGAATCCCTGATGACGGCAAGTGATACCGCGTAGCCGGAGGCAATTGCGGCCTGCATCATCCGAAAGACCAAAAACGTCACGATGTCGGTTGCCAGCACACACCCCAATGAAGCCAGACAGAATAGTGCCAGTCCCGCCAAGATGACCGGCCGCCGCCCAAAACGGTCGGACAACGGACCCATGATCAATTGCAACACTGCCGTCATGGCGGCATAGCCCGCGATCGACAGGTTCACGAGCGCGTAGTCGGCCTTGAGCGCCACCGCGATATTCGACAGCGACGGCAAGAACATGTTCAACGAGACAACTGAGAGACCGCTCAGCAGTACAAGTGTGACAAATCTCGGTGGTTTGACGGCAGTTTCGTGCATGTGATCGTTCCAACCGAAACGTGAGCGTCGACATCACGTTTCGGGCAAAAAAAAACGCCCCCGATGGAGTCGGAGGCGCATGGGATTTCGGTTCGGATTCCGTTACCGGCCCAAGCGCTGTTCTCCTACTACGACGACGGCGATTTTCATTTCGATCGGCTCTCAAATTTCGGAACGACACGCTAAGTATGATCGCCCGGACTGTCAACCGAGCGATTTGAACCGCGAAACGCTCGAAGTGGGTCAAATCGCGGCAATTTCCGTTGTCGACGGCCGAATGTCCGATATCAACGCCTAAGCTGTCGTATCGGCGGCGAAACCATCAGGGCGGTTCAATGCCCAAGCGGTCATTGATCCATGAGAAAACCGCATTGATAAGACGGCGGGGCCTCGATATTGTCGCGCCTCCCGGACGTGAGGTTCGGCCTTATTGTCGCGTCAGACAGACGATACAGAATGATCAAATAGAGACGATTAAAAGCAAGAGGAATCGAATGAAGTTGGTTCAGTATATCTCCGTCGTTGCCGGTTCGCTCATCTTGGCCGGAAGCGCTATCGCCGCCGAAATTGAGCATTTCCATCCAGAGGGCAAGCCACCGTCCAAGCACACAATTGACGTCATCGAAAAAGCGCGCGCCACGATGAACTTCGCCGACAAACGAGATTTCGACGAAGGGAAAAGAGGTTTCATAGCCGCACCGAAATCCATGAAGATCAGGGCCGATGCCGGCCACGTTGCCTGGGATATGGAGCGCTACCAGTTCTTCGCGACCGGTGACGCATTTGACAGCATACACCCCTCCTTGCAGCGCCAGTCCACGCTGAACCTGAACTTCGGCCTCTATGAAGTTCTGAAAGACAAAATATATCAGGTCCGCGGCTTCGACCTTGCCAATGTCACCTTCGTCCGGGGAAAAACCGGATGGATCGTCTTCGACCCGGCGACCGCGGCCGAGACGGCACGCGCGGCTATGGAGCTGGTGGATAAGCATCTCGGAGAGCTCCCTGTCGTTGCCGTGGTTTATTCCCACTCCCACGCCGACCACTTCGGCGGCGTGCGTGGCATCGTCGACGAGGCGGACGTGCGGGCCGGCAAGGTCCAGATCATCGCGCCGACAGGCTTCATGCTGGACGCTATCTCAGAGAATATCTACGCCGGCAACGCCATGAACCGGCGAATGTTCTATCAATATGGCGTACTTCTGCCGGCAAGCCCCTTTGGCCATGCCGGACAGGGTCTCGCCCAGAATGTGGCGGCCGGCAACTTGGGCCTGATCGCGCCCAACGTGACGATCGAAGCCCCCATCGAGGAGCTGGTCGTCGACGGCGTTCGGATGATCTTTCAGAATACACCCAATACCGAGGCGCCCTCGGAGATGAACACCTACATCCCCGACTGGAAAGCGCTGTGGATGGCGGAGAACGTTACCGGCACGATCCACAATATCTATACGCTCCGGGGCGCTCAGGTGCGCGATGCGCTGGCCTGGTCCAAATACATTGGCCGGGCACTGTATCTCTATGGTCAAGAAGCGGAAGTGATGTTCGCCTCGCATCACTGGCCGCGCTGGGGCAACGTTCGGGTCCAGGAGGTCCTTCGGGCACAGCGCGATGCCTATGCCCACTTGAACAACCAGGTTCTTCATCTCGCCAATCAGGGCGTCACCATCAACCAGATCCACAACGTCTATGAAGTGCCGAAGAGCTTGCAAGACCAATGGGCCGTCCGCGGTTATCACGGCTCGCCTGAACATAACTCCCGTGCGGTCATCAATCGCTACCTGGGCTATTGGGATGCGAATCCGGCGACTCTTATCCCGTTGTCGCCAGAGGATTCCGCCCCTCTTTACGTCGAGATGATGGGCGGTGCGGCCCCCATCTTGGCCAAGGGTAAAGAGCTCCACGATGCGGGCAAATACAAGCTGGCCCAGGAGATCCTGAACAAACTGGTGCACGCCGAGCCGGACAACCAGGCTGCCAGGCACCTTCTGGCTGACGTCTACGAGCAAATCGGCTACCAGCAGGAAAATCCCGGCTTGCGTAATTCCTTTCTCGCCGGCGCCTTTGAGCTGCGTTCGGGTATCCCTAGTGGCGCGTCGCCGAAATCTTCAGGACCCGATGTCATACAGGCAATGTCGACCGAGCTGTTTCTGGATTTCATCGGCATCCGCATGGATAGTAAGAAGGCCGAGGGCATGGACTTCTCGATCAACCTGATCACGCCCGACAATAGCGAGAAGTTCGCCGTCGAGTTGAGCAACGCTACATTCACCAATCTAGAAGGCTTTCAGCATGCCGATCCCGATCTGACAATCACGATCGACCGCGAGGACCTGGAGCAGGTGATGATGGGCGTAAAAACCCTGGCAGCGCAAATCGACGACGGCACGGCCAAGATCAAGGGCGACCGCTCGGTCTTGCAGAAACTCGCATCGACGCTTGTAGATTTCGAGATCGGATTCGAGATCTTGCCGGGCACCAAGGCCACGGCGGTGGCGGAAGCTGACGATGCAGGACCGTTTAAGCAGGACCTGAGGCAGATCAGCGAATAACAGGCCTGCTGAGTTGCCTGTACATCGGTGGAGATTGCGAAAAGACGAGAACGGGCCGGCTGCCTACTTTGGGCTTGCCGGTCCATTTTCACAGCGAGTCGGGCCTTCGATGAAGGCCGCGACCGGCGGATTGTGATCTCCGACTGGCAGATTTGAGCCACCGGCGCTTGCCTTTTCTTCGATTAGGCAGCGCCAATACGCGGCATCCAGCAAGTTTAGCGCGCCTCCGTCCAACTTTCACAGAACGCCAGTGCCGACGTACTAAACGGACGCCCGTCGCGATCCCGGGGCCATGACCGGCCGGCGGCCTGCACGCCATCCAAAACCAGACGGGTCCCTGACGCCGGAATGAGAACCGTATTGACGCCGTAAGGCCGTTCTCCGGCGCCTGTCCCGGGCTGGGTATGGATCATCAGAGGATCGCCGAGGTCGAACCAGGTCAGAGAAAGGCTGGTATCCTCCGCCGACACATATTCCGTATAGAACCGATGCGGGTCGCCGTGCTTTTCAAAGGCCGCCTCTTCAACCGGTATAGTGAGGTCGGCCAATTCCGGGTTCAACACACCTTGAATCGTCTCTTGCAACCAGCGCGCCATGGCAATGTTGTCGGACCAGATGCGCCAATTGTTCTCGGTCAGCTCGCTCTTGAGGTAGAGCACATGGCCCGGGCCGGCCGGAGACAGGACATTGCGCCAAAAGCTGGCGACCGTCGTTTCCGGTCCGCCATCGGTTTCAGAAAGACGAATAAACGGATTCTCACCGCAACAGAGCACGTGATTTGTGTCGGTAGACATGATCTCACCTCACCTTATCCGGAAACGCCCAGTCGAACGCGCGTTCTATCAGTCTAACCCGCCAATCAAGGCTTCCAAAATTGTTTTGGCCATTCGAGACGATTAAGGCGGCGCTTCACCGTTGTCTTCACCCGGTGGATTGCGGTGGCCGAAAAAACAGGAAAATGATTACCGCAACGACGTTGCAGCCCGCGGCCAACAAGAAGGTGAGCTGATAATTTCCGGTCTCGTCCCGCAGGACGCCGGCAATATAAGGGCCGGCGGCGGACAGCGAGCCTGCAACGGCAAAAATAAATCCCGACAGCGCGCCGGCATGCAATCGGCCGAAAGTGTCGCCGACGATCGCGAGATACATGATTGTCGCTGAGCTGGAACCCGCGGCAAACATCATGCCCGCCAGCCCCAACGTGATGTGGGACTGGCTTTGCGAAAAAATCAGGCACGCAAGAATTTGCAAAACCAAAGCAGCATGAAGCGACAAAACCCGGCCAATAGAGTCGGATAGCCAGCCGACCGCGAACCGGCCGATTAGGCCGCCTACACCCATGGCGCCGATGACCTGCGTCACCCGTGCAGGCGAATGCCCAATGTCCGACAACAATGTCGGCAGGTGAAGGTAAGGCAGGAACAGCGTGAACCAACTAACCAAGAAGGTAAGAAGCATCACCCAATAAGCTGTGGTTGAAAGCGCCTCTCTGAGCGTCCAGGCCGGCTCAGGCTTGCTCCGCGTTTTGTTTGTTGGGTGGCCATGCTTGCCGTTGGCGTTGTCTCCGTCAGGACGCAGGCCTAAGGCTTCCGGGCTCTGCGCCAGCAGCAAGGCGGAACCGCAGATAAGCACACCAACCACCAACGCAAGCGTCGTTATTGCCGTGCGCCACCCAAGCAAGGGAATTAGGTACGACGCCAGACCCGGACCGAAGATCGCGGCCGCGGCATTGCCGGTCGCGACAATTGCCAAGGCCAAGCCGCGGCGGCGCACAAACCATTTGATGACCGTCGCGCTGATTGGGATGAACGCGGCGCTCATACCAAGGGCCGCGACCAGGCAAAGCGCGAGATAGAGTTGCCAAATCTCCCGCACATAGCCGAGCAGACCGTAACCCGTCCCAAGGAAGACGCCGCCCGCGAGCACCACGAGCCTTGGACCGAAACGATCCGTCAACCGCCCGGTCACCAGGCTGAGCAACGTGTATAGGGCAAGGTAAATGGAAAACGGCGCCGACAAGGTCGAGTAGCCGACTTGAAACTCTTTCGCCATATGGGGCAGGAACACGCCATAGCCGTAGTGCAGGCCGTAGGTGGCCATTAATACAACGAATGCCGCCGCGACAACTACCCAACCAAAAAAGAGTTTGCGTAACACAATGCCCCAATCGCCCGTCGTGGTTCGTTTACAACAACGGAAACCGGCGAAATCGTCAATTCGCCAGACCACGATTATGCGGTCGATGACGATTCAACCGAACGCGCCAAGAAAGGCTTCACGCGCGAACGGCGATCCAGGTATTGAATGCCTTGGCGGCGACTGTGCCGTCGGGGGCGATGATCGCGGCGCCGGAATAGTGTTTGCGGCGCTCGTGACCAATCGGCCAGGCGATGACTATGCTTTCTTGTTCGACCGGAACAATCCCGGTTATGGCGCCATGCATGCGGCCGGTCACCACGTTCATGCCGATATCGCTACCGAACGCCAACGCGCTCGGGCAGTCCAGCGCACCCCAGAGATACCGGGCGGCGACCCCATTGCCGGCGTCATCCGCAAAGGCCGCATGGGGCCGCCAAAGCGCGGCCACCATGTTGCTATCCGGCAGGGCTCCGGCGAATACCCGCAATCCCTCGCCGACATGGCGCTCGCGACCGCAGACGAAACAGCCGGCGAACACATTGTTACCCGAACTGCCGCCGGTGTCGGCGGCCGGGGCCGCAATGCTGCGTGCCGGCACATCGGGCACCTTCAAGTCCAGTGGCTTGGCTTGCCCGGTCGCAATTTCGTCGTCGCCGTCGCGCAGTCGTAAAACGCCGGAATGACTTCGGGACACGGTCAGCGGCCGCTCGAGCGGCACCGGCAAGTGCAACGTGACTTCAGCCGCACCAGACAATTGCTCGGCCAGCAATCCCGCGGCATAGCCGCCATTGGCCGATTTAGGCGGTCCGCGAAAGTCGGCAGCGATGATGATTTGTTCAGCCATATTCTTTGTTCCCGCGCACAAGCCTACGCAAAAAAAGATGCGGGCAGCCTCGCGACTGCCCGCATGCCTGTTTTCGCGCTGGTGTCGGCTTACTTCGGTCCGACTTCCACTTCTACGCGCCGGTTCTTCGCTTCACGCTGTCCTGCCGGCGTAGCCACAGCAGGCTCGGCCTGGCCGTAGCCACGGATGATGATGTCGTTGGCAATGACACCAGCATCAATCAGCGCCAACGCCACTTCATCGGCGCGGTCGAGCGCCAGGCCAACATTGTATTCCGGCGTACCGGAACTATCGGTATGACCGCCCAACCGGATTTTGACCTTTTTGCCTTTGCCGGTTTTGTAATGGGCGACGATGGCGGCGATGTCCGCATTGGCATCGGCATCAAGCGCCTTGCCGTTGTGGTCGAAATAAATGACCCAGTGCCGAGCCGGGAACGCCATCGCTGCCGCCGGAGCTTTCTTGGCCGGCGCGGCTTTTTTCTTCTTCTTCGCCATAATGCTTTCGGCGAGTTCCAACGCTTCAAAGAAATCGGCGCGGCATTTGGCGATATCTTCAGGCTGCAGGTTTTCTTCCTGTTCCTGCATCCAGCAATCGAACATGACCTGGGCACGGGCGGCGACGGCGGCCGCTTTCTTGCGCGCGGTCGCGTCGAGCACGGCCATCAGTCTTGCCCGCGCGTCGGTCAGGTCGCCGACTGCATCGTCCGGCAGTTTCCGTGCTTCGATTTCCTCCGGCAGCACCTCGGCTTCGCCGGTCGTGGCGATGGCTTTGGAGGCAAACAAGTCGGCATCCGCGTAGTCGAACTCAGCGTATTCCGTCTCGGCCAATTCCATATAGCCTGCGAACAGGCTTTGTGCGAACGGCGTACCCGCCGGCTGCGTCTCTCTCGCTGTATTGAGCTGCATGCCGGCGCAGCCCGCCAGCAACAGCGCCGCGAGGCCAGCTATTGAGGCTCTCATTGTTGTGCGCATTGTCGATCCCCGTAATTGGTGCAACACTTATCCCTTTCGAGTCCGTCACTGCCTGAAAATTTACCAGGGCAATGCGATCCCCTCTGATTCCTCATAATACGTCGACTACCAACTGCCGTGACCGGATGGCAACAAAAAAATACAGGCGTTGCCAATTTGCCACCCATTGGTCAGGCGGCTCCGGGCTCGCGCGCGGCTACCACTTCGATCTCGACCTTAAATTGCGGGTTGGTGAAACCCTCGACGATCATCAATGTGGAAGCCGGCGGCGGGTCGGCGACGAAGCGGTCGCGGGCGGTCATGTAGCCCTGCATGTGCTGGCGATCGCTGACGAAGGCACTGATGCGGACGAGATCCGCCGCGGTCATGCCGGCGTCGCCCAAAATCACCGCGATATTTTGAAAGATAAGGTCGGCCTGGGCTTCCGCGCTGTCCGGGATGACGCCGTCCAGCGTGATCGCCAACTGCCCGGACACAAAGAGATATCCAGCGCCCGGCGCTACTTTGACGGCATGATTGTAGCGCGCAAAAGGTGGATGAAGGCTCCGAGGTGTCACATAATCCATTATAGAATCCTTCCCTTGATCGGCACCGCTATTAGAGCAAATTTCGATCATACGGAAACATTTGACCGGGATTGTTTTGCGTCGTGGCAATGAGCGCGTCGCCATGCGATGTGGGACATCGGATAAGACGCGCGAAGCGGCCACGACGCAAAAGAACCCGGCCTTCGGTGGTGCAAATCGGCTTTTCGGGTGCGTTGCGGTGCTTGCCCGATGCCCCACATCGCGCTGCGCACCGCGCCTGCCCGAAAAGCCGTTTTGCACCCATCAAATGATTCCGTATGGTCGAAACTTGCTCTAGCCACAGGATGGCTTATCGTATGGATCCAACGGAGACCAGCCATGTCCGCCCTGCCGCGTCGATTTTGGCAAGATATGCGCAGCGAAGACTTCGACGACCTGGACCGGGAGCGGGTCATCGCGGTACTGCCGGTAGGCGCTATCGAACAGCACGGCCCCCATCTCGCCGTCGCCGTCGATCATTGCATCAACCAAGGCATTCTGGATCGCGCGGTGACGCTAATGCCGGACGATCTGCCTGTAACCATCCTGCCGGCCCTGCCGGTCGGCAAAAGCGACGAACACATCGCTTTTCCCGGCACTTTGACGATCAGTGCCGAAACCCTGATGAGGCTTTGGATCGAAATCGGCCAATCGGTGGCCCGTGCCGGCATCCGCAAATTGGTGCTGTTTAATTCCCATGGCGGCCAACAGGCCCTGCTCGACGTCGTCGCCCGTGCGCTGCGGCTCGATTGTGAAATGATGGTCACCGCCTGTTCGTGGTATCAACTGGGCGCCGAGGGCGACCTGTTCGACGCCGAGGAACTACGTTTTGGCATTCATGCCGGCGCCGTCGAGACGTCCATGATGCTGCATTTGCGACCGGACTTGGTCGACATGGACAAAGCCGAGGACTTTGTGCCTTTGCCACGGGAAATGGACCAGGAGTTCGATCATCTCAACCATATTGGCGCGGTCAGGATCGGTTGGGCGGCACAGGACCTGAATCCGTCCGGCGCCTGCGGCAACGCCACCGACGCCGACGCCGAACGCGGCGCCCAACTGGTCGAAAACGCGGCCCGGCGATTTGTCGACCTATTGGCCGAAATCGACCGCTTTCCGTTGTCGCGAATCGCCCGGCGCTGACTGCGCCCGGCAAAACGGTCCAAGTGCGGTCGCCGCCTTGGCCAGAGTTTCCTGGCGCCCGCCGCCGGCGTCGATCCACAGCCAATCCTCGGGACCGGACAACAGCTGCACTTGCCGGGCTACAACAGCGGCGGTGGCGTCGGAAGCATCGCCGGTCCGCACCGTTACCCGATCAGTCAAAATCTCAGTATCAGCACTAAGCCACAGACCGACGAAATCGGCGCCAGCCGCCTCTGCCACACGACGCAGGCTATCGCGTTCCGCGGCCGTCCCGAACACGGCATCGGCAATAACGGCGGCGCCGGTGCTGAGCACGGCCGCGGCGCGGTCTTCCAATGCGGCATACACCGCGGCGCGATGCTCCGGTGTGTAGAAGTCGGTGGGCAAGGTTTCATCTTCGGCGACGCCGGCAATCGCCTTGCGGATGCCGTCGCTGCGCAGGACAACGGCGCCGGGTTGCCCGCCCAATGCCGTCGCCAGGCCACGCGCCAAGGTGGTCTTGCCGGTACCGGAAAAGCCGCCGACGGCCAGCAGCATCGGCGACGGCACCACCAAAACAGCAAGAGCAAGGTCGAAATAGCGCCGGGCTTCCGCTTCCACGGCACTGGCGGCAGCGTCGTCTTCGGCCAATTGCACCAAACTCGCGCCGACTTTGGCGCGGATGGCGGCCCGCGCCGACAAGTAAAGCGGCAAGGCAGCAAGGCCTTCATAGTCCGCAGTCCGTTCAAGGTATCGATTCAACAACCGATTGGCCGCCCCTGAAAGGCCTTGAAATTCCAAATCCATGATCATGAAAGCGAGATCATAGAAGACGTCGATGGTCGCCAGCCGATCGTCGAATTCAAGCGCATCGAACAGCACCGGCCGGCCGTCGATCAAACAAATATTGCGTAAATGCAGATCCCCGTGGCAACGGCGTTTCAGGCCGGCCTGTCGGCGTCGATCCCTGCGTTCTGCCGTCGACCGCAGCGCGGCGTGCGAACGTTCGGCGAGCGTCGCGACGTCTGCCGCAGGAAATGTTGCCGGCGCCGCCGCCAGCTCGGTCAAATTCTCCTCGACGATGTCCTCCAGCGGCAGGGTCGCTGCTGCGTCAATCACCGGCGATAGCTCGAGGTGGAAGTCGGCTATAGCCTCGGCCAAACGATCGACCAATGCCGGCGTCAGGCGGCCATCGGCGGCGAGATGGTCGAAGGTCGCCGTGTCGTCGAAGCGGCGCATGATGACGACCCAATCGACCGCATCGTCCGGCAAATCGTCGCGGACCAGGACAAGGCGGCCAGAAGGATCGGCCTGGATCGCACCGACACCAAGGTAAAGCTCGGGCGCGGTTCGCCGGTTGAGCGCCAGCTCGGCCATGCAGGCCTGGCGCCTGAGCGCCGGTGTGGAAAAATCCATATAAGGATACCAGACCGCGCGTTTCAGCTTGTAGACTAAGTCCCCGGCCAAAAAGACATGGGCACCATGGGTGTCGATCCGGCTAACCGAAGCGCCGCCATGGCTTGCCGGATCGGCGAGCAGCGCGATGACGTCCGATTGATCCTGAACTTGGCCCATAACATCCCGTTTCCGTTCCGGACTGCAACCCAGATGTATGCCTTTTCATGCCGGATTGCAGCGACATTCCGCGGTCATTTTGCCGCAGTCAGGTGAGCGCCTCACGGAGCGCCCGCTTCAAGACCTTGCCCGACGGGTTACGCGGCAATTCGGTTTGAAGGACCAGCCGGCGCGGCACTTTGAAACCGGCAAGGTGGGCGCGGCAATGGGCCTGAACCTGGTCGAGAGTCAGGCTTGTCCCGGGGCGGGTGACAATCACCGCCGTCACGGTCTCACCCCATTTGTCGTCGGGCAGGCCGATCGCCGCCGCTTCGTGGACCACGGCCAAGTCGTAGAGCACCCGCTCCACTTCCGAGGAAGCAATGTTCTCGCCGCCGCTCAGGATCATGTCCTTCTTGCGGTCCGTCAGATAGAGGAAACCGTCGCCGTCGAGATGACCGACATCGCCGGTGCGAAACCAACCGCCGGCGAAGAAACTCGCCGCCGTCTTTTCGGCGTCGCGCCAATAGCCGGACGTGATCTTCGGGCCGCGGAGACAGATTTCGCCGTCTTCGCCCGGCCCGAACGCCCGGCCGTCGTCGTCAGCAATGCGGATCGCCACATGCGCCAAGGCCGGGCCGGTGGAGCCAATCTTTTCGAACTCGCGGCCGGCTTCCATCATTGTATCGCCGCTGCATGATTCGGTGAGCCCGTAGGCATCGATGTAGCGGCCCCGGCGAAACGTCTCGCCGAAAGCGCGAATCCGCGATTCCGGCGTGCGCTCGCCGCCACCGATCACCCATTTGATCGAATCCAGATCGTGGCGGCCGGCCGCGTCCGACGACAAAATGTCGTTCAACATGGTCGGCGCCATCCAGCCGCCGGTCAGCCGGTCGCGTTCGATGGCGCTTAGCGCGTCGGCCGCATCGAAATCCCGTTGAACGGACAGCATGCCGCCGGCCCAGAGCACGGCAATCCCGGGCAAGTCGTAGGCGCCGACATGATAGAGCGGCCCGACCACCAGCAAGCGGTCATCGGCGGAGAGGCCGAGCGCCATGACATGGTCCATGGTCTTCCAATAGAAATTGCTGTAGCGATGCTCGACCCCTTTCGGCCGGTCGGTGGTGCCCGAGGTATACACCAGCCGGAAGAGATCGTCGGGGCCTTGAGGTTCGGGCTCAGCGACAATGTTGGCATCGCCACCGAGCAAGGCCGTGTCGGCCTGCTGGGCGGGCTCGAGCAGGATCGGGTCCGAAGCCGAATCCAGCAACGGCCCGAATTCCCGATCGGCAACGACTATGCCAGCGCCGGCGTGGTTGAGGATATAATCGACCTCGTCGCCGGCCAGGCGGTAGTTGATCGGCAGGAACACGGCGCCGAGATGGCTGACGGCGAACGACAGGTCGATAAAGGCGGCGCTGTTCTTCATCAGGGCGGCGACGATCGTGCCGGGCCCAACGCCGCGCGCCCGTAAATGTGCGGCCAAGCCGGCGATACGCTGGTAAAATCCGCTGTATGTCGTCGGCCGGCCGCCGTAGACATAGGCGACCCGGTCCGGTGTCCGGGCCGCGTGATAGCGGATAAAGGCGCTGAGATTGACCACGACGGATCCCCTTTCGACAACACCAACCGTACCGCTCTCGCGGACCGCGTCAACGGATGCGGCGTTGCGGCGCATGGCCGCGGGCCTTGCCGGTGCCGAGGCCTTCGACCGGACAAGCATCGACCGATGCCCGACGGGGCCGGGTGCCTACTACCTGGTAATCACGCTTGGCGCGCCGCTAGCGCTCACCATCCCGCGCTTCGCCGGTCGGTGTCTCGGCACCGGTCTTTATGTCTATGCCGGCAGCGCGCGCGGGCCGGGCGGCTTGCGGGCCCGGCTCGGTCGCCATCTCAGGACACAAAAAACCCACCGCTGGCATGTGGATCACCTGACGGCCGATGCCATCGACGTCCGCGCGCTCGCCGTTCCTGACGCTCGGGAATGTGACCTGTTGACGCGGCTGTTGGCCACCGATCTGGGCTTCAACGTGCCGCTCTGCGGCTTTGGCGCCAGCGATTGCCGCACCTGCCCGGCCCATCTGCTACAGTGGACGCCGAACGGACGGTGATCGTCATCTCCGGCTTCGGTCGGATGACGGAGGCAGACGAAGTTTCTGGCGTCGATTCTTTGCGCGACTGAAAATGGTTGGGTAAGTTTCGGTATGGACGAGCCGATTCTAGACCTGGGCGATCTTGAGCTTTCTCCTCAAAAGGAGATGGTGCGTGTCTTCTACAAGGAGCTTTGGGATCGCGCCGACAAAAGCCTTATTCCTACATTGTTCCATGCGGACTTCACGTTCCGGGGTTCGCTCGGCCCGACACTCGTCGGACACCAAGGGTTCGCCGACTATGTCGATCTGGTGACCGGGACATTTGAAAAGTACACGACGGACATCTTGGCGATGATCGAAGAAGGCGCACGCGTTAGCGGCAAAATGCGATTCCACGGCTTTCACTGCCAGGAACTGTTCGGCGTTCCGCCAAGCGGCCGGCATGTTTGGTGGATCGGCATGCCGATCTTCACCTTTGAAAACGGCAAGATTCGAGACCTCTACGTGCTCGGCGATATTCATGGTCTGATCGTGCAGATGAAGGACCACAGCAATGGCCATTGACCTCCACCATGCTCACCTATTCGCAACGGACATCGACACGACGATCGCGTGGTGGTCGCGGCATTTAGGAGGCAAAGTCCTTTTTGATGGTACCATGGCGGGTTCAAGAAACGTTCTAATGGCGGTCGGTAGTGGTCGGATCAACATCTATGACCAGCCGCCGAGGGACACCGGCAGAGGTGCGGTTCACCATCTCGGCGTTCGCGTGGATGGCCTGCGCGAGGTGTGGGGCCGGCTGCAAGCCGACGGCGTTACGTCCCCAAATGGACTGAGGGAGCAAGACGGCTGGCGCTATGTGATGATCGCGGCCCCGGACGGTTTGCTGGTCGAGCTTTTCGAGTTCGATGACCCCCTTGCCCCCACAAACATCGATGGTCGGGCGTAATGCGCGGGGCTTCGGCGGATGCCGGTGAACCTACCAATGCCGCCGATCTGCAACATTGGTCACCAAGCGACAATGGAGTGATGGTATGAACAACCCCGTCCTAGCCAGCGGCCGGGTTGCCCTGGTCACCGGCGCGGCCAGCGGCATCGGCCTCGCCGCCGCCAAACGGTTCGCCGGGCTCGGCATGAAGGTCTGTCTAGTGGACATCGCACCGACACTGGAGGCCGCCGCTGACACCGTCGCCGCGCTGGCACCGGGCGGCGCGGATGCGGTCATGACTGTGACGGCCGATGTCGGCCGCGTCGAAGACATGCAATCGGTCGAACAGGCCGTCAGCGGCCGCTTTGGCACGGTTGGCCTGTTGATGAACAATGCCGTCACCCGGACCGGCGGCGGCGCGTTCAACCCGCGCGAAAACTGGCAACGGGCGATCGACGTCAATCTCTGGGGCGTGATCAATGGCGTGCAGGCCTTCCTGCCGTCGATGATCGAAGACGGCGCGCCGGCCATGGTGGTCAACACCGGCTCCAAGCAAGGCATCACCAACCCGCCGGGCAACAGCGCCTACAATGTTACCAAGGCGGCGGTGAAGGCCTACACCGAGTCTCTGCAACACGAGCTGCGCAACCGCGAGGGCGCCCAAGTCAGCGCACATCTGCTGATCCCCGGTTGGACCACCACCGGCGACCGGGAGCATAAACCGGGCGCCTGGCTGCCTGACCAAGTGATCGACCTGCTGGTCGAGGCGCTCGATCGGGGCGACTTCTACATCCTCTGCCCGGACGATGAGGTGACGCCGGCCATGGACCACGACCGCATCCTCTGGGCGGCCGGCGACATCACCGAAAACCGGCCGCCGCTGTCGCGCTGGCATGGCGATTACGGTGACGCCTTCGACCGCTTCGCGGCGGCGCGGCGCGGCGATTAGACCACGTTCGGCTTTGGCGTACACGGTCAGGGCCGCGACTGCGGCCCCGGCGCGATTAGCGCCGCCCCCGCGGAGCCATGCGCCGTAAGCGCTTTGGCGTGAGCGCGACAATTAGACCGCGTTCGATTCTGGAGAACGCGGTCAGGGCCGCGACTGCGGCCCCGGCGCGATTAGCGCCGCCCCCGCGGAGCCATGCGCCATCGGCGCATTGGCGTGAGCGCGACAATTAGATATCGGTGAGCCGACCATAGGTTTCCGGGCGACGGTCGCGGAAGAACTGCCAGGTGTTACGAACCTCGCGCACCTTGTCCATGTCCATGTCAGCGACCACCAGCTCGTCCTGGTCCTCGCTCGCTTCGACCAGGAACTCGCCGCGCGGATCGACGACGTAGGAACTGCCGTAGAACCGGCCGATGTTCCAGGGTTGCTCGGTGCCCGGCCGGTTGGTGGCGCCGATATAGACGCCGTTGGCGACGGCCGAGGCCGGTTGTTCCAGTTTCCAGAGATACTGGCTCAAGCCCGCGACGGTAGCCGAGGGGTTGACGATATATTCGGCGCCGTTCAAGGCCAGCGCCCGCCAGCCCTCGGGGAAATGCCGGTCGTAGCAGATATAGACGCCGAGCTTGCAATAGGCGGTGTCGAATACCGGATAGCCGGAATTGCCCGGCTTGAAGAAAAATTTCTCGTAGAAGCCGGCGACCTGCGGGATGTGGGTCTTGCGGTACTTGCCGAGATAGCTGCCGTCGGCATCGATCACCGCGGCGGTGTTGTAGTAGACGCCGGTGATCTCTTCCTCGTAGATCGGCACGACGATCACCATCGAATACTTCTTGGCGTATTCCTGCATCAGTGCCGTGGTCGGACCATCCGGAATTTTTTCGGTCGCGGCGTACCATTTGGCATCTTGACTCGGGCAGAAATAGGGCTGGGTGAAGACTTCCTGGAAGCAAAGCACATTGACGCCCTGGGTGCCGGCCTGCTCAATCAGCGGGATATGCGCTTCAATCATTTGTTGCTTGATCACTTCCGGCTCGGAATCCGTATCGCCTTTCAACGCGCATTGAATAAGACCTGCCTTGACGATCGCCATGCCGCCCTCCCGTGGTTTCCGATTTGACCGGTTAGTCAACAATCTTATCGCATGGCATCCCGCTGGCAAGAGATTCTAGGCTGGCGCCAGGGCCTCGGTTGAGGCAACATGTTGACCAATCGGACAGCTTTTCTTGAGGCCATGGCGGGAGAGACAATTATGACGATCTTGATCAAGGGCGGCACAGTGGTCACGGCGGATCAGTCCTATCGGGCCGACGTGTTGACGGCGGGCGGCAAGATCGTTTCTATCGGCGAGAACCTAGAGGCGCCGACCGGCGCCGAGATCGTCGATGCCGGCGGCTGCAAGGTGATGCCGGGCGGCATCGACCCGCACACGCACATGGAGCTGCCGTTCATGGGCACGGTGGCGTCGGAGGATTTCTACACCGGCACCACCGCCGGCATGGTCGGCGGCACCACCATGATCATCGACTTCGTTATCCCCAACCCGCAGCAGGACATCATGGAGGCCTACCACGAATGGCGCGGCTGGGCCGAAAAAGCCGCCGGCGACTATTCTTTTCATGTCGCCATCACCTGGTGGGACGAAACCGTGCACGCCGCAATGGAGACCCTGACCCGCGACCACGGCGTCAACAGCTTCAAGCATTTCATGGCTTACAAAGGCGCCATCATGGCCGAGGACGAGACCCTGGTGAACTCGTTCAGCCGGGCGCGCGAGCTCGGCGCCATCTGCACGGTGCATGCGGAAAACGGCGAGCTGGTCTACCATCTGCAAAACGAAATATTGGCCCAGGGCATCACCGGCCCGGAAGGCCATCCGATGTCGCGGCCGCCGGAAGTCGAAGGCGAAGCCGCCAACCGGGCGATCCGCGTAGCCCAGGTGCTCGATGTGCCGGTCTACATCGTTCATAACTCCTGCATAGAGTCGCTCGAGGCCATCACCCGCGCCCGCAATGAAGGCCAGCGGGTGTTCGGCGAAGTGTTGGCCGGCCATTTGCTGGTCGACGACAGCGTCTATCGCGACCCGGATTGGGACACCGCCGCCGCCTACGTGATGAGCCCGCCGTTCCGGCCGAAACACCACCAGGACGCACTTTGGCGCGGCCTGCAGGCCGGCATGCTGCAAACCACGGCGACCGATCACTGCTGCTTCTGCGCACCGCAGAAACGCATGGGCCACAACAACTTCACCCAGATCCCAAACGGCACCGCCGGCGTCGAGGACCGCATGCATGTGCTCTGGCACCACGGCGTCAATTCCGGCCGGCTGACCGAGAACGAATTCGTTGCGATCACCTCGACCAACGCCGCCAAGATTTTTAATTTGTACCCTCGAAAAGGCGCAATTTCGGTCGGCGCCGACGCCGACATCGTGCTCTGGGACCCGGCCGCGACCCGCACCATCTCCAAGGACACGCACCACCAAAACGTCGATTTCAACATCTTCGAGGGCATGGACGTGACCGGGATCAACACCACGACCATCAGTCAAGGCAAGGTGGTCTACCAGGACGGCGACGTACGCACCGAACGCGGAGCCGGCCGCTACGTCAACCGGCCCTGCTATGCGCCCTACTACACCGCCATGCAACGCAGCCGCGACGCCAAGACGCCGGTCGCCGTGGATCGGATTTAGTCCTAGTTCGATTGCCATCGAACCAGGTCTCCTTGGTTGCGCTCACGCCAATGCGCCTAAAGCGCATGGCTCCGCGGGGGCGGCGCCAACCGCGCCGGGACCGCCGTCGCGGCCCTGACCGTGTATATCAACGACACACGCGGTCTAATCAGCAAGACCGGCCGCGGCATAACTCGGACGGTCGGTCATGCGCCCGAACCAGGTCGCAACATTGGCATTGTCGGCGATCAATTGTGATTCCGGCAGTTTGTCGAGATAGGTGAGCGCCGGTACCAGCAAGAAATCGGCGATGGTCGCCGCAGGACCGGCCAGATAGGCACTGTCGGCAAGACGCGCGTTCAGCACTTTCAGATGACCGGCGCCGGTTTTCGCGGCCTCCGCGACTGCGACTTCGTCGGTCTGGCCGCCGCGCATTGGAACGACGACCCGTTGAATGACGATGCCCCGCACCAGTGTCGGGTACAAATAATCGATATACGCGCTGCACCACTGGGTCATGCGCGCCCGGCCGGCCGTGTCTTCAGGCTGCAGCCGGGGGCCGTCGAAAGCCTCATCGACGTATTGGCAAATCGCCAAGGTTTCGAACAGATCAACCGCACCGTGGCTGAACCCCGGGACTTTTCCGAATGGGTGATGCGCGACCTGTTCGTCGGAGTTGGGCATGGTCTCCACCAACGCATAGTCCACGCCTTTCTCGGCCAGCGCCAGCCGGCAGGTTCGCACATATGTACTTGGCTTGGGGCCGTACAGCGTCACATCCGTCATCTTCACACTCTCCTGTCGAAGATATGGTCGCAAAGAATACACGAATACTTAACCATATGGTTAAATTTAGAGCAACCGGAAATATGGCGTCAGAGAAAACTCGCAATCTCATTCAGGGTTTTCTTGATTCTGGATTTCTTCGGAACGGTCGCATCATCGGCGGCGTGGCCGGCGACCAGGATCACGTAGGCCCGTTCCCGGTCCGGCCGGCCACAGACATCGTTCAGGAAGCGCATGGGATTGGGCGTATGGGTCAAGGTCGCAAGTCCGGCGTGATGCAAGGCGGCGATTAGAAATCCGGTGGCGATGCCGACCGATTCCGGTACGTAGTAATTCTTGTAGGTCTGCCCGGCGTCGTCCCGGCCGTAGCGCTCGGCGAAGACGAGGATCAACCAGGGCGCGATCTCAAGAAACGGCTTGGCGGGATCGGTGCCGAGCGGTGACAAGGCAGCCAACCATTCGGCACCGCCGCGCCCGTCATAGAAGGCCCGCTCCTCGGCTTCCGCGGCTTCGCGAATGCGGCGTTTGATCAGAGGATCGCCGACCACAGCGAAATGCCAGGGTTGATGATTGGCCCCGCTCGGCGCCCGGCCGGCCGCCTTCAAGCAGGTTTCGATGACTGTGCGCGGCACCGGGTCGCTGACGAAATCACGTACTGTTTGTCGAGCGCTGATTTCTTCAAGAAACCCTGCCGCACGCGCCTGCATCTCGGCATCCGGATGGCGCCGACGAAGGGGCAGCGGCACCGGCTCGAAAGCCGCGCCTGGTGTAAATACCACGGTCATTGCATGACTCCGCTCTCAATTCGCAATATGAAATTCCGCTTCGCGAAGCGAACAGATTCCACACCGACAGAGCCGAGTCCATTGCGAGTCGCTCAGGCTTCGGTCATAATTCGCACCACAATTCCTGTCCAAAAGGACTGGAAAGCGTAAAAAACCGGGAAATACCGGACTAACAGGACAGACTTAATTTGCGCCGGTACATCGCTTCGACACCGGCCCGTTGTATGGGAGACGACATGTTTAACAAATTCATCCGCGCCACCGGTGCGACTGCGGCGGCCGTTCTCATGGCGTCGGCGATCTGGTCGACGTCAGCGCCAGCCGCCGAATTCGATCTGCGTTACTCCGACATCGGTCCGCCGCGCGGCCCGCGGGCGGAAGCCCTGAAATGGTGGGCCGAGGAGCTCAAGACGCGCTCCAAGGGCCGTATCGAAATCGAGTTCTTCTGGGGCCAGTCGCTGATCAAGGCGAAGGACAACTTGAAGGCGCTAGGCTCCGGGTTGGTCGAAACGGCACAGCTCATTGCCAGCTATAATGCGGCCGAACTCGGGCTCTGGAACTACGCCAGCGTGCCGTTCGGCATCAACGACGAATGGGTCGGCATGCACGCGTGGTTCGAGATGCTGACGACGACACCGGAGGCACTTGCCGAGGCCAAGCGCATGAAGTTCAAGGTTCTGGCCAACAACACCACCGGCCCGGTCCATCTGTTGTGCGCCAAAGCACCGGTCACGACGGTAGCAGGGCTCCAAGGCAAGAAGGTTCGCACCAGCGGCGGCCTCACCAATCTGTTCAAGGAACTCGGCGCGGTGCCGGTGACAATCGGTTTTGGCGAGCTTTATCAAGCGCTGGAACGGGGCACCGTTGACTGCACGCAGAACTACACGGCATTCGTCAAATCCTATAAGCACTTCGAGGTCGCCGACCACTTGACCGAGGCCTATATGGGCCAGTTTTTGGCTTATGGCATCGGCGTCTCGCTCCGCATTTACGACAAAATGCCGAAGGACCTGCAGGACATTCTGGTGCAGACAAGCATTGAATACATGGATGTTTACGCCCGCTACCAGATCGAGTTCACCCAGCAGGCCCGGAAAGAGCTGATCGCCGGCATCGATGGCAAGAAGGTGGTGTTTCATAAGATCAGCGATGAAGAGCGCGCGAAGTGGGAAGCGGCAGCTCAGAGCTTTACCACCGGCTGGCTAGCCAAGATGGAGAAGAAGGGAATCGACGGCCAAGCCTACCTCGACAAGCTCGCCAAGGTTACGGCCAAATGGGAAGCAAAGCTCAAGGCCGAGGGCTATCCTTGGTCGAAGACCAACTGACCCAGTCATAACGGCAACTGAGGCGGGGGCCTCGCCCAGGCGAGGCCCTCGGGTATGGGCAGATGAAAATTCTCGACTTTATCGACCGCATCGCGGTGATGACGGCGATCGTCGCCATCCTAACGATGACGCTTTTGGTGACCATCTCGGTCATCGGACGGTACTTCTTCAGTTTGCCGATACCGGGCGACTTGGTGTTCAGTGAATTCCTGATGGTGTTCGTTGTCTTCTTGCCGCTGGCTGCAGTTCAGGCGAGACGCGAGCACGTCTTCGTCACCTTCTTCACCGACCGGATGGGCAACGATACCAAGGTCGTAATGGAAACGATCGGCGTGATCATCGGTTTGTTTATCTTCGGGATCATCGCCGCCGCGACCTTCACCGATTTTCAATATGCCGTGGAATACGGGACCTACACGGAAGGGGAGATCGAGTTGCCCGAAGCACCGCCGCGATTCGTCGTCGCTTTCGGCCTCTCTCTGTTCGCGGTGCGTCTGCTGGTTGACGCCGTGCAGTCCGTGGTCGGCCTGTTCACCGGCGAGGCGCTGGCCTCGCGCGGCGAAACCGAGCGCGCGCTCGACATCGAAATTCCTGATTAAGGGCGCAAGAAAATGGATCCTGCTCTCCTCGGTGGTCTAGGTCTTCTGGCCATGTTGTGCCTGGTTGCCATTCGCGTACCGATTGCTTTCGGCATGGCGACGGTCGGCTTCGTCGGTATGATCATCAAGGTGGGCTGGAAGGAGGGGCAGGAGTTCAAATTCGAACGCGGCTTCGACGCAGCCTGGGCCTACGCTTCCTTCGAGCCATTCTCTTTTATTGCGAATTTTCCAATCGTGGCGGTGCCGCTGTTCCTGCTGATGGGATACGTCGCCTTCCACGCCGGCTTCACACAGGATATCTATTACGCCGCCCGCGTTTGGCTCTCCCGTCTTTACGGGGGGCTCGCCATGGCCTCGGTCGCAGGCTGTGCCATGTTCGCCGCGGTCAGCGGCTCGAGCTTGGCGACCGCTGCCGCGATGGGCAAGCTCGCCGTGCCGGAGATGCTGCGCTACAAGTACGACAAAGGCCTCGCCGCCGGGGTCGTCGCGGCGAGTGGCACTTTGGGCTCGCTGATCCCGCCCTCGATCCTGATGATCCTCTACGGCATCTTCACCGAGGTATCGATCGGTAAATTGCTGTTGGCGGGGTTCATTCCCGGCGTCCTGTCGGCCGGGATTTACATGGCCATGGTTTACATTCGTGCGCGTCTCAATCCCGAGTTGGCGCCGCGAGCGGAATCCGTGGCGTGGGTCGACCGCTTAATCGCGCTAAAGGGCACGTGGTCGATCATCGTGCTGTTCCTGATCGTCATGGGCGGCATCTATCTCGGCATCGTGACACCGACCGAAGCGGCGGCGGCTGGCGCGGCGGGCGCTTTGCTGCTTGGCTTTATGGCCGGACGGCTGAATAGGAAAAACACCTGGGATGCGTTGGTCGAAACCGTAAGACAGTGCGCCAACATATTTGCCCTGGTGCTGGGCGCCAAAATATTCGTCGGATTCATTGCCCTGACCGGTGTCGCGAATGTGGTCACTTTGTGGGCGGGAACACTCGATCTGCCACCAATCGTAATCATGCTCATGCTGTCGTTGGTCTTCATCATCCTCGGCACGTTCATGGATCCCTTGGGGATGATGTTGCTCACTCTGCCGGTCGTGATACCGGTGATCGAGAACCTCGGCTACGACCTTATCTGGTTCGGCGTCATTATGATCAAGTTCTTGGAGATTGGCCTAATTACGCCGCCGGTCGGGTTGAACTGCTTCATTCTCAAAGGTGTCGTCGGCGACGCTATTCCTCTGGAGACGATCTTCAAGGGCATATTGTGGTTCCTAGCGATGGACGTGTTCACCCTCGCCGTCCTGATTATTTTCCCGGAGATCAGTCTCTGGCTGCCCAACCAGCTGTTCAACTGACCGGCGGCGGCCTAGGCCGCCACGCATGGCGTAGAGAACGGTCACGTGAATTTTGTCGACAACATTACGCGCTACGCCATGCATTTTGCCGGCAATGCAGCGATCGTCGATGGCGACCGGACCATCAGCTACGCGGAAATGTTCGCGATGATTGCCGAGGCCGAGGCACGCCTTCTAGCCGAGGGCTTGGCCGAGGGCGATCGCGTCGGCCTGACCGTTCGCGACGATGTCTCCCACCTCATCCTCTATATAGCCGCCGCCCGGCTCGGCATTGCGACCATGTCACTCGATTGGCGGTCGTCGAGCGAGGAGATCGACCGCTACGCCACTGAATGCGGGCTTCGCTTGCTGGTTACGGACAGGTCACACAAAACTCGGACCAGGGTCCCAGCGCTGGCTTTTGAAAGACGGTGGCTCGATACCACGACGGCAGCGCCAGACTGGCAGAGCGCGCCGGCACAAGGCGGCGACATGCTGTTTACGATCGCGCTTTCCTCCGGCACGACAGGACGGCCAGTGCCAGCCTTCATAACCCATCGCATGGTCACAGCCACGCAAACTCGCAACGTCGTCAACTTCGGGCGGCCGTTCAACTTTCGATGCCTGAATGTAACGCCGCTCAGTTTCATCGCAGCACGAAGTTACTGTCTGTTTCATTTCCTCGGCGCCAGCACCGTGGTCCTGAGGCGGCCGTTGTTTTCGGCCAAAGAGTTAGTCGATATGGTGCGCGAGCTTGAAATCTCGTCGCTGTTTTTAGTACCGACGCCAATTCGCGCGTTGCTCGACTTGCCGCCGCTGGGGGATGGCGTGCTGTTTCCCAGCGTCAAGGTGTTGACGATCAGTGCGGCGCAAACCTCGGCGGAAGAAAAGCGCCTAATCGTCGAACGTATCACACCGAACGTCGTTGAATTGTACGGCACATCCGCGGTCGGCAATATCAGCGTGCTGCACGGCTTCGAAGTCCAAACCAAGGCAGAAAGCGTCGGTCGGCCGACCATGGGCAACGAGGTGCATGTCGTCGATTCCGCAGGCCGGCCGTTGCCGCCCGGCGAGGTCGGTCTGATATGCTGTCTCGCGCCCAGCCATCTGGCCGATCTGAACGTCGAACACACGCCACCAGCGGACGGGCCGCCACCGCCCACCGGTTGGGCGTGGTATTACCCCGGCGAAATCGGCCAATTCGACGCGGAAGGGTATTTGTACCTGAAGGGCCGCATTTCCGACATCATCATCCGCGGCGGCGCCAACGTCTATCCGGCTGAAATCGAGGACGTCCTGCACCGCCATCCGGCGGTACGCGAGGCGGCAGTGGTCGGCAAGCCCGATCGTGCCTTAGGCGAAATCGTGGTAGCGTTTGTCATTGCCGAAGACACTGTCGATGCCGACGCCTTGCGGCGGCATTGCCGCGAACGGCTGGTCGCCGACAAGGTACCGACGGAGTTCATACTGGTTGACGATTTGCCGCGGACGTCCGTCGGCAAAGTTCGCAAGCACGAGTTGGCGCGGCGCTAGAACGAAAACCTGAGCGCGACTTCAGAGCTCCAGATCGGAGAAGGTGTGGCTGTAGATCAGTTGGCGCGTGGGCTGTCCCATGAGGTTCTCGGCATAGCCGATCAGGCCTAGGCAAAACGGGATCGACGGGTATCTGGCGCCAACGGCCCGAAATACACCGCTCCACCATTGCGGATGCCGCACCGTGACATGGGCATTGTTGCCGTTCGGTAAGCGCGCCAGAGCCGGATAGCAGGCAATGTTGCAGAACACGAACTTGGCCGCACGGGCGAACATCTCCTCGACCACCCAGAACACATCCTCCTCGGGGATATGTTCGAGAACATCAGTTGATATCACCGCATCAAAAGTTTCCTCGGGCAATTCAGCAAAGTCCGGGACACCAGGGTCGTAGCAAACGATTTGATCCAGCTGCCAATGCTTTTGCAACGATGGGGCAATGGTTTTGCCATCGGATTGCACCGGATGGCTGTATTGCAGGCCTTTGCCGGCACCGTAATCCAGCAAGGTTCTGGCGCCGGTATGTCGGATCATCCGGCCGATCACGGCAATATATTTCGGCAGCTGATCGCCGGGAAAGGCCCGTTCGCCGTCCACCCGCACCACCCGGCCCTGCACGTGCCGGTCATAGCCTTCTCTGTGCATGGCCGCATATATCTCGGCAAGCTCAACGTATCGGGGGCTCGGGTTATCCCGTGAGTACATAACGAATTCCTTCAGATCGCGGGCCGCGGTTCATTCCAGAATAACGACCAAATCATGATTTCGGGTTAAATCCTGCCTCGATTCCTTTGCGCGCCCGAAAAGCTGATTTGCACCCATCAACCAATTCCGCATGGTCAAAAACTGCTCTAGATTGCCGCTATGAATTTCATGGACGAAATCGTGAATTCTGCGGCCGCACGTCCTACCCACTTGGCGTTGGCGGAAGCAGGGCGTCACCTGACTTTCGAGGCCTATATCGCGGCGGTCGTCGATCTCGCCGGCCGTATGCGGTCATGGGGTGTCGGGACTGGCGATCTCGTTGGCTTGCGGCTCGGCGACGATATCGATCACCTCTTGGCGCTATCCGCGGCAGCCTGGCTCGGCGCGGGAACCATGTCACTCGACTGGCGGACACCGCCCAAGGACACAAGGCAAACGCTGGACCGGGTCGGCATTCGCCGCTTGGTGGCGATCAATCCGGACGACGCCTACGCCGGCATTGATACCGTCTCTTTCGCTAAGCTCATGGCAACGCCACCAACACCGGCGCCGGCGCGACCGGTCGCGGCTGCCGATGCGGTATTCATGATCAATGCGACGTCCGGCACAACGGGTGTGCCGCAGAGCGTCGCCGTGTCGCATCGAGACAACAGGCACAGGATGGACAGGTTCGGCCTGCAGTTCGGCTCCGTCGTCGGCTTGCGGCATCTTTCTGTGTTGCCGCTGTGCTTCAGCGGCGGCCGCAATTGGTGCATTTATGCGTTGTCGGCCGGCGCCGCAACCTTCATGCATCCGAGTTTGTTCAGTGCCCAGGACTATTTGGCGGCGGTTCGTGAGCACCATATCGACGTCGGCAATTTGGTGCCGACGGCGATACGATGGTTGCTGGATTATACCGAACAGCATGGCGGCACCGGGCCATTGCTACCGGGCTTCAAGATCTTGACGATCGTTGGCGATGCCCTGCACGCGCCCGAGCTGCACCAGGTGAAGCAGCGGTTGACGCCGAACATCTACCACCCCTACGGAACATCCGGCACAGGCTCCTTAAGCTGCCTATTGCCGCGAGACATCGATGGCCACGCCGACAGTGTCGGTCGGCCGCACACGACAATCACCTTGGAAGTCGTCAATGCTTCCGGGCATCCGCTAGCGGCGGGGCGCGAGGGATTCGTGCGCTGCAAAGGCCCGGGCACGCCGTCCACCGACAATGCTGAAATCGGCACGGATCCGCGCGGCAACCCCGACGGCACGATCCGGGACGGCTGGTTCTATACCGGCGAGATCGGCGTCTTGGACGAGGACGGATACCTATGTATCAAGGGTCGCGTTTCCGACGTCATCATTCGTGGCGGCGTCAACATTTCCCCGGGAGAAATCGAAGAAGCGATGCTGGCGATCGACGGTATCAGCGAAGCCGCCGTCGTCGCCAAGCCTTCGGAACTGCTGGGCGAGAGCGTGGCAGCGTTTGTGGTGGCAGACACCGGCATCGACACCAAAGCCATCAAACGTCAGTGCCGGGCGGTCTTGGCACCGCACAAAGTGCCGGAAGATATCTACATTGTTGAAGCGCTGCCTAAGACGACGTCCGGCAAGGTAATGAAATCGACTTTGACCGATCGATTCGACCCGGTCGCTCGCGTGCCGCTTCCGAAAACCTGACGGACCGCCAAGCAACATTTTCCGGCTGTGCGCCGACACCTGGGCCTTGTGACGATTAACACATGCTAACGGTGTCCCGCGGCACCGTGTGAAAGCGGCATCATCGGTACCTTTGCCTTCATCGAAACCCCAGATGAAGGAACCAGACCATGTACCGCAAATTAATCACCGCCACCGCCGTTCTCGCGCTCTCCATCAACCTGGCCGCGCCGGCCATGGCCGACGGGTTTCCGTCACGTGGCAACCGGGCGATCAGTCAAACCGCGTTCGCGCCTAGTGTGGCCGTCAAGAAGCATTCCGGACACAGCACGTCTTGGAAAGTCAAATATCGGACGACGGCGCGGTCATTGGCCCGTGTCAATGCGCCCAAGCGAACGGGTTCACGGATCACGCGTATCGCGGGGGGGAAAGGACGCGATGCAATAAATAACGCCGTGACCGGTAGGATCGCCCTTGCGCCAGTTCGCGCCGGCAGAGCTACGGTCAAGTGCGTCCTCGCCCTCGGCGAATGCGGCACGAAGGTCGGCAAGGCTGGGTACAAAGGCGCCAAGAAGGCCGGACGGGTTGTCGCGAAGACCGGAAAGTCAGCTGGCCGCGGCGCGGTCCGTGTCGGCAAGGGCGCCGGCCGAGCCGGTAAGCTGGTGGTGAACACCGCGGTAAATCAAGTGAAGTCCACGGTTGGCTGTGCCCTGGCTCTAGGTAATTGCGTGGTCCGTGCCAAGAACAATGCCGTCAAAATTGGCAAGCTCGTTGGGCGCGGCGCGGTAACCGGCGGTAAGACCGTTGGTCGAGGCGCAGTTCGCGTCGGCAAGGGTGTCGGCCGGGCTGGCAAAGCTGCGGGACGTGGCATTGCGAAAGGCGGCAAGGTGGTTGGTCGTGGTACGGTCCGTGTCGCCCGGGGCGTCGGTCGGAGCGGCAAGGCCGCGGTGAAATGCACCCTCGCTCTCGGCAAATGTGCGCCGAAGGTTGGCAAGGCCGTCGCCAAGGGCACCAAAAAGGTCGGGCGCAGCGTCAAAAAGGGTGCAAAGACCGTCGGCCGAGGCGCCAAAAAGGTCGCCAAGAAGCTGAAGTTCTGGTGAACCCTTCCTCTTTAAACGAACACCGGCGTCGGGCGCAAACCCGGCGCCGGTTTTTTGTTTCATCCGAACAACCGGCACCCGGTTTGCCGCTGCAACAGGTCCAACTGAACCTTACCGATCACCGGCAGTCCCTATATTTCGTCAATAATTTCGCAGCGCCGCCGTATGCAAGAATAGGTTTCCGCCATACAAAATCATTGATCGAAATGGTGCCGCCGGGGTGAATTGAACACCCGACCCCGCCCTTACCAAGGGCGTGCTCTACCCCTGAGCTACGGCGGCTTTGGGCAGGCGAGACGCCCTTATAGCGTTGAAAAATCGACCAGATCAAGGGCTATTTCGGCGCGCCGGCCCTAGGATATCGGTCGGTGCCGTGATCAGCACCTCTTGCGTCCCGGCCGCGCCGCCGTGACCAAGGCAATTTGAGGCCGGTGTCAGAGCTTGATGAACTCAGCCTCGACCATTAGCAAAATTTCATCAGCGATGAATGTACGGGTTACGACGCCAAATTCCGACCGCTTGATCCTTGCGCTAGCGGTGAAGCGAATTGCCGGCTTCCTGCCCATGTGAGGTTCGCTGATCGCATTAAGTCTGACATCGAGGATCAGCGGCCTGACAATGCCGAGAAGTGTCAGGTCACCAGCGACGATGGCGGCTTTGGCTCCGCTTCGTTCAATCCTGGTCGAAGTGAAAGTAATACGAGGGAACTTCACCGAATTGAAGAAATTCTCGTCCTCAACCAGCTCCCTATCGAAGCGATCCGCGAACAGAAAATCGGTGCGAATCGATGTCGGATCGATACTGACGGCCAACTTGGCGTTCTCCGGCTTGGCTGGATCAATGACCAGTGTGGCATCGAATCTGGTGAAGCGGCCGGTGAATTTCGAAAGACCCACTTGATTGATCTTCCAATGAACGCTCGAGCCTTCTCTATGCAATTGGTACGTACCGGCCGACCCCACATCCGGTTCTGCGGTCGCTGACTCCCCGGAAACCGTCACCGCAAGGACAATCATGAAAAGCAGCCTGAACATGTCCCTAAGTCTCCTTCCCGCGTTGCTTTGGAAACTATTCTCGAATAGCGCGATCGCCTGGCGCACAATCATGCGCCAGGCGTCTGCACGCCGCGCAAAGCTCGGTTCACTTGCCTTTGCGGGGTTTGGGCAACCATTCAAGTCCCATCGGATAAACCTGCATATCTGCCGCTATAGCCGTCATGCACGCCCGGTTGTGAAACTGAACGTACACCATCAACTGATCTGCCGAGTGCATTATTTTTTCCGGCAGTGGCGCCCGGCCGGACAACACGATCGCGGCAAATCCACCGGCCTTTGCCGCCGGCAACATTGTCGTAAACGACTCAATCGCTTGATCCGTCACGGCTATCAGGGTCTTCAAATCCGCCCGAAGGTTGGAGAGAAGTTCGATAAAATTCCTCCCTATCGGGCCGTAGTTGATCGCGACACCCGCCCCTATACTGACATGAGCGTAACGGCTCTGTGTCAGACTCACGCGTTCAACAGGCGGGTGATTCTTGAGAATGCGATCGAGCGCATCGTCGTGTTCCGGCAAAGCCTTGTTGCTCCGCTCGATTTTGATGAGCTTCCCTATTTGATCGTAAAGGGAATCCATGTGCCCCCGAGACTCTTTAATTTTCCGCAGGGCTTTCTCAAGAATAGGCAAGCTATTTTCACCTTTCATGTCGGCAAGCACGCCTTGCTCAAGCAGGCGCCCCGCTTCCATGCGCGTTCCAATAACCTTTACGTTGAGGATCTCGGACTCTTCAAAAGCCGTCTTATAGAAATCGATAGTGACAGACCTGTCACTGTAAATGCGGTGTCAGGCCAGTTCGTGCGCAAACACTTGAGAATACCACATCGAAAAAATTAGAATTGATAACGCAAAAAGCTTTTTCATCACTGCCTCCATGGCGTTAGAGTTCCACTTTCACTTACGGTTCTTAAAGACAAAAGAAACGTAACAATCGCCCTCTTATCACTGTCGCTAAGCCGTACGAACGCCTGTTTAGTCCATTTGGCCTCACCCGAGTGGTGGATGATCGCTTCTGATATTGTGGTCAGATCGCCGCGATGCCCATAAGGAGCAGAGGAGCCGGCATCCCACAATTTTGCTGTAAGGAATTGATTTGTGGGAACAAAATCTTGGCGGATTTTTTCGTTGCAGAAGTACGCGTCACTGTCATCACAAATGACATGGCGTTTCAAATCCGTATAAGCGACTACATAAGGCGTTCCATCAGCCGCACGGAACAGGCCTGAACCTTTGGCAAATGGCAAGGGCACGGCAATTTGTCCGCCTACGTCCGCTGGAACGGCGGAACCGGGGCGGTTGTAAGGATTCGGTTCGAAGAACCACAATGTTCGCAGGGGAAGGGCTGGTACGTGGCACGTTGTACACCCAATTTCCCGGAATTTGGTCTTCCCGACTCTCGCTGCCGCGGCCTTCGTTGGATTTTCGTAAGGAACAGCTTGTGGGGCCGGGAGAGCCGCTTGAAAAACGGACAATGCGCTAACCTGTCCAATGGAAACTTCCTCTTCTTTACCATCGCCATCGAAATCCACAACGCCGGTTCGGCTCCAGCCAAATCGCTCTACAGGTTGCATACCATGGTGCTGGTTGAGCGCGAAATTGGTGAACTCACGTGGCGAAACTGCGACACCTTTGACACCAAATGGTTTCACCACAAGATCAAAATCAACACCGGAAATTCCACTCGCATCGTACGTACCGTCTGGTTTTGCGAGCAGAAACCCGAAAGAAACGCCTTTCGCCGTCAACGGCACGCGTATTGCCTTGTTCGCTACCCGCGCTTCAATGAGGGCTTGGCGTTTTTGGGAATGCAGTTCGTCACTCATTTCGCGGGCCAACATTTCAATGGCGCCGGCGCCAAAAATGCCAATCGTGTTCCGTTCGTTGGTGACCGCGGCGGAAAGAGTGGTGGTGGGCGGATTGGTAAAATGCGCCCCGACAAAAACATTCGCGACGAAGTCACCACTACCGCCCAGGAACGGCTGGTTGTGACAACCGGCGCAGGAATTGGCATCTGGACCCGCAAGCCTTTGGAACGATTGGGCTTGGGTCGCCCGGATCGTTGGCTTGGAATCTCCCGTGGCATTCGGTCGACCGGCACCATCCGCCATATTGAACCGCGCGCCAAAAAGGCGACGTCCGGAAGAAATAAGTTTCTCCAGCGACTCCTTTCCCTCGACAACGGCGCGATGATCGGGAAACACGTCAATGGCCGGCGGATCCCACTGAGCCTCGGATGATCGCAAAAATGAGAAGCTTGCGAGACCGGCCAAAAGAACCAGGATCGCTAAGTGGCGAAACGAATTTTTTGCAACAACCCACTTTTGATCTATGTTTACGAGATCAGTTGCGGGAAATAGCATATCTATAAGTCCTTTTTTAGGAATTTAATCTACTTTTTACGCATATGCACAATTTTAAGATGATAGTCTTATAAAATATATCCGTCAATAAGGGCGCCCGTTGGCCTGGCCACTCGGCCGATGACATCTTCCATCCTCATTCAAATCATCCACCATCATCACAGCCGAAACGATGGAGCACCGAAGTGCCTTAAGATCGCCCCGAAATAGATCGGCTATGCTGGGCTCTGGATTGGCCTTGCAAATGGACCCTCTTGCGTCCCGGTCACGCTGGCGTTATGGCATCTTGTTATGAGCAATCGCGACGACCGGGATCGCAAGTCGAAAGCCGGCGACGGCCGCGCCGAGCGTCAGGCCCAGGCGTTGCGCGAAAACATTCGCCGGCGCAAAGCCCAGGCGGCGGCGCGTGGCACCGCGCCACCGCGACCAATCAAGAATCCAGCGCATTCCGGGGCGAAAACCGACGATTGATCGGTCTTTTTGCCACGATATCGCCGTATTGGCCGGGTTTCATGCCGTCCATGCCGACGTCGGTATCCATCTCACCTGAAATTTCATGTTTTTGAGCATTGTCTTTGTTGCCCACGACCGCGGCCCCTGGCAACACAAAGTCGGAGAATTGAATGGATAGAATTCGCATCCAAGGCGGTCGCCCGCTGCATGGCCGCATCGCCGTCGGCGGTGCCAAGAACGCCGCGCTGCCGCTAATGGCGGCGGCGCTGTTGACCGACGAGCCGCTGGTGCTGTCCAACCTGCCTGATCTGTTCGACATCACCACCATGGCCGGCATGCTCGACCAGCATGGCGTTACGCTGTCGGTCGAACAAAACGGCGCCGGCTGCGAAAACGGCTTCCGCCACCGGGTCGCCCGGCTGCATGCCGCCCGCATCACCTCGACCACGGCGCCTTATGACTTGGTCCGCAAGATGCGGGCGAGCGTTTTGGTGCTCGGGCCCTTGCTGGCGCGCTGTGGTGAGGCGGACGTGTCCTTGCCCGGCGGTTGTGCCATCGGCCCGCGGCCGGTGAACTTGCATATCGAGGGCTTGATGGAACTGGGTGCCGACATCGATATCGACGGCGGCTACATTCGCGCCCGGGCGCCGAACGGCCTGAAAGGCGGCACCATCCGGTTTCCCACGGTATCCGTCGGGGCCACGGAAAACCTGTTGCTGGCGGCCAGCCTGGCGGCCGGCGAAACCGTGCTGGAGAACGCCGCGCGCGAACCTGAGGTCGTCGATCTCGCCAACTGCCTGGTGGCGATGGGCGCTGAGATCGACGGCATCGGCAGCGAACGCTTGGTCATCCAAGGCAAAGACCGGCTCAGCGGCGCGCAGTATTCGGTGCTGCCCGACCGCATCGAAACCGGTACCTTCGCCATCGCCGGCGCGATCTGCGGCGGCGACGTGGAACTGGTGAATACCGATATCGGCCTGATCGGCGGCTTGGCCGAAAAACTAACCGAAGCCGGCATCGACATCTCCGAAACCGAAGCCGGCATCCGCGTCCGGCGCCCGTCGGAGCGCCTCAAAGGTGTCGATGTGATGACCCAACCCTATCCCGGCTTCCCAACCGACATGCAGGCTCAATTCATGGCCTTGATGAGCACCGCCGAGGGCGCCGCCATGATTACCGAGACGATTTTCGAGAATCGTTTCATGCATGTGCCGGAACTGAGCCGCATGGGCGCCAACATCACAGTGCATGGATCTTCGGCTCTGGTGCGCGGCGCCGAAAGCCTGAACGGCGCGCCGGTCATGGCCACCGACCTCCGGGCATCGGTATCCTTGGTGCTTGCGGGGTTGGCGGCGCGCGGCGAAACGGTTATCAACCGTGTCTATCACCTCGACCGGGGTTATGAGCGCCTGGAAGAGAAATTGGCCCGCTGCGGCGCCGACATAGAGCGCCTCACGGATTAACGGATTGAGTGCGAGACATGGCTGAGCCGGGACTCCTGCATTTGCGCGCGGAAGACGACGAGGACCTGACGGTCATCGCCGCGGCCGTGCACAGTGCCGTGGCCAAAGTCGGCGACATCGCCTACCAGCCGACCGAACGACGGTTTGCGGTGATGATGAACCGCTTTCGCTGGGAGCGCCCGGACGCCAGCTCGAGCGCCTTCGCCGCCACCGACCAACGCGTCCGCTCGGCGCTCCGCTTCGACTACGTGACCGCCGTGCAGGCCCGCGGTATCGACCACCGCGCCCGCGACCGGGTGTTGGAATTGTTGACCATTTCCGCTCACTTGGACGGCACCAACGGCGCCGAAGTCAATTTGGTGTTCGCCGGCAACGCCACCATAAGGCTGGAGCTGGAATGCATCGACTTGAGCTTGGATGATATTGGCGCGCCCTGGCAAACACGACGGCGGCCCAATCACCACCTCGCCGGCGAGGATTGAGCTGGACCGTGACTGCCGCCGAGCTCACGCTGGCCGTGCCTAAGGGCCGCATCCTAAAGGAAGCGATGCCGTTGGTGCGTGCCGCCGGCATCGAGCCGGAGGCGGCCTTCGACGACCCGGAGAACCGGCAGCTTCGCTTCTCCACGAACGATCCGCGGGTCTCCATCATCCGGGTGCGGTCATTCGACGTCGCGACCTTCGTTGCCTTCGGCGCCGCGCAGCTCGGCATCGCCGGCAACGACGTGCTGATGGAGTTCGACTATCCGGAAATCTATGCCCCTCTGGATCTCGGTATCGGCCATTGCCGGCTCGCCGTGGCCGAACCGGCGGCCCTGTTAGCCGAAGACGACCCGGCTCGCTGGAGTCATATTCGGGTGGCGACCAAGTACCCGGCCATCACCGAACGCCATTTCGCCGCCCGCGGCGTCCAGGCCGAATGCATCAAACTGAATGGCGCCATGGAGCTGGCGCCCGAACTCGGCCTGTGCCGGCGCATCGTCGATCTGGTGTCGACCGGATCGACGTTGAAGGCCAATGGCCTGGTCGAAGTCGAAACCATCGCCGAGGTGACCTCGCGGCTGGTCGTCAACCGCGCCGCGCTGAAAACCCGGTCGCAGGAAATGTCCGATTGGATCGAGCGCTTCCGCGCCGCGACCACCGAGAACTAACCATTGTAGAACGGCCGGCCGCTATCCCTGAGCCAAAGGCGCACCAGGTGCCGCCGTCGCGCCGGCTCCGGCCAATCTTCGAAACCGCTTCGTTTGTGACAAAGACGGCGGTTGTCGACGATTTGGATCTGGCCGGGTTCGAAATAGAAATCCTTGCGGGCGGCCGGGTCATCGATCATGGCGGTCAGCTGATCGATCGCCTCGTCGCCCAGCGTATCCAGGGGTTGGCCGGCGAGCTTGTAGCCCTGCTCGATCAAATAGCGCGAAATCCGCGTCCGGAGGCATCCGCCTTCCATGGCAAATACGGGCCGCTCGACATAAGGCGTGTCGCCGGGAGCGTGTTCGGTTTGCCGGTCGAAATAAAACGGCTGATAGAGCCGTTTCAACAGCGCCGGATGGCTTTCGCGCAGCCGCTCGTGGGCGTGGGTCATGCTGACCACGGAACTGACGCCGCCCGACTTCGCGGTTTGCAGGCAGAGCAAGGTGACAAGGTCAGGCGGGCAGATGTTGTAGGAATTGTCGGTGTGGAAGTTTTGTTCGGCGTTGGTGACATCGGGTCGAATGCCGTGGCCGGGTTTCTTGCCGGTGAGATCGGCGACATCGTAGACCATGCGGCCGTCCCATTTTTGCGCGACCGGCCGGCCAAGCATCGACATCATCAACCAATAGGCCGCGATCGCACCGTCGCGGGCAAGGTCGCGCATCGGCAGCCGGTCGATAATGACGAAGCCGGGGCCCTCGGTCAGCACCGCACGGGCCTTCGCCATGACCGCACGGCAGGCTGGCAAATCAAAGTCGTCGGGGTCCAGCACCAGCACCGGCAGCGGGTTGGCGCTCAGCATTTCTGCCAGGCCCCGGATCTCATCGGCCGCGCCAGTATCCAGTGTCACCAAGCCGTCGGCCGCGGCAAGATCGCTGCCCTGCCAAAGCGTTGGCCCCGATTGGTTTTGCGTCGCCATATGATCCAGCGTCATCGGTCTTCTCACTTCACCCGCAATTGACCCTACGACCCATTTTAAGGCATTGTTTCGATTACGCAAAATGTGGTCTTTTATTCACCCATCGCCGGCCTGGAGCAGGTGACGATCGACAGATGACGACAGAGTCCCGACCCAGGCGCGTTCTCATCATCGCCAATCCGAGCGCCGGCCAAGGCAGCGATTTGGCTGCTGTCGTGGCAACGGGCCTCAGACAGCAAGGCGCCGCGGTCGACGTGATCGAAACACGGCAAAGCGGCGAGGTCGAAGAACTGACCGCCGCTGACCGAGACCATGACGTCATCGCGGTGGCGGGCGGCGACGGGTCGATCAACGAGGCGGTGAACGGACTGGCAAGCCGCGATGTCCCGACACCCTTGGCGCTCATCCCGGCCGGCACCGCCAATGTGCTGGCCGCCGAGATCGGCCTTGGCGTCGACGCCGACGCCATTGTCGACACCATCTTGCATGGTCGTCCCCGGCCTTTGGCGCTGGGCCGTGTCAATGGCCGCTATTTCATCCTGATGGTCGGCATCGGGCTCGACGCCGCGGTCGTCGCTGCGGTACCCGCCGGGCTCAAGCGGCGCCTCGGCAAAGCGGCGTTCTTGATCACCTTTTTCCGGCTTTGGCTGAAAGGCTGGCAACGGCCGATCCACGCCATTATCGATGGCGCGGAACGCGACGCGGCCGGCCTCATTCTGTCCAATGCCCGCCACTATGCCGGCCGCTTCGTGCTGGCGCGGCAGGCCGATATCTCGGCGCCAACGCTCGAGGTTGTTTTGTTCAAGAGCTCCAGCCGGCTTGCTAACCTTTGGCTCGGTTTGCTGATGATCGCCGGTCGGTTGGACCGCTCACGCCTGATCGAGATCACCACCGCCCGCGAGCTAACAGTTGCGGCAGATAGCCAAGGTGCGCTTCCCGTACAAATCGATGGCGATGATTGGGGCGCACTGCCCATCGACTGCACCGCCGGAGCCGTGACCATCACGGTGCTGGCGCCGCAGGAGAAGATTGCCTAGGCGTCGAAAAAGACTGTCTCGCGGTCACCTTGCATATGAATGTCGAAGCTGTAGACGACACCTTCGGCTGTCTCTTGGCGTTCGGCGATTAGGGTATCGCGGCGGTCGGCGTCCAGCGTCGAATACACCGGATCGATCGCATTGGCCGCGGTCTCGTCGGAAAAATAGAGCCGCGTATAAGCATGCAACAGGATGCCGCGCATGAACACGATGACGTTGATATGTGGCGCCTGGCCGTCGCCGATGGCGCCCGGCTTGATGGTGTCGAACCGGAACCGATTTTCCGGATCGGTTCCGGTTCCGAAACGGCCGAAACCCTTGAAATCGATGTTGGCGCCCCGGCTGTCGGCGGGATGGGCGTAGCGGCCCTGGGCGTCGGCCTGCCAGATCTCGATCATGGCGTCGGGCACCACGGTGCCGGCGCCGTCGAACACGCGCCCGACGACGCGAATGCGTTCACCGTCGGTGTCTGTATCGCAGAGAGTGTTGCGCGTCAGCTCTTTGAACGGATAGCCATATTGTTCCGGTGTCAGCCCGTAAGCGAAATAGGGGCCGACGGTCTGCGATGGTGTCTGCCGGCGCTTCATGGCTCAGCCCTCCATCGGCGTGGCGTTACGCCCGCGCAGCACGATGTCGAATATATAGCCGAGCGCGAAATCCGCTTCGGTCCGGTCCAGCGAGAATTCTGCGACCAGCAGCTCGCGGGCACCGGGCGGCGCGCTTTGATAAATCGGGTCGAGATCCAGAAGCGGGTCACCCGGGAAATACATTTGCGTGACCAGGCGGGTCAGATAACTCGGCCCAAACAGCGAATAATGGATATGGGCAGGCCGCCAGGCGTTGGCGTGATTGGGCCAGGGATAGGCACCCGGCTTGATCGTGGTGAAGCGGTAGAGCCCGTCGGCGTCCGTCACCGCCCGTCCGGCACCCAGAAAATTCGGATCGAGCGGCGCGTCGTGCTGGTCAACCTCATGGGCATAACGACCGGCGGCGTTGGCCTGCCAGATTTCCAGCAGCGTGTTTGGCACTGGACGGCCGTCCTCGTCCATGACCCGGCCACAAACCACGATGCGCTCGCCCAGCACCTCGCCGCTCTTGGCGTTGTTTTTGGTCAAGTCGTCATCGAGGGCCCGCACGGCGTCGTCGCCAAACACCGGGCCGGTCAGCTCGGACAGCGTTTGCTTCAGCGGCACCAAAGGCTTGGTCGGGCCGCGCAGCGGCGTCGATTTGTAGTCCGGATAAATGTAGGCCGGCTGGCTGTCCCAGTCCCGCGCCTTGTAATTGCCATCTGTTGCCATTCCCATCCCCTTCTTGACCTGACTCAGATGGTATCCGGCGGCCGTGGCCGTGGAAACCGTAATCAGGCACCGAGGCTGAAATCGACGATCACCTGGCCGGTGCCGCTCGACGGAAAATACGTGCCGATGGTCTCGCCCTGACCGTCATAGTCTTGCCAGCCAAGCACGCCGAACAGCATCGCCGTGTCGATCATCGCGCATTCGCCGTAGCAGCGAACCGCATAGTCCGGCAGCATCGCCAGGAACTCTTCGACGCGTCCCTCTTTCCACAGGTCGAGCACCCTGAGATCGACCTGACGGTTGAACTCGGAATTGATCGTGTGCATGCCGTCAGCGGAAAGCTCATTGGGCCAAAACTGATGGGACATCGAGCCGGAGGCCAGCACCGCGACCCGGCGGTCCGAACGGCCGATGGCGTCGGCGATCGCCGCTCCCATGCGCCGGCCTTCATCAATGGAGGCGTACTGATTGGCGGCCACCGATACGACTTGGATATCGGACTCCGGGTTCATCAGATGCATCGGCGTCAAAGTACCGTACTCGCAGGTCAGCTGAGGTGTGTCGTGGGCGTTGGACCGAAACCCGGCAGCGCCGACGGCGTCCGCCACCAGATGGGCGAGCGCCGAATCGCCGTCATAGGCATACGACATGTCATGCAGCATGTGCGGCATCTCATGGCTGGTGAACATGCCTTCATGGCGCGCCTTGGCGTTGACATGGAAGCCCTGGTTGACGATCCAGTGCGTATCGAAAATTAGAAATGTCTCCGCCTGGCATTCATGCGCTCGGCGGCCAAGCTCGCGCAAGGCGTCGATGGCATTCGTGCGGATGCCGCGATACTTCTCCATGGTCAGATCCATCCAGATGGACGGCACGTGGCTGATTTTCGCGGCGAGGACGACTTCCCCCATTGACCTGCTCCTATTGGCTAGTTCGGACGTGCTTCAAACCCCAATTTTCGGTACTGAATGGCCGCCCATGGCGATGCAGACGTTCTTTGTTTCCATGTAGAAATCGAAACTGTAATCGCCGCCATCGCGGCCAATGCCACTCGCCTTGGTGCCGCCGAACGGCGACGGCAGATGCCGATTGTTCTCCGAGTTGACCCAGATCATGCCGGCGTCGAGCCGTTTGGAAAACCGCATGGCCCGGCCGACATCATTTGTCCAGACATAACCGGCCAAGCCATAGCGGACGTCGTTTGCCAACGCCAACGCTTCGGCCTCGTCGTCGAACGGTATGGCGGTCAGTACCGGCCCGAAGATTTCTTCTTGTGCAATCCGCATATCGTTTCTCGCGGCCGTGAACAATGTCGGTTCGACGAACAGACCGCCGGCCACCGGTTCCGACACTCGGCCGCCAGCGCGTATCTCAGCGCCCTCTTCCTTGGCCAACGCAAAATACGACGCCACCTTGTCACAATGGCGGCGATGCACTAACGGCCCGACCTCGGTCTCCGGATCGAGCGGATGCCCGACCTTGAGTTTGGCGACCCGCGCGGCCAGGCGGTCGAGGAATTCGTCCTGTATCGAGCGCTGAATCAACAGCCGACTGGAAGAAGTGCAGCGCTCGCCATTCAAACTATAGATCATGAACACCACAGCATCGAGCGCCCGGTCGAGATCGGCATCATCGAACACCACCACCGGATTCTTGCCGCCCAATTCGAAATGCACGCGTTTCAGGGTTGGCGCACCCTGCGCCATGATGTGGCCACCGGTCGCCGATTCGCCGATGAAGGCAATCGCCTTGATCGCCGGATGCTCGGTCAGCGCCTTGCCGGCTTCCTCGCCGATGCCGTTGACCAGATTGACCACGCCGGCCGGCACGCCGGCCTCGGTCATGATTTCGGCCAACAAGGTAGCGGTGAGCGGGCTCCATTCGGCCGGCTTGTGGACCACGGTGCAGCCCGCGGCAAGCGCCGGCGCGATCTTCCACGTCGACAGCATGAACGGCGTATTCCACGGTGTGATAATGCCGACCGGCCCGGTCGGATGGCGCATGGTGTAGTTCATGTGGTCCTCGGCCGGCAAGGCCAGGCCGTTGGCCGCCTCCGGCGCGCGATCGGCAAAAAAACGAAAATTCTCCGCGCCACGCACCGCCGCTTTCGACATGAAGCGCAGGGCTTGGCCGGTATCCATGCACTCGACGAAGGCGATCTCTTCGGCGCGCGCTTCGATCAGATCGGCCACACAATGCAGAATCTGCCGCCGGGTCTTGCCGGCCAGGTCCCGCCATTCGGGGAAGGCTTCCCGTGCCGCGTTCGCCGCCCGGTCAACATCGGCGGCGGTGCCTGCGGCCACCTGATTGAGCCGGCTGCCGTCGACCGGGCAGATATTGTCGAACGCCGCGCCGGTGCCGGCGACCGCCGCGCCGGCGATAAAATGCCCGAGCGGCGCCCCGTCGAAACGAGCGAGATGGGAATTCGCGGCGGCGATGTTGCGTTGCAGATCTTGGCTCATGACCGCTCCTATACCGCGACAACGACAGCGCGGTAAATTTAGTTGTTGTGTTAATTATTAACATGTTATATTTCTGATGGACCTGTCAAGCACGAAACCATACCGATCAACAGGAGACGTCGATGAAACTGATCTCTTTCGCCCGTGCCGGACAGGAGAGCTACGGCACAGTCACGGATTCCGGTGTGGTGGATATCGGCCGGCGGCTCGGGTCGAGCTATGGCGATCTCCGCGCGTTGATCGCCGCCGACGCTATCGACGAGGCGCGCGACATCGCGCACTCCGCCGATCCGGATTGCGCCCTGGATGCCGTCACTTTGGGGCGGCCGATTCCATTCCCGGAAAAAATCGTCTGTATCGGCGTCAATTACGTCAACCGCAACGCGGAATATCACGATGAATCCGCGCAGCCAAAATTTCCAAGCGTCTTCATGCGCACCCCGGATTCCCTGGTCGGCCACCAGAGCCCTATATTGCGGCCGCCAGAATCCGAACAGCTCGACTACGAAGGTGAAATCGTGCTGGTGATCGGCAAGGCCGGCCGCCGCATCCCGGTCGACCAGGCGCGCGAGCATGTCGCCGGACTCACAATCATGAACGAAGGCTCGGTCCGCGATTGGCTGCGGCACGGCAAGTTCAATGTCACGCAAGGCAAGAACTTCGCCCATTCCGGCGCCATCGGTCCCTGGATGGTGACCACGGACGAGATCGCCGATTTCGACGACATGACCGTGACCACGCGGGTGAACGGCGAAGTGCGCCAGCATGACACCACGGCCAACTTGTTGTTCCCGTTCACGTACCTGATCCACTATCTCTCGACTTTCATGATCCTGAAGCCTGGCGACATCATCGCCACCGGTACACCGTCCGGTGCCGGCGCGCGCTTCGACCCGCCGAAATATTTGGCGGCAGGCGACGTGGTCGAGGTCGAAGTACCCGGTATCGGTTGCTTGTCGAACCCGGTGATAGACGAGGAAACCGTCGAGTGAAGTCCGAGCCAAGTTCCACGCCCGACCAAGCGTTGCGGGATTTTTCGCGTTCGCTGCCGATGGTGTTGCTAGAAGCACGGGAAGCAGTAATGAACCGCTTCCGCCCGATGCTGCGGGCGCATGGCGTTACCGAGCAGCAATGGCGGGTTTTGCGCGCCTTGTCCGGCGGCGAGACCCTGGAGGCCGGCGAATTGGCCCGACGCTGTTGCTTGCTGACGCCGAGCCTGACACGCATCGTCAAAACGCTGAACCGACAGGGCTTGCTCATTCGCGAAATCGACACGCAGGATCTACGGCGCGTCCGACTAGCCATCAGCGACAAAGGCCGGCGCCTGATCGACGACGTCGCACCCCACTCCGAGGCCCACTACGCCGAGATCACGGCACGCTTTGGCGAAAACAATCTCCAAGACCTCTATGACAAGCTCGCCGCTCTGGTCGAAGCCTTGGACAGCGCGGATCAGATTGTAGCCCAGAGCTCAAAATAGGGCCCGCCGCCAGGTCGCGGCGACGCCTAAGCAGGCCAGCATGCCGACGCCGCAATAGACCGCGGTCATGGCCGAGAAACCAATCCATTCGATGAATACGCCTGACGCCAACAGCCCAAGCGGCAAGCCATAAACGACCAGCATACGCACGCCCATGATTCGGCCGCGGTAGGCGGCAGCGGTGGCATGCAACAAGGTGACCGACATGGACACCATCGCCATGCTTTGAAAAAAGCCGCAAACAAAAAGCAGCGCAACACCAGGTAGTTTGTTTTGCATTTGACCGAAGACCGCCAAAAAGCCAAACCACAGCAATAGATTGACGACCATCACCCGCGCCGGTCTGCGGCTGCCGAAAGTCGCCATGGCTATGGAGCCGATCAGCGCGCCGGCGGCGAATGCCGCGACCAAATGGCTGAGGCCGTTCTCGTCGACGGCATAAATCTCTTTGGCGACATAGGGCAGCAGTGCATGGGAAAGCGGATAGGCGGTGACGTTGACCAAAAAGGCAAGCGACATGACGGCGAGCACAGTCGGTGTCGCGAATACGTAGGCCAGGCCATCCTTCAACTCGTGCCAGGGCGACGGACCCGCCTCATTAGGCGGCCGGGCGCCCGGCCGCACCCGTGAAACGCCGAAGGTCAAGGCGAAACTCGCCAGATAAAATGCCGCCACGACCACATAGGCCACGCCAATGCCGAGTGTCGAGAACAGCCCGGCGCCGATCAAGGCGCCGGCAATGCGGGCGGAATCCATCGTCGTGCGGGCGATCCCCATGGCGTTCATCAACAGCGCCGTGGGCATGGTGTCGCCGACCAACGCATTGCGCATCACCAGGTCGGACGGTTTGATCAGGCCGGCCACGAACGCCACGCCGAACACGTAATACGGTGTCAGGCTGTCGGTAAGCGCCATAGCTGCCACGCTGGCCGCCAACAATGTGTATAGGGCGCGCATGACACATAACATGGCCCGGCGCCCAATCCGGTCGGCGACGACGCCGGAAATCGGCGCCAGCAAAGTACCGAGAAACTGCAGCGAGGCGAAGATCGTCAACCACAGCAGCGAACCGGTCTCGACCAGCACATACCAGCCGAGAATCAGGACCTCCATTTCGAAGGCCCACGAGGTCAGCAGATCGGACGGCCACTGAAAGCGAAAACTGACAACCTGAAAGGCGGCGATCGGCGAGGGTTTTGCCGGTGATGTCACGATGGCCGACGGCCGGCGCGGTCCGAGGGAGCTGCGGCCGCGTTCGCTTCCGCCGGGTTCTCGAGCGCGGTCCGATATTCCCGCTCGATCCGGTCGACAATGCGCGCCGCGGGTTCGATCGCCTGAATTTCACCGATGCCTTGACCCGCCGACCAAATGCCTTTCCACGGCTTGATTGAACTGTTGTGGCCCCGGAAGTCCATACTTTTTCGATCGGCAAGATCATCGGGATCAAGCCCTTCGCGCAGGATGGTCTGGCGCAGCATGCTGGCGTTGGCACCGGTAAAGGCCTTCGACACAACCAGGTCGGCGGCTGTGCTGTCGACCAGCATCTGTTTGTATTCGGGCTCCGCCAGGCTTTCCTCGGACGGAATGAAACGCGTGCCCATGGCCACCAAGTCAACGCCCAACAGCTGCGCTGCGGCTAGGGCGCGACCATTGCAAATGCCGCCGCCCAACATGATCAGCCCATCCCAAAACGCCCGCACCGCCGAAACGAAGGCAAACGGCGAGAGCATGCCGGTGTGACCGCCGGCGCCGCTCGCCACCAGCGCCAGGCCGTCGACCTCGCAGTCGGCCGCCTTTCGCGCATACTCGACGGTGTTGACGTCGGCGAATACCAGGCCGCCATAGGAATGAACCTGCTCGACGATGCGCCGGGGGCTACCCAACGCTGAAATCACGATCGGCACTTGATGGCGCACGACCAAGGCCAATTCTTCGGCCAGCCGCGTGTTGGTCCGGTGCACCGTGATGGCCAGGCCCCATGGCCGGTAATCCGCCGTGTTGAGAGTGCCCAGTTCCGCCGATAGTCGCGCCATCCAGTCGGATAATATCTCAATCGTACGGGTATTGGAGATCGGAAACGCGCCGACGACGCCGGCGCGGCTCGCCGCGATCACCAGGTCCGGGCCGGACACGCGGAACATAGGTGCCGCCATCATCGGCAAACGCAAGCGCTCCAGTGGGGACGCCGTCGGCGACTGGTTGTTCATGACCAAGACGTTTCGAACTTTTATAACTAGACGCAAAAGGGTTAGGCATCATCGACACTGTTGTCAACGAACGCTGGGCGGCGCCGGCCTTGGTCGACCGATGATCGCTGATGCAGTATGTCTGACCGCGAGGCCCTCGATCACCATGGGAACAGTCCGACAAAGTCGACATGTCAGATCCCGAACCTGAGCCCGCAAACAGCCGACCGGCGGCGCCATTGCTGACCCCGGCCGACGGCGACAATGATGCGGCGTTGCACGGCGTGCTGACCGCGTTGTCGCGGACGTTGACGTCGATCGGCGACGCCTGGTCGCTGCTGTTGCTGCGCGAGGCTTTTCTTGGAAATCAAACCTTCGATTCACTGCAAAAAGCGCTCGGCATTCCGCGACAAACCTTGCAGCAGCGCCTGACCCGCCTCTGTGCCAGTCAAATCCTGCAACGCGTCCCCTATCAGGAGCGCCCGCGCCGTTACCGGTATCAGCTAACAGCCGACGGCCGGGCCTTGCACGTCTTCGCGTTGGCGATCTGGCGCTGGCAGACGCGCTGGTATTCGGATAACCGGGCACTGCCGGCCGAACTTATGCACGACGATTGCGGCCGGCGGTTTTTTCCGGACTTCCGTTGCCGCAATTGCGGCGACATCATTCAGTGGACCGACGTCGCTGCCGACGGTCCGGCCAAGGCATCAAAATTCCGCCGGCCAAGCGGCCGCAACCCGCGTTGGATCGGCAATACGAAGAACCGCGCGGCCTTGCCGGCGGCACTGTTGTCGCCGGGCACCTATATTCTTGGCGACCAATGGAGCTGTCTGATCATTGCGGCGAGCTTTTTCGGCGTATGCCACTTCGATCGGTTCGTCGACACGCTCACGATTTCGACGAATATTCTGTCGACGCGGCTCGCGGCATTGCAGGAAGCCGGGATGTTCATGGCGCCGGCATACGATCCGGTCCGACGGGTCTTCGATTATCGTCAAACGGAGAAGTGCCGTTCGTTCCTGCCGGTCCTTGTCAGCCTATTGGAATGGGGACGGACACGGCGGGGCTCCGAGGCCGGTGCGCAGGCGCGCCTCCGCCACACGGCCTGTGGTGCGCCGCTGGCCATAACCGCCAGCTGCAACGCCTGCGACCTGGCGCTCGGCCCGACAAGCGTTCAATTTCGCCATCACAAGAAGGTGTGATCGGTTTCCAATCCCATCAGGATGCGGCCGGTCAACTCAAACGTCGCCGGTGCCGTGATCATGTGCTGGGTCATGGCAAAGGCATCGCGAAACCGGCGTTGCAGAGGTGACGTCAAAAACAGACTACTGCCGCCACCCAATTCATACATGGCGCGGCAGACGTCGGCACCGGTCCGCACCGCGTGGGTACAAGCCAGGCGCAAGTTCGTCCGGGCTTCAACGCTGATCTCGCCCTTGCCCTGCGCATCGTCCCAGGCCTGGCCGACACAATCCTCGACATAACTCCGCGCCGAACGCAGCGCCGCCGTTTTCCCGGCCAATTCCGTTTGCGCGTGGGCGCGCTTGGCCAGCACCCGGCGGCTCGCTTGCGGCGTCTTGCTCGCCGCCACGTCGATTAGGTCGTCGAGCGCGGCCTGGGCATTGCCGAGCGCCACGGAAGCAACGCCAAGCGCCAACATACCGAAGCTTGGAAACGCATAGAGTGCGCCACCCATTTTCGGTTTGTCGGTCACGATCGACACCGAATAGCGTTGCGCGACACGCAGAGTGTCGACGACCATCGACCCGCTGCCCGAACCGCACAGGCCGGCGACATGCCAGTCGTCCACCAACGTCGCTTCGGCGGCGGGGAATATCACCATGCGTGCGTCTGCCACTCCGTTCGGCAGTTTTAGAACCTCGCCGTCGTCCACCACCAGGCAGCCGCCCGACAGCCAGTCGCAATTGGGACTGCCGGACGCCCATTGCCACGTGCCGCTGACAACGAAATCCGACCCGTCCACCACCGCCCGGCCGGCCGGTTGGAACACGCCGCCGCAGATAACGTCCGGGTCGCCATAAATGTCGCGTGCCACGTCTTCGTCCAAAAACGCTGATTTCAGACAAGTCGTGGCGGCGATCATGACGCACCAGCCGGCCGAGGCGTCCGCCGCCGCCGCCGCCTCGATGGTTTCGACGATGGTCCAGGGATCACATTCCAAGCCGCCGATGTCAGCCGGCACCAACATGCGAAACAAGCCGGCGCGGGCCATGGTTTTTGCCAGATCCGGCGGTAGCTGCCGTCCCTTTTCGATCTCTTCCGCGCGCGCACGGATTTCCGGCGCCAAGGCTTTCGTTGCTGCCAGCACATCGGTCATCGCATTGCTTTCATTCATGCCGGATCCGGTCCCAGGCGAACCAAGTGGCGGCCAAAATCCACGCCTTCGAACACATCGCGAAAGCCGCCGGGTGCCGCCGCGACACCATCATAGATGCGCTCTCGATAAATCAGCCGGTCCGCCTTCAGCCAATCGGCGACTTGGCGCTGCGCCTCCGGAAACTGCCGGATATCGTCGAACACCACCAACCCTTCCATGCGAACCCGATGGGTGATGAACGGCCGGGTGTTGCGAACGCCATGGACATCCTCAGGCGCCAAATTGTAGTCGCCGACTTGGCCGGAGACGACGATCCGGCCACGCATGTTCATCAACGGCAAAATGGCATCGACCGAGCGATTGCCGACGTTGTCGAAAAGAATGTCGACACCGTCCGGACAGGCCGCCCGCACCGCCTCGGTCAGGTCGCCCACGGATTTGTAGTCGATAGCGGCGTCGAATCCAGCCGCGTCCGTCAACCAGGCACACTTGGTCGGGCCGCCGGCAACGCCAATCACCCGGCAATCATGAAGCTTGGCGATCTGACCCGCGGTGGCGCCGACCATGCCGGCGGCCGACGTCACGACGACGGTCTGGCCTGGGGCGAGCGCGCCGACGCGCTTGAGGCCGAAATACGCGGTCATGCCCGGCACGCCGAGCACGCCGATCCAGGCGCTGAGCGGCACGTCGCGGTCGGTGATTTTGGCGACGAAGCCGCGGCCGTCGGTGACGCCATACTCGGCCCAGCCGAACGCACAGGCCAACAGGTCGCCCTCGTCGAACCGCGGATTGCGTGACTGCTCCACGACGCCAATGTTGAACGCCCCGACGGTGTCGCCTAACGACAGCGGCGGCGCGTAAGACGGGCCCTTGGACAATCGAGAGCGGGTGCCGGGATCGAGCGAGGCAAAGACGTTGCGAACCAGGCATTGGCCTTCGGCCAACACCGGCATCGGCGTCTCTTCGATACGAAAATCCGCCGGCTGCGGCATGCCGTCCAGGTAACGCGCCAGCACCACGCGCTTGTAGGTGTCGTCCATCTCTGATCCGATCGTTGCCGTGCCGATTGACTAAGTCTATTTATGCAAGTTAAATGTTTGGCGATTGGCTGTCAACGGCGACGCTTTCGCCAAAGTACGCGCCGCACATTTCCGCCGTGCGGGCTTTCCGCTATTGTGATGGCCATTGGAATTTGCGGTGGAGTTATCCATGAGTCGAAGTGCTTTTGATCCCGCCATGGTCGACACCGCCAACGGTGAAATCAGCCGGGAGATTTTCGTCAACGCCGAGCTTTATCGGGAAGAACTCGAAAAGCTTTTCACCCGGGCGTGGCTGTTCGTCGGTCATGAGAGCCAGATCCCCAATGAAGGCGACTTCTTTGCCTCCCGAATGGGCAGTGAATCGGTCATTCTTTGTCGCGACCGGGCACGCAAAATCCATGTTTTCTTGAACAGCTGCCGCCACCGCGGCATGAAGGTCTGCCTCTATGACGAAGGCAACACCAACCGCTTCACCTGCCCTTACCACGCCTGGAGTTACGCCACCGATGGCGCGCTGGTCGGCGTGCCTCATCACAAGACGCTCTATGAAGGTGTCCTCGACACGGCGAAATGGTCACTGATCGAAGTGGCCAAATTGGAAAACTACAAAGGCACCATTTGGGCGACCTGGGACCCGCAAGCGCCGTCTTTCGCCGACTATCTCGGCGCCGCCAAACAGCATTTGGATTTCACCTTGGATTGCCGCGACGGCCGGGAGGGCGGCTCGGAAGTCTTCGGCGGCGTGCAGAAATGGATCGTGCCGTCGAACTGGAAACTGCCGGCCGAGAACTTTCTCGGCGACAGCTACCACAATCCCAGCCACCGCTCCGTCGACATGATCGGCATCGGCCCCAGCGCCGGCGCCGGCACCAAAGGACGCCGTGACAACGATATGGCGGACGCCCAGCATGTCTGGGTCAGTTTCCCCGGCGGCCATGGCGTGCATAGCGCCATCAAACCCGCCGACAGCCCCTACATCCAGTCCTTTCAAGACAACGAAATCGTTGAAGAGTATTTCCGCCATTGTCACGCTGAGCGCCGGCGCCGCCTCGGCGACCGCGCCAATCTGCTGCCTTTTGTCGGCACAATTTTTCCCAACACGTCCTATCACGGCCGCCAGCCGCGGGCGCTTTGCGTCTGGCATCCGCATGGCCCGGAGCAGACGGAAATTTGGCGCTTCTTCCTGGTCGACAAAGACGCGCCGGCCGAGGTCAAGGACCTGTTGCGCCGCTACTACATGCGCTACTCCGGCCCCGCCGGCATGACCGAGCAAGACGACATGGAAAACTGGAACTACGCGACCGCCGGCAGCCGCGGGCCGATCGCCCGGCGCCATCCCTTCAATTATCAGCAATCCATGAATGCCGCCCGCGTCGACGACCCGATTCCGGGCACCGTAAGCACGCAATTCACCGAGGAGAACGCGCGCCGCTTTTACGATTGCTGGTCGGGCTACATGCAGGGCCGATCCTGGCCCGAGCTCTATGGCGACGGGTGAGGCGAACACCATGACCGGCTCGCCCAGGCTCACGCGCGACCTCGACTATTACACTCTGAAGCAACAGGTCGAGGAGTTCCTCTACGACGAAGCCGATCTACTCGACCAGCGCCGCTTCTCGGAATGGCTCGAGCTGTTGGCCGACGATCTCGTCTATTACATGCCGCTGCGCCGCAATGTCGCCTTCGGCCAACACGACGCCCACGAGAACACCCGCCTCGGCGAAGACATCAATTGGTTCGAAGAGGACAAGTGGACATTGCAAAAACGGGTCGACCAAATCATGACCGGCGTGCATTGGGCCGAGGAGCCGATGTCTCGGGTGTGCCACATGGTCAGCAACATCCAACTGCTCGATGCGACACCATCGGTGCAGGCGCCCGACGAAGTCACTGCCCGGAGCCGCTTTCTGGTCTACCAAAATCGCGTCGAGTATGAATCCTACTTCTTTGTCGGCAAGCGCACCGACGTGCTGCGCGCCGTCGACGGGTGGTGGCGCCTCGCCAAACGCGAAATTATCCTCGATCAGAACGTACTGCTGGCCAAGAATTTGACCATGTTTTTCTGAGCCTCAGGCTCCTCGGACAAGGATACCATTATGACGCGACGCGAAACCGCGGTGAACGAAGTGCTGTCCATCATGCGCGACTATCAGGCGGCGTTCGAGAGCGGCACGCGCGACGACGTGCAGCGATTCGTCCATCTGCCGGTTACCTATATCGCCGAAGACACCGTGCAACTGCGCGACCGCTATCCGTTCGACCCGGAAAAACTTCGGCAGCATTTGAATTTCGACCATGTCGATATGACATCCGACGTCCTTCATATCGACGAGACAAAGGCGCATGTGTTGATCACCGGAAAACGCAAGCGCGCCGACGACAGCCTGATCGAAACCGTCGAATCGATCTACATATTCCAGCGCCGCGATGGCGAATGGAAAATTGTCGCGTTTTCCGGTGTCCGCACGCCGGCCGCCGATTCCTAAATTGCCCGCCAACAGGAGAACGACCGTGACGACCTGCGAATTCATTTTCGACTTCGGCAGCCCCAACGCCTATTTGAGCCACAAAGTGCTGCCCGCGCTCGCGCAGCGCACCGGCGTCGCAATCGACTACGTGCCGGCATTGCTTGGCGGTATCTTCAAAGCCACAAACAACGTTTCGCCGGCCGTCTCGCTCAAAGGCATCAAGAATAAGCCGGAATACGGCCGGCTGGAAACCGCCCGCTTCATCGCCAAACACGGCATCACAGACTACCGGTTCAACCCGGATTTTCCCGTCAACACCTTGCAGATCATGCGCGGTGCCACAGCCGCCAAGATCGACGGCTTCTTTGCCGCCTACGTCGACGCGGTGTTTCATCACATGTGGGAAGCGCCGAAAAAAATGGACGATCCCGAAGTGATCGCCGGGGCGCTTACAGAATCCGGCCTGGATGCGGCGCATGTCGCCAAGCGTATTCAAGACGATGACGTCAAACGTGAACTCATCCGAACCACCGGGGACGCCGTCGCCCGCGGCGTATTCGGCAGCCCGACGTTCTTCGTCGGATCGGAGATCTTTTTCGGCAAGGACAAACTGCGCGACGTCGAGGAAGAAATCGAGAAACAGCGCGCCTAATTGCCGGCGGCTCTGGCGAAAAGCGCGTCGGCACCGCATTATGGATGGCGGTAAATCACCAGGACACTTGAAAGGCGTGCGGAAGATGGCGGAATCCTACAGGGACGCGACGTTTGAAGTAAAAGACGGGGTCGGTGAATTCACCATGAACCGGCCGGACATATTGAATGCCCTGACCGACGATCTGCGGCTCGACTACCAACGCATGTTGGCGGAAGTCCAAGGCAATGACGATGTCCGCGCCTTGATCATCCGCGGCGAAGGCCGGGCCTTCTCGGCCGGCGGCAACGTCAAGGGCATGAGCGAACGGCGCAAGGAAAACGTCCAGGGCTACAAGAACCGCGAGCGTCTTCTAGCCCTGCATGATTGGCTGGAACGGCTCTACAATTTGGATTGCCCGGTCATCGCGGCGGTCGACGGTTACGCCTTCGGCGGCGGGTTTTCGCTGGCCTTGATGTCGGATTTCGTACTTGCCACGCCGCGGGCGAAGTTCTGTTCGGTGTTCGGCCGCATCGGTCTGGTGCCCGACATGGGCGTGGTCTACACCCTGCCCCGCGCCGTCGGCATGTCGAAAGCAAAAGAGCTGATGTTCACTTGCCGCTCGGTCGGCGCCGACGAAGCCCTGCAGCTCGGCATCATCCATTCCTTGCATAAGCCGGAGGACTTGGCTCAAGCGGCTCGGGACTTCGCCGGCCAGCTAGCCAAAGGCTCGAAAGCGGCCATGGCGACGACCAAACGCATGGCCAATCGCGCCTTCCAGGCAAGCTACCGCGAAGTTGCCGAATGGGAGGCCGACGCCCAGTCGCTGATGTTCACGACCGATTTCAACCAGGAGGCGGTCCGTCGCTTCGTCGCCAAGGAACCCGCTCTGTTCAATTGGGACGACATGTCTAAGGCGGACTGAAGCTTTAGTGGACGGTACCGCCGGTGAATTCGCCGGAATCGGGAAGCTCGTCGCCGCGGTCGGCCTCACCGTCGAAGACGCCGATATGCACCATGTTGAACAGCTCACCCGGTTCGACTTCCATGTTCGCCGCCATGGTCCGGGCAATGCCGTAGATCAAGTCCAATCCAACGCAATGGGCGCAGACGTCCTTGTCATTGGCGGCGTCGACCATATCCGACACCAGTTGAGCGGCGATGTCGTGGATTTCTTGCGTTTCGTCTTTTGCCATGATCGATCCTTCCGCGATTCAAGTGGCCGAAGCCCGGTCTAGACCGGCGACAAGACGTGAATGACACGGCTGGCGATCATATCCTTGGTCTTAGCGGCGTAAGCGGCCATATGCGGTGCCGCGGCATGGGCTTTCAGGGCATCCACGCTGGCCCATTTTTCCATCACGACAAAGGTATCTTCGCCGAACTTGGTCTGGAAACGGCCGAGCCCGTCGGCGTCGATCGTGGCGCCATACTCGATGCAACCGTCTTCCGCATGCACCGCGGGGACGTTGGCGCGGAACGCTTCCAGAATTTGATCGCGCAATCCAGGATTTGCGGTGATCACCGCAACGACATGAACCATAGACATAAACAGACTCCGTAGGGTTTTTCGCTTCACCGGCGGGCGCACGCCCGCGGTGCCTTATGACACCATGGCCGGATAACCACCAGGTTGTAAACAAGGCACCGCGAAATGCCGGCCGCCGCGCCGCATTCGGCATATAGTCCGGCACCGGTGGTGGGGCAAACCGCCTCATGCGGTCTTGCGCAAGACACCGTCGAGGATGGCGATCATCTGGTCGACCTCGGTCGCGCCGATGCTGAGCGCCGGCATGAAACGCAAGGTCGCCGGCCGCGGTGCGTTGATCAAGAGACCCTGCCCAAACGCCCGCGCGACCACATCAGCGCCGATGGCGCGACCCAGTTCAAGGGCCCGGAGCAAACCCCGGCCGTGCGTCTTCCCAAGCCCATGGGCCCCGGAAAGTTCGTCGAGCTGCGCCGACAAATAGGCGCCGGTCGCCGCAACCGTGTCGAGGAAGGCCGGCGCCGCCACGTGTTCGAGCACCGCCGAGCCGACCGCGGTCATTAGCGGATTGCCGTTGAAGGTGCCGCCCTGATCGCCATGGTCGAAGCAGGCGACGTCTTCGCGGGCCAGTAAGGCCGCCAACGGCACGCCGCCGCCCAAGCCCTTGCCGAGCGTCATGATGTCCGGCAGCACATCGACATGCTGATAGCCGAACAGGCGGCCGGTCCGGCCCATACCGGTTTGAATTTCATCGAGGATCAGGAGAATGTTGTGCCGCGCGGTGAGCCGGCCGAGCGCCTCGAGATAGTCGTCATGGGCCGGCAGCACGCCGGCCTCGCCTTGGATCGGCTCGAGCATGACGGCAACGGTGTTGTCCGTGATCGCCGCCTCGACCGCGGCGATATCATTCAGGGGAACCCTGTGAAAGCCCGGCACCTTGGGCTCGAACAAGTCGTCCCATTGCGGTTTGCCGGATGCCGACATGGTGGCCAACGTGCGGCCATGGAAGCCATTGATCATGGTGATGATTTCGTAGGCGCCGGCTTTGTGGATCTGGCCCCATTTTCGCGCCAGTTTGATCGCGCCCTCGTTCGCTTCAGCGCCGCTGTTGGCGAAAAAGACGCGGTCGAGGCCGCTGTGTTGGGCCAGGAGATCGGCAAGGCGCAACATCGGCGCGTTGTAGTAGGCGGGACTGCAGTTCATCAAGCGCCCGGCCTGCTGACGCAAGGTCTCGACCAGCACGGGCGGGCAATGGCCAAGGCAATTGACCGCCCATCCCTGTACGAAGTCGAGATAGCGGTTGCCCTGGTCGTCGGTCAACCAAGAGCCGTTGCCTTCGACAAAAACCGTTTCAGGCCGGGCGGTAATGTCCATCAGTCCGGATGGTACGTTTAGTGTTGCGGTTGTCATCTTTTGTCCTCCAGTTCTAGAGCAACCGAGGACGGCAGCGAAGAACCCACGACACCGGTCTCTCGGTTACGGGTTCGCGCATGCTTTAGGGTTGGATTGGTCGTCGAATAGGAAAAAGCGTGGAGCCGCCCGCGTGTTAGCGCGTACGTCGTCGGTTTTCGGTAATCGGCGGGTGCTTTTTCATGGGACGCGGACGATAGTCGACGAAGCGGATGAAGGCAAGCCCGGCGCTTGAGCGGATTTCGTCACGACAAAATTGCCCCAGCGCCGGGCTGCCCACTGCGGATCTTATTGAGGAACTATTTCTTCTTCGCACGGAATGGCTTGTGGCACGCGCCGCAGTTTTTTCCGACACCGCCAACGCCGCCTTTCAGGTCATCAACCCCATTGCCAGCGACCTTGGCCAATTCCTGCGACGCGGCGCTGAGATTTTTTAGATGTTTGGCGACTTCCGGAAATGATGTCCAAATTTCCGGCTTGGCCCGCGTTTTATCACCAAGTTTGTCGTTGCCGGAACCAGCCGGCCACATCGCGGCATTTTTCATCGAGGTCGCCGCGACCAGATTATTCGCGAAATCCGTGGCCTTCGCCGCGTCATATGCCACGTCGCCTTTCGCCATCGCGCCCAAATTGCCAAGATTGAATACTAGAATCTGCATCCAGGCCTGTCGCGCCTTCACGGCCTTGGCGAGATGGCCGTCTGCGTACGCTACACCCGTCGCGCCGATGGCCAAAACAGCAGCCAGGCCGACAACTTTTACGAAATATTTCATCATCGAAATCCACCTTGTACAACCGTGAGCATGGTTCGCACACCAAACCATACGAAAAATTCACTTGCAATTGACCAAATTTGCACGCAAAGCTGTGCAATAATGCACAAGCTTCGCTGGGATGATTTGCAGTTCGTGCTCGCTGTCGCAGAACAGGGCTCGCTGGCTGCGGCGGCCCGTCTGCTTGGTGTCAATCACGCCACGGTCCTGCGCCGAGTGTCCGCCTTCGAGACACGCCAGGGCATTGAACTGTTCGAACGCCATGCCAACGGCTACCGGCTGACCCCCGAAAGCAAACCGATAATGGACAGCATCCGCACGGTTCAGGCGACCGTTGACGGCCTGCAGCGCACCATGGCGGGCCATGGCTCAGTGCTGGAAGGGTCTTTGCGGCTCACCTCCACGGATTCGCTTTGTCGCGCCGTGCTGCCGCGCCATGTACAGCGTTTCCATGACAGCCATCCGCGCATGCAGATTGAGCTTCGGGTGACGAACAGCCGGCTCAATTTCGCCCGGCTCGACGCCGACATTACCGTGCGCCCGGCCAAGGAGTTGCCGGCCGACTTGACCGGCGAGCATGTCTCGGATCTGGCGTTTCGTATTTACGGCACGCCGGCCTATATCGGCGATCGCGGTTCGGCCGATCCTGCGCGGCATCGCTGGCTCGGACTGTCCGAAGCCTTCAAGGACACGCCGATCGGGCATTGGGAAGACGGCCTGGTCCCGGCAGAGGCCGTTGTCTGTCGCTCGGATTCGTTCGTTACCTTATGCCAGCTTGCCGAGTTGGACATGGGCTTGACCATGGCGCCCTGTTGCCTCGGCGACGCAACGCCGGGCCTGATTCGTGCGCCGATGTTTCCGACCGAGATTCGGACGAAACTTTGGGTTGCCGCGCACCCGGATATGATGCGGTCGCCCAAGATTCAATCCTGCATCGCCTTTTTCGCCGACGCGTTGCGGGGCGACGTCGCCATTTTGCAAGGCACGGCAGGCTAGCTTTTGCGACGCCGTTGTCTATTCTAAAGATAAATATTCCATCCGGTTCGACCTGAAGGATCGCGTATTGCCATGACGTCATCAGCGCAAATTGCCCAGGCGATTTATCTGAATGGCGTCATCCTAACTATGGAGGACGGACAACCGACGGCCAAGGCGATAGCGGTTGCGGACGGCGTCATTTTGGCGATCGGACCGGAACCGATCGTCATGGACCATCGCGGCCCGTCGACGGAAATCCACGATCTGGCGGGTGCGACATTGATGCCCGGTTTCGTCGGTTCACACAGCCACATGGTCATCAGCTCACGGAAATTGGCGGCCGTGCCGATGGATTCGCCGCCGATCGGCGACATTGCCAGCATCGCCGACATTCAGGCCGCATTGCGGGCCGAGCTGGAACGCGTACCGCGCCAGGGTGAGCACTGGCTAATCGGCTGGGGCTACGACCATGCGAGCCTGGCCGAGATGCGCCATCCCGACAAGCGCGATCTGGATGACGTTTCCACCGACGTGCCGATTTTTCTCTATCACTTCTCCGCCCATCAGGCGGTGGTGAACAGCAAGGCGCTGGAACTTCTCGGGATCGACGCGGCCATGCCGGATCCGGAAGGCGGCGTCATTGCCCGGATGCCCGGCAGTCGGGAGCCGAGTGGGCTGCTCGAAGAAACCGCCATGATCTCGGCGAACCTGATGGCCATGCGTTCGCTGGTCGAGCACACCGATGCCATGGCCTTGGTGGAGAACGCCGTCGAGGCCTACGCGGCCAAAGGCTTCACCACGGTCGTGGAATGCGGCGCGCGGCCCGGCGATATCCGAATATTGGAACAGATGGCTGAGGCCGGGCGGTTGAAGTTGGACGTCGCCGCCTTTGCATTCTACGCCTTCACCGCGCCCGAGGACGCTATAGAGAAGTATCGGCCCGACTATGAAAACCGCTATCGTCTGGCCGGATTGAAGTTGCTGCTCGACGGCGGCTCGCCAGGTCGCACCGCCTATTTGCGCGAGCCTTATCACAGGCAGTTGCCGGGTGAAGTGGATTACCGCGGTTATGCCCGCATCGCCCAACCGGAAATCAACGATACCGTGGCCCGTTGTTTCAAGTGCGACCTGCCGCTGATCATTCATGCCCTAGGCGATGCGGCGCTGGATCAGTGCATCGCCGCTTTGAACGTCGGCCAGTATGTGGCGCCGGGCGAGGACCGGCGCACCCAATTGATCCATCTCCAACAGGTCCAGGAAGATCAGTTCGACCGACTCCGGGACTTGGACGTGACGCTCACCTTCCAAGTCGCCCATAATTTCTATTTTGGCGATTTTCACGAAGAACAGATCTATGGGCCGGCACGCACGGCGCGCCTGAACCCGATCGCCTCGGCGCTCGAACGGGGCCTGTCGTCCACCATCCATCATGATTCTCCGGTCCACCCGATCGACCAGCTTTTCCTGGTTTGGACCGCCGTAAACCGCCTAACCCGAAGCGGCCGCGTGATCGGCCCAGCGCAGCGCATTTCCGTACTCGATGCGCTCAAAGCCTGTACCATCAATGCCGCCTACCAATGGCGCGAGGAAGACCGCAAGGGTTCGCTGGCCCCAGGCAAGCTCGCCGACTTCGTGGTGCTGGACCGCAATCCGCTCGACATCGATCCGGAAGAGATCAAGGACATTCGCATCCTTGAGACGATCAAGGAAGGCCAGACAATCTACCGGGCCGATTAGAGCAGTTTCGGAGAATACGGAGACATTTGATGGGAGCAAATCGGCATTTCGGGTGCGTTGCGCCGCTTGCCCGATACACCACATCGCGCTGCGCAGCACGCCTGCCCGAAATGCCGATTTGCTCCCATCAAATGTCTCCGTATTCTCCGAAACTGCTCTAGCCGTGGCACCCGCCAAAATTCCCGTAACCATCATCGGCGGCTATCTCGGCGTCGGAAAAACCACGCTGCTGAACAGCCTGATACGCACCGAGCCAGATCGCCGGCTGGCAGTACTGGTCAATGACTTCGGCAGCATCAATATCGACGCGGAGCTGATCGCCGATCAGGCCGGCGGCGTGGTCAGCCTGGCCAACGGCTGCATCTGCTGCAGCATCGGCGACGATTTGGGATTTGCCTTATTGGACGTTGCCGACCTGGACCCGGCGCCGGACCATATCGTTATCGAAGCCAGCGGCATTGCCAATCCTGCCCGGGTGCGCGGCATTATCTCCATGCTGGCGAAGCTGCGCATCGAGGCGACAATCGTATTGGCAGATGCAGCCGATCTCCGCCGCTCTGCCGAAGATAGACAGATCGGCGGCTTGATTCGCGACCAGTTGGCGGCGGCCGACCTGTTGGTTCTCAACAAAGTTGACCTGGCGACGGCGACGGCACTTCGCGACACGGAGCAATGGCTTGCCACAGCTTATCCGACCACCGCGGTGGTTCGTGCCCGCCATGGGGTATTGCCCGGCGAACTGATTCTCGGGGCGGCGGCGTCCGTTATCCACGAAGATGCGCCGCACCACCACAATTACGGCCCGGACTTCGCCCATGCGCTGTTCGAAACGGCACGGCCACTGGACCGGCAAGCGTTCGCCGACGCATTGGACGCCATGCCGCCGGAAATCCTGCGTGGCAAGGGATTCGTCCAGTTTTCGGATACGCCCGGAACGACGGAAGTCTTGCAATTGGTCGGCCGCCGCTGGTCCTTGGCACCGGCCGAGCGCGCTGGAGACCAGCCCACCTGTCAGCTTTCGTTCATCGCCTTGGCCGAAGGCTTTGACAGACAGTGCTTGTTGGACGGCCTTTTCGCAGCCAAGACATAGTGGTGGTCAACCGTACCGCCGCAGCAGCTCTGTCATGTGTTCTGCGAGCGCGTCGACATGGAGTGCTTCCGTCAGGTGCGGTTCGGTATCGGTCGGCGTTGTGACCGGCACCTCGATAACCTCGCAGCCCTGTTTCGCCATGCCGATCCAGCCGCGCTGATCGGTCGGCGAGCCCGGACAAATAATCACCATCGCGCCGTCAAAACGTCGCGGCCTGTATGAATTCGTCGCCAACCTATTTCGATTATGTACACCCAACGGATCGGTCTGGGCCTCACCGGGCGCGGCGCCCCGAACGCGTCGTCCGAAGCGATTTAAAATACGTGTTAGAATGCCGGAGCGGGACGCCGAATCAACAACCCGGCCAAAAATTCCAAAGGGGAACCGGGTGTCAATCAGGGCCAGCAGTCCAACCGCGTAGCCTTGTTGACGGAGTTGGCAGGCGACTTCATAAGCAACCAAACCGCCGAAGCAGTTGCCGCAGAGATTGTAAGGGCCGGCACCCTGCATGGCGGTGATTTCGCGCACATAAGCGGTAGCCATTGTTTCAACTGACGTATCCAATATCGGCGATCTGGTAAAGGCGCGATTTTGCACGCCATAGATCGGTTGATCGGGACCGAGGGCATGAACTAAACGGGTATATTCCAGCACATAGCCTCTATAATTGTGGATGCAGAACAGCGGCGCGCGCCCATCGCCCGTTTGTAACGGAACGATGACGCTTTCGGGCAAGCCCTGATGATGGCGTTCGATAAGCGAGGCGACGCTGAAACTCTGGCTGATCAGCGCCACCGACCACGTCTCGCCGAACCGTTTCTTCAAAATATGCAATAGTTCCGTCGCCAGTAGGGAATCGCCGCCCAAATCTTGGAAGTCATCCAAGACGCCGACTTGGTCGAGCCGCAACACCTGACAAAAGCATTCGGCGACGATTTCCTCCTCGGCATTTCTCGGCGCCACGAATTCGCGGACCATAGGCGGGCGTTCGTGACCCGGTACCGGCAACGACCGTCGGTCGACCTTGCCGTTGCGGTCCTCTGGAAACCCATACGTAAAGACAAACCGCGAAGGAACCATGATGGCCGGCAACGATCGGCCAAGGGCTTCGCGCATCACATCGACGGTCGGCGGCTCGCCTTCGGCCACCAAGTAAGCGATCAGTTGCTGCGTGCCTAAGCCGTCGTCACGAACCGCGACTAAGGCCCGATCGATGCCGGCGATGCCGCACAGGTTGTTTTCGATATCTACGGTCTCGATCCACTGGCCACGCAGCTTCGCCCGAAAGTCCTTGCGCCCGAGGAAGTCCAGCAGGCCGTCCGCGCGCATTCGGCCGAGATCGCCCGTACGGTAGAGCCGCCGATCGCCGGCCAACGGGTCGGCTGAGAATTTGGCATTGGTCAAATCTGGCCGGCCCCAGTACCCGCAAGCCAGATAGGCACTGCTGACTACAATTTCTCCGACGCCCTCCGATCCGACCTGACCGCCATCATCATCGACCAGCATGATATCCATATCGCAAACCGACTGGCCGATGGGCACGACCGGGCCATCGACATCGCTGTCTGGTGTGACGAAAAATTGACGGACAATTCCGGTTTCCGTTAGGCCCAGGCCATTGACCAAGATCCGGTCACCAGCGAAACGCTCTTTAAACAAAGCGATGTGGCGCGGTTCCGCGCGATCGCCCTCCAGTCGGACCATACGCACACTGTCTAGCTGCCCGTTCCTGGCGAGAAGCTGCTCGAAGATCGTCGGAACAGCGTGAAATATGGTGATCGCTTCCTCTTCGACCCAGGCGGACATGCGCTCGATCCCCTCGCCCTGCAAATCGAACGGGCAAATCGCCGCGCCGTTGAGCACGGCAGAAAACAGGCTGGAGACGGTGCCGCTGTAACTGCAGGATTCGATCAGCGATAGCCGGTCCGAGGCACTGATGCTAAGCGTGTTGGTATAGCGCATAATGTTGTGCAAAACGTTTCGGTGGTTGTCGCAGACACCTTTGGGCTCGCCGGTTGTCCCCGAGGTATAGAAAATGTAACAGAGGCGATCCGGCGCCAACCCAATGTTAGGGTTGTTTTCCGCCTGGCTGTCATTCATCGCTTCAGTGTCCAGGCAGTGACCGTCGGCGCCGATCAAGCGCCGCGCCAGCGCCTGGTGGTCGGGATCGGCGACGATCAAGCGCGGCGCGCAGTCGGCAATGATGCGGCCCAGGTCGCGTTCCGACTGGACCGGATCCAACGGTACGTAAATTTTTCCCGCCTTCAATGCCCCGAGCGTTGCTGCGACCGCTGCCACACCTTGGCGAAACAGCAGCGCCACCGGCTCTTGACTGTCGTCGAGCGCGCCAAGAATGGCGTGCGCTATTCTATTACTTCTACGGTTCAGTCCATCATAGGTCAGCGATTGTTGGCCTGTGGCCACGGCAATGCGTTTGGGTCCAGTTCGCACCCGGCGTTCAAAAATATCGGGGATCGATGCTTCGATATCGGCTTTGCGAAAAGGCACGAATTTGTCACTCACGGTCTACAACTTCTCTATCACATACCTATCGCGGCCCGGACAAGCCACCAGCAGGCGGTGGCGCCGAGCCTCACCCCGAAAATTACAGTGATTGTAACCAGACCGGCCCAGCGGTGAAAGCGGCCCGGCTTCGGTATGGCATTGAGCCGCTTGCGCCACTAAAGAATTCCCTTCATATTTCTACGCGAATAGTGTCAACCATGCTTGCAATTTCGTCCATTCGTGAGCCTCAATATGTGCATCCATGCCAACAATCGTATCGCCGACTCGCTGGCGGATCTTTGACATGCGTGTGCTGATTTCGGCTTATGCCTGCGAACCCGACCGTGGCGGTGAACCCGGTTTCGGCTGGAACTGGTCGTTTTATAATGCCCGCCTGGGCAATAGCGTTGTTTGCCTGACACTTCCGCGTTCGCGGCCAAGCATCGAAGCGTATTTGCGCGACAATCCGGTTCCCGGTCTCGAGTTCGAGTACGTCGAAGTGTCTGAAAGAACTAAATATTTCTTCGATCGAGGTGTCGCCGGCGTCGGTTTCGGCCGATACATTCACTATATCGCTTGGCAATACGCCGTGCTACGTCGGGCGCGGCGTTTGTCCAAGGTGGAGCCATTCGATGTCATCCACCATGTCTCCTTCGCTAGCCTGCAGCTTGGCTCCAGCCTGGCAAAGCTGGACGCCCCGGTCATATTCGGACCAGTTGGTGGTGGCCAGATCACGTTGCCGCAGTTCCGCCGCTATTTTCCGGAGACCTGGAAGAACGAACAAGCTCGACGCCTTGTAAGTTTCGTTTTCATGCATTTGAACCCGCATGCGAGGCGCGCCGTGCGGCGTTCGGCTGTGGTGCTTGCAACGAACCAAGAGACCGCGGAGCTGGCCAGTCGGCATGGCGCGGATCGGGTGGAGATCGCAGTAGACACGGGGCTGCCTGAGTCCTTCCTGCCGGCCAGTAGACCGCTTCACAGACAGGCACGCGCGTTCCGTTTACTATGGGTCGGACGCATGATGGAACGCAAAGGCTTGCAGCTGGTCCTGGAGGCGCTGACCCACCTTCCAGAAGATTTTGCATGGGAAATGACAGTCCTCGGAGATGGTCGGCTTGGCGCAAAGCTGCCGGGTTGGCTGGATGAATTTGGCCTCGCCGACAACGTTCACTGGCCGGGGGCGGTGCCTTGGTCCGAGGTCGCAGAGGCGCTTCAATGCCATGATGCATTCGTATTTTGCACGCTCAGAGATTCGTTCGGATCGCAATTCATGGAGGCTATGGCCTATGGATTGCCGATCGTGTGCCTTGATTTATCCGGCGCTCGATCGATCATTCCCGATGCGGCCGGAATACGTGTCAGCCCTAGCGGTCCCGGCGACCTGGCCGAAAGGATCGCATCAGCAATCGTCACACTGGCTACCGACGGCCAACGCTACGAGGCGGCGTCAAAGGCCGCCTACGACTTTGCATCACGCCAGACATGGCAACGCATGGTCACGGAAATGCAGACCCGCTACACAGAACTCGCTTCGCGCACCAGTGATCAGTAAGCAAATGATGCGCCAAAGGACGCGGCACCCATTGCCGCTGCACGCCAAATCCAAGATTTTCTCAGTTGCGCAGGCCGTACAAGTGGCTTGGCGTCACCCGTCTAGGTCACCGATTCATTGTTGCGGATCGAGGCGTGAGCGGATGCGAATGTCTGTAGGGTCTTTGATGTCCCTGAACCTGGCAGTCGCTCCCTCTCGTCGTCCAAGCGGTTGGTGAGACGTTTCGGCTCGATTGTTGAGCCAATGCCCGCATTCTTGACGTTCTACAATTCCAATCACTTTCACCCCGGCGCTGGTTGACCGATGCCGATCCGTCACGATGGCCCAAGGACGGCTGTAGCGCTGCATAGTTCGCTTAGTAAACTTCTGCGCTGCATTGCGATCCAGGCGCTTGATCGCAAGTACTCCGAGAACTTCGCCTTCATGATCCACAGCGCGCCAGAAGTAATGCTTTCAACTGTTGATCCGCACAAAAACTTCGTCCGGTTGCCGTCGCCATCGCGACTATGATTGATGATAAATGCGCCGATTCCGGATCTCCGCAGCGAACATCGGGCCAAATCGATTCCACCAGAACCGCACGGTTTCGTGGCAGATCTCAATGCCACGCTCGAACGCCAGGTCTTCGATCTGGCGCCGCAAAATCGAATAACGGAAGAGATTGTGCATCGTCGGGGGCTAAGCAAACTCGCCCGGCGACTGTGTCAGACAGAACTGTCATTGTCAGCCTTTGCTGTCCTCTTTTATGAGGATTTGGCGCAAATGGCCGTTTTGTCAAATTTGTGCCGGGCACACGCAAACGACAGAGCTGACTCAACAACGTGAATACTATTGCAGGCAAAGTTGGTCTGACTATGCTTATAACATGCCAAGTGCGATGGCATAGAAGTGAAACCGACAGCCTGTTTGATCAAATTGCTCTGCGGAGTCATACTACCGAGCATGAGAAATAATTCAGTCATCTCCGAAATGCTCGATCCTCAGTTCAAGCTAGCACGTGTTATTGCAAGATTGACTATTGGTTTACTGCTAATACCGCTTTTTTTGGCCGTTGTTGGAACAGTTGATGTGTCGCGAGCCCAAGGAACCGCGCAAGAGCGCCGCGTCGCCTTGGTAATTGGCAACGGTGACTATCGTCATCTGCCAAACCTTGCCAACGCCGGCCGTGACGCACGCGACATGGCAGCCAAGCTGACAAGCCTGGGTTTTGAGACACTACTTTGGGAGAACGCCACCCGACGCGATTTCTTCCGCGCCGTCTTTGCGTTTGGTGACAAACTTGTCGACGGTGCCGTGGGGCTCGTCTATTTCGCGGGTCACGGTATCCAGTCGCAGGGCCGCAATTTCTTGATCCCAGTTGATGCGGAACTGGAAACCGAAGCGGATCTAGAGGTCGATGGTTTCGCCGTTGACCGGATCTTGGGCGAAATGGATTCCGCCGGTAATCCGTTGAACTTGTTGATCCTGGACGCCTGCCGAGACAATCCGTTGCAGCGTCGACGTCGATCAGCACTGCGTGGGCTTGCCATGCCCAGCATACAGCAAAATGCTCGAGGACTCGTAATCCTATATGCCGCTGCGCCTGGTCAGTCGGCTATCGACGGACCGAAGGATGGCAATGGCCTGTTTACGGCGGCGATGTTGCGGCACATGGACGCGGCGAACACGACCATTGAGGAATTGGCGAAAAACGTTACCCGCGATGTGCTCATAAGTTCCCGTGGCAAACAGCGGCCCTTTGTCAATCTTTCGCTGCAAGGAAATTTCTATTTTCGCCCAGGCGCAAATGCAACGACAAATCCGTCGGGGCGGACCACTGAATATGAAGTGGCGATCTGGAGCTCAATTGAAGATAGTAGCGATCCAGCGGATTTTGTTTCCTACATTAAACAATATCCCATGGGTGCCTTTACCAGCCTGGCGACGAAGAATATCAAACATCTGAGTAGCGCGCAGACAATCACTCCCCGGTCGGCGGCGCCGGACGCCGGTTCCGGAGAGTCTCCGAAGCCGATGTATGTAGAGCGTCCGGTAATTTACGTCCGTGCTGGCCCAGGGCCGAATCATGCAAATATTGGCAGATTGAAAGGCGGCGAGGAAGTCGCGGTTATCGGCGAAATTGAAGATAAAAACTGGGTGCGTGTGTCTCTGGCTCTCGGTCAAACTGGATTTGTTTTCAAAAACCTTCTTTCGGATCAGTCGCCGAAGGCGCAGCCGGCGGTCGGCATGTTCCCTGACGCGAAAAAACAGGGCGAGCGCTTCAAGGATTGCGCGGATTGCCCTGAAATGGTGGTGGTGCCCGCCGGTTCGTTCCACATGGGGGATTTAAACAAAAGCGGCGGACGGCGAGAAAAACCGGTGCATCGTGTGGCATTTTCCAATCCGTTCGCCGTAGGTGCATTCGAGGTGACATTTGACGAGTGGGCGGCATGCGTCCGCTCCGGTGGTTGCAACGGATACGAACCGGCGGATCGTGGTTGGGGTCGGGGCCGTCGGCCGGCAATTAATGTCGGGTGGCATGATGCAAAGGCCTACGTCAATTGGTTAAGCAGCAAGACAGGCGAGCAATACCGACTTTTGTCAGAGTCAGAATGGGAGTATGTGGCGCGCGCCGGCACGGAAACTAAATATTGGTGGGGCAACAAATTCGACAGCGCGAAGGCGAATAACGATTCCATGAATGTGCCGGTAGGGGGCTATTCGCCAAACGGTTTCGGCTTGCATGATATCCACGGTAACGTTTGGGAATGGGTCGGCGATTGCTGGAACGACAGCTACACCGGGGCACCGACAAACGGCAGCGTCAATTCAATAGGAGATTGTTCGTTCCATGTTATACGCGGTGGCTCCTGGAACCACTTACCGTTTTATCTCCGTTCGGCTTATCGCTTCCCGCTCAGGTCAGAGACTCGGTACTACGCGATCGGTTTCCGTGTTGCCCGTGATTTATAATCATGCGTTCGGGCACGGGTCCGAGACCCGGATGCATGCTTGTTTCCCCGCGATCCGCTTCTAGGGTTGACGGATTGAAATATGACGTGGCGCAGCTTGATAATTGCCGGCGTATCGTCAATCCGATGCCACCCACTACGCTAGCGGATCATGAAACGCATTGGATCCGCCGCGTAGCCTATATCTGGAAATTATTCCGCCTATTTGTCGTTGCGCAGTGTCACGTCGGTCGCACCAACGAGACGATAATCGCGTGCCAAATGTTGATGACCGGGTCGACAGGCACGCCAATTACATTGCCGACACTTATCCAAGCTGCCTTTCGAAAGGGTATAGCAAAAGTATTGACAAGCCCATTGTCAGGCGTTTGCATAATTTCCTACTGAATCTATAGATAAGGTGTTGGACGGAGATACATGCGACGTCGTTTCATCCTAATTACTCTGGCAGCCGGTTTGCTGACGATCACGGCGGCAACGGGCTGCCGACTTCAATTAGATGCATCTTCAAAACCATCGCCCTCTGGCGCGGTGGTGTCGCCTGCGACGCCGCCAACTGTTGAGATAACCGGTTTGATTAAGGCACCCCCGGTGGTTCGCGCGCCTATCCGTGATGCCACGATTGACGCAAGAATTCGATCGATCGTTTCAGAATCTGCCGCAGCAGTGACAGAGCTAAGAAAGCGGGAGAAAGACTTACAGGCGCGCATTCAACGCCATGACGTCACGCATCAAATGAAGCAGACGTCGGAGTCGTTGGATCCGAGCCAACGCGTTGAGGCTCGGACAAAGTTCGGCATGGGTTTCAAACTGCGCCAAGATGGTTGGAAGGCCGCCGCAATTCAAGCGTTTCGTGAAGGTTTGAATCTGGATCCCGCTGACGTCAAAGCACATTTCCAACTTGCGGAGATGCTACCCCCGGCGGAGGCCTACCGTCATTACGATTATGTCGTCAAGTTGTCGCCGGATTCCGGAGAAGCGTTACGTGCAAAGTCCTGGATTGCGGATAATAGCCAGTATCGTTCTGCCACCGATTTTCCCACATGGGCAAAAAACCCGGACATCGCCAAGTTGTCATCATTGCCGCTCACGTTTCGCGACTGCGCCGAATGTCCGGACCTTGTTGTGGTTCCGCCAGGAGCCTTCGCCATGGGCGATTTGCAGGGTGGTGGTGAAGCGTACGAACAGCTTGTGCATCGTGTAATCATCGAGAAGCCTTTCGCCGCCGGATCATATGCCATCACTGTAGGAGAATTTGCCCATTTCGTTGCCGCAACAGGACACAAAGACGCAGGCGATTGTCTAGTGAAAAGCAAGAACGGCAATTGGTTTCGCCAAGCAGACGGAAATTGGCGCAATACAGGTTTTTCGCAATCGAAGCGCCACCCGGTTGTTTGCGTGAGCTGGCAAGACGCCAAAGCCTATGTGCAGTGGCTGAATAGCCGCGTCTCCGGCGCGCCCTACCGCCTATTGAGAGAAGCAGAATGGGAGTACGCGGCTCGTGCAGGCACTGTAACAAAATACTGGTGGGGTGATGAGATCGGCAAGAATCGTGCAAATTGCGACGATTGCGGGAGCCCGCTGGGCGGTCAGCAGACTATGCCCGTTGGTTCTTATTCTGCGAATGAGTTCGGATTATGGGATGTGCATGGGAATGTCTGGGAATGGGTTGAGGATTGTTGGAGCGATAGTTACGTGAGCTCCAGTATGGTTAACAAATTACATAAAGTCGAATCTTGTAAGAGATACGTTCTGCGCGGCGGCTCTTGGAATCTTGGAGCGAAATACCTGCGCGCTGCCTATCGTCTAGGGGATCGACCCTTAAATTGGGACTCGGACTATGGCTTCCGGGTCGCCAGGTCACTTTGACTACGAACACCGAAAATGGACGCCAGCCCGGCGACACAGTCACTTGCTTTGACAGGAGATCGCATCCTAGAATGATCAGAATTAAATAATCGGGATGGTAATATTCAATTGGAGTGGGAGATGAAGTCTATTCGATTTTTACTGTTGACGGCGGCGATCATGTTGGCATCATGCTCCTCTGCACCAGAACCCAGAATTATTACCGGCGACAGGGAAGCGGTATCTTTTACTTGGGTCACGGACAACGCCACAATCCTCGACATCACCGAACTAGCGCGCAAACATTGCGCCAAATATAACCGTTTCGCCCGACTCGCGGCAGACGATTACGGAAAAACCCATACTACAATTTTTACTTGTAATCAAGTCGACGGCTAGACTTTTTTCCTTGACCGACAGCATTGTTGGAGGGCTGGGAACTTACCCTGAGCCGAGGCGACAGGGCTATTTTGGGCGGCGGAACTTAGTTTGCGGCCGTCACGATACGCCATTCGGCCGTGTGAAAGTCTAAATTGAGGGTCCTGAAGAAAGGTAAATCGGCTTAGCTGTCGCGCCGAACGCATGCGGTGGCGGTCGGGATGTTATTGGCCGGGGCTTGTTTGCTCGGCGCCCATTGCCGCCGCACGCCAAATCCGAGATTTTCACAGTTAAGCAGGTCGCGCAAATGGCTTGGCGTCACCCCTAGGCGCCTTCGAAACGTTGCCGTCATATGGGCATGTGACGCAAATCCGGCGGCCAACGCAATGGACGTAAGGTCTGCTTCCGCCGCCGGCAGGAGCCCCCGCGCCCGTGCGACCCGCCGGTCGCGGCGAGATTTTGAAGCCGCAAAGCCGAAAGGCGCGCATTTTGGGTCAGATTCTTGAAAGCGATCAAGCCGTCGACCTTGCAATGATAGGGATTACATGAAAAACTTCCGCACTATGCTCGGTATTCGCTATCTGCATTCTCTATACCGACACCCACAAAATTGCAGAAGGCGCCGGGTCGGCGGCAGTATCGACATGCCCATCTTTGCTCAAGTTCTACGTGGTCAGACTCCAGAAGTGTAACAGTCCCGTGACAGACTTATTTGCCTCTCTCATCGCTTTTGCCATTGTTGGATCCACCACTCCCGGTGGGGCCACCACCATGGCAACGGCCTCCGGCGCACAATTCGGCTTCCTTCGCAGTGTGCCGTTGCTTGCCGGCATTGCGTTCGGGTCCGCTACGCTTGTTCGCCTCCACCGCCGGCGGCCTAGGCTCTGTCATGCTTTCCTTGCCACAAATGCAATTCTGGCTACGGCTTGGCGGCTCGCTGTATCTACTCTGGCTGTCGTGGACGATCTTTCGCATGCGTGCGCCGAACAAGACCAATTCTCGGAAGGCGGTACCGATCGGTTTCATCACCGGTTTCTTGCTGTTGTGGGTGAACCCGAAGGGCCGGATGATGGCCCTCGCCGCCGCGTCGACATACGCTAAGCTGGCCAGCGGTCCGATAGCACTTGGTGGTCTGGTGGGCACGGTATTTGGGCTGGCAGCGGCATTATCCATGATCTTGTGGTGTCTTGGCGGATTGTGGCTCTCACGATTGCTCAAAGCGCAATGGCATTGGCGTGCCCTGAACGGTTTTCTTGCGTTACTTCTGCTTGCGTCGATCATTCCGATGTGGCGTTAGATGTGACCGCGCAACAGGTTGGCGCTTCGGCGTGATTTACTTAAAGTTCCGTTTTGCGGAAGCGCGGCTATAATCGCCCGTGAACGATACCATTCTACCGGAATATCACGCCATGCCTCCGATTGAAGTCTTGGTTGCTTTCTTCCTTGCAACCGCAGTGTTTGCCTACATGCCTGGCCCATCGATGCTGTATGCGGCGGCGCAAACGATCGGACAGGGGCGAAGCGCCGGATGGATGGCCGCGGTCGGTATCCACCTTGGCGGATACGCGCACGTGGTCGCGGCGGCCCTTGGACTCGCTGTCTTGTTCACGGCCGTCCCCGTGCTTTACGCAATTCTAAAGGTCGCCGGCGCCGCTTACCTAATATGGTTGGGCGGGAAGCTCATTTTTGCGAAGTCGAATTCGGTTGCGCCCAGGGAAACTGGGACAAAATCGTCGCATCGAACTTTCTGGGAGAGCATCGTCGTCGAGGTCCTTAATCCCAAAACGGCGATTTTCTACGTGGCCTTTCTGCCCCAGTTCACGGATCTCTCAGCAACGCTGCCGATGTGGACCCAGCTCTTGGTCCTGGGAATCATCGTCAACATCATGTTTTCCAGCGCCGACGTCCTATGCGTGTTGTTGGCCGACAAGGTGATCCGGATGCTGAAGCGGTCGGCGTCGGTCAATCGTTTCACGCAGCGGATCGGCGGCGGGGTGCTTGTCGGACTCGGCCTGCATCTGGCGTTTAACGAACGATAACCGCCTCAGGCAAATGTAAATCAAACCCCAGGATGACCACAGGCTTGACAACCTAGGACGAACGTCCTAAATATCGAATTAGGACATTCGTCCTAGACTCTTGAACACGCCGGCCGCTCATATTACGACGGCGTGGGTTTTCGGCGGGAGGCGATTCTTTATGCATAACCAATCGACACGCGATCACATCGTCGAGGCCGCCGATCAGCTGTTCTACCGGCAAGGCTACGCGCATACCTCGTTCTCCGACATAGCGGATGTCGTACAGATCTCGCGCGGCAATTTTTACCATCACTTCAAATCCAAGGATGAAATTCTGGATGCCGTGATCGCCCTACGTCTCGCCGCAACCCAAGACATGCTGACAGAATGGGAAGCCGAGGGCGCCGCGCCCGCCGATCGCATTCGCTGCTTTATCCAAATGCTGATCGCCAACCGGGTTGACATAAAACGCTACGGCTGCCCGGTCGGGACGCTCCAGAGCGAGCTTGCAAAGCTCAACCATGCTTCGCAAGCCGAGGCAAACAAACTCTTTTCGCTGTTTCGGGCCTGGCTCTGCCGGCAATTCACTTTGCTCGGTTGCAAGGCCGATGCCGACGCCCTGGCCCTGCATCTGCTCGTCCGCAGCCAAGGTGTCGCGACGCTGGCCAATGCTTTTCACGACGACACATTCGTCGCGCGGGAAGTCGAGCAGATGTACGACTGGCTGCACTCTCACGCGGACTGAATGCCCAGCGTACGCAAACTAAGTTGAGAGCAATTCCGATGTTCATTGTCCTACTGAAATTCTCCGCCAACAAGGACCAGGCCGGCCAATTCTTGGACGGTCACAAAGACTGGATCCAACGCGGGTTCGACGACGGCGTTTTTTTGTTAGCTGGCGGTCTTCAGCCCAATTTGGGCGGCGGCATCGTGGCGCGCGCTGCGTCGCTTGCGAAACTGCAAGACAGGGTGAATGAGGATCCGTTCGTCGCCGAAGACGTCGTCACCGCGGAAATTCTCGAAATCGAGCCGTCGAGAACCGATGAGCGATTGAAATTTATTCTTGATTGAACACCGCCCAGCCTATCTACCCGATACAAGGACATTGAAAATATGAGCACAACGATTTTGGGAGCGGACGGCAAATCGCGATGCCGTTGGTGCGGCGCCGCGCCAGCGTTTTTGGACTACCACGACACCGAATGGGGTTTCCCGGTCAGTGACGATCATCGCTTATTTGAGAAATTGTGCTTGGAGAGTTTCCAATCGGGCTTAAGCTGGCGCACCATTCTCGACAAACGCGAGAACTTCCGCGCCGCGTTTCACCATTTCGATTTCGATAGGGTCGCACGCTTCACCGAACGCGACCGGGATCATCTACTGGACGACGGCGGCATCGTCCGCCATCGCGGCAAGATCGAAGCGGTCATCAACAATGCAAGGTGTGCTCAGGAAACCGTCGAACGGGAAGGCTCCCTCGCCACCTTCATCTGGCGTTACGAACCGGCCGCGACAGAGCGTACAAAACCGCAGTCCGCGTCAACGTCCGCGGAATCGATTGCGCTCGCGAAGGACCTCAAAAAGCTCGGCTGGAAATTCGTCGGACCGACCACGGTCTATGCCTTCATGCAGGCCATGGGACTGATCAACGATCATGTTGCCGATTGTGCGATCAGAGCCAAAGTCGAGCGTGCGCGCCAGCGTTTCAAAGTACCGTGACAGACAACGGCGGTCCTTGAACGATGACCGCCGGCCGCGGTCCGCCCGACACAACCACGCTGCCACCGACTTATACCAACGAGCGGTGCCTCAATCTCCAGCGCTTCGACGTATCTATCGCCCGAAGGCCTATTTGGCACCACTATAGCCAACGGCCCAGGTCTTGACTTCCTCGATAATACGGCGCCGGTGGACTTCCAATAGGTATGTATGCGTGGCCTCCGGCCAAAATACCTCCGTGCAAAATTCGTCGTATCCGTCAACTTTGACAACGCGGCCCAGCTGCCCCGCCTGATCATAGTAGGTCTGAAACGCCACGAGCGTGAATACCGATAGGATACGTCCCTTTCGCTCACGAATTTTCAGAAACGCCGCCCGCAATTGGTCCTGTGTCGGAACGTCTCGCAACGTTTCCGGCTCTAAGCGATTCTCAACAGCTTCACGGATTGTCAGAAACACTGTGCGCGGCAATTCATGGTATGGAACGTCTCGCAGCGCCCGGGGGACAAGACGCTTCTTCAGTGCGACGATGTGTTGAAAGGGTTTCAGCCATCGAAAATAGGTCGCGCGTGCCTTTTCAACAATATGACCATTGGAACTGCAATACGGATCCAACAACACCAGCCCGATAACCCGCTGCTCTCCGACTGTCAACCGAACCGCGTTATCCGCACCAGAGCAGAGTCCGAATAGAATGAGCGGTACGTCGCCCAGACGTAGATCCAAGAATTTTTTTATCTCGGCAAAGTCCGCAGCAACGGATTGTCGGTTTGTTAAGCCAACCCGTCGTGGGCTATCGCCGGTTCCGGCCAAATCCACGCGAAGCGAACTAAATCCGAGTGGAGCTAACTCTCGAGCCAAACGGACATGTAGCCTGCTTGGTCCTACGCGATGCATTAGGCCGGCATTCAAAAATACAAAGACTTGCGGATTCCGAACTTTTACGGAAGTCGAATCCGGTTGCGTAAGCACCCCGGACAACCGCCCACCCTCGCCGAACTGCAAGGGTTCTTCCGTTAAGACGAGGCCAGACACGCTTTAAGTAGCTCCGACATTACTGGGTGAATTGTTATTCGGGTCTCGATGGCAGACCAATCACAAGCCGGCGGAACGACAAAATGAGAAGCGCCATCCAGGTGCAACTCATTGGCTTTCCGAGTGCAGATAACATGCAACTTGTCCTTCTGAACACTTGCGTACACATTCGTGTCGAGCGTAGCGAATCCCTCTATCATACGATTTGAGACAAGGTGACCCGCACACTCCCGCGACGCCTCGACACGGTCGGCTCCACTCATGTAGAAATGCTGCTCAATGCATCGGGCCTGCAGGTCGCGCAGCTCCTGAAGGTACGTCGCTCCGTCGGCGACCGGATCCCACAGAACCAGTCGTCGAACGCAGTCGAGAGCTTCCATCGATCGAGCAGCAAGCAACGCGCCAGCCCTCACCGCTATCAAATGCACGTCATCGCTGCCGGAGATTTTGCGGCCTTCCTGAACCGCTAGCTTGATGTCGTCGACCCAGTCGGAAACGCCGAACTCCTCTATGTCGCCAAACGAGTCCCCGGTTCCCCGGTAGTCCAGTCTGAGGACATTTTGATCACCCTCCGATAAACGAATGGCAAGATTTCGGAGCGCAGAATGCACATGCATGTATTCGAAAAACAACGGCGGACAGATGACGGTCAGTATCTGGCCATCGCCTCTGGCCGCCGGGTGGTAATGTGCGAAAACGCGATGTTTGGATTCCCCAAAAAAGAACGCTTCTTGCATCGTATGGACTGGCTCTGCAAAATCGGATTTAAGTCGTACAGTACTTCAATTTAATAAAGGTCATTATGCCATGCTGCGCAAGCTCACCACCCGACAGTCGCGTTGGGCAGCGATTCTTGCATAGTCGACGATTACTCAATTCATGTTTAGTTTCCGGCAGTTGGACTAACGCAACATGATCAATGAACCGCTTAGCAAAATCCGAAATCTCCTGCCGCATAGAACCATTATGTATCCGATGCTCAGATCCGCGTGCTCACGGCACCGACTGCCGCCGGGCGAACTCGTGGACATTGAGCACCTGGAAAAAACCGATCGGTATTACTTATTGCATCAAGCATCACAGGTCGGACCGGTCTTCAAGGCAAGGGGACCCGACCGTTTTTGGGTTTGTGTCATTGGGTTGGCCCGCTGCCGTCGTTTCTTGAGGGCGCACGCAAGAAACCTGCAGGGGTATATGCATGACTTGGAACCACTGGTGCCGAAAGGCGCGCTGCGAAGAATGGAAGGTGAGGACCATAAACGATATCGCAGAGCGTTGATCTCAGGCATCAATGCCGAGGAGTTATTCGGCCAGCTTGGCCCCTTCGACGACATGGTTCTGAACGCGTTGGAACATTTCGAAGCATCGCAAGACAACGTCGCCGATCCCGCTCTCGCGTATAGCAGCGCGTTGACCGCGATCGCAACGGCGAGCTTGGTTAAGATATTCTTTGGTGCCAGCGCCGGAACACCTCTATACGACAGTTTAGTTCGCGGTTACCGAAAACTTGGTCCTCACGGTTTAGTTTGGAATCTCGGCCGGCAGCAGGAAATCGCTTTTAGCGAGATTCGCGGCGCTATAAACGAGATTATTGGTTCCGGTGACGGCGGCAAATCCAGTCAGTTCGCAAACTCGATCGCCGGCAAGCTCGCGGCGGACAACAGCCTGGATGATACGTTACTCGGTAACTTGATCTACATGGTCGAGATGGGACGGTATGACCAGGCAGGATTGCTCCGCTGGCTCACAAAGTATGCCGCCACCTACCCTGAGTTCCTCAATCGATTGGCGGGCGAAGCGGCGGTAGAAACCGATGCGGAAGTGTCATTTGCGAGAGCGTTTGTGCTTGAAACCTTGCGTACGGATAAAAGCGAGAGACTGACACGTATTGCGCAGCGTGACCTGGTATTTGATGATTATCTGATCCCGCGGCACACCTTTGTTCGTCTGTGCCTCTGGGAGTCGCACCATTCGAAGGAGTCGTTCGAACGACCGTTCGATTTCAATCCGGAACGGTTTCTGGAAACAACGTTCGGAGGGGATCAGTACTCGCCGTTCGGCCTAGACCACCACCGCTGTCCGCTTGGGGAAGTCGCAATCAGATTGGCGATCGTGTTCTTGAGAGCGCTGGCTACCAACTTCCGGGTTGCTGGTCTAAGCGATGGATTACCGGTACGTGGCGCCTATCATTGGGAGCCGGCTGTCGACTTCGGCGTGCGACTATCCAGACGCGAGGATTCAAGCGATTGAAGTCCGATCGAGCCCAACTTGAAGCGTGGTCGGAACAGAACGTTTTTTCCTTGTTCAGCCGAAAAGCCATAGAGTACAGCGACAAAATTGCGGTGATCGACGAAGATGAACAGGTCAGCTACGAAGAACTTGCATCGCGCGCAGAAGCCATTGGGGTTTACCTTGCCAAGCACGTGACCCGCGAACAAGCAATTGGCATTTTCACCACGCGGTCGGCCGATATGATCGCCGCTATGCTGGGTATATGGAAGGCCGACTGCGCCTATGTCCCACTTGACCCCAATGATCCACCAGAACGAAGTCGTCGAATTCTGGAGATTGCCAACTGCGAAATCATTCTTGCACACCCCGAGCTTATTGCCTCGCAGGGGCTCGCCGGTTCCGAGAATGCGGACAGCGTCGGCCCTGAATTTGTGGACGTCCGTGAGATCTCAAAACGGCCCACACAATCTGCGATATCTGTGACACCGTCCGGCGGATCAAGTCTGGCCTATGTGATGTTTACGTCAGGCAGCAGCGGCGTGCCGAAGGGCGTCGAGGTGGAACATGGTTCCGTGGTCAGCTTTCTATGCGCATGCCGCGAACTCATCGCGTTCACCGCAAAGGATTGCTTTCTTGCCGTCACGACCATTGGTTTTGACGTTTCCGTGGCAGAGATCTTCATCCCCTTGATTTCCGGTGGCACGATTGTGCTCCGAAGCCGAGACATTCTCGCTAGCCCGAAGCGTTTGGCGGCGGAAGTAGACGAATTTGGCGTCACCGTGTTTCAAGCAGTGGCTACCATTTGGTCGCTGATCATTGCCGAACACCCCGACTTTCCCAAACTGCGGGTCGCAATAAACATGGGCGAAGCCATCAGCAATGAACTGGCTTTGAAACTGACACCCTATGGAGATCAAGTTTGGAACCTGTACGGTCCAACCGAAGCAACGGTTTACGCCACCGCTTTTCGGATCACCCGGACTTCGCTCGACGTCGAGGCGGAGCCAGGTCTGTCGGCACCGATCGGCCGCCCCCTAGCCAACGCGACGGTCGCAGTTTTGAATGGCGACGGCCAACCTGTGTCGCATGGGGAACGCGGGGAACTATACATCGGCGGACCGGCGGTGGCGCGCGGCTACCGCAACGTGCCGGATTTGACGGCCGAGGCCTTCGTTAATCTCGACCCGAGCGCCGGTCGAATGTACCGCACGGGTGACGTGGCAGCCCTGCGTGAAGACGGCGAGATCCTATTCTTTGGGCGTAGCGACGACCAGCTAAGCATCCGGGGAATGCGTGTGGAGCCCGGAGAAATCAGAGCGTCGCTTGTCAGCCATCCGTCGGTGGCGGAAGCGGCGGTAACGTGGTTTTCAAAGCCCAACGAGGCACCGTCGGTTGTCGCCGCGCTTGTGGTCATGGCCGATAAAAAGCTAAACGCGTTTGACCTTCGCGACTGGCTCAGCACACACCTACACCCACAGATGATCCCGGAACGCTTTTTGTTCGTCGAGGACCTGCCACGGTTGCCCAACGGAAAAATTGACTACGCGCAAATTCGGCGCAATTCCATGGCATCGAAATCTAAATCAATAAGCACCTACACCGAGGGAGAACGAACCGAAACAGAATCGGCGCTGATACGTATCTGGGAAAACATATTGGACGTCTCGCCCATTACCATTACGGATAATTTCCTCACGGCAGGCGGCGATTCTCTGGGTACGATGCAGATGATTTTGCGCATAGAGAAAGAGTTCGGAATTTCACTTTCCTTTAGGGACGTCTTTGAGAATCTGCAACTCAGCAGATTAGCGGCGCGCATTGATGGCGAAAGCGAGCAACGCTCCCAATCGACCTTTATCTTTCCTTTGCACGAAAAGGAAGGAGAGCGACCGCTTTTTTTCAGCGACACGGACGTCCGGCTCGCCGGCGAGGGTGGGTGGACCGTCAATTGCCCGCTCTTTGGGATCGCTTATTGGGCGCAGGAGCGTGAATTCCTCAAGGCGAAATCGGTCGCTGATCTTGCGAGAACCCATGTCGTTGCCATTCGCCAGATTCAGCCCACCGGTCCGTATAGAATCGGCGGTCAGTCGTTCGGCGGGATTGTCGCACTCGAAACAGCGCGCCAGCTTGAAGCGCAGGGTCAGGAGGTGGATGTCTTATTTTTGCTGGACCCGATGAAACCAGCCCAGGTTAATGCGGAAAACGACCGTGAGAATGCCCCGGCGGCTGCGACGGCCGCTCAGCGGCTCGGCGATTGGCTGACGTACAATTCTCTTGCCAACTGGTTCAACTACCAGCTTCATCATCTGGGCCGGTCGCGAAATACAAACCCAGCCGTAAAAGAAACCTTGCCGCGACGCCGCTGGCCGGCTTACTGGGGAAAAGAAAGAAGGCTGCATAGGAATTATGTGGCGAAAGGTTATGCGGGACCCGTCCTCGCATATTTCAAGGAACGCGATGACGCCTACCACGCGTGGCTGGACGTCTGCGGATCTGACGAAACCTTCCATACGCTGCCGGCTGGTCAAAGCGACATATTCGCTGGCTCAGGCCGAGCAGCCTGGACGTCAAAATTGAACGTGTTTATCGGACGTTAAGCAGTAGTAATCTGAGTGAATAGCCGAGACATCGGAATTTTTTTGATGACGCACCGTCCCATTCTGTTGGAACGGCGGTATCGACTTTACCTAATCAACTGCGGACCCAGCCGTTCTTAATGAAGTCGTCAATTGTCTTGCCGGGCTCCAGGCGGAATGTCTCCTCCGTCAAGGACAGCTCCGACATTCGGTCGAGCCGAAACGAGCGAAAGCCCTGCCGCAACTCGCACCAGGATGCGAGCAGCCAGACCGGGCCGAAGAATGCCAATGCCAGCGGCCGCACGTTGCGCGCGGTGGGCTGTTCGTCGGCGTCGCGGTAGCGGAAATGGATTTTCTGGTGGCGCCGTACAGCCACCCGCAGAAGGCTCGGATCGACGGCGATCGGCTCGGTGATGTGATCGGCCGGCGCCAACAGCGCGGTTTCCGCCATGTGCCGGCGCAAACGCTCCGGGATCACCGCTTCGACTTTGGCGATCACGTTGCCAGCGGCCTCGGCAAGCGCCGGGTCGGCCCATGATTCGACGATCCGGACACCAAGGACGAGCGCTTCGATTTCCTGTTCGTCAAACATAATCGGCGGGAGGTCGTAGCCTCCCCTCATGATGTAGCCGACCCCCGCCTCGCCTTCGATCGGAACGCCGCTCGCCATGAGGTCGCGGATGTCGCGATAGACAGTGCGTTCCGAGACTTCGAGCTTTTCGGCCAAGTCCTGAGCCCGCGCCAGCTTGCGGCGGCGCAGGATTTGAATGATCTCGAACAGGCGATCGGCGCGGCGCATAGCGGCCCCTTGAAAGTTTACGGCCGGCGACGGGCCTCCTGACACTATCTGTCATGAGACCGGACCCTAGCAGAGCCCTCCTGACAGCATGGTGTCAGGAGCCTTCATCTAGGGTAGGCGCAATCGAACGGCGAAGCCAGAGAACGCCGGTGGCCCCCGACACGAGATGGAGTGCAGACCATGAACATTGTAGAAAATCTATTGAAAGGCCTGAAGCGTTGGCACTTGCGGCGCCGGACCAGAATAGAACTTAAGGATCTCGACGACCACATCCTCCACGATATCGGCCTGCACCGTGGCGAGATCGACGGCGTCGTCGAAGACCTGATCGCGACGTCGCCGGAACTGTTCCCGGCAACCGCAAATTCGCCGACGGCACGGCCGACGTTGCGCCGGCTCCGCACAAGCGGGTAACCGTCATTTCATGCCCCGGATCCTGCGATAGAAATGTAAACACCGCTGAGCGTTCCTGAACGCGAAAACCCAGTATGTTCGTGCGAGATGGGTATTCACATGGCCCAAGTCCGGGCGAGTCAGCAGCACGGTGCGTGCCAGACCGCTGCCGTTGTGGATCAGCAGGGACGACTGGCAGAGCAGGCAATATTCGATCAGCGCCTCTTCGCCGTTGCGCGCCGCCGCATCGGGACTGGCCGATACGTAGGCCGGTATGAGGCCGCCGGCGGGGCCGCGGCCGGCGGCGGGTCCGTCGTGATGCCGGAGGCTGTCATAGGCGCGGACCCGATCGCCGAACCACGACCGCACCTGTTCCAAGGATCGCTCGCTGTCGGTGGCGACGAACAACGCCGCGTCGGGTCGCACCCGAAGCGCATCTTCGATGGCTCTTTTGAACTGCGGGAACGACAGAGAGCCCAGTCGGTGCAGGCGGCGTTCGTCTCGCGAGATCGCGTCCGTGCCGCGCACATGGACGCCGATAAAGCGCTCCGGAAGGTGTTTGGCGCGAAAGGCCAGGGCCGCCTCGATGATGTAGCGTCTGGGCCGCACATGTGCCTTGATGATGCCGGCGGCCCGGCGCCGCAGCTCGGGCGACGGATCGTCCCAGAGGTAAGGGACCGGTAACGACTTGCCCGCGAGGTCTGCATGATCGCCAAAGTGGCGGCTGACGAAGTGCCCGCCGTCGAGCGCGACACCAAGATCCACGTCGCCGGGTGAGACGGGCTCGACGCGGGCGGCCAGATCCGTCGGCACGAGCGACCACGGATAACCCGACACGACCGGCTCAAAGTAATACTCCCAAACAGTGTCCCGCCCGCGGTGTCCGCCGGCTTTGAAGTAACTGCAGCGCGGGCCGAAATAGGCCACGGGCACGCGGCCCTCCGCCTCAGCCCAGGGCACGTTGCCAATTACCTGCTGGACCAAAGAAAACAGCCCAACGTCCCGCTCGCGCATGATGTGCAGATTTTTGTCCATTTATGCGAATTACGCCGCAATGCCACTAGATTAAGAAAATTTGCATTTATGCCCGCCGCTCGAGCCATCTTAGATGTTCAACAGCCTCGATTGTTTCAAAAACAAAGGCGAATTGCGAGGACGCGCGGCGGCCAGTCAACAATAGGGGCTGAAAGGCGTACAATGGCTTTGCGGAATGATGGGCTCAGCGGCCACTGTCCAAAATGGTTGGAAGCCCGTCCGTTCGGCACGGATATCCTGAAATAGGGAGTTGACCGTGAGCGCCTTACTCTGATGCGCTACCCTCACCCAATGATATATCCAATCCTTCAAGATTGTGACGGGCTAATCACAGCGCTAAGCTCCCGAGATAATAGGCATAGCAGACATACAAGCCAACCAGGCCGCATCCAGCTAACGATCTCATACCCGTTTTTGACACAGCAGCAAGAACAAGCAATGCAATTGTCGCCCCAACGAGGAAGCCAGTATCTACATTTAGCGATGAACTATACTCGACGTCACCAATGAGTAGCGTGATTCCAAGGATGGCAAAGAGGTTGAAAACCTGACTGCCAGCGATTGTCCCAACAACCGTATTCGGTAGCCGCTCTCTTGCGGCAGAGATGCACGAAGCGACTTCCGGCAAACTCCCGCCCGCCGCGATAATCGTTGCTCCAATTACCGCCTCGGGAACGTTCAATGTGGCGGCAATCGAAACAGCCAGACCAACCGCTATTTTCGCAAATAGGGACAGCCCAACTGCACCACTCAAGAGTTTTACATATCCCAGAGGTAAATTCAGAACTTGAATATCTTCGGGTACATCATCGGATTCGTCATAACCGTGAAATGCGAAAAATAAAACAAAAAATACAAGTAAGAAAATTCCCAAATACCAAGGTAGAAGTAGTTTTTCCGAGCCAAAATAGTTTCCTGAGAAAATCAATAAAGCCCCAAACAGCCCGACGAAAAATTTTTGATATGTTTTGATTCCACGGATTCTAATTGGAACAATAAAGAAAGCGATTCCCAAGCCTAAACACAAATTGACTATGTTACTTCCCACAATATTACCAACGATCACATCTCCTGCTTTCTCCAATGCTGCTGCTACATTAATCGCGAGCTCTGGTGCCGAAGTGCCAAAAGCTATTATTACGCTACCGATAGCAAAATCCGATAAATGATATTTCTTGGCAACGACTACAGCTCCTCGGACAAAAATTGTCGAGCAATAAACCAAGGCGGCCAAAGACGCACACAAGAATACCAAATTTACGAGCAATCTTGCACCCGTTTCTCTTTGAGATAGTGATCCAGAATAACTGCTATATCATCGTTATGTACATCGGCCGAAAAATAACCAATTTCCGTCATTCGTGAAGGACTATGTTGCTGATATCCGAATTTGTTGAAACACTTAATCAGCACATCTCGAACTTCCGAATTACTAACAGATTCACGTTCTACGCTAAATATGAGCAGATCTGTCTGAACTTTCATTAGTCCAGCCCTGTAGGATACTTCTCCTAGTACAATATTTGATATATCAATTAATTTGAACCTCATTCCAACGGATGACTTCAAAAGACCCATTGGTTCCAAATCAACCCACTCTGCCGATCCAATGGCGTCACTCATGCTGCTCATGAGAGAGTTTCCATTGGGTCACAGTCAAATAGGCGGTGTCCAATTTCTTCCGGAAACGAGACGTGTTCGTTGAACTCTCCGTGATTTTGATGGTTGCGCAACATGCCAACCGAAATATCGAACCATGCTTGCACACCAATAGCATCTGGAATTGCAACTGTCCGACCGTCATGATGCCTGAAGATAGCATGGATCGGGACCATAGTGACTTCAGGTCTCAACAGCATAAAGGATCGATAGTCAGGTGGCGGATAAAGCATCACTTGGCATTTTCCAAACACTCGCTCAAAAAGGGAAAGTTGCACCATCATAACAAGCCCGAGGACGTTCGTCGCGGCGTATGCGATCGAGAAGGCGAATACGGGATCAGCGCCGGATAGACTGGTGAATGGGAGGGCTATCGCGCTCGCGAGCGGAACGTTAACCCACAGAAAATACCGGCGCGCTCAACATAACCCGCGATTTGAACAAATTGTTCCTGTACCAGATTCGAAAAGGCCTACTATAAATAGGAAATATTCGAGTTGAGATCAATGGTGCCAGAGACGCACGGCGAGCGCCCGGTGAACCAGCCCTTTGCCGAACAGGGCAGTAGTTTCAATGTCCGGAATCCGTGAGCCATCACCCTTAATCGGCGCCATTGGGGTGTTGTCGACTATGCTGGCGATTATGCGCCATACGACCATTCTGTAGTGATGCAAAAACAAACGTTTCCGCCGTGCTTGTCCTCTTCGTTCGATTTCATTGAAATGGTTGCACCTAGAATGGCACCAAATCGCTGTGAAAATCGAGATACTGGAGATTGGATGAAGGTCGCTGTCTTCCGGTATGGTTCAAAATCGCTGTTTACGACCCGCGTTCAGTTTGGCCCGATTTCGGGACTCGAACGGCCGTCGAATAGATCGTCTCAATGCGTCGGACTCGGTGGCCGGATTGAATCCAAATATGCTTCGACCTCGTGTCCGAAATCTACAATAGAATTGACATATCAAGAATATTGGAATTTTCATGGGCTACGAAATCTACGGCGCTGAAAAGAATTGGCAGAAGACAACGATATTTGCCGGCCAAGATTGGAAATCGAATATTTAGCTCAGCAATCCGCTATAGGCTCATTAAACTATTGATTTATTTGAGAAAATTTATGGTGCCCAGGGGCGGAATCGAACCACCGACACGCGGATTTTCAGTCCGCTGCTCTACCAACTGAGCTACCTGGGCCTAGGGCTTCGCGAAAGAAGACGGGGCGTTATAGAAGATCGCGCCGGGGCTGTCCAGGGGTCCGGCCGCTTCAGAGAATGGCGACGGTACCGGCCGCGTTGCTGGCGCCATCTGGCGGCGGGCCGAAGCGGCATTGGCGGCCGGTGCGGCGGCCGAGTTCGGCGAGGGCCGCGGGGTCGATGGTCGCCTGGACGGCAGGGTCGGCACTGATTTCGATTGTGCCCGGGCGGCCCGCACGGGCTTCGGCCAAGGCCTGACGCAGCAGTTTTTTGGCGGCTGCTGCGGGATCGCTCAGGCGTTCCGCCAGGCTCGGGCCGGCGCGCTGGCGCGCCAGATCGACCAGGCCGAGGCGGCTGAACCGGCCGAGCTGGACGGTCGCAGGATCTCGGTCGAAGCCGGCGCGGAGGCTTGCCAGGATGTCAGCCTCTGCCTCCGCCCTGGCCTTGCGTTCGTTAGCCCTTAGGAAATCGATCACCACCAGGCCGCCGATGGCGCGGCGCCGAAGCTCGCCCGGGATCGCCCGGGCCGCCGCCAGATTGACGGCGCGGCCCGCGGCCGTATCGGCGCCGGAATCGACGTCGATCGCGGTGAGCGCCCGGGTCGCCTCGATGGTGAGTCGGCCACCGCCGGGAAGTGCAACGACGGGTTCGAGTGCGGCCTCCAGCGCGGCCTCTGCGCCTTGGGCGGCGAACAACGGCGAGCTGCCGTCATGCAACGCCACCATGTCGGTCCGTGCCGGCTGAGACCGCGCCAGGAACTGCCGGGCCGCGGCTTGGTCGGCCGCGGTATCGACCAGAATTCTTTGGCACGACGGATCGAGCCAGTTTGTCAGCAGCCGGGCCATGGGTGCGTCCAGCGGGCCGCCTGGCAACGGCCCAACCCGGCCCTCCGCAGCCGAGCGGGTCAAGTCTCGCCAGGCACCCTTTAGCGCCGCCGCTTCCGCCGCTAGCGTTTCCGCTGAGACACCGGCCGCGGCCGTCCGCACGACGAATCCATCCTGGTCGAGCAACCCGGCGACCGCCTGTTCAAGCCGCGCCCGTTCGGCCGCATCGCCGACGCGCCGCGACAGGATGACACCGGAGCCATAAGGCACGTAAACCAACAAAAGGCCGGCCAGTTCTGGCCGCGCGGTCAGTTCGGCGCTCTTGTCGGCCTGGGGTCCGCGGGTTACCTGGACCAGCAGTTTCTGGCCTTCGAAGAGCCGCCGGCCGATCGCCCTCGGCGTGCCCGGCTGATCCGGCGGCAGCCGCCGGGCGCTCAAGTAGCCCCTCGTGCCATTGCCCAGCTCGACGAAAGCGGCATCCAACGCCGGCTCGAGGCGGGCAACACGGCCGAGATGACAGCGCCCCGGCACCAGCGGGTCGTCGGGGTCTTCGAAACCGAATTCAACCACGGCGTCGTCCTCGATCACAGCGATCCGGAATTCGCCGATGCCGTGCTCGATCAACAAGGTGTCGGCCATGGCGCTCAGGCGTCCGGCCAGACCGGAAAGCCGAGGCCGGCCAACAGCCCGACGGTGTCCCGGAGCGGCAGGCCGACGACATTCGAATAGCTGCCGTTGAGACGCGTTACGAACCGCTCAGCCAGCCCTTGCACGGCGTAGCCGCCGGCCTTGCCTTGCCATTGGCCGCTTGCCAAATAGCCTTGAATTTCCTGAGCGTCGAGGCGTTTGAAGGTGACGATCGTGGTGACGGTACGGCCGACCTGGCGGTGGTCCGGGGTGACTACGGCGATGGCGGTGTGAACCCGATGGCGGCGGCCGGACAGTGTCAACAGGCAATCCTTGGCCGCGGCCCGGTCCGCCGGCTTCGGCAACACCCGCCGGCCAACGGCGACGACGGTGTCGGCGGCCAGTATATAGGCGTCGCCATGACGCGCGGCACCGGCCTCGGCCTTGGCCTGGGCCAGGCGGGCGGCCAATGGGCGGGGTAGTTCTTTGGGGAGCGCGGTTTCGTCGATTTCCGGCGGTGCCACCAGGTCCGGCTCGATACCGGCTTGACGCAGCAAATCCAACCGCCTCGGCGACGCCGACGCGAGAACCAGGCGCGGCCGCGGCGATGGGTCAGGCAAGGCTGGCGCCTACTTGAAGCGGTAGGTGATACGGCCCTTGGTCAGATCATAGGGAGTCATTTCGACCATGACTTTGTCGCCGGCGAGAACGCGGATACGATTCTTCCGCATCTTCCCGGACGTATGGGCCAAGACCTCGTGATCATTGTCGAGCATTACGCGAAACATGGCATTCGGCAACAATTCGGTCACCGAACCTTCGAACTCCAGTAGTTCTTCCTTAGCCATCAAACCTCCGTCGGTGGATCAATTGACACAATACATGCGCCGAACCGCCGGAAATTGCAAGTATCGCCTCGCTTTCCGGCAACAGGCCAAAGCGTCGACTATACTTGCGGCGGCGGCAAGGCGCGGAAGCGGTCGATGATGCGCTGGTGCAGGCCGTCGCGCACCTGGCGGAAGGCGTCGAGCATGACCTCGCGGTTGCCGCGCACGACCGACGGGTCGAGCGTATTCCAATATTCCACCTCGCAGGCCATGGTGCGCGTCATCTCGACCGCGCGGTGCTGGGCTTCTGGCGACAGCGAAACGATGAGGTCGTAGGAGGTGTCTTCCAATTCATCGAATGTCTTCGGTTTATGAGCGGCCAGGTCTATGCCGATTTCTTCCATCACCGCGATGGCGAAGCCGTTGACCTCGCGCGCCCTGACGCCGACGGAATCGACATACACCAGGTGACCGTACAGATGTTTCATGATGGCTTCGGCCATCGGCGAGCGGATGCTGTTCTGGCCGCAGGCAAACAATATGGCACCCGGCAAATCCGACATGCCTAGCCCCTCAAATGCAGCACGCATATCAGCGTGAACAGCCGCCGCGCGGTGTCGAAATCGATTGCCGCCTTGCCTTGCAACCGCTCCTGCAGCAGGGTCGAGCCTTCGTTGTGGACACCCCGGCGGCCCATGTCGATGGCTTCGATGCGCGACGGGCTCGCGGTCTTGATGGCCGTGAAGTAGCTCTCGCAAATCTGAAAATAGTCGCGAATGGTGCGCCGGAACGGCGACGTCGGCAGCACGATCTTGCAAAGCGGCTCTTCCGCTTCGCTGCTCAGATCGAACACCAAGCGGTTTTCGACGATGCCAAGGTGCAGGCAGTACGGCCCCTGGACGTCGTCGGCCGGCTCGAAACTGTTCTGTTCAAGAAGATCGAAGATTGCCACCCGGCGTTCATGATCGATGTCCGCGTTCCAGCGCAGGATCGAGCCTTCGTCCAGGGTAATCTTGATCAGGCGTTCGGTCGTCATCGTTCGATCCAGGGTCAGCGATTGAGGCGGATCGAAACGGAAAGGGCATGGGCGCCCAAGCCTTCGGCCTCGGCCAGCCGGACCGCGTCGCCGCCGATCGCCGCCAGGCTCTCTGCGTCACAACGAACGATCGACGTGCGCTTGACGAAATCGAGTACCGACAGGCCGGAGGCGAACCGGGCGCTACGCGCGGTTGGCAGCACATGGTTGGGGCCGGCGACATAGTCGCCGATCGCTTCCGGCGTGTGACGGCCGAGAAAGATCGCCCCCGCGTTGCGCACTGTTGCCGCCATCCGGTCAGGGTCAGCGGTCGCAATCTCCAGGTGCTCCGGCGCCACGCGATCGATCAGGGCAGGCGCCTGATCCAGGCTTTCAACGACAATGATGGCGCCGTTGTCGCGCCAGCTTTGGCCGGCTATATCAGCGCGCGCCAAGCGGCCAAGCTGGCCTTGCAAAGCGTCGGCAACGGCGTCGGCAAAACCGCCGTCATCGGTGATCAGAATCGACTGCGCGGCCGTGTCATGTTCGGCCTGGGACAGCAAATCGGCGGCGATCCAGGCCGGGTCGTTTTCGCGGTCGGCGACCACCAGGATTTCCGACGGCCCGGCGATCATATCGATGCCGACATGGCCGAAGACCTGGCGCTTGGCGGCGGCGACGTAAGCGTTGCCCGGCCCGACGATCTTATCGACGCGGGGAATGCTGTCGGTGCCGTAAGCGAGTGCAGCGACCGCCTGTGCACCGCCGACCCGGTAGATCTCGTCGATGCCGCAGAGTTCGGCGGCGGCGATCACCAGCGGATTGATCACCCCGTCCGGCGCCGGCACCACCATGGCGACGCGGCGGACCGCGGCGACCGCGGCCGGCACCGCGTTCATCAAAACCGACGAAGGATAGGCCGCCAACCCGCCCGGCACATAAAGGCCAACCGCGTCGATGGCCGTCCAGCGGGCGCCGAGTTCGACACCGGCGTCGTCCTTGTAGTGCTGATCCTGAGGCATCTGGCGGCGATGGTAGGCGTCGATCCGTTGACGCGCCGCCGCCAGGGCAGCCAAGGTCTCCGGCGCACACGCCGCCACCGCGGCGCGGATCTCGTCGACCGAGAGCCGCAGCCGATCGGCTGTTAGGGTCACGCGGTCGAAGCGCTCCGTATAGTCGATGACCGCCCGATCGCCATGGCGGCGCACGTTATCCAGGATTGCCGCGACGGCGTCGTTGACGTCGGCGTCCTGTTCCCGCTTCAACGCCAACAAGGATTGGAATTCAGCCTCGAAGCCGGAATCGCGAATGTCGAGCCTAAAAGTCATTGAACGGACTCCATGCCTGCCAATGTCGGCAAGCCGTCTTAACAGAAGGTGACCGAGGAATTGTAATTAAGAACAGACCGGCGTTTTATCGCAGTTTACGCAAAAGCGCCAACAAGGTCGCTTGTTCCTTGACGGTCAACGGTGCCAGGGTATCAGCCGTAATGCGGAAGGCGCGTGGCAGCACCGTCTCTAACAGCAGGCGGCCGTTGTCGGTCGGGCCGATGACCCGGCGCCGGCGGTCGTTCGGATCCGGCCAGCCATGGATCAAGCCCCGCTCGGTCAACCGATCGACGACCCCCTTGATGGTCGCCGCGTCCATCGCCGTCAGGCGGCCGAGCCGGTTCTGGGTGACCGCATCCAGTTCGCAAAGTTTGGCCAAAACGGAAAACTGCGTCGGCGTCAGGCTTTTTTCGATGACGTCGGCGAAGATTGCAGTATGGCGCTGGCTCACCTGGCGCAGGATGAAGCCGACCTGATCGTCCAAGACGTAGGTCTGATCGCCATGCCGCAGACCGCCTTCGTCCGCCACCGCCTCGTCGCTCACCACTCCCTCCGTCATCGGGCCTTCACCGAAGGCCGTCTTCGCCGACCGCATCGTCCGTGGTCAGGCCGCCGACCCTAGGCAGCGGCCGGCCGCTGTCGGTGACCACGACCGCCACCAAAATCTCGTCGGCCCGCGGCGCATCGCTGAGCGATACCTCCATAGCGTCGAAATGGCTGCGCACATAGGCCGCATCCTTGTGCCCGAGCGGCACGTCCATGGTGGTGCCCGGACCGCCCATTTTTTTCGCCGACGGCACCAGCGCCGCGCCTTTTTCGACCGCCTTACGCAACGGCGCGCCGAGTCGCGGATGCAGGATGGCAGCGGCATGCTCGAGCTCGCCGGCATCGCCAACGATCGCCGCCTTGCCATAGCTCTCGGCTTCGGCCGGCGTGATACCAAGGGCCGCGACCGCGCGTTCGCCGAGCAGGCCGCCTAAGATGCTGCCGGTTTCCATCAACGGATCCAAATCTTCGACGTAGCGGCCGGCGAACGGGTTCTCGATAACCGCCAGTGCCGCCGCCTTGCGGGTTGGCGGATCGATGTCGCGGCCAATCTCCCGGCAGGTTTCCTCAACAATCGTGACGATCTTGCGAATGACCATGTCGCTCATGGCGCGTTCCTCCTGTTAGCCGGCCAACACGGCGGCGGATTGCTCGACTGCCGCGGCCGGCCGATTATCCAAAATATGTACTGTATCGCCGAGGCAGATGGCGGCGGCCCGGATCAATCCAGCGTCGTGAAACTGGCGCGCCAGCGCAAATCCCGCCGAGGCGGCCAGCTCGACGTCTCGGGTCGACAATAGGTCGACCTCAATGACCACCAGTCGATCGCCCAGGTCGCTGTCCGGATCCAACTCACGGGCGGGCCGACGACGGACGGCGGGCGAATTCGGCAGATCGACGGCGTTGGCGATCAGCGTTGCCGCGACGTCGGCCACTGCCGCTCGATCAGCGAGCACAGTCACGGAATCGGCGATGCCAAGCGACAGGCTGCGGCCATGTCGGCCGCTGGTGGCAATACCGCGAATTGTGTCGGCCGCGCCGACCTTGAGCGTCGCGACCATTTCCGGCCGATCCGGCCGGGCGACGATGCCGACGTCGAATTCGGCCAACGCCGTCAAATGCAGCGCAATATCGCCGCCGTTATTCACATAGCCGCGCCGAAGTGTCCGCCCCGTTGTCAGCGCCGCCAGAATTTCCTCTGCCACGGCGCCGGCGACGGCGGCCATCGGCGTCACGAACGCCGGCAGAAACAGCCGCGCGGCTTGCGCCATGCGGCACGCAACCGAGCCCACCGGTGCGCCACCGCCCGGCGCCACCGGCCGGCGCAGGACGGGAAGTACCTCGACCAGTTCTTCCAGAATCGAGGCGAACCGACCGGTCGCTTGCTCATAGGCTAATCGGACTTCGTCCGCGTCGCCATCGGCATCGATCACCAAATCGATCGGGCCATGTTGGAGATGCAGGCGGCGGCCATCGGCCAGCAATGCGGCTTGCGGGCCGTTCATTCCGGCTTGCCTGGCGCCGGCGGCGCCCAGCGGAAATGCCGATCGTCGGTTGGCCAAGGGTTGTCGTCTTGCTGGCGCACCTGCCGTCCGGCCCGTTCGAGCGCGTCCTTGAGCGGCGTCAACGCCGCCATGTGCCCGCCCAAGGCCTCGTAGTCACTCAGCCGCATGGTGAATTCGATCGGCGCCACCAGCGCTGGTGTGGGCACGTAACCGAACGAATTCTCCGGCATCCGCGTGACGTCGACCATCAAGGTAATGCCGCCGCCCGGCCAGACGTAGACCGGCGCGCCGCCGGCGGACACATAAGTCAACATGTCTTTGACGGAGCGTGTCAGCCGCACCGGGTTTTCCGTCACCCCGGCGCGCAACGACCCGCCGGCGCCACCCATGAACAGGACCGAACAGAGCGCCGGCTCGCAATTCTCCTTGATACGATCGACAGAGAGCTGCAACGGTACCGGGATCTCAGCCTCGACCGGAACCAGGGCTTCGTCCAAAACGAAGTACCCGGCCTGTTCGCCGGTTGTCGAGACCATCAGCATGGTCAGGCCGGGGCGCGCCACCTTCGGATTGAAGTCGCCCAGGATCGACAGCGGATCGGCGATGTTGGTGCCGCCCCAGCCCGAGCCCGGTTCGGCAACATTGAAATACCGCCCCGGTGTCGAGCGCCGGCCGGTCATATAGATGCCGGTGTCCTTGACCCCCAGCATCTTGCCGGCCTGGTGTTCCGACAGCACGCCGGTAATGTGATCGTCGACCACGACGACCTCGTCGACATGCTCGTGCCATTGCATCGCAAACATGCCGATGGTGGCGGAGCCACAGCCGACGCGCATGCGTTCTTCTGCATGGCCATCCACCACCGGCGGCTTGCCGGCCTGGACAATCAGCTCGGCGCCGCCGTCGATGGCCAACTCGACCGCTTCGCCATTGCACAAATGGAGCAGGCTTTCGCAGGTCATACGGCCTTCTTTTTTGGAGCCACCGGTCAAATGATTGACGCCGCCGAGCGACATCATCTGTGAGCCATACTCGCCGGTCGTCACGTGGCCGACGACCTCGCCACGATGGCGCACCGGGTTCTGCTCCGGGCCGATATGACGATCGGTATCGATCTTCACCTTGACGCCGCAATAGCTGAAGATGCCTTCGGTCACCACGGTCACCATATCGACGCCGTCGACTTCCGCCGAGACGATGAAGGGCGCGGGCTTGTAGTCGGGGTATGTGGTGCCGGCACCGACGGCGGTCACGAATCCGGCCTCGCCGGAGACCAGTTCGCCGTCCCAGTCCGGCGCTTTGTTCATGAAAGGCACCAGTTTTTGACCGCCGCTCTTGGCATGCTCCAACACAGTCAACGGGTCGACGCGCACCAGGTTGCCGTCTTCGTTGGCGTAGCGGTCACAGGCGCCGGACTTGCCGGCGGCGATGTAGCACAACACCGGACAGGCATCACAGCGAATTTTCTCGGCCGTGGGGTTAGCGCTCATCTCGACCTCCTTGTGCATCCACAATGGCCGCCCGAACCCGATGCGGCGTCGCCGGCAGGCGGCGCAGGCGGGCTCCGGTGGCGTCGCGAATGGCGTTCAATATCGCCGGCGCCGTGGCAATCAGGACATGCTCGCCGAGGCCCTTGGCGCCATAGGGGCCATGCGGATCACGCACTTCGACGATCTTGGTTTCTATTTCGGGCACGTCGCCGATCGTTGGAATGAGATAGTCATGCAGGTTTTCGGTCCGGCCTGGCAGAAATTCTTCCATCAACGCCATGCCGATGCCCTGGGCGATGCCGCCCTCCACCTGGCCTTCGACCAATGTCGGATTAATCGCCTGGCCGACATCGTGCGCGGCGACGATTTTCAACAGCTTCACGGTACCGAGCGCTTGGTCGACTTCGAGCTCGACCATATGCGCGGCATAGCCGAACACGGCGTAAGGGTCGCCCTGGCCGTTTTCGTCCAACGGCTTGGTCGGTGGGTCGTAGCTTTCCTCGACCGTCACGACGTAGCCATTGCCGTCGAGCGCCAGGCTGGTCAAGTCGATCCGGTGTTGGCCATCTTCGTCAGACAAAGTGGCCTCGCCATCGCTCATTACAATGTCTGCCGCCTCGCCCACGTTGGCGTGGCCCAACAACCAGGCCCGCAAGGCGGCGCCGGCGCGGAGGGCGGCGTTACCGGAAATGAAGGTCTGGCGCGACGCCGAGGTCTTGCCGGCGTCCGGCGTCACGTCGGTATCGGCACCAACCAAGCGAAAGCGGTCGAGTGCAATGCCGCTGCTTTCCGCGGCGATCTGAGCGATGACCGTATTGGATCCCTGGCCGACGTCGACCGCGCCTTGGTGCAGCACGACCATGCCGTCGGCACCGAGGCCGATCTTTATGGTCGACGGATTCGACATCGAGGTATTGCCGCAGCCATACCAGGCCGAGGCAATGCCGATGCCACGCCGCAGATCGCCTGTGGCGTTTGCATTGAACGCCGCCGCCGCCGCCATCGCCTGCCGCCATGGGCCCTCGAGTGCCCGCAAACACGCCTCGATGCCGACGCCGGTTTCGAACACTTGGCCCGTCACCGTCGGTTCGCCGTCTTGCAGAACATTGTTCAAACGAAAATCCAAGCGATCCATGCCGAGCATGTCGGCCAGTTCATCGAACTGCGTTTCCACGGCAATCGTCGCCTGGGGCACACCGAAGCCGCGGAAGGCGCCGGCCGGCGGCCCGTTGGTGTGGATGGCCCGGGTCAGCGCCCGGTAATGCGGCACGGCGTATGGCCCCGAGGCATGAACCGGCACCCGGTTGGCAACCGTCGGCCCCCAAGAGGCATAGGCGCCGGTATTAAAGCAGCCGAAAAAATCGATCGCGGTGAGCTTGCCGGCCTGATCGGCGCCGACCCGAACGTCGATCTCCGACGGGTGCCGTTTGGTCGTCGACATCATCGATTCCGGCCGCGAATAGGTCATCTTAACCGGTTGATCGAGCCGCCAGGCGGCAATCGCCAGAAACGGCTGAACCGAAACGTCGAGCTTGGAGCCGAAACCGCCGCCGATCGCCGTCGGCACGATGCGCACCCGGTCCGGGGCAATGCCGAGAATGCCGGCAACCGCATCCCGGTCCATATAGGGCGCCTGGGTGCAGGCATGGACTTCAATACGCTCACCGACCCGTCTGGCGAATCCGGCCTCCGGCTCTATATAGGCATGCTCGACATAGCCGGTTTCGTAGTGGCCGGCGGCGACGTGGGCGCTGGCTTCGAGCTCTGTGCCGACATCGCCGCGTTGCACCAGCCCGCCGGTCAATAGATTATCGGCACGATGCTCATGCAGGCGGACCGCGTCGGACGCCTGGGCTGCCGTCGGCGTCAGCATCGCCGGCAGGGGCTGCCAAGTTACCGGAAACAGATCGGGGTCGAACGCCACCATGGCGGCGGCCGTCCCGACCACGGCGGCCACCGCTTCGCCGCGATAGCGGCAGACGTCGGCGGCAAACACCACCTGGTCGGCAAACTCCGGGATCACGCCGTAGCAATTTTCACCGGGCACGTCGGCGGCCGTAAAGGCCGCGATAAGACCCGGATGATCGGCGACGAATTCATCCACATTGCCGAGTTCGAAAGCCGTGTGGTGATGCGGCGAGCGAACGACTCGCAAAACCAAGGCGTCATCCGGCGCCGCGTCGGCACCGAACGGATCGACACCGCGCACCTTTGGTCCGCCGTCCAAGCGTTCAAGACGGTGGCCGACATTGATCAAGCCGGCCTCAGCGGCGGCGGCTTCGGTCGCACCGCCGTTGGCAGCATCGAGAACCGCCTGAACAATCTTGCGGTAACCGGTGCAGCGGCAGAGCACGCCGCCCAACCCATCCAGAACGGCCTGTTCGTCCGGTTTCGGATTGGCCCGCAGCAGGGCCGCCGCGGAGACCAACATGCCGGGGGTGCAGATGCCGCATTGCGCGGCGCCGTGGCGCAAGAATGATTGTTGCAGCCGATCGAGCCCATTGCCCCGTCCGAGGCCCTCGACGGTCGTCACCGACCGGCCATGGATCTGGCCAACCGCCTGCATGCAGGCGCAGACCGGCTGACCGTCGATCAATACCGTACAGGCACCGCAGTCGCCGGCATCGCAGCCGACTTTGGTGCCCGTGGCGCCGAGCCGGTCGCGCAGTGCCGCGGTCAGGCGTTCGCTGGGCGGCGCGTTCACCGTGACCGCGGTATCGTTCAGGCGAAAAGATATGTCTCGGGACGGTATCGTCATGGGGCGATGCTCATGGCTTGGGCCAACGTCCGCCTGACCACCGTTACCGCCGCCTCGAGGCGGTAATCGGCGGAGCCGCGAACATCATCGATGGGCGCCAGCGACGACAGGAACTCGGCGCCGACGCGCTCCAGCAGATCTGCGTCCGCGATCTCCCCGGCCAGCGCCGCCTCGAGCGGCCTGAGCCGGGCGGCGACCGGTGAACAGGCGCCGACGGCAACGCGCGCGCAGGTGATCCTGTTGTCTCCGTCCACGACGATCCGCGCGGCCGCCATGACGATGGAGATCACCAGGTAGGTCCGGGCGCCGAGCTTCAAAAACCCGCTCCGACCCTCGGCTGCGTGTTCCGGCACCAGCACGGCGGTTACCAATTCGTCGTCGCGACAGGCGATTTCGCGAACGCCGGTAATGAACGTCTCGAGCGGCACCAGCCGGGAGCCGGCAGCGCTTTGAAGTTCGACTTCCGCTTCCAAGGTCAACAGCGGCGGCACGCCGTCCGCCGCCGGTGAGGCGTTACAAAGATTGCCGGCGACCGTGCCGGCATTTTGGATCTGCACCGAGCCGACTTCGCGGGCCGCGAGTTTGAGGCCGTCGAATGCGGGCGGCAGGTCCGCGGCGATCACATCGGTCCAGGTCGTGAGCGCACCAATACGCCAATGGCCGCCGGTCCGCACGACACCGCGCAAATCGCCCAGCGCCGAAACGTCAAGGACGTCATCACGGAGCGGCTTGTCCCCCAGCGCCGGATAAAAGTCGGTTCCACCGGCCAAAATGCGCCGTGGTCCGGCCGCCAGCGCGGCCAGCGCGTCGTCCACCGTTTTGGCCAGAAGATAGTCCGTCATCGCCGTTTTTCCGACTGCAGACACACCAAAATATTTGTTTGTACTCAAACATTATTAGCGGCATCGGCAACGCTGTCAACGACGGGTTTATCCGGGCTCGAATCCCAGCATGCCACGCATCGGAACATAGCCAGGCAAGGCCGCGATCCGCTCGATCCATTTCACAACATTCCGATGCTCGGCAAGCGGCAGTTTGCCTTCGTGGCAAATTGCGACGTAGGGAACGACCGCGAGATCGGCGATGGTCGGGCGCCCCAAACAGAGCCAGTCCCGGTCGGTCAACACCGCATCCAGATGGCCTAAGACTTGCCGGCCCTGCAGATCGGCTTTTTCGATGACAATGTCTTCGCCGACAAGGTGATAAAGCCGCGCCAGTTGCGGCCCATTGCTGACTTCTTTGGCGCCATAGGAGAGCCATTCCATGATCGCCGCCATGCCGGCGGGGTCGTCAGAAATCCAGTCCCGGCCGTGTTTCATAGCAAGGTAAAGCAGGATCGCCTGGCTATCCTGCACCGTCACCAGATCGTCGACCAATACCGGGATCTGTTTTAGTGGATTAATATCTGCAAACTGATCAACCCGGGTTGCGCCGTTCACAACGTCCACGAACGCCGTCCGGTAGGGTATGTCCAGCATCGACAAAAACATCCGGATCTTGTGACAATTGCCCGACAAGGGGTGATCATAAAGCACAAGGTCATTTGCCGGCATTGGTGCTGCTCCCTGAACCGTGTGGTATTCTTATAGGCCGGGCAGCAGGCTTGCTTGGAAATTCCGGGCCGGATCCATCTCCGGTTCCAAGCGGCCGAGCGGCCGGGCCGCGTCGGTCGATTGCCGGGCTAGGAACCGGCCGCTGCCGCGAGCCAGGTTCAAGGTGCCGTCCTCGACGGCGATCCGGCCACGGCTCAACACCAGTTCCGGCCAACCGGTGAGGTGTTGGCCTTCGTAAGGCGTATAGCCGACGTTGTCATGCAAAAGGTCATAGGTGACCGTGACCTGCTTGTCCGGGTCCCAAATCGCGATATCGGCATCACTGCCGACGGCGATGGTGCCTTTCTGGGGGTAAAGGCCGTAAATCTTGGCGGCATTGGTCGCGGTCAGGGCGACAAAGCGGTTGAGGTCGATGCGACCCTTGCCGACACCTTCCGAGAACAACAGCGGCAGCCTGAGTTCGATGCCGGGCACGCCGTTGGCGATTTGCTTGAAAGTCGGCTCCGGCCCGGCATGAAGCTTTCCGGTCTCGTCGAACCGGTAGGGCGCATGATCGGAAGAGAACACCTGGAAGGTGCCGTTGGCGAGGCCGCGCCACATGGCTTCCTGGGCGGCGGCGTCCCTCGGCGGCGGCGAGCAGCAGAATTTGGCGCCCTCCATGCCTTCGCGGTCCAAATCCTCGGCAGTCAAAAACAGATATTGCGGGCAGGTCTCGCCATAGACTTTCAAGCCCTGGTCTTGGGCTCGGCGAATTTCCGTCATGGCCTCGTCAGTCGAGACATGGACGATCAGGATCGGCACGTCGATCATGCGCGACAAGGTGATGGCGCGCTGGGTCGCCTCGCCCTCGCCGATGCGGCTATGGCTCATGGCATGGTATTTCGGTTGGCCGTAACCGCCGCCGATCAGCTTGTCGCTGAGCCAGCGGATCATGTCGTGATTTTCCGCATGGATCATGACCAACGCGCCATCACGCCGCGCGGCCGCCAGCACGTCCAGCATTTGGTAGTCATCGAGGCGCAGGGACTCATAGGTCATGTAGACCTTAAACGAGGTAAAGCCGTCTTTGATCAGCGCCGGCAGTTCCTGGCCCATGACCTGCTCGGTCGGGTCGGAGATGATCAGGTGATAGCCGTAGTCGATCACCGCTTTCGGCGCCGCCGCCTCGTGATAGTCCTGAACCGCCTGGCGCAAGGACTGGCCGCGCTGCTGAGCGGCGAACGGTATAACGGTGGTGGTGCCGCCATGCACCGCCGACACCGTCGCCGAATGGAAATCGTCGGCGCTCATCACGCCGAACGACGACAGCTGTTCGATATGGCAATGGCCCTCGACACCGCCGGGCAGCACCAGCTTGCCGGCGGCATCGATCACCCGGTCGGCTGATCCGTCCAAGGTGCCGAGCGCGGTGACTTTTTCGCCCTGGATGCCGACGTCGCACGCCGTCCGATCCGCCGCCGTGACGACCGTGCCGTTCTTGATAATGATGTCGTAATCGGCCATCTGGCCCCCCCAATTTTGTAAATTCCGTCAGCCGACCAGATGGTTGATCGGATAAGGCGCACGCGCCAGGCCGATGCAATATTGCCCGACATGGTTCTCCAGGGCCATGGCCAGCGCCTTCGTCTCAACCGTGGTCTCGGCGAGGCGTGCCGTGGTTTCAGCAACCGCCGTGCGCAACGCCCCATAGTCGAATTGCGTGAAAACCCGATCTTCCAACACCATGCGGCCGCCGACCATGACATCGCGGACGCCGCCGCCGTCTTCGGCGTGGACCAATTGATTGACCGGGTCGTTTAAGGGCACGAAGGCCGACGCGCCGAGGTCGAGAAACACGATATCGGCCAAATAGCCCGGCGCCAGCCGGCCCAACTGCCCGCCCCAGCCAAGTGCGGCGGCACTGCCTTCGGTCGCCATGCGGAACACCTCGCCGGTTTCCAGCCAGCTCTCCGGGTCCGGCCCCCTGACCCGCGAGACGAACGACGCGAGCCGCATCGCCTCGAACATATTCTGGTTGTCCGAACAGCTCGAGCCATCGGTGCCGACACCAAGTGTCATGCCGCTGGTCAGAATGTCACGTGCCGGGGCGACACCGGAGCCGAGGCGAAGATTGCTGCCCGGGTTGTGAGCGATGGCGCAGCCATTGTCGGCGAGGCGTGTAATGTCGTCCGAATCGAGCCAGATGCAATGGGCACCGGTGAAGCCGGGCCGCAAGAATCCGATCTCGTCCAAATGCGCGGTCAAAGTCTTGCCGTAGCGCGTCAGGCCCGACACGGCCTGGGATTTCGATTCCGCGAGATGCATATGCAGGCCAACCCCGTGTTCCTTGGCCAGACGGTCGCAACCGGTGATGAACGCATCGCTGCAATGCAGCGGGATGGTCGGCGCCAATGCCAGACCCGCCACCATCGGTGCACCGCCCCAGCCCCGCAACAAGGTCCCGCAGGCTTGCAGATGCGCCTCGGCCGGTGCCATGCGGACCGCATCGACTTGTTTACCGAGCGCTTCGGGCAAGGCGTCGCGCAGCCCCGGGATGGCGTCATAGAATGTCGTGTCAGCCATCATCGGCGCCAGCACCACGCGGGCACCGACGTCAGCGTACCCGCGGGCCGCCGCGGTCATGCCGTCGAGGGTCGCCAGCGGAAACTCCGAATAGAGGTCGTAGGCCGCGGTACAGCCGCGGGCGATCATGTCGGCGGCATTGAGCTTGGCGGCGAGGTATTTCTCCTCGACGCCGCGGTTGCCTGTCATCCACGGCCCGGCATTAATCAACAGTTCAAGCGGCCAGCGATCGCCCATGCCCTTGCCGAGGCTGCCGTGACCATGGGTGTGGGCATTGATCAGGCCGGGAATCAACAAGCGATCGGTCGCGTCGCGGACCGACGCGCCTTCAGGCGCCGTCAGGCCCGGCGGGCCGATCTGCACGATGCGATCGCCGTCGATCAGAATATCGGCGGGCGCGGCTTCGCCGCCGCCCGGATTGAGCACCAAACCGCCGCGAATGACCGTGATGTTTTGGCCAGCCATGCCATCGCCTCCCGTTCGTCCCGTATATAGAGATCTTACGGCGTGTGCGGCGGCGACGGAATGCTGTTTTCTGTCAGAGCAAATTTCGACCATACGGGACCGTTTGACCGGGATTATTTTGCGCCGTGGCAATGAGCGCGTCGCCATGCAATGCGGGACATTTCATAAGACGCGCGAAGCCGCCATGGCGCAAAAGAACCCGGCCTTCGGTGGGGCAAATCGGCTTTTCGGGTGCGTTGCGGCGCTTGCCCAATGCGCCACATTGCGCTGCGCACCGCGCCTGCCCGAAAAGCCGATTTGCACCCATCAAATGATTCCGTATGGTCGAAACTTGCTCTAGAGGTGGCCGTCGGACAGGAACGTGCGCAGCGCGGCGGCTGTTTTCGGAACCGAGGGCGAGCGAAAGTCGTCCCAAACCGGCCGGACGCTCGGTTGCAGCGGCCAGCCACCGGTGCCGAGGGTAAACCAGCCCCAGCCCATCATGATTGCCGGCACCGCCAAGGCACCGGCCATGGCCAACACCGCCGTGGGCGCCGACAGCACCAGATCCAGTTCCGCGGTCAACGCCGCGCTGCGGTCGAGTTCGTTTTTCAGGTCGATGTCGTCGAAGGCGTGGATGTCGACGCCGAAGCGCGCCCGTGCGGCCACTAGCTCTTCGCCGCATTCGTCATATTGCAGGCTGACGAAATTGACATCGGGCGCCGAGAAGATCTCCTGCCAGTCGGCGAGATCGGTATAGCCCCATTGACGCGCTGCCGTGAGATTGCCGCTTCGCCAACAGATCCCGACTTTAGGCCCCGGCCCGAGCGCGGCGAGGCGCTGGCGCCAGGTTTCCCGTTCGACCGGATCCGGCACCAGATAAGGCTGCGGCCGATCCGGAAAGGAAGCGGCATCCACCCGGTATAATCCGGGCAGGCTGCCGATCGGGATCGCCGCGTCCGGCCGATCGGTGCCTTTCAGCCACTCATAGGAAAATCTCGGGCGACCGTCGGCGACCGCCATGTCGTAGGGGTGAATGGCCGCCGAGGGGAAGGAGCGCTGGAACAAGGCAACCAACCGCGGCTCGATTTCGACCACGACGTGGCCCGCCTGGCCGACCAGATCGCCGAGGCACGAGGCCAATAGCAATTGATCGCCGATACCCTGCTCACCGGACACCAGGATCGTCCGCTCCGCCGGCTTGTCGCCGCGCCAACGGCGCAGCTTGTGGCGATAATCGACCGCCTTCGGCAGGTCCGGTTTCAGGCGGTACTCGTAATTCTCCCAGGCCTCATCCAGGCGGCCCATGGCCATCAGGGTGCGGCTGTAATTGAGCCTGAGCTGCGCGCTCTTCGGCAGTTTTTTCAAGGCGCGCTGGAAATACGGCTCGGCGTCCTCGTAGCGCCCCATGTTACTGAACAGTTCGGCCAGGTTTCCCAGAGTCTCGCCATGGTGGGGGTGAAGCCGGAGCGCCTCTTCATAGAAAGTCTGAGCGTTGTCGAAATCGCCCTTGCCCATCACGGTCGAGGCGAGGTTGCTCCAGAGCACCGGCTTGTCCGGCGTCGCGGCGATCGCCAAACGAAACACGCCGATCGCCGCGTCATAGTCGCCACGGGCGCGGTGAACGTTGCCAAGATTGTTGGCGGCCTCGATGGATTCCGGTTTTACTTGCAGCACCATTTCGAACATTTTGACCGCGACATCCGCCATGCCGAGGTCGCGGGCGACGTTACCCAGGGCGAACAAAGCGCCAGGATCGTTCGGGCGCATTGCCAGCGCCGCTTCGAAACTGCCGATCGCCTCCGACAATTTGCCGGTGCGCACCAGTTTCTGACCGTGCTTCATATGCTTGGCAAAACCCGCCGGAACCGCACCGCGGTCGGCCAAGGCCGTGCCCTGCCGGCCGGACCCCATGACCCTTGATTCCCATCCGTCTCAATCACTTAGGACTGTGTTGGATAAGGGTTGCCAAAACTTAAACGTTTCGCGCGGAAACGCCGCTGGCCATCGGCGCTTGGAGAATGCGCCATTGCCGAGAACAGGCGAGCCCGTTCGAATTCGCGATATCGTTGTAATCTGGTTCAGTGATATCCTTGATAGGTCGCATGCCCTTCGATGTTGTCGGTGATCGGGATCGATTGCTGACCGCTGAGCGCATTCTGTCGATGGTCCCAACGCGGAAAAGACCATCTTGCTGGGAGAGACTAGCTATGACCGAATCCGAGCTTGGCGAGGCGCGTCGTACGATTGAACGATTGGAAGCGGAACTTGCCCTTACCAAGGACGTTCAAAAAGACCTTTGGGCGCACGAAATCTACATCAAGGCCCGGAGAAAAATGACGATTGCCGTGTTCGCGATCCTGGGGCTCTTAAGTGCGCTGGGGCTATTCACCGCTTACGACATCTATCTGAAACTCACGGAATTTTCGGTAGAGCTTGCGAATAATGCCATTGAGAAAGGGATCAACGCGAAGGTCGATGAAATGGTGAGCAACGCGGAACCAGCGCTGCGTGAAAAGCTTGACACGGAAATCGGTGCCGTTGTCGAAGTTCAGAAAACGGTAGTGCAGAACAAGATTGCCACGCTGAACAAGCAGGTGAGCGCGGCTGAATCCGCTGCGCAACGGGCTGCCGAAGCCGCCCGGCAGGCAAACGACGTGGTGCAAAAGGCAAACAACGCCGCGGAGAACGCCGACTACGCCGCCAAGCGGCTCAAGCAGATCACCCTTGCGGCCGCCGCGTCGGAGGAGCCTCTGCAGGAGGAAGATGTCGGGCCGGTCGAGGCCGCTACGGGTTGCGATCCGATGAATCTGACCGATGGCCAACGCGCGAACCTGCGCATCAGACAAGACAGCAAAAAGACCGACAGGGTGGCACGCAACAATCTACCCTACTACACCAACGCCTTCACCGTGTCCGCAACCAGCGAGGATGGGTCGGTATTGTCTCCGTCAATGACGGCGTGCGTTGTCGAAGCCGTCGACCGGGTCGTTTACAACCTCAACAAACGATGGTTCTCACCATCCGAAATCGTCAAGGTAAACAGGTCAGACCGGTTCAGCGTAAGCCTTCAGGCCTGGGGCCCGACGGAGATCAATGCCTCGATCTATTTGAGAGGTGAACGGGACGCGATTAAGCATCACGGCAGTTTCATGACCGCGCTCGGCCAGCAATACCTGGCAGTCGGGCCACGGGATCCGCAAATGCGGGGAGATCGCCCGGATTAGAATTGACCATGGCCGAAACGCCCTGGCTATTGCTTGCAAAACGCTTCTGCCAACATTTCGAACGCGTCGGCACGGGGCGATGATGGCCGCCAAACGAGCCCGATTTGGCGTGATGCCGCCGGCACCAATGGAATGAGCCGAATATCAGTTCCGGCTGTGATGTTCCCATTGATGGCGAGTTGCGGCAGCAAGGTCACGCCAAGCCCTGCCATCACCATTTGTACTAGGGTGTGCATGCTGGTCGCTTCGAACTGCTGACGAATGTGCCCCTCATGAAGGCGACAGGCACTAAGCGCATGGCCGCGCAGGCAATGGCCTTCCTCGAGCAGCAACAACGGCTGGTCGGCGAGATCGGTATCGGTAACCGTCCGACGGCCGGCCATTGGATGACTGGCATGACAAGCAAACTGAAAGTCGTCTTCGAACACTATCCGGGTCGCCAAGTTTCCGGTCTCAAAGGGCAGCGCGATGAGCGCCAGGTCGATATCGCCGGCGCGCAAGCGGGTGAGAAGAACGGCGGTCTGTTCTTCCCGTAGATAGACGCGCAAATCGGGATACAGAGCGGACAGTCGCGGCAATACCAGGGGCATCAAAAACGGGCCGATCGTCGGGATGACGCCGAGTTTCACGTCCCCCGTCATCGGCTCTCGCTGCGCCGCGGCCAGGTCCATGATGTCTTCGGCGTCGCGCAACACCTGCTGCGCCCGCCCGGCGATGTCCTTGCCCAGCTGTGTCATGAGCACCGTGCGTTTGGTGCGTTCGGCGAGCGCTAGGCCGAGCACCGCCTCCAGGTCCCGGATGCCGGCGCTTAGCGTCGAATTGGTGACGTTGCAAAGCTCGGCCGCCCTGCCGAAATGCTGCGTTTCGGCAAGGGCGACGAGATATTCCAATTGTTTGAGGCTGGGAAGCCGTTTCATGGGATTGTTGCTCAATAATTCGGAATTACCGAATTATAAGGCGTTTTTATATCGTTTCACAGAATTATTTTATGGCGCTACCTTCCCCGCAGTGACGATCAATCAGGAGGACTGAACCATGGCCAAGTGCCCGATCATGACCACTGCCAACGGTAGCCCCGTCGGCGACAACCAGAACAGCCTGACCGCCGGTCCCCGGGGGCCGCTTTTGGCTCAGGATTGGCAATTGTTTGAGAAACACGCGCACTTCAACCGCGAGCGTATCCCCGAGCGGATCGTCCACGCCAAGGGCTCCGGCGCCTACGGCACATTGACCATCACCGAAGACATCGCGAAGTACACCAAAGCAAAGGTCTTCGAGGTCGGCACGAAAACCGAGTGCTTCTTGCGCTTTTCGACCGTCGCCGGTGAGAAAGGTGCGGCGGACGCCGAGCGCGACGTTCGCGGTTTCGCAGTCAAGTTCTACACCGAAGAAGGCAACTGGGACGTTGTCGGCAACAACACGCCCGTGTTCTTCGTCCGCGACCCATACAAATTCATGGACTTCATTCACAGCCAAAAGCGCGATCCGCGGACCAACCTGCGCGACGGCACCATGCAATGGGACTTCTGGTCGCATTCACCAGAGGCTCTCCATCAGATTACCATCCTGATGTCGGACCGAGGACAACCCGCGACTTACCGGCACATGAACGGCTACGGCTCCCACACCTATAGCCTGATCAACGCCGCGGGTGAGCGGTTCTGGGTGAAGTTCCACTTCAAGACGGAACAGGGCCAACAGACCAACAGCAACGATGACGTCGCCAAGATCGTCGGCGAGGACCGGGAAAGCCACCAGCGCGACCTTGTCGACGCCATCGACCGGGGCGATTTCCCGCGCTGGAAAGTGAAAGTCCAAATCATGACGGAGGAACAAGCCGAACAAACCCCCTACAACCCGTTCGACCTGACCAAGGTCTGGCCCCATGACGAGTTCCCCTTGATCGAAGTCGGCGTGCTGGAACTGAACCGCAATCCGCAAAATTATTTCGCGGAAGTCGAGCAGGCGGCCTTCACTCCAGCCAACGTGGTGCCCGGCATCGGTCATAGCCCGGACAAGATGTTGCAGATGCGCATTCTGTCCTACGGCGACGCCCAGCGCTATCGTGTCGGCACCAACCACCAGTCGTTGCCGGTAAACGCACCAAGATGCCCAGTGCATAATTATCAGCGCGATGGCGCCATGCGCTTCGACGGCAACAACGGCGGCGCTGTGAATTACCAGCCCAATAGCTTTGACGGGCCATCGGACGATGCCGGCGTCAAGGAACCGCCGTTGCCGATCGGTGATGTCGCCGACCGCTACGACCACCGCGAAGGCAACGATGACTTCAGCCAGGCTGGTAACCTGTTTCGGATCCTGCCGACAGACGAACAGGCGCGGCTGATGGACACGATCGCCGGTGCCATGGCGGGTGTCGCAGAAGACATCCAACGCCGCCAGATCAGCTACTTCACCGCGGCCGATCCCGCATACGGAAATGGTGTGGCCGAACGGTTAGGCCTTAACCTATAGGACCAGTCTGGCGCAGAATGACCGTCACCGGCTACATCTTAGGAACGGAGAGGCACATGAAAGCGGTGGTTGTTCATTCGCCCGGCGGGGTCGACGCCTTATTGGTAGAGGAAGTGCCGGACCCCAAACCGGGGGCCGGCCAAGTGTTGATCGAAACCGCCTTCGCCGGCTGCAATTGGGCGGATATACAGGTGCGCCGCGGCCGCTACCCGCACCCCTACGACTTTCCGGTGATCCCGGGTCTCGAGGTATCCGGCACAATCCTCGGGCTCGGCGCCGGCGTCGATCAAGTCGCCGTCGGCGATCGGGTGACGGGTTTGCCGAACATGGGCGGCTATGCCGAAAAATGCGTCGTCGACGCGCCATTGGTGACGAAATTACCCGATACCGTCGCCTTGGATGTCGGCGCGGCCTTTCCGGTGCAAGCGCTGACCGCCTATCACATGCTCTACAGCGTCTGCGATCTGAAACAAGACGACGTGGTGCTGGTTCATGCGGCCGGCGGCGGTGTCGGCCTCTTGGTCATTCAACTGGCTGTCAAGGCAGGCGCCCGGGTGATCGGCACGGTCGGAACCGAGGGCAAAGAACAAAAGGCACTGCAGTACGGCGCCGAACGCGTTGTCAATCTAAACCAAGAAGACTTTGTTGCCGCCGCAAAAGAGATGACCGATGGCCGGGGTGTCGATTTGGTCATCGATTCGCTTGGTGCCGAGACGCTAGATCGGAGTTTTGACGCCGTAAAGACACTGGGACACGTCATCAATATTGGTGAAGCCCAGGGTAAGCCTTTCGGCAATATTCGGGACCGGTTGTTTCCGACGTCTTCCGCATTCACGCGATTTTCGATCAGCCACGTCATGCCCGATCCCGTGTTATGGCAGCGCGGGATGGATTTTGTGCTTAATGCCTTGGCGGAAGGCTGGCTGGACATTCCAATCGTCCAAAGCATCCCGCTGGACGATGTCCAGGATATGCACCGCCAGCTCGAAGGCCGACATGTCGCCGGCAAGCTGCTGCTTGCGATCGCGAATTAGAACACGTTCAGGCCATACAGAAAAAGCGCTGTCAGCTTTCTTGGTTGCCCTGACCTTGTGATGGTGGTCGATCGTGCGGCGTTGCCGAACCACGGGGCGGAAAGTCAAGTCTGCCATCGAGGTCTTTTTCGATTTCCGGATCAAAATCTGGGAACGGCAGCTCGCCGTCGGAACGCCATTTCTCGACCGTGGCTTCTGCAGCTTGGCTGCGGTCAGCATCGAGTCCGGCATCCCGGGCAAGATAGAAAGTGCCCGAAGGCAACGCCAATCCGGTTCCCGCTTCCTTTACGATATCCATGATACGTAAATTAATGTCTTCACGAATGCCCAAGTACTCCTGCCAGTTGTTGGATGCGACATACGCGAAAATTTCGATGTTCAGCGAATTCTCGCCAAAGTCGGCGAAACGCACGCGCCGGCCTTCGGCAAGGACACAGGGGTGGCCGATGAGCATTTTTCTTAAACTGGCAAGGAGATACCGAAGCTGCTCTGCGGTGGTCTCGTACCTTAGGCCGAGCTTGGTGGTAAATAGTATTCTGTCCCGGTGCGCATAGTTCTCGAGTTGGAGTTGCGAGAACTCGCCGTTCGGGATGGTAATGACCGTACGGCCGAGCGAGCGCACGCGCGTTGACCGCAGGCCGATTTCCTCAACGGTACCGATCTTGTCACCAAACCGGCAGAAATCGCCGACACGCACCGGCTTGTCGGTGAACAGAATCAATCCGCCCACCACATTTTCCAGTGTCGGGCGAACGGCCAGGCCTATGGCAAGGCCGCCGATACCAAGGCCAGCTATCAGCGGTGTAATCGGGATGCCGAAGAACTCGGCACCAAATACAGCGATATAGGTGACCAATAGGATCGCCAGCAAACGGAAACAGATGCGGACAAACTGACTGTCGAGACTGGTTGGTCGAAAGTGTTGAGACGCAATGACCTTTTCGGCAACGCGGTTCAACAAAGTGGTCGCTAACCAAGCGGTCGCGACAAAGACCGCGAGCCAAAACACGATTTGCGCGGCGCTCCAGACGCCGCCTCGAACGCCGATCGCTTCGAACGCGACCTGCCGCGCCAAGTAGGTCAACGCGATAATCAAGATTGCCGCCAAGGGCAGCGCAAACCGACGCGGTTTCTCAGCGTCTCGGCGTTTTCTGTCGAATTTGAGAGCGCCGACGATCAGAACGCAGATCGACAAGGCCCAAACAAGCAACACAGCAGAAACGGCAATCCACTTCCAAAGTGCCGATCCCAGCACCGTCTCGAACGACCACATTGGGAACCCGAAGACCCAATGACGCGGGATCAACGGCCCCGGACCACGCGCGACTTCCTCGTAGACACCCGGCACCGCGTCGGGCCGATAGGGAAACCTCTTGGCGATCTCATAGGCCTCTTCCAAACCCTTCAGCGTTTCAGCGCTAAATAGAAAACTGCCGGCTCGATCGCCATCTTCCTGGCGCTCCATGGTCAGGTCGCTGTGGGGGATCGTCCAACTGGTGAGTTTCTGTTTTTCGACCTCATCCGGCCCGGGCACCTCTTCCAGCGGGGTTAGTTTTACGCGTCCCAGAATTTCCTTCAGCAATAGAGCTTTCTCAACGCCGCGGGTGGCGCGGTCCGCGGGCGCGATGTCGCTGAGGTCCAAACAGCCCAAGAACTGGCGTATCAGAATGAGTCTCTCTTCCTTCGGCCGGTTTTGCCGCCAACTTTCGATGCCCAAATTCACGTTTCGAAGGAACGTTCGCAAGGTGTCCCGCGGACTGGATGTGTTCGCTGGTTCTAATGGATGAGTCTTCCAATCTTCTTCCGCCGCCATTGTTTCCAAATGGAGGCTGAAGAAGATCATCACCGCCAATGAGACGATCCTATAGAGGCCCATGATCGAGACCTTCCCATTTCAATGGCTGTCGTGTGGTCCGGCCAATCGTCGCAGAGTTTCTCCAGCGTTTCTAGTGATAACCGCCGGCCCGGTCGAACGAGGCCCACGCTGGCGAATCGCTTTTCGGCGCCGAATGCTCGCGGTTGGCGGCGCCGTACGAAATCGTTTAGGGTGATGGGAAACGGCAAGGAGCAAGTGATGATCGCACGCCATTATTCTGCGATTATAGTCTGTCTTTTGGTTGCCGGTACTGTCATGGCTTCGACCGGAGGCGTACAGGCTGAGGAGAAAAAACCTCAGCAAACACAGGTCAAAAATGCCGACTATTCACCCTACGTAGGTCGGCAATTTCCACAGCGGGTGTTTTTCGGCGACACACATCATCATTCGTCTTATTCCTTCGATTCCGGCATGTTCGGAAACACCCTTGGCCCTGAAGAATCCTTTCGCTTTGCCCGCGGTCAGGAAGTAACCGCAAGCAACGGCATGAAAGCGAAGTTGGTTAGGCCGCTTGATTTTCTGGTGGTCTCTGATCATGCGGCCTACCTGGGATTCACCGATTTGATCAAGAACGCCGATAAGCGCCTCATGGCGACAAAAGGCGGCAAGGAGATGGTTGATGGCTACAAGGCAGGCGGCGAGAAGGCTTGGCTGTTCGTCGTCAGCATGATGAAGGATTTCGATATCGGCAAGCCGCGGTTCGAAGATCCGAAAATCAATCGAAGCGTCTGGGACAGCGTGGTCGATATAGCCTCTAAATACAATGCGCCCGGGGCTTTTACGGCGTTCAATGGCTATGAATGGACCTCTGCGCCTAAGGGCAACAATCTGCACCGCGTCGTGATCTTTCGTGACGGCCCGGAACGGGTAAAGAAAATCCTTCCGTTCTCGGCATTCGACAGCATCGAGCCCGAGGGCCTCTGGGATTTCCTGGCCGGATATGAACAGAGTACCGGAGGGCGAGTGCTAGCGATCCCCCACAATGGCAATATCAGCAATGGCTTGATGTTTGCCGAAACCATGAGCAATGGCAAGCCGCTTACCAAGCACTATGCAGAGAAGCGGGCACTTTGGGAGCCGTTGATGGAAGTGACCCAGGCGAAGGGCGATGGCGAGGCCCACCCGTTGTTGTCCACCGAAGACGAGTTTGCCGATTTCGAGACCTGGGATTTCGGCAACGCCGGGTCGCCAACCACACCGAAGAAAGACCGTATGCTCCAGTTCGAGTATGCACGCCCCGCATTGAAGTGGGGGCTGAAGTACGCGCGGGACCTGGGCGTCAATCCCTACAAGTTCGGAATGGTCGGTGGCACCGACACCCATGTCGGTTTGTCGACTACGCGGGAGGAGAACTTCTTTGGCAAGCTCCCGAACCTGCTGCCGGGTCCGAAACGGACCAAAGAAGCAATGGTGATGAAAGCGGACAAAACCCCGGCAGTCATGTCCTGGCAAACCAGCGCGTCGGGACTGACCGGCGTCTGGGCGCGGGAAAATACGCGTGAATCGCTATTTGACGCCATGGCACGCAAGGAAGTCTATGCGACAAGCGGAACACGAATTCGCGTGCGCGTCTTCGCCGGCTGGGACTTTCGGCCGGAGGATGTGGAGCGTTCCGACTTCGTAGACATTGGCTATAACCGTGGCGTACCGATGGGCGCCGACCTTCCTGAAGCATCAGCGAATGGCCGCGCGCCCGCCTTCATGATTCGGGCTATGCGCGACCCTGATGGCGCTAATCTCGACCGCGTCCAGGTCATCAAGGGATGGCTTGATTCGAAAGGCGAAATGCAAGAGCGGGTCTATGACGTCGCCGTCTCCGACGGCCGTAAAATCGGTAAGGATGGCCGGAGCCACGAAAAGGTAGGCAGTACAGTCGACCTCAAAACCGCGACCTACACCAACGCGATCGGCGACCCGCTGTTCATGGCTCACTGGCGCGATCCGGATTTCGGTTCGACGGAGCGTGCCTTTTACTACGTTCGTGTGATTGAGATTCCGACCCCGCGATGGACGGCTTACGACGCCGTGCGGTTTGGCATCGTTATGCCAAAAGAGGTATCGATGGTCATCCAAGATCGTGCCTACACCTCGCCAATCTGGTACACGCCAGCGCCCTAGAGCAATTCTCGACCATACGGAAACGTTTGACACTGAAACCTGCCGGCGCCAGCAATGCGGAATCCATGAACCTTCTTGCCCAGAGGGTCCGTCGCCTCTATACCCCGACCACGAACACGGATTGCCCATAGGGGAACAACGATGGCAAGCAGCCGACCGCCCGACGGTTTCGAACGCCATGCCCGGCACGAGCCGGTGCAGTCGATCGGTTCCTGCCCGCTCTGCGGCCGGCAGATGATGCAGGGCGCGAGCGTTGACCGTCACCATTGGCAGCCCAAATCCTTGGGCGGCCGGGAATGGAGTTGGTTGCATCGGATCTGCCATCGCAAGATCCACGCCGTCTTGACGGAAAGCGAAATCGCCGTCGCCTATAGCGACGCCGCGAGCCTGCGCCGGCACCCCGAAATCGCCTACTTTCTGCGCTGGCTAGCACGACGGCCGCCGGAATTCATGTCATCACACCGCCGCAGCCGGCGTTAGCACTGTATCGATATTCATCGAATCAGGTTCATTAGTTGCGCTCACGCAAATGCGCCTCTGGCGCATAGCTCTGCGGCCCTGACCGCGTAACTGAAGTCAAACGCGGCCTATTCCAACGGATCGTCGACCGCTAGATCGGCCAATTCGTCGATGGTGATCGGTTTGATCGGCGGCCGGACCCGGAATTGACCGACATCGGCCGCCGCCATGCCGCCGGCGTCGGCCAATATCGCCGACACGGTGAGACCGCAGTTACGGCCTTGGCAAGGGCCCATGCCGGCCCGGGTGAAAGCCTTGGCCTGGTTCGGTCCGGTGACCCCAAGCGCCGCCGCCTGTCTGATGTCGCCGGCCGTCACCTCTTCGCAACGGCAAACCACCACACCGTCCTCCGGCGGCACCAGGACCTCCCGCCGCGGCCGATAGAGTCGATCAAGAAAGAGCCGCAAGCTCGCCAGCCGCTGGTCGGCCTGCAAGTCTCGCTTGCCCAAACGGTCGCGGGTGGCTTCGTCTATGGTACCGAGCCGTCGCGCCGCGTCCAATCCGGCCAGTCGGCCACGGTGAGTTGCTGCGGCGGCGCCGCCGATGGACCCGGAATCGCCGGCCACCGCGATCCGCTCCAAGGACGTGGCGCCCCAGGTGTCGCAGTCGACGTGCCAGCAAAGTTGCTCTTCGTCCCAACGCACCGCGCAGTCAAGTGACCGCGCGAGATGCTGATTGGGAATGACGCCTTCGTGCAACAGCACAATATCGGCCTCAATCTGGTGTTCGATGCCTTTCGCCTCGAAGGACACGCCATCAGCCCGGTCTTGGCCGAATATCCGCACATCCTGGACTTCGTGGTGGAACGGCACGCCGCTTTTGGTGATCTCCCGCATCCAGCGCCGGCCTTTGAGCAAGTCGCGCCAAAACTTAAGCGCCCCGAGAATGACCTTTTGCGCGGCCTGATAATTTTCATCCGAGGTGGTGTCGAGAACGGCGACCACATCAGCTTCAGCCGCCAGCAACTGCCGCGCCACCAGAAAAAACAACGGCCCACTGCCGACCATCGCCACGCGGCCGTCGGGCACCAGGTTCGAGGTTTTCAGGAGAGTTTGCGCGGCACCGGCCGTCATGACGCCGGGCAAGGTCCAGCCCGGCACCGGCACCGGCCGCTCCATGGCCCCGGCGGCAATGATAATTCGGCGCCCGCTGATCAGCGCCGTGCCCGCGGGCGACAGCGTACCGACCGTACCGTCCTCGCCGATCTGCCAAACGTCGGTCTCCGGGCGATAATCGACCGTGCTTTGCCGCATCGCGTCGACAAACAAGGCGCCGTAGCCATAATCGCGGCCGAGCAGCGCCGCCCGCGACGGCGATTTGGCGACGACGGCCTCGACATTGCGGAAAACCTGACCGCCCGGCGCCGGCTGGTCGTCGAGCAACACCACGTCGAGATCGTGGCGTGCCGCGGCGACCGCGGCGGCCATGCCAGCCGGACCGGCGCCGATGACGATGAGATCGTGGCTTGCCGGTTCATTCATGGCACAGCGGCCACGGCGCCCGCTTGACGGCGAATCTGCATGCCGTCGCGGACTTGGATTTGACAAGCTTGTCGGTTGGCGAGCGCGTCGATTTCAACCAGGCACTCAAAACAGACGCCGATCATGCAATAGGGGCCACGCTCGGCACCGCTCACCGGTGTCGTCCGAAACACCGACACGCCGTTGGCAAGCAAAGCGGCGGCAACGGTCTCGCCGGCCGGCACGTCCAAGGCCTGGCCTTCGAAATGGATGCGGACCGTCGCATCGTCGGTGTCACGATACGGCCTGAACATTGAACCTCCCGGTTTCGAAACATGTCATGTCGTCCGGCAACGCCGCCCCGGCGATCCAGTCCGGCAGGCGCTGCGCATGCACCGCCGCCAGGGTCACGCCGCTATGGCAGGTCGCCACATGGACACCGGGCATCTCCGGCGCGCGATCATAGATCGGAAAGCCGTCCGGCGTCATGATCCGAAGCGCCGCCCAGCTGCGCACCACCTTCAGGCCGCCGATAAACGGAAACGCCTGGCGACAGCGCCAGGCGATGTTTTTCAGCAACACCGGTCGCGTCATGGTGTCGTAGCCCGCTTCTTCATTGGAAAAGCCGAGCATCAAGCCGCCTTCGCCGGTTTGCCGCACCAGATTTGTCGGCAGCTTGAGCTGAGCATCGACCCGCTCGGTGATTAATAACTGCCCCTGATTGGGGCCGACCGGCGCATACAAGCCGGCCATCGCTGCCAGGCGCTGCGTGCCGAGGCCGGCGGCAATCACGACTTTGGCGGATTCAATGTCGCCGTCCGGCGTCGTCAGACGCACCCCGCCGTTGATGGCGGTCATGGCGGTCACCGGATGATGCGGCCGATACTGCCCGCCCCGCGCCTGGAACGCCTGATGCAGGGCGCGTAGCAGTTTCAACGGATTGGCATGACCGTCATGCGGCGAGTAACACCCAGAAACCACATCCGGCCCAAGCCCGGGCAGCCAATCGAGAAGCGCCGCGCGATCCATGAACTCAAAACTGTACGGCCGATTGCCAAGGCTCCGTTTGATATCTTCCAGGACCGCACGATGGCCGACTTCTTCCTCGGCGCTCAGGTTGAGGAACACGCCGCCTTGGTTCGAATGCTCGACGTCAATGCCAGTTTCGTCCTGGAGTTGCTGGGCGAAATCATGCCAAAGCTCGGCCGACGTCAATGTCCAAGTAGCGTATTCCGGACGGCCGTGGCCTTTGCCCTGCACCCAGACCAAACCGAAATTGCCGCGCGAGGCGCGGTGGGCGATGTCACCCTCATCGAGGATCGCGGTCTTGAGGCCCTTGCCGGCCAGGCCGTAGGCAATAGCAGCACCGACCAGGCCGCCGCCGACAACGGTGACGTCGAATCCGCTCATTCTACCGCATAGATCCACGGTCGCCGCAGCCGGTCGCGTTCCTGGAAAGCGGCGATCTCGGATTCTCTAAGCAGCGTCGCGGCAATCGCGTCCAATCCCTGCAGCAAGGCCTCGCGTTTCAACGGCGGTACCTCAAAGGAAATATCGGCACCTGCCGGATCGGTGATGGTTTGTGCTTCGAGATCGATGCCGTAGCGTGAACCGTCAGCCTGATCGGCCAGGCCAACGACGACATCCTCGTCCAATATGACCGGCAGCACACCGTTCTGGAAGCAGTTGTTATAGAAGATCGGCCCGAAACTGGGTGCGATCACCGCGCGCATGCCAATCGCCGCGAGCGCCCAGACCGCGCCTTCCCGAGACGAACCGCAGCCAAAGTTACGGCCGGCAATCAAAATGCTGGCGTTGCGATAGGCCGGTTGGTTGAGCACAAAGTCCGGCGCCTCGCCGCCGTCCGGCAAGTACCGCCATGCCTCGAACGCATAGGACCCGAGTTCGCTTTGCTCGAGATTGATCAGCCTCTCAATCCGGATCACCACATCGGTATCGATGTTGGCGCGCATCAACGGTGCTGCGACCCCGGTCATTTTCGTGAATTTTTCCATGGCCGCCTCCGTCATCCCGGCATCAGACGGCGGGGGTCGGTGACCTTACCGGTCACCGCGGCCGCGGCCGCGGTCAGCGGGCTCACCAAATGGGTGCGTGCCCGCGGCCCTTGCCGGCCGACGAAGTTACGGTTCGAGGTGGAGATCGAGCGGCGCCCGGGCGGCACGAATTCGCCGTTGGCGGCGACACAGCGCGAACAGCCGGGCTCGCGCCACTCGAAACCCGCGGCCCGGAATATTTTGTCCAGGCCTTCCGCCTCGGCCTGACGCTTGACCCGTTCCGACCCGGGCACGACCCAGGCGATAACGTCGTCGGCGACCTTGCGGCCATCGGCTAAAGCGGCGGCGGCGCGCAGATCCTGGATGCGGCTGTTGGTGCAGGAGCCGATGAACACGTAATCCACGGCCACGTCCTGTATCGCCGTGCCGGGCGTGAGCCCCATATAGTCGAGCGCCGCGATCATCGCCGCGCGTCGTTCGCCGTCCGTGGCGGCTGCCGGATCCGGCACCCGGCCATCGACCGGGATCACGTCCTGCGGGCTGGTGCCCCAGGTAATCTGCGGCGCCAAGTCGCCGACATTCAAAAAAACCTCTCGGTCGAACGCCGCGTCCGCGTCACTCGGCAAGGCCCGCCAATAGGCCAGCGCGGCGTCCCAATCGGCACCTTTCGGCGCAAACGGGCGGTCCGCTAAATAGGCGAAGGTGGTATCGTCCGGTGCAATGAATCCGATCTTGGCGCCCAGTTCGATCGACAGGTTGCAAATCGTTAGCCGGCCTTCCATGTCGAGGGCTTCGATCGCCGGTCCAGCATATTCAACCGCATGACCGTCACCGCCAGCCGCCGAGATTTCACCGATCAGCGCCAAGATCATGTCCTTGGCCACGGCACCGGGTGGCAGCCGGCCGTCGAACCGCACGCGCATGCGTTTCGGCCGCTGCTGTTCTAAAGTCTGGGTCGCCAGCACGTGCAGCAATTCGGTCGAGCCGATGCCGAAGGCAACGGCGCCCATGGCGCCCTGCGTACAGGTGTGGCTGTCGCCGCAGACCACAAGGGCGCCGGGTAGGGTCAGACCGAGCTCGGGCCCGACCACATGGACGATACCTTGGTCGGGGCCGCCGAGATCGAACAGCCGGATATTATGGGCCTGGGTTCGGCGGCGCATTTCGTCGATCACCCGCTGACCCAGTTCCGACAGATTGTCGTTACGGCCGGGATCGGTCGGGACCGCGTGGTCCGGCGTGGCGAACGTGAGCTCGGGATTGCGCACGCCGTAGCCCCGCGCCTCGAGATCGGCGAGCCCGCGCGACGTGCCGAGGTCGTGCATGATGTGGCGATCGACATGCAACAGCGCGTTTTCATCGTCCAGTTTGACGACGACATGGTCGTCCCAGATTTTATCGAACAAGGTGCGTCCGGCCATGACGTCCCTCCTTTTGCCCTGGCGATAATCGCTAGACGACGACACCGGGATTCAAGATGCCAGCCGGATCCAACTCTTTTTTGGCACCTCTGAGGGCGGCGCCAAAGAGCTCTGGCCGCTGACGCCGATACCACGGCATGTGGTCTCGGCCCACGGCATGATGGTGGGTCACCGTGCCACCATTATCAACGGCGGCATCCAAACCTTTGCTTTTGATGTGCAGCCACTGCTCGCTCAATTGGCCGTGGCGGCCAAGGGCTTGGAAGCTGTAATAGGGTGCCGGACCGTCCGGGTAACAATGGGTAAAGCGGCAGGTCACCGTACCCGGCTGTCCAGTCGCTTCCTCGATCGCCGCGCGGGTCGCCGCCATGACGTTTTCGTGGAACGACGGAAACCGATCCCAAGTTATCGCCGTCTCGAAGGTGTCGCTGATCATGCCCATGCGGATGGTCAGGGATCGGTAGTGCGGCATGCGGATGAAAGCATGCCGCCAGGCTCCGGCCGAGCCTTCACGGTGGCTGTCGCCGGCCATCTCGCCTTCCGGCACGCCGTCATGGTCGCGGCAGATTTCCGTGGCCCGCTCCATCCAGGGATCAAGCGGATGGTCGGCCGATTCGAAGGCCAGCACCAGGACCGCATGTTTGCCGTCGCCGAAGCCGTTGTTCTCGGCCTCGCCGGCATCGAGCAATCGGACATTCGACGGATAGAGCCCGGACTGACAAATGATCCGCACCGCCTCGACCGCCCTGGCGTAGTCGGCGAACATGATCGAACCGCCGGCCCGGAAGGTCGGCCGGTCCTGCAGCCGCATCCAGGCTTCGGTGATGACGCCAAGCGCGCCTTCGGAGCCGATCATCAGACGGTCCGGGCTCGGCCCGGCGCCGGAGCCGGGCAAGCGCCGGCTCTCCATCACGCCGACCGGTGTGACGGTCCGCAAGCTTTCGACGAAATCGTCGATATGGGTATAGAGCGTCGCGAAATGACCGCCCGAACGGGTCGCGATCATGCCGCCCAAGGTCGCCATTGCCATGCTTTGCGGAAAGTGCCGGAGTGTCAGGCCGTCCGATTTGAGCGCGGCCTCGAGCGCCGGCACACGGATTCCGCCTTGGATACGCGCGGTGCGGCAGGTCTTGTCGATCTCCAACACCTGATCCAAACGCGTGAGGTTCAGGCTCAAGGTCCCGGCGTAGCCGTCGCCGACGGCTGGCTCTAATCCACCGACGACGCTGGTTCCGCCGCCGAACGGTATCACCGCGACGTTTGCGCCGCTCGCCCAATCGAAAATGTCGGCAATGTCGGAATCGGATTCAGGATAAGCAACGATATCCGGCGCGTTTGCGAAATCCTTATCCAGAATGCGGATATATTCAGGAAACGACATGCCGTAGGTATGCAGGATCCGCTCATGGTCGGCCGTGGTGGCGACGGACTGCAGCTTGGCGGGCAGTTCGACCCGCGGACGCGACAGGACGATATCGCCGATCGACGGCACTGCCACTTCATCGAAGTCACGCGGACCATAACGCTCGGCGGCACGGCTGCGCAGCATCCGCTGCTCGTCATCGGTTAGATCATCACCCTCAAATCCCCAGCCGAATAATTTTGGCACTGGCCTGGTCATCACGTCCCCCTGTTCTGCGTTCGGCCCTAGTTTGGCGGAATACAGGGGGTAAACCAAGCGGCGGAATGCCGCATTCGGTTGGAAATGTCAGGAAGGGGCTTTTAAGAATCCAGACGCATCGGCACTTCGGGGGCCTGATCCGAATTCATCATCGCGTTTTGGGTGACGAAGATCAGCCGTGCCGCTTCCTTGATGCTTTCGCCGCGGTCATTGCAGCGGGTCACGACAGTCCAATGACTGGGCGCTTGTCTCAATTTACAACGCTGCACCACGCGATAGTGGGTTTCATCGTCTTCATCGATCATTACGACGGCCCACTGCCAGCCCTCGACGGCTTCGTGATATTGTAAGTCGGTCATGTCTTCCTCCCGGTTATTCGGTTGCCTTAAACCCAGTCTGGCTGAGACATCGTTAACGAATGACTAACAAACCGGTGCTTGATCGCTGTCCGGTCACCCCGGTAAGGTTTCGTCAGTCAATCGGGATTCTCGAAATTCGCCCTGACCGACACCATATTGTAGCGAACATCAGGAGGTGATCATGACCGCATCAGCAATCTTTGGCGCCGGCTGTTTCTGGGGTATCGAAACCACGTTTCGCCAGATCAAGGGCGTGACGGATGTCGCCGTCGGCTACAGCGGCGGCCAGACCGACAATCCGAGCTATGAGGATGTCTGCACCGGCCATACCGGCCACGTGGAAGTAGTCGCGGTCGACTATGACCCGAAGAAGGTGTCCTACGAGCAGTTGCTGGCGGTTTTTTTCGATTGCCATGATCCGACGCAGCTCAATCGGCAAGGCCCGGATTTCGGCAGCCAGTACCGTTCGGCGATCTTTTTCCAAGATCCGGAACAGGAATCCGCCGCGCGTGCCGTCAAGGCAGCAGAAGACGGCTCCGGCCGGCACGGCGCCCCGGTCGTGACGGAAATCACCGCTGCCGGTCCGTTTTATCGGGCCGAGGAATACCATCAACGCTATATCGAAAAACGCCGGTCCATGTTCGCGTTGAGATAACGCGATGTCATCACCGTCTAAGACGGTACCGGACCGGCCGATACCCTATATCCCGGAGATCGGAAAAACGGTCGTCAAAAAGGTGACGGCCGAGCCCGGCTCCAAGTTGATCGACCTGTCGCTCAACGAATCATCGTTCGGCGCCAGCCCGCGAGCCACCGCCGCGGCTAAAGAGCGGTCGGATCGTCTCATGCGCTACCCCGATCCGGCCAGCACCGAGCTCCGCCAGGCGATCGGCAAGCGCTTCGGCCTCGATCCGGACTGCATCGTGTGCGGCAACGGGTCGGAGGAGATTATCGACATTGTCAGCCGCCTCTACGCCCGGCCCGGCGACGAAATCCTGTTCCCGTCGATCAGTTTCCTGCAATTTCCCATCGTCGCCATGCGCACCGGCGCGACACCGGTAGCGGCGCCCGTCGACGGCGATTTCAGGGCCGATGTGGACGCGTTGCTTAGCCGGGTCGGCGACGCCACACGGATCGTTTTCGTGGACAACCCAAACAACCCATTGGCAACATATTTGGACGGCGAAGCGTTGCGCCGCTTGCGCGATGGCTTGCCGTCCTGGGTGATGTTGGTCATCGATTCGGCCTATGCCGAATACGTCGACGCAGCCGACTACGACGACGGCATCGGCTTGGTGGCGGACCGCGAGAACGTCATCGTCACGCGCACGTTCTCCAAGGCCTATGGCCTTGCCGCCCTGCGTGTCGGCTGGGGCTATTGCGCACCGGCCACCGCCGCCGTCATCAACCGCATGCGCGGCATCGGCAACATCAACGCCATCGCCCAGGAAGCGGCAATCGCCGCCCTAGGCGACCCGGATTTTATCGACGACGTGTGCGCCCGTGCCAACGCCGAACGCAGGCGCCTGGTTGCGGCGCTCGAAGCCATGGGGCTCGGCACAATCCCAAGCGTGACCAATTTCGTCATGGTCCGTTTTCCGACTTCCGGCAACAACCGCGCCGGTGCCGCCAAGCAGCACCTGCAAGAGGCCGGCATCATCGTCCGCGGCGCTGAGGACTATGGCCTACCGGATTATTTGCGCATTACCATCGGCGCCGCGGAAGAAAACGACGCGGTCATCCAAAGCCTGCGGAATTTCATGATCTAGAGCCCATTCAGGCCATACGCGCGCATTAACCATATTATCAGCAATCAAAGGCACTCTATGCCAGCCTAACATGCGCGCGTGGAGGCCCGTATCATGCTGACGTCGATTCCGCCCCGGCCGGACTACGGGTCCACCGGCACCGGCCTCAAGCCCTACGACACCGCCGGCCAAGAGCCGCGATCGCGGTTTTCGCAAACCGCGGTAAAAATCGATCTGAGCACGGCGTTACGTGCCGATGGTATGACCGTGGCCGGCGCCGACAGTGCTGGACGGCCGCCAGCCATTCTTGGTCTGGTGTCGGGGTTTGCCGCGGCGCGGCGTGCCGGGCAAGCGGTCCACGCCATATTTTCGGCGATGAAGACGGACGTGCAAGCCTTGGCGCTGAAACTCGTCGAACAGCGCGCGGAAGCCAACCGCCAGGGCGCCGCCATGCTGTCACTGTTGGGCGACATCCCGGAAACGGTCCGCGAACAGGCGGAAAGTCTGGCGAAGCAGGCCAGGACCAAGGCACAAGGCATGCAAAAAGCGCTTGTGCGCGAGGCCCGGATCGGCCCGCTGACCAGCGCGACCGCCGAATTCGGCAGCCGACTGGTCCGGTTGGCCGACTTCGATACCTTGGTCGACACGATCTCCCGATCCCTGAAATTCACCGCTTTGATGGTGCGCGCCGACGCTGATAGCCGGGAAGAAAAGCAAGAAGCGCAGGAAACCGAGAAAAAGGTTAGCCGTTCCGTGTCGGATATGCGCGACCTCAAAGCCGCCCCGACCAAGATCGACGTTACCCTATAATTCGGGCCGCAGGGTTCAAGCGCTGTCCTCTGGCGCCTCGCCTTCAATCCAAACCAGCGCCAGGGCGTAGCCAACCGCCACGACCACCGGGCCAATGAACACGCCGATCAATCCGTAGGCCAGAGTCCCGCCGACCACGCCTAAGAAAATCACAATCACCGGAATCTCGGAGCCGCGCCCCATGAGGATCGGCTTCAAGACGTTGTCGATTAGCAGGACCGGTACCGTCCAAATCAGGTACAGGACTGCGATCACAGTATCGGCCTGGAAAAACATGTAGATCACCGACGGAATCAGAACGAGAGCCGGTCCGATTTGCACGATCGACAGAAACAGGCAAATCACCGTCAAAAGCCCGGCGCCGGGCACCCCGGCGACGACCAGGCCAATGCCGGCGAATAGGGTCTGAATGACCGCGGTTCCCAGTACGCCGCGTGAAACGTTGCGCAATGTCGCTTCTATAATCCGCACCAGGCGGTCGCCGCGGGCGCCGACCAACCTCTCCGCCACCTTGACGGCGGCCGAATCGGTCGCTTCGGCGCGTGTCATGAGAAACCCGGAAATGATCAGGGCAACGAGGAACTGAACCAGCCCGAGGCCGGTGCTGGCCAGGCTGGACAATAAGGTTCGCGCCGCACCGCGCAATTGCGGTTCGATGGTTTGCACCGCCTCGGCCAGATTGGTGGCGGCCAAATGCCAAAATTCATAGATCTTTTCGCCGACGAACGGCCAGTCCTTGATCGACATCGGCGGAACCGGAACCGGCAAGCTGTCGTCTTTGATGGCGGCGAGAAGCGTCTGCAGGTCTTGCGCGAAGGTCAAGCCGATGGTGCCTGCCGGTCCAAGCAGCAAAATCACCCCAATTATCGTCAACAGGGTCGCGGCAATGCCGCGCCGGCCACCGAACCACGCCGCTACGCGCAGGCAAAGCGGATAGAGGGCAATGGCTAGGATCGCCGACCACAACAGCAACACCATGAACGGGCGCAAAATGTCCAAACACCAATAGGCAAGCAGTGCAGCCAAGCCGATCTTAATCGCCGCGCTGAGTGCGTGGTGGGAGAATTGTTGCTCGGAAGAGGACGTGTTCGTCGCCATGGTGATTGCCCTCGCAAGATTACAGTAAAAAGAGTGCCGGATCGTTCCAGGTGCCTCGTCCAACTGTGCCCACGTAATCAAGAATCAAGCAAGACGCAAGAGACAGCGGTCTTCTTGATGCGCCAAAGCCCAACGAATCCGCCGAATGTCCTAAGCCATCGCGCGAAGCGATTCCGCCCGGGATCGACCGTCTTAGGCCGACTGACATGTCACTGATTATTGATTCGACTTGATTGGCCTTTGAGGCGACCAATTGTGACCATCATGCAACGTCCCAATCGGGATACGTTGATCAAAAAAACAGTCGGAGGAGAACCGGACGTGAGTTCCCTGAAGTCCAAACTACTAACCACCACCGTCATCCCGATGATCGTCGGCGTCGGTATCGCCGCAGGCGGCGCCATCATGCTCGCCGACATCAGTTTTGCGGCAGCCCCAACCAATAATCGCCAGGCTTTACCGGCTGCCAAACCGCGGCCGGGTGCGGTCCAGGTAGCAGCCTGCAGCGCCAAGAAGGCATGCAATCCGTGCGCCGCGAAAAAGGCTTGTAACCCATGCGCCGCCAAGGGGTGTAATCCCTGCGCGGCAAAAAAAGCCTGTAACCCTTGCGCCGCAAAAGGTTGTAATCCTTGTGCTGCTAAAAACGCCTGTAACCCGTGCGCGGCGAAGGGCTGCAACCCCTGCTCGGCCGGTGCGTGCAATCCGTGCGCCGCGGGCGGCGCGGTATCGGCAAAATGCATGGTGCCACGATTGATTAAGGCCGCCTTGGCCAATCCTTGCGCGGCCAAGAATGCCTGCAATCCCTGTGCTGCCAAAGGCTGCAACCCCTGTGCGGCGAAGAAGGCTTGTAACCCCTGCGCCGCCAAGAAAGCTTGTAACCCTTGTGCCGCCAAGAAGGCCTGCAACCCGTGCGCTGCGAAAAAGGCTTGTAACCCGTGCGCGGCCAAGAATGCCTGTAACCCATGCGCGGCCAAGAAAGCCTGTAATCCGTGTGCCGCGAAAGGCTGCAATCCTTGCGCTGCCAAGGGCTGTAACCCCTGCAACCCGTGCGCTGCAGCAGCCGAAGTGAAGCTGTCGAACGCCGAAGCCGTGGCCGCTTACGATTGCCTCAAAGCGGAACTGAACGCCGGTTACAAGAAGTCGGGTGTCAAAACCGCCGCCTGGTATTCGGGCTGGAAAAGCTTCAATACGGTGCCCTATCCGTCGGCAACCCATGGCGGACGTTACGTCAACAATTACGCCAATGCGGTCGCCGAACCGGCCTACGGCAAGTATGAAGATCTGACGGCAATGCCGGTTGGGTCGATTCTTGGCAAGAACAGTTTCGTCGTCCGTCCGGACGGCAAGACCGCGGCCGGACCGTTGTTCATCATGGAGAAGATGTACAAGGGTTTCAGCAAAGACACCAACAATTGGAAATACAGCATGGTGATGCCGACCGGCGCGGTCATGGGCACGACCGGTGGTGCCGGCGGCGAGAACTTAGCGTTCTGTCATGATTGTCACGTGGCCATGGCCCAAGAAGCCGACCACATGTTCTTCCTACCCGAAGATCTCAGAAAATAAGACCTTCATCCTATCCCTTACCAAGCACTTGGCGGCGCCACCCGGCGCCGCCTCTTTTTGTAGCCTCATTCGGCGACGGGCAATGCGGCCTTATTTGCCGAGTGCGTCTTGAACGATCTTAGCCAGAAGTGTGTCCAGCTCCGACGCCATGACGTCAAGTTCCGGCACTTCATAAGCGCCGAAGACGTGGCTCGGCAATCGGTAGGTGAGGCGTGCCTTGCCGTCGGCTTGCTCGGTCAAATAGAGCCTGAGCGGCGCCTCGATCCCGGCCTCAATACTGGCCTTCAGCATACGCACTGCATAGTCCGGTCGGAACACCATAATGACCTGATTGCCCGGAATGGTGACACCGATGGCCTTGGCGCCGCAGGAACCGCAAGCATTGGCGACCACGCCCATCTTGTTGGCTTTGATCGCCTGCAAAAGCTGTTGGCGAAACGGTTCGAACGGCAGAGTGGTATCGATCACCTGCATGCCCGAATAGGGTTGCGCGTTCTCGGCGCGTGCCGGTGCGGAGGCAATCGTAGCGGCCATTGCCGCCGCCGCTAAAATCATTGTCAAGCGAAGCATGCTTCAGTCCTCACGAATTACAATACGCTCAATGGAGCCTATATGAGGTTGCGGTGGCAAGCCAGGCCTTTCACGGCAAATTTATGGTGTCTACCAATCGAAGCTCACCGCATCCTTGCCAAGATATTCGCGAACGCGCCGGACGGTGGCAAAGGTCGTTCCCGGCGGCAAGGCGTCGGTATCGAAGAATCCGCTTTCGCTGATTTCCCACGTCTCCGGCGGCGTTTCCTGATGCCACAAGGTTACCACCAGGACAGCAATGAAGTTGGTGTGATGCGGTCGAATGCGCGAGTAAGTGCCCAGGATGCGGTCGACCCGGGCGCCCCTGACACCGGTTTCCTCCCACAACTCTCGCAACGCCGCCGCCGCCAATGTCTCGCCGCGACCGATGCCGCCGCCCGGCAAATGCCAGCCGGCCAAATAGGAGTGCCGGACCAGCAAGATCCGATTGTCTTCGTCGGCGCAGAGAACTCTCACGCCCGTCGTGATCGGCCGAAACAACCGATAAGAAGCGCGCTGACAAACGCCAAGTAAAGGCCCCAGTCGGAAGCGCTTTACCAGTATGTTGAGGACCGCCATCGCCTAGAGCAAATTTCGATCATACGGGACCATTTGACCGGGATTAATTTGCGTTGTGGCAATGAGCGCGTCGCCATGCGATGTGGGACATCGGATAAGACGCGCGAAGCGGCCACAACGCAAAAGAACTCGGCCTTCGGTGGGGCAAATCGTCTTTTCGGGTGCGTTGCGGCGCTTGGTCACTTGAACAAGGGGTATCCCTTGTTCAAGCCCACATTGCGCTGCGCACCGCGCCTGCCCGAAAAGTCGATTTGCACCCGTCAAATGATCCCGCATGGTCGAAACTTGCTCTAAGGACAGTCGTCAGTTTCTTGGCTTCAGAAGTTTGATCACGGCGCTGCAGCTCAAAACCGGCCGGCCGTCGGCCTGTACCAGCGCCCGCATGAATGCGAACGACCCGGTGCGCCGCAACACTTCGGCGCGCGCGACAATCAGTTCGCCTGACCGTGCCGGTGCCAGAAATTCGGAATTGTACGAAACGGTCGCAACCGAATGATCGCGCATATCGGTGCGCGACGTTGCGCACATGGCGAGATCCGTCAAGGTCATCAACATCCCGCCATGAACGATGCCGAACGCGTTGCAGTGACGGGCCTCGGCGCGCAGCACGAATTCCGGCACCAGGTCGTCATCGGACGGGCGATAGAACGGCCCGGCACCCAACTCGAACGGATCGGTCGGATCGGCAATACGATAGCCATCCGGGAATTCGGTTACGGTAAATGTCAATTTGGCTCTCCAACGGGGACGAATCGCTTCGATATTCTAAAGCAATTCTCCGCGCAAGAGGATGGCGAAACGTGCTCTAGTTGTGGAGTCTCATAAGGTTATTCAGATCCAATCCTGATCGGCTGATTGGTGTTCTACGTTTTATGCCAGCATGTGGTCTGTGCCAATTGTAATGATGCAGCCAGTGGGGCAGCTCGTG